>ERZ869936.2-NODE-2-length-835794-cov-51.847814_pt1:0-560000 | contig 835794 bp, 688 predicted proteins | sample MGYA00520876_ERZ869936 | MGnify/ENA primary metagenome ERZ869936 (study PRJEB32218, sample SAMN09650985) | biofilter metagenome | isolation source: enrty point of leading RO module | place: Saudi Arabia: Thuwal, RO plant located on Red Sea | collected...
AAGACAGAAGACAGAAGACAGAAGACAGAAGACAGAAGACAGAAGACAGAAGACCGTTCGATTCGTGGAAGGGTATTTTGAAAACTGGCTGCTCGGGCCGAGTCCCGGAGGGATGGCTATAGGTTAGCCCGGGTGCAGCCGAAGGCGCTGTATGGGGTAAGGGAAGACAACCCGTAAGATCGCCGCGTACCGGCGATATAGAAGAAGACAGAGTAAAGAAGTATGAGTGAAGAATTCCGCAAACAGGCTCCGGCACCGCTCGAACCTGTTCCTTTCAACCTTCCGCCAGCAGAGACCTTTGCTCTCTCAAACGGCCTGAAAGTCGTAACAGTCAATGACGACCGGCAGCCGCTGGTTAACTTCCGGCTGGTCATCGGCAGCGGCGATATCCACGATCCGGATGGCAGGACCGGTGTTTCCTCCGCGGTGGCTTCATTGCTCAATGAGGGAACAGCGAATTTTTCGAGTAAAGAACTTGCAGAAGAGACGGACCGCATAGGTGCGACGCTGTCTGCCTCTTCCGGCTCAGATCATACCATCGTAAAAGCTTCATCGCTGGCAATGTATTCCGGCGAGATCCTTGATCTGTTCGCAGAGCTTGTGCTCCGACCAACCTTTCCGCAGAACGAACTCGATCTATACAAGCAAAACACGATCGAGGGGCTAAAGTACCAGAGGTCACAACCTGATTTTTTGGCCGAAGAACAGGTAGGAAGGATCGTCTACGGCGATCATCCGTATGGGATCAACTCACCGACTCCCGAACAGGTCGAAGCGCTTGACCGGGAGTCTCTTGTCGAGTTTCACAGGGCTGAGTATGTCCCGAACAACGCTGTTCTGATCGCGGTAGGAGACATTGCGTCTGAAGAGCTTGGCGACCATTTAGAGAGGCTGTTTGGCGGCTGGCAGGCAGGTAAGAGGTCGGAGAAGGATTTTCCGGAATCGCCTTCCCGCACAGTTCGAACACTCACGATCGTAGACCGGCCAGGGTCTTCGCAATCGAATATAGTACTCTCGAACCTCGCGATTGATCGCAGGAGCCCGGACTATTTCCCGGTCCTCGTCATGAACCAGGTCCTGGGCGCAGGAGCTTCCTCGAGGCTCTTTATGAACCTGCGCGAAGAAAAAGGTTACACGTACGGCGCCTATTCGAGAATCTATGCGAAGCGCTTTGGCGGGTCCTTCGAGGCCAATGCTGAGGTGCGGACTGCCGTAACGGGCGATTCTTTAAAGGAGTTCTTCTACGAACTGGAAAGGATCAGGAAAGAAGCGGTTCCGGCAACCGAGCTCGAGGACGCTCAGAATTACCTGACGGGTGTGTTTCCGATCCGGGTGGAGACCCAGAGCGGACTGATAGCCCAACTCGTCGCCCAGCAGGTTTATGGGCTTCCTGATGACTATCTGGAAACATATTCGGAAAACGTCCGATCTGTAACGGCTGACGACGTGAAACGGGTTGCCGGATCCTACATTCATCCGGACAAACTCGCCATCGTCGTTGTAGGAGATGCGGGCGAAGTTCTCAAGCAGGCCTCGGAATACACCGGAGATATCGAGGTCTTTGACACTGAAGCCAGACCAAAGGACATAAAGGTATATCTGGAAATGCTGGACGCCCCGGACGCCGAAGTTTCAGGGGCCTGGGACCTTGCGATCTCTGCTCAGGGACAAGAACTTCACCTAAAGCTCAAACTGGAACAAAGCGGCGTCAAAGTGACCGGAGGCCTTGACTCTATGCTTGGACAAGGGGTTCTGAAGGAAGCTTCGGTCGAAGGCGGAAAGCTCAGCGGACTGATCGCGACCGAGATGCAGGGCCAGGAGCTTTCGCTCGAGTTCTCAGCAAATGTCATCGGAGACTTGATGGAAGGCGTGATCACCATTCCGATGATGCCGGAGCCGCTTCCGTTCAAGGGCGAGAGGGTTTCCGAACAAGGCAGGGAAGCCGCCGCAGATGGCTAACGAAGCTAATTTCCCTTCGGGATATCCCCTTGCATCCTCAAGCTGGGACGACTCCGAGATCCGGGCTCTTCAAAGAGTGATCGAATCCGGAATTTTCACGATGGGCGAAGAGGTCGCAGCCTGTGAACGTGACTTCGCCGCATCTGTCGGCTCACGGTTCGCGGTGATGGTCAATTCGGGATCGTCGGCGAATCTTCTTATGATGGCAGCGATAACCCTTCGAAAGAACGGCGAATCGCTCGCTTCCGGCGATGAGGTAATCGTACCCTCAGTTTCCTGGTCCACTACTTTCTATCCCGTTTCTCAGCACCAACTAAAGCTTGTATTTGTGGATATCGACAGGGCAACGCTTAACCTCGACCTCGACCTGCTCGAATCAGCGATGTCGGAACGGACCAAGGCCGTCCTTGCCGTCAATCTGCTTGGAAATCCTGTCGACCTTGTCCGGCTCAAAGCGTTCTGCGACGAGAGGGGTCTGATACTCCTTGAAGACAACTGCGAATCGCTTGGCGCGACGCTGGATGGAAAACAGGCCGGCACGTTCGGCGAGATGGGGACCTTCAGCAGTTTCTTCAGCCACCATATTTCGACCATGGAAGGCGGTTTCATCGTCACTGATGACGAAGAGATTTACCACATACTGCTTTCGATCAGGTCTCACGGATGGACCAGGCATCTTCCCAGAGAGAATCTCGTTGTAGGTACAAAGGGCGACGATCCGTTCGAAGAGTCTTTTAGATTTGTTTTGCCAGGCTACAACCTTCGTCCGCTTGAACTACAGGGCGCGGTCGGAAGGGAACAGATCAGAAAGATCGGCGACTTTGTCATCGCGAGACGGAAGAACGCAAAGCATTTTCAGGGTCTTTTCGAGAACAACGAAGTGTTCGCGATCCAGAAAGAAACGGGTGAGAGCAGCTGGTTCGGGTTCGCCCTGCTGATCAGGCCAGAGGCGACAGGATTGAACCGGGCAGAAGTTCTCTCGCGGCTTGGAGCGGAAGATATTGAGGTTCGGCCGATCGTAAGCGGCAATTTCGCCAAGAACGAGGTGGTCGGGCTTCTTAACCACAGGATACACGGTTCCCTTGAAGTATCAGAATGGCTTGATCGCGCTGGGTTCTTTGTCGGCAATCACCATTTCGACATCCGCGACAAGATCGATCAATTGGCAAATGTCCTATCTGAATTCGGATAGTTGTCGCCTTTCGGTAATCGCAATCGGAACCAGGAGCGCAAGCGACGGGCATAACAAGAGAATCCAACCGCAGAGGCGCAAAGGCGCAGAGAATGGGTAGGTAACCCGTGCGGTCAGGCGGCTGAATTTTCTCCTGACGGACACGCGATTCCACCAACAACGGTTCGCAACCAGTAGTTCTTTGGGAGCCGTATGTGATAGATATGCGGGTGGCCTTTTGTTGAAAGGCGATCAACCTCTTTTACCTGCATCGTTATGACGAAAACCAGAGCCAAGAACGCTACCAAGCTCCTTCTCCTTTTTATCTGCTTGAATGTCCTCCTTGGCGCCGTCTTTTATACGATCGGGTACTACACCAAAGACGTCTCGCGATGGGAAAAGCTGGCTGCCGATAGCATACGCGTCGAGGCAAAGATCACTGATATTACCGACAACAAAGGAGGCACCGTTTCTTTCGATTATGAGGTCAATGGGAAACGGTACTCTGGCACCACCACTTCGTACGCTGCTAGCTTGCTTGTCGGAGGTTCAAAGGCGGGCGACACGATTTATATTTATGTTGCGCGAGGTCAACCAGAAATTGGTGAATATGAGAATCCTAAAGCTAAGTTGAGGGTGGAGCAAGAGATGCTTTGGGCATATGTCGGAATATCAGTGTTCATTTTTGTCTGGGCGCCTTTCATAATCGGAATAATCATTTTCAAGACGATGGGCGTTCATCAAACTTCGAGGCCATGATCATTCAATATGCGCCGCGTATTTGACCTCCCGGCAAATGTAGAGATTGATCCGTCATCGGCTAATGACCGATGTCATTGACGAATGACCGATGAACATTGACCGATGACCATTGACCATTGACCGATGAATCGGCGCCTTCGGAGCCCGATGATGCTGGCACATCTCGTGTGCCACGCTGCTCGAGCTTGTCTCAAAAGCACTGTGTTATTGCCCGGACCCGGATGAGAAAATTTCTGAGGACCATCTATATCAGTTGCCCCCCGTTTCAACGGGGGGATAACGAGAGGCCTCCTGAGATCTTTCGCCGGCTTTAGCCGGCTGTTTTCGGGGCTGAAGCCCTATCAGGTTAGGGGTCCTTGAGAACCCCCCGCTAAAGCGAGGGGCAACTGATCTTCCTTTAACAGCAGGTCAGGGATCCGGCACGAATATAAGTCGGCACGATGGCGCATTTTAAGACAGCCCCCAAATGATTGTAGCTGGCGGCCCGGAAAACGAAAAAGGCCGCCCATTACCTCAGGCGGCCATCATCTTATCGAATACTTATGACGGTTACTTGCCGGCGGCGTCCGCGATCGGGGCATCGGGCGCGTTCTTCGCCACCGAAGCGATCCCTTTCTCCATTCCCGATTTGTTAGCGTACATCTCGCTCTTGCCGATCTCGAGGTTGTTGCCTGCTTTGAGCACGAAATAAGGTTTACCGTTCTTCGCCTCACGCCTCTCGAACCGAGCGTCGTTTCCGGCGTTGCTCTTCACCGATTTGATTCCTTTCACTGCAGAATCTCTCGATGCGTACATCTGACTCGTAAGCACGACCTGACCGTTACCCGACATTAAGTTAAAAATGTATTTTCCGTTCTTTGCTTTCTTGATCACAAACTTTCCTGCCATTCCATATGCCTCCCTGGATATTGGTGTAATACATCCCAAAGTTAGCAATCAGAGAACAGCAAAGCAAACAACGCCCATTTTTTACACTGCCAGGCACAATCTATACGACTCGGAGGCAGGACTTTCCAGGTGCTCGATCAAATGGTCTGCAGCATTTCTCGATAACTCGCCGAGCAGACATCCGAACAGACGATCTGCTTCGGCATCCGCCGATATACCCAAACTGTCCGCTAGCCTTTTCACGGATCGTATCTGGGACGGCGATATCAGATCTGAGAGCGACGCGGCATTGGGAGCGGCAGTTTCAATCGATCGATCTTCCACTATCGTCAGTTCCCGCCTAAGGGGCAGGCGGACGGTTCCAAGTCTGAACTTCTCAGCGGCTGCATCGAGTGCCCGGTCCTCTGCCGTCCTGATCGGATGGGCTTCCTCGATCCGGCATACGCCGATTCCCTCGTGTGCTACTCCATTCCGTTCGACTGTAACGCACACAACTGCGTGACCGCGAACGATCCGAAGTTCCTTAACGCCGTAATCGCTAGTTGCGCCTTCATCGATTCTTTCGGATTTGTGTGACCTTTGTACGAACGCCCCGTCGCCAAATCCATCTCCTTCTGGAGTGCCTCGTCTTCCATCAGGGAACGTGACAATCTGCGGCGGCCGATCCCTGTCTGAAACTTCTGTGTTGTTCATCTGTTGCCTGCCTCCTGATCTTATCGGAAAAAGCTATCGATGTTTCATCTGTGAAACACTGTACTATAACAATTCCGTTGTTGCAAGAGTGAAACGGGGTGTTGCAATTAAAATTTCATTGTGGTATTTTGTTTTACGGATGAGACAAGTTTCATTCTATCTCGCATTCCAAACCACTATTTAAGGTGAGTCAGGAGACGGAGAAATGGTGAGAAAATCAAAAGACGACAGATTGATCAGCACGGCCGAGTTGGGCAGGGCGATCAAGCGGAGAAGAGAAGAATTGAAGTTGAGCCTGAGAGATGTAGCTGACAAGACTGGCGTTTCAGCTTCGACGCTTTCGCGGATCGAGAACGGTACGGGTAAACCGGATGCGGACAACATAGCCCGGCTGACCAGATGGCTTGATATGCCGATAGACCGGGTGATGGTCAGAGAAGCTGGTGATGACGGTAAGAAACCGGTCATTTACTACCCGCACGAAGCGACTCCGGAGATCGTCGAGGCTCACTTGAGGGCCGACAAGAATCTTTCGGAAGATACTGCAAATGCGCTTTCAGAGCTTTTCAGGGTGGCTTACACCCAGTTTGCAACTCCTGAATCGCAAAAGAAGAACAAGAAGAAGTAGACAGGTCACCTATCCACCAATATGCAAAACACTCGCGCTGAAGCAGTTGTTGGAACGGGGAACTCTGTAGAGTTTGACACCTCGTTCATCGTGTTTTTTCTGGCGATGGAGATCGGGCGTACAGGTAGCATTTTCGCACTAGAGAACATCGTGATGCTGCCTGCTTTGGTAGCTGTGATGGTCGCCCCGTTCTATTTCCTGCCTGAAGATATGTCTTATAGCAGATGGTTTGCGGGAAGGGCGGTTATCGCCGGACTTGGATTGATCATCGGTGCGGCCTTTGGCGCTGCAGTTGGTCCTCTGTTTCCGGAAGTGTTTTCGTTTCTCCCCTTCACTTTCCTTGTGATGGCTTCAATGGTCACTGCCTTCCTGAGTTTTGCTTCGTTGCTGAGGTTTGAAGAAGCGAGATAGACCAGCGACTAAGATTTTACGGGTTAATGGCTGCCTTTCGAAGGCAGCCTTATTCTTTGAGGGAAGCGAATTGATGTCGGCCGGTTCTTTTAGTTGCCTCCGGCTTCAGCCCCCGAGGATGCTGGCTAGAGCCAGCGATAACCTTCGAGGGTGCTACAACCCCCCGCAAAAGCGAGGGCCAACTGATTTTCCAAGTGTCGTAGGCGTAGCGATGGGCGAAGATCTAAATCGGAGAAGGGTTGATTTCAAGAAAGATGGTCATTTCAAGAAGGAGCAACATCCCTCTTAGACTTGTAGAGCTACTGTTTCTTCTGCAGGCTGAAGCACGTTTCTGATCGCCTGAACCTGTTCGAACAACTCAATAAACTGACCGGGAAGCAACGCTTGTGCTCCGTCGCAAAGAGCTTCTTCGGGGCACGGGTGCACTTCGATGATCAGTCCGTCAGCTCCGACCGCGACTGCCGCCCTCGCCAGAGGATCAACCATGTAGTTGCGCCCCGTTCCGTGAGAAGGGTCGACTATGACCGGCAGGTGGCTGAGTTTGTGCAATGCGGGAACGATCGAAAGATCGAGAGTGTTCCGGGCGTGCGTTCCGAAACTCCGCACACCCCGTTCGCATAGAATGACGTCGTAATTTCCTTCCGACATGACGTATTCTGCCGCGAGCAGAAACTCGTCCAGTGTTGCGGAAAGGCCTCGCTTGAGGAGGATCGGCTTTCGTGTTTGACCTACATACTTCAAAAGCGAGAAGTTCTGCATGTTTCTCGCGCCGATCTGGATACAGTCCCCGTATTTCTCTACAAGGTCGACACCGTGCTCGTCCATCGCCTCGGTCACGATGTTGAGCCCGAACTGGTCGCGTACCTCGGCGAGGACCTTTAGCCCGTCCTCACCTTTCCCCTGGAATGCATACGGAGAGGTCCTCGGCTTGAAAGCGCCACCACGAAAGAACTTTGCACCGCTGCCGGCTACGACCTCAGCAACTTGAAAAACCTGTTCAGGCGATTCGACTGCGCAAGGCCCTGCGATCATCGCGAGCTTTTCGCCGCCGATCTCAGAATCGCCGACCTTGATCACTGAACGCTCAGGACGCAGGTCTTTCGAGACAAGTTTGTAAGGTTTCGTGACGCGGATCGCATCTGCGACACCGGGAAGATTCTCAAAATGAGCCCTGTCTACTGCACCCTTGTTTCCCGTGATACCGATCGCCGTCCGCGACGCGCCGGGCATCGCATGTGGCCTGAACCCGAGCGTTTCCACGATCTCCATGACGCGGTCGATCTCCGACTGCGTCGCGGTAGGTTTCATTACGATCAACATAAGCTTTCCAACGCACAAACGTGCGGCAAATTACAGAGGTTAAGTTCTAGCTCATCCTTTTGCAAACCGCGATAAAGAAAGTGCAGTCTGCAAACGAGTTCTTCGTGATATCAAGTGTTTTCTGACGATTCACGTTGTTCGACGCTTACGTTGCAACACTCTTGCCAGACGCTTCATTATCCTTGGGATTCGATAGTAAATTGCTCACGAAATGGCGGACATCATCGACAACGCTGCCTTCTGCTGCGGTCTCGATCACCTTCACTATCCCCGACCCGACAACTGCAGCATCCGCGAACCGGAGTACATCGCTTACCTGTCCAGCAGTCGAAATTCCGAATCCGACTGCGACAGGGAGGTTCGTAGCCGTCCTGATCCGTATCACAAGTTCCTCAGCCGAATCACGCATCTCGCTGCCTTGACCAGTGACGCCGGTGCGCGAGACTGCGTATATGAACCCCCGTGCAGATCTCACGATCTTTTCGATCCTTTCGTCGGTAGTCGTCGGCGCGATGAGCGAGATGAGATCTAGGTCAGAACTGCCCAACTCCCTCGAGAGTTCTGCAAACTCTTCGTCCACGACATCGGTGATCAGGAAACCGTCGACCCCAGCCGTCCAGGCGTCTTGCTTTAGTCGTTCAAAGCCATATGCGAGAAACGGATTTAGATAGCCAAAGAGGATGATCGGAACTTCGGTTCGCTTTCGTGCTTCCTTTACGATTCTCAGGATCGACGCAAGATCCGAGTGGCCGTTTTCCAGTGCCCTCTGAGAGGATCTCTGTATTACGGGGCCATCCGCCATAGGATCCGTGAACGGCACCCCAAGCTCGATCACCGTCGAACCATGTTCGGCGAGCATCACGATCAATTCCAGCGTTGTCTCAGGATCGGGATCTCCGGCGGTGATAAAAGGAATGAACCCTTTTCCGCCTCTTGAAGCAAGCCGTTCGAACGCCGAGTCGATCCGTATGCTCATTCCGCAGCGACCTCCTTCTGTGCAAGATCGGCAACCGTCCTGACATCCTTATCGCCGCGTCCCGAGAGGTTAAGGATGATCACCTCGTCTTCGTTCATTTCGGACGCCGCCTTCAGAGAATATGCGACGGCGTGCGCCGATTCGAGCGCCGGTATTATTCCCTCGGTTTCCGAAAGAGTGTGGAACGCGGCAAGTGCCTCGCTATCTGTTACAGAATCATAGTCAATCCTTCCCGAGTCGTGGAGATAGGCATGCTCCGGACCGATCGAGGCATAATCCAGGCCGGCTGAAACTGAATGCGTACCTGCGATTTGACCGTGATCGTCCTGGAGCAGATAGCTCTTCGTTCCTTGAAGCACGCCGATCCGTCCGCCGGAGTACTCATTAAAACGGGCGGCATGCTCGCCAAGCGCGCTTCCGGTTCCGCCAGCTTCAACTCCGACCATTCTTACGTCCTCGTCAATCAAAAACGGATGAAACAGCCCGATCGAGTTTGATCCTCCGCCGACGCAGGCGATGAGCAGGTCGGGAAGACGTCGTTCGGCCAAAAGAACCTGTTCTCTGGCTTCCTTTCCGATCACACTTTGGAAGTTTCGGACCATGACCGGGTAAGGATGCGGGCCGAGTGCCGAGCCCAGAAGATAATGAGTGTCCTCGACGTTAGTCACCCAATCCCTCAGCGCCTCGTTGATCGCATCTTTCAGAGTCTTTGATCCCGAGTCCACTCCACGGACCTCTGCACCCAGAAGCTCCATGCGATAAACGTTTAGTGCCTGCCGCCGCATGTCTTCCGTGCCCATATAAATAACGCAATCAAAGCCGAACAAAGCACAGACAGTCGCAGTCGCAACCCCGTGCTGCCCCGCGCCGGTCTCGGCAATAATCCGCCTTTTTCCCATCCGCTTAGCCAGCAAGGCCTGCCCAAGTGCGTTGTTGATCTTGTGGGCTCCGGTGTGATTGAGGTCTTCGCGCTTTAGATAGATCTTCGCGCCCCCGCACTTCCCGGTCAGGCGCCGGGCGAAGTAAAGCGGGGTAGGCCGTCCGGAGTAGTGTCTGAACAGGGTGGTTAGCTCTGTTTCGAAATCCGGATCGCTCTGGGCTGTGACATACGCGTCAGTAAGTTCATCAAGCGGTGCGACGAGTGTCTCGGGTACGAAGCGCCCCCCGTAGTCGCCAAAAAATCCTCTCTTGTCCGGTTCAAAAAACTCGCGATCCGCCGTCCTTGCTCTTGAAACGAATTCGGCCATCTTTCTGTGATCTTTCCTCCCCGGTTCCAATTCTACGCCACTACAAACATCGATCGCATAAGGCTTTAGCCGACAGACGGCTTCTGCGACATTCGAAGGTTCGAGCCCGCCCGCAAGGTAGATCCTTCTTTCGCCTTCAAAAAAAGACCGTGCGTCCGACCAATCAAATGATTCTCCGGTCCCGCCGAAAGCTCTTGCAGAAAAAGTATCGAGCAATACAGCCTCTGAGATTTCCGGAGACGGAAATGCGGGTTTTTCTCCTTTTCTTACCCTTACCGCCTTAATCACGGGCAAACCGGTCTTTTTTCCGACTGCGGCACATTCGGCCTCGGATTCGTCGCCGTGGAGCTGAATCGCGTCGAGACCGACTTCTTCGGCGATCGCCGCTATCCGATCACTGTCGTCATTCACGAAAACGCCGGTTTTCCGAATGCTCGACGGAATCGAAGAGGTGATTTCCGCCGCTTCTGAAGGCTCGATGTATCGAGGACTGCCTTTATAGAAATTGAACCCCAGCTCGTCTGCGCCGCATTCGACAGCCGCAGTTGCATCCTCGTGATTCGTAATTCCGCAGATCTTAATCCTCACAATGCTCATTGCTCGATGATCATTGGTCAATGTAATTTGAAAACATCCTAATCATCCTGCCTATCCTGTTTTCTCCCCCTATCATCAGCGCTTCGCCGATCAGAAAGCCGTCGAAACCAAGCTCCCGCAATTCTACGATCTGTTCTGGCGTGCTGAGTCCGCTCTCGGAGATCATCAGAACACCTTCAGGCTTGTGCCGGATCAAACGCCTGGAGTGATCGAGCGAAACCTCGAATGTGTTCAGGTCACGGTTGTTTACACCGATCAGATCGGCCCCTAGCGATATTGCACGCTCTAACTCCTTCTCATTGTGAACTTCTATCAAAACTTCCAGATCGAAAGATCTCGACAGATCCAGCAGTTCCGCGATCTTGTCGTCCTCAAGCATCGCGGCGATCAGCAGCAATGCGCTTGCCCCTAAAACCTTCGATTCATAGATCTGATAGGGATCAAAAATGAAGTCCTTCCGGAGGATCGGGATCGAAACATTGTTTCTAACCGATGCGAGGTCTTCTGAACATCCGTCAAAGTGTTCCTCTTCAGTCAAAACCGAAACAGCCGCCGCACCAGCTCGCTCATACTCCTTCGCCCTTTCGACAGGACTGACGGAGTCGTTGATCACCCCTTTCGATGGCGACGCGCGTTTGAACTCTGCAATGATGTTGACGCGGTCCATCCTGCTTACCGCTTCCGAGAGTTTGGCACGAACAACCCCAGCCTCTCTCAGTTTGACGAGATTCAGTTGGATCATCAGGTCCTCGGTCGGTATCGTGCTCTTCGTCCTTTCGACCGAAAGCCGCTTTGATTCGAAAATCTTTTGGAGAATCGAGGGAGCACTCATTTTTAGTCTGTCTCACCTCGCAGCACTTTCAGTTTCTCCGCCGCTTTGCCAGAACGCAGGCTCTCCTCAGCGAGTGCCCGCCCTTCCCTTAGATCTTTCACGATGTCCGCAATAAAGAGCGCAGCCCCGGCATTCATTACCACCAGATCCCTTGCAGGACCGTTTTCATAGCCCTCTATCACAGCGCGCACCAATTGTGCACTTTCTTTCGGAGTGCTAACTCGAAGGCGATCGGTCGAAGAATCTTTTAATCCGAAATCGGACGGCGACACTTTGAAATGATTGACGCCTCTCTCGTTGATCTCGGTGACCCGGGTCGGTCCCGAAAGCGTGATTTCGTCGAGGCCGTCCGATCCATGTACGATCCAGGTCCGTTTTGTTCCGAGAGAGCGAATTGCCTCAGCATAGATCCCCGAGAATGAACCCTCCCAGATTCCGATCAGTTGAAATGGAGCGCCCGCAGGATTTGCAATGGGCCCCAAAAGGTTGAAGATCGTAGGTGTTCCAACTTGCTTTCTTGCCACAGCAAGCTCTTTTGTAAGGTTGTGAAAATGCGGCGCAAACATAAAACAGATCCCGCTTTCGTTCAGGCTCATTCCGGCGGCTTCTGAATCTGCGGTGAGTGACACGCCGAGTTCTGAAAGCGCGTCAGCGCTGCCTGTTTTGCTCGAAGCCGCTCGGTTTCCGTGCTTTGCGACCGGCAGCCCAGCGCCGGCAGCGACAAGGGCCGCCGCAGTCGAAACATTGAACGTCTTTACCCGGCTTCCGCCTGTACCTACAACATCGATGAACGAATCATGTCTGCAAGCCACTCTCTTGACCTCTCTTCGGAGAATCGAGGCACACGAGGCGATCTCCGTGGACGTGTATCCTTTTTCTCTCCAAGCGTTTAGAAGTTCAATGAGCTTTTCTATGCGGGTTTCGGCCCGCAAAAGGTCGAAAAGGACCGCAGCCTCTTCAGATGCAAGATCCCGACCGTCCCCGATCATCCGCAAGAAGCCATTGATCGAATAGGTCTGGTTGGAAACCTTCATACTCCGACTGCCTCCCCGGAATCATTTCGTCGACCGATCGCAAAGCGGCCGCCTTCTGCCATCTCAACCGCCTTCATAAGAGCCCTCGCCTTGTGAACCGTCTCCTCAAATTCCTTCTCCGGAACCGAATCAGCGACGATGCCGGCGCCGGCCTGGATCTTCACCATCCCGTTTTCGAGATAGATAGTTCTGATAGCGATACAAGTGTCGAGATTTCCCTGATGGTCAAAATATCCGACTGCTCCGGAATAGATCCCACGTTCCGTCGGCTCAAGTTCCGAAATGATCTCCATTGCCCGAACTTTCGGAGCCCCTGAAACGGTGCCGGCAGGGAAGCAGGAAGCTAGAGCGTGAAACCCGTCAAGTCCTCTCCTCAACGTGGAAGATACCGAACTTGTGATGTGCTGGACGTGAGAGAACTTCTCGACACTCATCAGATCGTCGATCACGACCGAACCGTACTCAGACACCCTCCCAAGATCGTTTCTTCCAAGATCAACGAGCATTCTATGCTCGGAGAGTTCCTTTTCATCTGCCAGCATTTCGTCGGCGAGCGCTTCATCTTCAGACCGGGACTTTCCGCGCGGTCTTGTGCCGGCAATCGGCCGGTATTCAAGTTTGTCGCCCCTGCATCGAACAAGCATTTCGGGAGAAGCGCCGATCACTGAGCGGCTCCCGAGATCCATCAGGAACATATACGGTGAAGGGTTAAGCGATCTGAGAGCGCGGTAGAGCTCAACCGACGTGGCGGTCGTCTGTTTTGAAAAACACTGCGACAGAACCACCTGGTAACACTCGCCGGCGGCTATCAGTTCTTTTATCTTTCGGACGGAACCCTCAAACTCCTCCTTCGAAAAATTCGAATCGAAGCTCGCCTGCGCGTTCCTGCGTACCTTGTCCGATCGGGCTGGTCCGAATCCTTTCGATAACTTCGCAGCTGTGCGCTCGTTCTGACGATATGCCTCGACGATCAGTGACCTGAATCCGGCTCCGTTCCGAGCGTTTTCAGAGAAGACCAGTGAAACAAGATTTATCGCCTGCTTGACGTGATCGAAGGCGACAACATGCCTGAAGAACATGAACTCAGATCCGACACGTCCTTCCCGATCATTACCGGTTCCGGAAAGCACAGGTTCGATCTCTCGCGAGATATTAAAATCCAGAAACCCGACTGCTCCGCCGAGAAAAAGGGGGAGGTCGTCAAAATCTGGAAAAGTTAGTCTGGGTAGTGATTCCCTTAGAAATGCGAGGATCGAGCCCTTTGAAGTGCTTTCGACGCCTTCATTGGTGATTCTCAGCTCAGAGCCTTCATCGCGCACACTCAGGACCGGGTCCGCGCCGATAAACGAGTAGCGAGCCAAATGTTCGCCACCCTCGACGGATTCGAACAGGAATGATCGTTCGTTGCCTTCCGAGAGCGCACAATACGCCGCTAGAGGCGTAAGCAGATCGCCCGGCATGCGGGTGATTACTGGAACCACGTCCGCCTTTCCGAAAAGGCTCGCAAGACTATCGATTTCCTGATCTTGTGAAGCGTACATAAACAAAAACACCACCGGTGTCTTCCGATGGTGTGTGCTTTCGTTCTAATTGTGCGAATCCTTAAAGGGTACGCTTTGCGGACGACACCATCTGATGGCTATCATGCATTTGCCAAAGCCATTCGAAGGAATCTTGAGTTCTGCGGTCCGCAATGTTCATTTCAGATATTGTTAACAGACGCCTGCCGAAACTGTCAATCTCCGACTTACATTCTCTCCGGTACGCGGATGCCCAAAGTAGCGAGAGTCTCGGTCAGAGCGGTTCGAGAACGGTCCGCGACTGAGATCAGAACGGCACGTTTTACAGGATCTTTCTCATCGATGATTCTGTGATGATGGTAAAAAAGATTGAATGCCTTTGAAAGGTTGAACGCGTATCTTGCGAGCGTCGCGGGTTCCGCCGTCGCAACGGATTGGGCGATCGTCTCCTCAAGCCTTGCCGATAACGCCGCAACCGGCCATATGCCTTCACCTTCATCACTCTCGAAAAGCGCATTCACTGCGTCACGCTTTTCCAAGATCATCCTCGAAGCATTTGTGACGTCTTCGTCCTTTAGCTTTCGAAAGATCGAATTTGCTCGAACCGCAGTGTACTGGCAATAGACACCGGTCTCGCCTTCGAACGAGAGCGCCTCTTTAAAATCAAAAACGACGACAGTGTTTTTCGTAAACTTGAGCAGGAAGTAGCGCAGGGCGCCGACCGCGATCTGATGCGAGATCGCTTTCTTCTCATCGTCCGAAATGTCCGGATGCCTAGACTCGACCTCGTTGAACGCGTCTTTTTCGAGCCGGTCGATCAGATCGTCGGCCTTTACTCCTAGCCCTTTTCTTCCGGACATCTCGACAAAGGACTTCGAACGGTCCTCGTCACTGAGCTCAAATCCCAATTCTTCGGCCGCGGAAGGCGAAAGCGCGACCATTTCGTAGCTGAGATGCACGCTGGCATCCTCTCCGCGCTCCGGAAAGATTAAGGCAACTCCCTTCTTTACAACCTCTTGCGGATAAGACTGTCTGGTGTCGATCACGTTGTAGACCTTCTCGGCGCGCCCGAATTCCGGAAGTCCGGCCTGGTCGTTCATCTCTTTGGAGGTCGTGATCCAAACATCCTGGCCATTCTCGTAGGTCGTAAAATGTCTGTACCGGAAATCGAGACCAAGAAGGCCGAGCTTCCACATCTGGTAAGCGATGTCTTTGCCGGTATAGGTGACGGTCCCGTTCGAACGTACAAGGATCTTGTCGGTGTCGTGCTCGTCACTGCCTTCGTGCGATTCGAAGGGCATAACCCAACAGCCGGCATTTTTGCCTTTCTCTTCAAGGCGGATCGCACCGCGCTCCTTCATCATTGTGAAGGCCTTTTCCCAGAAATGGAGATGCAGGATCTCAGATTCTCTGGGAAGAAGGTCGTAACGGATCGAGAGCCGCTCCATCGTGTCGAGAATGCATTCGACGTTGCGTGTGGCAACATAGTCTGCCAGTTCAGCGGTTTCATTGCCGCCTTCTTCGATCAGGTGGAGAGTTTCAGCACGTTTTTCTTTGAGCGATTCGTCATCCTGATAGGCGAGTCCGACTTTTGTGTACAAGTCCCAGCAGTAGAAATCGAATGAAATTCCTTCCTCTTTCAGCTGCTCATCGAGTGCCTTGATCTGCTCCAGGTCCTTCTTTTCAAGATGCATAAAGCCGACGACGACGTCAGCGACCTGTACCCCAGTGTTATCGATGTAATTCTGGATCTCGACATCAAATCCGGCAGAGCGGAGTATCCTGACAAAGGTGTCACCCAGGACCGAGTTCCTTACGTGTCCGATGTGCGCCGCCTTGTTAGGATTTACCGAAGTGTGTTCCACACAGATCTTCGAGCCTTGGATTGCTTCTTCTTTTGTCTTAATCGATCGGGCGAGAAATGACGCTCGGTCGTAATAAACATTGATGTATCCGGGTCCCGCGATTGAGACTTTGCCGACAAAATCGAACGATTCGAGGACGGGAGCGATCTTTTCCGCTATGGCCCTGGGATTTTGCTTCTCACCCGTTTCTTGTTTGAGAAGTTTCGCGAGCTCAAAAGCGACCGGAAACGCCAGGTCGCCAAGCTCGGTCTTGGGAGGAACTTCGGCGGCGATGTTCTCAAGCTCCACACCGAGATCACTGCGCGCGAAATCGGCGAGCGCCGAGGTCAGTTTTTGCTGAAAATCGAGAAAAGCCATATCTTTGGAAAGCCCGAAAAAATGAAGGGAAAGTATAGCTTTCACAATAAAGTATTCAAAACACTACAAGTGATGTCGCAAAAAGGTAACGATGTAGAAAAAGTATCGGACCTGTTGAAAAGCGCGAAGAGAATAGCTGTTCTAACAGGTGCCGGGATTTCAGCGGAATCTGGAGTGCCTACGTTTCGCGGAGGCGGCGGGACGGCGGTCTGGAAAGGAATGCGATTTGACAAGATATCTTCCGCAGAGATGGTCAGAAGCGATCTTCCCGCTGTCTGGGAATGGTTTGATTACAGACGCGGCGTACTGAGGGCTTGTGAACCGAATCCGGCACATTTTGCGATCGCGGAATGGCAGGAGCGTTTCGAATCGCTGACGCTTGTAACTCAGAACATCGACGGTCTGCACCGGGCAGCGGGTTCGCGCGATGTGATCGAGGTTCACGGGAACATACACAGGTCGCGGTGTGTGAATTGTTCGAAGCTGTTCCAGATGAGCCGCGATGATGTGCCGCACGATCCGGACATGTGTAAGGTCTGTAAATCGCCTGTAAGACCCGATGTCGTGCTGTTTGGCGAGATGCTTCCTGAAGGAGCCTATGAAAAGGGCGCCGAAGCTGCCGCGTTGTGCGACATCTTCTTCACGATCGGCACATCAGCACTGGTCTATCCCGCTGCTGCATTGCCGGAAGTCGCGAAACGCGCGGGTGCGTTTCTCGTAGAGATCAATCCCGAGGAAACGCCACTTAGTCATTTGTGCGACGTTTCGTTAAAAGGTCCTGCGGGGGAAATCGTTTCCAAGTTATGAGAAAGGGATGAAGGGGATTAAAGGGATTGAAGAAAAAAATACCCGCGGGTGTCGACCCGCGGGCTTGGATTACCCAGTTGGTGGGTGAAACAGGGCAAGCAGGATTTTACCCTGCCGCGGCCCTGGACCTGTCTCTGAGAGCCTTGACTCTGTCGTGTGCGGCCTTCACAAGATGATACTGTCTGCTGACCACGTCGGATACGCTCTCCGGCAGCCTTGACTTCATAGCGTCTTCATACGCTTCCTTGGCCACGTCCTCGGCTCGCTCACACTCGTTGAGGACCGCGGTCTTGTCGTCACTGGTCACGGCTGTTTTGATGTTCATCCAGCCTCTTTTCAAGGTGCCGGAGAACGTACCGGACTCTGCGGGCTCGCCTCCGAATTGCTGGACCATGTCCTGCAGTTCCCTTGCAAAATGCCCTCTTTGATTTGAAAGTTCCTCAAAAAGCGCCGTCGTCTGATTGTCCTCGACACTCGCGGCGGCTGTCTTGAAGCCCTCTTCACTGTCCTTGTTTGTCTGTATAAGTTCGTTGACTTTTTCTATGATCTTGTCTTTCTCCATCATAATTAAGAACTCTCCTTTCTGATTTGCTCTCACCCTTTACAAGTGCAACCGCCGTGCCGTTGGCCAAAGCCTGTAATTCCAGGGGAATAATGCCCCTGTGCCCTGATCTATGAGAGAAATCGAGACACGGAAGTACGCGATGCATACATTCAAAGGCCGAGCTGGACATTATTACCATTGAGTTCTTTCAGACCTTGTGGTCAAATCCGCGTATGCGAAAGCTTTACTTCGATTGCTTCGCGGGTGCGAGCGGCAACATGATCCTCGGAGCACTTCTCGATGCAGGAGCTGACAGAAAAGCCCTGGAGACGGAAGTCGGCAATCTTGGTCTTGAAGGAGTCGAACTTGCCGTTAAGCGGGTGAACAGGGCCGGTATCAGCGCCACTCACGTAGAGGTCATTTACCCGAAACAGGATCACCATCGGCATCTCTCAGACATAATCGAGATAATCGAGAACGCGAGTCTTTCCGAAAAGGTGAAAGAAAGATCGACGGCAGTCTTTAACAAGCTCGCCGAGGCCGAGGCAAAGGTTCACGGGATCGACATCGGAAAGGTTCATTTTCACGAAGTCGGCGCACTCGACGCGATCGTTGACATTGTCGGGGCATGTGTTTGTTTCGAAATCCTCAAAATTGACAGCTTTGCGGTTTCGAAAATCCACACCGGCAGCGGATTCGTCGAAATGGATCACGGAAAATATCCGGTTCCGCCTCCGGCCGTAGCTAGCCTACTTTCCGGATTTGAAGCTTACTCCGAAGATGTCGATGGTGAACTCCTTACACCTACCGGAGCGGCGATCATCGCTGCGCTGTGCAACGCGTCAGAGCCTATGCCCCGAATGAAGATCGAGTCGACCGGCTATGGCGCCGGTACACGGCAATACGATAAATTTCCGAATGTGCTTCGAATTCTGATCGGAGAATCGAATGAGACAGCTGATGAAGCGTATGAGAACCTGCGTCTGATAGAGACGAATATTGACGACGCCACGCCTCAGGTTCTTGGGCACATAATGGACAAGGCGTTTGAGAAAGGAGCTCTCGATTGCTGGTTCACAGCGATTCAGATGAAGAAGAACCGCCCAGCGGTCCTGATCTCGATCCTCGCCCAACCTGCAAAGGAAGAAGAACTAAAATCGTTGTTGTTTCGCGAGACCACGACGATCGGTCTAAGGCTTAGGGATGTATCCCGGCAATGCCTTGAAAGGGAAGTCGTTTCCCTCCCTACGCGATATGGCGACATAGAGATAAAGGTCGCGAGATTCGAAGGCGCAGTTGTTAACGCGAAGCCTGAATTCGGGCAGGTCCGCGAATTGGCCGACCGGAACGATGTGTCGGTCCGCGAGGTAGAAAGGGAGATAGATTCCGCACTCCGGAATGAGAACGCGCTCAAAGCCAAAAGTTAAAATTTGCTGTATTTCGTCCAGGGAAGAAGCGGCGATGGCTGTCGAACACGGCGCGAATGCACTGGGACTCGTATCCGAGATGCCCTCCGGGCCCGGGGTCATCCCGGAGGAATTGATCGCCGATATCGCGGCATCTGTTCCAAAGTCCGTGGCGACATTCCTGCTAACGAGCAAACGAAAACCCGAAGAGATCGTTAATCAGGTACGCCGGTGCGGTACGAATACTGTTCAGCTCTGTGATTCGATTGAAGGAACCCTCGAAGAACTCAGATCTGCGCTTCCTGATATCCGAATCGTCCAGGTTGTCCACGTCAGGGAAGAAAGTTCGGTCGATGAAGCCGTTGCCGCTTCAAGGTCCGTAGATTTCGTGCTTCTCGATTCAGGAAATCCGGCTCTAGAGGTCAAAGAACTCGGAGGTACCGGCCGAACGCACGACTGGAGTCTAAGCCGGCGGATCGTTGATCTCGCTCAGTGCCCGGTCTATCTTGCGGGCGGGCTGAATCCTTTGAACGTCGCGTCAGCAATTGACGCCGTAAGACCATACGGAATCGATCTCTGTTCGGGTGTGCGCACCGAAGGCGCTCTCGACGGGTCAAAGTTATCCGACTTTTTTGCTAACATCTAGCCTTACACCTTTTTACGCCCCAAACTTCATTGTCGGAGAATCGGTTTGAGTAAGGAATTTGATCAGGAGAAGATCGCACGCGGAGTCCGCCTGATCCTGGAAGGGATCGGCGAGGATCCCGACCGTGACGGACTGAAACGTACGCCGGAGCGCGTAGCCAACTTCTATGAGGAACTGACCGAGGGAATGCGCCAGGAAGCGCGTGATGAGGTAGTTCCACTTCCCGGTGATTCGCACGATGAGATGGTCATCGTAAAAGACATTTCGATCGCGTCGGTCTGCGAACACCATCTTGCGCCTTTTGTAGGGGTTTGCCACGTCGCCTACATTCCGAAAGAGGGTCGGATCGTCGGCCTCTCAAAGCTAGCGAGGATCGCAGAGATCTTCGCCAGGCGCCTGCAGGTCCAGGAAAGGCTTACAAAGCAGATCGCGGATACTCTGTTTGAAGAGTTGAAGCCGCTCGGAGTGATGGTCGTTATTGAGGCCGAACACACTTGTATGACACTTCGCGGCGTTAAGAAGCCGGGAGCCAAAACGATCACCTCAGCTGTTCTCGGAGGATTCCGCCGGGACCCAAGAACCCGGGCTGAAGCGATGAGCCTTATTACGGGATAGGGAAGGGACAGGAGACTGGAGACGGAAGACGGGAGACAGAAGGCAGGAGACAAGAGGCAGGAGGCAGGAGACAGGAGACAGGAGACAGGAGACAGGAGACAGGAGACCGGAGACAGGAGACGGAAGACAGGGGCTGTTCAAGGCTTTTTCGAATCGCTGACCTGATTGCGAGTGGGAACTGAAAAAGATTTTAATACTCTCCTGAACCCTTACCGACGATGACGCCTTTTTACATCACAACCCCCATTTATTACGCGAATTCACTTCCGCATCTTGGCCATCTGTACACGACAACAGTTGCGGATGCAGTGCGGCGATACAAGCGTCAAAGAGGCTTTGATACCTATTTCCTCACGGGCACTGACGAGCACGGCATCAACATTCAGCGCGCCGCAGAAGCGAACGGCCGGACGCCTAAAGAGCAGGTTGACTTCATTGCAGATGAAATAAAGAAGCTGTTTGCCGATTTTGAGCTCGATCCTACGCACGGCGGTTACGACATCTTCATGCGGACGACCAACGAGTTTCATTACGCGGCAGTTCAGAAACTCTGGCTGAAGATCGCCGACAGCACAACACCGAAAGACAACGAGGCTATATACAAAGGCTTTTACGAAGCCTGGTTCTGCGCCGCATGCGCCGAATTCAAGACCGAGACCGAGTACGAGATCAGGGATGGCGAGGAGATTCCGCGCTGCCTTGTCCACGAGAAGCCACTCGACAGGGTCGAAGAGGAAAGCTACTTTTTCCGGTTATCAGATTACGAAGATGCGCTGCTCGATGCGATTCAGTCCAACCCGAATCTGATACGGCCCGTTGCGAGGAGAAACGAGATCGTGTCTTTCATCAAGTCGGGCCTGCAGGACCTCTCGATCAGCCGAGAGAAAAAGGCAGTTTCTTGGGGAGTGCCCGTTCCCGGCGATGACGGCCACGTAATGTATGTCTGGATGGACGCGCTTTCGAATTACATTACGGCGATCGGCTACGGAGATCCTGGAAGGACGGACAACTTCGAGAAGTACTGGTCAAATGCCTATCACTTCATCGGAAAAGACATTCTGAGATTTCATTCGGTCTATTGGTTCTCGTTTCTTATGGCGGCCGGGATCGATCTGCCCAAGACGGTCTACGCCCACGGGATGTGGCTTGATGCCGACGGTCGGAAAATGGGAAAGACGTTAGGGAACGTAATCGAGCCGTCGATGCTCAAAGAGCACTATTACGTGGAAGGAGTCAGGTATTTCGTTCTGCGGGAGATGGTGTTTGGCCAAGATTCCAGATTCGGCTATGACAGCCTCGCCGACCGGCTTAATGCGGATCTGGCGAAGGGCCTTGGAAATCTTTCGGCGCGCACTCTCTCGATGATCCATAAGTACCGCGAGGGAAAAGTACCTTCCGGGGTGATTCACGAGTCGAAGTTCATTTTTGCGAAACGCGCTGGGCTCAGTCCTGATGAAGCTGAGCTGGTTGCTGTGATCGAGCTTGCTCGAGATGAATTCTTGCGAAAGTTCGATGATTTTGAGTTCTCTGGCGCGCTCGAGGCCGTGTGGCGGATCATAAGTTTTGTTGACAAGATGATCACGCACACGGCTCCCTGGAAACTTGTAAAGGACGACGACCAGCAGGAAACACTCAATGCAGTCTTGTATAGGTCCATAGAGACCCTGCGTTGGCTTGGCGTGATCCTGAATCCCGTGATGCCTGAGGCTACAAAAGAGATTTGGAAACAACTGGGTCTGGAAAGAGAACCCGCCGAATTCGACCCTTCGGAATTGAAATGGGGCGGGATCGCCGAAGGCCATAAAGTTGGAAAGAGCGAGCCCGTATTCCCGATGCTGGACAAGGAAAAAATAATGAGTGAGATAGAGGCGGCGAAAAAAGCGCCGGAACCTAAGCGGGAAAACAAGCAGGAACCCGCACCTGAAGACGACGGTTTTATATCGATCGAGGATTTTGTAAAGGTAGAACTTCGCGCGGCGGAAATTCTAAAGGCTGAAAGGGTCGACGGTTCAGACAAGCTCCTCAGGTTCGAGGTTGATGTTGGTGAAGATGAACCGAGACAGGTTTTGGCAGGGATCGCTCAACATTACGATCCGGAGTCATTGGTTGGTACGAAGGTCGTCGTTGTATCGAATCTCAAACCAAGAAAGCTTTTCGGGCTTGAATCGCAAGGAATGGTATGCGCGGCATCCGATCCGGAATCCGGGAAACCGGTCCTCGCGACGTTCTCTGAAGATATTGCCAACGGCACGAGGCTCAAGTGAGGCTGGTCGACTCCCATTGCCATATTGACGGGCCAAAGTTCGAAGAGGACCTGGATCAGGTCATCGAAAGGGCGAAGAATGCAGGGGTGGTTGCGATGCTGAACGTCGGGACCGGGAGTCCGGAGCACGATTCGTTCGAACGCACGCTGGAGCTGGCTGAGAAATACGATTGCATATTCGGATCAGCCGGTATTCACCCCCACGACGCTTCCGAATACACTGAAGGAGTTGAAGAGAGGCTTCGCAAACTAATAACCTCGTCGGACAAGATGATCGCCTGGGGCGAGATCGGATTGGATTTCTACTACGATCATTCTCCCAGAAATGTACAGAAGCGGGTCTTTCGAAAGCAGATCCGTGCGGCGAGAGAACTTGGCCTGCCGATCATCATTCACAGCCGCGAGGCGAATGACGAGACGGTCGAGATCCTTTCGGAAGAATGCTCGATCGAAGGTTTTGCCGGCGGGATCATGCACTGTTTTGGTGGGACTGCTGAGATGGCGGAGTCGCTTATCCCGCTCGGATTCATGATCTCGTTTGCTGGAAATGTAACGTTCAAGAACGCCGAAGTGCTTCGGAGTGCTGCTGCGGTGGTTCCGAGAGACAAGCTGCTCATCGAAACCGATTGCCCCTACCTGACACCTGTTCCTCACAGGGGCAAAAGGAATGAACCGGTCTATGTCGCCGACACTGCGCGTTTTCTCGCGGAATTTTACGGAGAGAAACCGGAAGCTATCGCGGCCCAGACGACGAAGAATTTTGAGCAGTTTTTTGGAATAGAGATTTAAGAGGAAACAGGATCAAAAGGTAAGATGGCAAAAGACAATTCATTCGATATCGTTTCAAAGACCGATTTTTCGGAAGTACAGAACGCGATCAACCAGACTCGCAAGGAACTCAGTCAGCGGTTCGACTTCAAAGGAAGCAAGGCTCTCGTAAGTCTTCACAACGGCGAGCTGATAATCTCCGCGGAAGACGATACGAGACTGAAGAACCTCAACGACGTGCTTCAATCAAAGCTCGTGAAGCGCGGAGTCTCGCTAAAGGCCCTTAATTACGGGCCGAAAGAGGACGCGGCGGGCGGCACCATCAGGCAGATCGTGACCATCCAACAGGGAATTCCGACTGAAAAGGCCAAAGAGATCGTGAAGTTCATCAAGGGCACCAAGATCAAGGTCCAGGCCGCGATCCAGGGCGAATCGGTGAGGATCTCGGGCAAGAAGCGGGACGACCTGCAAGAAGTGATCGCGGAACTCAAGAAGAAAGACTTCGGCATAGACATGCAGTTCGATAACTATCGTTAGATACCGATGCAAACCTTCAGCGCGCAATTTGCCGAATCGAGATATCCCGCGGGAATGGCTGGAATTCTTCGGCTTATCCGAGGCGAGATGGAACTCGTCGAGGCGGAGTTTGCCCGGCAGGCGAATTCGAACGTACAGGTGATCAGCTATCTTGGCGAGTACCTGCGGGCTTCGGGCGGCAAGAGGGTGAGGCCGGCGCTTCTGGTTCTGGCGAACAAGGCGGCCGGCGGCGAAGGAAGTTCGGAGAACGTGATCCGGCTCGCCACAGTGATGGAGATGATCCATACTGCGACGCTCGTACACGACGACATCATCGACAACGCCGCCACGCGACGAAACACGGTCACGGTAAATGCGAAGTTCGGCAATCAGGCGGCGGTCCTTATGGGCGACTGGCTATATATGTCGGCCTTCGAAACCTCTCTCAAAGAGAGAAGCCTGGAGATACTCTATATTCTCACGGAACTGACGCGGAAGATGACCGAAGGCGAGCTGATCCAGCTTACGATGCTCGGCCGGACAGATATTTCCGAGGAAGACTATTTCGACATTCTTCGGCGTAAAACCGCTTATCTTTTCAGCGCTTGCTGCGAGATCGGGGCGATTCTCGCGGGTGCCGACCCAAATGAAAGAGAAGAGCTTAGGAATTACGGAATGAACCTCGGTACGGCATTCCAGCTTGCCGACGACGTACTGGATTTCACGGCAGACAAGCAGGTTCTCGGTAAAGCTTCGGGAGCTGACCTGCTTGAAGGCAAACTTACGCTGCCTTTGATATTGCTGGTGAGAAAAGATCCATCTGTCTGCGCATTGCTCGAGCAAATAATGCGGACCGGAGAATACGACAGCGGAATCCGCGAACAGCTTCTCGGAAAGCTTGAGAAGTCAGGAACCCTTGAAGAAACCCGCTCAACGGCACACAGATTTGCGGCCAAAGCAGTAAAAAATCTTGAACTCCTGCCGGAAACGAGGTATGGTGAAGCGTTAGGTGAAGTTCCTTCACTTATGATCAACCGTAAAAACTAGTTACCCTCTTCAAGCGGTTACCTCTTTCCAGTTATGTCCGACATCAATCCGAACGAGACTCTCATAGCTACATTTGAGAAGAGCTTGCGTCAGACAAGAAACGCTCAGCAGCGTCTGCTCGTGCGATTGCGGGAGGTGGAAAGCGAGGCGGACCGGCTTCGCCAGGATATCGAGGCACTCGATACGCACGCCCAACAAACGGAAGCCGCAATCTATGGGCTTCTGGAAACGATGCGATCCGACAAGAGACCGAGGCACATCCCTACGCTGAAGGTCGACGACGATTACGAGCTGCCGCCGGACCTGCGAAAATTTCAGGAAAGAGAAGCGTCAAAATCTGAACGATACAAGAGCGACTCAAATCTGCTAGACGGCTACGAAAGGGCTTCTGAGCGAGGAGGTTCCAGTGGTTCTCCCAGAGGCGGTAGAAGTGTTCCTGCGATCAGCGATCACATCGAGCCTGTAAGCCAGAGGTTTGCAGACCGGACGATCACTCAGGCCTGTACTTTGATCCTCAGGGAGTCCGGAGAGCCTCTTCACGTGAATGAGCTCTACAACTTGCTTGTGGCAGGTGGATTTGAGTTCAAAGGCAACAATCCAACCATTTCGATCGCAGTTTCGCTGAACAGGAATAGGCGATTCAGAAAGGTAGCGCCGGGAACATTTGACCTCGTGATTAGAGAGGCGTCGAAGGCTTCCTAGCGATTTTTCATAACCGGATCCAAGGCGAGGCTGCTTGAAAGGGCAGCCTCTTTCTTGTCAGTTTCGCCGTAAGCCGAGTCAGGTCTGGGTCAAACGATGGTGGCTCGCCCCCGGCATTAAGCGGGAGTGAGATAGTCAAGATGATTCGTTCCGGGGCATCTCCATCGCAATATCCGGCTAGAACCGGCCGGCGAGCAGTTTTGCCCCTGTCAATTCCCTCCTCGAAAGCGGGGCGTAACTGATGATAATGAGGAAATTCGCAGACCTTCTGACCTTTTCGGCTGGATGAATACAGACATCTGAATTACCGACAGCGATTCGCGTACTGACGCGAGTTCACCGTTCGCGAATAGACAATTCACTTGACAAATTAAGTCCCCGTTGAAGATAGTGCGCGTATGAAATTGCGACTGACCGTGATGAATGGCTCGATCGCCGGACAGGTGTTCGATCTTGAAAGTGGACATCTGCTTATCGGACGAAGCCAGAACTGCAGCGTGAAGTTCGATCCGTTAGAGGACAAGATCGTCTCTTCCCAACATGCCTTTGTTTACGCTACCGACGATGGGTTCTTTGTCCGCGATAATGAATCGACGAACGGGACTTATTTAAACGGAGACAGGGTTTCCAACGCCTTGCTGAGCAATGGAGACGAGATCTCCTTTGGAAAAGACGGCGTCCGGGCGCAGGTCCAGATCGATATGTCATTGCCCGAATCGGTTGAGACAGCGGTTCCCGGACTGGCACCCACCGAGGGCTTTCAGATCCCGAGCCCCCAGACAACCGGACCGATGTTTAAGGCTGAACAAGAGCCCGAAAAGGTTAAAAGCGCACCCGAAAATCTTTCGCAAAGCGTGAGCGGTTTAGGGCTGAGCGCCCCTGCAGTCAAGATGGCTCCGCCGCAGACCGGTATGTATATAGCAGTCGCCGTAATGACCGGTCTGATACTTCTCGCTTCGCTGCCGGTCCTGCTGCTCATCGTGGCCGGTCTTGGACCCATAGCGACCGTTGTAGCGACCGTAACCGCTTTCCTTCCTGTCGCGCTCTATCTGGCACCTCTTCTCTGGCTGGATCGTTACGACCCTGAGCCGTTCTGGCTTCTCTTGCTTTGTTTTGCGTGGGGCGGCGTGGTGGCGATCCTCGCATCTGCGATCGTGAACGACGTCTTCACGATCGTTGCCGCAGCTTCGACAGGAAATGCCATTATCGGACAGTTGGCCGGCGCAGTGATCTCTGCACCGTTTATCGAGGAGATCATGAAAGGCGCGGGCCTGCTGGCGATGCTTCTGTTTTTCCGCCGGAAGTTCGACGACATATTGGACGGGATCGTGTTTGCCGGGGTGATCGCGCTCGGTTTTGCCGCGGTTGAGAACGTACTTTATTACGGACGCGGGTTCCTTGCTGAAGGTATCGGCGGTCTGGCGATGATGTTCTTCCTGAGAGGTATCCTGTCGCCCTTTGCTCACGTGACGTTTACCGTGATGACGGGGATCGGATGCGGGATCGCGAGGGAATCGCACAACTGGTTTATCAGGATCCTCGCTCCGATCGTCGGACTCGGCGCTGCGATGTTTCTCCACGCGACCTGGAACGGCATGGGTGTGTTCTCCGCGATTCTGCTCGAGGCAAGCGGTACATCGGTCTATTGCAACGCCGTGGGGCTCGGCGGCATGAACTTGGGGATCTGCGGATTTCTGATCGGTTATGCCATCCTCGAGATCCCGGTCTTTCTGATATTCATCGTTTTCAGCCTGTTTATCATGCGGCGGCAGAGCAAGACTCTTCGCGAAATGCTTGCGATGGACGTCGCGCGCGGCCTTATCCAGCAGGAGCACCTCGATATCGCGACTTCGCTGGTCCGGAGCATTCTCTGGCCGATCGGCGGTATCACAAGCGGAAAATTCCTTAACCGGCGCAGGTATCTTAGAGCGATCGGGAGCCTGGGGCTCTCATACTGGCATATTCAGAGAGCCACAAAAGCGGAAGGCCACACGGCGAGCTTCCAGACGAATCCGTTCCTGCGCGCCGAGGTGGAGAAATACTCGCAGTTGGTTTAGCTGCGCGGGTTAATCGTTAATCGTGAATGGCGAATGGTGAATCGTGAATGGTGAATTGTGAATTGTGAATCGTGAATGGTGAATCGTGAATCGTGAATCGTGAATGGAGAATCGTGAATCCTGAATCCTGAATCGTGAATCGTGAATCGTGAACAGCGGCAGAAACGCGACCGTCAGGGAGCGTCGGTGAAAGCTAGTGAGGTCAGGTTCACTATTTCTAATCTCTGCGATTCCCAGGAAAGTCTCAGACTGTTTCGAATCATGTAGTTGATTGCACAGGGGCCTTTGAGATCACGAACGAGACGTCGAGAAAAACGAATTAACCAGATTAATTAACCCGAACTTGCAAGTCTTTGGACCGTCGTCGTTAGAGAACCGTAACTAATACGGAGCAATTCATACGAGGTGACCAATGACATATACAGCAATCAGGGCATTTTCTTTTCTTACTGCATTCACGATCGGCCTGTTCTTCGTTTCAGGGGTACAGGCGTTCAGTGAACTCCCGGACGGGGCGGCAACTTCGAAATCAACCGATGTCAGACCTAACTCAACACTCTCCCCTGTGGATAAGGGATTTGTAGAGATTCGGTACCTTGGTTCAGAAACAAAGAATAACAATGAGGTGCTTAGGTTTGTCGCCCATAATGCCGGCGATACCGACGCGGTCTACATGTCTTATCCCGATTCCGGTCTGGACGGGCTTCAATTCAAGATAGACGGAACGAAACGGCCGCTCTTTCTCTGCGGTACGGGGATGGAGGAGCAAGTTCTACGGCCCGGCGCAAAGATCGAGTTTACCATTTCACGATCATTCATCGACCACTTGCAGAAGGACGGTGGGAAGATCCTGAACGTCGGGCATTACTTTAAAAAGGCTGACACTGCCGAATATGTCGAGGTCTGGAGTGAGGATGTGTTCCTTGGATAATCTGGACGAATAATTCTTCTCTTGAAGTCAAACTAGCGCCTGCCGGTAAGGGTTAAAGGCGCTAGTTATCTGTCTGGTTGCTTCATATCAGAACTGATCTCAGTGAAAAAATGGACTCGCTCCCTGACGGTCGCGTTCCCGCCACTGGTCCGGCTACCTAGTCGTCACTTCTGACTCCTGACTTCCGACTTCTGACTCCTTCTTCAATACGCCCTTGCAAAAACGACACGTTTCGCGGAGGGCTCGCCTGAGTAGACACAGCTCCCGGCTTCCTCGAGCGAATTCAAGGGGATGAGGCGGATTGTGGCCTTGGTCTCGTCCTTGATCTTCGCCTCGGTCTCGGCTGTTCCGTCCCAGTGGGCAGAAACGAAGCCGCCTTCTTCGATCTGAGCTTTGAATTCTTCCCACGTATCCACCGAAAACGTGTTCTTTTCACGGAATTTCAAAGCGCGGTCGTAGAGGTTCGTCTGGATCTCTTCGAGCAGGCCTTCGATGTGATCCGACACTCCTTCGATCGGACGCGTTTCCTTTGAAAGTTCGTCGCGGCGGGCGACCTCGATCGTGCCGTTCTCAAGATCCCGCATTCCGATTCCCAACCGCACGGGAACTCCTTTCAATTCGTACTCAGCGAACTTCCAGCCGGGTTTATATTTATCATCGTCGTCATACTTGACCGATATGCCGCGAGATTCAAGATCTTTGATTAATGGACCGACCTTTTCAGAGATCTTTGGCAGGTCGGCTTCGTCCCTGTAGATCGGGACGATCACGACCTGTGTGGGAGCAAGATTCGGCGGCAGTACAAGCCCGTTGTCGTCCGAGTGTGCCATCACAAGCGCGCCCATCATACGTGTCGAAAGCCCCCAGCTTGTCGCCCACGCGTAGGTTTGCTCGTTGTTCTGATCGACAAACTTCACATCGAACACTTTCGCAAAGTTCTGACCAAGAAAGTGGGAGGTCCCCGCCTGCAGAGCCTTTCCATCCTGCATGAGTGCCTCGATGCAGTACGTTTCGACAGCACCTGCGAACCTTTCCGATTCGGTCTTCAAGCCCTGTATCACCGGCAACGCCATCCATTCTTCGGCAAAGGTCGAATAAATGCCGAGCATCTGCTCGGTTTCCTCGATCGCTTCCTGCTCTGTGGCGTGGGCGGTATGACCTTCCTGCCACAAAAACTCAGCCGTTCTTAGGAACAGGCGCGTTCTCATTTCCCATCTGACGACGTTCGCCCATTGGTTCAGGAGGATCGGGAGATCACGCCACGACTGGATCCAGTTCTTATAGGCGTTCCAGATCACAGTCTCGGAAGTAGGACGGATGATAAGCGGCTCTTCAAGCTCGGAGTTCTCGTCGACGATCAGCCCCGGGCCATCCGGATTCGCCTTAAGACGGTAGTGGGTCACCACCGCGCACTCCTTGGCAAAGCCCTCTGCGTGCTCCTCTTCCTTTTCAAGAAACGATTTGGGAACGAAAAGAGGGAAGTAAGCGTTCTGGTGACCGGTAGCCTTGAACATATCGTCAAGTGCCTTTTGCATTTTTTCCCAGATCGCGAAACCGTATGGCTTTATGATCATGCAGCCGCGGACTGGCGAGTTCTCAGCCAAGCCGGCTCGCTTTACGATCTCGTTGTACCACGCCGAGTAATCCTCGCTTCTCTTCGGTAATCCTTTGCCCATCTTGTATGTCCCCTAAAACCAGAATGCCCCGCCGGGGGGCGAAAAACCTAAATGATACGGCATTAGCAGATGAGTGACAATTCCTTCTGCGGCCGGTCACTTTCTGTCCTCTCCGCGATCGTTCAGAACCTGTGTTAAATTATTCGTATGGGTGAATTTAGGCTGGATTTCCAGGACACCGAAACGGCGTTCAAGGACAAATCCAACAGTGAACTTCGCGAAAAATACCGGCTGTTCCGCCTTTTGAACTCGCCGATCCTTAACGAGATAGGTACCCGCTCCGCCTCTTTCGCTTTGTCTGTCGGGCTACCGGTGGAGTGGCTGATCAAAAGGACCGTATTTGAGCAGTTTTGCGGAGGCGAGACTATTGAGGAATGCCAGGCGACGATCGACCGTCTCGGAAATTCCGGGATCGGTGCGATCCTCGACTACTCTGTCGAGGGAAAGACAAGCGAACACGACTTTGAACACGGGAAAGAAGAGGTCATACGCAATCTTGATCGTGCGAAGAATGACGACGACATACCTTTCGCGGTCTTCAAGATCACGGGCATTGCGCCCCTCGGTACGCTTGAGAAGATCTCTTCAGGGGCCGAATTGAAGCCTTCAAACGTGACGAAATGGGAAAGCGCGCAGCGAAGGGTCCGCGAGATCTGTGAATATGCGAGAAAGATCCATCAGCCCGTCTTCATCGACGCGGAAGAATCCTGGATCCAGAACGCGATCGATCAGCTGGCGATGGGAATGATGGAAGAATGTAATCGCGAGGAACCCATCGTTTATACGACGATACAGCTCTATCGCCACGACCGGCTTGAGTATCTCAAGAAGACGCATCTGGAAGCGAAAGAAAAAGGTTTCATTCTTGCGGTGAAGCTTGTTCGAGGCGCTTATATGGAGAAAGAAAGGGAGCGTGCCAAAGAAATGGGATACACGGATCCTATCCAGCCCGATAAAGCCGCGACCGACGATGCATTTAACGCGGCCGTCGCGTATTGCCTGGACAATATTGACGATATCTCTTTCGTCAACGGCACCCACAACGAGGAAAGCACCCAGGAAATGGCGCAGTTGATGGAAGAGAAAGAGCTTCCGCACGACCACCCCCACTGCTTTTTCTCGCAGCTTTACGGAATGAGCGATAATCTCTCGTATATACTTGCCGACAACGGTTACAACGTCTCAAAGTACGTCCCTTATGGACCCGTGAAAGATGCGGTCCCGTATTTGATCCGACGAGCGCAGGAAAATACTTCGGTGACCGGCCAGATGAGCCGCGAGCTCGATCTGATCAGCCGGGAGATGAAAAGACGCGGAATTTAGTCGAGTTCCGGGTTCCTAGTTCCAGGTTCCGAGTCGGTTTCAAGTTCAAAGTTCAAGTACACTGCGCTTCGCTTCGTGATTTCAAATTTCAGATTCCAAATTCCAGATCGAATCCAAAGAGAGACTGAGCACCGTTCCGTAGGGACGGCGTATCCTAGGAGGCTGTCTGAAAAGGCACTCCTGAGGCGCTCGATCATTCCTCAAGCTCGCAAGACCTCTTGCAAATCGAATATCAGTTGCCCCTCGCTTTAGCGGGGGGTTACTTGGCATCACACTCAAAAAAGGGGCTTCAGCCCCAAAATTCGCCGGCTAAAGCCGGCCGAGGATAGTGAGAGACCCTGTGCTTCCCCCGTTGAAACGGGGGGCAACTAAAGAGCGACTTCCCTGGAAACATCGGTACTCCGGTTCACGACGAGGAGGCTGCCCTTTCAGACAGCCTCTACAACGTGCCCCCGAACGTTTAGCCGCGAACCGGCGTCACCTTAGCCCAAGTAGTAATCGAACCGACAGGTCAGAGACCTCTTTTTCGTCGGACGATTTCCAGTCCTTCAATACTACAAGTTCCGAATCCTCAAGCGGCACATTTCCCATCCTCGCGGTCTGAGTAGCCTCGAACGCACGGTTCGTCAGAGCGAGGTGGTGTTTGGCGATTTTGAACGATCTGTTGGCGATTATCGCTTCATCTGCACTGTCAACATCGAGGAAGAGATCCTCGTAAGCGATCAAGTGCCAGATCCGCTCGTCTTGGTATTCATCGATGTCCAAAAGCCGCAAGAGGCCATACCCGGCTTCGAGCTGAAAAATAAGAAAGTCGCCTGCCTGAAAATCCTGTGACATAATCCGAATCTTATGGCGCGGGGGATGGCGATTCAAGAAGCGGTAATGTTATTAGGTGTGACGTGATGACAAACGAGGAAATGCTTGCGGTCGCGATCCGCGAAGCCCGGATAGGATCTGAAGAAGGCGGAGTGCCGATAGGAGCTGCACTTTTCGACCGCGAGGGAAACTTGCTTGGAAAAGGCCGCAACCGTAGGGTCCAGCACGACGATCCATCGGTCCATGGCGAGACGGATGCATTTAGAAACGCGGGCCGCCAGAGGGACTACACGAATACAATAATGGTGACCACGTTGGCCCCCTGCTGGTACTGCAGCGGTCTCATTAGACAGTTCCGTATCGGGACGGTAATCGTCGGTGAATCTCAGACGTTTTCAGGCGGCATCGACTGGTTGCGGGAACACGGCGTGGAGGTCGTCGACCTTGATAATCCGGAATGCAAAGATCTACTGGGTAATTTCATTGAAGAGCATTCGGAGATCTGGAATGAGGACATCGGCGAAAGTCAGAACTGAGAGATAAGGACTGAGGACTGAGCAATTGAAAATTGAAAATTGAAGATTGAAGATTGAAGATTGGTGATCGAATGATGCCTTATTGCTCGATCTGACTGCAATGCACAATCGAAACTACTCAAACAATTAGGAAACCCAATTCTCAATTATCAAATATCAACTTTCTCGACTATCTTCCCTCAGTCCTCAGCGTTTTGATTCCGTTTTCTCGAAATGAGAAGATTTAAGTTTCGAAAAACCAATACCAGACTTCATATTTCAGAGGGAAAAGAATAAATGAGTGAACTAAAAGAAGCAGTAATAATCAGTGCGGCCCGAACTGCTACCGGCAGGTATATGGGTAGCCTTATGCCTTTTTCTGCTACCGATTTAGGAGCTGCCGCGGTAAAGGAAGCTGTGAAACGCGCAGGAATTAGCAAGGAAGATGTAAGCGAAGTGATCATGGGCTGCGTGGTTCAAGCCGGCCTGGGACAGGCTCCGGCTCGGCAGGCGGCTATCAAGGCGGAACTTCCGCCCGAGGTGTCTGCGTTGACCGTGAACATGGTTTGCGGATCCGGGCTTAGGGCAGTCTCTCTTGCAGCGCAGTCTGTAAGGCTGGGCGATTCGGACTTTGTCGTTGCAGGCGGAATGGAGTCGATGTCCAACATCCCGTACGCGCTTCCCGAAGCACGCCAGGGTTACCGGATGGGGAACAAAACCAATGTAGACCTGATGATACACGACGGCCTCTGGTGCCCGTTCGAGAACTGGCATATGGGGAACACAGGCGAGGTCGTCTCTGAGAAGTACCAGATAGGCAGAGACGAACAGGACGAGTACGCATACAATTCTCATCGAAAGGCGATGGAAGCGCGTGACGCAGGGCGTTTTGACGAAGAAATCTTCCCGATCGAGATCCCGCAGCGGAAGGGCGATCCGGTGATATTCGACAAGGACGAGACCATCCGCGACGACACTTCTGTAGAAGCGCTCGGAAATCTTCGCCCTGCCTTTAAGAGGGACGGCGGAACCGTAACGGCAGGAAATGCGCCCGGTGTTAACGACGGTGCGTCGGCAGTCGTTGTGACATCGGCAGAAAAGGCTGCTGAGCTTGGCGCGGAACCGCTCGCAAAGATCGTAGCGTATGCAACATCTGGAATCGAGCCGAAGCTGATCATGATGGCGCCGGTCCAGGGAGTCCTGAACGTACTCGAGAAGGCCGGATGGACTATGGAAGACGTCGATCTTTTTGAGCTAAATGAGGCGTTCTCGGTGCAGGCTCTTGGAGTGATGAAAGAACTCGGTCTGGATATGGAGAAGGTCAATGTTAACGGCGGAGCGGTCGCACTTGGGCACGCGATCGGCAACAGCGGATCGAGGGTCCTTACTACGCTGCTTTACGAAATGAAGCGCCGGGGAGTTAAGAAGGGTGTCGCTGCGCTTTGTCTCGGCGGCGGCAACTCCGTAGCTATGGCCGTCGAAAGAGATTAGCCGCCTTGGAACAATGGCCGCCGAATAGCCGTAAGTGTCTGTGAAAAAAGAACTACGGCATTGGAAACGGAGTTGAACAAATGACAGCCAGAGACCACAATAGACTTCTTGGCATTTTCTTTATGATACTCGGCGGCCTTACGCTTCTTGGAGCTCTAGGTATCGGACTGATCTACGGTGGGATGGGAACGATGCTGATCGCCGCAGGACCGGACGAGGAGGCTGCCATTGCGGGCGGGATCTTTGTGGTCCTGGCGATCGGTATCGCTTTTTTCTTGCTGGTGTTCTCGATCTTTTTTTTGATTTCCGGCTGGAAGGTCTACAAGGAAGCCCAGATCGGAAAAATACTCGGTATCATCGCAAGTGTTTTGAGCCTAACAAGCTTTCCTCTCGGAACTGCCTTGGGTGCCTACGGGCTATGGTTTTTCCTGGGGGAACAGGGAAAGTCGCTGTATGACGGTTTAATTCATCGGAATGCCCCGCCTCCGAATAGCTGGCAGTAGCGGCAGGACTGAGAGAAAAGGACTGAGGACTGAGAAGAAGGTCTTGAGTGGGGAGTAGTGGGGACGAATCCGCTTTGTGACTAGACAGACTCATTAGAGTCAATGGACTGTTTAGACTCGATAGACTCAATAGGCTTAATAGACCCAAAAGACTGAGTAGACTCAACAGACTGAATACGAACTAGAATATGACCAACAAGATAGGTGTGATCGGTGCAGGAACGATGGGAAATGGGATCGCCCAGACGGCGGCGGTGAATGGATTTGATGTCGTAATGTGCGATGTCGCCGAAGAGTTTGTAGAAACGGGAATCTCAGCGATAGACAAGAGCCTTTCCAGGTTTGTGACCAAGGAAAAGATGACCGAGGAAGAGAAGACCTCGACCATCGAGAGGATAGAAGGCTCGACAAACTATGAACCTCTTTCGGATTGTTCTTTGATCGTCGAGGCGGCGACGGAGAACTTCGAGGTCAAGCGTACTATCTTCGGCGAGATCGATTCAGTGGCTTCGAACGACGCGGTTCTTGCAACCAACACCTCTTCGATCTCGATCACAAAGATCGCTGCTACCACTTCGAGGCCGGATAAAGTGATCGGCATGCACTTCTTCAATCCGGTGCCGATAATGAAGCTTGTTGAGGTGATCAGGGGAATCGAGACTTCTGACGAAACCTACTCGTTTGTTAAGGAGCTTTCAGAAAAACTCGGGAAGGTGCCGGTCGAATGCAACGACTATCCGGGGTTCGTGTCGAACAGGATCTTGATGCCGATGATCAATGAAGCCGTGTTCGCGCTCCACGAAGGCGTCGCGACCCGGGAATCGATCGACGAGATAATGAAGCTCGGGATGAATCACCCGATGGGACCTTTGACGCTCGCGGATTTCATTGGCCTGGATGTGTGTCTCGCGATCCTGAACGTGCTTCACGAAGGCCTCGGCGATCCGAAGTACAGGCCTTGTCCGCTTCTCAAGAAGTATGTCGACGCGGGCTGGCTTGGAAGAAAAAGCGGGCGGGGGTTCTACGAATACTCTTGACATTGATCAGGGACCATTGAGCATTGACCAATGAAAGACTGAATGCGGTGCGACGAGCTTTAGCTTGACGCAGATTGCCACTGAATCTCGGGAAGCAGGCGCAAACTGAAGTTCGCGCGACGATTCGAAAGCCATATAGCCGACGGTTGCGATCTGATTGCTTTCTTCTTTGCGGAACTCTGCGTCTTCGCGGCTCTGCGAGAGATCTCATTTGCATCATAGTCGCATATTGAAGAAACCTCGGTTCCCGCAAAGGGGCGGAGGCGCTAAGAACCGCAAAGATACAAGTCGCAGCTCATTTGGAGAAAACAGAATGAAGAAATTATCCATAGCTCTCCTTTTGCTAGCACTTAACGTCGCCGCGTACTCGCAGACGAAGGTGCCTGAAATGCCCATCTTTGAGCGCACGCTCTCAAACGGGCTAAAGGTCGTAACCGTTCAGGACAGGTCGAATCCCGTGGTGACGGTCCAGGTGTGGTACAGGGTCGGCGGCAAGGATGATCCGGAAGGCAAATCAGGTTTTGCGCACATGTTCGAGCATATGATGTTCAAGGCGACAAAGAACATGCCGAACGAGACCATGGACCGGCTTACAGAAGACGTCGGCGGCTGGAACAACGCTTCGACCCGCGAAGACCTGACCAACTACTACGAAGAAATACCTTCGAACTACCTCGAAACTCTACTTTGGGCTGAGGCAGAGAGGATGGTCAACCTTGCCGTCGATGAAGGGAATTTTGCCTCCGAGCGGGATGTCGTAAAGGAAGAGTACAGGCAGGGAGTCCTTGCTAATCCTTACGGAATGTTCTTCCAGTATCTCGACAGCCTCACTTTCAAAAAGCATCCTTACAAACGCGGCGTGATCGGTAATCTCGACGAACTCAACGCTGCGTCGCTCGAAGACGCTTTCGCTTTTTATCGCGAATATTACAGGCCTGACAATGCATCATTGATCATTGTTGGAGATTTTGACCGATATCAGCTCGACAAATGGATCGACAAATATTTTGGCTCGATCAAGAATCCCGAAGGCGAGATCAGACGGGTCTCGGTTGTTGAACCAGACAAGACCGAAGAGGAGAGATACGACCGTTTCCGTCCCAACGTACCCGAATGCTGTCCCGCGCTTGGCATCACCTACCTGGCACCGCCATCGGACTCGGATGACGTTCCGGCTCTTGAGATCCTTCAGGCGATCCTTTCCGGCGGTGAGAGTTCCAGGCTTTATCAATCGCTGATCTACAAAAAGCAGATCGCACAGGACGTAGGTTTCTTTGCCGACATAAGGACGGAAAAGGGGCTTCTGATCTTTTACTCGATAGCCGCCAGCGGAAAGACGACTTTAGAGATGGAGAAGGCGATCGATGAAGAGATTGCGAAGCTTCGTGAAGAGGCACCGTCTGCGATCGAGGTCGAGAAAGCGAAGAATGTTCTCATCACCCGTATACTTCGCGAGAGAGAGACCGTAAACGGCAAAGCGGTCGCTTTGGGCGAAGCCATAATATACAAAGGCGACCCTAAAGCTGCTAATAAGGAAGTGTCGCGATTGCAGTCAGTTACACCGGCTGACATAAAGCGGATTGTTAACAAATACATGGGCGGGAAGAACCGTGTAGTGATCAATTACAGGAATGGTGAAGAAGACGCCGAGGCCAACGTCGCTGCAAGCGATGAAGGGGGTTCGAAATGAGGAATAATATCTCAGCCTTATTCACACTTTGTGTCGTTCTTTTGGCAAGCAGTACAGTATTCGTAAGCGGCCAGACTCCAAAAGAAACTCCGCCTCCTCCGACGGACCCCAGATCAGTACAGATCCCTGAAGTTGAAGAGGTGGAGCTGATCAACGGTCTCAAGATCGTGATCGTGAGCAAAAGGGAACTCCCTTTGGTGACAGTGTCGCTTCTTGTAAAAGGGGGCTCGGGCTTGGTCAATGCTTCTCACTCCGGACTGGCGGATATCACAGCCGAGATGATCACCAAAGGCACTGAACTTCGGTCTGCGACACAGATAGCCCAGGAAATGGAGTTTCTAGGGGCCAGCCTTTCTTCAGGCGCGGACTGGAACTCATCGTTCGTGAACGTCAGCGTAATGAAGGACAAGCTTCCCCGTGCACTCGCGATCGTGGCGGATTCTGTCACGAGGCCGACCTTCCCCGCGGAAGAACTCAATCTCGTAAAGAGCCAGAAGATCGACGGGCTCAAGGTAAGGTTGAAACAACCCGGCCCCGTCTGGTCTTACGTGGCTTCCCGCTATACATACGGCGAGCACACAAATGACGGCACACCGGAATCGATCTCCAGGATCAGAACACGAGATGTCGAGACTTTCCACTACTCGAATTACCATCCGAAGAACGCAGTGCTGATCTTTACCGGGGACGTTTCGAAGGAAGAGGCTATCCGGTACGGACGGCTCTTTTTTGGCGGATGGAAATCGCCTGAAGGCGCGCCGAGAAGCGGTACCGGAGGACTGACCGCTTCGAATGACGACGAGAACGGGATCGTGCGCCGGATGCTGGTTATTGACCTTCCAGATTCCGGGCAGGCTGCTGTTGGCTATGCCAAGCGTCTTTCGGAGGGGCGGGTCGACTGTGATGATTCGGGTGAATGCAAGGAGAGACACATCTTCGATTCGGCACTCGTGCTGAACTCGATCCTGGGCGGCGGCTACTCTGCTCGGCTCAACCAGGAGATCCGAATAAAGAGGGGCCTAAGCTATGGGGCGCGAAGCGACTTCGATTGGCGAGGCTCAAGTGTTAACTTTAGCGCCATCACTCAAACGAAGAATGAGTCTGCGGCGGAAGTGGCAGAGTTGATCGTTAAAGAGATCGAGAAGCTGACGAAGGAAAAGATCGCTGAAACAGAAATGGTGCCAAGAAGAGCGGTCGTTACGGGAAGCTTTGGAAGGAGCCTCCAGACCAACAACGGCCTTGCAGCAAGGGTTCGCGATCTGTACCTGTACGGACTTGATCCGGGTTTGCTGAATTCCTTTATCGACGATATCGGAGGGGTTTCCGAGTCCCAGGTTCGAAAGTTCGCGGCCGACAATCTCACCCGAGGCGACCTGATAATTGTCGGGGATTCAAAGCTGTTCATCGATGATCTTGGAAAGCGTTTCCCGAACCGAACGATCGAAGTGATAAAAGCGGACCGGCTTGACCTCAACAGCTCTGATCTGAAGGTCGCAAAAAGTCCGTAAAGGCAATAGAATATCGATATTGTATGGCGGTTGGTTCTGAGGCCGACCGCCTTTCTTTACCGAAATTCGCACTTTCAATGCACAAGAATCTCGGGACATTCCTTGAGGCGCTCCGACGCGAAGGCGATCTTAGAGAGATCACTTCCGAGGTCGATCCGTATCTCGAGATCGCCGAGATCCACCGCCGCGTTATCGACGAGGGCGGTCCCGCATTGCTCTTTTCCAATGTCAGGAACTCCCGGTTTCCCGTTGTAACCAACCTGTTCGGGACTGCAAAACGGATCGAGACCGGTTTCGGCAAGATGCCGAAGGACTTTGTCAGAAGGGCCGTCGAGATGGTCGAGGTCCTGTTGCCGCCAAAACCGACGGAGCTTTGGAAATACAGGGATATGGCTTACACGGGATTGAAACTTGGGGTAAAGTCCAAGAGCTACGGTCCTGTGATTGAAGGAAGGATGGAGCCGCCCGATCTGGAGAAGATCCCTTTGCTTCAGCTTTGGCCCGAAGACGGCGGCCATTTCGTCACACTTCCTCTCGTCTATACTGAAAGTCCGTCGACAGGAAAGCACAATCTCGGGATGTACCGTCTCCAGAGGTATGGTCCGAAAGAGTGCGGTATCCATTGGCAGATCCACAAGGGCGGCGGATTTCACTACTTCGAGGCAGAAAGACGCGCCGAGGCACTTCCGATAAACGTTTTCCTAGGCGGCCCCCCTTCGATGATCCTCGCGGCCATAGCTCCTCTTCCCGAAGATGTTCCGGAGCTGATGCTGGCGTCGCTTCTGAACGACGGAAAGATAGAGACTATCAAGAGCCCGGTTGAGGGCGGCCTCAGACTGCTTTCGGAAGCCGAGTTCGTTATCTCTGGTCAAGTTCCGCCTTTGCGTCGCAAGCCTGAAGGCCCTTTCGGAGATCACTACGGGTATTATTCGCTTCAACACAAATACCCAGTCATCGAAGTTCAGAACATCTACCACAGAAAGGGGGCGATCTATCCCGCGACCGTTGTAGGAAAGCCCCGGCAGGAGGATTTCTTCATCGGGGATTATCTCCAGGAGCTCCTTTCGCCATTGTTTCCTCTCGTGATGCCTGCAGTGATCGATCTTTGGAGTTACGGAGAGACCGGTTTCCACTCACTTGCGGCCGCGGTCGTAAAGGAAAGATATGCAAGGGAGGCCCTCGGAGCGGGTTTCCGAATACTGGGAGAAGGTCAGCTCTCGCTTACCAAATTCCTGATGCTGACGGACAAACCCCAGGACCTCCGCGATTTCAAGTCGCTCTTTGAGCACATTCTCGAGCGCGTCGACTGGGCTACAGACTTCTTTATTTTCGACCGCACCTCTTTCGACACGCTCGATTATGCATCCGGAAAAATAAATCACGGTAGCAAGGCGATGCTGATCGGCGTAGGGGAATCGAAGCGGGAACTTGAGAGGGAGTTTAATGGCGATCTTCCAGGCGGTATTACAGCAGCGAAGCCGTTCTGCGGCGGCTGTCTAGTACTTGAGGCGGATGACTATGCGTCCGACAAGGATCTGAAGGAACGCATTTCAAAAGATCAGAGGTTCCGCGGCTGGCAGGTAGTCGTTCTTCACGATTCGATAGAATTCGCGGATTCGGCCGACAGGTTTCTGTGGGCGACATGGACCAGGTTCAATCCATCCACGGATATTACGGCGATGATCGCAACCGTGGGCAACAATCATATTAGTTACGGGGCTCCGATCGTCATAGACGCAAGAATGAAACCCTGGTATCCGGCGGAAGTGGAGCCTCATCCGGAGACCGTCAAGCTTGTCGACGCGCGCTGGCGCGAGTATTTCGGGAAGTAAGTTCATGCCATTTCTTACCAAGGACAGGATTCAAAGGGCGGGAATTCTTCTCGCCTTTTTAGCAGGATTGGGCGTTGCCGCCCTCGGATATTCGTACTTTGTCGAGCCGTCGCGGCTTGTCGTGACGCGGGCAGAGATCGAGGTCTCGAACTGGAACCGTGCTTTCGAGGGGCTGAAGATCGTGGCGATTTCTGACATACACGGTGGTTCGAACGGCGGCGACGCTGCGAAGATTGACCTCGTAGTTCAAAAGGCGAACGAAGAGAACCCAGATCTAATAGTGATACTCGGCGACTTCATTTCGGAGACTCGCGCCGACAGGACAAAGCTTAAGATGCCGATCGATAAGATCGCCGAGCTTCTGCGGCCCTTGAAAGCCCGATATGGCGTTTACGCTGTACTTGGGAATCACGACATCTGGAACGACCCCGGAGTGATCGCAAAGACGCTCGAATCGAATGGGATCGAGGTCCTTGAACACGAGGTGGCTACGATCGACATCGGCGGCGCGGATCTGCGGCTTCTCGGGCTTAAAGACCACGTTCTCGTCGATGAATGGGCAGTGTACTCACGAGGAGCAAAGCGCGCAGTCGATACTTCAAAAGGTACAGGAGACATCATCGCTTTGAGTCATAGTCCGGATATGATCCGGCTCGTTACGGGGAACAAGCACAAGGTTTCGGATCAGCTGAAAGTCTTTCTCGCCGGCCATACTCACGGCGGTCAGATCTGGCTGCCGATAATTGGCTCGCCGGTGATCCCTTCAAGCTATGGCCAGCAGTATGCCCGTGGTCACATCACAGAGAGGGGTGTCGAGATGTTCGTCACGTCTGGTGTCGGGACTAGCATTCTGCCGTTTCGTTTTCTTGTCCCTCCGGAGATAGCGGTATTGACGATTAGGAACAAGGTAAGCGAGCAGTGAGTGGTTTATCGGCGGGATTACCCGCGTTTTTAGTTCAAAGATCAAAGTTCAAAGTTCAAAGTTCAAAGTTCAAAGGAAGAGACTTAACGAAGTGGCGGAAACGCGACCGTCAGGGAGCGTGCCTGAGGCGAATGCCGAATCGAATTGTAAGCGAGTTCAAAATCAATGTAGAAGGATCAAAGGAAGAGCTGTTCCCGCTCCGCCAGGAGCACGATGTCTATAGAAGACTCAGATCCCAAAAGAATCGGGCTCCGTTAGGAGCCCGACTCGTAGCATTCTTGGAATCCTATTTTTCCTGGCTTCTTCGGGCCTCGCAACGTATTGCAGGCAGGCTGCCTGCGGTCAAGTCATAGAGCCCCAGAAACATCAGCCATACTAATCGAACTTAGCAAACTCACTAAACTCAGTTAACTCCTTCCTGCAGCGCATTGCAGGCGGGACGCCTGCGCTCCGATTCAACTCACCAACTCCGCCAACTCACAACTCACCAAACTCCGCTTTCGCAGCAACGAGCGCAGGCATGTCGTCGTCGGCGTTTTTCCAAAGCTCGAAGAACTTCTCATACTCTTCTTTGTCCTTTAAGATTCTGGCCTTTCCAAGCTGTGCAAGAGGGTAGATCGAGGAAAGAACGGACTCGGTCCGGTTGTCGAGTATCTTTACGAACTCTCGCAGTGCGTCGTCAGGGTAACCCAGGGCCTCGAACGCAAAGGCTCGAAGATACCGCTGATAGAAATAACCCTCCCGCTCAAACCTTTCAGCAGGTTCAAGAGCCTCAATCGCGTCCTTCGGCCGTCCGTTCTGCAGCTCAAGTGCTGCACGCACCGTAGGGATCCAAAGCTCATTGATGAGCGTGTCCTTTGAGCGCGATTCACGGAGTTCACTGACTAGTTCAAAAGCTTCGTCTGACAATCCACCGACGGCTAGCGCGATTGCCGAAAGTGAGAGTGCGACAGCGCTTCTTTCATACGAAAGCGCCTTGTTAGTCTGCGTACGAAGCACGGAGGACAACTGGGAACCGCCGGGTTCAGGAAGTCCTCTGCCGGACCGCCAGAAAGCGATCCTTATCGCTTGTTCGGCGGCAAACTGGGCCGCCACCTCTCTTGCCCCGCTTCTTGCAGCCTGTTCGACCGACTTTCTAGAGAAGTCCTGCGCCTTTCTCCATTGTCCATTGAAAGCAGCGGAACCGGTCCGAAGATCGAGTGCAAGATATTCATCCGGGCGCCCGTTAAACCACGCCAGATGACGGTTCATCTCTTCCTGGTCGCCCTCCATAAAGGCGACCATATAAGGAAGCATGTGGAAATAGTCGCCGTCGAGATTTTTCTGGGTAGCCTTTTCGCACACCTCTTTGAACTCGTCCATCCGGCCAAGTGAAAGGAGCGATTCGGCAAGATTCATATACGCGATGGCGTTGTTAGAATCCAGCTTCATCGCGCCGTAGGCGACCTCTACCGCTTTCTCGGATTGGCCGATCCGCTCGTAGCTGTCCGCAAGATTGACCAAAGCGACGACATGGGAAGGATATGTTCTTCGCCAGACCTCAAGCGTATCGATCGCCTTGTCCACCTCGCCGGTCACGAGCTTGTAGTAGAAATAGACTATCCTCAGCTTTTCGTTCTCGCTGACCGAATGCCGGAGTTCATAGGCCTTCTCAACCATTTCCGATGCCAGCGTCCATTGCTCGGTGTTCGCATAGATCACACCAAGACCTGAATAGACGGAAGCAAAGTTCGGGTCGTATTCGAGAGCCTTCTTGTAAAACGGTATGGCTTCGAGTGTCTTGCCCGTATTCTGCTGTTCGTAAGCTAGCGTGAAGTATTCCAGCGCTTCGAGGGACGACGTCGTAGCGAACTCGACGGGAATGTCATACTTCTGGATCGACGAAAGACTTTCGCCAAGCTGTTCCCTTAGACCTGTAGCGGCGCTGCTGAGAGCCGTCAGGACGTCTTCCTTGGAATTGACCTGTTCGAACTGGCGTCCCAGGCTCTCACCAGAACGCGCATTGATCGCCTCAAGCGTGATCACGAAAGTGGTCCCGATCGACGAGATCGTGCCGGTGATAAAAGCCTTAAGACCTTGTCTGAGGCAAATCTCGTAAGCGAGTTCCTTCGTGACCTTCTCATCTCCGGTACGGCCCATCCATCCCAGGGTCTGTCTGACTTTCGTATCGGGAAAAATGTCCAGGAAAGGCGACTGAGACAACGAGAAGGCCAGCGCCGTCTTAAGCGTCTGATCAAAGATCGCCTCGCCGGTCAGGTTCTCGAACTCGGTAAGGAGCAGAGCGTCCTTGTTCCCGTCCGTACTGGCTGGGGTCGCAGAACCGGTAGGTTTTCCTTCTGGCCGGTCAGGGACCGCTGTGGACTCGAGCTTTGCTTCAAGAAGAAGCTCATCCCTTAGCTCTTTCAGATCGACCAGAAGATCGCGAGTCGAGTGGTAGCGCTGTTCCTTTCGTTTCTTGAGGGTCTTTCCAACGATCCTAAGCAATTCAGGCGGAAGATGAGGCGCAAGGCTTTTCAGCGGGGGAGGCTCCGAGTTGATTATCGCGGCCAGTATGTCCGTCATCGTTTCGCCCTGGAAAGGCGGCTGGCCTCCAAGCAGTTCGTAAAGAACAACACCAAAGCTGAAAACGTCCGAACGCGCGTCGATCTCCTTTCCACGCGCCTGCTCAGGCGACATATACGCTACGGTTCCCATCACGACGCCTGGATGGGTCTTCACAAGTTTGCGCGTCATGTCCTCTGAGTCGCCGCTCGGGACCGTGTTTTCCGCAAGTTTCGCAAGGCCAAAATCCAGGATCTTCACATAGCCATCAGGCCGAAGCATTATGTTTTCGGGCTTTACATCCCGGTGCACTATCCCCGCGTCGTGAGCCGCAGAGAGCGCCTCGGCGGTCTGGATTACGATCGATAGCACTTCGTCAAACGAAAGCTTCTCGCCGTCCATCCGTTCGCGAAGCGTTTTCCCGTCGATGAACTCGGTGGCGATGAAATTGGTTTCTTCAGATTCGCCGACCTCGTAAACTGTGATGATGTTCGGGTGGTTGAGAGCCGATGCCGCCCGTGCTTCCTGCTTGAAGCGGTCAAGGCCTTCGGAATCGACAGAGAACTTCTCCGGCAGGACCTTCAATGCGACCTTCCGTCCCAGGTCCGAGTCTTCCGCAAGGAATACCTTACCCATTCCGCCCTCGCCGATCTCGGAGAGCACCTTGTATCTTCCTATTTTTTCGGATGTGGATGCAGACATTTACGCAGAGATTTTCGAAAAGGGGAAACTTCTCTTTTGAACACCGTAAATACAACTGACTATTTGATTTGCATAATACAGGAAATGATGATGATTTGGAATCGAGCCGATAAAGAGCCGTAGAGAATAAAAAGGATGAGAGGATTAATCGGATTATTGGGCCAGAGTGCTCGCCGAATAGTGTTGGGCGTTAAAGGAAGAAGCACCCAAACGGATGGCTTATTCTAATAATTGAGCCATCTGATCTTTTCGGCAAATGCACGGTGCTTACAATCCGTTGAGCTCGTTCATAGAGAGTTTCTAAACGCTCCCGGTGTAATCCCGGTAACAGCTTTGAACACGCGAGTAAAATGACCCTGATCAGAGAAACCCGAATCGAAAGCAATTTCGGAAAGGGAAAGCTCGTTTTCAGACAGCAGCTGCATCGAGTAATTGATCCGCTTCCTCTTTAAATATTCTCCGACCGTCAAATTTTGAAACTTACGGAATGCAGTTGCGAGGTGGACCGGGTGAAGACCCACCTCGGCGGCAAGGCTGGCGTTCGTATGTTTCTCCCTGAATTCACTGTCAAGTTTGTCGATTATGTAAGTCATCCATTTCGGGCAATGCTTTTCGATCTTCGATTGCTCTTTGGAAGCATGACCCAGAAGTTCAAGCACCAGTCCTTCAGCAATGGGCGTCGAACACTCCTCCCAGTTTCTAAACTCCTTCTGAATTCGGATCGCCAGGAACACAAGGAAACTGTTTCTTTCCGAGAATTCTGCAGGGATCTTCGCGAACTGCGAGAATTCGTTCAGGCATTTGTCCCTCACGTAGATAGAAAAGAACCGACGGTCGGGATCCCTGACCTCGTCCGCATGAGAGATTCCTTTTGGGCGCCAGATGATTGTCTTTGGTTGATGATGGTGGGTAACACTTCCCATACGTTCTCGATAAGAGCAATTGTCGGTAAACATGAAATAGGCGATCTCATGACCATGATTCGAATACTTGAAGGGCTTACGGACGTGGTTTTCGACCAAGATAGTTGAGTTTACGAATCGTTTAATGATTAGAGAATCCCTTGTCTTGAACTCCTTGTAGTTCGGATCTTTTGATGACATAGCGAGGCCTGCTCCCTGAATTCCCGTCAAACTGACCTTTCCAATCTTCAATACATATGTTCTGCTGCATGAGACTATGACCTTCGCAGCTTTGAATCAACTTTTTTCAGGAGAACAGTATGTCTAAGAATTGGATAACACCATTCTTCGAGTGGTGGATGATCCTTGCTTTTCTTGTATTGAACCCGGCCGCATCGGTACTTGGTCAGGATATTCCACGGATCTGGGGCGATCTTCAAAGCGGTCCGCACGAGGTCGGTTTCAAGACCTTGTTCGAGTTTGATGTTTCACGGCCCGCAATCCCATATTCAGGCTGGCACGGGAGGCTCGTTCCAACCAGGGAAACGAGAGGCAGACAAATGCAGATCAATGTTTGGTATCCCGCAGATGTACGCAAGGGAGACAAGCAGGTGCTGTTTTCCCACTACCTGGCACTGATGGCTCAGCAAACGGAATTCGGATCGCTTGATGATAAGATGAGGAAGTTCGCCGATGAGCAGTTCATTTCCAAGACGAATGACCTTGGAGGCAATGGCTCGTTCACGATTGAAAAGCTAAAAGTCCTTAAGGATCTGAAGACCAATTCATACTTCAACGCAGAACCAGTAAACGAAAAGTTTCCCCTGATAGTTTTCCCGAATGGGGGCAGTCCGGCGTTTCAGAGCACTATGTGCGAATTCTTCGCCAGCCACGGGTTCATAGTTGTCGCCTTTGCACTGAAGGGTCAGCATGCGTTCACAGAGGAGATATCGGTCCGGGGGATCGAAGTAGCGGTAAGTGATCTTAGTTTTGCGATCGGCAAGGTTCTGGAAATTCCACAGGTGGACAAAGAGAAGATTTGTCTGATCGGCAATGCCATAACCGCATCGCAGAGTATTGCTTATCAAGCCAGGAACCAGAGTGTTGACTGTGTAGTGAGTCTGGATGGCGGTTTCCTGAGTCAATTCGACCATAGCCTGTTACGCCGGACGGCTTTCTATAGTCCTCAAGACATGAATAAGCCGATTCTTGCAATTTATGCCCCACATCCCTCGATCGACCCGGAAAACATCTCTCATCTTAAATTCTCTGACAGATTCTTCTTCCATTTTCCCCAGATGAGCGAGTTTCACTTCTTGAACTTTGGCGTTTTCGAGAGGTTTGTGCCGGGGATCATCGGACAGACAAAGGGTGATGTGCAGAAAGGCTTCGAAGTAGCCGCACTGTATTGTCTAAGGTTCTTCGAAGCATACTTAAAAGAGGATCGAAAGAGTTTGCAGTTCTTGAGAGCTAAACCACCAGACACATCGGTTATCGACAAGCATTCATTCAAAGAGGGACTGCCTTCGCCTCCTACAACGACGGAACTGAAAGATTCATTTATAAGAACGGGTTTTGGATCTGTTGAGAAAGTCTATGCCAAACTAAAGGAACGGAACCCGACCCCATTTTCAAAGGAGTTCTACAACGACTTCAGGGATTGGCTGGCCTGGAAAAAGGACCCGGATTTCGAAAATAGATTTAAGCTCTATAGATTGGGAACAGACAGTTTTCCGGAATCTGCGACTCTTAACTATTATTTCGCATACTACGCACTCAAGACTGGCAGGAAGGACGTTGCCCTGGAGTACAACCGGAAAACCCTGAATCTGATAGATACTGATGACTCTTCAGAATTGACGCCCGCGAGGAAAGCGGAGATGAAGGAAAACATCCTGAAAGACCTGAAGACCTTGGATGTTGAACCTTGAATTTAAGAGAAGCTGTCGCCGCTACGCAGCTAAAGGCTTGGGCGGGAGCCGTACCCCGGTCTGAAGACCGGGGCTACGATACTTCGTCCCTACGGGACGATTATTCTTCATTGATGACCGGACAGTTAGTCGAACATCTTAATCCTTAAAAGAAGAGTAACAGGATGGACAGGATGATTAGGATAGTTTGATCTGAATGGTAGCGTAACTGAGTATTGGGCTGCGTCAGTACTTTGGAGTAGCAATCCTATCTATCCTGTCCATCCTGTTGGGTTTTTCCAGCAGCCAACTTCGAAGTCGCTTCTCAGTTTCAAAGAAAAAGAGTAACAGATTGATTAGGATAGCTTGATCTGAATGGTAGCGTAACTGAGTATTGGGCTGCGTCAGTACTTTGGAGTAGCAATCCTATCTATCCTGTCCATCCTGTTGGGTTTTTCCAGCAGCCAACTTTTGACTTACTTGAGAATGTTCTTCACATTCTCAAAATCGCCGTCGTTCGGCGCCGGATCGAGGCCAAGAATACTGCACATCAGGTTGTAGATCTCGATGTTTCGTATCGGGAGGATCGTCGTCCGCTTCTTAAAGGCGGGGCCGCTGGCAATGAAGAGTGCCCGCATCTCAGGCGCAAGGTTGTCGTACCCGTGTGAACCCCGAACGTCATTGAGTCGACCGCTCTCTTTCATCTCTTCGAAACGTTCCCGGTTCACTACAATCCAGCCCGGATCGGGGATAACGACGATCGGCGGTATCCGTCTGTGGTCGGTCCATTTGAACCGAGCCGGAAGATCTTCTTTTCGATACACTCGTACACTCCGCGGAAGTCTGGAACGGATCGCCTCGTAGATCTCGCTTGTTTTTCCTTCTTTCGGCCAGATCTGAACCAGTTCGCTGACCCATATAACCCTCTCGGCGAGACCTGAGTCGAAGTAGTCGTCCAGGACAACTGAATTGTTCTGCGGCACGGCCGCCATTCCGTGGTCCGACACGAGGATCAGATTTACCTTTTTCTCGATCCCCCTAGATTTCAGGCCTTCGACAAGCCTTCCGATCATTTCGTCAACGCGAAGAACCGCCGCTTTGGTTCCCTCGCTGTCGGGTGAGAATTCGTGTCCGGCGTCATCGACATCACTGAAGTACATCGTGAAAATCGTCGGTCTTTCCGAGCCCGGAAGATCGAACCATTCCAGAACTGTATCGACCCGCGTCTCGTTCGTTGTCTCCCCGTCGTACTCACGCCAAAAGGTAGCCTGAAAACCATTGATCTTAGTTTCTGTTCCCGGAAAGAAATATGCGGCCGCTCTCTGACCCTGCTTTTCAGCAGTCACCCAGATCGGCTCACCGCCCCACCACCTCGGATTCTGAACCTCTTCACGTTTCCCGAGAGTGAACATCGCGTCAAATTCCGGATCGAACATGTTGTTTGCGACGATTCCGTGCTTCGCGGGATATAGTCCGGTCGCGATGGTGTAGTGGTTCGGGAATGTTTTGGTCGGGAAAGAAGGGGTCATCCACTGCGCGTGAACGCCTTGGCGTGCAAGATTCAAAAGATTCTTTGGCTGATACTTGAAAAGGTAGTCAGCGCGAAAACCGTCGATCGAGATCAGGATGACCGTCGGTTTGAGAACGCGTATCTGCCGTTGGGCTGCGGCCGGGATGATCAAGATAAGTGAGATCAGCAACGCGGCGGCGGGAATCCCGGATATCACCTTTCGGATTGCGTATGCGTATAACATTTATAAAGTATGTGCCGGAGCGTGATAAGTTCGTGTTAACTCGTTACAACTATCTGGGCGAGGTCGATGTTACAGAAGAAAGCCTGATCTTCTTGATTCGCTCCGCTCATTGCAGGCGGGACGCCTGCGCTCCGAACTCACTGCTCCCTGCTTACCGCTCACCGCTCACGGGCGAAGCCGGTACAGCATCCTCGGGAAAGGGATGGTCTCGCGGATGTGTTCTATTCCGCACATCCACGCGGTACAACGCTCGATCCCCATTCCAAACCCCGCGTGGGGAACGGAACCATAGCGCCTGAGATCGAGATACCATTCAAACGATTCTTTTGGCAGGTTGTGTTCTTCGATCTGTTTTTCAAGGTAATCGATATCGGTCGCGCGTTCGCCGCCTCCGATGATCTCGCCGTAGCCTTCTGGCGCCAAAAGATCTACTCCCAGTGCCAATTCAGGCCTTTCTTTGTCTTTCTCAAAATAGAATGCCTTGATCGTGGCGGGGAAGTGATGGACAAAGACCGGCTTGCCGAACTGCTGTGAAAGATAGGTCTCATCCGGAGCGCCAAAGTCCCCGCCCCACTCGAACCTGCTCTCAAGTTCGCCGTCGTCGTGACCTTTCTGCAGCATCTTTACCGCTTCGTCGTAGTGGATCCGCGGGAACGGCGACTCAATCGCCTCCAACTTTGAGACATCGCGTTCAAGTGTTTCCAATTCTTCTTTTCTTTCCTCGAGCACTCTTGAGACGATCGCCAGGATCAGCCCCTCACCAAGATCCATCATGTCCTCGAGGTGGGCGTAAGCCACCTCGGGCTCAACCATCCAGAATTCAGTCAGGTGCCGGCGAGTCTTGGATTTCTCGGCCCTGAAGGTCGGGCCGAATGCGTAACTTTTTCCGAATGCCGCGGCGGTGGCCTCGTTATAAAGCTGACCGCTTTGCGTCAGATACGCCTTGTTGTCATCGAAGTAATCGACTTCAAAAAGCGTGGTCGTGCCTTCACACGCTGCCGGCGTAAAGATCGGGGTATCGGCGAGAATAAAGCCGTTGTCGTCAAAATAGTCCCTTGTCGCCTTTATGACCGTATGGCGGACCCGAAGCACTGCGTGTTGTAGCTTTGAACGTATCCACAAGTGCCTGTGATCCATCAGGAACTCGGTCCCGTGCTCCTTGGGAGTGATCGGATAGTCCGTGGCGGACTGCACGACTTCGACATCGGTTACGTCGACCTCGACGCCGATCGGGGAACGCGCATCCTCTTTCACCGAGCCCTTCACGATAAGCGATGATTCCTGTCCAAGCGCTTTGGCGGCTTCAAACACATCGTCTTCGACATTGCCTTTGAAAACAATGCACTGAACAATTCCCGTACCGTCACGCAGTTGCAGGAATACGAGCTTTCCGCTGGACCTCGAGTTATAGAGCCAGCCTTTCAGAACAACTTGTTCACCGATCTTCTCCGGCAGGTCCGAAACATAAGTCTGATCCATCATCTGTTTGTCAGTTTCTCCGCAGTTTTGATCATTTCTACGATCGCAGGATACCGGTCCTGCCGCTCACAGGCCTCTTTTACGATCCGGAACATGGGAGGTATGTACCTGAGGTATTGATCTCTGCCAAAATTTCCTGCCTGGTTCGAGAATGTCCCGATCGCCTTAAGGCACCTCTGAATCGCCACCAGGTCGAATTCTTCTGAGAAATTCACCTCATCTATCGCCTCGAGACCAACAATCTCGCGTTCCCGAAGAAGGAGCCAGCGTTTCGAGGCAAGCCAGTTTTCATCGGGTATCGAACTGACGCGGTCAAGGAGAAGCGATACGAGATCGTATGCTGCCGAACCTAGCCTCGCATCCTGATGGTCGATTATGTAAAGCCTTCCTTTCCCGTCCACCATCAGGTTTGACGCGTGAAAGTCTCGGTGGACGAGGAACTTCGAATGACTCTCCAGACGGGTGGACAACGCAGCGAATTCTGCTCTCACATCGGTTTCCAGACCACCCGCGAGCGGAACCTTCCGAAGGCTTGCAAAATGATGCTCGAGAAAAAAGTTCAGCTCCCATTCCAGCTTTTCACGGTCAAACCGCAGTCCGGACGCTACCGAACGCCTCTGAAAAGACAGTTCGGTCGCTGCCTGTATGCGGGCGATCAGTCGGATCGCGTCGTCTACATAACTTTCCCTCTTTGCCTCGCCGGATTCTTCAAGTTCTGAATAAAGAGTCCGCGATCCAAGGTCTTCCTGAACAACGATCCCCAATCCGTGGTCGGATCTCAGGATTTTAGCGACCGGGATACCGGCTGCAAGAAAAAGTGAGGTCGTGTCCAGAAATGGCAGATCGTCGCCGAATGAACCTTGGTAAACACACGCGACGGCGCTTCCGGATTCCCAGGGGATCCGGAAATAGCTGCGGGTCGATGCGTCCGGCGTAAGCGGTTCGATCTCTTGTGGCAGACCTTCGGCGATCAGAAACGTCGAAAGCCGCTCGAAAGCGGTCCGGTCTTCGGTTGCCATCGGGCCGGTTCTCATTGAGTCAGGGAAACTATGTAATTCTCGCCGACGATCTCGCCTTTTAGCGCCTTTTCCGGAATCGCTCCGAAGCTGTCGATCATCTCGCGTCTCACGATAGCCACGTCCCGAAGAACGTCTCCTCTTCGGACAACGACATCGTCCCCGATGATAGAACGCTCGACTGTCGCACCTTCCTCGATCGTCACATTGTCCCAAAGGACCGAGTCATCGAGCCGCGCGTCCCTCGCGATTCTGGGGTTTCTTCCTACGACCATTCTCTCGGCACTGCCGTTCAGAAGCTTGAGGCTAATCTCTAGGTAGCGAGGAATGGTCGAAAGCTCGAACCAGTTCGCATTAGTAAGATGCGCGCCGATCATCTCGCCTTTCCTGATCGCCGGATTATAGAAGGTCGGGACAATGTCTGAATAGACCCCTCGGGGAATGTATTCGAATACGCTCGGTTCGAGGATGTGAATTCCGGTGAACATCAGAGGCAGATCTCCTTTTCCGTTCGGATCAGCAAGGTCACCAAATCCAGTCACCCTCGAGCTCTCGACATAAACTTCGGAGAAAGACTCGCGCCTGGAATTCTCTTTCAGGACCATCGTTGCCACGGCGCCGGAAGATCGGTGAGCCTCGACAGCGGCGTTGATATCGATATCTGTGACTATCTTGCCGTTAATGATCAGGAACGTGTCATCGATCAGGTGATCGCGGGCATTGTCCAAAGCGCCGGCGGTGCCGAGGATCGAAGGCTGTTCAAGCGTGTAGTGTATCCTGACGCCGAAGTCGCTTCCGTCACCAAGGGCCTGCTTGACAGACTCCGGCTGATGATGAAGATTTACGATCACGTCCTCGATGCCGAATTCTGCAAGATATTCGGCGACGTAACCGACCAGAGGTTTGCCCAGCAGAGGGATCGCCGGCTTTGTTCTGTCTACTGTTAAAGGGAAGAGCCGCGTGCCATAGCCCGCGGCCAAGATCATTGCTTTCATTACCGGATCTGTATAATTCTTGCGGCCTTCCGATGCGGACACCGCAGTGTATAAAACGACATTCAAAGTTACTTATTTTAAGGGGCAATTGCAAACAGGTGGTTTCCGTTCGCGGAACGGTTTGAAGTGTCTGGCCGATCGATGAAAAACGGCACAATAGCGGTGCTTGGAGGCGACAGGAACTCGCGGAATGCCGATAAGTTGCGGAGGCTAGGTCTCACTGTTTTCGAGATGCCCACGGTCAGTTTCGAGCCGCTGGACCTGCCGAATAGCAAACTGGTTGAACTTGCGAACCCGGACACCTTCGATCTTGTGATCTTCGCCGATGAAAGAGCCGTTGAGTTCCTTGGAGATCGTTTTGCGGAATCTGCGATCGATCCGATCGGTTTTGATCATACGACGGTCGTTGCCCTTGGTGAACCGGTAGCCGACCGCCTAAGGTTTCTCCTGATTCACGCTGATGTTATTCCTGCAAGGTTAACCTCTGAAACTGTCCTCAACACCATAAGCGCATACCTCGGCGGCGCAGACGCCCTGAACGAAATGTCGGTGCTAGTCGTCGCTTCGATCTCCGCATCCTGGATACCACTGAATGAACTTCGTGATTCCGGGTGCATTGTTGAAACGGTGTATACCTCGAGGATGTCGATCGACGACCAGAGAGCGTTGAACAGAATGAAGGCACTGGCAATTGGCGGCGGCATCGACCAGGTCTTCTTTTCTTCTACACTCGATGTCTTCGATAGCCGCGTCTTGAAGGAGCTGGGCTTTGACCTCTTTTCAAGAGGTGCCACCGCGATTTGCAACGATGGCCTTTCACAGGCGGCACTGGAGGAAACCGGTGTCAGATCGCGGATCATGCGGGTGCTGAGTTAAAGTATTCGAATCTATGAACTCTGTGATCCTATTCTTTGTCGATGGCCTGGGGATCGGGAAAAGGGAAGACCACAACCCGCTTTCGAAGTGCGAAGCTGGGCCGCTTGCGCATTTTCAGGAAGAGGAGCATCCGGTAGAGCTCGGGGGCCATCTGGCGAGGACAGATGCTACGCTTGGTGTTGAGGGCCGCCCGCAAAGCGCCTCCGGCCAGACGACGATCCTTACCGGAGTAAACGCACCGAAGAAACTCGGAAGGCACAAGCAGGGATTCCCGAACGAAGAGCTCAGGGAGATCATTCGCACGGGATCGATCTTCAAAAAACTGAAACAGGCCGGGATCGGGCCGAACGTATTTGCCAATACCTACACCCCCCAGTTCTTTGAAGGGACTCCAAGATGGAAATCCGCAACGACGGTGGCAGTTGAATCTGCCGGTATGGATTTTTGCAGGATCCCGGATATGCTGGGCGGGCGTTCGGTATTCCACGACTTCACGAATCGCTCGCTGAGGGAGCGAGGTTTTGACGTACCGGAGTATTCGCCGGAAAAGGCGGCAGAGATACTCGCAAGGCTGTCAGAGGATCACCGTTTCGTTCTCTACGAACATTTCATCACCGATAAGATCGGGCACGCGATGGATTCTTCACATGCTCTGGTTCACCTTCCGGAACTCGCCGAATTTCTCAGACTGACGGTCAAATTTACCGATCCGGAAAGGACGACAGTAATATTGACAAGCGACCACGGCAACATCGAGAATCTCTCCGTCCGCAACCACACACTTAACAAGGTTCCGACCGTGGTCTGGGGCCGCGATGCCGAGACGAAAGCAAAGGGTATTCGCGATCTCACCGACATCGCGCCAACGGTACACGGACTCCTGACCGAATGAGCAACAGAGCCGTCCTCGAGACACCGGCAAAGAACGACCGAAAGGAGATCTTCGGCTGGTTGATGTACGACTGGGCGAATTCGGCGTTCTACACCACCGTCATAAGTGTTTTGCTCGGACCCTATCTCACTGCTCTTGCACAAGCGGATGTCGGACAAGAGGGGGTGATCTTCTCCCTTGGTTGGCTGGGCGTGATCAAGGCGGAAACGCTGTTCCCGTTCGCGATCGGCATCTCCGTTGTCGCGCAAGTAGTGTTTTTGCCTCTTCTTGGCTCGATCGCCGACTACACCCACCTGAAGAAGAAGATGATGGCGGTCTTTTGCTATCTCGGAGTGTTGTCGAGCAGCCTTTTGTTCTTCATCACCGGAGACAACTACTTATTGGGATACGTTCTGATGATCGTGGCCAATATGAGCTTTGCCGCGTCAAACGTGTTCTACAACGCGTTTCTTATCGACCTCACCACTGAAGACCAGAGAAACAAGATCTCAAGCTACGGTTTCGCAGCGGGTTATCTCGGCGGGATCATAATGCTTGCTTTCAACATCGGGCTGATCCAGTACGCGGATACGCTGGGTCTCGAAAAGGCGATGGCGGTCAGGATCTCTATGCTTGCCGCTTCATTATGGTGGGGCGCCTTCGGACTTGTAACATTCCTGATGGTGCGGTCCAGGAACGCGGCAAAGCAGATCCCGGACGGCAAAAAGATACTGGTCATCGGGTTCAGCGAGCTATGGGAGACCATCAAGGAACTCTTTCGTCTGAAGTATACGGCTTTGTTCCTTCTTGCCTATCTTTTTTACAACGACGGCATCCAGACCGTGATCCTTATGTCGTCTACTTTTCTCTCGCAAGAGCTGTTCGTACGAAACGGCCTTGAGACCGATGAGGCCTTTCTGCTCGGTATATTCATGCTCGCGCAGTTCACTGCGCTCGTCGGGGCGATCGTATTCGAAAGGATCGCGAGACTGATAGGTGCCAAATGGACCGTAGTCATCAGCCTTGCGATCTGGTGCGGGATCGTCTTCTTTGCCTACGCTTATCTGGACACACGCGCCCAGGCTTGGGCGATGGGAGCGTTCATAGGCCTCGTATTAGGCAGCTCTCAGGCGCTTTCGAGATCGCTTTACTCGCAGATGATTCCCAAGGAACGAGAGTCCGGTTTCTTTGGTCTCTACGAGATCTCCGAGAAAGGGACATCCTGGCTAGGCGTGCTCGTGTTCGGGCTTGTCGTAACCTACACAGGCTCTTACCGGCAGGCGATACTCGGAATTATTTTCTTCTTCGCCGTAGGGATCGTGCTTCTGGTCGTGACAAATACTGCCAGAGCGATCCACGAGGCCGGAAACCTCACCCCCGAAGAAGCCGCCGGGGAGCCGGGAGCAGTTGAGTTCCAGGATGCGTGAAATATAATCGTATTTTTCTTACCTTACCTAGCGGAGGAACTTTTCCGTGTCGCTTCCAGATTCAGAAAAAATAGTCACCATCTTCGGCGGATCGAAATGCGGCGAAGACACCGAAGAATACAGACAGGCGCAGGAGGTCGGCTCACTTCTTGCCGATGCCGGATACACGATCTGCACCGGCGGGTACCTGGGTGTTATGGAGGCTGCGTCACGCGGCGCGCGGGAACATGGAGGCCGCGTATTCGGTATCGTGATGAACCAGTTCAAGTCCGAACCGAACAGGTATCTGACTGACAAGGTTGCATCAGATCACTTCTACGATCGTCTTCAGAATCTGATCACGCGATCGGTCGGGTTCATTGCGATCCGCGGAGGAATGGGAACTGTAACCGAGATCTCCCTGGTCTGGAACAAGCTCCAAACAGGCGTTCTCGACTACCGTCCTCTTGTATTGCTGGGTGATTGCTGGAAACCTGTAGTTGAGGCCTGGAAAAAGAATCTCGTAGTCAGCGACGAGGATCTGCAGCTTCTTCACTTTGCAGATTCCGCTGCCGAGGCAGTCAAGATCGTGAGATCGGGTTCGGAATAGGGAAAAGGACCGCAAAACAGGGAAAGTAATATGAAATGTCCGAAATGCACGCTTGAATTGAAACCCGATTCCAGATTCTGCGGCAGCTGCGGGTATCAGATCGAGATCGAGGATCCGACAGTGCAACAGACGGCTGCTCGGCCTTCGGCTCCTTCAAATCCGAATGAGACGTTCCATCTGGACCACGACGGCAAGGGAATGGGACGCGGGTACAAGTGGGAGATCCAGTATCAGGGAGCCTTCGCACTTGCCGTGATCCAACTGGAAGCGGAACAGGCGATCTCTGCAGAGGCCGGCGCGATGGTCTCGATGTCGCAGAACATCGATCTGCATTCCGAGTTAAAGGGCGGTGTGATGGGCGCGTTGAAGCGTTTCGGGGGCGGGGAGTCGGCATTCGTTTCCACGTTCACGGCTCAAGGAGCGCCTGGTGAAGTGACATTCGCGCCCGGCGCTCCGGGAGACATCGTCGGTATCGAGCTTCGGAACCAGTCGTTTCTCGTTCAATCGAGCTCGTATATGGCTGGAGACAAGGATCTTACGGTAGAAACCAAGTTCGGTGGAATGAAATCCTTTCTCGGAGGAGAAGGACTCTTTTTGCTGCATATCTCGGGACAGGGCCTATTACTCGTTTCTTCTTTTGGATCGATCCACAGAAAGGTGCTCAGGGCCGGAGAGGCCTATGTTGTAGATACCGGTCACCTCGTAGCCTGGGAAGCGTCGATGCAGTACAACGTGCGTAAAGCGGCGAAAAGCGGGTTTTTCCGATCGATGCTGAGTGGAGAGGGCCTCGTCGCAGAGTTTCAGGGGCCGGGAGAGATCCTTATCCAGACCCGAAACCTAAGGGCGTTTGCGGGTCTCCTGAAGCCGTTCTTCCCGAGCCAAAGCAGCAGCAACTTTTAGAGACAACATGCCTTGCGGTATCACAGGCAGAAAATGACGGAACAACACGGAAAACCTATAGTGAGCGGTCCTGCAGGGAACACGGACGGAGAGATCTCACTTCAGGGGAGGTCCGTATCTAGAGGAGCGGTAGTCGGCACCGCCCTGTGCCTATACGGCGGAAAGCGGCAATTCTACAAAAAAGAGATCGCCGGCGAGCAGGTCGACGGCGAGGTCATGCGTTTCCGCGAAGCGGTCGATGCCTCGAAAGAACAGCTTTCCACGATAGCCTCAGACGGAAACGGCGACGGGAACCAGGCCCGTATCTTCGAGACGCACATACTTTTCCTTGAGGACAGATCGCTTCTGAGCCAGATCGAATCGATGATCTCGGAACAGAGGGTCAACGCTGAGTGGGCGGTTCGGACGGTGATCGACAAATATGCCAGTCGCTATAAGGCGCTGACAGACAAGCATCTGCAGGAGAAGTACATCGATTTGGAAGACGTCGGTGAGCGAATACTGAGCTCACTCGGGACCGACAGCGAGAACGACCTCAGCCTCGATTCAGACACCGTGATCATCGCGAAAGAACTAAATCCTTCCACGATGATCGAGCTCAGCAAGAGGAATCCAGCAGCCGTCGTCACAGAGAACGGCGGCTGGACCTCGCATACCTTCATTCTTGCGCGGGAACTGGACCTGCCCGCCGTGACTGGCATCAAGCAACTTCTGCGATCTGTTGAGAACGGTGAAAAAATAGCGGTCGATGGTTACGAGGGGCGTGTGATCCTCAGGCCTGGAAAAGAAACGATCGACAATCTTAAGTCTTCAAAACACGAAGGGATCAACCTGGGGGACACGGAACTAGATCCAGGGGCACGACTCGAGACTCTGGACGGCCAGGAGATAACTGTCCGTGCGAATCTAGACCTGTCCACCGATTACGGACCGGCTAAGAAGGTTGGCGCGAAGGGCATAGGGCTTTACAGAAGCGAGTTTCTTTTCAACCGCTACAGGGGATATCCGTCCGAGGAAGAGCAGTTCAAGATCTACAGCCGAATCGCATCGGAATCTGATGATCACGGAGTCCGGATCAGGACGTTTGATCTAAGCATCAACCAGGTCTCGGCGGGTCTGGCAGGGAGGGAAAAGAATCCGGCTTTGGGACTTCGGGGCATCAGGCTCAGCATGCGGTTCGAGGCCGAGTTCCGGATCCAGGTCCGTGCCTTGCTTAAAGCATCGTCTGCAAACAGCATTTCGGTTGTGCTTCCGATGATCAGTGATGCTGATGAGATCAAGTGGGCTAGGGGCGTGATCTCTGAGGAGAGGGAGCGGTTGTTGAGTGCAGGCGTACCTTGCGGAGATCCGGCAGTAGGAGTGATGGTAGAGGTCCCGGCAGCCGTTTTTGCGATAGAGCGAATCCTTGACGCTTCTGATTTTGTAAACATAGGCACGAATGACCTGGTTCAGTACCTACTTGCCGTCGACCGGGATAATGAGGAAGTCGCGGACTGGTTCAGGACGGTACACAGTTCGGTGATCGGGGCGCTTGGCAAGGTCCTTCAGGCCGCAAACAGGAAAGGTGTCAGTGCGCTGGTTTGCGGCGAAATGGCTGGTTCACCGCTCTATACGCCGATCCTTCTTGGGCTAGGTGCCAGGGAACTGAGCATGAACGTCAATTCCGTCCCAAGGATCAGTGCCCTGATCTCCCGACTGGCAATCGAGGAATGCGAGGAAGTTCTGAAAGAGATCGAAGGGCTTTCAGATGGACCGGACCGCGATGCCGAGATCCGCAGGATCTATCAGAACAAGTGGGCCGGACTCTTCGACTTTTCAAGCCTTCTTACCTTCAGCCGCAGATAGACCCTTATAACTCCAGCCTTTTTCTGAAGTTTCAACAGCTTTAATCGTTTAGAACAAGTGTTAAATCACATGAGGCGGATCAGCAGGCCTTGCTTTCTCTGTTCTTTATACTCCTGCTCCGGAATTACGGAAAGGCAATACCAGCAGGCAGGAGTTGTACAGGGGACAATAGAGAAAAACCCAGTTGTTGCTGTTCAACAGCTTTTGCTATAGTAAGGCACGCCCCGTAACTGAAAGGTACCGGTAATCGCTCCCGGAAACTCCGGGAGAGGAAAGTCCGAACACCGTAGAGCATCGAGCCGGCTAACGGCCGGGCGCCTGCTTCGGCAGGTGACGACAAGTGCAACAGAAAGCAGTCCAGCCGAAAGGTAATGGGTGAAATGGTGGGGTAAGAGCTCACCGGCGCGTGTGGTGACATGCGCGGCCAGGCAAACTCCTCGAGGTGCAAGACCAAATAGGGAAACGAAACCGGGCTGCTCGTCCGGGTTCCTGGAGCGATCCGGGAGGCGTTTTCGGGTAGGTCGCAAGAGCCGTCTGGCAACAGCCGGCCCAGATGAATGATTACCGCCCGGCTCGTACGGGTAACAGAATTCGGCTTATGGTCCTTTCCGGCGCGGGGCACAAGACGTCGCAAAACATATTAGGAGTGACTGATCACAATGGCTAACAGAAAAGGAGTTTTTATAGGCGCTTACGTGCCGAACGAACTGAAGGAGTCTCTGAAGCGCAGAGCGGCGATGGAGCATCGTACGCTTTCACAGGAGATAACAAGGATCCTGGTTGAAGCAGTTCACGGCAAGGGTCTACCGTCTGGCAGTGTCGACCGCCGGGCGCAGAACAGTACTCCGCGACGAAGGGCTACGGATCCGCTTCCGAGGCGGCGAACGGACGATCTACCGTACATCGCCCCCGAGAACAGCAAGCACTAGCCGTCCGTAATTTTCGGATCTCTCCGGCGCCGCCCGCTTGCTTGCGGGGGCGCCTTTCGCTTCGTTCTTCCCGCTCTGATAAAATTCTCCTGAATGAACACTAACATCGCATTGGGTGCCGTGATCGGACTTATTGTCGGTCTCGTAGCCGGATTCCTTACCGCCAACTATCTCAACCGTAGCGAGATCCAGGCCTCTCAAACCGCGCTTGCCAACCTTCGGCAGGCAGGAAGTGCTGGCCAAAGCCCTGGTTCAGGGATGGAACTGACGGACGCCGAGATCCGTGCAAAGCTGAAGGAAGCCGACGATAACCCGGAAAACTTTCAGTTCCAGAAGACCCTGGGCCTTGCTCTCTACTCATACGCCGCAATGAAGCAGGATGCGACTTTGCTTAAGGATGTGGGCAGGCTTTTGGAACGAGCTCATAATTTGAACCCAGAAGATTACGAAGTGCTCGTGTCGTTTGGGAATATCACCTTTGATCTGGGCCAGATACAGAAACAGGAAGATCTGAACATCAAATCACGCGAGATCTATCAGAAGGCACTTGAAAAGAACACCCGGGACGCGAACGTTAAGACGTCATACGGAGTGTCGTTTCTTGCAACCGCGAACCCTGAACCGCAAAAGGCGATCGAGCAATTGAGCGCTGCGACGGAAATCGATCCGACGAATGAGAAGGCTTTGAGGTACCTCACACGGGCCTACACTGAGGCCGGAGACAATGCGAAGGCTTCCGAAACCCTTTCCAGGCTGAAGGAAGTTAACCCGCAGAATCCATCGATCTCGGATCTTGAAAGCAAGATCTCGTCTAACTGAGTTGATCCCCGACGTAACCGGGACACGAGTATTCCTATCTTTCAACCCGACCTAGCAATATGAAATGGCTGATCATCCTTCTGCTGTTCCTGGTCCTGATCGCGGTAGTGGCCTGGTACTTCAGGAAATATCTGCAATCGGCGTGGTTTCTCTATCAGACGTTCCGGCGTATGCGTAAACAGATGCGCCCGCCGCAGGAAAAGCAGGTGGAACCGAAGTCTCGGTCAGGCGATACGGAACTCGTCAGATGTCCGAAATGCAACAAATGGACACCCAAAGAAGAGGCGGTGAAGCTGAAGTCTGATTTCTTCTGTTCTCTGACCTGCCTGGAAGAGTCGGTGACGTTCAACAAACGCGCCTGACTATTGCGGCACGAAAGTAAGGAAATACCAGTCGATTATCGACTCGCCAAAGAGGATCGCGATGATCGATCCAATACCTAGGAAGATACCAAACGGGATCTGCGCCTGCAGGTCCTTGTCCTTTTGGTACGCTATATAACCGACCCCCGCAACGGCCCCCGAAAATGCGCCTATAAAGATCGCTAGAAAGGTCAGCCGCCAGCCAAGGAGGGCGCCGACGCCGAACATCATTTTCACATCGCCGAGCCCCATCGCATCGACACCGCGAAGCCGTTTCCAAAGCTCTCCGATAAGCCACAAGGATCCGCCTCCGAACAATCCTCCAAGGACGGCGCCGGCGAGTGATATTAGCCATACAGGCTGTCCCGCGAGGTACGTCATCGGAAAAGCGAGAATATCCGTAAAGTAGAGCGCGCCAACCGTCAGCGGAAAAATGAGCCTTACAAGCAATGCAGCTATCAGGAGCGGATAAGTGATTACGTTCGGCAGTATCATGTGCTCGGCATCAATTGAGATCAGCGCGAGCATTGTCGTCACGAAAACGATAACGACCGGCAAATACGCATTAAAGCCGATCTGCCAGAAACACAAGACCCATAAAAGAGCCGTGATTAACTCTACAGCGGGATAGCGGAACGATATCGGCTCTTTGCAGTTCCTGCATTTTCCGGCCAATAAAAGCCAGCTGAGTATCGGGATGTTGTCAAATCCCTTTATCGCCTTGCCGCAATTCGGACAGGCGGAGTTCGGAAAAACGATCGATTCCTCACGCGGCACACGATGAATCACGACGTTCAGGAAACTTCCGACGACCGCTCCAAATACGAAAGTAAAAACGTAACCGATCCAGACCGGTAGACCTGTGGCGAGTTCGAAGGATGGTTGGAAGAGAAACATAAGAGTTGGGTGAGTTGGCTAAGTTTGGTGAGTTCGGAGCGCCCGCGTCTCGCGGCCTATGAGCGAAGCGAATGCTTCCTTAAAGAGGCAGGCCCCGGAAAGTGAATAGGCCCACGCTCATTGTCGGCAAATCTTGCGAATTATTCAACCTGCGGTCCGACAACCACGGAGGGTACAGGGCACACTGAGAAAGGATCATTCACTTCTCAGTGCGGTTCTGTGTTCCTCCGTGGTTGAATCAGTCCTCAGTCGGTTTATGAGGTACAGCTGCTAAATACTTAACTAATCTCCCGCCGCACAATGTGATAAATTATCGGCGTTCTCGTCCTTAAAAACCATTCCATTCTTTTCGTTTTGCGGATCTCGGCGCTGTGGCGTCTTTGCGAGCAGTCTTTTTCGCGATCTCGGGTTTCGAAATCGCAAAAAGGGTTCCCGCAAAGGCGCCAAGCGGCAAAGTCCCGCGAAGGTTTACAGGCATTTTAGAATCGATGATGAAAAACTTCCTGCTACTGACGGCAACTTGTTTGTTTCTATCATTCTCAACGTCGGCCCAGAACTTCGAATGGCTTCCCGGCGGTACTTACGATCAATCCGTTCCCACGCCAAAACAGTTCTTTGGGTACGAGATCGGCGACTATCTGACCGACAATCTGGAGATGGCCGCTTACATCAAGAAACTCGAAGAGGTGTCCCCGCGGGTAAAGGTCTTTCAATACGGCGAGTCTGTAGAAAGGCGAAAGCTGTGGATCGTCGCCGTGAGCACGCCTGAAAATATTTCGAGGCTCGAGGAGATACGTTCGTCGATAGCTCGTCTCACCGATCCACGATCAACTCCGCCAGGCGATGCAGCCCGGATCGCGACGAACACCGTCCCCATCGGATGGATGAATTACGGTACCGACGGTGGAGAGACATCGGCATTTGAAGCGGGTCTGCAGGTGCTTTACCAACTCGCGGCCGGTACCGATCCTCTGACAACGAAGATCCTGCAAAATCAGGTCGTGATCATCAATCCAGCGCTGAATCCCGATAGCCATCAAACCTTTGTCACCTGGGCAAAGAACATGACGATCGCCGGCGGAACGGCGGATCCCGCCGCTTCCGAGCATTTCGTGGCCTGGTTTGCGAGTTCGGACGGGAACCACTTCAAGATCGACCTTAACCGCGACGCCTTCGCATTGACTCAGCCTGAAACACAAGCAGCATCGCGCGTTCTGCATCATTGGAATCCGCAGGTGTGGATCGATAACCACGGAGAGCCAGACGAGTACTTCATGGCACCGTTCACCAAACCTGTGAACAATAACTACCCGGAGTCTCTTGAAAAATGGGCGGAGATCGTGGGTCGGAATTCCGCGAAATACTTTGACCGTTACGGCTGGGCGTATGCAAAGGACGAAAACTACGACCTCTATTTTCCCGGCTATTGGGATTCGTATCCGGCTTTTCACGGAGCGATAGCGGCGACCTACGAAAGCAATGGAGGTGGCAGCAAAGGGTTCAAGTGGGAAAGGCCGGACGGAACGATCGTAACGTTGCGGGAGGCGGTCCACAAACATTTTATCGCCGACATGGCGACCCTCGAGGTCCTCGCGGACAACAGGGAAGGGATACTCCTCGATTACTACCGCTTCTTCAAGGACGGAATGGATGAGGTCACGAACGAGAAGTTCAAGACCTACGTGATCCACGACCAGAGCGATCCCGGCCGGTTGAACGACCTGGTAGAGCTCTTGAATCGCCACAACATCGAAGTCTATCGGTCCGGCGGCGAGATTGGTTCGGCACGGGCGCAGGACTATTTCGACCGGTCGACCCGTGCAAAGACGTTTCCTTCCGGAAGTCTTGTCATACCTCTGCGGCAGCCCAAAAAGCGGCTTTTGAAGACCCTTTTTGAACCTGATCCCCAGATGGAGCCCGACTTTATGGAGGAGGTTGCGGAAAGACTGAAGCGCGACGCAAAGCTCGGTTCCGACGCGCCTAAGGAAGGCCCCGGGTTTTACGATATAACGGCTTGGGCACTGCCTCTCTTGTACGGTCTGGATACTTCGTTCTCGGAAGATGAGATCAGTGTTTCGGGAATGATGAAGCTGACCGAAAGGCCCGCCGCACAGGGAATCAGTTTTGCACGAAGCAATTACGGATACGTATTTTCGAACCGGACGAATGCCGGAGCGCGTCTCGCCGGAAATCTGCTGCAGGAAGGTTACAAAGTCGCGCTGACAAGACGCCCGACGCAGATCGGCACGCTTCGTCTTGAAAAGGGCACATATCTGGTTCGAACGATCAGAAACGGCGACTCGCTGTTCGAAGACATATCACGTTTAGCGAAACAAGCTGGAGCAGAGGTGATTCCGATCTCATCATCTTGGGGTGAGGGCGGGATCTCGCTTGGATCGGATTATGTGCTGAATTTGAAGAAACCGAGGATACTTGTCGCCACGAGGGAACCGACGAGGGCAGTCACCTTCGGCTCGGTCTACAGCGTGCTCACCCAGAGATACGATCTCGAATTCTCGGCGGTCGTCACGTCGATGATCCCGCGGGTCGACCTGAACCGGTACAACGTCATCATTTTTCCGGACGGAAATCCGGCGGGTTATGAAAGAGAGCTTGGTCAGCGGGGAGTTGAGCGACTGAAGAACTGGATCGAGGCGGGCGGCACGTTCATAGGGCTGGCCGGCGGAGCCCAGTTCACGACACTCGAATCAACCAATTTCACCGATGTGAAGATCGTAAGGAACCAGCAAGACTCGGAAGATCCGATCGAACCGGTTCCGGGTTCGATCTTCAAGGCGGACGTGAACGGCGATTACTATCTGGGACTTGGATACACGGGAGATGTCGCCGTGCAGTTCCGTGGCGGTTCGCATATGACGCCGACAAAAAGCGGCGCCAATGTCGTGACTTACAGGAACGACGGACACATCATGGGCCATGTCTGGGATTCCACTGTCGCGAACATAGGCGGAAAGATGTACATGGCGGATGTCTCGCTCGGAAGCGGACGCGTTATTCTTTTCGCGGACGACCCGACGTTCCGGGCTTACTGGCGGGGTCTCGATCGCCTGTTCATCAACTCGATACTGATCAGTACGGCGTACTAAGAAGTACTGATATGAAAGGACTGAGGACTGAGTCGAGTGACATCGAACCACGAAGGGGCACAAAGATATGAGTATGAGACGAAGCGCGATCTGTACAGTATTCCTTCTATTCTTAGCCGTTGCATCGTCCGCACAATCCGCGATTATTGCGGACGCTTCGCGAATGGAATCGCGGATCAGGGCTCTATCCAAGGTTGGCCTCAACGCGAACGGCGGGTCGGACCGCGTTGCGTTCAGCGATCACGATAAACGAGGTCGCGAATACATCATCGGATTGATGAAAAGCGCAGGACTTTCTGTATCTGTCGACTTTGCAGGAAACATCATCGGTCGCAGGAAGGGCCGATCTGACGAGCTGCCCCCGATCATGTTCGGGTCGCATATAGACACGGTTCCGAACGGGGGCGCCTACGATGGATGTGTCGGTGTCATCGGTGCTCTTGAAGTCATAGACCTTCTAAACGAGAACAAGATCGAGACACAGCATCCGTTGGAAGTGGTTGTGTTTGTCGATGAGGAAGGCGGTTTGACGGGCAGCCGGGCCCTTATCGGTGATCTCGGTGACGAGGCGCTGAGGGTAAAGAGCCAGAGCGGCAAAACGATTGGCGAGGGCATCAGCTTTCTCGGAGGAGACCCTGACAGACTCTCCGAAATGGTCCGAAAAGAGGGAGATATCGCGGCCTTTATCGAGCTGCACATCGAGCAGGGAGGAACTCTTGAAAGCACATCGACGAACATCGGCGTAGTCGAAGGGATCGTGGGGATCGAATGGTGGGAGGTCACGATCGAGGGTTTCTCGAATCACGCAGGAACCACACCGATGAAGGGCAGGCGCGATGCGGTGATTGCCGGCTCGATGTTCGCGTTGATGGTCAACAAAGTTGTCAATTCGTATAGCGGTTCGCAGGTCGGAACCGTTGGAAGGTTTTACGCTGAACCGGGAGCGCCAAATGTCATTCCGGGCAAGGTGACGTTGAGCCTGGAACTGAGGGATCTCTCTGCAGAGAAGATCTTCAGAATGTATAGCGCAATTGAGAAACGCGCGATAGAGATCGAAGGTGAGACTGGAACCGATATCACATTCCGTCATCTCGATGTTTCGGCCTTGCCGGCGTTGACGGATGAGAGGATAAAGACAGCTATTGAAGCTTCTGCAGAAGGACTTGGCCTTTCGTACAAAAGAACGCCAAGCGGAGCGGGGCACGATGCTCAGGATCTGGCAAAGATCGCTCCGACCGGGATGATCTTTGTTCCGAGCAAAGGCGGGATAAGCCATTCTCCGGATGAGTACACTTCAGCACAGGACATGGCGAACGGTGCATCGGTGCTCTTAAGGACGGTTCTCGCAATCGATGGGAAAGAATAGTTTTCCGACTTGGCTGAGTTGAATGAGTTGCCGGAGTTCGGAGAGTTGACTTAGTTTACCGAGTTAGAAGAGTTTTCAGGCCGCGGAACGACGATCTGCCTTTAGCCGTGGGTGAAGCGAAGCGAAACCCACGGGAGGGGAGTTGAATATTCGATCTCGCCGCGTAGCGGCGGCATGCGGGCAGGATCGATGATTGCTGGTGAATCAAGGCACAAATCACGCAATCGCTACGCGATGCTCTATTCAACAGCAAACCGCACCGTGGACTGCGCCCTGCGGGCTTGTCCACGGCTAAAAGCATGCTGTCGCTGCGCGACTCAAGAACTCACCAAACTCCGCCAACTCACCAAACTCCGCCAACTCACCAAACTCGACCAGCTCAGCAAACTCCGCCAACTCAGTCAACTCACAGACCTCACTGAGCCTTCGCATCCGCGACGATCTTTCTGACCTCGGCGGCCATTGTCGGGGCGTGGAACGGGATGCCGTCTTTTACAGTCCATTCAACGCCGCCTGTCTTGCGAGCTTCTCCGTCGACGATCTCTTCGGTCCCGGTAGCGTAGAGCACCTTAAGGTCCTCAAGCGGATTGCCGTTGACGACCAGGATGTCCGCCTTGAACCCAACACGGATCCTTCCAAGCTCGTCTTCCTTGCCCATTATCTTTGCATTGTTCCCGGTAGCGTGCTTGATCACCATCAGCGGATGGAAACCTGCTTCCTGATGGAGTTCGAGCTCGCGTATTAAGCCGAACCCATACACCTGATAGATGAATCCCGCGTCCTCGCCCGCACCGATCGTACCGCCCCGCTTTTCGAATTCCCTCAGCGCCTTCATCCATATACGGTAATTCTCTTTCCAGAAGACCTCATCGGTCGAAGTCCAGCCGATAAAATACGATCCGTGATTTGCGGGATTGGGAATAAAGAACTCCGCCAAAACGGGATGCAAGTATTCCGCGTAGTGCGGCTGGTTCTGCGCCCTCTGAAGGTCGCGCGAGGCCTCGTAAATGTTTAATGTCGGATTCCACGCGACGTCGGCTTCGATCATGGCGTCGAATACCTTCATAAGCCGGTCCCAGTCTGCTTCGCGCCAAAGCCTGCCCGCATACCGGAAACGGTCTACCTCGTCGTTGTAGTTATAGTCCGCGGGATAGTTCTGTCGGCCATTCGGAATTGCCGCTTCCGGAATTCCGTACCAGTGTTCAATACTAGAGGTGCCGAACCGAATGTCGTCCCAAGTATTCGTTTCCTCTACGCCCGTGTGATGAGCAACGCGCAAGCCTTGCTTTTTGGCCTCATCCATAAGCGCGGCCATAATGTCCCGGTCCACGCCAAAGAGCTTCATACCCTCATACCCTTCACGCTTTAATTGACGGACCCTCTCACGAGCTGCTTCTACGTTCTTTGTCGATTCTCCGTTGTTGAAAACGCCATAAGCCACGATCCTGGGCGAGGCGATCTCATTATTCGCCGACTTGTCGCGCCATTCAAGGGTTTTCGAATACGAACCCACATCCCTGATGGTAGTGATGCCGTGGGCAAGCCAAAGCTTCTGGCAATACTCCACCGGCATTGACTTGCCGCCTCTGCCGTCGTGGGTGTGGCCGTGAAGATTTATCAGTCCCGGCATCACGTATTTGCCTTCCGCATCGATCTCAAAATCTCCTTTGGCGGGGCGTCTTGCCCGCCCTTCCTTTACCGCCACCGGGTCGATGTTAACGATCTCAGCGATACGGTCGTTCTCGATGACAATGTCCTTGGGTCCCGACGCAGGGGTCCCGTTTCCGTCGATGACGATCGCATTGCGGATCACGACCCTTTGGTAGCGCTCGCCGGAACCTGTTTGTGCAATGGCACTAAGAGTAAAAAACAGAAGGACAAAGATAGCGAGCGAATGGCTGATTCTGATATTCATACGTAAATCTGACCTGAAAACGGTGGAGTTGAAAAGCGGTAGCGCGAATCTACCACCTTTTTAGCTTGCGTACAAAACAAACCGCTAGAATGGGCGTTAGTGATCATGAAAGGACATTCAATAATGTCCGGACGACAAAAAGAAAACCGCCGGGGACAAGGTCCCGGGCGGCGTTCGATCAAAAAGGAACCCGTCACTCGATCACTGTGAATTCGGCCGAATGCGCCAATCCGGGTTTATTGCTCGTCCGGTCGGTCACCGCCAACTTAATCTGGTACAAGCCGGGATCAAGACCGGAAGTAGGGATCAGTCTCGCGAGAGTGATCCGGGCCGCGGATTCGCTCAGTCCCTGCCAGTCTTCCTCAAGCCGCAGGATTTCACGTCCGTCCTTTGAGATCGAGTAGACGACGTCGACTGAGGGCTTCAACGTGGTCTGGTCGATCGCCGCATTGTAGACCTGCATATAAACGCCGATGTCCCGGCCCTTCTTGAAAATTCCTGTGAGATTCGGAATTACCTTCTTTCCGCCGATCACGAACCTTGAGCCGGTTTCGGAAAACTCCGCTTCCCGGAGAGTAGAGGCGAGGACGAGGGTTGACGTCGAAAGCTCGTTCGTCGAGTAATCCGGCACTTCAAATCCGATCTCCCGGACGCCCTTGCTTCCGGATTCGATATCGGTAAGGTTGACGCGAACCTTGTAGCGTCCGGGAGTGAGTGTACGCGCGGTTTGATAAACGGATTTGCGGTTTCCATTGGCCACAGGGTCGCCTGAGACCTCCGTAGCGACGACAGAGTCCTGAAAACTTCCTGCCGTCCGGCTAGTCACGGAAGTTATGTGTCCGAGAATGTTAAGGCGTGCGGTCCTGACTCCGCCCCTGTCGACAAATGCCAATTCGGTATTGTCCGCCACGACCGTGAAGGTAGCGACCACCTGGCTGTCGCCCTGGCGAAAGAGATCGATCCTCATATCGAACTCCAGCGGATTGTTATCGATCACGGGGGATTCGCTTACGGTACTGCCCGGAGATGAATTCCGAACGGGCGGAGGGCTTAAACCCTTCTGAATGTTCTCAAGCTTGATAAACGGCGAATCCTGCTCGCGCATAAACGAGTTTCGGCCGATCCCCGCGATCCGGTCCGACCGCCGCTCTATGCCCAGCAGTTCGTTGGTGGTCTGTCCGGCGCCGGGGATGTGAAGAAGGGCGTCTTTGTCATTCGGATTTATGCTTAGTCTGTACTCACCCGTTCCGGATCTGTCCACAAACTCGAATTCGATCCCGGTTCCCAAGCCGTCCTTGTTTCTGTAAAACCAGACTTCAAAGGGATAAGTGGAGGTCGTTCCACCTCCTTCCCACGAGGGCCGGTTGTAAGCTCCGCCCATTGGTCGCGACTCAACACTGTCTGGCTTTCCCCACGTAATGTATATTCTTCCGCGGTCAGTCTTCCAACCGGGTATGCCTGAAGCGAAGTGTTCGTTCGCATAGGCAATTCGCTCGTAGAACTCCTCCCGGTATTCGTTCTCCTCCGTGTCGGGGTTCGGATCGCGTATGTGCCAGAACCAGGCGATGAAATTTTCTTTTTCTTCGCGGGTCGCAAGTTTCTTGTAGGCTTCCTTTTCAGCCTTCGACGCGATATACGCGACATCCTCTGAGATCCAGTCATCGTAGACTTTGTCAGCTTCCTGCACTTGAGTGCGATTCTTCTGATCTGGTTCCGGTGGCTGGGCGATGACCGTTGTAAAGGCCGTAAAAAACAGGGCCGCGGTCAGGATCGTTGATGAAGCGGGAATCTTCATGATTGACTCCAAATCCTTCTGGTTTTCGTTCCGGGATCGTCGAAAGGAGATCGACAGTTCAAATGATGCGTCGTCGGGATGCAACGGTTGCGCAGCGCGGCCGTGATCTATGGTGTTGAGCGAAGCCCTTTCAGACCGTACCATCGATACGGTTGCAACTCAGTTAGAGTCTGCAGCGTCACTAGACTTGAGTCTGTCCCACTTTTCAAGAACAACGTATAAAACTAATTGGCTGAAGCACTTTACAGCCCTTAAACAGAATTATGAAGAAGTCACTTTTGAAGAGCCTTGTGGCCGCAGTAGCGATCGTTGTCGGTTTCTCCTCAGCGTTAGCACAGACCAAAACAAAGGAAGATTTTCCGAATGTATCGATCAAGAATTTTGGCCAGATGGATGATCGTTTTTACAGGGGAGGCCAGCCCGAACGGGAAGAGTTCCAGGCTCTTGCCGATATGGGGATCACCACCGTCATAAATCTCAGGAACGACCCGAAAGAATTCGAAAAGGAAACGGTTGAGTCGCTTGGTATGAGGTACGTACACATCCCGATGAGCGATAAAAAGTATCCGGACGAAGGAGTCGACGTCGAGTTTCTTAGGGTGGTCGACGATCCCGACACTGGAAAGTTCTTTGTTCATTGCCGAGGCGGCAAGCACCGCACAGGAGCTATCGGTGCCGTTTACCGGTTCACCAAGTACAACTGGAATTACGATCAGGTCTATAGTGAGATGAAGGATTTCAACTTCTACACATTTCTTTGGTTCTACAAGCCTATCAAGAGCTATGTAAAGGACTATGCTGAAGAGATGGGCCTTCGGGACGCTCCTCCGGCAAAGCAAGCCATCGAGGCAGTCGCAAACAATTAGAAAGGCAACTAGAAAGAAAAAAGGCCCGGTCCGTAAACGGTCCGGGTCTTTCTTCGTTGCTAATAGATACCCTTCTGCTTCTTTGCGCTTTTCCAGCGAATTGCTTCAACCGAGTCTCCGACGCGCTTCATTATCTCTTCACTGAACTCGTCTGTAGAGATGGCGATCTTGAGCTGGACCCGGTATACGATCGAACTCAGAGAATCGTCCGATTCGTTGAGTCTTAGAAGCTCCGACTCCATATCCTGTTCCTCAAGGATTTCCTCAACTGCCGTTCTTGTGCCGTCCGCATCGTGCGTCTTCAGGCGAAGTTCCATTGGCCGCACTACCAATTCCGGTTCGCTTCTTTCGAGGAACCAAAGAACTATCAAGGCGAAAACGCACAGTATGACTCCGAGGTCCCATCTGCCGACTCCCGCCGCAAGGCCGAGAGCCATACAGATCAACAGAACGGTGATCTCTTTAGGATCGCGTATGTTAGTTCTGAACCTTACCAGCGCAACTGCCGCAAAGATAGCGAATGCCCTTGCGGCGCTGTCGCCAACCACAAGCATCAGACCCGCCGCGACGATCGACAACAGGATCTGTGTTTCGGCTACGTGGAGGCTGCGCACGAACCCGCTTACGTATCTCCTCGGTCGGAAGACGAGCAGAGACGACAGGATAAGAGCGACAAAGAACCGGAAGATGATGTCGCCGGGCGTAGCTTGCCACGAATTCGAATTCACCACTGTCTCACCAAAAAGGATCTCGGTGATCCCGGGCGTTTCCACTCTTGTACCCGTTGCAACGCTGTCGGTTGAGGTAGAGGCGACCTCCGTATGGTTTGCCGTGTTGATGTGCATCAGATGCGCGACGGCAAACGCCAGAAGGACCATCACGACCGCGCCGTAAAGAACGCCAAAGAAGATCCCTCTGGACATCAATCGCCTGGATCGATGCTTATCGCGTATGCCTGTCAAGTTCTTGTATCCTCTGCTTGATCGCTGTTTTTAGAATTGACGCGTCCGAGGCCTCATAGTTCGCCGCCCGCAGAGCATCATCTATTTGTTTGTCGGTGAGCTTAAGAAGCCTGTTTGCAAGCCAACGGCCGTGTTCTACAGGAGCTTCTTTGAACGTATCGTGATTGAATCCGCCAAAATCGAACTCGATCATTCCGTCCTCAACCTCCTTTATGAAAGTAGATTCGGCATAATCTTCCGGATCGTTCACGCTTCTCCCGATCCTCCAGATGATCGGCAGACTGTTCGATCCGAGCGAGCCCATTCCGGCTCCGAGATCGCTGACGGCATAGTGAGCGACACCGTTTTTGTGAAGGATGATGTTATTGCCATTTTTCGTGTCCCAATTTCCTAGCATCACCATCATGATCTTTAGTCCGCCAAGCTCAGGAGTACCGGCAAACGGGTTTTCTTCCCAGTCCCATCGATCGCCGCGATCAACAGCCTCGGGTCTCGCCTCAAGCCTCACATTCTGATATGTACCTTTGCCCGGGATGGTGATCTCCGGAACTAGATAATTGATCTCGGTCGTATATCCGAGCCCGTAGAGCAGGCGGACCGCTACTGTTTCAGGCTGACTTTCTTTGTCTATCTTTGCTACCCATTCACGGCCGTTCGCGTCTGTGATCCGGTACTTTAACGAACTCCCTCCTGTTTCCTTCTCGATGACCTTCACCTTGCTGACATCCGGGACCATCTCTTTTCCGCCAGGGCCGTAAAACAGGTCGCGGGAAGGAGTATCGACTTCCTGCCACATGAATGGCTTGGCCGGAGCCTTATCGGGCTGTGCGAGCACCATGACGGGAAGCAGCAGGACAATAAACGCCGTAGCTGTACGTATCATTTGTATATTCATTAGATATAAACCTCCTTTCTGTTAGGAAGCAACGGCTGTTCCCAATAATACGATGTTGTTAAAAGACTGTTGTACATCGGGTTAGAGTATATGAACTGTGAGGTCCGAAAAGGGAGAGGTGTCGTCATACCGTACGTGAGATGTCCGGCAACAATACAGAAATGGCAAGAAGGCCGCTTTCTCGGAGGTGCATTTGGCGACCGGCTTTAATGCAAGCGGACTGCCGGAAACAAAGAAACGTAGTCGGTGAGAAGAACCGCTGCATAAACGTCGTCAGTGATCGCTATTGCGCTTGAGGCTCGGTCCTCGAAGACGATCGTTCGAGCTTGCGGCCACTACCTCATGCAGATCTCACAATTCTGTTTTGTGGACGCTTCTTGAAAGAACCTGTGAGCGAGTCCCTGGAAAGTTACCGGGTTTGCAAATAGGGGAAATAATCAGCAGGAGTTGAACGTCTCCCGCGGGGGTGGATGGGGTCTTTTTCGGCGATCCGAATAGAGGATGCCTGGAGCTGAGCTTTTGCTAAAAAAACGGAAAGAAGATCTCTAGAAAGAAGTATGGAGCGGGAAACGGGACTCGAACCCGCGGCTTCAACCTTGGGAAGGTTGCGCTCTACCAGCTGAGCTATTCCCGCGCAACGGCAATTCTACACCTGAACAGGGGTCTGTCAATAGATCTAGATGGAATCTCTAAAGGGGGCCGCAAGTTTGCTTATCCTAAAGATAGCTTCGCCGGCGGCCTATCCTGATGTACGATTTTCAGGTGCAAGAGCGTGAATAGGGAATGAAATTGGACGGGAGTGGCCAACAGCTATGTATCAACAGTCTGGAAACTTCTTTCGAATGCCCGACCATTCGGCTTTCTACAAGGTAAGGACGGGGATGCAATGGGGAAAGCGATGGATGATCGATTTCTTGGTGCAGTTGGGCAGGGCGTGGGACAGCGATATCTACTGGCAGATCGACGAGAGCGGCAACTACTCCCAGATACCGCTAGGAGATATCAGCGTTGAAGGGGGATCTCCTCCGCGTTGGAAAGTCCCCAGGGTCGGCGGGCACGTATCCCACAGGTGCGGTGTTGACGTCGATATTTACGTGATCTCGAAAGACGGAACTCCTACCTCGAAGTCCTTTTACGGTTCGACCAACTACGACCTCGCGCGGACGAAGGAGCTGGGCAGGTTGATCCTCAAAATTGGAAAGCAGGACCTCGAAAAAGTGCTTATCGGAGGCGACGATCTGGTCAGCTATCTGAAAACAAAAGAGACAGAGTACGGGCATTCGAATGTGATCGAGCACGATCCCGGTGCAATGCACCTGAATCACTTTCACATACGCCTTAAGAACAAGGACGGGGACAAGAGCTGCTGAAGATCGAACGGGCGCCGACCTTTTGGCCGACGCCCATTCTGACAGTCGAGATCACTGCTCTATGGATACGTGTAGGGTGCTTCCAATCCGAGCGGTATTCCCAGGGCCCAGAAGATCAGAAGGAACACTACCCAGGTGATGAGGAATGCTATCGAATAGGGCAGCATCAATGACACAAGCGTTCCGATCCCAGTATTTCTCACATACTTCTTTGCAAAAACCACTACCAGCGGGAAATATGGCATCAACGGCGTGATGATGTTCGTCGAGGAGTCCCCGATACGGTACGCGGCCTGTGTTACCTCAGGCGATATTCCGAGCTGCATCAGCATCGGCACGAAGATCGGTGCAAGCAGTGCCCATTTGGCCGAGGCCGATCCCACCACCAGGTTCACGAGACAGGAGAGAAGTATGATGCCGACCACTGTAACCTGGCCAGGCATCGCCAGGTCTCTTAAGAAATTTGCTCCCTTGATCGCAAGGAGGGCACCGATGTTCGACTGGCCAAATGCGGCGATGAAAAGTGCGGCGAAGAATGCAAGGACGATGTAATAGCCCATCGTGCTCATCGATTTCGACATTCCCTCGATTATGTCCCTGTGGTTATCAACGGACTTCGCGGCATATCCATATGCGATGCCCGGCAGAATGAACAACAGGAAGATGAGAGGAACTATGGACTGCATCAAAGGTGAAGCGGATGCGGTTAACTGCGGGGGATCCTGTTCCGCACTTGCGAGCATAGCTTCGCTGTGCTCTTCTACTTCTTCCTCGCTCAAAGCGGTATTTAGAGCATTATCAAACGCCGTCTTTCCAAAAAAGACATTGTCTTGCACTGACTTCGTTTTGGCCAAAACATCTGCCGGAACACCTGCAGATTCCGCTTTTTCTATAGAAACAGATGTGAGCTTGTACCCGACCGGTGAACGCATGGGCGAAGAATCAGGGAGCGAAACGGCCACAAGGATCAACAATCCGATCACGAGCGTGGCATAGCCAGCCCAAAGGCCCCTTTTCTCTTCCTTTGTCAGGCCTTCCATCTCAGGAACGTCCTCGACGTCACCGTCGATCTTTACGTCCTTCAGTCTGGGTTCGATAATGCGATCGGTAATAAACCAGCCTACGGCGACGATCAGCAGACAGGAAGCCGACATGAAGAACCAGTTGCTCAGAGGATTCACGCCCCTGTTCACATCAAGTATCTGGACGGCGGACTGGGTAAGCCCTGACATCAGCGGATCAAGAGAGGACGGAATGAAGTTGGCGCTAAATCCGCCGGAGACTCCGGCAAAAGTTGCGGCTATTCCAGCCAACGGATGCCGGCCCGCAGCGTAAAAGATCACAGCCCCAAGGGGTATTACGAGGACGTAACCAGCGTCCGCCGCCGTGCTGCTGATGACTCCGACGAATACAAGGACCGGGGTTAGCAGCTTTGGCGACGTGAATCCTAGAGCTCCTTTGAGAGAGGCGTTTATAAACCCCGTGTGTTCGGCGACTCCCACACCCAGCAACGCGACAAGCACGACTCCCAAGGGATGAAAGCTCGTGAACGTCGTGACCATTGTTGATAAAAAGGTCGCGATCGCGGTGCCGGTAAGCTGATTGTTGATGACGATCGCCTGACCGCTTCTCGGATCGATCTCCGTGAAAGTCATCGTGGAAAGCAACGCCGAGAGCGCCCACACGATGAACATCAGGATCAGAAAAAGCGCGGCCGGGTCGGGCAGCTTGTTCCCAATGGTCTCGATCACGTTAAGGGCCTTGTCCACCAAAGAGCCCGATCTCTTCACTTCTTGATTCTCTTCTGCCATACGAATCCTTTCGGTCGACGTAGAAATCTCAGACGCTTAGTTTGTATTGCTTGAGGGAAGGCGGGAATTGTAACAGATTTTTCGCTTGCAGGGCAGAAAAACGGAGAAAGCCCGAAGCCTGAAAGAGCTTCCAGCCGCTGTTTTGGGGTTTAAGAGCGGGAAATGCGTGGACCAGCTCTACGTCGAACGCGGGTCGCGGGCGCTTTAACCGTGATGTTTAGTGGAACGGGCGATCAGAATTCGAGAAGGCCGATCTGATAAGCCTTTATGACGAGGTTCAGTCGGTCCTTTACACCCAATTTGCCGTAAATGGAGCTGAGGTGGCACCTCACCGTCGGTTCGCTGATCAATAGCTTCTCGGCGATCTGCTTGTTCTTGAGTCCCGTTCCAATGAGATCCAGTACTTCGAGCTCGCGACTTGTAAGAATCTCGGTGCCCGACTCGGGATCGAACTTCATATCCTGTTCTGCACTGGGCGCTCGGCCTGCATTCTTCTTTTGAAATACTTTTGACAGCACGACCTGATTAAGCCACGTGTCGCCGGCGTGAGTTTGTCTGATAGCCTCGATGAGAAGGGAAGGACTCTGATCTTCGTTAACTATGCCAACTGCACCGAGTTCCAGCGCGCGCGCCTGCAAATCCAGATCGTCTCGTGCGGCTATGACGACGACTCGTAAATTAGGAAGGTTCTTCAAGAGCTTTGTGATCACATCAACGGCATCCGAATGTGCCAGCGAGACCACAGCTACTTCAGGCAGAGGTGAGAATTCCGATCGTTTGAAGCTGTCGCTGAATGACTTTACAGCAGTTACTACGACCTCATCCGAAGACTCGATCAACAACTTAAATCCATCCTGAACCATTTTGTGCTTTGCTACGAAGAGCACGCGTATGGGTTCTTTCAACAAACTTCGCTTGTTCGCATTCATGCTAAGTAAATCATTGTAGGAGATCGCAACTTTTAGTCATTGACAGTGTAGGAGGCTGCGATTTGCGGAGACTTACTCCAAAGCCTGTAACTGAGTTCAACCGAACTCATGTGAATAATATCTCTAATAGCACGAATTTCCTAACATAATTGTGGAATGCATTGATACATACAAGGCGTAGAATGGTCCTCCAACCTATTAGTATGCCGCCCGACTGCGTATTAATGGTCAGAATGTGCTGGTATTTATCGGTACTTATCGGGTGGATCGCCAGGCAAACGATCATTCTTGCTTAAAAAGAACTTGATAGAATGCATTAGTGTTTTGCTATAAACCCACAAGGCAATCGATTTAGCTGGCTTGACGTCGTTTACCCGGCAGGTCGCAACTGACCCGCAAGAAAACGTTGTCTTTACGGGGTCTTCCTTTGTTGTTTTCCGTGGAACTATCGAGGTTTGTACAACAAATGACACTAAACGAGCCTATATAAATGTTGTAGAAAACCCGTTCAAACCTCCGACATTCCACCAAAAAATAAATAGCGGATTAACGGATGCCAGCTTTGGGTTCGTTCGCTATATTACCGAGAAATAGCAAATAGGCACCACTTGGCTCTTGTCGCCTTTTTCGGTGATTTGGTTAAGAGCATTGTCCTCGTTCTGTGCCGGGACCTAATACCTGTGCCTCTTATCGGATTTTTGGAATTCGCGCGCGATTCAGTGTTTTCGAATCGTAACCGAGAACACGATTCTCCCGCGATCAAGGCAAAAAAAGAAAAGAGGTCAGATCACTCAACGCTGAGAGTTGTTCTGCGTGAGTGGGGATCGCGTTGTCCGCTGTCTTCATTTGAACATGATGCATTACGCATTTGTTGTATACGTTCTGTTTAAGAAGTGAGCTCTCCTATGACTACCTCGATCATCAAAATCTTCCTCATTGGCGATTACTCGATCTTTCGAAATGCACTTCGGATGTTGATCGAGACCGACGAACGGCTACGGATAGTCGGCGAGGGCGACGATCTTCGCTCGGCGTCAAAGACAGTTGCTGCAGAAAGCCCCGATCTGGTATTGGTCGATCTGCCGGACAGTCAGGTTCACAAGACCCTCAATCAGCTTAAGGGGTTTGATCCTCCGGTTCTTGTTCTCATAAACAAATGTGATGTGGAGACCTATAAGATGTGTCTCCAGATAGGCATCAGCGGGTTGATCTTAAAGGAAGAGCCTGCCGATACCCTCTTCAAAGCAGTTGAGAAGATCTATGACGGAGAATTGTGGTTCGACCGGGCAATGATGGGAGAGACCATCAGAGACCTGATGGAGAGGAAGCACGAAAGGAGCGAGAGCGACGTCCAGGATCCGGCTGACAGTCTTACCGATCGGGAGCGCGAGGTTGTAGAGCTGATCTGTGCCGGCAAGAGAACAAAGGATATCGCGGAAGACCTGTTCATAGCGGAGAATACGGTTCGGCATCATCTGACGGCCATCTTCAACAAGCTAGAGACCAAGGGCCGTTTGGAACTCGTGATCTACGCGTTCAAGAACGGGCTGGCTAAATTACCAAATGAAAACGGGGGGTCGAACGGGAACGGAAGGTCCCGAACGATCAATGCGTAAGTAAGGCGGCAACGATCCGGCCTACGGAGGATTCGGAGTGCTTCAGGTTTTAACAGGAGATTGGTACGAGATCGATCAGATGATCGGATGTTATTGACTCGGGTATTCACCCGGCCGCAAGCCTGAAAGGGCAGACGGGCCCGGTTTACGAATGAACGAGCACTGGACAATTAGAAGCTGCCTGGTTTCAGGTTTCCCTTCGGGGTTTTATGTTTCGCGACGATTGGAACATCAGGGGTGAGGTGTGTTATGACCCGGCAAGAAAAGGAGCTGGCAAGAAAAAAGAAGAAAGAGAAAAAGAAGCTCCGCAAAAGACGTACCAAGAAAAATGCGCTGGTCTTGTGTCATGACGGAAGAGAATACTGGACGACACAAGTCGAATTTTGGCAATGGGTACGCGCCGGAGTGGTGATCAAGGTCGGTGACGGACCTCTAACAGGGAGGTTCGCATCGCAGAATGAAGAGTATAATGTGGTAATAAGCAACACAGTTCTCAATCTGAAATGCCCCAATCACCTGAGGGAGGCACTCAGCACGCGCCGCAGAGCGCTTCGGTAGGTAAGTTATGCAGAGAGTGAAAGTTTCAACAAGATTCGTGAACAATGCCAGGTTCGCGAGCGTCTTGGCCGTTTTCCTGTTGTTGGCTTCTGTTTCCTTCAGTCAGCAAATAGACGAAGCAGTACAGGTAGGGAACTACAAGATCGGCCCAGGTGACGTAATCGATGTGATCGTTAGCAAGAACCCGGAACTTTCCAGAACGGGCTTGCGGGTAAGCAACCTCGGTACGGTTCAGCTCGCGATGATGGATACAGATGTACAGGCGGCGTGTCTGACGGAAAGGGAACTCGCCGACAGGATCAAAGAGCACTACCGAAAATACATGGTCGAGCCGTATGTGAATGTCGCGGTTACGGCATTTAATTCAAGCCCCGTTGCGGTGATCGGCGCCGTCAACAATCCAGGACGATTTCAATTGCAGAGATCGATCAACCTGGCGGAACTGCTTACCTTCGTGAACGGGACAAGTGCGAATGCCGGGGATAATGCTGAGATCCTCAGGGACACGGGCCGCCCCCGGTGTGTGGGTAACGAACTGGTAATTCCAGAAAGCGGCGAAGACGAGTTGATCTCGGTGAATCTCGCTGAGACCTTTAAAAGAAATTCCACGATGAACCCCGAGATCGTCCCGGGCGACATAATTCGGGTCTCTACCAGTACCCCTATGACGGCGTATATCCAGGGGAACGTTAACTCCAGCATCGCTATCCAATTGGGCCAGCCAACAACGCTCACGCAAGCGATCGCGATGGCGGGAGGGCCTTCTCAGGGGGCAAATCTGAGCAAGGTAAGGATTCGCCGACAGATCGAAGGATCAGTAAATCGTGAAGAAATGATCGTGAACGTCAAAGACATTATTGACGGCGAACGCGACGATGTGCTCATTGAGCCGTTCGATATCATAGATGTCCCCGGTCCGTCGGGATTTAAGAAGTTCTTCGGAGATATTTTCCGGGCAGTCGTGCCTACTTTGACAAGAGTTCCGGTAGGCGTCGTCCCCATTCCTTGACCATGCAAAAGAACAAGCAGTTAGCATTGAGGCCTAAAGAAGAGGGTCAAGAGACGATCGTCTACGGCGATTACGAAGGCGACTACTTCGACTCCAGTTATTACGGCGGTGCGCCCGCACCCTCGGAACGCCAGCAGCTTATGGCCGCGATCGGCGTTCTGCGGAAGTACTGGCTGATGATCGTTGCGATCACCTTGCTGGGAAGCTTGGCGGCGGTCGTTTACGTTGCGCAGAAGCCGGATTATTACACGGCTACCGTCCGGATCCAGGTCAATAACGAAAACAATCCGGCTGTCGGAAACGACACGTCAAGCTCAGTCATCCTGAACTCGGGAAGTGATCCAGCTTACTTTGCCACCCAGCTCCAGATCCTGGAAGGGCCCGGACTGCTTCGTCGTGTAGTTCGAACGCTCGGGCTTGAAAAGAACCCGGAATTCCTTCAGCCAAACCAGGGGGAACAGTCAACCGTATGGCAGAACGTCTTGAAGATGTTCGGTTTCTATCAGACAAAATCGATGACTCCTGTGGAGTTTGCCGACAAAGAGACCGAGGACGCGCTTCAGCTCAGTTTGGATTCGAATGAACAGCCGTCAGAACCCGAAAAGTTGGCTCCCTTCGTAAACTCCATCCGAGGCAACTTGTCGGTCAATCCCGTAAGAGACAACCGCACCGCTGCCCAGGAAACCAGGCTTATCGAGGTGCAGTTCACACATTTTCGCCCGGAAGTTGCGGCAAAGATCGTGAACACCCTGGGAGAAACCTATGTGCGGCAGAATCTTGAACAGAAAGTTCAGACCAATGCCTCAGCCGGCGAGTTCATACAGAAACGCGTTGCAGAACTTCAATCCAAGATACGTGCCGGAGAACAGAACCTCCTCAGCTACTCTAGGAATAACGAGATCCTCTCGCTCGATCCGGACCAAAACATAGTGGTTCAGCGACTCTCTGACTTGAATGGCAAATTGAACCAGGCTGAGATGGAGCGGATTAACGCCGAGGCCGCCTTGAGCGCTGCACAGCAGGACCCGATGAGGGGCGTAACGGTCGCATCGAAGGATGCCCGGACCACCTCGCTTGAACAGGAGCTTTCGACATTGCGGCTTCAGCTGGAGCAGCTGAAAGTTGAATTTACCGAGGAATGGCCGGCGGTCAAGGAAGTCAGGCGGAAGATCGCAGCAGTAGAGAACGAGCTGAAGGGGACACGCAAGCTTTCAGCGGATGTTCAACTCTCGGACCTACAACGCCAGTTCCGAGAAGCGTCTTCGCGTGAGAATGAACTGCGGCGAAACTTCGAGGCCCAGCGGAACGCGGTCCTGAACCAGAACGAGGCGGCGATCAATTACAACATCATCCGACAGGAGATCGCTACTAACAAGACTCTGCTCGACAGCCTCCTGCAGCGAGCTCGTGAAACAGAGGTCATTCTCAACGGAACTCCGAATAATGTAAATCTCGTTGACCGGGCGCAACCGCCTTCCGCGCCGCAGGGGCCGAATCGCTCCAGGGCAGTGCTGATGGCCTTTGTAGCGTCTCTGATCGGCGGAATCGGGCTCGCATTCGTATTGAACTGGCTCGATGACACGGTCAGGGCGGACGACAACTTCGAACTTCACGAAGGGGTGTCGGTTCTCGGAATGGTTCCAGGTGCTGACAGGCGCCTGGGGAACGGATTCGTGGGTTCTTTGATCCGGAAAACGCAGACGAAGCTTGTGGGCGAAAATTTCTATTCGCTCGACCGCTTTGCCCGGCCGGTGATGGTTGAAGCGTTCAACCAGATCCGTACGTCGCTGATGCTTTCAACTGCAGGCGGGCCGCCGAAAAGCGTGCTTGTGACCTCCGGCCAGCCCTTCGAAGGGAAAACCATCAACTCGCTGTGCCTGGCAAAGAGCATGGCGGAACTTGGTAAGAAGGTGTTGCTGATAGACGCGGATATGCGGTGTCCGAAGATGCATCTGATCAACGATCTGAGCAATACGACGGGGTTGAGCACTCTTATCACGGCGGACTATCTGAGCGACGAAAGGATCGACAACGCGATCAGAAAGGAAGTGGACTATTGTCTGGATGTGCTTCCTTCAGGACCTAGGGTCCCCAATCCGGCGAACTTGCTTGGATCTATCGAAATGCGATCGCTACTCGATCGGCTGGGAGCGCGCTACTCCCACATAATCATCGACTCTCCGCCGATCCTTTATTTTGCCGATAGTGTCATCCTAGCGGCAAACGTCGAAGCAGTTGTGATCGTCTCGAGGGCGAACTTCAGTTCGTACGAGGTTCATTCACAGGCCAAGAAAAAGATTGAAGAGGTCGGCGGCAACGTCGTGGGCGTGATCCTAAACGACGTGCCGATCAGTGAGTACAAATACCATAACAGCTACTATTACAGGCAGCTGGAGGAATTTGAGGACGAACAAGCTAACAACGGTTCTCTCCACCTCGAATAGGGCAAAGGCAGTCGGATGACGACAAAGGAGCCTTGTTGCGAGGCTCCTTTATTTTTGGGACACAAAGAACTGAAGAACAAAAGGACCGAATCGATGCAGGGTTTCAGAGAGGTTTGTCTGGATGGTTCGACCCGAAAGGGAACGGACGGCAGGTGTCTCGTGATCGGTGAGGTCGCTCAGACTCACGACGGGAGCCTCGGCCTTGCTCATTCGTTCATTGACGCCATCGCCGATGCGGGTGCAGACGCGGTAAAGTTCCAGACCCATATCGCGGATGCGGAAAGCACGAGGGATGAGCCGTGGCGTGTGAAGTTCAGTCCGTACGAGGAATCCCGATTCGAGTACTGGAAGCGAATGGAGTTCAGACCGGATGAATGGGCGGGTCTGAAAAAGCATGCGGATGACAGGGGGATCCTGTTCATGAGCTCCCCTTTTTCTACAGAAGCTGTCGAGCTGCTGTCCCGTATCGGAATGCGTGTATGGAAGATTGCTTCAGGCGAGGTATCGAACCCGTTTCTCCTCGACTTGGTCACTTCGACGGGCGATCCTGTGATCCTTTCGACGGGAATGAGCGGGCTCGCCGAGCTGAAATCCGCGGTTAAGCGAATCGAGGACAAAGGGAATCACCTCGCCATATTGCAGTGTACTTCCGCATACCCCTGTCCGCCCGAAAAAGTAGGATTGAACCAACTCGAAACCTTGAGAAGCGAGTTCGGATGTCCAGTTGGTCTTTCTGACCATTCCGGCAACATTTATACGGGTCTCGCGGCAGCCACCCTCGGTGCGGAGGTGATAGAGGTCCACGTTGCGTTGAGCAAAGAGATGTTCGGGCCGGACGTGCCTGCGAGCATCACGACCTCGGAACTCTCACAGCTCGTTGAAGGAACGAGATGGATCGAGAAGGTCATTGCAAGTCCCGTTGACAAGGAAGAGCTGGCCGCGGAAATGGAGCCGCTCAGGAAGCTCTTTACTAAAAGCGTCTACGCGGGAAGCGATCTGACGAAAGGTTCGATCGTCACGGAAGGCATGATCCGGTTCAAGAAACCAGGGACCGGCCTCCCCGCGCAGAAAGCGCACGAACTGATCGGAAAGCGGCTGATTCGTGATATTGCCGCTGACCAGATGATCCAGCTGGACGATGTATCCGAAGTCGACTGAACCTTATTCTTCACTAACGTGACCAGACAAACTCCCATTTATGAGCGATAAAAGAAAAGTCTGCGTTGTCATTACAGCCCGGCCAAGCTACAGCCGGATCAAGACAGCCCTAAAGGCGATCCTCGAACATCCTGATCTTGAACTGCAGCTTGTTGTAGCGGCATCCGCTCTACTGGACCGCTACGGTACGGCAGTCAACTACATCGAGAAAGACGGCTTTCCGATAGCGGCCCGAGTCTACATGGTTCTCGAGGGCGAGAATCCTGCATCCATGGCCAAGACGACGGGCCTCGGAATGCTCGAGCTTGCGACCGTGTTCGACAACCTCCGGCCCGATGTTGTCGTGACGATCGCAGACCGTTTTGAAACCCTTGCCACGGCGGTCGCGGCTTCGTATATGAACATCCCGGTCGCTCATATTCAGGGCGGAGAGGTGACAGGTTCGATAGACGAAAAGGTCCGTCACGCCGTAACGAAGCTTGCAGATATCCATCTGGTCTCGACAAGGGGTGCGGCGGAGCGTGTCAGAAGGATGGGCGAGGAGGACCGGAAGGTTTTCGTTACCGGTTGTCCTTCGATCGATCTGGCCGCAGCCATCTGTGACGATCCGAGCCTGGGCTTTAACCCTTTCGAAAGGTACGGCGGAGTGGGTGATCTTCAGCAGCTGGACAACGGATATCTGGTAGTGATGCAGCATCCTGTCACCACTGAACACGAAAAGGCCCGCCAGCACGTTATGGAGACCTTGGAAGCGATCTATGAGTTCGATATACCCACTCTCTGGTTCTGGCCAAACGTCGATGCAGGTTCAGACGGAACTTCCAACGGGATCCGTTCATTCAGAGAGAAGTACCGACCGAAGAACCTGCATTTCTTTAAGAACATGGAGCCGTCAGATTTCCTTCGCCTGCTATACAACAGCAGGTGCCTGATAGGGAATTCGAGCGTCGGAATCAGGGAATGCTCGTTCCTTGGCGTGCCGGTAGTGAACATTGGCACACGACAGCACGGCAGAGAAAGGGGATCGAACGTGATCGACGTAGGGTACTCGAAAGTTGAGATTCAGGAAGCGATGCAAAAGCAATTCTCGAACGGAAGATACGAAATGAACCGTTTGTACGGGGATGGCAACGCGGGAGAGGCCATTTCGGACGTGCTCGCGAAGGCACCGCTCGAGATCGACAAGCGCCTGACATACTAATTCGGGAAACGGAACATTTGAGAGTTTTAGGCTTAATTCCGGCGCGCGGCGGTTCCAAAGGCGTTCCGAGAAAGAACATCAAGCTGCTTAACGGCAAGCCGCTCTTGGCTTACACGGCGGAAAGTGCGTTGAATGCGAATCTGCTTTCCAAAGTAATTCTGAGCACGGACGATAATGAGATCGCACGAGTCGGCAAAGAGCTCGGACTGGAAGTCCCATTCATGCGTCCGCCGGAACTCGCGGAAGACTCGACACCAACATTTCCTGTTGTGGCTCACGCCGTCCGCCATATGCAGGAAACCGGCGAGCTCTTCGACGCAGTATGTCTGCTTCAGCCAACGAGTCCCCTTCGCAGGCCGGAAGACATAGACGGATCGATCCACCTCCTTGCAGAATCAGGAGCCGATTCGGTAGTCAGCGTTCTTCGCGTTCCACACGCTTATAACCCGAAATGGGTCTACTGGAAGTCAGAGAACGGTGAATTGGCTCTGACCTCCGGAGACAAAGAACCTGTCTCAAGGAGGCAGGACCTTCCGGATGCTTTCCACAGGGACGGGTCTGTCTATGTGGTCCGGACGAAGGTATTGAGGAAGTACGAGAATCTTTACGGCAGATCGGTCTTTGGTTATGAGATCGAACGCCGTCACAGTGCGAACATCGACACGCTTGAGGATTGGAATTTCGTCGAGAATCTGATTTTGAACAGTTAGAGACAATTGTAGAAGCGCGCGCGAACCTTGCTTGAATTCAAGCACAGGCGCAGAGGCTTTTTAGAACGAAGTGTTTGCAGGAATCGGTTGACTGCTCCCACATGAGATCGAGCTCGAGACTCAACAACCAGGCAGGACAAATCGCGGCCGTAGAACGGGCTGGCGCCGCGTTACCGGTGCCGATCCACAAGGCTGTCGAGCACCACGCTGCCTTCAGAGGCGACGCTTCGGCTCTCCGATTCGAAGATTGTCAACTTAGCTACTCAGAGTTGGAGAGACGTGCGAACGCATTTGCGAACTACCTGGTCGGTCAGGGGATCGGTGCGGAAGATCGGGTCTGCGTTTGTCTTGATACTTCATTTGAGGTCATCGTATCGATGCTCGGCATCTTCAAGGCGGGGGCGGTTTACGTGCCGCTCGACCCGGATTTCCCGCGCGCCAGGCTCGAGATAATGATCGAGGATACTGACCCGGCTGTCATCATTTCCCGGGAAGGGCTTGTTCCCTTGATCGACGATGGCGATTTCTCGACCTTTCTATACGGCCGGGACGAAGATGCGCTCCTGGGTCAGCCAGAAACTGTACCGGATGTGCAGTACGAGCGAGGTCAAACAGCTTACGTTGTCTATACTTCCGGTACCACCGGTATGCCAAAAGGGATCCTGGCCTCATACGAGAACCTGAGCCACTATGTCTCGGTCGCCTGCGATTCCTATCGCTTCGGGCCTGAAACGGTCATGCCCTCGATAGCGAGGTACACATTCAGCATTACATTCTTTGAGCTCCTCATTCCTCTGGTCGCGGGCGGGTCTGTTCGACTGCTCACACGGGACCACATTCTCGATTTTCCAAGACTTGTAGACACACTTGAAGGTCTCACAGCGATGCATACATCGCCTAGCCTTTTCAGAAAGCTTCTGGGATACATCGAGGACAATGGGATCGATCCCGAACGGTTCAGCCATTTCACGCATGTTTCAACCGGGGGCGATCTTGTCCCGCCCGACGTTCTCGAGGCAATGAAGCGTGTATTCAAGAACGCCGAAATATACGTTATCTACGGTTGCAGCGAAGTAGCTTGCATGGCTTGTTCCGAGTTCGTTTCAAGAGAGAAAACGATCGATCGGACCCTTGTAGGCACACCGTTTCCCGGTGTCGCGGTCGCCGTTTGCGATCTGAAAGGGCAAGAGGTTTCGGCCGGAGATTCGGGCGAAGTCTATATTGGCGGTGCAGGGGTCGCGACCGGCTACTTGGATCGTGACGAATTGTCGGCTGAAAAATTTGTGGATCGAAACGGGATTCGTTTTTACCGAACCGGTGACAGGGGCAGGTTGGATGAGAATGGCAAGCTCGAGATCCTGGGCCGGACAGACTTTCAGATCAAACTGCGCGGCATTCGGATCGAACCGGGCGAGATCGAAGCCGCGCTGCTTGCAATAGGTGAAGTCAGGGAAGCCGTCGTAGTGCTTCGAACGATGCAAAGCGGAGAACCGGGTCTTGCCGCCTTTATAGTACCGGAGCCGGGACACACTCCTGATGCTCATTTACTGAGATCATCGCTTATCAAGACGCTCCCCGAATACATGATACCCTCGGCGTTTGTGCATCTGGAAGCCCTTCCGTTGAACGTCAACAACAAGGTCGACCGGAGTGCCCTACCCGAACAAGTCGAATCGATTACGGCACCGGCAGTGGTGAAGCAACCAAACACTGAGACGGAGCGAACGGTTGTTGAGATCTGGAAGGAAATTCTTGGAATCGGGTCCGTGGGCCTGGACGACAACTTCTTTCACCTCGGGGGCGAATCGCTGCTAGCAACGCGCGCCGTCGCCGTTATCAACGAGCGATTGAAAGTAAATGCGAACATCTCCGATATCTTTGGCTTCGAGACCGTTGAGGCACTGTCTTCCCGCATAGACAAGTTAAAAACCGGGCTTGATCCGGTCGACCTTGAAGTCCGCATAAGGAAATTGTCTCGAAAAGGAGCGGTCCCGCTTTCTCCCGGCCAAGAGCGAATATGGTTCTTTGAACAGCTTAATCCCGGTACGGCCGTGTACAACGTTCCAGCGGCGTTTCGCTTGGAAGGCGATCTGGACGCTGACGCACTTGAAGCTGCCATCCAGTCCGTCGTTGCGAAGCACCCGATCTTGAGATCGGTCTTTGGCGCAGTAGAAGGGCAGCCTTTCCAGACTCCGGGTGCCGGCCAGCTGCCGGAGCTGGCCAACATTGATCTTGCAGGGTTGGATTCTGAAGAAAAAGAACCTCGATTAAGGGAGATCCTCGCGAGCAAGTCTCAAGAGCCTTTCGACCTGGAACGAGGGCCGTTGATGCGGACGGATCTGATCCGGCTTGCCGAAACCTCCAATGTCCTTTTGGTCACTGTTCACCACATTGTTTTCGATGCGTGGTCGCTTGACGTCTTCCTGGACGAGACCTCCGAATCTTACAACTCGATTCGCCAGGGCCGGCGGCCTGCAAATTTAAGAAACGAGCTTGATTACACAGATTACGCCATTTGGCAGAGAGAACAACTTGAGGCCGGAACCCTAAAAGAATCGATGGCGTTCTGGAAGAGGGCGCTCGAGAAACCGCCCAGCCTTCTAAGCCTGCCGGTAGACAAGCTTCGGCCTCCTGTACAAAAATTCCGCGGTCATTCGAGTTTCTTCAGTTTGGGTCCTGACACTTCCGAAAGCATCCGTTCGTTGAGCACCGAATTGGGAGCGACTCCCTATATGGTCTTTCTTGCGCTCTTTGCAGCAATGCTGATGCGATACACGAGCGAAGAGGACATCATTGTCGGCACCCCTGTAACGAATCGGGATCAAAGCGAACTGCAATCGGTCATTGGTTTCTTCGTGAACACGCTGGCGCTTCGACTCGACCTCAATGGAGACCAGAGTTTTAGAAGCCTCGTGGAACAGGTGCGAAGGACCTGCATCGACGGATATGTCCACAAGAGCGTGCCGTTCGAGAACGTGGTCGAGTCCGTAGTCAAGGAGCGCTCAACTGCATTCAATCCGCTGGTCCAGGCGATGTTTGTTTTTCAGAACTCACCTGATGCAATGCTTGACCTGGCCGGAATAAAAGGGACTCATCTTAACATCGACCGCGGGATATCGATGTTTGACCTCACTCTCTGGATCACTGATACGAAGACCGGGTTTGAAGGTGAATGGGAATACTGTACGGACCTCTTTGATGAGAAGACTGTGCGGCGTATGGCCGGACATTTCGAAACCCTCGCAGAAGCGGCTGTGAAAGACCCGGAAGGACAGGTCGCGGAAATGCCGATTCTGACCGTTGCCGAAGAACTACAGATTCTAAAAGAGTGGAATGATACGGCGGTCGACTATCCCCAAGAGGATACTGTCCACAAGTTCTTTGATGAGCAGGCGCGAAAGACACCTGATGCCGATGCGGTGGTCTACGGAAACGAGCGGCTGTCATACGCAGAGTTGAACAACAGATCCGATAAACTGGCGCACTACCTTCGAAAACGAGGAGTTGGTCGCGATGTTCCTGTCGGTCTGTGCCTCGATCGTTCGTTGGAAATGGTGATCGGAATCCTTGGGATCCTCAAGGCCGGTGGCGCTTACTTACCGATGGACCCCGAATACCCAGCGGAACGCCTTGCGTTTATGGTTCAGGATGCCGACGTACCGATCATCCTCACGACTGCGGGCATCGCCAAAACGCTTCCTGAGGGTCCTGCAAAGTTGATTAGGCTCGATGCTGACTGGGGACGAATCGCTGAAAACGATGAACAGTATTTTCCCGTAGAAACGGATCCCGGCGCATTGGCCTATGTCATCTATACCTCGGGTTCAACCGGAAATCCTAAGGGAGTGATGGTCGAGCACAAAGCGATCCTCAATCATATGAGATGGATGATCCGGCATTTTGAGCTCACTTCGGAAGACCGGATCGTCCAGAAGACGCCTTTTAGTTTCGATGCTTCGGTTTGGGAGTTCCTGGCGCCGCTCTTGGTCGGGGGTCAGCTCATCGTTGCAGAACCCGGGGGTCACCTCGATCTGAAATACCTCTCTGACCTTATCGTTCGCGAAAGGGTAACTGTGCTTCAGCTAGTGCCGTCACTTTTCGAGGTACTTGTCGAAGAGCGGCTCCTTGAGGATTGCGGCTCCTTGCGTCTCGTTCTATCGGGTGGCGAGGTCCTTTCCAGGAAACTGGCATCGGAGTTCGCAGCGCAGCACACGGCAGAGCTTCACAACCTATATGGCCCGACCGAAGCCACGATCGATGCAACGAGCTGGAAGTTTGAGCGGGACTTTGATGGAAGGTCGCTACCGATCGGGCGTCCTGTCTCGAATGTCCGGACGTACATTCTGGACGATCGCCGGCAGCCGGTTCCGACAGGAGTGGTTGGCGAGATCTATATAGGCGGCAAGCAGCTTTCCCGGGGCTATCTGAACGGCAAAGAACTGACCGCAGAGAAGTTCGTTCCGGATCGCTTCAGCGACGAGCCGGGCTCAAGACTCTATAGGACCGGAGACCTGGGGCGGTTCCTTCCGGATGGAAACATCGAATTCACCGGGCGCAATGACCATCAGGTGAAAGTTCGAGGCTTCCGGATCGAGCTTGGAGAGATCGAAACTGCGTTGTGTGATCTTGATTGCGTGAAAGAAGCGGTCGTTATATGTCAGGAGAACGGCGCTGGGGAAGGCGGGATCATTGCCTACGCTGTTGGGAACCGCGAAAGCCATATCGACCGGGAACTTGTTTTTGGAATGCTCCGGAAAACCCTTCCGGGTTATATGCTCCCGTCCGCGATCGTCGAGATGGAGCGATTGCCCAAGACACCCAACGGAAAGCTTGATCGCAATGCCCTTCCCAGACCCGAAGCAAGAGATAGCAAAGTCCAGAACGGATTTCGGCTTCCGCGTAACGAAACAGAACGGGGTCTGGTGAGTATCTGGGAGGATGTGCTCGCGACGTCACCCATAGGGATCACAGACAACTTCTTCGAGATCGGGGGACATTCGCTTGCGGCCTTGCGAATGTTCTCGAAAGTTGAGGCCAATTTTGACAAGACCATTCCGCTTGCAACCTTGTTTGAAGCGGATACGATCGAGAAGCTCGCCGATGTGCTGGCGAATGAAGATTGGGCGCCAAGAGAATCCTCGCTGGTTCCGATCCAGCCTGAGGGATCGAAACCTCCTCTCTTCTGTATGCATGCCGTTGGTGGGAACGTTTTGTTCTACAGTGACCTTGCGCGCAGGCTCGGAGAAGATCAACCTGTATACGGTCTTCAGGCACGAAGGCTAAGCGGACGACAGTTGGGGCATGACTCGATAGAAGAGATGGCCGCCTACTACATTCGTGAGATTCGTGAAGTTCAACCCGAAGGCCCGTATTTCTTGGGCGGCTCCTCTTTCGGCGGACTCGTGGCGTATGAAGCAGCAAGACAACTGACCGCTGCTGGAGAATCCATCGGCATGGTTGCATTCTTTGATACTGCGGCGCCGGGCTATCCGAACTATCTGCGGAGAACGACCGCATTGAAGCGGACCATATTCAAAGCCTTTCGCAGGTGGCAACATCACACGAACAGCCTCCTGAAGCTCAGCTTCAAGGCGAAGTTCGAGTACATAGACGAACGACTTGCGAAAGCGTTAACGAAGTATCGGAGGAAGTTCCGCGATACGATAAGGGTAAAGCAGACTTCCGCCTACATTGAGGAGGGAAGAGCGCTTCCAGATCATCTCCTGCGACTTGAGAACCGCCTCGAACAGGCTGCAAAGAACTACGACCCTAGACCTTACCCGGGAAAGGTCACCTTGTTCCGTGCTAGTCGGCAGCCACTGGGTATAGTTCCCGATCCTACGCTTAACTGGAAGAATTTTGAGATTGGGGATTTGGAGATTCACGAGGTCGAGGGGCATCACGGATCGATCGTGAGAGAGCCGTATGTTGGAGGATTGGCGGAGGTCTTGGCTGAGTGTATTGATGAAGCGATCGACGAATGATATCGTCGCAGGCTTTGTATCAATGTCCGATGACCAGTCGTGTTCGTTTAGGGTCCAAAACAGCTGACCGGCAGCAAGAGTTACAAGTTTCGAAAGGTTGAAAATGAGTCCAACTCTATTTGAAATTGCCCGCGGTGCAGCAGAGCCGTTTCTGCCGCCGATCTACGGAATGGTCAGGAAAAGCCTAAAGTCGGAATTGCGTGACCGGGAAAGTCCGGTTTCGATACTCGATGTCGGCGGAAGAAAGTCTCCATATACGATCGGGATACCGGCAGCTATAACCATAATCGACCTGCCAAGGGAGTCCGAGGTCCAAAATGATCTTAATCTCGGGATCACCGACGCGATCTCCGAATCCATCAAGACCAGGCGGAGCAATATCGAAGCGGTTCTTTTTGGGGACATGACAAAGTCGGATCTCCCTTCAGAATCATTTGACGTTGTCGTTTCGGTGGAGGTTCTAGAACATGTCGAAGAAGATGACAAGTTCGTAAGCGAGATCAGCCGGGTATTGAAGCCGGGCGGGCGTTTCATTATGACGACGCCGAACGGTGACTTCGTGGAGAACAGAAATCCGGACCACAAGCGGCACTATAAAAGATCGCAGTTGATGGAAGTTTTGAGAAGTCATTTTGAAGAAGTGCGTGTGGAGTATGCGATCGCCGGCGGATATTATCGGCGAATCGGGCTGAAATCCTGGTCGATCAAGAAACCGATCCAGACTTCGCTCAGTGCCTTTGGAAATATTGTGAACACTTTCGAATCCTCGCGTAAAGGGATCGAACAGCAGGCAACCGGCACACACCACCTGTTTGCAACCGCAACAAAAAGCGGCGGAGAAGCAGTTCAAAACGGTTCAGAAAAGAGATAGCAATGTGCGGAATTGCAGGAATATTCGGTAATGACTGGCAGGTCGGCGACCTGGCTGCGATGGTCGAATCGCAGCGGCACAGGGGTCCAGACGGGGACGGACTCTTTATCGATGAGTCCGGGGCCGGCGGCATCGGTCACAACCGGCTGAGCATTATCGATTTATCCGATCGCGCAAGTCAGCCGATGAAAAGCGCGGACGGTCGTTACCTGCTCATATTGAACGGTGAGATCTACAATTATCTGGAGCTTCGGCGAGAACTAGGGAGTGAGTTCGATTTTAGGACCGAATCCGACACAGAAGTGCTTCTCGCTGCATTCACAAAGTGGGGGGAAGACTGTCTCGATAGATTGACTGGGATGTTCGTGTTCGTTATCTGGGACACGGTTAATAGGAGCGCGTTCGCCGCGCGGGACAGGTTCGGGGTAAAGCCTCTCTACTTTCACGAAAAACCTGACGGTACATTGGTTGTCGCCAGCGAGATCAAGGCAATACACGCTGCCGGTATAGATCGACAGCCTGATGAGGAATCTTGGGCCACTTATCTTTCGCTTGGATTGTACGATCATTCGGAAAATACGTTTTGGAAGGACATACAGTCGCTTCCGGCGGGAAGCTTTCTGTTCTGGAAAGACGGTAGAAAGAAGATCAGCCAATGGTACGACCTTGCCGCGAGGGTCGGAATCGCTTTCGATGATCGTTCGGAAAGGGAAGTCAGGGAAGAGTATTTTGAACTTTTGAAGAACAGCGTCGAGCTCAGGTTCAGATCCGACGTCCCTGTAGGCATCAACTTAAGCGGGGGACTCGACTCTTCGACATTGCTGGGTCTGGTTCACGAGGTTCAAGGCACAGACAGCGATGTAAAAGCGTTCACCTTCGTTACCGGTGACGGGAGGTACGACGAGCTTCCCTGGGTGGAGAGGATGCTGGAAAAGACCAATCATCCACTCGTAACAGCCAAACTTAGTCCCGAAGAAGTACCTGAACTGGCCGCCAGCGTTCAGATGTATCAGGACGAGCCCTTTGGCGGACTTCCGACGCTTGCTTACGCGAAACTGTTCGAAACAGCCAAGGATGAAGGCGTCACCGTACTGCTTGACGGAAATGGAATGGACGAGCAGTGGGCTGGATATGACTACTACCAGCGATCGGCCAACGGCCGTGATCCGGGGCTTGTCCAGGGTATGTCTGAGAGCCCTGTGCGCCCGGAATGCCTTGTCCCTGATCTGCGGGCGAAGGCAGCTGCGATCGGGTTTCCAGAGGTCTTTCCGGACAGGTTGAGAAACACGCAGTACCGCGACGCGGTCCAGACGAAGATACCGAGAGCTATGCGTTTCAACGACCGGATCTCGATGAGGTCGTCCCGTGAACTCCGCGAACCGTTCCTGGACCACCGGCTGTTCGAACTCGCACTCAAACAATCCACCGGTCGAAAGATAGGAAACGGCACTGGCAAGAAGATGCTTCGAGAGATAGTCTCGAAATTTGTTCCGTCCGGAGTATCGGAAGCCCCCAAGCGGCCGATGCAGACCCCTCAGCGTGAATGGCTCAGAGGACCTCTGCGTGAATGGGCTGAGGCGGAGATCGAGGATGCACTTGCCGGACCCTTCGGCGGATGGTTCGACAAGGCTGCGTTGCGTGCCGAGAGGGAGAGGTTCTTCAGAGGCGAATCGGACAACAGTTTTTATGTCTGGCAATGGATCAGCGTGGGTCTGATCGGAACTGAAATGTCCAGTGGTGTCAGATCGACGGCGGCCCGGAAGTAATGCAGGCGACTGAAGATACAAATTGGGACATGGTCATCGAGAGCAAGGGCTCTCTTTTCGATCTGAAGCTGCGGGAGGTATGGCGCTACCGGGATCTCTTGTTCATGTTCGTGAAACGAGACTTCGTGAGCTTTTACAAACAGACGATCCTGGGGCCTTTGTGGTTCTTTATACAGCCGCTGTTCACGATGATCGTCTTTACGTTCGTCTTCGGCAACCTCGCCGGCCTTAGTACCGATGGCCTGCCCCAGCCGCTTTTTTATCTTGCAGGGATAACAGCGTGGAACTACTTTGCCGAATGCATCACGAAAACTAGTACCGTGTTCAAGGACAATGCGAATATTTTTAGCAAGGTCTACTTTCCCAGGTTGATCATGCCGTTGAGCATTGTCACCAGCAATCTCGTCCGTTTCGCTGTCCAGATGCTTCTTTTCTTTGGGATGATGACGTATTTCTGGTTTGCCGGAGGGGGCTTCGAGGTCACTTCCGCTGTCGCATTGTTCCCTCTGCTTGTCCTGCTTATGGCCCTTTTGGGTCTCGGAATGGGGTTGATCATAACCGCTATGACCACAAAGTACCGCGATCTCAGCTTTTTGGTGCAGTTCGGGGTGCAGCTGCTGATGTATGCGACGACGGTGATCTATCCTTTGAGCTCGGCTCCCGAACAATACAGATGGATCCTTGAGTTGAACCCTATGACGGCGATCATTGAGGCGTTCCGCTTCGCTTTCCTTGGAAGCGGTGAGTTCGGCTTCTACAGTCTCGGGTACAGCGCGGTCGTTTCGATTGCGATTCTTGTTTTCGGCGTCGTCATCTTCAACAGAACAGAGAGGGATTTCGTCGATACGGTATGACCACAGCTATCAAGATCGAGAATCTCTCAAAAGCGTACCAGCTCGGACAGATCGGCACGGGGACGATCAGCCGGGATATCGAGCGCTGGTTCGTTACCCGGGTGCTTGGCCGCGAGGATCCCTTCCTGAAGCTCGGTGAAGTAAACGACCGGGCAACGAAAGGCGAGACAGGTGTGGTCTGGAGCTTGAGAGATATCAATCTGGACATCGAGCAGGGCGACGTCGTAGGGATTATCGGTCAGAACGGCGCCGGGAAGAGCACACTTCTAAAGTTGCTTTCCAGAGTCACAGCACCAACGACCGGACAGATCAAGCTAAGAGGGCGCGTTGCCAGTCTGTTGGAGGTCGGGACCGGATTTCACCAGGAACTGACGGGCAGAGAGAACATATACCTCAACGGATCGATACTCGGGATGCGCAAGCGAGAGATCGATCGGAAAGTTGACGAGATCGTAAATTTTAGCGGTATCGAACGGTACATAGACACACCTGTAAAACGATACTCCTCCGGGATGTACGTCAGGCTTGCGTTTGCGGTCGCTGCACACTTGGAAAGCGAAATCCTGATCGTAGATGAGGTGCTAGCGGTCGGTGACGCGGCTTTCCAGAAGAAGTGTATCGGCAAAATGGAAGAGGTCGGCAAACGTGACGGAAGGACCGTCCTTTTTGTGAGTCACAATATGAGCTCGGTCCATTCTTTGTGCAAGCGGGGGATTCTCCTCGACAACGGGAATATGGCCTTCGATGGACCGGTTAAGGAGTGCGTCGCAGAGTACTCGAAGCAAAGTGTGCTGGAGGATGCGGCGGAGCACTTAAAGGAGGTCGGCTCCAGATCGGTGAGGATCTCGGGAGTAAAGGTCAACGGCGAGCTTTCGTCGATGGTGGGATTAGGTGAAGGATTTGATGTCACGGTCAGGATTCAGGCGGCCGGGCTCAAGGATCCTGTACTTTTTCTGATCGTCGAGAACATGACGGGGCAACAGGTCATTCACGACCGGGTCGCCGGACGAGATATCGGGCTGGAGTTTGTGGACGGAAGCCGCAAGTTGCGGCTGAAAGTTCCGGAGTTGTGGCTGAGTCCCGGCGTCTATTCTCTTTACTTCAAGATGATTTCCTTTGACGGCCCCAATGCCGGAAGGTCTGAATCAGAACGGATACTGCTTGAAGTTGAAGGGAAATCGACGAATTCCGTCAGAAGCGTTCTGCTGCCCAATATCGGGTGGAGCGTGGAAGACCCGAACGGAAACAGAAACAAGGGCATTGATGAGCGAACTCCGAGGGACCATTCATTTCAAAGTTGAGCTCGGGATATCCGACGCGGAGAATGTTGGAATGCGATGAGCCAGCAAGTGGGGTGATCATTTATCACACGCTTCTAGATGGAGCCCGAACGAGGGCATCAGGATGATGAAAATCAAATGAGCAAACGACCGGGAAGATCAATAGACTCCCACCAAGCCGCTCTTCTGTACTGAAGTAGTTTTTAACAAGTATGTATTCCTCTGTCCGAAAGGCCTTGCGAAAACACGAGTTTTCCTGGCGGTATATTTTCAACCTTTCTACTACGGTGCGACACAGGGTCTTTGACTCTGAGGCGCTGACAGAACCGGAATCCAGGATCGTACGCTCGCTTAAGAGCGACGGCATCGCTGTCACTTCCGCCGAGGAGCTTCTCCCAAACCAGGATCCGTTCGAAGAACTCGTTTCCGAAACACAGAGAGTCCTGCACGAAAAAGCTGATGAGATCGAGGATTTAAGAAGTCAGGCGAACGACGAATCAAGCATCGGAAGCAAAAGCTTCAATTACGAGTTGTTGGGATCGGAGCCGGTGTTCGATCCTAAGAGCGCAATGGCTCGAATTGCTCTTAACAGCGCGCTTCTGAGAGTTGCTGACCACTATTTTCGAATGTGCGTGAAGTTGCGCTATTACAATGTTTGGGAAACATTTGCTTCCACAGGAGCGTCACGAGAATCTCAACTGTGGCATGTTGATCGCGAAGACAATCGCATACTGAAAGTTTTTCTCTACCTAGATGATGTAGACGAAGGAACAGGTCCGTTTACCTATGCGATTGGGACTCAAATGGGCGGCCGGAATCGGTCGGTGAGACCGGACTCGTTTCTGGAGAGCGGGGTCAGCCGCACCACCGATGAACAGATGAAAGCGGTTCTTCCAGAATCGGAATGGTTAAAGTGCACAGGCAAGAGAGGGACCTTGATACTTGCGGACACAGCTGGCTACCACAAGGGCGGTGAGGCAAGGACAAAGGACCGACTTATGTTCACGTGTATGTATACCTCCCCGGCTTCAGAATCGAAACGACTGCTCAAGTATCCTTCAGCCGTGGATGTCTCAGATCTGGGACCGAGGCAGGCAAGAGCCCTTCACCTATCTCAGCGTTAAATAGAAATAGTATTGCAATCTAAGTCCACAGATCACTTGCTTGGCGTAGAAGCCGGAAGGCGGATCCGCTCATCCGGCTCAAATGATTCGACGCAGTCGGAGTTGAGAGTTCTGTTGTTATCGACCTCACTGCTTGTCGACAGAGTACTTCTCTATTCTGACCTAGTCCCCGAGCTATCCCGGACTGGCACCGTAGATATCTGGGCATCTTCATATGAGGTAGGGGCCTCAGCTGAGTATTGGGATGAACTAGACGCGAATGTCGATCATTTTCCGAGAATACGTCCGTTCAAGGAATTCCCGTACAACTATTTGAGAAGATTGAATGAGTATGTCTGGGACTTTCGCTACCGTCCTCCCAGCAGGCTGAGTATGATGAAGCACAGGAGAAACAAGCGCTCCCACTTCGTGATTCGTGCGCTGAAGCCTCCTGCCAGAATACTCGCTTCTGTAAGGGGAGAACGGCTTTTAGAGCGGAGTCTGGAGAGGCTCCTCCTTTCCTATCCGCGGTCAGAAGAAGCGAAGGCAAGATTGGAAGCGGCCCGGCCCGATGTAGTCGTAGTGACAGGACCTTTTCAGTTCGAGCAACCCGCGGTGGTAGCGGCCGCTAAGGAACTTGGGATTCCCACGCTCGCTTACATACCCTCGTGGGACAACGTCTCGACCAAGAACCGTATGGTGTTCGACTACGATGGTTACATCGTGTGGAACGAGACGATCAAGAACGAGCTTAACGAATTTTACCCCAGATCCGCTGATCGTCCGGTCTACGTTGTCGGCGCTCCACAGTTTGACCTGCTTAGTGGAAGCAGGTTCGAGGTAAGCAGACAACGGTTCTGCGAGGAACAGGACCTTGATCCGGACCTTCCGATAGTGGTCTACGCGATCGGCTCACCAAACTTCCTTAACGAGCCGCCGGGTGCAGAGCATCTTGCGAAGAGGGTGGCGGAAGGTCATCTTGGAGAGATTCAGCTTCTTATAAGGCCGCATCCCATCCATGATAACGGCGAAATGAGGCGCATGTTTGACAATCTCACGCCTGCGGTTCGCCTTCAGACGACACCAAATGCTGGAAAGAACCTGACAAGGCGTACCCAGGACGAAGCACAGATCGTCGAGTGGTTCAACACCTTCAGGCACGCCGACGTCGTCGTGAACATGTCGTCAACGGTTACGATCGATGCGGCTTTGTTTGACACGCCGGTTGTGAACCTGGACTTCGACCCCCAGCCCGGTCAACCGGATCAAGAGCTGATAAAAGAGATCAATCACCGGTGGGAGCATTTTAGACCGATCGCAGAATCCGGCGGGGTATGGCTGGTAAATGACTTCCAGGAGCTGGAGTCCGCGATAAAGTCATATCTGGAGGACCCTGCTCTTCATTCTGAGAAGAGAAGATGGATCGCGGAGTACGTATGTGGCTATCTAGACGGCGCTTGCGGGAAGAGGATGGCCGATGCGATCGCCAAATTCGTTGCGGAAGAGGTTCCGGGAGAAGCAAGCGGCTTGGGTAGGTAGTAGGTCAGGTGTCGTCCAGCAAGCAATCAGTCAAATGATAAACGATAGAAACGAACCTTCGATACCGCCGGAGTTCCGCAGTCCGATGCACGATCAATTTGATCTCCCGATGAATAAGCGAGGAATGAATCCGAATAGGCTTTCGAAAGAGAATGAGTCGGACCGTAAGAAGATAATCGGACTCATACCCAGGGGCGAGGTGATTCGCAACTTTGTCTACAGCCGTGCATTCGATGAGGTTAACGAGCGGGCCGATCTGGACCTTTTCGCTGTCCCGCTTGCTGCCCAGATCAAAGACGATCTTGAAGGGAGGTTCGGAAAGATCTACGAGCTTGACGAGGGATACGAAAGCTGGCCTGTCCGCTTTCAAAGGGAGTTGATCGATATCTCGCACAACCGCTGGCTTTGGTCGCGGGCGGCGAAGGAGCGCTCAAGGCTCCGCGACTCGGAGGCCGTTTCTCTGCTCCAGAAGTCCAAAAGGTCTGTGAAGAAGCTGATCAGCTACCCTTTCTCGACACCAGGAGGACTCCGGCTCTTGAACAAAGCCGAGAGGTCAACCAGCAAATTGCTCAGCCAGGACGATTATTACGAACGGCTTTTTAAGAAGCTAAGTCCATCTTTGGTGTTCAACGGATCCCACGTACACAGCCGGGTCGCGATTCAGGCTGTTCAGGCGGCCCAGTGGCTTGGTATTCCGACCGCTACCTTCATTTTCAGCTGGGATAACCTGACATCGCAGGGCAGGATCACATTACCCTACGACTATTTCCTGGTCTGGAATAAATCTTTGAAGGATCAGCTCGTGGCAATGTACGACTGGGTCCGTGAAGAGAACGTGTTCGTCACGGGCACCCCGCAGTTCGATTTTCATTTCCGGGATGAGTTCTATCTAAGTCGTGAGGAGTATTGCCAACAGGTGGGCGCAGACCCTGAACGTCCGATAGTCCTGTATACGACCGGAATGGCAAACCACATGCCCGGCGAGCCTGAGATAGTGGAGCAGATAGCGGACATGCTCGGAGCTTATGATGCCGAGCCCCGGCCGCAGTTGTTGGTAAGGGTTTATGCAAAGGATCGCACTGGCCGGTTTGAAGATCTGAAGCGCCGGCGCAAAGACATCTTGTTTCCTGAGGTCGAATGGGAAGAGGCCTGGTTGACGCCAAAAGCGGAAGATACGTATGCGCTTGTAAATGCCCTGAGGCATTGCGCCCTCGGCATTAATGTCGCTTCGACGGTTTCACTTGAGCTTTGCATGTTTGATAAGCCCGTTATCAACGTGGGTTATAACCCTTCCGTGGTGCCAAAGAGCGTTCTGTCATATGCGGACTATTACGAGTTTGATCACTACAAGCCGGTTGTTGAAAGCGGGGCTGTGCGTGTCGCTTTCAGCCAGGAGGAAATGTGCAGTTTGATCGACGAGAGTCTGGCTGCGCCCGAAGAGCACTCCCGTAAAAGAACGGCGCTTGTAGACGGCATGTTCGGATCGACACTCGACGGCCGGTCCGGCGAACGGGTAGCTGAGGTGTTGCTTTCCCTTGCGGCCAGATCAGAATAGAACTCACTGATGAATCAGGTATCTCCAACAGTTTCAGTAGTCACACCGACCTTTTTGAGGCCGGGCGAAGTGGAGGGACTTCTCGAGAATATTTCTGCGCAGAATTTGCCGGTGCTCGAATTGATACTCGTTGACGGGGCGCCGGAAGGCGAAGAAACTACCCGGGAACTCGTTCGGAAGATCGGCCGCAATTTCTCTTTTCCGATCAGATATATCAGGCGGGGAGGTGGCACCGCCATTCAGAGAAATGTCGGGATCGATGAGGCAAAAGGCGATTACATTGCCCTGGTCGACGATGACGTCAGACTAGATAAGGATTTCCTGGAAGTGATCGCACGAGAGTTCCGCGATGATCCGGATCGCGAGATCGGGGGCATAGTGGGGTATCGCACTAATCAGCATTTTACTGCGGACGAGTCTGCAAGGTGGAAATGGTATCGGCGGCTACGCCTGCTGAAAGAGTATGAACCCGGCAGGTACGACTTTCATTCGGGATATCCGATCAACGCCAATCTACAGGCCCCATTTTCTGGCACGAGGTCAGTGGACTTCATGACGACCGCGTGCGCCGTGTGGCGTCGCGAAGTGTTTGAAACGGGTCTTCGATTTCACGAGTTCTTTAAGGATTACGGCGTGCTGGAAGACGCTCATTTTTCTCTTCGTGCAGGCCGGGACTGGAAGCTGCTTCAAGCGGGAGACGCGCGGTGTGTAGAACTGAGATCCCCTCACGGCCGTGTCGACCGACGCAAGATCGGAGCTAAGTGCGTGATGAATTACTACTTTGTGTTTCGGGATATAGCAGGTCCGCTTTCGGTCTCTCAGCAATTTAGGTTCTGGAGGTACCAGGCATTCGAGTTCATTCGAATCTCTGCGTCAGCGATCAGAAGACGAAGCTGGGACGACGTCAAAGAATTGCGGGGACGGATCGAAGGGATGTTGGGCCTTTTGGCGGGACTTGGATCGGAAGAGAAGTAGGTGCACCTAACGGTCATAACTCATAAGAAATGCTGGCGTGCTGACGATTCGCCTACCGGGTTTGTAACCGACGGGGGATTTCCTCTGCAAATGGAGGCGATCTCCGAACTGTTTTCTAGTACGGAACTTGTAGTCCCTTGTGAGACTCGCGGGGCCGGCACGGGTGTTTCGCCGGTTCGCGGAAAGTCAATGCGGGTAACGCCGATCTCGATGCCGAAAGGTAAACGATTTGTTCGAAAACTGGGCCTGGCGATATGGCTTCTCTCGAACGGCCCCACCATCTGGCGATCCGTAAGAAAAGCAGATGCAGTCCATACCCCGATTCCCGGAGACGTCGGGACATTCGGTATGATCTTCGCGCTCTTGTTGAGAAAAAGGCTTTTTGTGCGGCATTGCGGAAACTGGCTTGAACCCAGATCGATCGCGGAAAAGATTTGGAAGTGGTCGTTGATAAAGCTGGCAGGAAACAGGATCGTCGTATTCGCCACCGGCGGTGCTGACGAGCCGCCTTCGAAGCGCAATCCGAACATCCGATGGATATTTTCAACATCGGTCAGAAACCGAGAGATATCTGAAGATGCGGTTCGCGAGTACCCTACAGTTTCGGATCTGCGGTTGATCGTAGTCTGTAGGCAGGAGCCGAGAAAGGGAACCATCATCGCAATCGAAGCGATGCCGGGATTGATCGAACGTTTCGAAAAAGTATCTCTAGATGTTGTGGGAGACGGATCGGAACTTGAGCGTTTGAGGCGTAGGTCAAAGGAGCTCGGATTGAACGGGTCCGTGAACTTTCACGGCAAGGTCCCTCAGGCGGAAGTGAAAGCGCTTCTCGAGCGGGCACACATCTTCTGTTTTCCTACTTCTGCTTCCGAAGGTTTTCCTAAGGTAGTGATCGAGGCGCTGGCGGCAGGATTGCCCGTCGTGACAACTAGGGTCTCAGTACTTCCAAAGTTGATCGAGAATGGCGGCGGCATCCTACTCGACGAACCGACCCCGGACTCGCTAGCTAACGCCGTTGCAGAGATCTGGTCGGATCCCTGTGTTTTCACGCGGCTGTCATCGGAAGCGGTAAGGACAACTAAGGAGTACTCCCTGGAGGAATGGGGTAGTTTCATTGGAAGGTCACTTAGGGCTTCATGGGAACTGGGAGCTCTCGACGACGAAACATTGGAATCGAGACGAGAGGCGTACCAATGAAGATATGCTTCGTCGTTGGAACTCTCGGTCGCGGAGGAGCTGAGAGGCAGCTCTTGTACATGCTTCGGGTTCTCACCGGTCAGGGTATCGAAGCGAGGCTTCTTTGTCTGACCCAGGGAGAAGCATTTGAGTCCGCTGTACGGGAAATGGGAGTCGGGATCGAATGCGTCGGTAAGTCGCGTTCCCGGATCTCCAGATTTAGAACGATTATCAAGGCTGTAAGGAGTTTTGCTCCCGACATTGTCCAGAGTACCCACTTTTACACGAATTTGTACTCCGCTGTCGCAGCCAAATTGGCCGGCAAGCGAAGCATAGGGGCGATCAGAAGTGACTTGACGCGTGAGATCCCTTCCAGATTTTCACCTGGACGAGCTCAGATCATGCTCCCGGACCTGTTGATCGCAAATACGGAGACCGCGGTCCGGAGGGCAGTTTCTTTCGGAGTGTCTAAGCGCCGGATAGATGTCGTGAGGAATGTCGTTGAATTCCCGGTCGAGTGTGAAAACTCGGATTCGACTCGAGGAAGGGGGCTTTTGATCTCGTTCGTCGGACGCCTTGTTAAGGAGAAGCGGCCCGAGCTGTTCGTTCGGATGGCAGGAAAACTAAAAGAGCGCTTTCCGGGCGATCATCTGCGATTTAGAGTGGTTGGTGAAGGTCCAATGAGATCTTCCCTCGAAGATCTAAGTGACAGTTTGGGTCTTTCTGCAGAAGAAATGGACTTCGCAGGCGAACAGGCGAACATGCTGGAGGTTTACGAAGAGACAGATATCCTCGTCCTAACGTCTGATTCCGAAGGTTCACCTAATGTCTTGCTCGAGGCCATGTACTGTGGCATTCCGGTGGTCGCCACCCGGGTTGGTGGCGTAGTCGAGATACTCGACGGGGACAATGGGATACTTGTCGAGCCCGGCAGCCTTGACGAACTGGTAAAAGGCACTGAAAGGCTCATTGCGGATGATGAACTAAGAGAATTGTTTGGACAAAGGGGAGAGACCTACGTCAGGGCAAACCATTCCTTCGACTATCTCGAAGGTAGGTTGCAAGAGATCTATGGGAGGCTCTTAGGGGAGTGGCAGAGGTAGCAAAAACTGCAGAAATGAGATCTTCTCGAAGCGTTGCGGTTCCTAAAAAAAGGGGCTTAACAACGTTTCGATTGATTCTGCTCGTCAGTATTGCGCATTTGCCGATCGGCATCCTTGTTTATTTGACAGGTTCCCTGGCCTTGCTTCACCCGTTCGCGGTCCTTGGTGCAGGCCTCTATCTGGCATTCAACAAGAAGTTCCGGCTCGAGCAGATTGCCTTGGTAATGGCGTACCTTGTGGGAGCCGAAGTACTATGGAGAATGGCGGAAGTCCCGGTCTTCTGGGAGTTCGGAAAGTATGGTACAGCGCTGATCGCGATCGTCGCCCTTATGAGGCGGGGCAAACTCACCATTCCATCTTTGCCGCTGGTCTACTTCGTTTTGCTCGTTCCCGGTTGTCTCTTGGTCTTGACGGAACAGGGCCTCTTTTCGTCCAGGCAAGTTCTGAGCATGCAGATGTCGGGCCCATTTCTTCTGCTGATCGCGTGCTGGTTTTTCTCGCACTGCTCGATGGACACCCAGCGGGTGCGCTACCTTTTGGCTGCAATGATCTTTCCGATCCTTAGCGTCGCATTCGCAACTCTTTTCTTTACTGTTTCTGTTGAGAACATCCACTTCACCGGAGAGTCAAATTTTGCGACCAGCGGGGGATTCGGGCCCAACCAGGTATCAAGCATTCTGGGCCTTGGTGCGTTTCTTGCTGCAATCTCAATCTTGATCCTGAAGAACGATTCGAGGATACGGATCTACTATTGGGCCATTGCTCTTTTCTTTACGGCCCAATCTGTACTTACATTTTCAAGAAGCGGCATATATAACGCGATTGGAGGGATCATTGCCGTCCTTCTGCTTCACTTGCGACGGCCGACTGATGCACTGAAGAAACTTATTCCGGTCTTCCTTATAGCTTCAGTGTTTCTCGTGTTCATTTTTCCTGAATTGAACCGATTCACTGGGGGGCAGCTCTCCGATCGTTTTCAGGACACAAATACATCAAGCAGAACTCAAATTGCGGAAACCGATATTCAGTTGTTTCTTCAGAATCCGATCTTTGGAGTCGGCATTGGAGAGTCTCCTACTTCGCGGGAAGCCATTATTGGACGAGATCGAATGAGCCATACGGAATTCACACGGCTCTTGTCTGAGCATGGTGTGTTTGGTCTTGGTGCGTTGCTAGCTATTGGTGCAATGACCCTGCTGAATTTCAGAAAGCAAGGTGCGATTGAGGGCAAAGCTCTTGCAGCTGGTACCGCAGTCTGGAGCGTTCTGTTTATGGCCAACACCGGCATGCGCCTCGCGGCACCGGGATTCCTGCTTGCGTTTTCGTTCATCACCGTTGTCCCTTCTGTCAAAGTGATCCGGAGTGTTCTGAGGCGCGAACCGCGTCAAAGCAATGGTAGAACAGGAAAGGGCGCCCGGTCGCGGGCAGCATCAATTTAGTCTGTGAGAAAAAAGCCAACATTGTGTTTCATTGGCAACCTGATTGGTCGCAACCCGGGCTTTATCACGACACAGGGCGAGATTCTCTCGGACCTGTTTGAGAAGGATGGGTTTGAAGTGGTATCGGCATCGTCTAATTTGAACCCCGTCATCAGGCTATTTGACGTGTTGAGGACGATCGTCGGAAATGCACGGAAGATCGACATTTTGATAATAGATGTGTTCAGCGGGAGAGCTTTCATGCTTGCCGAATTCGCATCTCTCCTCGGGAAGGTATTTCGAATCCCTTCGGTACTTGTGCTTCGGGGCGGAAATCTGCCGGAATTCACTGAAGAGCATCGTTCACGGGTTTGCCGTGTGTTGGCACGTGCCGATAGTCTGGTTGCACCTTCGACGTTTCTTTCGGCAGAAATGTCGCCGTTCGGAATGACCGCGGAGGTGATTCCCAACAGCATTCCGATCGATGGCTATAGTTATCGTCACAGAAATGTAGTCTCGCCGTCACTTATCTGGATGCGCAGCTTTCACGAGATCTACAATCCGCATCTCGCTCTCGATGCATTTGCACTTGTGAAGAAAGAGCATCGTGAGGCAACGCTTGTCATGGCAGGCGTCGACAAGGGGCTTGAGGAGAGCGTCAAGACCAAGGCGGACGAAATGGGACTTGCGGAATCAGTACGCTTTCCGGGTTTTTTGGACCTGAGTGGTAAGAACGAAGAGTTCTCGAAGGCCGACATCTACCTAAACACGAACCGTATCGACAACATGCCGGTAAGCGTCGTTGAAGCCTGCGCTATGGGACTTCCGGTGGTCGCAACCAATGTGGGAGGACTGCCATACCTGTTAACTCACGGAGAGACCGGATTGCTCGTGGATTCAGAAGATGCCGAACAGATGGCTGACGCAGTTCTCCAACTGCTCAGCGATCCGGATCTTTCGGAGCGTTTGTCGCGAAATGGCAGGAAGCTGGCGGAAAGATCTTCCTGGAAACAGGTTCGCAAGGACTGGGAGCATTTGTTTGACCGCATCCTGGACCGGAAAGGCTTGACGGAATCGGAATCATCTGGAAAGGCTTTGGTCGGGGACCGTAGATGAGCGCTGCTTTGAAGATATACCACCGGCTCCCTCCGTCGGCCCGCAACGCTGTGGCGAGCGTCCGTGGCTACTATCTGAACTGGTGGAGGTACGGTGCCCGTTCCGAGGCGTTGGTTGAAGAAGCGCTGGAAAGAGACTCTTGGAACGATGAACAATGGCGATCGTGGCAGGAAGAAAGGTTGGAGTTTGTCCTCCAGCGCGCCGCAACCAGGGTTCCATACTATCGAAGGCTTTGGGAGGAACGCCGGCGTCGCGGAGACAAGTCGTCTTGGTCGCAACTTGAGAACTGGCCGATCCTCGAAAAAAAGGACCTGCGATCGGATCCGATGTCATTCGTCGCCGATGACCGCTCGCCGTCCAGAATGTTTCAAGATCATACGAGCGGCACCACAGGATCATCTCTGGATCTTTGGCTTTCCGGGGACACGGTCAAACAATGGTATGCACTATTCGAGGCTCGTGCGAGGCGCTGGTACGGGCTGTCGAGGCAGGATCGTTGGGCGATATTCGGCGGACAACTGGTCACTCCGGTTTCGCAGGAAGATCCTCCTTACTGGGTCTGGAATTCAGGGATGAATCAGCTTTATATGTCTTCGTACCACATCTCTCAGGACTCCGCGAAAGCGTTTGTGAAAGCTCTGTCTGATTACAAGATCAAGTATCTGCTGGGATATACATCCGCAATCTACTCATTGGCGCGATCGTGGAGATCGATCTCCTCCAAAGATCTTGAACTGAAGACCGTGATCACCAATGCGGAACCGGTCTACGATCATCAGCGAGAGGCGATCGCTGAGGCGTTCGGTTGCGAAGTGCGCGAAACCTACGGAATGGCTGAGATCGTAGCGGCGGCCAGCGAATGCGGCCACGGTACGCTCCATCAGTGGCCTGAAGCGGGATTGATTGAAGAGAATGAATACGTGGACGGCGAAAGCTATGAGTTTATTTGTACCGGTCTTCTAAACGCCGACATGCCGCTTGTCAGATACAGGGTAGGAGACAGCGGAAGGCTCTCAAAGAGGGAATGCGGTTGCGGTAGGAACCTTCCCGTGATCGAAACGATAGAAGGCCGCAGTGACGACGTTCTTCTCACCCGCGATGGCCGACGAGTCGGCCGGATGGACCCGGTTTTCAAGGGCGGATTGGGTATTCAGGAAGCCCAGATAATTCAAGAATCGCTGGAGAAGGTCAGGGTAAAGTTTGTTCCGGATCAGGGAGCTACGCGCGTTGAGGCAGGAGCGCTGATAGGACGCATTCGGGAAAGAATGGACGATATCGAAGTAGAACTCGAAGAGGTTGAGAGTATCCCAAGGACTGAAAGAGGTAAGTTCCGCGCCGTCATTTGTAACCTCTCAGAAGAAGAGCGGTCGCAAGCCGGCGTTTGAGCTTTCCGGCGTTTTGTTAGCGTTTTAGTCGATGGAAGAACGGTCAAATGAACATGTGGGCGAGCCGCTCGTTTCGGTGATCATGCCCGTTTATAACGAGGCGGAATATATCGAGAACGGCATTCGCTCGTTGCTAGCACAGACGTATCCGATCGCACGGATGGAGGTGATCGTCGCGGACGGAATGTCCTCGGACAGAACACGGGAGATCGTCGAGGGGATCGCTTCCAATACAGAACTTGCGATCAAGGTCGTTGATAATCCGGGCCGGATAGCTCCCACAGGGCTTAATTGCGCGCTCAGGCGCGCACGAGGAAGCATCATTGTCAGGATCGACGGACACTGTGAGGTTGATCGCTATTACGTCAGCAATTGTGTGCGTTTGCTGTCGGAAGCAAAAGCCGACGGAGTCGGCGGACCCATAGAGACAATTGGCGAAGGCGTTGTCGCTGAATCAATCGCGCTTGCGATGAGCTCTGTCTTTGGGGTCGGCGGATCGGCGTTTCGTACGGTCGATGACCGCGAGATGTACACCGATACGGTTGCGTTCCCGGGTTATACGAGAGAGATCATTGAAAGGGCTGGTGCGTTTGACGAAGAGCTGGTTCGCAACCAGGACGATGAATACAATTACAGGATCAGAAAACTGGGCGGAAAGATCCTTTTGTCTCCGTCGATCCGTTCCCGGTACTACAGCAGAAGCACTTTATATTCGCTTTGGCGCCAGTACTTTCAGTACGGGTACTGGAAAGTTCGTGTCCTTCAGCTGCATCCACGGCAGATGAGCCTTCGCCAGTTCATACCATTTGTGTTTGTTTTGTCGCTTGTTGTCCTTTCACTAGCTGCGGCATTCACAACCGCCGGAAAGTGGTTGTTCGGGGCAACTGTGGTTAGTTATCTGGCTCTCAACCTGGCGGCTTCAGTTTACGCGGCCGGCCGTAGAGTGGCGCTGATCCCCTTCGTGGCGCTCAGCTTTCTCATACTGCATTTGTCTTACGGATTCGGTTCTATGTTTGGGCTCTTTGCTTTTCGTGGCCGTTGGCGCGACCACGATAAGAGCGCTCCGGGAGTCGGGATTGAAACGGATGGTGAGCGACTCGGAGAAAGGTCCGCGAGAAATTCCGGTTCAGTTTAGGGTATCGGTCTTGGATGTTCGGACGACTGAATAGTCCAATCGTGCTACCGTAAGCCACCGAATGAGTAAATTTTGTAGGAGGAATGTCGGATGTAATGAAGGAATCGCGGCATTATTATTAGAAAATAGGAAAAATGCATTCCTAAATTGGCGCGAGTATTACCCATTTATTAATGAGGTATGTCTCCATTCGTATGAAATATTTGATTAAACGGGCATTGCAAGGCATTGATGACAAGTAAGGCAGGTTTTAACGCCGAAGATATTATCGTTATTAGTTCTTCCCAAAATCCATCAGATCTCCCACGTTTTCGGGCAATCAAAGAGCACTTGTACTCTGACTTGAATGGCGAAGCCGTGATCCTGTCTCTGAAAAACGGTAAATACTACGGTTTGAATGAGGTCGGTATGACGATATGGGGCGTTGTGCGGGAAGGTGGAACACTGGAAGAGATCGCACGTGTGGTGATATCGGAGTACGATGTCGACCCTGAAACGTGCCGTCGCGAAGTGAACGGGTTCGTTGGAAATCTTGTTGAGGAAGGACTCGTAGAGAAAGCGTGACAAAGTTGGTCAGATTTCTGTCCCTGGACCGCGGGAAGAAAGCGCTTGCTCTGCGGACCTTGTACTGGATCCTGATCTACAGAGTGTCGCTCATTTTGTTTCCGGTGCGCTCGTCGAGGTGGTCAACGGCGCCGCTGAAAAAGCCGGAAACGTCGAATGAGGTCAGTGATCCGGAGGCTCCTGAACGGATCGTCAGGGCAGTAAGGATTGTCAGCCGTTTCGTCCCTGGTGCGACTTGCTTGACTCAGGCGCTTGCGGCCCGAAAACTCCTCGAGCGGGAGGGACGCACTGCATCATTGAAGATAGGTGTGGCGAAGGACGGCACGTTGTTTCTCGCTCACGCCTGGCTTGAGCTTGACGGTCGAATAATCCTCGGCAAGCAGGCAGGTCATACAAGCTATTACGTGCTTACCTGATCCGGTTCGATCTTATGAGCGCAATTGCCGCCATCTGTTTCCTCGACCAGCGTCCGGTAGCACCGGAGCACATCGGGCGTATGCTCAAAGCTCTCGAGCACCGGGGCGGCGACGATAACGGAATTGAGGTGTCGGATTGGACTGGGCTTGGTCACCAGATGTTGAGAGTGACTCCGGAGTCAGCCCGGGAAAGTCTCCCGCGTAAGGACACCGAAAGCGAGAATGTGATCACTTGCGACGCGCGCCTCGATAACCGGGATGAGCTGATCGACCGTCTTGGGCTCAGAGATAGGCCGAAGGAAGATGTTACCGACAGCGAGATCATACTTGAGGCTTATAAGAGGTGGGGCGCCGATTGTCCCGCCGAGCTTCTGGGTGACTTCGTTTTTGCGATTTGGGATGGACGCAAAAAGACCTTGTTCGCGGCGCGCGATGCGCTGGGCATAAAGCACTTTTACTATTACTTCCGCGCAGGCGAGATCTTTGTTCTCGCGTCGGAGGTCAAGGCCCTGTTGGCAGTTGAAGGCGTTCCCTGTGAATTGAACGAGCTGCAACTAGGGGACTATTTGTTCGCCAACTCGGAAGACAAAGAGGCGACATTTTATAAGGGCATAAAGAGGCTCCCGGCAACAAGTGCATTAACAGTCTCAGCATCAGGTCTCAAGACTCGGGAGTACTGGTCGCCGAAGTGCGATGAATTGAGGTTGAAGAACGACGGAGAGTACCGGGAGGCTTTCCGCGAACTTTTCAAACAGGCCGTCACATCGAGGCTTCGAAGCTCGTATCCAGTTGGGTCGATGCTTTCCGGGGGGCTGGATTCTTCGTCGATCTCGTGTATCGCAAGCCGCGCGCTTGAAGAACAGGGGAAGGGGCCGCTTGAAACGTTCTCGGCGGTCTTTCCGACGGTTGCGAAGGTAGATCCGCGAATTGACGAACGGAAGTATATCGACTCGGTTGTTAAAGAAATCGCCTGCAGACCGAACTTTGTTGAGGCAGATGCGGTGTCCCCATTTGTCGATATCGACTCGCTTCAATGGCATACAGATGATCCTGTCGGTATTCCGATGTATATGGATTGGGAGATCCTGAAGGCTGCTCGCGCCAAGAATGTGCGGACGTTGCTGAGCGGATTTGACGGCGATTCAACGGTTTCGCATGGCTACGAGGACCTTGCGAATTTTGCTCTTCAGGGTAGATTTTTGAAGCTGACCAGGGAATCTATGGAGTTGCGGAGAAACATGCCCCGCGCCGGCCATAGTTTGAAGCGCCTGATCTGGCAGAATGGAATTGCAAAAGTGATCCCTGATCCGGTCTATTCAGCTTGGCGCAGGATTCGCGGCCGTGGAGACGTAAAAGCCAGCAAGGCGATTCAGTTTCCCCTCCACGCAAGGTCCGTAAACAGGAAGTTCAGCACTGAGAACAGTCTGGAGGAACGGGTAAGTGAGCTCCGGGCGTTGAACTATCCCAATGACATATCCCCGAGCGAGCACCACTGGAGGGCATTGAGAAGCGGTCATTTTGCCCGGGTTCTCGAGAATCTGGAAAAGGCTTCCGGGGCATTTGGGGTCGAAATGAGGTTCCCGTTCTTTGACAGGAAACTTATCGAGTTTTGTATCGCCCTTCCGCCGGGACAGCGGATTAACAAAGGATGGACAAGATCCATTTTGCGTTACGGCATGGAGGGAATTATTCCGGACGAAATCAGGTTTCGTACGGACAAATCGAATATCGGCGCAAGTGTCAAGATCAACATGCTCAAGCATGGCCAGAAGCTTTTGAAACAAACCGTTTGGGACGATTCGACACGACTGGAAAAATTTTTAGACCTTGACGTATTGCGAAAAGCATATGATGATTACGTTGCCGATCCTATCAAACACGAGTCTGAAGCGCTTCTGATGATGACAAGCGTTTACCTTGTGAATTGGTATTGTCAAAGCGGTTTTGACAAAAGGCCGGAGGGTTCCAGGAGCAAAACGCCTGGGGCACCTGTGGCCTTGAAAATGGCGTGATTATCAAATAGATTTGACTGTGAGTCCTGGTTATATATAACTTCGGTTGTCGCTAACGCGGAACTCAAGTCAGATCCAACCGCATGAACTTGCGTGTTGAAGATACTAGAGCGAGGGAGGAAGACCGTATGATAAAAAATGAAGTGCGTGAAAGCCGGTCCGAAGTGCCACGCAAGGAATGGGTTGAACCCAAACTGGTGGTCTACGGCGACATGACCGCTTTGACGCAACAATGTGCGCCCCCAAGTTGCAAACCGAAAGTGCTGGGACTTGGGGATGACTTTGCTTCGAACATATCGACTGTTTGACGATGTCCTGATCGGGACGGATCCTAAACGGATCTCACCCATCGCATCGTTTGAATAGTTTGATCTATTTGGACAAAGCTTAAAAAGCTGCCGTTCTTTCAGGGCGGCACGTTGTTCAGTTTAGTGCTCAAATTTTTGGGATCTGAACGGAATGCGTGCCAACCGTGTTGGAACGGTGGCTTTTGTATGTTCGATCATGACGGAAGATTCTGGATCATTTAAATACCTCGCCTACGGCGTAAGTATCGAGTCAGAGGTTGAGCTTCGCGAACTCCAGCCCGGACCAAGCGGCGCAGCGGATGCCCGGATCAGGCTTGGTGAGGTAGGAGAGCCTCTAGTTGCCAGGCATATCCAGGCATCTGAGGTTTTTGAACGCCCCGGGGCCAGGGTCCGGGTCTCCGACAACGCGATGAATATCGTTTGGGACCGGGTAGGAAAGTTCCTTATTCATTCGGGAAGAGAGGTCCTCATCGAACCTGAAGCCGGCTGTCGCGAGGATGATCTCCAGCCATTCGTTACAGGTCCTGTGTTGTCCGCACTTCTTCATCAGCGCGGATACTGTGTTCTTCACGCGAGTGCGGTCCTGCTGGAGGGTCAGGTAGCGGTTTTTCTCGGCGCAAAGGGTTACGGGAAGTCGACGATCGCGGCTCAGCTCCACGAGCGCGGCCACAAACTGGTAAGTGACGACATAGTGCCTGTAAGTGTTGAGGAAGACAGGATCTTGACCTATCCCGGGTTTCCAAGGATCAAACTCAGCGAAGAGGCGATAGTTGCTTTGGGCAGAGATCCGGAAGAGTTTCCGAAAGTTCACAGGTACGTTGAGAAACGATCCTTCAACAACCTTGAGACTCTGCCGCCGGGCCCGCTCAGACTAAGGGGGATCTTTCTCCTCGCAGAAGGAGACAGCGTTAGCATCGAACCACTTTCTCAGGCTGCGGCTTTTATGGAGCTCGCCACTCATAGTTTCTTGAATCGGTACCTGGCTGCGATGAATTGTCTGGAGAAGCACTTCCAGCAGTCCCAGGCCCTTGTTCGTTCTGTTCCTATGTTCAGGCTGAGCCGGCCATTCGGTTTTGCCAAAACGGCGGATATTTCCAGGCGAATAGAAGAACTTATCCTTGAAATGGATATTGGACAAAATGGAAGCAGGTGAAAGGCGCAGAACATCGTCGTTCGAAAACGCACCTGACATCTTTTGTAGAACGTGATCCCGAAAAAATTCGGATTTAGCGCTTACCTGAAGCTATGGCTTCGGACGCTCGCCCTGATCTGGGAAGCCGTTCCACGGCTCACGGTGTTGTGGGGAGTTTTGATAGTCGTGCAGGGAGTCCTGCCAGGAATATCGGTCTATCTGACTAAGCTCACGATAGATCACTTTTCCGTCGCCTATCATAGTGAGAATAGCTTCGACAACCTCAATGCGACGATCTTTTATTTCGTTTTGACAGGCGTGTCATTGTTGTTGATCGAGGTCTCGCAGCACGCATCGGAGATGCTGCGTACCACACAGGCGGAATACTTTTCGGATCATCTTAAGGACCTTCTTCATAGGAAGTCGGCTGAGGTTGACCTTGAATTCTATGAGTCTCCCGGGTATCACGACCTAATGGAGCAGGTTCGAGGCGAGTCACAGACCAAGCCCCTGGCACTTCTCGAAAGCCTGGGATCGGTCGCGCAGAATTCGATAACTCTCATAAGTTTCGCTGCGCTGCTTCTCACCTATAGCTGGCTGATCCCGCTTTTGTTGATCTTTGGTACACTTCCGGGCCTTTTAATCTCATTGAGACTGGACAGGAAGTACCATGGCTGGTGGAAGAGTTCCTCGGTCGACCGGCGCTGGCTCGCATACTTCGATTCAATGTTGTCGCACAGCAATGCCGCTGCCGAGATGAGGTTGTTCAGCTTGGGCAAGCGGTTCCGGAAGCGATTTCAGACACTCCGGAAGAGGCTTCGCGGCGAGAGGTTCGGCCACCTGCGGCGGCAGTTTGCCGGAAAGCTCTTGGCGAATGCCCTTACTCTCGCTACAGCTGCATTCGCGATCTCCTGGATCGGACTCCGGGTTTTCTACAAGACCGCGACCATCGGAGACCTGGCGGTCTTCTTTCAGGTATTTAGCCGCGGACAGTTGCTAATGAGGGGCCTCCTGGGCGGCATCGGGCAGGCCGTCAACAACAGCCTGTACATAGAAAGTCTCTTCGCCTTTCTTGATCTCGAATCGAAGTTTGCTGAACCGGACTCGACAAGATCGTTTCCCGAAAAGGTCCGGCACGGGATCGAGTTCGACGGTGTATCGTTTCAGTACCCCGGAGAAAAGCGGACGGCGGTGTCTGATCTCGATCTAACGATTCCGGCCGGTAAGGTGGTGGCGATCGTCGGGGTGAACGGAGCCGGGAAGAGTACGCTCATCAAGCTCCTGAGCCGATTCTACGACCCGACCGAAGGATCGGTGAAGGTTGACGGGATCGACCTAAAGGAAATTGATGTAAAGCAATTGAGGAGGAATCTGTCGGTCCTGTTCCAATTCCCGATGCAGTTTCACGAAACGGCGGCAGAGAACATCGCCCTTGGTGACACTGAATCAGGGATCGAGATCGAGAAGGTAAAGGCCGCAGCTAGAAGTGCTGGAGCAGAGGACTTCATTCTGGGCCTGGACAACGGTTACGAGACACTTCTGGGCAGGTGGTTCCTGAAAGGCGTTGAACTGTCCGGTGGCGAGTGGCAAAAAGTTGCTCTTGCGAGAGCCTATTATAGAGATTCACAGATCATCGTGCTCGACGAGCCCACCAGTTTTATGGACTCGTGGAGCGAGGCGCACTGGTTTGAGAGGTTCCGGGAACTGGCGATGGGGAGGACCGGACTGGTTATTACACACCGCTTCACGATCGCAATGCGCGCGGACATTATTCACGTGATGGATGAAGGTCGGATTATCGAATCGGGAACGCACAAGGAGCTCGTCGAGCTCGGGGGCCACTATGCGCGATCGTGGAACGACCAGAAGAAGCTCGCCGACAGGCATCAGGCAGAGAACAGTGGGCCAGCGCCCGGCAACCATTGATGAGCGTTACAGACCGAACAACACAAAGGCTCGAACGAAGGCTCGTGGTTCTATGCGCTCGCACATCGATGACTGACGAATTGCGTGCGGAAATACGTTCGATATTGCAGAACGAGCTGGACTGGGACTACGTGGTAGGAATTAGCTCCCGCAATGCGGTTACCCCTCTTGTCGGCCTCAACCTGCTCGAAATAGCCGAGTCTCAGCTGCCCAAGATAGCAAAGGAACAATTCGAGGAGTTGGTATCTGCGATCCAGTCGAGGAATTTGCTCCTAACTGCAGAAATGCTCCGGCTGGTCAAGCTCCTTGAGGAGAATGAGATAGAAGTTCTGCCGTTCAAGGGTCCGGTTCTCGCGTTTCAGGCCTACAGCAACCCTTGCCTCCGGCAATACACGGATCTGGACGTTCTTGTTCATCCTTCCAGTTTTAACGCTGCTGTGGAGCTGCTTCAGGAAAACGGTTTCAGATCTCTGACCAGCGTCAGTTGGCTCGAAAAGTACGATTGGTATGTAAGCCCAAAGAAGGACGTCTACCTGGTGAATGAAGACCGTAGTGTAACCCTGGAACTGCACTGGAAATTGTCAGGGTCTCATTTCGGAATGGGGCGAATGAAGGGGCTATGGGATCAGCTTGAGACCGTCGAAATTGCGGGACGGAAGCTAAAAACTTTGCCGTTCTACGACAACCTGGTCTACCTGTGCCTGCACGGCTCAAGGCACAGTTGGGAGCGCCTTCAGTGGATTTGTGACGTCAATGAGCTTATACGATCCCGAACTGCGATCGACTGGTACTCTATCCATGACGAGGCGAAACACTTGGGTTGTGAGAAAGTCGTCAAACTTGGTCTTCTGCTCGTCAGCCGGTCTTTCGGTGTGAGGGTGCCGGCGCCGTTTGCGTCGAGCCCTGGAGCGGATGGCGTGCTGGAAAGAATGGCCGAGGAGATCGAGTCCCGGCTGTTCTCGAGAAATCCGGACTGGGCAGACATGGAAGAACGTTACCACTACCACCTGGGTCTCAAAGAACGAGGAACAGACAGGTGGAGGCTCCGATACAATTACATCAGTCGTGCAGCCAAGATACTTCTGACCCCGAATGAGAAGGACGCTGCATGGTTCCCCAACCTGCCCCAACCGTTCCGGCTTTTTCTAAGACCTATTCGTATAGTGTTAAGCCGTATAAGAAGTGATGAATAAAGTAGGTTTGCGAGGCGTTGCCGAATGATGCCGCCGCCATTTCTCGTGTGTTGTGGAGCTTTCACGGCACTTTCAGTTTCATTTGAAACAGCACCACTCGCTGGATAATCACCATCTTTGGTGTCTCGTAGTTAATTTCTGTTTCACCAGGAACAGTAACAGGTTGCGCCCGGTATCGGCAGGTAAGCCAGCCGTACTACTTCAGTATCGATCTATGAAGTTTTTCGTTGATTATTCAGCGCTGAGAAAAGGCAAAATCAAGAACCTGATCCCAATACTCAAATTCCATTGGCTAGGTCTAGACAAGCAAGCCATATTCTCAGGTCGAACCAATCCTGATTCGCGTATTGAACTGACAGAGGATCCTAGGGAAGCCAATTTTGTCCTGCTTCCAATGCACTGGTCTTACTACCTATGGAACGACAAGGAGAACTTTACTGACGCAGAAGCAGCCGCAGAACTGGCGGCACGCTTCAATAAGAATGTTGTCGTCTGGTATCAGGGCGATCTTGTCCCGAAGGTCCCGTTTGATAACGCAATCGTCTTTCTTCCTGGAATAGTAGGCAATGAAACCGAGCAACTCAGAGCATGTCCGGTATTCATTGACGATCCTAGCGAAGACTTCGGAAGACGATCGGAGATCTATCGTTCCTGGAAAGAAACTCCTGAGATAGGGTTCTGTGGTTTTTCCGCTTCCGGTCCCGTTAAGCAGTGCTTTTCCGTGGTTCAAGGCTTGCGACTGAGTCTACTTAGCTCCCTTGGCTATTACGACTACGACAATGTGCCGGTCATCCCGTCTACAGTTCTCCGAACAAGAGTGCTTCGACGATTGGAGGAATCCGAACTGGTCGACACCAATTTCATAAAGAGATCCAGGTACACTCCGAAAACAGTTACAGATTCGGGCAATCCAGGAGAAATGCGAACCGCCTTTTTTGATAATCTTTACGGTTCAGACTACTCGGTTTGCGTAAGAGGTTACGGAAACTGGTCTTATCGTTTTTACGAAACCCTTGCCTGCGGTCGGATTCCCATTTTCATCAATACCGATTGTGTATTGCCTTTGAGTTCTTCTATCGACTGGAAGAAATATTGTGTCTGGATCGAAAGGTCTGAGATAGACGAAATTGTCGAAAGGATTCTGGACTTCCATTCCTCGTTCGACGAGGAAGGTTTTATTGCGCTACAGGTTGAGCTTCGAAAGATCTGGGAGGAACAATTCACTCTCGGGGGAATGATGGCGAACCTCGAATCATACTTGTAACTCCCGCTGGTAGATGGGATATGGCCGAATCAAGGCTTTATCGGCTATCAACACCTTGTCGAGCGCGTGAAGGCCATAACTTCATGCAGACCCTGAGTAAGACTTGGGACTGCTAACCCGTTTAGATTCCACCGCACACATAAGGGAATGGTGCCCCGAGAACCCTCGAATGAGAGCACCTTGAACTAGACACGTCCGGCTTTTCCGTTATGAAGACTATCTTAAAGAAAATCCTGCCCCGCAGGCTGGCGTCGGCCCTTCGGAAACTATGCTGGGATGTCCTGGGTCTTTCTTTGACCACGAGATCCGGACTGCATTTGGATATCAAGTCGCCTGGCGATTGGTACATATTGAAGGAGATCTTCATAAATTGTGAGTACGACCAAGCGATCCAACACGCCATAAAGCTTTGTTCAGAGGATAAGAAATTTAGGGTGCTCGATCTTGGAGCGAACGTCGGCTATTTCTCATTTCGCGTCGTCGATCTCTCGTTGATGAATTCTATGGAGCCCTCACAAATCGAGATCGTTGCGGTCGAGGGAGATCCGAAGACCTATAAAGATCTGGTTCAGCGAATAGACCTGAATTCTGCGAATCGCTTGTCGATACGCCCAGTATTAGGCCTTGTAGGCAGTAGGGGCGGTTCGGGAAGCATTCGTCACAGTGAGTTTGGGCCAAAGAGTTCGATCTTGGAGTCTCACGGAAACGACGTTTACTCGGTTCCCTTCATAGACCTTGAAAAGCAGACGGAAACGTACTCTGAGATCGACTTGTTGAAGTGTGACATCGAGGGAGCGGAAGAACTGTTTATCGAGAATTATCCGCAGTTGCTATCCAGGACACGTGTCGCGGTCTTCGAAATCCATAGGCTGCTATGCGATGCCGACCGATGCATCAAGATGTTGGAGGATGCGGGGTTACGCTTGATCAAGAAGATCAAGAACAGCAAAGGAACAGATCTGGTCTTGTTTGTTCGCAGATCCGAGGTCTGACGCCTGTTGCATTGGTGCCTTTCGGCCAAACCGAGCCATACCTCTCAGTACCTGAGAAAACAGCTCGATCGGATTCCGAATGCTCTTTGGAGGAGGTTGATTTCGCCACTGCCTGACAGAACCGGGCAGAATACAAAGAAGCGTTAATGACTGATCATTGACCAACGGGGGTTACGATGAATACACAAAAACGTGGGCAGGTGGTTGGTGGAGTGGTAGCCATCCCGTTCGGACTGGCAACACTCTTCGCGGCTGCATTCAAGGGGAGTGTTATCGTCGGGTTGCTCGCGTTGAAAGTACCTGATGTCACTGCTGCCCCGTTTATGTTGAATGCGTTCTTGATCGAGTAAGATTGACCGTGATTCAGGCCTGCCGAGGTCAAATCAAGTTGAACAGAGGCCGGAAGACTCGGAGCGTAAACCACCACGTTCGCCCTTCCAGGTTGATGTGCGTTTGGCCTCAGTATTACGGTGTCGGGCATCGGATTGTCGTTTCGCACACTTGCTGTGTCGAATCCGGTCGTCGACTGCCAGTTTGAAAACGTGTGTCCACCTACTCCCGGAATTCCAAGCTTCGTAGTGGTTGATTCCGTAGTTGAATAGTAAGAGTTGTTGTTCAAATTGTAATTGCCGGGATCGGAAATGACGTGGTAACCGTTCCCTGAGACGCGATCGAATTTGTTTCCCGTCATTGTCAGGGAGGTTCCTATGTTCCCGACGGTAAAGAGTGCCCCGGACCCGGGTTCGCCCAGAAAGTAGTTGTCTTTGACTGTTGCTACCTGAACTCCTGCACCGTATCCCATGATTACTGATGTGCCATTTGAAGGAGCGGCATTGTAAAAAACAGATTCGGTGAGCTTCGCGGTTGGACTGGCCTGCGAATTCGGACCCCAGAGCAGATTGTAATGGCTTTCTCCTACCGGCGCCCCGCTTCCGGCTACGACCACTCCTTCGAGCTCGCCTCCGACGAACGGGCCTGTAACGCCGTACAACTGCATTCCAAGGCTAAAGCTGTTAAGGCTGAAACTCTCTTGAACTTTCGAATATCCCAGGGCATTTAACAGGTAAAACCCGTGACCGTACTTTCTACCGTTCGCACTGCTGAAGCTCCCGTTATTGTACGAAATGCACCCGTAGATCAGTGTGTTGGATGAACTTGAACTCGTAAAGAATCCGTTTCCTCCATTGTCATGAACTGAAAGATTAATGAAGCGATTTCCGGAACCTGTTATAAATACGCCGGTTTGATTCGTCATGATAGGCAAGTTCGCGATATCCCTGCCCGGCGCACTGTTCATTATTTCAAAGTCACGATAGGTCGTATCATTTCCCGTTACCGTAAACTGATTGCCGAACAGATAGACGGTCGAGTTTGCAGCATGTGCCGACGCTGACGTTCCGCCCCAGGGTCTAACCACTCCTACCCGAGTGCTGTTGACGATATCGGCAACCTGCATTCGTTCGGTATCGATTAGGATCTCGCCGGCTTCGACCAACTGGGAAGTCGACCCAACATCGAAATATACGGTGCTGCCATTGTCGATTGAATTGGTAAGAGTCGTAGTCCAATAACCATCAATCACAGCCCATTCACCCGGCGCGCTGCGGACGACTCCTCCGCCACTCAACAAAGATCTGAACTTTCCTTTATACGTGCCGCCCCTCATGCAGAGCGTCTTGCCGTTCCGTACGACAGACGACTTTCGCAACCCCGTCTGGAGGTCCCATGGATTTGAGAGCGAGCCGCTTCCTGATGAAGAGCCGTTGGGTGCCGCGTAGAAGTCGCAAGTGAATCCTGGCGATGGTGTAGGTGTCGGGGTCGGCGTCGGAGTTGGTGTCGTTGTAGGGCTCGGAGTCGGAGTCGGTGTCGGTGTCGGAGTTGGCGTTGGGCCGGCTGCCCCGCCTTCACAGCGGCGCCGTCCACGGCAAAAACCTTCTTGCGCAGGAACCGGAATATCCGAACCAACCCCGAACTGCGCTTGAATGTGCCCTCCGTTGCTGCTGGCCATTACGTGCCAAAAGCCGTCGTCAGGACGGAAGACTGCCAGATCGGCCTTCTGATCGCCGTCGAAGTCGGTCGGCACAGGCACATCCGACTGGATCCCGAATTGAGAGACCGAAAGATCGCCAGAGCTCTGAAGGACGTACCAACTTCTGTTCGACGGGCGCCAAACGGCCATATCGGACTTCAAATCACCGTCAAAATCAGCAGGTACAGGTATATCATTCCCACTGCCGAATTGAACGGCCTTGAACCCTTCACTGCTCTGAAGCATGTACCAGACCGCCTGAGGCCCTTCTCTGAAGACCGCCATGTCGGTCTTTCCATCAGCGTCAAAGTCAGCCGGAACGGGAATGTCGGAAGATATGCCGAACTGTACGGCCCTGAAGCCAACTGTGCTTCCGAAAATGTACCAGACTCCGTTCGAAGGCCTGAAGACGGCGAGATCTGACTTGCCATCCCCGTCATAGTCACCGGTGACAGGTTCGTCTTCGGCAACGCCAAACTGATGCGCCGCAAAGCCCGCAGTGCTCTGCTGAAGATACCAGATCCCGTTCGAAGGCCTGTAAACACCAATATCGGTTATTCCATCGCCATCGTAGTCCGCTGCTTGCGGGATGTCGCCTTCCCATCCGAACTGGACAGCAGAAAATGTACCGTCCATGCTCGCGAGGCGATACCAGACTCCGCTCTCCGGCCGAAACACGGAGATCTCAGAAACCCCGTCCCCATCGAAATCAAGCGTCAAACGCTGACCGCTCCCGGAATCCTGCTGGCCGGGGAAGACAATAACTGCTGTGGACAACAACGCGACGACGGCGAAAAACAGGTTGGATCCAAACTTACGCATGAATAATTTTCAACCTCAAAAGGTGTAAATTTAATGCTTTGAAATTGCGAGGGTCGCAACCTATTCGAGAACTAAAGGAATTGGTTGAATGGCACAAACGTTCGATTCGGATCGGTAGCCGGGCACCCCCTAAATCCATTGCAACGAACGAATCTGTCACGAGCCTCTGGCCATCGAATGTGGCCGCCTACGGTGGGAGTTTAACCTTGCGAAATTGCGCTTCTGCAACGTAATTTCACTCGGTGTTCAACACTGTTAAAAACGTTCAATACGGCACAGGTTCCACAAATACGGGTGCTGAAACGAGTCACCGATTGCAGAAACCTTTACAGCTTTATAAGATCTGAGAGCTAAGCGTGCGGCAAGTTTGTTGTGGATTGCAAGTACGACATTTCACCGAAGCCGACTTACATTATATGGGTTATTTGTGCCAGAGAAAACCGTGCAGATGGCCGATAAAACGAATTCGCCGTTTTTGGTATCTTCTTCCTATTCAATCTATCTCAGTTCCAGAGAATCCCGGTTGCCGACAAACCGAAGAGATTAAATCGTTTACGAGACCTTGAGATTAAGGCAATTTGGTGTCGGCAGGTGCGGAGTCTTGAATTAGAATCTCCGAGCAAAGTGTTGACAGGAACACTTGATCACGACCTATGCAGCGAAATATGACGGGAACAGTATCTCTCGCAACCAACAAAGAGTCCCCGGTTCGTGTCCCTTTCTTTCGTCCTCATTTGAAAGAAGAGGAAGTCGAAGAAGTGGCCTCAACATTACGAAGCGGCTGGCTGACCACGGGACCCCGCGCGGCTGCCTTTGAGCAAGAGTTTGCAAAGGCCGTAAATGGTCGATACGCGGTAGCATTGAATTCGTGTACCGCAGCGCTCCATCTTGCAGTTGAGGCGATCGGTCTCAGGGAAGGCGACGCAGTGCTGATCCCTACAATGACATTTGCTGCGACTGCCGAGATCATCCTCTACAAGAAGGCTGTGCCTGTCCTTGTCGACTGTGACCCGGTGACCGGCAACATGGATCTTGAGGACGCTGAAAGAAAGATCGCTCAGCTCAATAAAAAGACCCTGCCCTACCTATATGGCAGGGATCTGCGTCCGGTAGGCATCATTCCCGTCCATGTCGGCGGGTATATGCTCGACGTCGACGAAGTAAAGCAGTTTGCGTCAAAACACGATCTCTGGGTCATAGAGGACGCTGCTCACGCGTTTCCCGCAGCCTGGCGACCTAATTCCTCAAGCCCCTGGAAGTATTGCGGCGACAACACATCGTCAGTTACGTGTTATTCGTTCTATGCCAACAAGACCATAACGACTGGCGAAGGCGGAATGGCGGTGACGAATGACGAAGAGCTCGCTGACAAGATACGGCTGATGTCGCTTCACGGGCTTTCTCATGATGCATGGGGAAGATATACCGGAGGAGGGAAATGGGACTACCAGATCGTTCGAGCGGGGTACAAATACAATCTGACAGATATCGCAGCGGCAATCGGGCTGAAGCAGCTCGACCGAGCAGAGGAAATGCGCAAGCAGCGTGAAGACGTGGCGAGATATTTCCTAAGCGAACTTGGCTCAATCGAAGAGATCGGTTTGCCGCCTGAAAACGAGAACCGGATACACTCGTGGCATCTATTCCCGATACGGCTCAAGCTTCCGATGCTCAAGGTTGACCGGAACGAGTTCATCGATGACCTTAACAAGAACAACGTCGGAACCTCTGTTCACTGGCGTCCGCTTCACAAGCATCCGCTGTACCGTGAGCGGCTTGGCTGGTCGGACAATCACTGCCCCTCGGCTTCTCAGCTCTGGAAGGAGATAATCAGCCTGCCGATATTCTCTGCGATGAACGAGATTGAGATGGACCACGTGGTCCAGACGGTAAAGGATCTTTGTTTCAAGCACTCAAAAAGTTCGGTTAGGAGTCTGGCGGTCACTTCGGTTGCCTAAGAGGTTGTTGGCGATGAAGAAACGAGCTCGATCGATCCCAAGGCAGTACGAAGTAGCGCTCGCGTGTTTTGGTTTGGTAGTAATCTCCCCATTGCTTTTTCTGGCCGCAGTGCTGATCAAGCTTGGTTCAAGGGGGCCGGTCCTGTTCCGTCAGGAGCGGGTTGGCCTGAACGGCAAGAAGTTTACGATGTTCAAGCTTCGGACGATGACTGTTGCGAAGTCTGGTCCAAAGATCACCTCCGCCGACGATGTCCGCGTCACGTTTGTAGGAAGGTATCTTCGGCGAAGCAAAGTGGACGAACTTCCCGAGCTCTGGAATGTCCTTCGCGGAGATATGTCATTTGTCGGTCCGCGGCCTGAAGTGCCTGAGTTTGTAGATCTGAATGATCCAGAATGGGTCGAGGTCCTTGAGCATCGACCTGGAATTACCGATCCGGTAACGCTGCGACTTAGAAATGAAGAGGCGCTTCTGGCGAGGGTAACCGACAAGGAAAGGTTCTATCGTGAGGTGATCCAGCCCTACAAGCTGAGGGGCTATCTTCGCTTTGTACGGGACAAAAGCTGGAAGACCGACCTTCGGATCGGCGCTCGCACAGTGTGGGCAGTCGCTTTTCCAGCGACCGTGAAGCCGCCTTCCAAGGAAGAACTACAGTGGTCCTTTGCTGAGTAGTCACGTTTATAAGTCGGACAGACGAAAGCTTGACGACTACGACTTCTGCGCGATCGATGGTTTCAAGATCGAAGCTCATTTCAACCAACGCGCACTCATACCTTGATGCCATCGCGTTTTACGGCATCGTTCTTGTCCTCCTACTTTCCTACGCATTTACAAGCCTAGAGAGCATATGGCAGCGGTCTGCAATAGCGGCCCTGATAGCGGTCTTCGGGATCGTACGAGCGATTTCCCTGAGCGTCGGCGGAAGTATTCGAAGAAGGACGATCGTTTATTTGCTGCCGCTCGCAGGAATTTTTCTCATCGGGATGCTTCAAGCGGGGATTCTGCCGGGTATTCCGGCACTTAGCAAAGACCCTTACAACACGCTTGTATTCCTTGTATATTTCGGTGCACTCGTAATAGCCTTCGAGATCCTTTCCTCCGGTGCGGGTTCAAAAAGGCGGGAATTCGTTCTGCTCTCCGTATTGTTCTTGATTGCCTGCGCAACTGCCTTATACGGTTTCGCAAGACTTCTGGCTCCCGATTCTTTCGGTGTGACACCGGAGGATTATCAGAGCTTTGCACAATTTTCGAACAGGAATCACTTCGCGCTGGCGATGGAGATGCCTGCCGGTCTTCTCGCAGGGATCCTTATCTTCGGCCGTCAGAAGGCCGCTTGGAGACTACTGGGATTGGTTCCCTTCGCAATTCTCTGCTATGCCGTGGTTACATCATCTTCCCGCGGGGGGTTGGCGGCGCTTGCCGCGTCATTGGTTTTTGTCGTCTTTGTCAGGTTGATAACTGCCATACGGCCTCAGCGCGATACAGGCGCCGTAGGCGTCAGGATCGGCAAGCGCCCGCGCAATCGGATTGGCAAATTGGCTGTCTCGATAGCCGCATCTTTGCTTGCCGGTATTTTCATATGGGCGGCGATCGGCTTCATAGGGGGCGACTACGTTGTCACCCGTTTCTCTCAGGTGAACGAAGAGCTGACGGATCCGGAATCGACTCGCGTCAACCGGAACGTCATATGGTCGGCGACTGTTGACCTAATCTCAGACCGACCGTTACTGGGAAGCGGATTCGGGGCATACGGCGAATCGATAACGAGGTTTAGTCGCTCCAACGGAAAGTTCCAGATCGAGCAGGCACACAACGACTACCTTGAACTGTTGGCCGGAGGCGGCCTGTTAGGATTCCTTTTTGTTGCGGCTTTTGGCGCGCTGATATCGTCGAGGATCGCTAACAACATTCGGAAGTCTGAAGGAAATGACCGAGCGGTTCTGGTTGGTTCTGCAGCAGGTATCCTTGCGGTCCTGATCCACAGCTTTGTCGATTTCGGTTTGCATGTCCTCGTCAATGCACTGGCATTTGCAGCTCTGATAGCAATGGCAACTGCGGGCAGAGAGGATCGCAGGAGTTACTCGGATTGAACAAGAGTGCCCGTTCGTGAACATGGGACATTAATTTTGAGCAGAAGCGAGAAAAACCTCGCGCGACGCAAGTTCGTGAACGAAACGAATGACAGGCGTTATCGGGCCCTTCATATATGAGCAATGAAAGAACCTCCGTTCAGCGCGTAAAGACTGTAGTCGGGGTATCCATCTACATTCTGGTTGCGCTTGCGGTAGGGAGTCAGGGAGCGTTGCAGGCACTTTCTGATTATCACGCCGAGAGTGCGGTCAAATCGGGTTCTGTGCGCGAGGCGCAACTCGCGTCTTTTTGGCGACCTGGGAATCCGGACGCTTATTCATCGCGGGCAGAACTAGCAGCAAGGAATGAAGACCTCAAGAAAGCAGAATCAAGTCTCTTAAGTGCAATATCCTTGCGAGAGAATGACGTAGCCTTGTGGCTGGAGCTTGGTGGGGTTCGGGAGCGAGCCGGTGATACAGATGGAGCAATTGCAGCTTTTGAAACGGCACGCCGACTGGCACCCTTCCACAGCCGGCCTGTTCGACGACTTGGGCTTCTCCATCTGAGGAACTCTGAAAAGCAAAAGGCTTTCGAGCTACTGAACCTGGCGGCGAACAGGGAACCTGTCTTTTACCCGGAGGTCCTCGAACTGGCGCGGACTGCATCCGAAGGTGATGCGGGAAAGCTCGATGAATTCATCCAGCCTGAATCATCGGAGACCAGGATGAGAGCCGCGCTCTATCTCATCGACAATGGTCTTATGACCAGATCGATCAAAGCCTTCATATTGTCGGATGAACTTGCGACGGGACGGAAGAACGACCTGGTAAGGATTCTCCGTGAGAACAGGAACTATGAACTCGCGCGAGAGGTTTGGCTGTCCACAAGAGACACCAGAACAAATGCGTCGGAGGGCCTGGTCTTTGACGGAGGTTTCGAACAAACTTCGTCCAGCGACGAGTCCGGTTTTGGTTGGCGGTTCGACCTTAATCAAAGCGATGTCACCATCACGTTAGACAGGGAGATCGTACATTCCGGGTCGCGTTCATTAAAAATGCGGTTCTCGGGGTCTCCGGAACCGGGTCGAAGACTTCTCCTGCAGTTTGTCAATGTCCGTGGCGAGACGGAATATGTGGTGAGTGTGTTCGTCAGGTCACCTGAAATGATCAGTGCAGGTCCCCCGCAGATGGTCGCGAGAGACCCGGACTCAGGCAAGGTTCTTGGAATGAGCGATCCGTTGTTAGCAACAGAAGGAAATTGGAAAGAGGTCAGATTCAAATTCAAAAGCGGTTCAACCCCAATTGTTGAGATAAGCCTTTCCCGGGCCCGCTGCCCGGAAAACCCGTGTCCGATCTTTGGTGACCTGAATCTGGATGATATTTCTGTTTCGGAGATAGATACCGCAAGTAAAGAATGAAGGGGAAGGAGTGATCAGAGATAGGTGAGGGGTTGCGGCGACGGAGGAGTCTTTTCGATCAGTTACGACCAACTATTGACGATTCACTATTCACGATTTACCAAGAATTGGAGGCGGCGATCGGAATCGAACCGATGCTGGAGGTTTTGCAGACCTCTGCCTTACCACTTGGCTACGCCGCCCAACGAGAAATGAAGAAAAAGGACTGAGGATTGTGAAGGGAATTGGCGGGTGCTGACTATTGCGGTCTCAACAATTTACGATTCACCATTCACTAAGAGTATGGAGGCGGCGATCGGAATCGAACCGATGAATAAAGGTTTTGCAGACCTCTGCCTTACCACTTGGCTACGCCGCCGTCTCGAGGACTGAGAAGTAGGGAGCGCACGCGTCTCGCGTGCAACGGGCCGATGAGGCACGGCCACTATCTGAAACCGGCTCAACTGGGAGTACAAGTTCGCTCGATGAGCTCAATGCACGCGGGACGCGTCCTTTCCGGTCTCTCCTCAAAGAACTAAGCGACGCCTTTTGTGGGCGCCGCTTCGGATCTTGATGGAGCGGGAAACGAGATTTGAACTCGCGACCCCAACCTTGGCAAGGTTGTGCTCTACCGCTGAGCTATTCCCGCCCAATGCAAAACTCAATTCTACAAGCGGACGTACTTTTGTCAAGCCGTTCGCCCTTGAGGATCCCTAGTTTCCGGCGTATGTGATCTTCCTGATGAAGTCCCAGTCTCCGCTCGCGTTCATCGCAATGTTTTCAACACCTTCGCTGGCGATGATGATATTGTTCGGGTACCAAAGAGGGATCAATGGTATCTCTTCGCTTATGATCTTTTGAGCTTCCGCATAGAGTTCCTTTGCCTTCTGCTGATCACGTTCTTTGAACGCCTGTTCAAGCAGTTCATCCACCTTCTCGTTCTCGTATCTTCCGCGGTTGAGGCCGACACGATCCGGAACCGGTATATTGCTTGACGCGAACAGGTCTTTCAGGAAGATCGGGTCGCTGTTGCCGCCTACCCAGATCCCGGTGGTCATAATGAACTGACCTCCTTGCACCTGCGAACGCATCGTTTGCGGCTCAAGGCTCTCTATTTCGAGAGGGATACCTGCTTCTTTCAACTGGTTCTGTATGACTTGTGAATACTGCTGCACCGTGCGGCTCGAGGAAGATATCTTGAGGATCACGGGCTTCATTTCGCGAAGCCCGTCGCCATTCGTGTCTTTGATGCCCGCTTCGTCCAGGAGCGATCTAGCCTTTTCAAGGTCGTGGTCGTACCTTGTCCCTGGCTCGTAAGCCCACGATTGTTCGGGAAGGATGGAATACGCCATCGTGGCCGAACCTGCAAGGACATCGTTGATCAGCCTCTCGCGGTTAACGGCATAGGCAACTGCCTGTCTGACGGCTTTTTCGTTTACTGGCTCAGCCTGAGTATTGAACCATAAATACTGAATATTTGATCCGGGAACCTTGACGACTTTCAGGGAGGGGTTGTCGTCGATGTCTGTCAGACTGTCAGGCGGGAGGCTCGAAGCACCCGGCGCAAGATTAACGCGGCCTGAAAGGAGTTCTGCCTGAAGCGCATTCGCATCCGCAAGCACCATAAGCCGTATTTGCTTTACGTTCGGAGCTCCTTCCCAGTAACCGTCAAACGCCTCAAGCTCTACAACATTTTGGGCGGTGTCGAACGAAACGAACTTGTAAGGACCGGTGCCGATCGGAGGATTCGTGTTTGCACCTGAATCTTTTCCTACCGCGGCGTCTTTCGGTATGACCGCGATCGGGACCAGGTTTGGCAGTAGCTGGTTCTTGAATTCCGGCCTGGCGATCTTTATCACCACCGTTCTTTCATCAGGAGTCTCGATCGCGGTGATAATGTCGACCTTGTTTCCTTCTTCCGTGATCGAGAACGCACTGGCCTTTGCACCTTCCGACTCAAAAAGTTTGTCAAAGGTGTATTTTACGTCCTCAGAAGAAAGCGGTTTCCCGTCCTGAAAGTTAACTCCTTCACGGAGTTTGAAAGTAAATGCAAGGCCGTCCTCGCTTGGTTCGATCGACTCTGCAAGGTCTCCCACGTACTCGAACTTTTCGTTCTTCCTGACGAGAGAATTGTAAATAAGAGTTCGAATTCGCTCAGAGTTCGCATCAACTGTGATCGAGCCGATCGGGTCGAGTGTTGAGAACTTGCCGTCCATCGCGATGGTGAACACGTCCCTTCGAGAGCATGTAGAAGCCGTCACAGCTAACCCAAGAACGATGAGACCAATAAATGTAAAAACCCTCTTCATAACTACATTCTTCTCCTAAGGCGGTCAGCCGCCGATTCTCTTCTTTAGATCAACTATCTCGTCTGAAAGCTCCATCAGGCGGTCTTCGTCAAACCTGAGCGGTTCCTCGAGCCCTCGCCTGAAGCTTGATATTCGTTCAAGTGATACATTAAGACGGTCTTCGGAAATCCTTCCGTTTCTTACTGCTTCCAGAATTCCACGATAACCTAGTTCTACCGACGAAAGCGAATTGCAAACCAGAAGAAGGTCGTGCCCCGCTTCAACAGCCATCACACAGGCTTCGCCCATTCCGTAGTTCCGCACGACCGCTCCCATCTCAAGATCATCCGTAAGTGATGCGCCTTCAAAACCGAGTTCAGTCCGCAAGAGCCCGGTAACAACATTCCTGCTTAGGGAAGTAGGAATGTACCGGCCTTCGCCATCGGTTTCCTGGAAATCAGTGTTCGGGAATGCTGCGTGACCGGTCATTACGGCCAATGCCCGGCCGGAAGAGAAATGTTTGCGATACGGTTCAAGATCAACCGATCTGATTTCCTCTTCTTCAATAAACACTTCGGGAAGTTCATCGTGCGAATCGACTTCCGCCGCCCCTATTCCCGGAAAATGTTTCAGACATCCCAGGACGCCTCCTTGCTGGAGCTCGTCGAGATATGCGGTTGATCTTTCGGCTACGACTTTAGCGTCGGTTCCCAACCCCCTCGAGCGCAGACCATTGTTAAAATGCTCTCTTGCCTTGGTGATCACATCAACAACCGGAGCAAAATTCACATTAAATCCAAGAATTCGGACAGTTTCAGCCGTTATCCTCGCCAGCATCCTGAGGTCGTCCAGGGTGCCGCGTTCACAGACATCTGTGGGCGAAGGCATCGGCTCGACGATTCTTCGCAGCCGGTCTACGAGGCCTCCTTCCTGATCGATGCAAACAAATGGCTCGTAGAGAAGAGCGTCCCTCAAAGACTCGATCTGCATACGGGTCTTGGAAGCGCTTCTTGTGTTTCGCGCGAAAAGACAAACTCCGGACGGAGCCATCTGCACTAGAAGGCCGTATGTCGATTCATCGAGCTGTTCGCCGGGAAGGCCGATGATGAACAGGTGGCCGACCTTTTTCTCGATGGGCAGGGAAGCGTATCGCTCAGACAGTTCAGGCATAAAACGTCGTTAAAGAAGTTTCTCAAGGGTCTGCGTGCAGACACGTGTCAATTTACTTTAGGTCGGTCAGACAAGTTTTGACTTGACCTTCTCCACAGCGATTCGCAGGTCGCTATCCGAAATGCTCTCAAGATCCAGCTCACGTAGTTCATCGATCGCAGATTCATTTGTAACGGCGAACAGGGAAAACTGCGCCGCACGCATTGAGTCTCCTGCTGTTGCGGCGGCGGCCTCGAGTCCTTTGGCCTCTTTCGCGAACTCCCTGTCAGAAAGGACCGCAAGTTCATACTCTTCAAGCTTGCCGAGTACGACCTTGGCGCGCTCGATGACCTGGACCGGAAGCCCTGCCAGCTTGGCCACGGCGATTCCATATGACTTGGAGGCGCTGCCCTTTTCCAGCTTGTGAAGAAAGATTATGTCGCCGTCCTTCTCGATAGCGGACATGGAATAGTTCCTTGCTCCCGGGAGATTGGCAGCGAGTTCGGTCAGTTCGTGGTAATGCGTTGCAAACAGGGTCTTCGCCGAGTGGCCCGCGCTGTCGTGCAAATATTCAGCAACTGCCCAGGCTATGGAAAGCCCGTCGAATGTCGATGTTCCCCGGCCAATCTCGTCTAAAAGTATCAAGCTGTTCGGTGTTGCATTGTGCAGGATAGACGCTGTCTCGGTCATCTCGACCATGAAGGTGGAACGTCCGGAAGCAAGGTCGTCCGAAGCCCCGACCCGTGTCCAGATCCTGTCTACGATCGGCAGCTTTGCGTAAGAAGCGGGTACGAAGGATCCTATCTGAGCGAGAATCTGAATAAGTGCCGTCTGCCTTAGAACTGTAGACTTTCCGCCCATGTTCGCACCCGTGATGATCAGCAGGCGGTCGGTCGAATTGTTTAGGTGTATGTCGTTCGGGATAAACGCTTCGTTTGAAAACGCCTCAACTACTGGATGCCGCGCGCCTTGAAGGGTAAGGTCGTCGCCCTTATGAAATGTCGGTTTGACATAATCCCGGTGCGCAGCTGTTTCTGCCAGCGCTGAAAGCGCGTCCAGGGCCGCAAGGGCTCTTGCGGTTGACTGAAGTTTCTTGGTCTCGGATGCTATGCGAGAGCGAACCGTACGGAACAGCTCTGCTTCCAGGTCCCTGATACGCTCCTCCGCACCCAATACCTTTCCTTCCCACTCCTTGAGCTCGGGGGTGGTGAAACGCTCTGCATTCGTAAGGGTTTGACGTCGCTCGTATTCCCCGGGGACCTTTGAAAGGTTCGTTTTAGATACCTCAATGAAGTACCCGAACACGTTGTTGAACTTCACGTGAAGAGAACCGATGCCGGTCCTTTCCCGTTCCTCGCTTTCAAACCCTGCGATCGTCTTTTTCGCGTTCGAGGCGAGGCCGCGGATATCATCGAGTTCCGAACTAAACCCGGCTCTGATCACGCCGCCGTCAGCAATATTCACCGGCGCATCGCCGTCAATGGATTCTTCGATCAGGGTTCTGATCTCCGGCAGCTCGTGTGCGTGCTCGGCCAGGACCCTGATCAGAATGCTAGAAGCGTCTTCAAGACTGCTCTTGATCTCCGGCACTTTCGCAAGGGAATCTCCCAGCGCCAGAATGTCGCGCGGCGTTGCAGTTCTGAGATTCAATTTTCCGACCAGGCGTTCCAGGTCCGCCACCTCTTTCAAAAGAATGCGAACACTCTCGCGGAGCATCGTGTCTTCAAACTCGACCACCGCGCCCTGTCTGCTCTCGATCTCCGAGATCTTGAGTGAGGGTCTGAGAATCCAGTTTCTCAAAAGCCTGCCGCCCATTCCCGTAACTGTCTGGTCTATCACGCCGAGAAGGGTGCGTTTCGAGAAGGCATCCGGCCTGGAAGGCGATACGATCTCGAGATTTCTAAGCGTCACAGGGTCGAGGACCATGTGGTCTTCGGACTTGTAGAAATTAACCGAGGTAATGTGATCTGCGGTCGATCTTTGTGTCTCGAAAGCATATCCAAGACAGGCTCCGGCCGCAGAAACAGCATTGGCATTACCTTCGATACCGAAAGCGGTCAATTCCCGGACTCCGAACTGCTTCTTCAGATCATTCAGGCAAGTGTCATAACCATATGTAGATTCATCAAGTTGAGTCAACGCGGATGAGAATGTTCGTGAAGTATTGGCGTCGCCATTCAAAAGAGGCTCTCTTCGCGACTGAGAATCTGCACCGATGCCGCTTTCCTGCATAAGTGGCCGAATCGAATCGGGGAAGATGACTTCCTTCGGAGAGAAACTCTCGATCTCAGCTAACGCCTTCCTGAAGGCGTCCTGACCCTCAAGGGAAGTAACGGACAGCTCACCGGTGGAAAGCTCCAGGAATGCGACGGCAAAGTCCTCGCCGCTGCCGCAGACGGAGGCAAGATAGACAGGCTCCTTTTTGTCGAGCAGTTGTTCGTCGATTGCAGTTCCGGGCGTAACGATCCTTACAACATCGCGCTTAACCAGTTTCTTGCCCGGCGACGCCTCCTCAGTCTGCTCACAGATCGCCACCCTGTAGCCCTTCCTCACCAGCTTTGCTATGTAATTCGCAGCGGCGTGATGCGGGACACCGCACATAGGGATCGGGTCGTCCGATTTTTTGTGGCGCGCGGTAAGCGTTATGTCCAGTTCCCTCGCCCCCGTGATCGCATCGTCCTGGAACATCTCGTAGAAGTCGCCTAACCGAAAGAATAGAATGGTCCCGGGGTACCTCTTCTTGATATCAAGGTACTGTCGGAGCATCGGTGTGGCTTTGGACATCTCGGTAAGGTGCGAAGAGCTTCTGGACCGCGTTATTCTAGTTAATCAGAAATTTACATTGATTGCTTTCAACTATCAAACTGATGGTTTTATATGCCGCTTAAATCTGATAAGCTTGAACCTTTGAAGATTGCTCTTCCCGGCAACCATTCCGCGATTCAGAATTAAACGCAAACGTTTCGGTTTAGTGGTGAATCTGAGGACGAAATTCAGCTCACAAGTTCAGCTACCAGGAGACCGATGATGATCAGAAAGAAAGCAGCGGCCATTGCGGGAGTATTTTTGTTTGCCCTGATGTTCGTGCCGTCCATTTCGGCTCAGGAGACAGTAGAGAACAAACCGACGGATCAGCCGACACCTGTTAACTCAACGTCAACTGCGGCGATCGGCGATGAAATGGCCGTGACCCGAAACCTGGACAGATACCGGATAGGTTTTCAGGATGTGATCCAGGTAACCGTCTTTCGCCATTCTGAACTTTCTCAAACAACTTCGGTAGCACAGGACGGTACGATCGTCCTACCCAGGATCGACCAGCCTATCGTTGCGGTATGCAAGACTGAGAGAGAACTGGCCTACCTTATCACTGAACTATACAAAGGAAGCCTCCTCAGAAATCCCTTCGTAAATGTTAGGGCGATCGAACAACGGTCTCAGCCTTTTGCTGTCATCGGAGCCGTACACAAGCCAGGGCCGTTCTTTCTTGACAGGAGAATACGGCTTCTTGAGTTATTGTCGATGGCTGGAGGGCCGGATACTGAGATCGCGGGCCAACGGATTCGGGTCGCAAGAACCGGGAGCCGGTCTGCCTGTACTGACAATGACACGAAAGCATCCGACGTTGAGCTCCTGGCGTTTAGGTTGAATGATGTGCTTGGGGGCGAAGTCAATCCTTGGATGCAGCCGGGCGACATTGTATCTATTCTTGAAGCTGAAGAGGCTTTCGTGGTTGGGGACGTCATTGAACCCTCTAAGATCGTCTTGAAGGAGCCGATCACGCTGACTCAGGCGATCGCCAAGGCCGGCGGAATCAACAATTCGACCGCCAAGTCCAGCAAGGTCAAGATCTTGCGCCAGCAAGAAGGCACGACGGCGAAAACTGAGCTTGTCTTCGACCTCAAGGATATCGCTGAGAAGCGAGCAGAAGATCCCCTTATCCGGGGCAATGACATAATCGAAGTGCCAACTGACAGCGGAAAGGTCCTGAAGAATGGCATTTTCAAAGTGCTTGCTGGCGGACTTGGAAACCTCTTCTATCGGTTCCCGCTGTAGCCTGACATCAATATGAGAGAATCCCGCGACATCGTCCGGAATCCGCGAACAGAAAGTGCGGAAGTCGAGAGGCCGTTCGAGGCCGTTGCTCCGATAACGAACTACGGTTACGCGCGTTATCGTAACGAGGACCTCCGTGAGCACAGCCCGCTGTTCGAATACTGGCGGATCATCCGCAAGCGCCTCTGGCTTGTTCTCGGAATTACTGTCCTGCTGACAACGGTAACTGCGATCTATATGGCGCGAAAGCCGAACGTCTACATGGCCAGCGCCACCGTTCAGGTCGATCTAGAACAAGCCAACCAGGACCTTGTAACTCCCGACCGCAGGATGCCTGTGATGACCTCCGATCCTGCTTATTTCAATACCCAGCTCCAACTGCTAAACAGCGAGGTCCTTCTGCGACGAGTGGTCAAAGAGTTGAACCTCGACACAAACGAGGCTTTTAGAAAGGACAGCGCCGAAGGCTCCGGATCAGCTCTCAGGGGAATGCTCACAGCGCTTGGACTGGCCAGCGACGATTCCAAGAAAGAAGATGTCGTGGAGGAAGTGCCTCTTGCTTCGAACACGGAACTGGCGACCGTCGAAGAAATGAACGAGGCTGTTCGGCTGGCTCCATTTGTTGACGCCGTACAGCGCGACCTGATCGTAGACCCAGTCAGGGAATCCAGGGCCACCGTCAAGGACACACGCCTGATCTCGATCAGTTACCGGAATCAGGATCCGAACGTTGCGGCTTTCGTGGTTAACGGGATCGCCGAGGTCTTTACGAGGGTTAATGACGAAAAACGTACGGGCGTGAACTCGAAAACGAACGAGTTTCTGAAGAAAAGGATCGGCGAACTTCAAAGCGAGATCCGGCAGGGAGAGGAAAGGCTTGTTGATCTCAAGAAGAATGCGGGAATCCTGAAGACAGACGAGAACACGACCATCGTAACCCAAAGGCTGATGGGCTTGAACGAGCAGCTGCTTGAGGCGGAAGAACAGCGAAAGAACGCCGAGGCCCAGTTCAATGCCGTTCGCGATTCGCCCTCGAGGCTCTCGGCGCTGGCGGAAGAACAGATGGCGCGGTACATCACAGAGCGCGAGAACGACATACGCCGGTTTGTTAACGACACCCAGAAAGAGATCACAGCGCTCAGGGCCAAGCGTCAAAAGATGCTGGTCGAATATGTCGAGAGAGCTCCGGAGATCCAGGAGATCGACCGCGAGATCGCGACCCTGATGAATGAGATAGCGGATTTTCGAGACAAGAACGACAAAGCTCTCCAGCAGTACAGGAAGACGGTCGGCGAGACTATCCTCGAAAATCTGAAGACCCGATACCTCCAGACGAAGGAGCGGGAAGACAAGGTGCGGTCTGCCTTCAACGCACAGTACAATGAGGCACAGGGCCAGAACCAGTCAGAAGTGACGATCAAGCTTTTAGAACAGGACATCGAGACAAAGAAAGGCTTCTACGCAAATCTCGAGAACCAGCAGAAGGGTAATGACCTGGCGGGCGCGGGTACCGAGAACAACATTTCCGTTGCCGAGATCGCCATACCGCCAGAGCGGCCCGTATCCCCCAGAAGGCTGACCACCGTTGCGGTCGTAATGATGCTTTCGCTTCTGTTCGGTGCGGGTTTGGCGCTGTTCCTCGAGTATCTAGACGATTCGATCAAGACCACGGAAGAGGCCGAAACGTATCTCCAGCTTCCCGCGCTCGCGGCGATTCCAACTGTCGAGGCCTCCTCAAAACGCCGTCTGCTTCTGGTAGGAGTGAACGAGAGCGAAGAGCCGGAACCGGGGAATGCGCTTCTGATCAGCAACGATTCAAGGTCCTCAACTGCGGAGGCCTACAGACAGCTTCGAACATCAATCCTGCTTTCGACAGCAGGTCACGCGCCGAAGTCCCTTCTGATCACATCGAGCCTTCCCGCGGAAGGGAAGACCACTACTGCTGTCAACACCGCGATCAGTCTCGCGCAGACTGGTGCGAAAGTGCTGGTGATTGATGCGGACATGAGACGGCCGAGGGTGCATTCGTTCTTCAACCTGGGTAATGCAGAGGGTTTGAGCACTGTCCTTTCAAGCGATCTTGCTGAAAAGGAGATCCTTAACCTTGTAAAGAAGGACGAGGCTTCCGGACTTTACCTGATGCCCTCGGGCCCACTGCCTCCTAATCCGGCGGAGCTGGTCGGTTCTGAGCAGATGAAGCGGCTGTTGGTCACGCTCGAAAAGAACTTCACCCATCTCGTCATAGATTCGCCGCCGATTGCTTCGTTTACAGACGGCGTATTGATGGCATCTCTCGTTGACGGAGTAATAATGGTCGTTCATTCGGGCAAGAGCTCGCGAAGCGTTGTAAGGCGCTCGACGCAATTCCTGCACGATATCGGAGCGAAGGTCTTTGGCGTTGTGCTTAACAATGTAGATGCACGCTCGAACGACAACTACTACTATTACCAGAGTTACTACCACAGGGATGACGATCCCGACGATCCCGAGGCGGCGGATGAAGCGTAAGAACCCTCACCGATCTGATTTCTTGAATGACAGATACTAGGCCGTTGAAGAAGGTGGCAGTTGTAACACCTGTTCACAACCGGCGCGACATCACACTGCAGTGCCTGAGGAGCCTTTCCCGGATAGACAGGGAAGGGCTTCAGCTTTCTGTGTATGTGGTCGATGACGGTTCGACGGACGGAACTTCCGAGGCAATAGCCTCGCAGTTTCCGGATGTCAAGGTTATTCGAGGCGACGGGAATCTGTGGTTCACCGGTGGAATGAACCGCGGGATTGAAGCGGCGCTTGAAGAAGACCCTGAGTACATTCTCTCGATCAATGATGACTCGATTTTCCAACCCGACTGTCTGGTGCGGCTCGTCGAGTGCGCCGAATCGAATCCGCGGTCGGTTGTTGGACCGCTTCTCTTGCTTTGGAACGAGCCCCACAGACTTTTTCAGGTTTCACCTGAATGGTCAGTACTGGCCGGAGGCTTCCGTCATTGGCGGCATCAGACGGTGTGGAGCGTTCCCGAACAGCCCTGGGAAACCGACATCATCGTCGGCAATTGCGTACTTCTACCGTCTGATGCCATTCGCGAATGCGGCTTGATGAATGAGAAGCGCCATCCTCACTGGGGTGACGCTGAATACACTCCGAGAATGAAAAGGATGGGATGGAAGCTGCTTGTCGAGCCAAAGGCAAGGGTATTCTGCCAGCCGAACGATCCGCCGCCCAGGCTGAGGGAGATGCCTCCGCGGAAGTTGCTAAATGCGCTTTTCGGAGATCTCAAAGGCCCTCACAGTCTTCGCAGGAGGCTCCTTTGCAGTCTGGATGGAGGACCTTCAAAAATATCGGGTCTGGCGGCTTTTGCCGTCTTTCTCGCGAGGACGTTGCTCGGGAACAATCCCGAAACGTCCTGGGCCGAGGGAGTCGAAGAACTGCCTCTCAAGGAGAGATTCAAGGACCGCGTGATCACTGGCCGGATTCGGAGTAATGATCGAGCCAGTGTTCGATCATCTCGTCCAGCATCTCCTCAAACGTGATCTTAGGTTCCCAGCCGCACGCCTTTTTGAGTTTTGAAGAATCGCCTTTCAGATGATCGAGCTCCTCGGGCCTGAAGTAACGCTCGTCGATCGTAATATGACTTTCGGGATCGAGATCCAGTTTTTCGAACACATAGTTCACTAGATCCCTAACTGTATGTGAGACTCCGGTTGCACAAACGTAATCGTCGGGTCGTTCCAGCTGCAGGATCATCCACATTGCCTTAACATAGTCCCGTGCGTGACCCCAATCCCTGGAAGCATCCAGGTTTCCGAGTGCAAGTGAATCGGTCTTCCCGATTTTGATCCTTACCGCCTCCTTACAGACCTTGTTTGTAACGAAATTGGAGCCTCTTCGAGGGCTTTCGTGATTAAAGAGAATCCCGTTGCTGACGAATATGCCATATGCGTTCCTGTAGTTGCGCGCGAGATGGTACGAGAAAACCTTTGAACAGCCATATGGAGATACAGGGTTCATCGGGGTAGTTTCCCTCTGGTACCCGTCTTCATCCACGGTGTTTCCGAACATTTCTGAAGATGATGCCTGATATACACGCACGTCAGGCTTGATCAGTCGAATGGCCTCAAGCAGGTTCATCGTGCTGACGCCTGTCGCCTGGGCGGTATAGATCGGCTGGTCGAACGAGATCTTTACGTGCGACTGAGCGGCGAGATTGTAGACCTCCTCAGGCTGAACCTCCTTCAGGACGTATATCAGAGACGAAAGGTCCGTCATATCCCCATAGGCGAGGTTCAGGTCTCGCCTGATATGTTCGATCCTGGTCGTCTGGGTTTCGGCGACCGAATTTCGTTTGAGGATGCCGTGCACTACATACCCTTTCTCAAGCAGCAGTTCTGCAAGGTAACTGCCGTCCTGGCCGTTTATGCCCGTGATCAATGCCTTTTTCATACTTAGCGCTATTCTGAGTATCGACTGTAGACCTTACTGATACCCTCTCTCAGGGAAGTGAACTCAAATTCACCGATTAATCTCTTCATTTTCTCATTCGAAACGTCCTTTCTGAACTGACCATCAGGTGATTCGTTGTCAAACTCGATAGCAAGCATTCCGTCGGCACAGACTTCGACCGCTAATTCAGCGATCTCGCGGATACTAAGGTTCTCGTCTGGCGCGACATTGAACGATTCCGTAAGGTCCCTTTCAACGCAGATCTTGATTACCCTGCAGAGGTCGTCCGCGTATAGGAACTGGCGGAGGGGACTCCCTGTACCGAGCAGGTGAATGCTTGAAGCGCGATCCTTTCGGGCTTCGAGTATCTTGCCCAGCAAAGCGGTGACAAAGTGGCTTCTTTGGAAATCGATCCGGTCGTGTTCGCCGTACAGGTTCGAAGGAATGAGATAGTTGTAATCGAGTGAATACTGTTTGTTGTAAGAATCGATCTGGACGGCAAGAGCTATCTTAGAGATGGCATATGCGAAATTGGTTTCCTGAGGCGGCCCCTGATGAAGCGCCTGTTCAGTCATCGGATAGCTCTCAAACTTGTCCGGATACACACAGGTAGAAAGTACTGCAGTGAACCGTCTCGAGCCCTGAATCCGCGCATACTTTAGCAGGAGGGTGTTCATCAGGAGGTTCTCCTCGATAAACTCACCCGGATGGTCGATATTCTCGAGGATACCGCCTACCCTGTTTGCCAGGTGGATAACGCGATCCCATTTTCTTTCAAAGAGCGTTCTGACGTCGGACTCCAAAGTAAGGTCGAAGTCTTTCGAAGATATGTATTCAGCGTCCGGCAGAAAGCGCTTCAAGTGGGACCCGACCAGACCCGTCCCGCCGGTCACTAGGATATTTTCCATACTGAACCTAAAATACATATTTTGAATTTATGCAACAAGTTATCTACGCTTGGAACTACCTCCAGTGGGGAGGCGCGCAGACATATTTCCTATCCCTTATCCGCACTGTAAGGGACAAATTCGATATCCTGATCATCTTGCCGGAAGGCTCCAACGAGCAGTTGCTGAAGTTTATAAGGGACGAGGGCGTGAGGTATGAGTTTTTCAGTCCTTCGTATGACGCTGAAAGGCGCACAGGTCTGACAGATCGAGTGCGGGCTCGCTGGAGGAAGATCCAGAGTGAGGCAGCGCTGTTGAGAAAGCTCAACGAACATGACCTTGAGAACAGCATCGTCCACGTGGAGCTCGCACCCTGGTATTCGCTCTTCGCGCTCGTTTGGCTCTCGCTTAGAACAAAGGTCTTCATAACAATGCACAATGCCCTGGAGACGGACAATCCGCTGCGCAAGCTGCTTTGGAAGCTGAAACTTCGTGCGATCTCTCACTTCGAGAATTTCAATGTTTTTGCTTCGAATGAGCATTCAAAGAGCTATTTCCGGGGACTCTACAGCGACAGGCTGTTCGAAAGCATCTCGGTCACTTATACGAATGTTGACGCTTCGGAAGTCGAGGGGGTTCTAGGCGCCCGGCCGTCCCGAGCGGAGATGTGCGAAAGATATGGTCTTCCAGGAGGGAAGTTCTTGTTCTTTTGCGTCGGTCAGTTCATCGACCGGAAAGGCCGTTGGGTCTATCTGGAAGCTGCGAAAAGGGTCCGGGAATCGGATCCGGAGGTTGCATTTGTATGGATTGCAAACTCGCCGCCTTCTGAAAGGGACTTGAAGAGATCCCATGACTTCGGATTGGGCGACGACTTCGTTTTTATTACCTCGGATCGGATCGGTGACAAGCACATCGAGCTGATGCGCCTTTTATCGGTAGCGGATGGATTTGTGCTCGCGAGCTATATCGAGGGCCTGCCTATATCGCTGCTCGAGGCGATGTCGCTCGGTATTCCGAGCATATCGACCAACGTTTATGCGATTCCCGAGACACTGAAAGACGAAGAGACCGGCTTGCTCATCGAGCCTGGTGATCCCGAGGCTCTTGCTGATGCTATGAGGCGGATCAAGAACGATCGGCAACTTGCGGAGAATGTGTCCAGAAAGGGCAGCGACTTCGTGATGGCCAATTTTACGGACAGGGAAGTCGGAAAGATAGCCCTGGAAAGATACCTGGAAGCCGCCTCCCAGTGAGCGAATCCCCTAAACAAACTGGCAAAAGCGTCGCGAAGAGTGTCCTCTACGGGTTCTCGACGTGGGTCTTTCCGCTCGTTCTTAGCTTTATTGCGACACCGATCATTGTCGGATCGCTCGGAAACGAAGATTACGGTATCTATGTCCTTGTCCTTGGTTTTATCGGCTACTCGTTCAATTTGAACTTTGTCCGGTCGGTTACTAAGGAGATTGCGGAATCAAGGGTTTCGGGTAACGAGCAAAGAATGGGCGATGTCGTTTCGGCCGCTCTATTGCTGAACGTTCCGATGGGGCTTCTTGGCGCAGCAATCCTCGTCTTCGCAGCGGAATGGCTGGTGAGGGATGCGCTTCTTGTTTCTCCTGAGAACCAGGAGCAGACCATTTTCGCTTTTTATATTGCCTCGGGGATCCTCTTTCTGACGATGATGATCCAGTTCGTCAATGCGATCCTGCAGGGAATGCACCGGTTCGACCTGTTCTCGAGGCTATTCAATTTGAACACGGCACTCCTTCTGACCGGGAATGCGATCCTTGCGTGGTTCGGCTACGGTCTGAACACACTGCTTCTCTGGAATCTCGGAGTGCTTACAGTCGTTGTCGCGATCGGAGCGTTTATTTGCAAAAGCCTGCTTCCGCCGTTCAGGTTGAATCTCTCGCTTCAAAATTCCGAATTGCGGAACGTGCTGGTTTTCAGCGCTGGAATAATCGGGTACCAGATCCTCTCGAACGGTCTGCTGTTGTTCGAAAGGGGCTGGCTGATGCGGAGGCTGGGGCCTGAGGAGGTAACGTTCTACGTCGTGCCCTTGACGCTCGCAATATACATCCACAGCTTTATTGCCAGTCTCCTGTTGGTCGTCTTTCCGCTAACAAGTGAGATCTCGGGTGACACGAAGAGACTCGAACGGCTCTACTCTCGGGCCACAAGGATGACCGTTTTTCTCGTCTTCTTCATCCTCGCAAGCGTTCTTGTAGAGGGTCGTGAGTTCCTTTCGGCGTGGCTTGGAAGTGAGTTCTCGAATTCAAGCTGGCACCTGCTTTCGATCCACGCCGCGACCTTCAGTATCGTTGCGATCCAGGTCGTCACGTGGCAGATGATGGAAGGGCTCGGCCGAACAACGTATAATTTCCTCGTTTTTATTGTATGCCTCGTCATCGGTCTGACTCTGATGGTTACGCTTACTCCTGAATACGGCAGTACGGGGGTGGCAATAGCCCGTTTGACAGGCTTCGGGACGATTTTCCTTTCGGTCTTCGTCGTGGAAAAGATGGTTTTCGGTTCTGTGATGGCAGGGTTTTGGCTACGGACTGCCGGTGGATTCGGAGTGGCGGCGCTGATCGCGGGAGCGTCCGAATACGGTCTGCTTATGATCCTTCCCGGAGGTTGGTTGGCTCTCGTGGCCTCCACCTTCGCGGGGATTGCCGTCTATTTGGCTTTTCTTTTGCTGACCGGCGCGGTTACGAAGGATGAACGAGAGTACGTTCGCAGCCTGATTTCTCGATAGTTTATGAGTGACAAACCGAAATTGGTCCAGCGGATCGAAAAGATCGAAGAACTTTGCACGGGCAGATCGGTTTTGCACCTGGGCTGTACGAATTGGCCTTACACGAAGGAATCACTTGATAACGATTCTCTCTTACATCTCTCGCTCGACCGGCTTGCCTCGGAGTTGTACGGGTTCGACTTTGACGAGAACGGGCTGGAAATACTGCGCGGAAAAGGCGTACAGAACCTTTACAGGGCGAATCTAGAACACCTAAACGAAGTTGATCTGGACCGCAGGTTTGAAGTTATCGTCGCAGGTGAGATGATAGAACATCTGACTAACCCGGGGTTGTTCCTGAGGGGAATCAAGCGTTTTATGGATCGCGATACGCGGCTGGTAATCACAACAGTGAATGCCTACTGCGGAATGCGGTTCGTGCAGTACGCGTTGCGGGGCAAGGGCGGGACTGCCGAGCCGGTTCATCCGGATCACGTGTCATATTTTTCGTATCGAACGCTTCGACTGCTTGTCGAGAAAGAGGACCTTGAAGTGAGGGAGTTCTTTTTCTATGACCTTGGCAAAGAGCACCGGCCTCACAATCCGAGGATCTGGAACATCGTCAACGATATTCTGGTTGGTGTTTCGAATCAGCTAAGCGACGGTGTGATAGCCGTCTGCGGACTTCCTGAAAACGGTACGCGCTAGCAATATGAGCCGTCCAATGCCAGAAACGGGACTGCCGCCTGCCAAACGCAGAGGCGAGCTCGTTATCCCGATACTCATACTCTGGAGCCTTGGGGCCCTCGTCATCGTCGCATATTTCTGGACGGACGAAGGCTTTTCCGAGTGGCTCGGGGACCTGTATCTCGTGCCATGGGCGCTGATCACCGCAGCCGTGATGCTCGCACCGGCCGCTTATCTTTATCGGCAAGGCAAGTTCGATCCGTTTCATCCCACGGTTTACGGAGTCTGGAGCTATCTGTTCTGGACTTTTGTCGGCGGTTCGTTTGTCCTAACCATCGGTGTTACAGACCCCTATTTCCTAAGCTTTATCGAGAATCCGGGTTTCAATCTTCCATTGTCGCTCGTTTATGTTTGTCTCGGGTTCATAGGTATGGTCGTCGGCTTCTATGTCCCGATCGGCGGATACGCGTCCCGGAATTTAGAGAAGATAATGCCGAAGTGGGAGTGGGGAACGAGGGACGTGTGGCTCCCCGGCCTCTTTCTTATCTTTTGCGGGATCGGTCTCAACATCCTTGGATTTATACAAGGCCTGCTCGGCTACCAGCGGGTCGACGAGATCGGGATATTCGACAGTCTCCTGGTTTTTCTGACCACCATATTCACACTTGGATATGTGCTGCTCTGGATGGGAGTGTTCCATCTTAAACGGGGCACGATGATCTCTTATGCGATCGTCGCATTCCTCATTCTCCTGATACCTCTCAGAATGGCTCTCTATGGGAGCCGAAGCAGTCTGGTAGTGAGCGTGATTCCGATCGGTCTTGCGTACTGGTACTCAGGCAGAAAGATCAAGTGGGTGCATGCCGCTGTTTTCGGTGCGCTGATTTTTGTGGCTGTGACGGTCGGCATCATTTACGGTACGACCTTCCGGAATATCAAGGGATCCGAGGCAAGGATCAATGCTGGTGATTACGCGGGCCAAGTTGCGGCGACGGTCGAGTATCTCGGAAAGACCGACCCCGGCGTTCTGTTTGGTCAGGCGGCGCAGGATTTTGCGGAGAGGATCGAGAACCTGAGCTCGCTCGGTGTCGTCGTTTCCAACTACGAAAAACTTGAACCGTACGAAGAGAGTTACGGGATAAAGAACAACATCGTCAACGAGTTCCTGACTTCGTTCATTCCAAGGTTCGTTTGGCCCGACAAGCCGATGGTCTCCGACGCGAGGGCGTACAGCGACCTTTATTTCAACTTTAGCGAGAATTCCTTCGCGATAACGGTATTTGGCGACCTTCTCCGAAACTTCGGACCGATCGGGATACCTCTTGGAATGATCCTTGTCGGAGTCTATCTGCGCATCATCTACGACCTCCTGATTGCAACACCGGAGCCCAGGCTCTGGAAGAAGGCAGCCTATTTCCCATTGCTCGGTCTCGTTCACTGGGAAGGATTCTATTCAAGCATTTTCCCAAACACGATCCGCGTTATTGCGGTTATCGCCGTGGCTTTACTGGCTGCGAACCTGTTTACGCGTAAACGCTGGTGAGCGACGTCAAACTTGGCGATTACCGGAAGATCCTTATTTCAATGGGACTATCTACTAAACTAAAGGCCTTCAAGGCGATGCGCCAGATGGACAATGGCTGGCAGCTGCTACTCAACCGGATCGTATTCCCGAACGAGCCGATCCAGATGTGCAGATACAAGGGCCTTGAGTTCATCACCGATCTTGCGGGCGGAGACGCGAACGGTGCCCGCGAGTTACTCACTTCGGACGAATACAGGCGATTCTTTCCCGAGCTTCAGTTCTCGGGTCCGATCTCCGTACTGGATATTGGTGCCAACAATGGTGGATTTCCGCTGCTTCTGGCCTCTGAGGGCTACCAGATCGACAAGCTTGCATGCGTCGAGTTGAATCCGGTTACGGCTTCACGGCTTGAATACAATGTGACGAGGAATTTTGGCGAGGCCGCGACTATCGTAAACGCAGCGATCAGCGGCGACGAACGCGAGATACCTCTGCCCGAGACACGGGGTAGGACGTCGGAGAACATATACACTGGAAAACGGCCTGAAACAAAGACAAGCGTTCGCGGAACCACCCTTGATCTCCTGATCGAAGCTTTGTTCGGCGATGAGGAGATCGATTTGTGCAAGATCGATATTGAAGGTGCGGAGTTCGAGATCTTCAAAAGCGGGAACTGCGATCGTGTGAAGCAGTGCAGGAACGTGCTTGTGGAGATCCACCATTTTCCGGATTCGCCTAGAAAGCTTGTGATCGACGAGATATCGGCGCTGGGTTTTGGGGAGGTCGAGATCGAAACCCACGATGATGACGGTCATTATCTCCATCTGTTCAAAAGGTCTGACTTAGTCTGAAACGGGCCGATTTGCAGACTTTCGATTTTTCTAGGATTATAGTCGCTTGCGCCCCAACCCGGGGCTCATCATTCGTATGAAAACGGTATTCACCAACGGGTGTTTTGACCTAATCCATCCGGGGCATATCGAACTGCTCAAGACCGCCCGTTCCTTCGGGGACCGGCTGGTCGTGGGACTAAACAGTGACCGGTCGGTCCGTTCGATCAAGGGCCCCTTACGGCCTGTAAATTCTGAAGATGCCAGAAAAGCGGTACTGGAAGGGCTAGAGTCGGTCGATGAAGTCATTATATTTGATGAACTTACACCTGCTGAGCTAATAGATCGCATTAAGCCAGATGTATTGGTCAAGGGCGGGGACTGGGAGGAATCCGAGATCATCGGCGCCGAAACGGTAAGGTCGAATGGGGGAGAGGTGCGGTCGGTCCCTCTGATCGAGGGATTCTCGACTACCTCCCTCGTCGAGAAACTTTCGGGTCCCGGTCCGGAACCGGTGTCATCTGCTTCAGCCAAGAATGCAAGTTCGCCTACACTCGCCTCGCTGAACGAACACAGGGAAGTTTTCGACCGCATTATCGTCGACTGCCTTGATTCGATAAATGACTGCGCAAACATCATTCTTCGCTCTATTTCCGATGGAAACAAGGTACTGATCTGTGGAAACGGGGGGAGTGCGGCTGACGCCCAGCATATCGCTGCAGAATTTGTGGGAAGATACGAAACCGAACGAAAGGCACTGCCGGCGGTGGCGCTCACGACCGACACCTCTGCTCTCACCGCACTTTCCAATGACTACGGGTTCGAGAAAGTCTTTAAACGTCAGGTCGAGGCTCTCGCTACCGCCGGCGATGTCCTGATCGCAATTAGTACAAGCGGAAATTCTCCGAACGTGATCGCGGCGATGATGAAAGCCCGTGAAATGAGCTGTTCGATCGTGGGTCTCACAGGTGCCGGTGGAGGGAAGTTTGCATCCTTGTGCGACGCCTGTGTGATGATCCCTTCGGAAAGGACCGCAAGGATTCAGGAAGGACATATCGCGGTCGGCCACATATGGTGTGAATTCGTGGACCTTAAGCTCGCCGGTTCGTCCGGTTAGGCCGGATCCCATATGAAAGACCTCCTGAAGAACATATCTGGCGTACGGATTACCGTTGTGGGCGATCTGATGCTTGATTCCTATATCTCCGGAACAGCGGAGAGGATCTCGCCGGAGGCTCCGGTTCCCATTTTGCGAGTCTCCGGCAAGCGATCAGTCCTCGGAGGTGCCGCCAACGTAGCGGCCAACGTGCGCGGATTAGGCGCTGATGTAAGGCTATGCGGAATAGTGGGGGCTGACAGTGAGGCATCTGAGCTGACGGAAGCTCTCGAACGGGCAGGGATCGGACGCAAGGGTGTAATTTCCGCCGAAGGAAGGCCGACTACTGTAAAGACCCGTCTAATCGCTCAGCATCACCAGTTTGCAAGATTCGACAGCGAGACCTCATCTCGAGTTGAGGGCGAATTGTTCGAGCGGTTTTGGGAAGCGGTAGGCGACGAGCTCGGAGGGGCAGATGCGGTCATCGTATCGGATTATTCAAAGGGCGTTGTAACCCAGGAACTTTGTACGCGTCTGATAACGAAAGCACGAGGATCCGGACTTCAGGTGATTGTTGATCCCAAAGGCGTTAACTATTGGAAATACGAGGGTTCATCATTGCTAACGCCTAACGAAAGAGAGGCGCTTGAAGCCGCTGCGTTTCTAGGATGCCTGGAGGATTCAGTGGAAGAAGCGGGAGAACATCTTCGCACTAAGCTTAGCCTTCCGGCCCTTCTTGTTACCAGGGGCGAAAAGGGTATGACGATCTTTGAAGACGGCAGCAGTCCGCGGACCATCGCGGCTCTTGAACGCAAGGTCTTTGACGTCACGGGCGCAGGAGATACTGTTATTGCGGCGGTGGCCGCGGCACAGGCTGCGGGCGCAGATCTTTCTGCGGCGGCGGAGTTCGCAAATATTGCAGCGGGATGTGTGGTCGAAAGGCTGGGCACTTCGCCTGTATCTCTCGAGGACATGCGTCGCGAGATCGGGGCCGAATGAGCCGGGCATCGCAGCCCAAACGAGATCGAATCCTTGTGTTCCGGATCGGGCATCTTGGGGATACAATCGTGGCGCTTCCCGGATTCCAGGCGATCAGGGAAGCGTATCCCGATGCTCACATCGCCTTCCTCTGCAACGCGGTAGGCGGCCGCGAGTTCAAGGTTCCTTCTACGGCGGCGCTCCCGCGAGAAGGACTCTTTGACGAGTTGATCGGTTACGGTGTCTATGGTGGGGCTCGAGGTGCCTTTGAGAAGCTGGGTCTCGTCCAGCGTTTAAGAAAGAAGAAGTTTGATACGGTCTTCTATCTTTTAACTCGAAACCGGACAGCTGCTCAGATCGAGCGGGACAAGAGATTCTTCAGACTTTGCGGTATCCGTGAAGCCCTTTGTGTCGATCACTTGTCTAACAATCTGCTTGAATTCCCGACAAATGCTCCTTTAGCCGCGGTGCAATATGAAGGGGATTTTATTCTGGATTCTCTTGCCAGCGAAGGAGTCCCGGTTGGCGGCGGAAAAGTAGAATTTCCTTTAAAGTCAGGGTTCGGTGATCAAACCGCGGCACTAAAGTGGTGGGAAGATCAGTTTATGCACGGGGAGCGGCCTGAGTCCTTTTCCGTGTTAGGGGTCGGACCGGGAAGCAAGTGGCCATCAAAGGTCTGGTCTGAAGAAAAGTATGAGAAGACTGTTGCTCAGCTGCTCGCGCTGGAAGATCACAACCTCTTTCCGGTCGTTTTTGGAGGACCGGAAGACAGGGAAAAGGGTAAGCGATTGATATCAAGTTGGGGGAAAGGACTTTGCGCAGCCGGCTCGTTGAATGTCAGGGAGGCGGCTGGTGCGATGACCTTCTGTGATCTCTATCTGGGAAACGATACTGGCACGTTGCATATGGCCGCTGCTGCGGGCGTACCCTGTGTCGCAGTTTTTGCGGCAATCGATTATCCGGGGAGATGGGAGCCGCCTGGAAGCGAGCACCGGATCTTCAGAAAGAAAGTACCATGCGAGGGATGCCATACACCGGATTGCTTTAATAACCATCTTTGTCTGGAAGAGATCGGTGTAGAAGAAGTCGTAAGCGCTTGCAGGCGAATCCTTGATGAGCAGAAAGGGTAAAAAGCCGCTCATACTGATCATAAGCAACTACTATCTGCCCGGGATCAAGAGCGGCGGAGGCACCCGGACCGTGGTCAACACCGTCGACCGGCTTTCAGATCGGTATGAATTCCGGATTATCACACGGTCTTACGATGCAGGTGAGGATAAGACCCGATACAGCGGCGTCGAAACCGGAGCCTGGACTCAGGTCGGAAACGCACAGGTCCTGTATCTTGACAGCGACTCAGACATCAGGAAAGTGCTCCCGGAGGCATTGGAGGCGTTTTCACCATCTTTGGTCTATGCCAACAGTTTCTTTTCTCCGCTCACTGTCAGAAGCCTGAGGCTGAGGAGGATCGGGAAGTTGGGCGAAGTGCCGTTTCTCCTTGCTCCGTGCGGCGAGCTTTCGTCAGGGGCCAGAAAGCTGAAGAGGATCAAGAAGACTATTTTTGCGCGGACAGCGGTCGCAGGAGGGCTATACGACGATATCGTCTGGAAAGCGTCGAGCGAGATCGAAGCGGACGAGATTCGGGAACTCCGGGCACAGAGAAAGACAATAATTGTTGCGCCAGACCTGCCGCCCAGGACGATATTTGAAGAATACTCAAAGGAAAGAAAGTTGGAAAAAGAGCGGGGAAAGGTAAATCTGGTCTTTCTTTCAAGGATCGATCGTAAGAAGAATCTAAAGTGGCTTTTCGATAATCTAGAAATCCACGAGGGCAGTATAACCCTTCATGTTTTTGGCACGATCGAGGATGAAGAGTATTACCGTCAGATAGAGGAAAGTTCGATGAGGACCGGGATCCGATTCGAATACAAGGGGTACTTGAAACACGACAGAGTCCCGAGAGAACTATTCAGGTATCACTTTAAGATCATGCCGACTCTCGGTGAGAACTTCGGCCATGTGTTTCTCGAAGCGCTCGCAGCGGGCTGTCCTTTGTTGATCAGTGATCGCACTCCCTGGCTCGATCTGGAAGAAAAATCTGCGGGCTGGGCATTGCCACTTGAAACTCCCAAAGTATGGAATAAAGTCATCGGGAAGATCGTCGCGATGGAAAATGAAGAATATCAGGCAATGTCGAGAGCCTCTCGGGAATATGCCGAAAAATTCTTGTCCGATCCGGAAATTGAGAACGCGACGGTGGAGCTTTTTGACTTTGCGATCGGGAGCCGACATTTTCCGGATAAGACGGCAGAGGCTTAAAGAGGATTCTAGCTGTCGGCATGCCGACTTTTAAAGTTTTATGTCAACAAAGAGGGTGTTGGTCCTCGGTGGAACCGGAATGCTGGGACACAAGCTTGTGCAGGTCCTTCCCGATCACGGCTATGAGGTTTGGGCCTCGCTCAGGGGCAAACCGGTCGAACTCTCACGATTCGGGTTGCTCAGCGAAGAGCGGATCGTAGGCGGGGTAGAAGCAACAGATGTCGATAGCATTCGGCAGGCCTTCGTAAAGTCAGATCCGGATGTGGTTGTAAATGCCGTAGGGGTCGTAAAACAGAAGAGGGAAGCCGGTAACGCGACGATCTCGATCGAAATAAACTCACTGCTGCCTAACCGGCTTTACGATCTTTGCCGCGAGTTCGATTCCGCCCTGCTGTCAATAAGCACGGACTGTGTATTCAAGGGCGACAGGGGCCGTTACGATGAAGAGGATGCGACCGACGCCGAGGACCTTTACGGCCGTAGCAAAGCTCTTGGAGAAATACGGGGAAAAAATGCGGTCACGATCAGGACATCGATCATCGGCCGCGAGCTGAGGTCCACGCAAGGGCTTCTGGAATGGTTCATTTCTCAGAACGGCCAGACGGTTTTCGGATTCAAGAACGCATTCTTCTCTGGCCTTTCAACCGAGGCTCTTGCAAATGCAATTGCCAGGTACGTGCTTCCGAGCCGACAACTTGAAGGGATCTATCACGTATCGGCCGATAGGATCAGCAAGTTTGAGCTGTTGAAGAAAATTCGCGCAGCCCTTGACCTGGATATCAAGATCGTGGCGAAAGGAGATCCGAGGATCGACCGGAGCCTCGACTCGACCAGGTTTTCCGAGATGACAGGATTCGAGGCACCTTCGTGGGACGACATGATCAGAGGAATCGCTGAAGATCCGACACCGTATGAAGAATGGCGAAAACTAAGTACCTAGACAACAAAAGCATACTCGTCACCGGAGGCACAGGTTCGCTTGGACAAGCGCTAGTCAGGCGAATTCTGACCGGCGAATACGGTAAGCCGTCGAAGGTTACCGTATATTCGAGGGATGAGGCCAAGCAGCATTTCATGCGGCTCGATTACTTGCAGAATGCGGCGGCCACCGATGAGGTCATCTATCATAACTCGCGCGATGTGCTCGATTTTACGATCGGCGATGTACGAGATTACCCGGCGCTTTTGGCAGCCTTGAGAGGGGCCGATATTGTGTTTCACGCTGCCGCCCTAAAACAGGTCCCTTCCTGCGAATATTTTCCTTTCGAAGCGGTTCTGACCAACATTCACGGAGCCCAGAATATCGTAAGGGCGATCCGTGAGAATCCTCTCGATGTTGAGAAAGTCGTTGGGATCTCTACTGACAAGGCTTGTAAACCTATTAATGTGATGGGGATGACTAAAGCCATTCAGGAAAGGGTATTGATCGAGGCGAACCGGCAAAGCAGGAATACTGCATTCAATTGTGTTAGATACGGAAATGTGATCGCGTCACGCGGATCGATCGTGCCTCTATTTGTCGATCAGATCAGAAACGGAAGGCCTGTGACGGTGACGCTTGCGGAAATGACGCGTTTCCTGCTGACTCTTGAGAAAGCAGTGGACACAGTAATGGAGGCCTTGATGGAAGGGAAGCCCGGCGAGACATACGTTCCAAGGGTCGAATCCGCAAAGATCACTGATGTAGCAAAGGCACTGATGGGCGCGGAGCAAAGAGAGATCGTATACACAGGCATCCGTCCGGGCGAGAAGATCCACGAGATAATGGTCTCGGAAGAAGAGTGTTTTCGTACGGTCGCCCGTAACGGCTATTACGTGATACTCCCTGTCCTGCCGGAATTGAGGGGAGAAGGGGAGGCCGAAATGGCTCTAGACGCCGAGTATTCCTCGCAGGACGACAACATATCCGTTGAAAAGCTTCGAGAAGTGTTGTCTGAAGCGGGCGAAGAGATACGCCGGTTTATCGACGATTCCAATCAATAGTTCAAGTGTTACTTTAAGAATGAGAAAGATCTTAACGATATTCGGGACAAGACCGGAGATCATTCGCCTCTCGCGGGTACTCGAGAGGCTCGACTCGGCCTGTGAACTTACGACCGTTCATACGGGACAGAACTTCCAGGAGGGTCTGAGCGGGATTTTCCTGAAGGACCTTGGCATCAGGGACCCGGACTTTCACTTAGGGATCAGGGCTTCTTCATTCGGTGAACAGGCAGGACAGATACTCGAGAAGACCCAGAAGGTGCTGGAAAAGGTCCGGCCGGACCGCTTACTCGTTCTAGGGGATACGAATTCCGCACTGTCTGCGATCGTTGCGGCCCGTATGGGAATACCGGTTTTTCACATGGAGGCCGGTAATCGCTGTTATGATGATCGTGTCCCCGAAGAGATAAACAGGCGGATCATCGATCATTCGAGTTCTGTCTTGCTTCCGTATACCTACAGGAGCAAGGAAAATCTAGTACGGGAAGGTATCGAACGGGAGAGGATCTTTGTAACCGGCAACCCGATATATGAGGTGATCAATCATTACGCCGACCGTACCGAATCGTCGAAGGCACTTTGGGAAACGGGTGTTGAGCCGGGCGGTTATTTTCTGGTCACAATGCACCGCGCAGAGAACGTCGATCTTGAGGACCGGCTCAGAGGGATCGTAAAGGGGCTTGATCGGGTGGCGGATGAGTTCGACAAACCGCTTGTTGTGAGTGTCCATCCTCGCACTGCTGACAAACTCTCGAAGTTCGGCATCGAGCCCGGGTCCGAACGTGTGAAACTGCTTGAGCCGTTGGGATTCTTCGACTTTCTTATGCTCGAAAAGAATGCCTCTGCGGTATTGACTGATAGCGGTACCGTTCAGGAGGAATGTGCGATCTTCGGAGTCCCGAATGTCACTTTGAGGGATGTGACCGAACGACCCGAGACCATCGAGTGCGGAAGCAATATCTTGAGCGGCGGCGATGCCGACGCCATACTCTCCGCGGTAAGGCTCGCCGTCGGTCGTAAGGGAACTTGGAAAGCCCCCGGGGAGTATTTCACGGAAAACGTCTCAAGTACGGTAGCCAATATCTTGCTCGGGCATACAAGTATCAGGAAACACCTGTAAATATAAGGAAATGCTGCTTTCGACAGTTCTAGTCGTTTTCGCGTTCGCCGCCTGTTTGGCAGGGACGTTCGCGTTCACTCGATGGAGCCGCCGAAAGGAATTTCTGGACGTTCCTAATGAAAGAAGCTCGCATTCAAAGCCTGTGCCTGTCGGCGCGGGACTGATCATCAGTTCAACCGTTCTTGCAGCTCTTTCCGTCGCGTATCTTTCAAGGACCTTCGAAGGACTCCCGGTTATCTCGCTAAACCTTGCCTCGGTCTTCCTTATAGCCGCCGTCTGCCTCGTAGCTATCAGCTGGCGGGACGACATAAAGAAAGTTCCGGTTTTTCTTCGTTTTCTTACGCACAGCGCTGCTGCGGCCCTTGTACTCTGGTTCTCATCTGGTTGGATCGAAGGGTTGGGAGATTATTGGCTTCCCGGAATCATCCTGAGCTTCATCTGGATCGTCGGCCTCACCAATGCATACAACTTCATGGACGGCATCGACGGCATATCCGGCGTTCAGGCATTGACCGCCGGAATTGGCTGGGGCGCCCTCGGAATTGTTCTGGGACTCGACTCGATCGCCACCGCAGGATTCGTTGTCGGCTCCGCAAGTCTGGCGTTCCTGGTTTTCAACTGGGAGCCGGCGCGGGTCTTTATGGGTGACTCGGGCAGCGCATTTCTTGGATTTACGTTTGCTTGCTTACCGATACTCGCAGTAGAAAGGCTTAATATCGTCGGGTCTGCAGATGATTCGGTGTCCTGGGTCTTTGGATTATTCGGTGCTGTACTGGCGGGTCCGTTCGTAGTCGATTCATCCTTGACGTTCCTGAAGCGTCTCTTGAAAGGTGAGAGAGTTTGGGAGGCGCATCGCAGTCACATGTACCAGGCAATGGTGATCGGCGGAAGCCGGCATGCTACGGTGGCTTTGATATATGCAGTCGCGGGTGTCCTCTGTTCGGCGACGGTAATCGCATCGGTATTGAATCCCTCGCTGCTTTTTCTTCCGGCCGTAGGACTGCTATCGGTTGCGATCGGCCTGGCGTTCTTTGCGTACAGCCGAAATGGCAAGATCGTGTCATCGGCGACCGAATCTGAATAGCTGTCGGATTGGTGCTTTATTGAAAAGGGCGATAACGAGTTTGCCTTGCTCGCCACGTGAGAAAACTACAACTCGAAAGCTTTGGGGTTCGGCTGAGACTCGATTTCGAGGATGAAGAAGCACTTGTTCCCGTGATTGACCGGCTTAGGTTCGTGTTCCGGGACCAGATCAGAATTGGCAACTCGGGAAACCACGAGCACAGATTCGTGATCGGACGTGCTAACGGCGACGAAACCCAGGTAATGGATGTTTATCAGCGGACCCGGCACCCTGTTGCCTCGGCCAGGCTTACGAAAACGATCGAGAGCATGGTGCGAAACAAGATTGCCGAATACGCCGTCGGGAAGGTATTTTTGCATGCGGGAGTTGTATCGATCGACGGAGAGGCGCTTGTGATTCCGGGAAGGTCGCGGACGGGGAAATCGACCCTCGTGAATGCACTGTTAAACCATGGTGCGGTCTACTATTCGGACGAGTATGCGGTGATCGATAAAGACGGTGAAATACACCCTTTCGCGAAACCGATATCGTTGAGAAGCACTGAGAGAGATGAGGGCATTGAAGAGGTCGTTCCGGAAGAACTTGGGATCGAGGTCGGGCACGACCCGGTTCCGTGCAAAATGGTTTTGTTGACGGAGTTCGTGGAGGGCGGAAAGTGGTCGCCTTTTGAAGTAGGAAATGCAGCCGGTGTGCTGAAGCTGATAGAGAACTCGGTGGGCTTACGAACGAATACTTGTTTCTCACTTAAAGTCTTGAATAAGTTAGCACTTCGTGCCATAATCGCTCAAAGCTGCAGGTCAGAAGCTTTAGAAACAGCGATAAAGTTAATAGAATTCTTTAAGCGTCCAAGTATCGGCATACAACAACAAGGATCAAATACCTCATAGGTTGTCAGGAGGAGAAATGAACAGTTCCCAAATTCCAATTGCTCGAAAGGAAGGTCTCGTTATACAGGAAGCATCCGGCGAGGTGCTCGTATACGACCTCGATAAAGACAAGGCGTTTAGCCTCAATCCCACTGCGGCTGAAGTTTGGAGGGCATGCGATGGGAACAGTTCGGTAGCGGAGATCGCAAGTAACTTGAGCGGGTCGCGTGACCAGGAAGAGAAGGAAAAGGTAGTTTGGCTAGCTCTCGATCAACTTAAAGAGAAGAATCTTATCGCCAACGAGATCACCTCGCGATTTGAAGGCGTTAACCGTAGGGAAGTTATCAAAAAAGTAGGATTAGCAACAGCGATCGCTTTGCCGGTGATTGCGATGCTTAGCTTCCCGTCCTCGACGCTTGCAGCGGCTTGTCCGGTTTCTCTTTGCGGAGGACTTGGCGTTTCCGGAGGTTGCGGCCCCGGTGAGCGTTGCTGCCCGAGCACCGTGATTCCCGGTACTTTCCAATGCGTTTCTGCATTCGGCCTTGATTGCGGAGCGATTCCTGGAACGACCGCTTGTCCGTAAACAGCGCATTCGATATATCAAAATGGCCAAGCCGGGCAACGGCTTGGCCATTTTCGTTTAGAGAGATGGCTCGATCGAGTGTCTTGAGACGCGCGTAGCGATATGGACTCAAGTTTTTTCAATGTCCTTGGAAAAAGTTTCGGTCTGAAACTTCCTGAATCCGCTCCCGACGCATGGATCCGGAGATGGCTTCCTCAGAACAGTGTGTTCTCGGAGGAGGCAGTAAACTGCATAGGGACTTTCGAACTAAGGGTCGAAGAATCAGAGCTTGAAAACGGCCTCTATTGGCAGGATGAGCTGCTTTGCTCTTTTGGCGGATATGATGAAGAGACGGCGGATGGTTTTGAGGCTTTGGTACAGATGACCCTTGCTTCGAATTCGCTTCCGGAGCATCTTTTCCTTCACGCCGGCGCAGTCGACCTTGACGGTATCGGGATCATATTTCCCGGTGATTCAAGGAGTGGAAAGTCGACGCTGACGAGATGCTTTCTTGAGAAAGGCGCAAAGTACTACTCGGACGACTGCGCGGTCGTGGATAGTTCAGGCAGGCTTGTTCCATTTCCGAGCGCACTGAAGCAAAGAGAAGGCAGAAAAAACCGGAGAGTCGAGGACCTGAGTTTCGAAACAGCGGGAACCGGAACAAACAAAAGCATCGACCTGGTCCTCTTTTCAGACTTCGAGTCCGGCGCGTCCTGGGCCCCTGAAAAACTCTCGGACTCCGAGGCAGTTTGGAGGCTCCTCCAGAACCTATTTTTCCCTCCTGCGATGCGCGAGAATCCTAAAGAGGCACTCGGCATACTCCGTTCCGTATGTGGCGGTGCCGAATGCTATCTGGGGAAACGCGGTGAGGCGTCAGAGATCGTCCAGTTTGTACGCGGTCTATCTTGACCATGGTTTTTAGCCATTGATGCAGCAAGAAACAGCAAGCGAACGCGGGGTCCTTTCCCTATACCAGAAGGTCTATGAGCGAAAGCTGGCGGACCTGTTTCAGAGGCTTGCGGATTCTGGGCAAAAGGCGATCGTTATCAAGGGTTGGGCCTCTCAGAGACTCTATGCGGACAAGCTCGAAAGAAAGCCAGGCGATCTTGATCTCATAGTCGATCCGAATGAAAAGAACGAATTCTGGCGGGACACTTCGGGTCTGACGGATCTCGGCCTGGATCTTCATTTTGGCCCCAGGCATCTCGACTCGATGAGTTTTGAAGACCTGCTCGATCGTTCGGTCACGGTCGATCTGGAGGAAGTCCCCGTCCGTGTTCTCTGTCAGGAAGATCACCTGAGAATTCTATGCGTTCACTGGCTAACTGACGGCGGGGAACGAAAGGAGCGTCTTTGGGATATATATTGGGCAGTCGAGAACCGGTCTCCAGATTTCGACTGGCAGAAATGCCTCAACGTAGTTTCGGAGAAACGGCAGAAGTGGATCATCTACACGATCGGGCTAGCTAACAAGCATCTTGATCTGAGCCTTGAGGATCTGCCTTTCAAGGAAGAAGCACTGGACTTGCCAAGCTGGCTTTCCGAAGCCGTTGAAAGCCGCTGGAGAAAAGGCATTCCGCACGTACCACTTCAGCATGTCGTATGGTATCCGAAGCAGTTGTTACAGCAGCTCCTGAAGAGGTTTCCGCCGAATCCCGTAATGGCTCTCGTGGGTTTTGAGGGAGATTTTGACGCGCGGTACAGATTCCACTATCAGATCGGGTTTATCTTCAAACAGGCTCTTCCGTCATTCAGGAGGGTTTATAGAGCGGTTCGGCAGTAGGTGAGACTAATGACCTGTACCCTTTCTATCGACACCTGCATCGGTTCGGGAAGCGCCGTCCTGTACAAGGATGACGTCAGACTTGCGGCTGCAAATAGTTTGCGAGACGCTGGGCGTGAAACAAATGCGCTGGTCCTTATCGAACAGATAGTCCGACTTACCAACCTTGGATTCAAAGACATTGACGAGTTCGTTGTAACGCGAGGTCCGGGTAGTTTTACGGGTGTTAGGACGGGGCTCTCGATCGTCAGAGGTTTCCTCAGATCAGGCACCTATGGCTTTCGATCCTGCACGACGATGCAGGCACTTACTGTAGCTGCCGGAGACGGACCGGTTCAATGTGCCACATTGATCAATGCAGGCAGGAAAGAACTGGCGGTTCAGGAATTCGAAAGAGATCAGGGCGAACAAACCTTTGTCGAGAAGGGCCCGCACAAGGTGATCTTCGATTCCGATCTTGTCACGGGATTTGCAAGATCGGAAAAACTCATACTGGTAGCTGAAGCCGGGCTTTCCGAGCGATTGTCCGTATCGCCGTTGGAGATCATCTTTGCAGGATCTGGAATTGCCGACCTCGCTTATGAGTTCGTTGGCAGGGCAGAGGGCTCTAAGGGTCTCGGCTACATTGATGCGATCTACACGAGGGACTTCATTGGCGGGAAAAGCTGAAAAATCCGTATCTATCAGGAGAGCCGTTCCCGGAGACGCCTTCAGGGTCAAGAAACTTGAGATTGATGCAGGACTTTCGCCGTGGCCGGCCGCAGATTACGAAAAAGAGGCGGTCCGCGACGGGTCTCTCTTCTTTGTAGCTGTCCTCAAGAACAACGATTCTCTGTCCGGCTTTATTTTAGTGCGTCTGATAACGCATATTCAACGTTATGATAAAGGGAGCATCCCTTTGGCTCACGCCGAGTTGCTAAACATTGCAGTTTCCAGTGAGAACAGGCGGTCAGGGATAGGGAGAAGGCTTCTGCTTGAGGCCGTGAAACACTTTGAGGCAGATACTACGAACCTAAATCTGGAAGTGAGGAGATCGAACAATTCCGCGATCGCGTTCTATAAAGATTTTGGCTTTGTTGAGGTGGCTATTCGACCGGGCCTGTATCGAGATCCACCAGAGGACGGGATCTTGTTGAGTATGAGAATCAACAAATAGCTTGCCTAGAAAAATAGGTCTGGGGTATCATTGGGTTTACAGAAGACAATCTGAGTCCGAAGACGTTTCCGGCTCGTTTTGAAAATTAATCACCAAGAAAGGAAGGGAAACCCAAACTTATGGACATGTCGACAACCGAGTCTGTGAAAGAAGAGTTGATGAAAGAAAGTCAGACGTTCAGGGACCTTGTTCACCAGCACCAAACTTACGAAGAACGCTTAACCGAGCTCGCAAACCTCACGTACCCCAGCGAAACCGAACAAATCGAAGAAGTAACGATAAAGAAGAAGAAGTTGAATGTGAAGGATGAGATATACGCCATGATGGCGGAGTATGAAAAATCTCACTAGTTTCGGTTAGGGAACACATTTTGAGAAGGACGGCTACGGGCCGTCCTTTTCTTTTCCACATGTGGATTTTCTTGCAATCCCCAGAACGCCGCGATCGTAAGGCACTATCAGAATGCCGGCGACCTTCAATGGCGGACTTACAAAGAATGCTGCGTTGTCGACTTCAAAGGCATTTACCACTCTTCCGTCATTCATCCTTATCACATGAACATCATTTGAGCCGAAGCTCAGAAAAGCCGAATAGTCCTCATTCAGTTCCACAGATCCAACTATCCTCCCCGCCAACTTGCGCTTCCAGATCCTCTGTCCGCTATTTCGCGAAAGCTTGTATACGAAGTTGTCCCGCGAGATCACGATCAGGTCTTCTCGATCCATCGAAAGGCCGTCGATCTCTCCGCCTGTCCTGGACCTCCACAACACTGAGCCGTCTTTGATATCCAGGGCATACACAGAGCCTTCCTTGGTTCCCACGAACAGCAGATCGCCAGACCTAAGAAAGGAACCTGATGCAGTTTCTTCGATCTCAAGCTTTTGACTCGTAGATCCGGGGTACTCAGAGTCGATAGGATAGATCGCCCGTTTGGTCCACGCGTAGAATTCACCTTCGCTCTCTGAAATGCCTATGAATCCATCGCCGGAAAGCCGCAGGCCAGGGACTGTCTTCTGCGAATCAGTGATCAAGAGATCGCCTGCAAACCCGAGGATCGCAGCTTTACCCTCGCCAAATGCGGCTAACCGATCGGACGGAAAGGGAATTTCAGACGAATTCTTGTAGATTCCTGTCTGGGTATCAATACTGTAGAAACGAATCGAACGTGAACCGTCTCCTGAATCAACAATTCCAGGCGTTCTAAGCACGTCCCCCGTATACGTAATCCCGGGAGAAAGAGAACCGCCAATTTCCGTTGACCATAGCAGGTCACCGGTATTTGCTTTGAAACCTTTGATTGTTGAGGGCGTCTGCGGTAGAAAGAAGATTAGATCGTTATCAGACGCAATGGGAATTCGTGACATTGTCGCCGATGGAATGCTCCAGCATTGTTCCAGCGGTTCTGCCCAGCTGACATCCTGCGACAGGCAGGGAAACCCGAAAGCCAGAATCCATATGGTCGAAAAGAGTTGAATGTCGAGCAGACGTTTTTTCAAGGTGATCGCTTCTTTGTAATTTCAGATTTTGTTAAATAGAATTGTGCCGGATCGGGACAAAGCTTTCCTCATAAAACAGTCCCTTCCGATGAGCATCGGCGGTTGTTCCGTTCGCTCACAACTACCCACACAGAAGGAGTAACTTATGTCATTCAACAAGATCACTATCGTAGGCAATCTCGGACGAGATCCGGAACTGCGATACACCCCTCAAGGCACCGCTGTCTGCAACTTCTCTATGGCCACCAACGAGAAACGCCGTGATAAGTCCGGCGAGCTTCAAGACATTACGACCTGGTTCCGCATCACTCTCTGGGGAAGGCAGGCCGAAAATGCTTCAAAATATCTTCAGAAAGGAAGCCAGGTCTACATCGAAGGCCGACTGCGGATAGACGAGTGGACGGATCGTGACGGAAATACCCGGCAAACGCTCGATGTCAATGCTAGCGATATGCAGTTTCTTGGCGGGAGACAGGACGATTACTCTTCTTCTTCAGATGACGAGTACGATTCGAGTTCTTCTTCCGGGGAATCCGCTAAGGCCGCGGCTTCAGGAGATTCAGGAGACGATGACGATATCCCTTTCTAGGAGCCCAAGACATTTCACCTCACTTGATAAGGGCGCCTGATTCAGGCGCCTAACCATTTACCCATAGCCCTGAATTTCTCGAATCGTTTTTCAAGCAGTTCTTCTGTCGAAAGGACCGAAAGCTGTTTCAAATGCTTCTCGATCGAGCGTTTTAGTTCTTTCGTGACCGGATCGTCAGCAAATGACTGATCTTCTTCTTCGTCAGACACTTCCCAGTCACTAGCTTCCGGAACGATCTCGTCTATCAATTCCAGCCTTCGAAGGTCGAGCGCCGTCAGTTTCAGGCTGTTGGCCGCTTTTTCGGCTTCCGCCGCGTCTTTGAATAGAATGGCCGCACACCCTTCAGGTGAAATGACAGAGTAAACGGCATTCTCACACATTAAGACACGGTCCCCGATCCCTATCGCCAGCGCGCCGCCGGATCCGCCTTCTCCAAGCACTACGATTATTGTCGGGACCTTTAACTGGGCCATTTCGCGAAGATTGAATGCGATTGCCTCGGCCTGTCCTCGTTCCTCAGCGTCAATTCCTGGATATGCACCTGGTGTGTCGATGAAAGTGACGATCGGCCTGCCAAACTTTTCAGCCAGGCGCATCACACGCAATGCCTTCCGATAGCCTTCCGGTTTGGGCATCCCGAAATTCCTGTGCCGCCTCTGGTTCGTATCTCGGCCTTTCTGATGACCGATCACCGCGACCTCCGCTCCGTTCAGCCGTGCAAATCCGGAAACGATTGCAGAATCGTCGGCGTATCTGCGGTCGCCGTGAATCTCTACAAAGTCTTCAAAAACGCTTTCGAAAATATCGAGCGCATACGGCCTGGCAGGATGCCTCGCCCTCTGAACCCGTTCAAAAGCGCTCTCCGATCTCTCTTCCATAGCTTCAGCCGAAGTCCCAGTCGATGGCACAGCCAAGTTCCTCCAATTCTGTTGAGATCTTGCTCGAACCGCTGATGCGCATCGGCGGTGAGTCAAGCGTAACCCAAACCCCTCTTCCAGCCGGTATTTCCAGCGTCACTTCGCACGATCCCTTTCCGGAACCGAGCAAAGTGAAAACTCCCTCCAATAGAGAATCTTCGAGACGTTCGGGAAATTTGATTATAAGCTTTCGAGCCTGTTTGTAAATCGCTTCAGTCAGGCTGGTTACGTCGTTGACGATGACGACGAGATCATTCCCGTCGTTCGATTCGACGCGGCCCTTGACTATCAGCAGCTCGTCATCCTTCAAAAGCCCGGCGTGTTTTGCGAATGCCTCTGCCCAAGTGAGGCACTTCACAGTACTGGTTTGATCCTCAAGAGTGAAAATGCAGAATCTGTTTCCCTTTCGGCTTTGTCTTACCTGAGGCTTTGCGACCATTCCCGCGAGGGTGATCTCGTCTCCGGGCATCGCTCCGGAATGATCTACTATCTTTCCAATTTTCATTTCATCGAGTGTTCTCGAATGACTGTCGAGCGGATGACTCGAAAGATAGAAGCCCACAGCCAGTTTTTCCTTTCCGGACAATTCATTCGTTGTCCAGCGTTTCGCGAAAGGCAGTAAATCCTTTGCCTCCGCAACTCCGGCAGAGGCATTAGCGAACAAAGCGCTCTGTCCCATCTGTTTGTCGTTCCAGACCCTCTGGCCATGGCTCAGTGCCGCATTGACGCTTTCGAAATGCCTTGCCCTCCAGGAGGCAGGGTCGCTGTCCGGATCTAGAGAATCAAACGCTCCCGCGCAGATCAGGCTCTCTAGCGCCCTGCGGTTCAGAGCCCCTTGCTCTATCCTTGAAACAAAATCGAAAAGGGAAGTGAACCTCCCGCCCTTCTTCCTCGCCCTCAGGATCGCTTCTACACTACCCGCGCCTATACCCTTGATGGCGGTCAATCCGAATCGCACCGCTCCCTCCAGCGGAGTGAACCCCGCGTCGCTTTCATTAACATCAGGCGGAAGAAGTTTGAGACCTGAATCCCTTAGCTCGTTCGCGTATTTGTAGATCTTCGCAGAATCGTTCGCTTCGCTTGAAAGTACTGCAGCGTAGAAAAATGCGGGATAGTGAGCCTTTAAATATGCGGTCTGAAACGCCACGTATGCATACGCGACCGAATGGCTGCGGTTAAACCCGTAGTCCGCAAACTGAGCCATAAGGTTGTAAATCTCTTCCGCTTTTACCTTGTCTATGCCGCGTTCGACGGCACCGTCGATAAACCGGCGTTCGTGCTCGGCCATCGCTGCCCGCTTCTTCTTACCCATCGCCCGGCGCATCATGTCCGCCTCTCCCAGGGAGTAGCCGGCAAGTTTCTGCGCCAGTTGCATAATCTGCTCCTGATAGACAAGTATCCCGAAAGTATTCTCAAGGATATCCTCCATCTCGGGAACTATGTATTCGACCTTCTTTTCACCCCTTCGGCGGGCGATAAAATCCTCGACCATGCCGCCGTCGAGCGGCCCGGGACGGTAAAGTGCGTTAAGCGCCGAAAGATCCTCAAGGTCTTTCGGTTTCAGTTTTCTGCAGATCTCCTGCATACCGCCCGACTCGAACTGGAACACAGCATCGGTCTTTCCTTCGCCAAACAGCTTCAGTGTGGGTTCGTCGCTGAGAGAAACAGAAGACCAGTCGACTGTCTCACCGGTCTTCTGCTTAAGACTGTTTAAGCAATCGTTTATGATCGTGAGAGTCGTCAGCGCGAGGAAATCCATCTTAAGCATGCCCGCATCCTCAAGGTCTCCCATCGGAAACTGACTTGTAAGTTCGTCATTCCGGCTGGATACCGCTACAGGGACGAGTTCTTCAAGAGGCTGCGGCGAGATCACTACTCCTGCGGCGTGAACGGATGTATGCCGGGAGCAGCCTTCAAGGCGCAGCGCGAGATCCACTAGCTCTTCAACCTTCTTGTCCTTTTCGATCGCTTTTCTGAGCTCCGGAACCTGTTCGAGTGCCTGGCCTATGCTGACGTTTCTGCCGCGAACCGGAGGCGGGATCAGTTTTGCGATCCTCTCCACGTCCGCATATGGCATGTTTAATGCGCGGCCGACATCTTTAATAGAGGCGCGGGACGCCATCGTGCCGAACGTGATTATCTGGCACACCGAATCGCGGCCGTAGAATTCCGCGACGTGCTCAATCACCTCACCGCGTCCCCTTACGCAAAAGTCGATATCTATATCCGGCATCGAGACCCTCTCCGGATTAAGGAAGCGCTCGAACAGAAGATCGTGTTGGATTGGATCGATGTCGGTGATCTCCAGGCAGTATGCTATGAGCGATCCAGCCGCGGATCCGCGCCCGGGTCCGACCGGAATGCCTTTAGCGCGTGCGAAGCGCACGAATTCCCAGACGATCAGGAAGTACCCTGGAAAGCCCATGTCATCGATGATGCGGAACTCTTCCTTTAGACGTTCGCGATAAGTGCCAAGGTCATATTTCAGCTGACCTTTGTCAGCAGATGGATCCCAGACGTTCGCCTTCCTTCTGTTAAATCCCTCTTCGGTGACTTCTTTCAAGTAGTCGATCTCGGTCGTGCTTTCGCTTTCATCCGGAATCGGGTACTTGGGAAGGAAGTATTTGTTGCCGAGATCGAACGTTACCTCGCAAGAGTTGGCGATCCTGACCGTGTTCTCGAGGGCTTCTGGAAGATCATCTCCAAACAGGGCCCACATCTCTTCCTTTGATCGCAGGTGAAAATTCGAAGCCCCAAGTCCAGGCCTTGTCGAATCCTCTACCGTCTTACCTTCGCCGATGCACAGCAGTGCTTCGTGAGCTCTCGCGTCGTCGGTCGACAGGTAGTGCGCATCATTCGTCGCGACAAGAGGAACGCCCATCTCCTTGGAGAGAGATATCAGATCGGGTCTGATCGTCCTCTCAGCTTCAATGCCGTGGTCCTGTACTTCCAGAAACAAGTCCCGGCCAAACAGGCTTTTCAAAGTCTGCAGGTTGGACCGGGCCTTTTCCTTGTTTCCGTTCTGTAGATGGTGTCCGACGGGTCCCTTTAGATTCGAAGTGAGGCATATCAATGATCCCGCCCTCTCGGTCAACAGATCCAGATCGATCCTGGGCTTATTGTAAAAGCCTTCCGTGTAGGCTTTGGACGAAAGATTCACGAGGTTCAGATACCCTTCATAATCCTTTGCAAGAAGCACCAGATGATAGAAAGGCAGTTCTCCAGATTCGACTACCGCTGACTTGTCGAATCGACTGCCAAAAGTGAGGTTGGCCTCGTAGCCTATGATCGGTTTTAGGCCGCTTGCCTTCATTTGGCGGTAAAAGGAAACGGCACCGAACATATTGGCGTAGTCGGTGATCGCACAGGCTTCCATCTCGAGCTCAGACAGCTTCTCCACAAGCGGTTTCAGACGGATGCAGCCTCTTAGGAGGCTCAGGTCCGTGTGGACGTGCAGATGGACAAAATCCCCTGTTTTCGACATAATTTTGCGTTTGATACTGGCGCGGCGAGGCAGTCTTTTTATGAAGAAAGTGTATTTGGAAACGTTCGGATGTCAAATGAATGTTTCGGACTCAGAACGGGTCGTGACATTGCTAGAGAACGAGGGGTTTGAGATCACGAAAGACGAGGGTTCCGCCGACGTGGTCATCTTCAATACCTGTTCAGTAAGGGAGAAAGCCGAGCACAAACTATACACCCGAGTAGGACAGATCAGGAATGACCCGGACGCCAATAAACTGGTCGGGGTCATGGGCTGCGTCGCCCAGCTTGAAGGAGAGACTCTATTTGAGAAGGACCGGGGTATCGATTTTGTCGTCGGCACCAAAGCGGTCGGGCGCGTGCACAAGGCGATTCGCAATGCTGAATCCGGTACCCGAAACGTCATCGACCTGAAGGGCCGCGAAGATGACTACGACTGGGACGTTTCCCATACCGCCCGCCACTCTCCTTATGTCGCTTTCCTTCCGATCATCGAAGGCTGTAACAAGTTTTGCACTTACTGCATCGTCCCATTTTCGCGAGGCAGGGAAAAGAGCCTTGCGGCTTCGGAGATCGTCCGTCAGGTGCTGGAACTCAGGCGCGGAGGAGTGAAGGAAGTCCATCTCATAGGACAGAACGTAAACAGCTACCGGCCAAAATCCGAGTCGGGGCTCGAGGATTTCAAAGGGGCTACCCCTTTTTCGAGGCTTCTTCGCGCGGTCGCGGCGACCGGCATCGAAAGGATAAAGTTCACGACTTCCTTTCCGAGGGACTTTCACCCTGACATAGTCGATGCGATCAATGAATACGAGAACCTGTGCAACTGGGTCCATCTTCCCGTTCAGAGCGGCAGCGATCGGATCCTGCGCGCGATGCGGCGGGGACACAACGTCGATAGCTATAAGAAGAGAATTGATCACATAAAGGCGTCGCCACGGTCATTGTCTTTGACTACCGACATCATCGTCGGATTCCCGGGGGAAACCGAAGAAGACTTCGAAGCGACGAAAGATCTGGTCAGATATTGTGAATACGACGCGGCATACATCTTCAAATATTCTCCGAGGCCTGGAACTCCGGCCGGTGAACTGGCGGACGACGTTTCCGCGGGGGTGAAAACCAGTCGTTTTCTGGAGTTGGAAAACATCCAGAAACGTAATGTCAGCAGATCTCTTTCAAAGTCCGTGGGATCGACTTTTAGCGTCCTCGCAGAAAAGCGTTCGGGAAAAGACAGCCGTCATCTGTCTGGACATACGACCTGCCATAAAGTCGTAAATTTCAACAGTAACGGGGCATCAGAAGGCGATATTTGCAACGTCCGCATCACCGAGGCCAAAAGGAACACTTTGTTTGGTGAAAGGATTTAAATTTTGTACGATAGTCGAATGCAGATCGAGGTTAAAATCGGTGCTCTGATCATGGATCCGAACAGCAACACGCCGATTGTCGTCCTCAAGGGAGTCGATTCAGACCGCATCCTTCCGATTTGGGTTGGAGCGTTCGAAGCAAATGCGATCGCGCTTGAGATCGAAAAGATAGTGCCGCAGCGGCCTATGACCCACGACCTGCTCCGAAACTTCATCATCGAGATCGGCTACACCGTCAACAAGATAGTCATTTCCGACCTCAAAGAGAATACGTTTTACGCAGTCATCGAACTGAGCGACCAGAACGGTGACACCGTGATCTTCGACGCAAGGCCCTCCGATGCGATAGCTCTGGCGTTGAGGACCGATTGTCCGATCTATGTTGAAGAAGAGGTGTTCGAGGTGTCCGGTCAAAGCGCTGACTCCGAAGAACCCTCGTTCGAAAGTTCCGAACCTTCCCAGACAGAGGAGTGGCCTGATCTGATCGATTAGGTTTGACCGAATGATCATCGCAATAGCAAACCAGAAGGGCGGCGTCGGCAAAACGACGACGGCCATCAATCTCGCAGCGGGCTGCGCAATAAGAGGAAAGCGGGTTCTTATCGCTGATCTCGATCCTCAAAGCAATACTTCGCTATCGTTTCTCCAGCACGAGAACCTGAACGGCAGCGCATATGAGCTTCTGACGGACCTCAACCGGGATCTTGAGGATTTTGTCTACCCTTCAGGTATCGAAGGTGTCGACGTGATCCCGTCAAAGATCAATCTCGCCAAGCTGGAATCGAAATTGGTTGGCGAATTTGACGCCATCTACAGGCTGAAGGACAGGATCGAGCCCCTAAAGAAGAAGTACGACCTGATCATCTTCGACACGCCGCCCACGCTCGGATTGATAACCGTGAACGCGCTTGTCGCGGCTTCCCACGTCCTGATTCCGATACAATCTTCTTATTTTGCACTCGAGGGTACGGACGACCTTCTGGAAACGATCGAGAAAGTGAGGTCACGGCCGAATCCGAAACTGGAGCTCCTAGGCGTCCTCGTAACACTTGTCGACAAGCGCACGACGCTTTCAAAAGATGTCGAAGCGCATATCCGGGACGTATTCGGATCAAAAGCCTTTAAGACCACAATAAGCAGAAGCGTACGTCTTGAAGAATCCCCCGCACACAAAGAGTCGATCCACACCTTTGCTCCAAGTTCGAGCGGCGCTGAAGAATATATGAGCCTTGCCGAGGAGGTCCTGAAACGTGCCTGAAAGAGGGTTGCCAACCGGTTTGAAGATGCGACACGACTCGCATTACGTTGAAGAGCTTTCAAAAGCGAACCGCTCGCTGGGAAAGATGATCTCGATCGACAAGATCGAACCGAATCCGGACCAGCCGCGTTCGGAGATCGGGGACCTGACCGAACTCTCAGCATCCATTAAAAGTAAAGGAGTACTTGAACCTTTATTAGTTAAACCACGTGACGATGGGAGTTATATGATCATCGCAGGTGAAAGGCGGTGGCACGCTTCCAAACAGGCGGGTTTGCAGGAAGTTCCGTGTATTGAGCTCGATATCGATGAGAATTCGATCGCAGAGATCGCTCTTATCGAGAACATGCAGCGAAAAGACCTTACGATCTGGGAGGTTGCAGACGGTCTCCTCGATCTCGCTGTCCGGTTCGGATACACGCACGACGACATTGCCGAAAAGATCGGAAAGAGCCGCACCACGGTCACGGAATCGATCGCAATAGCGGGTCTTCCGAAACCCGTCCGGGAACGATGCAGCGAAGCCGGAATCTCTGCAAAATCAGTCCTTATCGAGGTGTCCAGGCAGTTCGACGAAGACGCGATGCATAAACTTCTGGACGAAATCGAGGGCCAGGACCTAAAGAGAACCGAAATCCGCGACAAGGTGCGGACTGAAAAGAGCCCATCGTCAAAAACGCCGAAAAAGAAAGCAGAGAAGCCGGATGAACCAGATCCGGGTATTGAACATTCACGTGAAGGCAACGACGCCGACGATATCCTTTCGGTTGAAACATCCGAACCGGATCACTCGAATCTCTTTGAGTACTCATCTTACGACGGGACATTTGATCTGAGGGTCAACTTCAATACGGACGATGAATACTCGAGAAAGGAAGTTCTTCTGGCACTGAAGGAAGCGTTTGAGGCCGTAAAGGCCGGGCATGCCGGGGATTAGGCACCTTTGTGAGCAAGTAGATCAGGCTTCTTACTTTTATAACATAATCCTTATTATCAGACGCAGACCGTGTGAGGCTTTTAACGGAGTGATCCACCTCCCTTTGTCAGTTTTTCATTCTTAGAAACAGCACCCATTGTTTCACTGTACTGGAGATCCCCTACTCCCAGCCCAGGCTCCTTAATTTTCGCTTTCGGTTTCTGGCTTCTGATTTGCAACTTCTGTATTCTTCTTGGCGATCACCTGAGATTCGGCGCATACCTGATTTGATCGAAATTTCCCTCAGGGATTCGGTAACGTTTGGTCAAGCTTATCTACGAACACCCGATTGACGAATATCCTTGCGCGCACCCAGCCAGAATAGAAGCCGGATCACGGCGCCACGCCGTCAGGCTCTGTGATCTTCTGGATAGCCCTTGTTCTTTTATCTCGACGGCATCTGCTACTGCAATACCGAACCTGGTCCCAGCACTGCTTCCATTTTCGGCGCCACTTGAAGGGCCTCTTGCAGTCGGCGCAGATCTTTTCCGGTAGATGCTGTTTTCTCTTCATCTTCCGTTTTCGAGTATCTCCTCAGCATTTTCCGGACGCGCATACGGAAAGTCGGAAAGTTTTTTTAGGGCATAGTAGCTGTTCAAGCCGGAAATACCTGCCGATCGGGAAAATTCAAGATCGATATATCCTTCCTCTGTTAGCGCCGTGGGCTCAATGAAGACAAATTCGACCTCCCCAATAATTAGGACTGTGCCGTTGCTTTCGATCGGGACACGGTCTTTGAGGCTCATCGCGATCTTTACTTCTGATTGACGAACGAACGGCGCATGAAAGCCGTTGATGAACTCGTTTTCGATCCCGCACTTTTCAAATTCGGATTCGTCCCTTTTAAACTTTGCAGACGTCAGGTGCGCATTCGCAACCAGATCAGTCCTGACATGGTTTATGGTGAATTTTTTAGTTTCCGATATGTTTTCGAGCGTATGCCGGGCGACTTCGCCCTTCGGTCTCGAAACAAATCCTATAAGGGGCGGATCACTACCGAGGTGAACAACGGAACTGAAGATCGCGACGTTGTCCGAGCCCGAAAGGCTACGGGTGCCGATAAGGTTCGCGGGCTTCACACCGGTTATCGAATTAACAATATTCAGCCGACGGATACGGTGCATCGAGCCAAGCTCTTTTCTGGTGATGATCATCTCGCTTTCAGAAGAGGGTAGCCTGGCCTGTTAGTTCCCGTTCGCACTCCCGCCAGAATTTAGAGAAAGAAGGAAAGTAGCCGTCGAGACTGAACATCCAGTCTCTGGGTTCTTCCCTTCCTGCAAAATGCCGTGCAAACGGATGCTCTTTGAAAATGATGGCAGACTTCCCTGCCGCATCTTGAAGTTCGGAGAATTCACCGGAAAAGATTTGAACACCGTCGATGTTTCGTGCCAATTGAACAGCGAAATCGATGGTATTCGCCGAGACCGGATACTCCTTGAAATGAGATGGTTCGAAAAGAAGAACCCTGTTCGCATCGAGTTCTTTGTGCCAGATGGGATCCAGATTATAGAGGGTGTAGATCAACGTCGGTCGCGTTTGATCGATCTCCGGCGGTCTTGATTCTGGAAGCTTCGTCTCAAGTATCGGTAAACACGTAGACAAGAGTCGTTCCGGAACATCTGTACCTGAAAGTTCGTCGTAGCCCAAGTCTAGAAACGTATCCTCTTGTTCTGTGTGGCAGTATCTGTTGATGTTCTGCTGATTGGCAAAATACTTTTTGTGACTGTTCGTGCCCGCGACCCACTGCCAGCTAAGTGTGTTGCTCGCCCAGTCCCCGTCGAGGAGATGAAAATACATCCATCCTGCAGGGACCTTCCAATGGCTTAGCCCTATGTTGCACGCGATTGACGCCGTGTACATCCGGACGTGATTGTGCATATACCCCGTTTCATAGAGTTCTCGAATATCCCTGTCAACTGCCTCTATACCTGTTTCAGCGTCCACCAGCGCCGAAGGCATTTCCAGGTTATTTACCGCGACCTGCCGTGAACGAAGATCGGAGTTGATGCCTTCGCCCTTGCTGATCCATACCCGTTGCCAGTAGTCCCGCCAGGCCAACTCCTGAATGAACTTTTTGATCTTTCGCGGATCGTATCCCCGCTTGAGAGTCCTCTTGAGGACCTGCTTCGTCGATATAACCCCTCTCGAGATGTATGGGGACAGCTTTGTAACGGCGCCGTCCACAAAGTTCCTTGTCCGACCGTATGAAACTGGATCGATAGTGTCGATCCGTTCCAGGACTGCTTCATAATCTGTTGGAAACATATACTCTTGGCTTCGAGGTAGGGCGCCTCATGGATGCACCTGTTCAATGCCGTGAAGAGATCAGCTGAGGAACCGCGAGCAGGCGTGTTTATACCGTTGACGGAACTGAGTTTGGACGGTATGATTGCTGTTTTGAGCAAATCCGGCTTGCCTTTCAGGTACAGGCTGTAAAGGAGTATAGGAACTTTGGCTAAATCACATTTCTTTTTTACATCGGAATCGGTCACGGAAGGCCATCCGGACAAGATCTCGGATCAGATCTCTGACGCGATCCTGGACGCTATCCTAGACCAGGACCCTACTGGTCGCGTTGCGTGCGAAACTCTGGTTACAACCGGTCTGGCCGTAGTCGCTGGTGAGATCACAACTGACGCGAAGGTAGATTTCCAAAAGATCATCCGCAATACGATCAGTGATATCGGATATAACAATGCGCATTACGGTTATGACTCGAACACGATGAGTGTCCTGAACGCCGTGGGTACCCAGTCGCCCGATATCGCACAGGGTGTCGACACAGGCGGTGCGGGAGATCAGGGGCTTATGTTTGGTTTCGCCTGTAACGAAACTCCCGAACTCATGCCGATGCCGATACAGCTGGCTCACGACCTCACACTTAAGCTCTCTGAGGTCCGCAAGGACGGCACACTTGATTATCTGAGGCCGGACGGCAAGTCACAGGTCACAGTCGAGTACAGGAATGGAAAGCCAGCCCGTGTCGACGCAGTCGTAATCTCGTCTCAGCACGCGGATGAGATCTCGAATGAGCAGATACGCGAAGACATCATGGCAAAGGTCATCAAGCAGGTCATACCCGGCGAGCTTCTTGACGAAAATACCAAGTACCATATAAATCCTACGGGCAGGTTCGTCGTCGGCGGCCCGATGGGAGATGCAGGCCTAACCGGCCGCAAGATCATAGTAGATACTTACGGCGGTTACGCACCGCACGGCGGGGGCGCTTTTTCGGGCAAAGATCCGACGAAGGTTGACCGATCCGCAGCGTATATGGCGCGTTATATAGCGAAAAACATCGTTTCGGCAGGGCTGGCGGAGAAATGCACGGTCCAGCTCGCTTACGCGATCGGCGTAGCCGAACCGGTTTCGGTTCTTATTGATACGCACGACACGGGAAAGATCGACGAAGACAGGCTTTCGGAGCTTGTGAGGGAACATTTCAAGCTTACACCGGGTGAGATCATAGAGACGCTCGAACTCCGAAAACCGATCTACAGAAATACGGCAGCCTACGGGCATTTCGGCCGCGAGGGCTTTAGCTGGGAACGAACCGACAAGGCGGAGGCTCTCCGGCGAGCTGCTTCAAACGAAGCTGCTTCCGGGATGTAGGATTTTCAAGGGAAGGCGGCTGAACGGACGACTTCCCTTTTTCATTATTTAAAAGGACTTATCAGAGGATCTAAACAGATGGCACAAGAAGGAAAGGTAATGCAGTACGACATTAAGGACATAGGTCTTGCAGATCACGGAAAGCAACGTATCGAGTGGGCTGACCGCGAGATGCCGGTCCTGAGACTCATTCGCGAACGATTCCGTGAAGAAAAGCCGCTTGATGGCGTAACAATGGTCGCATGCGCTCACATCACTACCGAAACGGCAAACCTCGCGCGTGCGCTCAAGGCTGGAGGTGCTGAAGCGATCCTCATCGCCTCAAACCCGCTTTCGACACAGGACGATGTCGCTGCAGCTCTTGTCGCGCACTGGGATATTCCGGTCTTCGCGATCAAGGGTGAATCAACCGAGACCTACAACCGGCACGTCAGGATCGCGCTCGATTCCAATCCCGATATCATCATCGACGACGGTTCTGACGTTGTTGCGACGATGCTAAAGGAATATCCGGAACTCTCTGGAAAGATCATCGGCACGACAGAGGAAACAACGACCGGGATCGTCCGGCTGAAGGCAATGGAAAAAGCCGGCGTGATGAAGTTCCCCTCTATCGCTGTGAACGATGCTCAAACGAAGCATTTCTTTGACAACCGTTACGGAACTGGCCAGTCGACGCTTGATGGAGTGATCCGGGCGACAAACGTGCTGCTTGCAGGTAAGAACCTTGTGGTCGTTGGATACGGTTGGTGCGGAAAAGGCGTCGCGATGCGTGCACGCGGGATGGGCGCGAACGTGATCGTCACAGAGGTCGATCCGATCAAGGCTGTGGAAGCTGTGATGGACGGATTCAGAGTACTCCCGATGACAGATGCTGCCAAGATCGGCGACTTCTTCATCACGGTGACTGGAAATAGACACGTGATCGACCGCGAGCACTTCGAGGCTATGAAGAACGGAGCTATCGTGGCGAACAGTGGGCACTTTGACCTTGAGCTCAACCTCGACGCGCTTCGTGAAATGTCGTCTGAACCTGTAGAGCGAAGGCCGTTCGTGGAAGAATATCGCTTCAAAGATGATTCTAAGAGCGTTATTGTGCTTGGCGAAGGCCGCTTGATCAACCTAGCCGCTGCAGAAGGTCATCCCGCTAGCGTTATGGATATGAGCTTTGCAAACCAGGCTCTTTCCGCGGAATACCTTGTGAAGAACAAAGGATCACTGAGTCACAAGGTTCACAAACTTCCGGAGGAGGTCGACCAGGAAATCGCCGCTCTGAAGCTGGAGGCCCTTGGAATTGCGATCGATTCTCTAACCCCCGAGATGATCGAGTATCTAGGGAGCTGGGAAACCGGAACCTAAGACGCTACTTTAATCAGAACAAGTTAAGCCGTTGAGAACAAGAAGTTTTCAGCGGCTTACTTTTTCGTCATCATGCAAGTCTATGCCATAGTTGGCAGACGTGATGCAAAGAGCTTAACCGCTAAAATCTCAAAGGTATTCGTAAAGGACACAAAGCGAGTTCCGCCGCAACGCGGCTGTTGAGACTGGTTGGCGTCTGATGGCCGGAGTTGCGCCTTCGGCTTACCCCGGGGCAAACTCCGTCGTCTCTCCGGGACTCGGACCGTATTGTCATATAGCCTGATATCCTGCGACAACCTAAATTCGCTCCCGACTTCTGACTTCTGACTTCTGACTTCTGACTTCTGACTCCTGTAATGCCCGTCGCTGGCGCTCCGGGTTCTGATTGCTCCCGACTTCTGACTTCTGACTTCTGACTTCTGACTTCTGACTCCTGACGCCTGTCTTCTGACTCCTGACTCCTGACTCCTGTCTTCTAAGTCCTAACCCTTGAAACCAAGATCATTCCGATAGTAGCGAAGACCAGAAGAGGGCTCCAGATCGCTAGCACAGGACTGAGCATTCCTCCGGTCCCAAATTGTTCGAATACACTTACTGTACCCATGAAAGCAAGCCAGAGCGCCACCGCATATGCAATCGTGACCACATTGCCCTTTCGGCCAAGCGTTAGTGCAAATGGTGCGGTGAAGAGCGTGATTACAAATGGCAAGAAAGGAATGGAATACTTCTTCTGGAGCGATACTTCATACAAACGCTGCTCGGTAGCAGAGATACTGTTGGCTATCTTTTGCCGGGTCTCAAAGACATTAAGATGGCTGGGCTTCGTCACAACGCCCCTTAGAGGGTTGTAATCTTCACGCAATAGAAATCCTGATAGCGGGACCTTTTTCGCTTGTCCAGTTTTGGATATTTCAAGTTTCTCCGCCCCCTCCGAGAGCAGGATCCCGCCTCTTCTCCAGATTGCCCCCGGCGCCTTGTATACTGCCTCCAGGCGTTTATCGTCCAGACCGAATTCGTACACTACCAACTCCCGAAGATCGACGTCATTATTATTATCAGACGCATTCGGAAGATTAAATCTGAAAATGCGGTTCTCATTCGAAGCCCACAGGTTCGATCCACTGTCGACAATACGGTTTCTACTTCTGATCCTGTCTCTCAGCGAGTCCTGCATGCGATTCGCACCGGTAGCTACAACTTCCTGAAAGCCAAAGTTCAGGACACCGATTATTGCCATCAGGATGAAGCATGGCGCCAGAAGCCGATAGATGCTCCTCCCTGCAGCCGTCCACGTAACTATTTCGTTCTGTCTGGACTTGATGACATAGGTAGCGATGGTTGCGATCATCAGCCCAGTCGGCGCCAGCTGTGTGTATATGAACGGGATAAGGAAAAAAAGATATGCCGCCAGCAGAAGGACTCCGTTTTCGATCGTTCCTGCAAATTTCCAAAGCTCAAACGCCGTAAATATGAGGTAAACGATTGTAAGAAAAACGACGACCGCGACGTAGTTTCTGAGTAGTGTCGTTATAAGGTCGAAATCGAGAATTCCTGTCGTGAGGTCTATCAGCGAACTCTTGGTCGACCTCCCTTTTCGGGTGCCGTCCGGGATTAGTTTTCTGAAGGTCTTCAGCCAGTTGAGCCCTCTGGAAATGAACAATCTGCGCGTAGAGAACAACCATACGATCACGAACCCGCTAACCATGATCGGCAACAGCCCGCCTGTGGTGACTGAAATTGATCCCGTACGCGCCAACTGTTCCCCAAGCAGCGTCATGAGATAGTAGAAGACCAGGCTGACCACTGACAGCAAGGCTCCAAATCCGCGACCCCCACGGTTGAACTTGGTAACTAGTGCCAGACCGAGCAAGACAAAGATCAATGGAGTGATCGAAAGGATGATTCGGCGCTGCCAAAGAAGCCAGGCTTCCGTCTGTTCCAGTCCTTCCTGAGTCTTCGCATATTCTGCCAGTTCGGAGAGTCCTAGTTCTTCCGGTGATTCCCTCGTCTTGGCGAGCCTCTCAATAAGCTCGCCCCGGCGGGTCTCAACCGAAAGGCGAAGTAGCTCTACCGTTTCTGAGGCTACTTTTGTCTGTGTTCCCTCCGAAAGGGTCGTAACCGTCGCGTCGTTCAATACGATCTCAGAGCGGTCCGCTTCTTCATTCTCTTGTCCGTATCCGATCCGCCCTGACTCTGCCGTTATCAGACGCACTTGTGAGTTTTCTTTGTCGTCCTGATGGATAAAGATCTTCTGCCAGGTGCCTGCCTCCAGGTCACCTCCCTTAACGTAAACTGTGAACCCCTCTATCTCAGTGTTGAATACGCCCGGTTCGACCGGCGATTCAAGCTTGAGAATCGCGGCCTGGATCGCCACCTGCCTTACGATCTGAGCTGCGAAAGGTACGCCACGAAGGTTAACGTAGAACGCAAACAATGAGAGGATGATTCCGAGAAGTACGATAAAGACAGAGATTTGCAGATTCCCGACCCCAGCCGCCCGCATAGCAACCAATTCCCGATCGCCCTGTATTCGCGAGATCCCGATTATGACCCCGACAAGGGCTGCTATCGGACAGGTAAATGCAATCACGTTCGGGACAAGTGCGATGGCGAGCTGCCAGACCAGACTTCCAGGTATCGAAGTCCCAAAAAGAAGTTCGGAGAAACGACCGGCTTGTTGGACAAAGAAAATTACGCTGAGAATAATCCACGTGAGAAAGAAGTACGGCAGGATAGCTGCGAGTACGTATCTTGAGATTAGAAAACTGAAACCCCTCATTTAACCTGAAGCAGATACCTTCGCACCCGAGTTATTGATCTCGCGGTTTAGAATGCGGGAGATCATTCGCCCTAAGACTCTCGAAACCTCTTCAAGTTCACCCTCTAGACTGTCGGCAAACAGAATGAACTTTTCCGGAGAGGCCTTCTGTGCTCTAAGGAACAGTGCTCGCTGGGCCGGCGAAACGGGTTGTCCCCCTCCGCGTCCAGTGCAGTTCTTGCAAACGATCCCAAAATCCGGCTGTAGACCGACGGACTCGGATTCCTCCGGTGATCGGCCGCAATTCGAGCACATCTCCCAGGATGGAAGGAACCCGCCCAGCTTTAGAAGCCATATCTCGAAATACGCGACGATCGCAGGTATCGCCTCTTGCTTGTATGCCGCTGTCTCAAGGCAGACCTTCGTCATGTTGAACAGTCGCTCATTCGGATCGTGAGGCGGTGCAAAAGACTGCAGAAGTTCCGCAGCGTATGAAAAATGCTGTAGAAAATAGGGATTTGATGCGACTGAAAAAAAGGACCTTTCCAGATCGATCCCGGTGATCGAAACAAGTTCGCGTTCTTCTTTTCGGAAATACGAAACCTTTACAACAGAGAATGGCTCGAGACTGCTTCCGAACCGACTTTTGAGTCGTTTCGCTCCCTTCGCCACGCCACGGACCAGCCCGTCGTCCTTGGTAAGTAGGACGACGATCTTGTCAGCATCGGCGAGAGCATAGGTCCTGAGGACCAATCCTTCGGTTTCAACTACTGCCATCTCTTACCAGGGGATGAAATAGAAGATCCAGGCAAGCACGAGGCTGATCAATATGAACTGTCCGAACAGTTTACTGGCGTAGATCAGTCTCGCTTTCAAATCTCCCTTATGAAAGGCGCCAAAGGCGGTCGACACAATAAGCGCGAAAGTAATGAGGTAAAGAAAATGTATCATTCCTTCCTCCCTTTCAGCAGGTCGAGCGAATCGACGATCGCAAGGTAGTTCAAAAGCCCCGCGACTTCCAGGAACCTGCCTCCATATTCGAACGTTGCCGCTCCTGCGGCATCAGGGGGCGGATTCGTACCCACCAGGTAACTTACACCAGCAATAAAACCGCTCCCTAGTCGAGCAAAAATATTAAGGAGATAAAGTAGAGCTCCTTCCTCAAACTTCAGTCCAGGGTAATAATGCCCTCCGCTTGCAAGGGCTATAAAGAACATCGCGAAAATCGAACCGCTGACGACGGCGCCGCGAATCCAACGCTTCTGAACAAAATAGCCGCCTCCCGGGATTACCCAGGCAGCCACGCCCGTCAAGAATGTATTCTCCATACCAAAGCCTAAACCTGCGTATCAACTGTCTGCATGCCGACACCTAAAGTATCGCTTCAGGCACTTCGACTCGTTCGATCTCAATAAAGCAGGTAATTTTCCCTCAATCGCTTAAAATCGCTTTCGTCTTCTTTCCACGTCTCCGCGATATCGACCGCAGAGATCCCTGATTCGATCATCTGCCTGAGCCGGGTCGTGCCGGCGATCACGTCAAACGGATTCCGGTCGTATTCATACTCGTACGGTGGCTCCTTCCAAGCGAACTTTCCGGAATACATCTCGAGAATCTTGGACAAGATCGCGATCCCGGTCAGGACCGGACGAAACGCACGCCTGTCCGTGACATGCAAGAACACGCCGCCGCAAGGGCTTCCGCTGTGTTTCTGGAACGTTGGAAGAAACACCGTCGGCCGGAAGTAAACACCCTCGAGATTCATACGGTTCATCTCTGCCGCCAGTTTCTCCGAATCGATGTACGGTGCCCCAACCTGTTCAAACGGCCTTGTGGTTCCGCGGCCCTCAGAAATTCCCGTGCCTTCGAAGTAGACAGTGCCCGGAAACACGAACGCGGTGTCAACCGTAGGGATGTTGGGCGATGGCAATACCCAGCTGCACCCCGTGGCTTCGTAACCGGACGCCCGTGCCCATCCTTCCATTTTCACAACTGAAAGATCACATCCGATGCCGTACTCACGATTGAACAACTCTGCAAGTTCTCCGACCGTTAAACCGTGACGCATCGGGATCGGAAACTGCCCGACAAATGACTCGTTCCCTTTTTCAAGCAATGCCCCTTCTACCAAATCCCCGCCTATCGGGTTTGGCCGGTCGCAGACGATGAACCGCTTGCCTTGATTCGCACAAGCGCGCATCGCATTCGCCATCGTATAAATAAATGTATAGACCCGGCAGCCCACATCCTGAAGATCAAAGACCAGAGCATCAACCTCATTCAGCATCGCCGCTGAAGGCTCTCTCGTTTCACTGTAGAGCGAAAAAACAGGCAAACCGGTCTGCGGGTCCACGGAATGCGCGGTCTCTACCATGTTGTCCTGCACATCTCCGCGGATACCGTGTTGAGGTCCAAAAAGCGCCGTGAGCTTTAGAGCCTTCGAGTTAAACATTAGGTCAGCAACATGCTGAAAGTCCGGACTGACAGATGCCTGATTGCAGATCAACCCTATTCGTTGATCATCAACAAATTCGCTCGGTTGCTCTAACAGCCTGCTAATGCCTAATTTAACTGTCATCGGATGACCAATGAATTTAACTTCACAAGATGCTTGAACACCTTGGTCAAATACTTAATGTGTAACATCAGGCCCTTTTAATGTAATGCTTCATCATTCTGGATTTCGATTCGAAATCTCTTCATGCTGAAGTCCCTGCGGGCTGATCAATAAATTGGCAGTGGGAAGCCAGCGCACTACTACGTCAGTCCATTTCCTTCGTGAACAAGAATCCGAATTTGGGACCCATTTTGCCTTCTCTGGAACACGTTATCTTGCGACTTTCGCAAGGCACTGTCAATTTGAGCAATCCAGCCCAAAGTCTTATGATTACATTTCGATTTTATGAATGAAAGCGGCCCGAACAAAGGGATCAGATCGACTACCGTTCTGCTCGTTTCCAAAGACGGTGAAACTGCAATGGGAGGCGACGGACAGGTTACTTTAGGCGACACCGTCATAAAGGGAAACGCCCTTAAGGTGCGGCGCATTTACCAGGGCAAGGTTGTCGCCGGTTTTGCTGGAGCCACCGCAGATGCGTTCACGCTTCTTTCCAGATTTGAAGGGAAGCTCGAGCAGCATCAGGGCCAGCTGGAAAGAGCTTCCATAGAGCTGACAAAAGACTGGCGAACCGACAAGTTCTTGAGGCACCTCGAAGCCCTCATGATCGTCACGGACGGCAAAGATTCATTCCTTATTTCAGGGAAAGGCGATGTCATCGCTTCAGACGAAGGCATTCTGTCAGTCGGATCGGGCAGCATGTACGCAATGGCGGCCGCCAGAGCACTAACGCGACATACGGAGATGTCGGTCAGGCAGGTAGTTGAGGAATCCCTCAAAATCGCCGGAGACATCTGCATCTATACAAACAGCGAGATCGTAGTTGAAGAGGTCTGATCTGGATAAGAAGTTTTACGGACTATAAAGAATGGCAATTATGTTAGGTGGAGAAACGAAACAAGCGCCGGCAGAGCGAATGCTGGACGAGCTCTCCCCGCGCGAGATAGTTGAAGAACTCGACAAATACGTCGTTGGTCAGGCCGCTGCAAAACGGGCCGTCGCGATAGCTTTGCGAAACCGTATCAGGAGACAGAAGCTCCCCCCTGACCTTGCGCGGGACGTTCTTCCGAAAAACATCCTGATGATCGGCTCGACGGGCGTTGGAAAGACCGAGATAGCCCGCCGACTTGCACGTCTTGCCGATTCGCCGCTTATAAAGATCGAAGCCTCTAAGTTCACGGAGGTCGGTTATGTCGGAAGGGACGTTGAGAGCATGGTTCGAGAGCTTACGGACGTCGCCGTGGACATGACAAAACAAAAGGCTTTCGAGGATGTCCGCACCCGCGCCGAGGAAAATGTCGAAGAGATCATTCTCGACGCACTGCTTCCCACATCGGGATACGGTGAAGAACCCGATTTTGAAGCAGACAACCGGATCGACTTTATTGATTCGAAACCTAATCTTGGACGGACCCGCGAAAAACTCCGTCAACAGTTGAGGGACGGAAAGCTCGAAGACAGGGTGATAGAGATCGAGACTCAGGACCGATCCGGAGGAATGATCGATTTTGTAGGCGGCCAGGGAATGGATGACATGGGCGTCAACATAAAGGATATGTTCGGGAACATATTCCCCTCGAAGACCGTCCGGCGTCGCGTAAAGATATCCGAGGCAAGAAGTTATCTGATCCGGGAAGAACAGGAGAACCTTGTCGACATGGAGCAGATAACCAGGGAAGCCATCCACAGGACTGAAACATCGGGAATCATATTTCTCGACGAACTCGACAAGATCGCTGGCGGCGGTTCTTCCGGCGGAAACCCGGACGTATCAAGAGAAGGTGTTCAGAGAGACCTTCTCCCGATTGTGGAAGGGACCACCGTAAATACACGGTACGGGATGGTGAGCACCGAACACATTCTTTTCATTGCCGCAGGTGCTTTCCACGTGGCCAAACCGTCAGATCTGATCCCGGAACTGCAAGGCCGATTCCCGATCAGGGTCGAGCTTGAGTCGCTTACCCTCGAGGACTTTAAGCGAATTCTTATACAGCCTAAGAATTCGCTTATTAAGCAGTACCAGGCACTGCTTAAAACTGAAGGCATCGAGCTCGAGTTCAAGGAAGATGCCATTTCGACGCTTGCGGAAATGACCGAGGAGATCAATCGAAACACCGAAGATATCGGAGCCAGACGCCTCCATACGCTTCTCGAAAAGGTTCTCGAGGAGATCAGTTTCCAAGGCAGCGAACTTCCAGACAAGCATCAGGTCATTGACGGCAACTACATCAAGGAGCGGCTTGAAGGACTTGTTGAAGATCAGGATCTGCGACGCTACATCCTTTAGCTTATGCATTTGCTTTTCCAACCGCTTAGCGGGCTTAAGCAGTTCAAGCTTAAGCAAAGCATGACCATTCTATTGGTTTTTTCAGCTTTGCAGTTTGCACTTAGTTGCGGAAAGCGGAGACCTCCCGAGCCCCCAACCGAACGTGTCCTTCAGCGGGTTCAGATCAATGGCACACAATTCGGCAATCAAATTCGTGTTACGTGGCAGATGCCCGCCAGGAATGCACCGGACGGCAGTTTGCTCAATATAAGCAGGGCCGATGTATATAGGCTAGCCGAACCGGTTAGTGCGTCTCTCACTCTGACGGAGGAGGAATTTGCTTCGAAGAGCACCCTTATCGGTTCCCTTCCTATCAGCGACTCGGACTTTGCACTCAAGCAAAAGACGTATACGGATCAGTTGCAGTTCGCAGGTCAGCCTGTACGGCTGCGATACGCAGTTCGTTTTGTAAACGATGAAGGGCAGAGAGCCGCATTTTCAAATTTCCTTCTTATCGAACCGACGTCCAGAGTTTCGGCACCCCCTTCGGGCGTAACTCTCGAGGTGGCACAGGCGGCGGTGACCGTCAGGTGGACCGAGCCTGCCACTAATGTCGATGGGAGCACCCCGGCGAATGTGCTGGGATATAACGTTTACAGGCGAAATGAAGAAGGAGCCGTTCGTCGACTTAATACTGAAGGGCTTGTTGACGCCAACGAGTTTAGAGACGAACTGTTCAGCTTTGGAGAGAGCTATGAGTATTTTGTGCGCACTGTTTCGCTCGGTAACAACGCTGGCCAGGTAGAAAGCCTCGATTCGGAGCAGATCAGTATCTCGCCGGTAGACACATTTGCGCCTGCTCCGCCGGATGCCGTCACGATCGCCGCATCTCCTACAACAATTTCGCTCTTCTTTGCGGCAAATGTTGAGATTGACATTGCCGGATACAGGGTCTATCGGAGCACAGACCCGAATATCGATCCGACCAATTGGTTATTGCTGACGCCAGATCTCCTGGATTCAACGACTTACCAGGACCGCAGCGTGACACAGAATGTAACCTACTACTACTTCGTTCGGGCGATCGATAAGAACGGCAATGTGAGCGATCCGTCCGAGATCGTGTCCGACTCTGCCTTTTAAGAATGAGGATCTGTAGGATAAGGCATCGCGATAATCTTCGATTTGCCGAATGCGTTGGTGATTCCTTGCTGCTGTTACCGCGCAACTGGAAGTTGGGAGACCCTTACGAATCCGGTTCCGGGGCACCATCCGTCTCTGTTTCAGCAGCTGATTTTACTGTACCCGTGAATCCATCAAAGATCGTGTGCGTGGGAAGGAATTATGCGGCGCACGCAAAGGAACTAAACAATCCGGTACCTGCTTCCCCGCTCCTTTTTCTGAAAGCTCCTTCGTCCCTGATCGCTGACGGAGATCCGATCACTATTCCGAGTCAGTCCTCACAGGTAGAACACGAAGGAGAGCTTGGTGTCGTTATCGGACGCAGATGCAAGGACCTTTCCGAAAGCGACTCGGCGATCGGTCACGTTCTAGGCTTCGTCTGTGCCAACGATGTAACAGCAAGAGACCTGCAGAAATCCGATGTGCAGTTCACAAGGGCAAAGTCGTTCGACACCTTTTGCCCAATCGGACGGTTCGTTGAAACCTCGTCCGACGTCTCCGACGTTCTGTTGTCGGTCTATGTAAACGGGTCCCTGAGACAGAATGGCAGGACATCAGAGATGATCTTTGATATTCCTTTTTTGATACGTTACATTTCAAGACAAATGACCTTGAATGCGGGCGACCTTTTACTTACCGGGACACCTTCCGGGGTCTCCCGACTCCTTCCGGGAGACATTTGTAAAGTCCAGATCGAAAGCGTAGGCAGTTTGTCCAATCCTGTACAGGCCGGCGAAACGGGCTGAAAGAACCATTTCACATAATTCGATTGATAAACGGAGAGAATAATGAAGTTTTTTGTTGATACTGCGAATTTGGAAGAGATTCGAGAGGCAGCAGACCTCGGTCTGCTTGATGGCGTCACCACAAACCCCTCGCTGATAGCCAAGGAAGGCGACGTCGACTTCGAGACCCGGATAAGGGAGATCTGTGAAATCGTCGATGGTGATGTTTCCGCCGAGGTTACCGCGGTCGACTATGAGGGAATGCTAGAGCAGGGACGCAAACTCGCCGAAATCGCGGATAACGTCGTAATAAAGTGCCCTCTAACGTGGGATGGCTTGAAAGCTACCAAGACATTTAGTGAAGAAGGGACGAAGGTAAACGTAACGCTTTGTTTTTCGCCTTCGCAAGCCCTGCTTGCAGCAAAGGCCGGTGCCGGATATATCTCGCCATTCATAGGAAGGCTTGATGACATTTCGCAGGACGGAATGGAATTGATCCGACAGATCGTCGAGATATATGACAATTATGGATTTGAAACGGAGATCCTGGCCGCGAGCATCCGGCATCCGGTGCACATCGTTGACAGCGCACTGGCAGGTGCCGACGTTGCAACGGTTCCGTTTTCCGTTTTCAAGAAGATCGTGAAACACCCTCTTACTGACAAGGGCCTTGATGCATTCCTTTCCGACTGGAAAGCGAGTGGAAGAGAATAGACGTCTCAAAGAGGGCCGCCGCGTTCAAGGAAACGGGAGTGATCAACCAAATGGCAATGCATCACTCCCGTTTCACTCTGCTATAGCTTCAGTACCTACGTGGCTCGAACTTGACCGGTAACTACTTTTCCGTGGCGTCCTTTCCCGCCTCTTTCTTGGCGGTGAACTCCCCTTCGATACCGTACGGATCCACCTTTACTTTCCCTTCGATATTCGAGATTGCATCATCCATGGTCCCCTCAAACACCAGCGTGATCGGACTCCCGTTGTAGGTCATATCAAACTTCCAGACCACCTTCTTGTCGTTAACAGTGCCCGTGATCTTTGCGTCAGGTTGACCGTCCCACTTGCAGGTACCGGAGATCTTGTCTTCCTTTTGCTCAATAATGCAGTCCTGGTTGATCGCATTTCCGGATACGTTTCCACTCACCTTCCAGGAACCAGATACCCCATCAAAAGAGCCCATTACCAAAAAAACCGAAAGGATCAGGATCAGAAACGTACCAAGTACTTGTTTTTTCATTGAATGTCTCCATAAACCAAATGTCGTTGGATCGCACTCTTTTATTCAGCGTTCAGTTCCCTGTAGATGTTCACTATTGGACAGTCGACAAGGAACTTCACTGGATAAAAGGTCTGTATATGATCTTCGAGAGCATGATACGTCAAGCACACCTCTTTTCCGAGTCAGCATGACCCGCGCTCTCTGAAAACGATCATTTCTGGGTGCACTTTGATCAAGGAGGTGCTCCGAACTTCAGCAAGAGCAAACCGAACGCGGCCTTTCCGTCGCGGCGTACTGTCTAACTCACAGGTTACCAGTCGATTTTCGAAAGAATCTCCTCGCGAAGTCCTTCAGCTTCGTTGACGCGGGTTACCGCAAGATTAAACTTCTCTTTGAAATCCGTGTATTCCCCGGACCGTTCGTCGAATATGTCGCGAATCTCCTGCCTGTAGCCCTCAAGCATTTCCATCGAAACGCCATCGTCGAGATCGAACGATTCATCGATCCTCACGATCAGCGTTGAAAGAACACGAAGCCATTCGAACCTCGGCTCGCTTAAGAGCAGTTCAAGAAACTTTCCTGGAGACTGCATTCCATGTTCTGTTTCGTACCTAAGCCTGTCCCAATCCATCAGGACCTTGTGCAGCCTTAGAAGCCGGTCCCTCGATTGCTTAATTCCTTCTTCAGCCGCTTCAATATGTTTAACCACCGCTTAACCTCTCTTGACCATTGTTATGCAACTTATTAAAACGATTACTTAACGAACTCGCCCTTGCTTAATTCCTCTAAAGCAGTCGCTATCTCCTCGCGAGTGTTCATAACGAACGGGCCGTACCGTGCGATAGGCTCGTCGAGCGGCTCGCCAAATATGAGTAGGAACCGCGCCCCTCGGGTTCCACTTACGAAATGTACCAATTCACCTTCTTCAAGGACGATTAGGACGGGCCCCTCATAACGCTCGCCTTCGATTTCTCCAGATCCTTCGTAAATATAAAGGACAGCGTTGTCCGATCTGGATGTCTGGCATTTGAATCCCTCTTCTGGTGGCAGATCGACATCCAGGAACCCGCCTGCCGCCTCAAGTTCCGTTATTGCGCCCTCAATTCCCTCATACTCGCCGGCGATGACCCTGACTCTCTCACCCGAATGCTTCTCAACCTTCGGTATCTCGTCCTTTTTGAATTCGCGGTACCGGGGCTTCATCATCTTGGACTTTGCCGGTAGATTCACCCAAAGCTGAAAGCCTTCCAGTTTTTCGCCGTCCAATTGAGGCATTTCTTCATGAATGATCCCGCTGCCTGCCGTCATCCACTGAACTCCCCCGCTTTCGATTATTCCTTCGTTACCTTCCGAATCCCGATGCTTACTCGAACCGGAAAGCATGTACGTTACCGTTTCGATGCCTCGATGAGGATGGTCTGGAAAACCCTTCATGTAGTCATCAGGCTCGTCGGAACCAAAATGGTCGAGCAGGAGAAATGGGTCCACATAGCTTAACGAATTCGTGCCAATCACTCGCTTAAGCAGTACGCCCGCTCCTTCCTGCATTGCTGTCGGCCTGACCACTTTGGCCGCTTTTCTGATCTTCCTCATCGACAGTGCCTCCGGCTCAATACCTAAGAATTTATATTAGCTAGGTAACAATGGTACTATTAGCCGACTAACATTCCAACAATGGTCGGAAGTCTTATGGATACGAGCTTGAGTCGACTGCTTTCAAGGATCTCGATTGCACACAGGACCGCTTCCGAGAAGGCCCTTTCGACCGCTGGCCTACACGCTGGGCAGGCAAATTTGCTTTTTTGTCTTTGGGAGAAGGACGGAAAGTCTCAGGCGGAGCTGACGAGGGAGTTGTGTGTTGCCCCTCCCACGGTGAATGTGTTGGTCTCAAAGCTAGAGAAACAGGGGCTTGTGATCTCTAGAGAATGCCCCGACGATGGAAGACTTAAAAGGATCCATCTCACGGAGGTCGGGAAAAGGAAGCGAATTGAGGCCGAATCGGTCGTTATCAGACTCGAGGACCGGACTCTGCACGGACTGTCTGACATTGAAAGGAACACTGCATTTTTGATCCTGGAGAAGATCTACGCGAATCTGGTCGAATCTGAAAACGATTCGGAAACGTGATCGTTAGACGTTTCTGAAAGGGTTCCTTCCCTAATTCCCGGTCTGAATGTACACTTGGCGGAGGAGAACCAAAATATGAAAGCAATCCTTGCAACCGATGGCACTTCTGAAAGCAACGCTGCGGTTGAAATGATTGAGAGTCTTAAGTTTAACGATGGCGACGAGCTTCTCTTGATCACCGTCATCGACATGGCAGTGCCCATGGCTTTTGACGCGTACGCTGGTTATCTTCCCAATACCAAAGAGATCGAAAAGGTCGCAAGAGAGAATGCCGAAAAGGTCTTGACCGAAACCAAAGTGGCGATCGACGAGCACTTTTCTGATCCTGGGGTGACCGTATCGACGGAAATCCTGATCGGTTCTCCCGAGAGCAGGATCGTAGAGAAGGCGGAGGAATTTGAAGCGGACCTGCTGATCGTCGGATCGCACGGGTACAACCGCTGGGAAAGGCTCCTTCTGGGATCGGTCTCGGATTCGGTTGTTCATCACGCGCCGTGTTCTGTGCTCGTCGTGCGAAATGAACCTTCAAACATCTGATGGCACTTTCATTTAGAGAATACGGTTCCGGCCCGTCCGTGGTGCTCCTGCACGCGTTTCCCCTCGACGGGCGCATGTGGGAACCAAACGTTGAAGAAATAGCGGATGCCGGGTTTTCAGTGGTTGTTCCGGACCTTACAGGGTTCGGGCGTTCCGAAGCAGGCCCGACTACCGTCGGAATGGAGTACATGGCGCGCGAGGTCTCGGAAGCCGTAGCCTCGACCGGTGCAGCAAAGTCAGTGTTTTGCGGTCTTTCCATGGGCGGATATGTACTCTTACGATTGTACGACATCTTTCCGCTTGCATTTGCAGGAATGGTGCTCTGCGACACATCAGCTCGGGCGGATACTGACCAAAAGCGAGCAGGCCGCGAAAAGATGATCGAATCTGTAGAATCCGGAGGCTCAGGGGTACTCGTAGATACGCTGCTGCCTAATCTTGTTAGCGACACAACGAAAGAGACCAACGCTGCACTGACGAGCAAGATCGCCGCGATCACCAGAGATCAGGAGCCGGAGGCGATCTGCGGCGCACTAAGGGGTATGGCTTCAAGACCGGATTCGCGGAAAATTCTTTCTGACATAAGGGTTCCGGCGAGGATGATCTTTGGAGCCGAGGACCAGGTAACGACGCTGGATGCCGCTAAAGAACTTGTGGAAGGAATCGGCAGTTCCGACCTTGAGGTAATTCCAGGAGCCGGCCATTTCTCAAGCCTTGAAGCGCCGGAAGCCTTTAACCAGTCCTTAATATCTTTTCTTAAGTCAGTCTATTCAAATAGTTGATAAACAAAGAGATAATAGTCAACTCCCGAAAATTCGATTTCGGCATTCACAGGACATGGAAAGGTCGGCTTGCCGCGACAGAAGAGTCTCTGATACTGGTTCTCGGTCGGTTCGAGTCCGAAGTTCGCCACGAAAAGCTGGGTATTATCAGACCCGGCACCTTTTCGTACGAATATTACTGGCTCGACCGATGGTACAGCGTTTTTCGGTTTCACGAACCCGACGGCGCGTTTCGTAATTTCTACTGTAATGTCAATCAGCCGCCTGTGTTAAACGATACTGGCGAGCTCGATTACGTCGATTTGGATATCGACATTCTAGTTACCGAAGACTTCAGTTACGAGATACTGGATCTGGATGAATTCGAATCCAACTCGCGAAGGTATAGCTACCCGGAACAGACCGTCTTCAAGGCCGAGGACGCCTTGAAAGAGCTGGAATTGATGATCATAAATCGCGAATTCCCGTTCAATGACAACTCGGCATTGCAGCCGCCGCCGAAGGCGAGCATTTCCTGCGAAGCTTAGTCATTTGAAAATACGCAACCGCATCGTAAACTTTTTCTATGCTTCCAAAAACCTCAGAAGACAAGCACGACAAGCTTGAACAGCTAAAGGACCGTTCGAAGCGCGCCGAAAAGGGCGGTGGCGAAGAGCGGCTTGAAAAACAGAGAGCGGCCGGGAAAATGACCGCCAGGGAGAGAATTGATTTCTTCCTCGACGAAGGAACTTTTGAGGAATTCGACAAATTCGTTGTTCATCGATCATCAGATTTCGGACTGGACGAACGCAAATACGACGGAGACGGTGTTGTGACCGGGCACGGCCTGGTGGACGGAAGGCCGGTTTTCGTGTTTGCGCAGGACTTCACCGTCTTTGGTGGTTCTCTGAGCGAGACGCATGCGAAGAAGATCTGCAAGGTCATGGACCTAGCAATGAAAACCGGCGCCCCGGTTGTGGGATTGAATGATTCAGGAGGAGCAAGGATTCAGGAAGGGGTAGTTTCGCTGGGCGGTTATGCCGATATCTTTCTGAGGAACACCCTTGCAAGCGGCGTTGTGCCGCAGATCAGCTGCATCATGGGCCCGTGTGCCGGCGGAGCCGTGTATTCCCCCGCGATAACAGATTTCAACATAATGGTCCGGGAGACGTCGTATATGTTCATTACCGGACCCGACGTTATAAAGACCGTTACTCACGAAGATGTGTCCAAGCGCGAACTTGGGGGCGCGATGACCCATAACTCCAAATCAGGAGTCGCACACTTCGCTGCAGATGACGATGAACACTGCCTGCGTCTCGCCAGAGAGTTGCTGTCCTTTGTTCCCTCTAACAACCTCGACCCTGCGCCGTTCGTCCCCACCGAAGACCCTGAGGACAGGCGTGACGCCGTGCTTAATTCGATGGTCCCTGAATCCTCGAATCAGCCTTACGATATAAGGGATATCATCCACAATGTAGTCGATGACGGGTACTTCTTTGAGGTCCAAGAGCACTTTGCGCAGAACATCGTGGTCGGGTTCGCACGGCTCGGTGGCCATTCGGTTGGAATCGTAGCAAATCAGCCCGCTTTTCTCGCAGGGGTCCTCGACATTGACGCATCGATAAAGGGCGCTAGATTCGTGCGTTTCTGTGACTGTTTCAATATCCCCCTCGTCACGTTCGAGGACGTTCCCGGGTTCTTGCCCGGTGTTAATCAGGAACACCAGGGCATCATCCGTAACGGCGCGAAACTCCTCTATGCTTTTGCAGAAGCAACTGTGCCGAAGATCACGGTCATTACCCGTAAAGCCTACGGAGGGGCTTACTGCGTCATGGCCTCAAAGCATATAAGGACGGATGTCAATTTTGCTTATCCGACAGCTGAAATTGCTGTAATGGGTGCTGACGGTGCCGTAGGAGTGCTTTATCGAAAAGACTTTAAGGAGACCACCGACGCCGAAACATTGAAGAAGCAGAAGGTTGAAGAATTCGAAGAGAAGTTCGCAAATCCGTATGTGGCCGCGGAGCACGGATTCATCGACGAAGTGATAGAGCCTTTGGAAACGAGACCCAAACTTATACGTGCGCTTTCCCTTCTTCAGACCAAGCGCGATACGAATCCACCCAAGAAGCACGGGAATATTCCTCTTTAAGTATTGGTTCAGGAGTCTGCGCGCAGACACCTAAAGTAGTTTCTACGGAGAAAAAGAAAAAGAGACGCGAATCGCTTCGCGTCTCTTTCTATTTTCTATGGTGCCGAGGGCGGGACTTGAACCCGCACGGATTGCTCCACACGCCCCTCAAACGTGCGCGTCTACCTATTTCGCCACCTCGGCTTCTGATTTTCAAAACGCCGGCTACTGATCCGGCGGCCTCGACCTATTTGTCGCCTTCGCTTGGAGATGAGCTCTCGGCTGGCTTGTCAGCACCTTCACCCTGCGCAGGCTGCTCGGCAGGCTTATCTTCCGAAGGAGCCTCCGATGTCGCAGACCCTGAATTACTGGCCGGACCTTCGTTGGCAGAGTTCGTATTCGTTGCGCCTTCAGAAGTGTTAGCCGGAGCATTCTCACCTTGTGTCTGAAGTACAGATACGTTGCCGGTAATTGCGGGCAGCGAAAGCATCAACGCCGAAAGCATAAAGATCGCCGCCATCGCGATCGTCAGTTTCGAAAGAACCGACTGGGTCCCGCGCGGATTGAGTGCAGCGCTGGCCACGTTGCTTGTAAACAAGGCTCCGGCGTCTGTCTTACCCGGCTGCAACAGCACAGAGACAACAAGCAGAACGCAGGAAACAAAAAAGACTATGTATAAAATCGTCTCTAACACCTGATACCCCTTCAGACCCTCACTTGTAATTTACGATCGAAGCGAACGATTCCGCGTCGAGGCTCGCTCCTCCGACAAGGGCCCCGTCAATGTCTTCCCTGTCCATAAGGTCCGAGATGTTACCCGGTTTTACAGATCCGCCGTAAAGGATCCTTGTGGAGTCGGCACATTCTCTGGAATGCGATCCGGCGATTCTCCGCCGTATGAAGGCATGCATTTCTTGAGCCTGTTCAGGCGTGGCGGTTTTACCCGTACCAATCGCCCAGACAGGCTCGTAAGCGATTATGATACGTTCCATGTCAGCGAGTGTCAATCCGGCAAGTCCGCCGGCCAACTGCTCTGCCACGACTCGTTCGGCATCCCCGGATTCACGCTGTCGAAGATCCTCTCCCACACATACGATCGCCCTCAATCCGTGCTGCAGCACTGCCCTTATTTTTGCGTTTACCGACTGGTCTGTTTCTCCGTTGAACTGCCTTCTTTCGGAATGACCGACGATGACGTACTTCGCCCCCGAATCGGCGATCATGTCTGCACAGATCTCCCCCGTCCTTGCGCCGTGATCGACCTCGGTCGAACAGTCCTGTGCCGAAACGCTTACATTGCTTCCTTCCAGCCGGTCTGCTACAGATTTCAGGGCGGTGAACACCGGCGCAACGATGATCTCGCAATGAGTTGCGCCCGAAACCGATCTCTTTAGATCTACAGCCGTATCGACCGAATCGCCGACGAACTTATGCATCTTCCAATTTCCTGCTATCACCGGTTTTCTCATATCAATTTCCTCGTTTCAGGCGCGGTTGCTCTTCCCCAATGCATCATCAAGTGCCGAGACACCCGGAAGCTCCACTCCCGAGAGAAATTCCAGAGTCGCCCCGCCTCCGGTCGAGATATGCGAGATCCGGTCCGCGAGCCCAGCTTCGTTGACTGCTGCAACCGAGTCTCCCCCGCCAACTACTGAAAAAGCTCCCGCGTCCGTGGCTTCGGCCACTGCGTCAGCGATCGCAAGCGTTCCTTCGTCGAAAGGCTTTTCCTCGAACATCCCCATCGGACCGTTCCACACGATCGTTTTCGCACCTTCAAGTGCGCGTTTGTAGACCTCGGCTGTTTCGGTTCCGATATCAAGTCCAACAAGGCCGGCATTGGTAAAGTCGATCGGGATGATTCGCCTCGAATTCAAAGGATCAAATGAATCAACCACCTGGTGGTCGGTCGGCAACAGCAACTCCACACCGGCTTCTTCTGCAGCTGATTTCATGTCTAAAGCCGTGTCGAGCATGTCGTCTTCGACAAGAGACTTTCCCGTTGTATAACCCATCGCCTTTAGAAAAGTATAGGCCATCGCGCCCCCTATTAGGAGTCGGTTAACCTCCTTGTCTATCAGCGATTTAATGACAGGAAGTTTATCCGATACTTTAGCTCCGCCAAGTATCGCGACGAAGGGCCGTTCGGGGGCTGAAACGACCTTTCCCAGGACCTCCAGCTCCTTTTCCATCAGTAGACCGGCCGCGCATTCCTCGACAAACTCCGTTATCCCTTCTGTAGAAGCATGAGCCCTGTGTGCGGTCCCGAACGCATCGTTTACATATACATCAGCCAGCTTCGCCAGGGCTTCGGCAAAATCCGGATCGTTCTTTTTCTCGCCCTCGTGAAAACGGACGTTCTCCAGGACCAGCACCTGTCCATCTTCTAGCGATCGTGCCGCCTTTTCTGCTTCCTCACCGATGCAATCTGAGGCGAATGCAACGTGCTGGCCAAGCAGCTCGCCAAGATAAGCAGCGACAGGACTTAGGCTGAATGCCGGATCGGGTTCACCGGTTGGCCTCCCGAGGTGCGATGCAAGAACAGGTCTTCCACCGGCTTCGATTATGTACCGGATCGTCGGCAATGCGCCCGTGATCCTGGTATCGTCCGTTACTTCTCCGTCTTTGAGAGGGACATTGAAATCCACCCTTACAAAAACCCGCTTACCTTTGAGTTCAAGGTCCCTTACGCTTTTCTTCTTCATCTTTCGAACCTTCTACTACCTCGATGGGTATAACAAGGGCCCTTCGCATTTTTGATACCGCGAAAGGCCCTTTGAACTAATATCTACGTGGATCATACAAGCCGTTTAAAGCCCTCTTGAACCGATGTATTTCACAAGGTCCCGCACCCTGCACGAGTAACCCCACTCGTTGTCGTACCAAGAAAGGACCTTCACAAAGTTACCACCGAGTACTGACGTATTATCGGCATCGACGATCGACGAATGCGAATTTCCTCTGTAGTCGATTGAAACCAGGGGTTCTTCAGAGAATCCGAGAATTCCCTTCAGCTCACTATTGGCCGCACTCTTCAACACTTCATTGACCTCATCGGTCGATGTGGATTTAGAAACGTTCATAACCACATCTACGAGTGAAACATTGGGCGTCGGGACCCTGACTGAAATACCCTCGAATTTGCCCTCCAGCTCGGGGATGACCAGGGATACCGCCTTCGCGGCCCCTGTCGAGGTGGGGATCATGGAAAGCGCGGCGGCTCGTGCTCTGCGAAGGTCCTTGTGGGGCAGATCCAGAAGACTTTGACCGTTCGTGTACGCATGGATCGTCGTCATCTGCGCACTTTCGATACCAAAGTTCTCGTGAATCACTTTGGCGACCGGAGCGAGACAGTTGGTGGTGCACGAAGCGTTTGAGATTATGTCGTGACTTTCAGGATCATACTCTCCTTCATTGACGCCAAGTACGAACGTTGCGTCCGGGTCCTTGCCGGGGGCAGATATCACTACCTTTTTTACCGGCCCGCGAAGATGTTTGCCCGCATTCGCTTTATCGCGAAACAGTCCTGTCGATTCAATGACGACTTCTGCGCCAACATCTTCCCAGGGAATGTTCGCCGGATCTCTCTCGCTGAACACCTTAAAGCTGTCGCCTGCAACTGTGATCGATCCGTCGGACGCTGAGATATCTTCCGATAGATTTCCCATTACCGAGTCGTACTTCAAAAGATGTGCAAGCGTACTGGTGTCAGTTAGGTCGTTGACCGCTACGAAATCTAGCTCGCTATCACCGAGCGAAGATCTCAAAACGTTTCGCCCGATCCTTCCAAAACCGTTAATCCCGACTTTTATAGCCATATCGTAAAAATGTCCTCCGAAGATGCGTCTCAAAAAGAGGAAAGATATATCAAATCAGTACAAAGTTCAAAGGACTCCCCCGGTTGTTTAACCTGTTCGAAAAATGGAATACCATACGAGGTCTTGAACACTTTTTATGAAACAAAGAAAATTTTCAGAGCGTATCAGAGCCTGAGTTTTACTGTCCCATTTCTTTCTAAGTCTTTTAATTTTGGAGCTTTCCGATAATGAGATCGTCTCACTGCTTTTTAATTACCTGCGCAACACTGTTCACCGTCCTGGCGTTCGGTGCCTTTGAGGCTTCAGCCCAGGCTCCGGAAACGCAGATCGCTCGCAATACGAACGGGACCGATTCTCCATCTGCGGAGACCGACGTCGCAGCGCCTCCGGTAACGGAGAAGGTTGATCCGGATGCCTACAAGACTATCCCGGGTATCAACAACCGCCGCGTCGGCGTCAATATGACCCAGACCCGTTCGCTGTCGCTCAGCAACGCGATCACGCTCGCGCTGCAGAACAACAACGATATTGAAGTGACCCGAAATGACGTGAAGATCGCAGAGGCGAACCTTCGATCTCTTCTGGGTTTCTACGATCCGATGCTGAGCGTTTCGCCGAACTATACGAATCAGGTCACCCCCCAGCCAAGTACGCTCGGCGGTGCAGATCTTTCCGGAGTTACGAGGAGCAATGAGTTCCGCGTTAATTCGAGCGTGTTCACGCCGCTAAAGGCGGGCGGCGGAAGTTTCAACGTCTTCTTCAACAATACCCGTGACGAGACGAGTAACAGTTTCTCTCAGCTGAATCCGACATATTCCACTAGTTTCGGAGTCACGTTCACGCAGCCTCTTTGGAAGGACCGGTCGATCGATTTCAATCGCCGGCAGATACGCATTCAGCGAAAGGTGATCGCTCAGTCTGACGCCGATTTCCGCCGAAGAACGATCGAGATCATTTCGCAGGTGCAGAGAGCGTACTGGGACCTTGTTTTCGCGCTTCGGGATCAGCAGAACCGGCAGGCAAATCTTGAATTGACGAAGGAAAACCTGAGGCAGATCGAGGCAAGGATCCAGTCGGGCGCTGCCGCTCCGCTACAAAGAGCGGAAGTGAGCACGGAACTCGCGAACCGAGAGTCTGAATTACTGCTTGCGACCCAGCAGGTTTCGATCGCAGAGAATTCCCTAAAGCAGTTGGTTCTGAAAGACCCCAACGACTCTCAATGGTCAGAGTCATTTGTCCCGACCGATCAGCCGGTCTTTAACACGGATCCGATAAATCTCGACAACGTGGTTTCAGATGCGATCAGCAATCGGCCCGAACTACAAAGATTGAAGCTCCAGAGCGAGATTAACGAGATCGATATAGAGTTCTTCAAGAACCAGATCGCTCCTCAGATCGATTTCAACGCGAACTACACGATGATCGGTCTTTCCGGTACGGGCACGGCTCCGACAGAGTCATTCACCGTCCCGTTGATCTCCGGAGACCCGGCCACCAGCTCGAGCGCATTTCTGCTCAACGAGCTGAGAGCCTTGAATCCCGATATCGTTGTGCCGCTCGTTACGATCGAACCGTCCGTACCTCCCCAGTTCCTCGGTGGGTACGGTCAGTCGCTGAAGAACTTGTTCACCAACGACACACGCAGTTATTCTGTCGGCGTCACATTCAGTTTTCCCATCGGCAACAAGACAGCAAAAGCGAACCTTGCGGCCGCTCGCTACCAGGAAGAGAGGATTGCCGCACAGACCCGGGCTCAGGAACAGTCCGTGATCGCAGAAGTGCGGAATGCGGTCCAGGCTGCGGAGACCGCGCGGGAAAGGGTCCTGACGGCAAGGAGAGCCCGGGAGAACGCGGAGATCCAGCTTGCCGGAGAGAGGAAGCTCTATGAGGTCGGAAGATCGACGACGTTCCTTTTGTTCCAAAGAGAAAATGCTCTCACGAACGCAAGGAACGCTGAGATCAGAGCAGAGACCGATTACAACAAGGCCCTTGCCGATCTGCAAAAGGCGACTTCTACCACTTTCCGGGCGAACAACATTACCGTTGATTCTCCTACCGACGATGACGGAAATTAGGTACCAGTGATAAATTTTAAAACTGAGGCTGTCTGAGAAGGCAGCCTTTTTCTTTGCATCTATCCGGATTCAGATCCGAATGCGCGAAAAGCGATCGGTCCTGCAACTCGCTCTCCAGCGTCGGTATCAAAAGTTCATTCGCTTTCGTGGTAAGATAGGATTCTCGATACTTCCTCAAACAAAGGGCCAGCTTTATGACCAGACTTGCTCTCGCGCTACTACCTATCCTGGTGTTCCTTCCTTTGACGGTTGTAAGTCAGGAAAAGGGTATTGACACACAGACCCGCACCATCCGTGATTCAGCCACTAACGACAAAGGAAACGATGTCAGCCGGACCTTCACCTGGGATGGAAAGACGCGCGTCCGGAACAGGCTTCCGAACCCCTATACACTTGTTTCACGCAGGGACGTCTTGGTGACTATGATCGTCGAACTTCTCAAGGAGAATAAGATGATCCTGGATGAGTCAGCTTCGATCCTCAACGAAGGATTGGTTGTAACCCAGCCGGTCGTGTTCTCAAAGGGGCCTATCATTACCCGAACCGAATTGAACCGCTACGCGGAAGTTCCTGCGACTGACCAGATCTGGACTCGCGGCAGGTACACGCTAACCGTTGATGTTCAGTCTGTTGACGGTATAAAGAACAATGTCTATGTAACTGCGAAGATCGAAGGCAGATCGGAAAGCGGGATCTTCTCGGAGTGGTCTACACTTGAAAGCTCGGGAGTCGCCGAGGAGGAATTCCTTTCAAAGCTCGTTACTATGACCGGAAGCGATCCGGACCAGGACGGCCGCAGGCCATAGTCCCAAAGATGTATCATCGCAGTATCACAATTTTCTCAGCAGTCATTTTTGCGGTATTCGTGGGGTTTCTGGCCTTGCCGGTGTCCGCGCAGATCGAGCAGTGTCCGTATATCGAAAACCCTGCACATCGCGAGCCGATCAGCCCTCAGGTCAAGGAACGGATGATCGAACTCTGCATAGAAGACAACAAAAAGGACTTCGAACGTCTGCTGGAGAGAAGTGAACAACTTGCAAGGCTTACAAGCGAGATCAAGGTCTCATTTGGTGAGAACAACCAGCTTTCAAAAGCAGACCGGGAGAAGCTCGAAGAGGCGGAGAAACTTCTCGACAAGATTCGCGATGAGCTTCGGGCGGATGACGACGATGACGACGAAGATCGCAAGAGGCCCGAAAGTGTTATAGAGGCGGTTGAGATGCTCAGCGAGAATGCCGCACAACTCGTCGATGAGATCAAAAAAACGACCCGGCATACGATCTCGGCGGTTGCGATCCAGTCATCCAACACAGTGCTGAAACTCGTGAAATGGCTTCGCATTAGGAATTAGTCCGAAACCGAAGCGATCCTTTTAGAGGTATTACTTTTGCAAGTCGAATCCTATTTTGGTCGCCGGTCAGCTTCCCCGCTTCTCCTATCGATCTTTATTCTTGCCCTTTCATTTCCCGCATTTGCTCAGGACAATGACGTGATCACGATCGATACGCCGCTCGTGATCATGAACGCCACCGTCACCGACAAGGAAGGAAGACCTGCCCTGGGCTTAAAGAAGGAACAATTCGAAGTTACCGAGAGAGGAACTAGGCAGGAGATCGAGATCTTCGAGACGCAGGAGACCCCTTTTGCAGCAGTGATACTGATCGATACCTCGGGAAGCATGGAACAGCGGGTGAGTCTCGCGAGGGCCGCGGCGATCAAGTTCCTCGACGGGATCCGGCCTGATGACCAGGTGGCAATCTATAACTTTGACTCGAGACTCTCGCTTGTTCAGGATTTCTCAAACCTTCGGGATCTGATGCCGGCCGGCTTTGACCTCAAAGCCTCCGGCTGGACCGCCCTCAACGACGCGGTATTTAACGCCGCTGAAGAGCTGTCCAAAAGAAATGAGAAGCGGAAGGCGATCATCGTGTTATCAGACGGAGCAGATACCAGAAGCGGAAAATCCGCCTCCAAGGCACTCGACGCGGCGTTGGAGGCGAATGCAACGATATACACAGTGGATATGTCGGGCCTAAACACCGGCGGCAGCGCCAGGATGCAAAACCGCGGTGTTCTCAAGAAGTTTGCCAACAGGACCGGAGGACGGTTTATAGAAACTCCCGGTGGAGTTCAGATGAGGCAGGCGTTTGAAAACATAGTCGAGGAGCTCGGCATCCAGTACACGATCGGATACTACCCGACCGACAACACCCGCGACGGCAAATGGCGCGAGATCGAGTTAAAGGTTTCGCCGGATTCGTTAGACGTGAGGACTCGAAAAGGGTACAACGCCCCGTCCAAATAACCGCCTTCCGAGTTCCAAGATCCAAGTTCCGGGTTCCGGGTTTCATGTTCCAAGTTTCCGGTCTCAGGTCTAAAGACCCGACAGGCCCGACAGACTCAACCGACCCGACAGACCCGACAGACTCAACAGACCTAACCGACCCGACAGACCCGACAGACCCGAAAGACTCAATCGACTCAACAGACCCAACCGACTCAAGCGACCCGACAGACTCGACGAATCCGCGGCCTATCTGTTCGTCCTGTTTCTGGCCTTGTCCTTCGCCCTTTCAAATGCGAACTCCACAAGTTTGTCCAGTACCTCTGTAAACCCGATCCCTGATCCTGCCCACATCTTCGGAAATCCAGATGCATCGGTCAGGCCGGGAATCGTGTTTATCTCATTGATCAGTAATTCGCCGCTTCCATCGACAAGGAAGAAATCCACACGCGCGAACCCGGACGCATCAACAGCCTTGTACGCAGTGACCGCCATTTCCCGGATCCGATCACTGAGCGATTCGTCCACTTTCGCCGGCACTACAAACTCATTGTTGCCGGTTCCGGAGTACTTTTCTTCGAAATCCAGGAACTTTTTATTTTCATCCAGAACGATATATTCACCGGGGAGGCTTGCTTCCGGATGATCATTCCCGAAAACAGCGCATTCGATCTCGCGCATGCTCAGGTTTTCCTCTACGATGACTTTTCGGTCAAACTCCGCCGCAAGATGGATCCCTTCTACCAGAGACTGACGGTCTGTCGCTTTGGAAACGCCCACAGACGAGCCGAGATTTGCCGGTTTCACAAAGCAAGGAAACCCGAGTTTTTGTTCGATCTGATCAACAACCGCCTCTCTGCTATCTTCCCATTCACTCCGCAGCAGCCAAACGTATTCGCATTGCGGCAGATCAGCATCACGGAACAAAGTCTTCATAAAGACCTTGTCCATTCCCGTTGACGAAGCGAGGACCCCGCATCCGACATACGGAATTCCGGCCATCTCAAGTAGCCCCTGGATCGTGCCGTCTTCACCGAAAGTTCCGTGAAGCACCGGAAAAACGATATCCAGCGGAATCTCCTCAGCAGCACGGTCTCCGGTCCCCAGCATCGTAAGGCCCCTGATAGATGTGTCCCCAAGCAATCCGACTCTGCGTCCGTCAAATTCAGTAAGGTCGTATTCGATCGCGGCCCTTGCGTCTTCCGGCAACATCCCGGCCGACTCAAAAGGGTTAAGCCACTTTCCCTCCTGAGTGATCGCAATGGGCAAGACTTTGAACCGATCTTTGTCGATCTCCCTGATGACGGTCGAGGCAGACCTGATCGAGATCTCGTGCTCGCCCGAACGGCCCCCGAAGATCACTCCGATCTTTGTCTTTTCCATATTTTAGAGAATCAGCTTGCCGAGAGCGGACAGGATAAGCTCTCCGGCCAGTTTTGCGGTGATATTGCTGCGGTCCAGCGTGGGATTTACCTCTACTATTTCAAACGAACGCATCCCTCCGTGCTCAGCGATCATTTCAAGAGCGAGATGAGCCTCCCGGTAGGTTATTCCACCCCTTACAAGCGTTCCGGACCCGGGAGCAAACCGGGGATCGATGATGTCAACATCAAACGTGACCGCGTATCCGGCGGGGGCTTCAGAAGCGATCTCGATCGCCTTCCTGACGCATTCTTTCATGCCGCGCCTGTCGATATCGCTCATCGTAAAGAACTGATCCCGAATACCGAGATTTCGTATCATCATCCGCTCTCCGTCATCGAGATCACGTCCCCCGATGTGAGCCAGATATTTCGGATTGAGCTTCGGGGAGAACCCCTGAAGGTTGACCATTTCCTCCATTCCTTGTCCAAGGAGCGTGGAGAGCGGCATTCCGTGAGTATTCTGGCTCGGCGACGTCTCAGGAGTGTTCATATCTGCGTGCGCATCGAACCATATCAAGCCTACTTCCTCGTCATGATCCCTGAAATGGCTTGCGATTCCCGAGAAAGTCCCGGCGGCTATCGAATGATCGCCGCCTATCACGACAGGCAGGTGCCCTTTGTCCAGAACTTCCTTAAGCTTGTCTGAGATCTTTCGTGATGACGAAAGTATCTCTCTAAAATACTTTGGCCTCTGAACTTCTTCCGAGTCGTAAACAGGATCGTCTATGTCTACGTCTCCATGATCGGTCACCTCGTAGCCAAGATTTCGTATGTGCTGGCTCACGTGTTTACCCTGGAACTTCGCCATACGAACGGCGGACACGCCAAGCTCGCTTCCGGGTTTCCCTGCCCCAAACCCGAGAGGAACGCCAACAATTCCCACGTGGCGTCCTTCTCCCGGCAGATACATCTTGTCCAATTCCATAGATCAATTCTCGCTTACGATTCAAACTTCACCAAACCCAGTTTCAAAAAGCGACGAAATTGCCTCAAATGCAGCGTTTTCATCCGATCCGTCAACTTCGAGCATCAACTCCATCCCCTGGGCCGCAGCTAGCGTGAGAACACTCAAGATGGATTTCGCATCAGCATAGATCGACTTCTCTTCCCTAATCAAGGTTATCTTACTCTCGAATTCGGCAGCCTTCTTTACCACGAGCGCCGCCGCCCTCGCATGAAGTCCCAACCTGTTAATGACCTTCACCCGACCTTTGATCATGCTTTGGACTTGTGCGGATCAAGAAGGTCGCCAGCCCTGTAAATTGACTCCCTGCCCTGCTTCTCGACCATTTCCGCCATTTCTGCGAGTGTCGACTCTTTGTTCTGCGAGGCGAGCTTGACGACCATCGGGAGATTGACACCGGTAAGCACATCGACCTCGTTCTCCTTTAAAAACATCGCGCTGATGTTCGTTGGGGTACCACCGAACATGTCCGTCAAGAGAAGAACGCCTTTTCCGCTGGAAACACTCTTTATCGCTCTTTCGATCTCGGACTGCGCGACTTCCACGTTGTCGTGCCAGCCGATCGAAACCGCGGCTATATGAGGGATCTCACCAACGACCTGTTCCGCTGCAAGCAAAAGTTCGTTTGCAAACTGGCCGTGTGAAACGACGACACCACCGATCTTGTCCATAGTCATATCTCCGACGCTTATTTCATCACATCGCGATGCTGGACTGAAGTCTCATAACCCAACCCTCTCAGGAATTCGCCCATCTGCTCGGCCGCCATCACGGACCTGTGCCTACCGCCAGTACAGCCTATGCCGATCGTAAGGTACGACTTTCCTTCTTTACGGTACAGAGGAAGGAGATACTCGAGTAACTCGTCGAATCGCCTGATCGTCTCCCGGACCTCGTCCTGAGCTACAAGGAATTTGATGACCTTAGGATCGGTGCCCGCCAGCGGTCTAAGCCGTTTCTCGAAATATGGATTCGGAAGGTGCCTGACATCGAAGAGCAGATCCACATCCCGCGGCACCCCGTGTTTGTGCCCGAAGCTTATGATCTGTACCTGCAGAGGGACGCCGTCCTCCATATCCCCGAACTTTTTCAGGAGAAAGCGCCTGAGCGTGTGGACCGTGTGCCGGGAGGTGTCGACGATCAGGTCGGCCCTTTCGCGGACATCGTTCATCGCATCGCGCTCGGACCGTATGGCTGCTATCACCCCTGCGCCGTCATCGTTCGGATGCGGCCGCCTCGTTTCGCTGAAACGCCGTTTGAGGATCTTGTCGGTCGCATCGAAAAATAGAATATAGGGATCCAGTCCCTTCTTGCGCAGCTTCTTCATTTCGTTCGAGAACTCTGACAGGAAGTGTCTTTCCCTTATGTCAATCACCAGTGCGGCTTTTTCTATCGCAACGACACCCTCCGTGTTCGGCAAGAGGAGCCGTGCGAACGTAGCCAGCATCGTTACGGGAAGGTTGTCGACACAAAAGTAGCCCAGGTCTTCAAAGGCGTTCGTTGCCGAAGACATTCCAGAGCCGCTCAGTCCTGTAATGATTATAAAGCGCTCCTGGATCTCGGAACCGTTCTCGGAACCTGACATCAATTTTCGTCTCCCTGTCCCCCGACGGCTCTTGAATGCCGCTCAATCAACTTTCTTGCTCCGTCGTGTCCGGCCGCTTTCAATAGATGGATTCGAACCGCCGTCTCGACAAGAGTGGTGAGGTTTCTGCCGGAACTGACGGGCAGGACATACTTCGGAACATCTATCCCGAAGATCTCTTCTTCAGCAGTTTCGAGTCCCAGCCGGTCAACATCAACGACCTCGTCCCAACGCTTGAGCTCGATACAGAGATCTATCACTTTCGCAGTGCCGGTCGCGCTGACGCCGAAAAGATCCCTTATGTTCAGGATGCCGAGTCCCCGTATCTCCAAATGATCCGCGGTTAACGGCGGCGAGGAACCTTCCAGCAGTTCCCCTATCCTCTTGATGATCACGGAATCGTCAGAGATGAGCCTGTAGCCGCGGGTTACAAGATCGAGCGCACATTCTGACTTTCCTATCCCCGATTCTCCGAGCAAAAGTACCCCTACACCATACATTCCCAAGAGCACACCGTGGACGGTGATACTTGGCGCAAGCACTCTCTGAAGAAAACCGGAGACTTCTGCAATAGCCACAGAGCTGACCGCATCCGTTCGAAGAAGGGGGATCCTCGCATTCCGAACTACGACTGACAATTCTTCCGGGACTTCAAGACCCTTTGTCACCAGTACACAGCAGATTTTCTGCAAATCAAGGTTTTCCACCGCTTTCGTGCGCCGTTCGGGTGAGAGCTGATTCAGGTACGAAGTCTCGCTTTGACCCATTATCTGGAGGCGGCCCTTGTGAATGTAATGTGCGTATCCGGCAAGCGCGAGTCCTAGCTTCTGGATCCGGTCCGAGTCGATATGGTTTTCTTCAAGGGATTCTTCCCCCGAGATCAACTCTAGCTTCAGGCGGGCAGGGGCGTTCGCGAAGAATTCGCGGATCGTGACAGCTGGCTTTTTGCCGGGGGGACGGGGCATCAGAGATCAAGGATTAGGGACCAGGGACCAGGGACCAAGGATCGATTGAAAACTATCAAAGCTCAGTGTTCAGGGATAAATGATCAGTGGTCAATGGTCAATGATCATTGGTCACCGATCCTTGACCGTCGGGATCTTGCTCACTTTTTCAGCCCTGTGCGATTTGTCGATGATCTTGTTCTTCAGGCGAAGCGCCTGCTTTTCGATCTTGTCGATCGAATGTGAAAGCGACAAATACATATCGGGTTCGGAACTTGTCGCCGCGAGTACCTGGTTGCGCCATTTGACGACTACCTCTGACCGATGCGACCCGCGTTCGACCTCGATAATGATATGTGCGTGGTTGTCGTCCTTTTCAAAAAGATGATCTATTTTGCGGAAATGCTCTTCGACGTGTGCCCTGATAGCCGGCGTCACCTCGATATGACGGCCGGTATAATCGAATTTCATTCAGTCCCCCTCTTTTCGAAATCCGCCCGCTACACGGGCCTGAATCAAATAAGCACTTTTCGCTCTCTCGAACCGGGTATATTCATCTGATCGCGATACTTTGCGACCGTTCTTCTCGAAAGTTTCACCCCGTCACGTCCCAGCTGTTTTGCGATCTTGTCGTCTGTCAGAGGTTTCTTGGCATCCTCTTCTTCGATCATCTTCTTGATCTTCAGCTTGAGTATGCGTGTCGAAACCTCTTCTCCGTCCTCGTTCATCATCCCTTCGCTAAAGAACCTTCGAAGCTCGATCACGCCCTGCGGGGTATGCGCATACTTCCTGTTGACGACACGCGACACGGTGGAAAGGTGCATCCCGATATCCTCTGCAACATCTTTGAGCATCATCGGCTTTAGTTTCTCAACGCCGTGATCGAGAAACTCCTCCTGACGCTGGACGATGCACTCAACTACACGGTAGATCGTCTGCCGCCGATGCTCGATATTTCTGAGCAGGTCCACTGCAGACCGCACCTTGTCCTTGATAAAGTCTTTCGTCTCTTTCGACGTCTGATCCTGCGAGAGCATCTGCTGATAAGAGTGGCTGATCCTGAGGCGCGGGCTACCACTGTCCGAGAAATAGATCACCCATTCTCCCTCCACCTTTTCGATATAAACCTCAGGTGAAACGTAAATGGGTTTCTCGTCAGTGTATTCTCTTCCCGGATACGGATTCAGGACTCTGATCTTTTCGATCTCAGCGTCGAGTTCCTCGAGCCCGAGACCGGTCTTCTTTGAAAGATGATGGAGCCTGTGCGGCTGCAGATCCTCAAAATGGTCGCGGACAAGCCTAGCGGCAAGACTGTCGCCGTCGCCTGTGCTTTCAAGCTGGGCGACCAGGCACTCTTTGACGTCCCGCGCGCCGCAGCCGACCGGATCAAGTTGAAGTACAATATTTCGCGCCCTCTCGATCACCTCTAAGGAACAGCCGGCCATGAACGCGAGCTCCTCATCGTCAGCATTCAGCCTTCCGTATTCATCGAGGTTGCCGATGATGCATATCGCGGCATTCTCGGTCTCGTCAGTGATCTTCTGGAGATTCAGCTGCCATTCAAGATGCTCCGTGAGGGACTCTGACCCCGAAAGGAATTGTTCGAAGCTCGGCGTGTCTTCCTTGTACTCGAACTCCTGGGTCTTGTATCCCGGATCAAGATAATCCTGAAACTCTCTGCCTAGATCGACATCCTCAAACGGGTCAGAATGGTCATCCTCGTCCCTATCGTCGTCAGAATCGCCGCTGACAGAATCTTCGATCACAGATCTGGTCTCATCTGAAAGATCGGAATCGTGACCGTTGAGCTCGGACATGTCATGACCCAGTTCCGCATCGTCGCCATCTCCGCCTGACTCGCCGGATTCGGGATCTTCATATTCCCTTTCAGTGCCGTCGGCGTTCTGATCGAGGATCTTCTCTGCCAGTTCCCTTATCTCGTCCTCGGTCTGAACCTCTTCAAGGATCGGGTTCTCGTCGAGCTCCTGCTGAATAAGCTCGCTGAGCTCAAGAGTCGTCATCTGCAGCATTTCGATGCGCTGCCTCAGCTGAGGCGTAAGCACCATTTTCTGCTGTAATTTTTGAGTGAGCCTAAGAGATGACATTGATTCCCAGCTGCTTCGATGCGAAGCAGGCAGTGTGGAATGGCTAATTCGAACGCAGTCGTATTATAACCGATATAAAACTCAAATGTGAAAATTTGGGGTCACAGACGGAACCGTCTGCCGAGGTAGAGCCGCCGCACTTCCTCGTCTTCGATGAGGTCCTTGGGTTCGCCGCTCCTGAGTATCCGCCCCTCGGACATTATGTAGGCGCGATCAGTTATTCCCAGGGTTTCGCGTACATTGTGGTCGGTGATTAGAATTCCAATTTCATGCCCTTTCAGGTAAAGGATAATGTCCCTTATATCCTCGATCGCGATCGGGTCTATCCCGGCGAAAGGCTCGTCGAGCAGGATGTACTCGGGCTCGGTAGCCAGGCACCTCGCGATCTCGACTCTCCGTCTCTCGCCGCCTGAAAGCGAATCGCCGCGCGTCTTCCTCACGTGAGCGATGCCAAATTCCTCAAGAAGTTCCTCCAGCCGGTCAAATCTCGCATCGCGCGACATCTTCATCGTTTCAAGGACCGCGAGGATGTTCTGTTCCGCGGTCAGACGACGAAAGATGGAAGGTTCCTGCGGGAGATATCCGAGTCCGAGACGGGCGCGGAGGTACATCGGAAGGCGCGTCACATTCTCGCCATTCAGAAAGATGTTCCCCTGTTCGGTCCGCTCAAGCCCGACCATCATATAAAACGTGGTTGTCTTGCCTGCTCCATTTGCCCCCAGCAGACCGACGATCTCACCTTTTGACACATCGAGACTGACATCGTCCACGACCCTGCGCTTCCCATAGGTCTTCTGGAGATGTTCCGCTTCAAGTCTTTCTGTGCCGGCGGATGCGCCGTTGTTTCGGGACATTCTTTTCTACTGCCGAAAAGGCCGAACACCGCTTGTGGCGATATCCGGCCAACAACCACTTATTGTAAAAGGATGCGGGAAAAGTTCAATTGAGGTCGCCGTCTTTCAGTTTGTACACCGAGCGGATCCTTCCAGCCCCGTTCGGCGATCCCTTTCCGGTTCCGGTAACTACATTCTGCCTGAGGTTCACGACGACCTCCCTGCCGCTTGAAGATCCCCGCTCTTCGTCGAGAACGGTAGCAGGATCTCCACGAAGTACTATCATCTCTTCGACCGCGTCATATTTGGCGTAACTCCCGGTCGCTTTTCTTCCTGGCTGGGTGATCACAACGTTCTCCTCGACGACCGTACTCACAAGCTCATTCTGCTTATTCAGATTGATCGAGGCGCGCTCGGCCCTGATACGCTCGGGCCCTTGCCGGATATCGACCTTCTTTTCATACCGGATGAGTTTTTCGCCGTCGAGATAGATCATCGACTGCGATTCCGCATAAACGGGTACTGAAGACCGTTTGCCGCCTGATGTTCGCTGCGCATCGTAGAGCAGACTCTGTACGTCTCCTTCTGCATAGAAACGCCGGCTCTTCTGTTCGATCAAAAGCCGGTTGGCACGCACATAGTTCTTGTCCTGCCACGCTCTTGCCTTGCCCACGAAGACCGCGGTTTCGCCAGCATGATCAAAACTAGCTGCATCGGATGATACGAACACCGGTGAAGAGCTCGCCGAGAACGGCGTAGAGCCGCCTGCCGGGCCGTTTCCATAGTAGGTCGCGCGAACTCCGCCGCTCATCGAGGACTTTCTTCTGCTTACCTCCCAATCGATCGCATCCGCCTTTACTCTCGCCGTTGAATCCCAGACCGCCGGCTCGCCTCTGAAACGGGCCGTCTCATCCGAAGTACCGTAGATGATTCTTGCTGCCAGTCCCTGGCGGTCTCCCTCGGAGAATTTCGCACTTCCTACAGCTTCAAGCTCGGACAGATCCTTCGTCTTTTGCGAGAATCTCGCGATGAACTTTTCAGCACCAAGTTTTTGATCGGGACCATTCCCGACCAGAGGGCTTCGAGTCGCCTGCGACTTTCCGATTCCCGTGCATGACTTCGCATTGTTGCCGCCGTAAAAATCGCATACGAACCGCGGCGCTCGTACCTCAGTCCGGTACTTCCCGTTGTCAGGTGTTTTCGGAAGGATCACAAGATGCGCATTTCCGTTCGCTTCTGCTGACGCGAGTTCATCTTTTCCGGGCGTAAATTTCGTGTTTACCGAATCCGCGGTAAGCATTTTGTCCGAACTCTCCGGGCCGTTGTCGACGGCCGTCAAACGGATCGTCGTGCGCCCGTCGCTGCCCGCCGATACAGGTCTACCATTCGCCGAGAATTCGACCCGAAGAACAGATGGAGTAGAAAGCGCATATCTAGAATAATCAGAACGGTTAAGCGGGATCACCTCGATCTCGGAGCCTCCAAGCGCCAGCGCACTTGCAATAGAACCGCTTTTGTTAAAACGGGCTTTGATCTCTTGTGCCTTAAGCGTAGAATTCCGTTCCGACCCGGCCTGCACTACCGCCGCATTACCAGATACATCCGCCGACCGTAGTGACTGGTCCGGGAAAAGCGTGGCGTGAATCTGGTTGCCGGACACGCGATCCGCTCCCTGCGAAACCGATGCATTGCCGGTAAGGAAGACCTCCCCTGAAGCCTGTTTGTAGACGGCGTGATCCGCTTTGACGTCTGTGTTCCTGCCGTCCGAGATCGTGGTTATCCGTACCCCGCCGTCTAATTCAAAGGACTCGCCCGAAGTAGAATACTCAGCGGTTTGGCTTAGTATCTTTGAAGCCGGGCCATCATTCGGTGCAGTCTCGATTTCGACGCCACCTTCCATCTCAAGTCTTTCGAGGTCTCCGTCGAGATCGGCACTGATACTCCGTGCCTTCGCATTTGTGAAGCCGCCGGGGCCGGCCTTTTCCTGGCTTACCGTAGCGTTTCCATTCAATTCAACGCGTCGCAGCTGTTTTTCGGAGAGAAACGCCTTAGCGGAGTTTCCCCTGATTCGAGTCGTTTTCTTCAAGTTCGAGTTCCCCGGTTCGGGTTCGACGATGATGTCCACATCCCCGTTCAGGTCGATCGTTTCCGCCTCCTGGTCTACGAATGCGTTTCCCGCACGGATTGAGGCAGTCTTTATTTCAGGTCTCGCGAACTGGGGATCGGAACCGCCCGAACCGGAAAAGATGTTCACTTCGCTGAGCAATTGAAGCGTCTTTTCGTTTATCTTTACCACCGCTCCAACTGCATTTCCGGATATGTTCTGTCGCTCGAATTCAATATACTCTTCAGCTTCCGCCGTCTCGGTAGCCTTTGTGTAAGTCAGCTGATCAGTACGCACCTCAAGATCATCTCTTGTAACGATCCTCACGTCGCCGGCAAAGAATATCCTGAAGTCCTTGCTGTTTTTATCATCTGGAACGTAGATCGCTTTCTCAGCCCTGAGCGAATCCGATTTCGAAAGATCGCCGTCCGCATATACCTGCAGGAAAACGTTTTCCAGCTCCTGATGTTGATCGTCAAACGTAGTCGCCCTGTCGGCTTTGATCGTGTATTTGAGTACGGAATTCTCGGACTCCTTTCTCTCGTAACCATCGACTACTGCGACGACGTTCTCCGACAATGAGGTTGGGAGCGACTTCATCCGAAACTCCTTCCGGAAGCTGCCGAGATAGAACCCGATGCCGACCAAAAGTACAGCGGCAATGATGCCGAATACGGCCGCCGCGCGAAGTACCTGTGGCAGCTTTGCCCGCGCGTGGAATTTCTCGAGTTCTACTTTCTTGTTCTCGGCCATCAAGAGGGACCTTGCTCAAATTGGTTGCAAGTCGTCTGAGATCCTTGTTCGGATGGGGGAGAAGCCGATTTCGCTTGCCGGCAATTCCCCGGGGAGGGCTCTGGAAAGTAGAAAGTATATCAAATGAGGGCGCGCAATTCCGCTATTTGTGTTTAATGTCCTTGATGTTCAGCTGCAGCCTCGTCACCCCGCGCCACGTGTTCTCCTCGGGAGTATAGGCAAGTTCGTACTCTTGTCCGCTCCTGAGTTCCAGTTCGGCAGATCTTTCAACTCCGTCCCACCAAACTGCCTCAAAGGGCCTTCCGTCGTCGTCACGGAGCTTCAATTTGAGATGCTTCTCTTTCATCACCCACGGCTCATCGACGAGTGTTAGACCGCCCGTCGCAAATACCGGTTTCGGGTTTCCCTGGCCGAACGGCTCCAGGTTTTTCAACTCCTTTGTCAGTTCAAGCCCGAGCGTAGCGCTTGATACGGGCGCATCGATCCTGATCTCGGGAATTAGATCATCCTGTGAGATCTCCTGTGCTGCGTGGCGGTTCAATCGATCGGAAAGTTCTTCGATGTTCTCGGGTCGAATCTGCATTCCCGCCGCCGCGGCGTGTCCGCCGTAGGTTTCGAACAGATCTGAGCAAGTATCGAGACCTTTCAGAAGATGGTAGCCGGATACGCTCCTCGCAGAGCCGTGTCCCATACCGTCCTCAACCGAGATCACGATCGAGGGCCTGTGCAGTTTTTCGGCCACCTTGGATGCTGCAAGGCCGATTACTCCGCGGTGCCAGCCTTCTCCGTATACGACGATGAACCTCGAGTCAGCGCCTCCGTTCTCGAGTGCCGAATGCAATGCCTTCTCGGTTATCGTCTTCTGAAGTTTCTGCCGTTCGATGTTCTTCCTGTTAAGGTACTCCGCAAGTTTTCTGGCTTCTCCGAAATCTTCAGATTCAAACAACTCGACAACGTGCCGGGCAGCGTCCATCCTGCCCGCCGCGTTTATTCTCGGCGCAACCCGGAATCCTATATCAAGCGCTGTCATCTCGTCCCGGCAGTCTGCGACCTCTATAAGTGCTTTAAGCCCATAGTTGACCGTCGACGATATTTCGTTGAGGCCGGCGGTGACGATCGCGCGGTTCTCGCCTGTCAGCATCATCACGTCAGCGATCGTGCCGATCGCCACGACCTTCAAGAAATGCGGAACGGCTGACTCCCTGCCCCTCTCACGCAGCAGTGCGTGGGCGAGTTTGAAAGCCACCCCCACCCCTGCAAGATGCTTGTCGGGATATCCACAATCGGGCCGGTTGGGGTTAACGACAGCGAACGCCTCGGGCAGCCCTTCGTCCTTTGTAAGGTGATGATCTGTGACTATGACGTCGACATCATTCTCTTTCGCCCAGGAGATCGGTTCGAACGAAGTGCTTCCGCAGTCGACAGTGATCACGAGCTTGTAGCCCTCGTTCCTGGCATTTTCAAGCGCCGGTATGTTCAGGCCGTATCCTTCGGTGAACCTGTGCGGCACGTGATAGCCGGATTCCGCACCGATCATCTCCAGCGCTTTCCGCAGCACGACCGTCCCCGTCGTGCCGTCGACGTCGTAATCTCCCCAGACCAGTATTTTTTCTCTATCTTCGACCGCCCGGAATATTCGCTTTACGGCTCGGTCCATGTCCTTCAAGAGGTAGGGGTCGTGAAGATCCTCGTATGAAGGATTGAGAAACTTTTGGGCAGAATCCGGATCACCGTACCCCCGGGCTATGAGCAGCGCAGCGATCAGCCGCGAGAGACCGGTTTCTTTGGAGAACGCTTCGACGCGCTCCATATCGTGTTCAATAAAGTTCCAGCGTTTCATAGTTCACCAGGGTGAGGCGGTGACGGGTCCGTTCGACACACCGTTCCATCAGACGCGTGCGGTAATAATTCCCTGCCACAACATAAACAAAATGGCGGCACCGAGCAGGATCCGGTAAATCACAAACACAGTCGTCGTATAACGGCGCAAATATGCGAGAAGAAACCAGATGGACAAGTAGCCGACGATCCCAGCTGCGATAGTGCCGGCAAATAAAGGTAAAAAGCTGTCGTTCGGAAGAATGTGCCACGCCTCGACCAGTTCCAAAAGCCCGCTGGCTGAAATCGCGGGGATCATGAGCAGAAAGGAAAAGCGCGCTGCAGCCTCCCGTGAAAGGCCGGCGAACAGCCCTCCCATGATAGTCGATCCCGAACGGCTGGCACCCGGCATCAGCGCCAGGACTTGAGCTGCACCAACAAGAAGAGCTTCACCTGCTCCCAGTTCTTTTATCCCCTTCCGTTGACGGCCTACGTACTCAGCGATCTGCAGCATTACCGCCACTACGATAAGCATCGTTGCGATGATCCAAAGGTCTTTCGTCAAAGCGCCTTCGATCGTTTCTTTGAACACGAGGCCAAAGATCGCGACGGGAACCGACCCTACCACTATCATCCACCCGAGCCAGGACTCGTCGGAAAGCCAGCGCGGCCGCTTTTTGTTCGCACCCTCGAGTTCCACGCGTTGTCCACGCAGAAGAGCAAAATGGTCTCTCACGAAAGCGGTAGAGATACTCCAGATGTCTTGCGCGAAATATACAAAAACAGCTGCGAGGGTGCCCAGCTGAATGACCGCCATCGTCGCGGTGATCTGCTCGGGATTTCCACCGTATATCCCAGTGTAACGGCTGGCGAAAACTAGATGTGCGGTCGAGCTGACTGGAATGAATTCGGTCAGGCCCTGGACGATGCCAAGGATGATCGCTTGAAGAAGATCCATAGACGGAATGCGGGAAGCGGATGCCTAAACTTCGACACGGGCATTTTCCGATTTTTGAACGAGGTCGTCAAAAGCGGGTTTGAATTACTCGCGGTAACTGTTCCGGTTAGCAAACTTGTCGTAGATCGACGGCGGAAGGAAAGCGGCGAGACGGACCAGCGTCGCAAGCTGCCAGGGGAATGCATAGAAGGCCTTCTTTTTCTCGATCGCCTTTACTATCCTCGCGGCCCCGTCTTCAAGTTCTAGCACGAATGGCAGTTTTTTGCTCCTTCCTGAAGTGAGCGGTGTCTTTATAAAGCCCGGTGCGATTATCGATACGTCGATACCCTTAGGTGCAAAATCTACCCTTAAACTCTCGAAGAACGCCGACATTCCGGCCTTGCTCCCGGAATACGCCGCAGACTTCGGAAGCCCTCTGAATCCCGCGAGGCTCGAGATAGCGACAAGATGTCCGCTTCCTTGCTCCAGCATCTGTGGCAGAACGGCAGACACCGAATTGACGGCCCCGATCAGATTGATGTTTATGACCCTCGCTACTGCATCATTCTGAATCTCGCGTGTTTCCTTGTTGTTTCCCCCTACGCCGGCGTTTGCGATCAGAATATCCACTTTGCCGAATTCGTCTTTGAACGCGTCAACCGCGGCTTTGACGTTCTGCATATCGGTGACATCGCCGGGAAACACCCTCGCCTCGCCGCCTTCTGCAATCACGGCTTCGGCCACCTTCTCAAGTTCTGACTCCCTCCGTGCAAGAAGGCCGAGAACGGCTCCCTTGCGAGCCATCTGGACAGCCATTTCCGACCCGATGCCGCTTGAGGCACCGGTAAGGAAGATCTTCTTGTTTCTTAAGTATTCTCTGGCCATACAAAGAAATGCAGGAGGCCAAGTCTACATTGACCCGGCACTCCTGCACAAACTTCTGGTCGAGAGATCGCGCTACTCGAAAGGAACAAACCTCAGAAGTTCTTTTCCTTCGCTATTGATGGAGAACGAACCCCCATGCGACTCAACCTTACCCCCTATCGAAAGAGCTTTGTAGAACCCTTCCTCGACTCCCCAATCGATCAGGCAGGCTCGTTTCGTCGATCTAATTGCAGAAGTGGCAAACGCGTCTTCAACAAGAGCGAATGAACCACCAAAGCTATTACAGCCGCCGTATCCGTAGATGCCGCCTTCTGCAGCGTTGAATGCCATCCACGCCCCGCTCGCCTTGTCAACGGCCTCGCCATCCAGCCTTTCGAGCCGCCACTTTGTTCCGTAGAGATCGATGTCGAGCCCTCTATGGGGCTTTTCAGTCGTTTCAAGAACCTCTTTGAGCCGGTAAATATAACCGGATGTGTCCTTCGGCGGCGCTGCGACCTTCTCGATCTCAACCTTCAAGAGATACTCGCTTCCGGCCTGATAATTGAAATCTTCGATTTCGTCACGTATAGGCTTGTACTCGGTCTCATTCTGGCGTTTAACGACCAGGCACTTCTTCGGAACCACTCCCTCGCAGAACTGCCTGTAGTGGGCTACTTTGATCTCTTCCGTTACTGTTTGCGCTTTGCTGCTTACAGGCAGGACGATGGCCCCGGCAGTGAAGAGTAGAAGTGCTACAAGTAGTCTATTCATATCTTTCGTTCCTCTGGCACATGTTTGCTGTCCGCTGCGAACTTTCCAGTTCTTTGAACGGCCAGTGGAACGTCGTGAAAGCCGGTACTTGCGGGATCCGCTTCTAGCAGACTTCCGAGACGATCCCTCGAAAGGCCTTCAGCGCTTTCGGCAAGTCGTCCTGTTTGACCAGCACGTGATCCCGGTTGAAGGAGAAAAAAGGAAGGATCGATATGTTCTCCGCTGCAAGGATGGACGCAACTGCCGACATAAACCCGACGACATCGAAACCCATCTCCGCGTCAAAACTGAGCAACCTGAAGTTCCCTTCCACCGAAGCGCCGTCGATCGCCTTTCCAAGATTTCCGAAATCCGCGCTGTCAACGACCAGGGTAACTTCCCATTTATCCTTGAAGATCAGAAACTCCGAGTTCATTCGGGGAGAACGGTCCGGGTCTGAAAGCAACTTCACGAAGTTCTCGTGGTCGACTGAAACAACGAAGAAAGTCTCCGGAGAAACCACGATTTTCGAGCTTTTCAGGATCTCGCGTGCCGACCGTGTCATTCCGCCCTGCTCCCGGAGGCTCGGACTATCCTTGGAATGATAAGTGGTTTAGAACCTGCGGTTTTCTTGATATACCGCTTGAGGGCGAGACGCAGGTGTTCTTCTGCCGAAGGGATGTCGGCAAGGCCTTTTACGCCTATTTCATTGACAGCCTTTCTAACGATCTCAACAGCGTCGGCACTGAATCCGTTTGTACCGTTGACGCCGCCCACGCCACGCACGGAGAACACCGGGTCCGCAAGCATCTTTCCCGACGATTGATCGATCGTGACTGTCAGGTTGACTACACCGTTGAACGCCAGTTTCTTCCTTTCCTTCAGGGTCTGCTGTGCTATCTCACGAAATCCGTCATCTTCGATAAACACTCTTGATGGCTCGATCTGATCGATGATCCTTGCAGAATCCGGAGTCAGTTCCAGAACATCTCCATCTTCGACTATAACGACCCGGTCATCCCTGTACCCAAGATGGTTCTTCAGGAACTCCTTGTGCCGGAAAAGCATCCGGAACTCTCCGTGAATCGGAATCACGAATTTTGGCCGCGCGGTTTCAGTTATGATCCGTATGTCCTCCTGGGACCCGTGTCCGGAAACATGTATCAATCTGCGTTTTTCCTCGATGATGTTGCCGCCCTTCCGGTAGATCGCACCGATCATCTTTGAGATGCGCTTCTCATTACCGGGAATTATTCGGGCTGAGAGGACCACCGTGTCCCCTTGCCTGATCGACAGGCCTTTGTAACTTTGGGTCGCCAGGTTCCACATCACCGCCCTCGGCTCACCCTGGGAGCCGGTGACGAGATAAACAAGCTGATCATCTTCAAGCGCCCTTGAATCAGCGAGTCCGACAAGAACCCCTTCCGGAACCTCAAGAAATCCCATTTCCTCGGCAAGTTCCACATTGGCCATCATTGAACGTCCGAGGACACACACCCGCCGTCCGAACGCTTCCGCGAGATCAAGAATTATCTGGATCCTGTGAAGAGAGGAAGAAAATGTCGTGACAATCAACCTGCCCTCGGAATCGTCAAATATCTTTTCCAGTTCTGGTACAACTTCAGATTCCGAAGGTGTGCGCCCCGGAACTGTTGCGTTGGTTGAATCGGAGAACAAGGCAAGTACACCTTCATCTCCTATCTTCCTCAAGGCCTCGAGATCATAGGGATCTCCGATAACAGGGGTGTCGTCGATCTTGTAGTCGCCCGTGTGGACGATCGTACCGACCGGTGTAGTGACAGCAAGCGAGAAACAGTCGATAAGCGAATGCGAAGCATTGATGAACTCAACGTCGAAACTTCCGACCTCCACGACGTCGCGCGCTTCGACGGTGTGCATGAGCACATCTCCAAGAATGCCGTGCTCCTCAAGTTTTCTCTCTATGAAACCGAGCGTAAATCTCGACGCATAGACCGGTACATTAAACCTCTTAAGAAAATAGGGGACAGCGCCTATGTGGTCTTCGTGGCCGTGTGTCAAAAAAAGAGCGGTGATCTCAGCACGATAGGGTTCCAAAAGTTCAAAATCGGGGATGGCGATGTCGACACCGTATGAGGATTCTTCCGGAAAGCCCATTCCGGCGTCGATGACGATCATTTCGTCATCGAACCGGACCGCCATCGTGTTCATACCGAATTCGCCGATCCCGCCGAGCGGTATTATTTCAAGTTTGTTCACGGTAATCCTGCTCCTGCCGATACAAGCCTCGGCCGGAATCTCTACCTTACGGCATCGTTCGGAAATAGCAAAAGCGTAGAATCATTACCCCGTTTTGTATGTGAATAGGATCTCGTTTCGTGCCTGAATCTCGGCTCCGGTGTTTTCATAAAAACTTTCGGCGCCCCCATATGCAGGGTTCGTAAGACCAAAGATCGTACCGACTCCTTGGCCTTTTGCAATCTCCCTGATCTTCTCAATAAGGCCCGTACCGATTCCCTGCCTACGAAAACTCTCACGTACCTCTATTTCATAGATAAACAGCTTTGCTCCTTCGTCCCTGATCCTTGTAAGCTTATATGCGAGCAAGATCCCCGCGGCCTCGCCGTGCTTTTCGGCGACGATCAAGTAGTTTTCCTTCGAATTCAGAAAACGGGACAGATGAGCTTCGGACACTTCCTCGAGCAACACCGTCCGAACAGCGTTTCTAGCGCTACTGCCTTCATCGGGCTCAAGCCGCTTCACGTTGATCATCTACCAAGTTCCTCCGGATGGAAAAGTTCCTTCTTACGTCGCCGGTTCGCCTGTGCGTGAAGCAGTCGCTTCCTCTTAAACAACTCCGGCCTTCTTACAGAATCGGACTGCTTGCGCATTCATCAGATCGCGATCTCGCGAAATCCATAGCGGCAGGATTTGCTGGCCTTCAATGCTCGTGTACGTAACTGGCAAAGTCGTCCAAGCACGCCGATCAGAAAAAACTCCCTCGAGAATCATAAGAACTATGCCTATGGTTTCTTCGGACACCCTGAAGGCCTTATACGGTCCGTCCTGTTCTCCCGCCCGGCCGGATGGGCGACGGTCAAAGCCAATCGATGACAGCCCACTCGTCAAACAAAATTCAGGTTGAAGGATCAAGAACAAGCCTCTCGGTCCTCAAACCATTTCTCTAAGGGTTAGGACAGGTAGTCCGGTACATACGCGAAGGGCATTCGGTCTCCTTGTTCGGTTCGTAAAGGAGAATCGATCGTTCTGTCCCTCACCGATTTTTCGAATCAGAGACCACTGTAATATACTCTTGCTTTCGCAGGGGGCCGCATTCCCAAGGCTACTGCCCGAAACCCGGCTTATTCGCACCAACCCTGATTGCAAAACAGACTTATGAAGACCGACCGGCACGCCACCAGAGTTGTTAAGGCCTGCGTCACGATGATCTTTGCCGTGATCGCAGGTGTTTCTTTCGTACTTTTCTATTCCGGGCCGGGCCCGAATGTTGAGGCAGCCGGAGAGCCGCTGTCAGCGCCGACCGGAGTCACGGCTTCTGACAACGACTATAACAACAAGGTCGGGCTCCGGTGGGATACGATCTGGGGCGCAGACACTTATACGGTCCTTAGGAACACCGTTGAAGATCCAGGGACTGCAACCGAGATCGGTTCCACACCCGCGAACTTCTTTTTCGATCACACTGCCGTTGTCGATCAAACCTATTACTACTGGGTCCGAGCCGAGAATGCTTCGACGCAAAGCGCCCCCAGCACTCCCGATACAGGAACTCGTGCGATGGGAAAAACAGCCCCTGGCCCTTTTGATCCGCTCGGCCCTCCGCCGATGCCTGCGGGAAATCCGATCACCGCCGCCAAGGCATATCTGGGCAAGGCGCTATTCTGGGATGAACAACTTTCTTCAACGCGGACCGTGGCATGCGGTACGTGCCACCAGCCTGCAGCGGGCGGAAGTGATCCAAGGGCAGTTCCGGGAAACCAGGCATCGGTGAATCCCGGTCCTGACGGGGTCTTCGGGAACGATGATGATGTGGTCGGATCTGCCGGCGTGCCCGTGAATTTTTCGGACGGGACCTACGGAATCTCACCGACTTTCGGTGTGAATGCTCAAGTCACCGGCCGAAAAGCGCCTACTTATCTTAATGCGGCTTACACAGCGAACGGTTTGTTTTGGGACGGCAGGGCCACCGATATCTTTCGGGACCCTATCACCGACGCACAGATCCTGGATCTGTTCGGAGGGCTTGAGAGCCAGTCTGTCGGCCCTCCGCTTTCCGACGCTGAAATGGCCCATCAGGGTCGTGACTGGCTCGAGGCAGCGGCGCAGATAGAATCGTCGACTCCACTGGTACTTGCAGAGAATATTCCGGCGGCACTTGAAACCTGGATCGGCGACAGGACATATCCAGAATTGTTTGAAGAGGCATTTGGCACGTCCGACGTGACACCGGCAAGAATCGCGATGGCGATAGCGACTCACGAGAGGACACTATTTTCGGACCAGACGCCTTTCGACCGTGCACTGCAGAACATCGAGTTCCTTCAGCCTAGCGAAGAACAAGGCAGGCAGGTCTTTGTGGTCAATCAATGCAATGTTTGTCACGGCGGGCAAGTGTTCTCTGACGGCAATTTCCACAACATCGGGGTAAGACCGGCTACTGAGGACGGGGGCCGCTTTAATGTGACGGGAGTCGAGGCTGACCGCGGCAGTTACCGTACGCCGACATTAAGGAATGGCGAATTGAAGTCTTCATTCATGCACAACGGGCGGCTTCAGTCACTTGCCGAAGTGGTTGAGTTCTACGACCGTGGGGGAGACTTTGACGCGCCAAACATCGATCATGCTTTGATCCGGCCGCTGAATCTTACGGCTCAGGAAAAGGCTGATCTGGTCGCATTTCTCAGCCGACCGATGACCGATCCAAGGGTAGCGAACGAGCTACCGCCTTTTGACCGACCGACCCTTTACAGCGAAGGCTCGAGAGTGCCGGTTGTAAGTGGAAACGGAAGACCGGGAACGGGCGGGATAGTACCGGTAGTCACGGCTATCGAGCCGCCAATCGTCGGAAATCCGAGTTTTACGGTCGCAGTTTCGGATACCATTTCCAACACACAGGCAGTGCTTGTGATCGATGATTCCGATCCGGGGATTGGATCCTCAGTTCCTGCCTCGGGAATTTTTACTCGAACGGTTGTGAACATCCCAGCAAACGGGAGCCCTGCAGTCGTGGCATCGGTCAGCATCCAGATACCCAACGATCCGGCGCTGGTCGGCCAAACATTCTTCGGTCGGTGGTATGTCAATGATCCGGCAGCTACTAACGGCTTTAGCGTATCGCGACTCTTTACGTTCACGGTGTTCGGTGAAGCTACCGCGATCACGCCCTCAACCGTTTTCGATTTTGACGGCGACTCAAAGACCGATGTCTCGGTCTTCCGTCCGAACGCAGGCTCTCTTGCCGAGAGCGTAGGCCCCGAGGGTTCTTCCTCGCAGTGGTGGTACCTCAGGTCCTCTGATCAGGGGACGCGAGGCCTTCAGTTCGGGGACTCGGACGACATCCCCGTAGCTTCTGACTTCACAGGCGACGGAAAGACCGACATCGCCTTCTGGCGGCCTTCCACCGGAGAGTGGTTCATCTTGAGGTCCGAGGATGATTCGTTCTTTGCCTTCCCGTTCGGAGCCTCGGGAGACATTCCCGCTCCGGGAGACTTCGACGGCGACGGAAAGGCGGATCCTGCGGTCTATCGTCCCTCTTCCGGGACCTGGTTCATCGTGAGGAGCTCTGACGGAGGACTTACTGTAGTTCCCTTCGGAGTCGCTGCAGATCAGCCGATCGTCGCCGATTACGACGGTGACGGGATGGATGACGTCGGTGTCTACAGATCGCCTGACAACCAGTTCTGGCTTCTGAGATCTTCTGAAGGAGTGAAGGCCTTCCAGTTCGGGGCTCCGGGAGACCGTACAACTGTTGGAGACTGGACGGGAGACGGAAAGGCGGATGTGGCGTTCTTCAGGCCGTCGACTTCTGAATGGTATGTGATCAGGAGTGAGGACGACTCGTTCTTCGCATTCCCCTGGGGAGCGAACGGCGATGTCCCGTCACCGGGAGACTTTGACGGCGACGGAAGGTTCGATCCCGCTGTCTGGAGACCGAGTGACAGGACGTGGTACATCTTCGGCTCGACTAACGGCTTCCAGGCGGTGCTGTTCGGGGCGAACGGCGATGTCCCGCTGCCGAGCTCAGTAAGCGTGAACTAACACGGAAGAAGAGAAGACAAACAGGATGGACAGGATGGGCAGGATGGAAGATTGATAATTGAAAATTGAGAGTTCAAAGTTCAGGAATTCGCATACGTGAAAGAGGATTGTCTTTCAAAGGAGATGAGCGACGAGCCCCACTAAACATCCGGCTCGAGTGACTACGTTGGCCATTGGAAACTGAAACTAGAATCAACCATTTTCAATTGTCAATTATTAATCTTCCAACCTGTAGATCCTGTCTATCCTATTTTCTCGCATTCTTTTGACAGGGGTGAAGGGGCTGGAGAATTGAAAATCGAGATTTCAAAGTTCAGGAATTCGCATTCATGAAAGGGGATTGCTTTTCAAGGTAGATGAGCGACGAGATTCCCCACTTAATATCCGAGTCAAGCGACTACGTTGGCCATTGGAAACTGAAACTAGAATCAACCATTCTCAATTGTCAATTATCAATCTTCCATCTTGTAGATTCTGTCTATCTTGTTTTCTTGCTTTCTTTTGACAGGGATGAAATTGACCCTTGAGCCTTGAACTCTTAATTCTCAATCATCAATTCTCCATCCCCTTCATCCCCTTAATGGGTCTCAAGCCTTCGTGTTTCCTCCCCTTCTTCTTCGCAAATATGAAGTTTTGGTGTGTTTAGGCGTATACTATCCGTTAAAAACAACTTTAAAAGCATCGGAAGATCAAACACGCGCCAGAAGTACGTTTCCAAAGGACTCCCAGAGATGAAATACCGTTCACTCAGCATTCTCGTAAAAAAAGAGCTTATCAATACATTACTGTCACGTCTTGCAACTGCCGGGTTGTTCATCGCACTCTCATTGATCGCAACAAACGTCATCGCTGCCCGGTCAGATGGACAGCTAGCTGTGAACGTTAATCCGGTTCCCGGAACGAATCTCGGTGACATCCCGGATGCGATTTCTGGCTGCGGGAATCCAGCACCAACATCACGAGACGTAATGTTTGACGTTTCAGGGATGCTCGGCTCCGTTACTTCGGTCGAGATACAGGTCACGATCGATCACAACTGGGTCGGCGACATATCTGCAACTTTGATAGCTCCCGATGCGACGGAACATCTTCTGTTTGGCCGAACGGGTGCCACTGCGGCATTTCCATGTGGCGACGGTTCTGCTTTGAGTGGTGTATATACGTTTCGCGACTCTGCCGCAGGAACAAATTGGTGGACCGCCGCGGCTGACAACGTGAACTCGGTTCCGCCCGGGGCTTACCGCACGACAGAGACGGGTCCTCTTGCCGCCACAACAAATGCTCCGCTGACAGAATTGTCCATCTCGTTTCCGCCGACGATGGATCCGAACGGCGTCTGGATCCTCAGATTGAATGACGTCAACTTTGAAGATGTTGGCTCGGTTACGGCAGCCACCCTTACGATTACAACCGCGACCAATCCCGGAGCAGCTTATCTTGATTTTGACGGTGACGGGGCAACGGACGTATCCGTCTGGAGGCCGTCACCGGAACCTCCAGGAAGCGATTCGCAGTGGTGGTTTCTTTTTAGCGGCAACGATGGTACCCGCGGCCTGAACTTCGGCACATCGACGGATATCCCGGTCCCGGCGGATTTCACCGGAGACGGAAAAACCGATATCGCCTTTTTCAGGCCCAGTACAGCAGAATGGTTTGTGCTCAGAAGTGACGATGACTCGTTCTTTGCTTTTCCTTTTGGTGCGACCGGCGATGTGCCGGCACCCGGGGATTTTGACGGTGACGGGATCGACGATCCCGCAGTTTTCCGGCCGTCGAGCGCTACGTGGTTTATTTACCAGTCATCGAACGGCGCCGTGTCAGCTGTAGGTTTTGGCATTGCAGAGGATCTCCCAACGATCGCTGATTTTGACGGTGATGACATCGACGATATCGCCGTCTTCAGACCTTCAGTTCAGCAGTGGTGGCAGCTTCGGTCGTCCGACGGTCCGATCGGTTATTCGTTCGGATCACCTGGAGACCTCACGACGGTTGGCGATTACACAGGTGACGGCAAGGCGGACCTGGCCTTCTTCAGACCGTCGCTTTCGACCTGGTATGTGGTTAGAAGCGAGAATCCGTCATTCTTCGCATTTCCGTGGGGCTCACCCGGTGACACTCCGGCGCCCGGGGATTATGACGGGGACGGAATCACTGACGCCGCGGTCTACAGAAACTCCGACAGGACCTGGTACATTCTCGGGTCCACCTCTGGATTCTTTGCGAGACAATTTGGGGTTGATGGAGATGTCCCGCTCCCAACCCTTCCGGTTCATCCCTGATCTGAGTTGAATCAAGGATTGTTGCCCGGACCAGCCTTTGGTCCGGGCAGTTTCTATTTGTGCCGATCGATCAGATTCGTTAGTAGCCTGGTCCACTCGGCCGTTTCGAGGGCCTCTGCACGCGCCAAAGCCTCGATCCCAGATCCTCCCAGCAACTCTGCAGCCCCGCCAAAAAGTGACACCTGCTCGCCAACCCATCCGTCCGAAACATCAAGATTGTTCTTCAACGTTTTCCGCTTCTGCCTGAAGGCAGCACTTACAAGCATCTCAAACTTGCCATCGGGAAAGTCAGGATCGGATAGTATCGGGACGAGCCGAACAACTGCACTATCTACTCTTGGCACAGGACGAAAGGCGTTTGGCGGTACCTCGAACAGCCTTCGGATGCCAAACCCTCGTGCGATGAGGACCGTCAGAAAGCCGCGTTTGCTGTCCCCCGGAGCTGCTGCGAGACGTTCGGCGACCTCTTTTTGCAGCATTACCGTAACCTCTGAAAGCAGGTGCCGTTGTTTAAATAGCTTCCTGAGAATGGGGGTCGAAATGTTATAGGGAAGATTTGCAGCCAGCTTCAGCTTTCCGTTCTCAGCTCTGGAAATCTGCTGCAAGTCCGTTTCCAGAATATCTCCCCGCAGCATCTCGAAATTCGAATCATGTAGAAAGCGCTCCTCAAGTGCATCCGCCAAATGATCATCCAACTCGATAGCCGTCACCTTGGCGCCTGAAGCGACCAATCCTTCAGTAAGCGCGCCTCTTCCGGGACCGATCTCCAATATATGATCTCCGGCCCTTGGATCGACCGCGGATACGATCTTCTCGATGTAGTTTCTGTCTGTGAGAAAATTTTGGCCGAGCGATCTTTTCGAGAACGGAACGCGGGGCTCCTGGGGTTCATTTCCCATAACTGAAGCGCGGAACTATTCGGACGGATACGCTGTGATCATCAGGTCCGGTCCGACGAGCTCAAATGTCATATCTCTGAGACCGATAGCCTCTGTCAACGCTGAAGGGCCTTCGCCTCCGATCGCTGCCGGTGCTGCCTCTCCTCCGATGATCTTGGGTGCCAAAAAAAACGTGAACTTGTCGACGAGCCCGGATTCGACGAATGAACCGGCGACGGAAGGTCCGCCTTCAACAATCACACTCGTGATCTGACGTGTGTAGAGTTCATCGAGAACCACAGAGACGTTCCTCGGGCCGCCTTGAATGACCGCTACTTCCGCTCCCGAACCGCGAATCTCCTCTGCCTTGCTTTCACCTTCCGAACCGGCAACAAAAAGTGTCGGATGTTCCGGCGCTGTGCTTACGACTCTGGACCCTGGGTCTGTGCGCAGTGAACTGTCCAGGACCACGCGGAGAAGATCCCGGTCCCTGGGCTTTCCTGTGCGGTCTGTCAAAGCAGGATCGTCAGCCCTCACAGTATCCGCACCGACAAGGATTGCGTCATATTCATACCGCAATTGCTGACCGTACTGTCGTGCGCTCGCCGACGTGATCCATTTTGAATCTCCCGTCTTTGTAGCGACCCGGCCGTCCACCGACATCGCCGACTTCAGATGTACGAATGGCCGCCGGTTTCTATGCCAGCAGATGAACTTCTCATTTTGCTTTTCGGCAACATCCTTGAGAATCCCTCGAACCACCTCAATTCCTGCTGATTCTAGTTCCTGAAATCCCTTTCCGGAAACCAGTGGATTCGGGTCTTCCATCGGACAAACGACGCGCTTGATGCCCGCTTTTATCAACGCCTCGGTACAAGGCGGGGTCCGCCCGTGATGGGCGTGTGGCTCGAGCGAAACGTACGCCGTTCCGCCCCTGGCGCGTTCACCTGCCTCGTTCAAAGCATAGATCTCTGCGTGAGTCACTTCGGAGAAAATATATGCCCCTTCGCCTACGATCTCACCGTCATTCGAAACCACGACGCATCCCACAAGCGGGCTTGGCGAGACTCTGCCCCGGCCGGCTTCGGCAAGGTCGATGGCCCTGCGTGTCAGCGACTCGTCATAAGAACTGGTGGTCTTGGCTGTCTTCTCGTGCACGGTATTTGAACTATGCAAAAAGGCCGTTTACGTAGTCTTCGGGATCAAAGACCATGAGGTCGTCGGCTTTCTCGCCGATACCAACGTAGCGGATTGGCAGATCCAGTTCTTTCGAGATGGCGACTGCAATCCCGCCTTTAGCAGTACCGTCAAGTTTCGTAAGAACGATCCCGGTAACGTCTGCGACCTTGGTGAACTGTCTTGCCTGTTCGAGACCGTTTTGGCCGGTCACGGCGTCAATCACGAGCAGGGTCTCATGAGGCGCTTCTTCCACCTCTCTCGAAGCAACCCGCTTCATTTTTTCAAGCTCTGCCATCAGGTTTGATTTGTTGTGAAGCCTTCCCGCGGTGTCTACGATGAGTACATCGGCCTTCTTTGCTTTCGCAGATTTAAGTGCGTCAAAAAGAACGGCAGCCGGATCGGTGCCTTGTTTTTGCTGAATGATCGGCACGCCGGCCCTTTCGGACCATATCTCAAGCTGTTCGGACGCTGCTGCGCGGAAGGTGTCAGCAGCACAGATCATCACCTCGTTCTGTTCCTGTTTGATCCTCTGAGCGAGCTTGCCGATTGTCGTCGTTTTACCGACTCCATTGACACCGACTACCATCAGCACATAAGGGGTGACGCTCTTCGGCGCTTCCGTCTCAGATCCTACTCCGTGATTCCCCACGCCGCCAAGAATGGTCAGAAGTTCTCCTTTGATTGCTGACTTCAGAGCTTCCAGATCACGGATCTCGTCCCTTGAAACTCCCTTTCTGACCGCCTCGATGATCTCGAACGTGGTGGAAACGCCAATATCGGTCGAGATGAGCATCTCCTCAAGCTCTTCAAGAAATGCCTCGTCGATCTTTTTCCGGTTCTCAAAAACGGTGTCCAGCCGGCTGTTTATAGAGTCGCGGGTCTTGGCAATTGCCTTGTTAAACCGGACACCAAATTCCTTTTCGACCCGTTCCTCTTCCGCCTTGAGTTCCTCGAGCGACTTGTCGAGGCCCAGAACGGATGAAGAAAACTTGTCTTCTTTACTCTTCCTTCGCCAAAAAGCCATAAACTACCCTATCCAAAGCGGATTCGCGCCGGATACTGCCTTAAAATCGTAAACTTAAGATTATAGACACGAGCCAAAGCGCGAACAAACGGTCGCGCAATACGAAAAGCCGCCGACGAGCGAATCGCCGGCGGCAAACCAACCCTTGCCCGAGCTAACTCCTGTAGAAGCCAAGCTTTTCGGAATTCTTGTAGAGTGCGTATCCGAGGGTCACGGAAAAGACTACAGAAAAGTAGAAAGTCACGAAACCGCCGAAAAATTTTGCCGGTAGATTCCCGAAGGCCGGAAGGTCGAAGGGAAAGAAGATCATACCGAGTATCATCCCGACGATTCCGGAAGCTATCGAGATCAGAAACACCATAACGAGAATCTTCAGGTAGTCGACGCCAAGGTGCCGGATCGTATCAAGACCGACCAGCGGATTGATCGTTGCAGTGAAAGACCGTGTATATCCCGCAACGGCGCACGCCGCCGGAAAATAGAAGATTCCCCAGAAGAATGCGAGTCCGGCAAGGATTATGAAAGCCCCGGCGACCCGTATAAACTGCATCACCGCGGCATGAAGCTGTGCCTCCTGCTGTTCAGGAGTGGGCCCAACGACAGATTCGAGCTGCTGACCGCGGTAGTTCTCGGCCATCTCGTTGAGCCGCATGAACTCAGCCTCTTCTTCCAGTGTCGATCGCTGAAGATCCGTCAGCCCGTCCTCGCCCACCTCGGTCTCGCCAAGCATCTCGTTCTGCTCGCGAGCCTTTCGCATGATCTCCTGGAGATGTGCGGGAGTCTGCCCTTCGTCTTCCGCAAGCATAGCCATCGCAGGGTCGCCGCCCGGGCTTATAGCCTGGGAGAACGTGCTCCAGGCGTACCACACCATTCCGACGACAAGCAGGATCAATAGTCCGAACGAAGATGCATAGACCGCAACGCTGAGGAAAAAGGGATGAACGACGTCCTCCCATAGGGAAAAGTCATCGAAGCTCGGCATGAAATCCTTGCCTATCTTTCCCTGGGAGAAGTCGTTCACTGTGTGCGCCAGCACTCCGAATGTGAGCGCGTTGGCCATCATAAAGCAGAACAACGCCGCTGCAATCAGGAAAATGCTTCCCATCGAGCCCGCGCTCTGACCGATGGTCAGGATAGCGAAGAGGAACCCGCCTATCACGAGGCTTGACTTGTACTTGAAGGGATAGGAGATGGCCTTGCCGAAATCGTCAAATCCGAAGCCAGCCGCGATGTCTGCCCTGAACTGGCGTTCTTCCTGATCCTCCATAGCCGCCTGGGCGGCGTCCTTGCACATTGCACCGCAATATGGGCAGATCCTTACGTTTGCGCCGAACCCTTCCGGACATTCTCCGCAGAAAGGGTGATGACAAGCGGAACAAACGTACTTCGAGGGTACTTCCTTATGAATACTGCAGAATCCCTGATTCGGAACGGCGACAGCTTCCGTGGCGGGGGCAGAAGTCATTTCTTGATCGTTTTCATTGTTCTGCCACGTTCCGTGGACATCAGCCTCTTGTTGTTCAGGAACCGCCTCCCGATCAGAAGGTGTTTCGGCGACCGTCGTAGTCACCGAGACCCCGGGCAATTCTCTTCCCTCGGCCTTTGCGTTGAAGAAAGGGACGAGAGCAGGTACCTTTCCGGCCTCCAGCCAACGCAGCTCACCCCTTCGGACCTTGTCGGTCTCGAGCAGAGCATTGTCGGCGATCCAGGTCGGCAATTCTCCGAATGTCGTGTCGTAGACCTGACCGTTAACGTCAACCTGCCAGGCCTCTTCAGGATTCCTCATTGGAAATTCTCTACTTGAGTGTTGTTGTCTTTCGATCAGTACCCGCTTAAGGACAAGCGGATTCTCGTACAGCGGATCAGGCGACCCGCTTGGCAGAAGAGCCTTCGCTGTTCGAAGGCTTTTCGGCAAACTTCTTCAACTTCACGCGGCCGACACCGATCTGGCCGTCCTCGCACGCCTGCCTAAGCGCAGAGACGACATCCGGATCGTAGCGGGAGCCGACGAAAGACTCGATCTTGTCGAGCGCTTCGCCGAGGGCCATGCCTTTCGAATAAGGCCGGTCAATCGTCATCGCGTCAAAGGTGTCGGCAACCGAAACGATCTTCGCCTGAAGAGGGATCTGTTCATCCTTCAACCCTTGGGGATAGCCCTCGCCATTGACCATTTCGTGATGCATGTACATTCCCGGGAGAAAGTCTTTCATCGCAGGGATGTTCTTCATGATCTTGTAACCCTGCTGAGGATGAGTCTTCATGATCTCGTACTCCTCAGCAGTGAGGGCCGCCGGTTTCTTAAGTATCGAGTCGTCTATACCGATCTTGCCGACATCGTGGAGAAGTGCGCTGATCCGGAGCTTTTCGAGCTCTTCTTCATCCATCTGGAGCCTTTGACCAATAGCGACGGAAACTCGAGAAACGCGTTCCGAATGGCCTCGTGTGTAGCGGTCCTTTCCGTCGATTGCGGCGGCAAGGGCTTTGACGGTTCCAACGAAGAGTTCCTTGTTCTCTTTGGCGGCCTTCGCAAGCTTTGCGATGTGCTCCTCGAGTTCGTCGCTCATCGTGTTGAAGGCCTCGCCGAGCGTACCGATCTCAGTGATACTTTTCGTCTCGATCCTCGTTGAGAGATCCCCGGACGCGATCTTCTGTGCTACCGATACGAGATTGAGAATCGGAAGCGAAAGCTGGCGTGCAGAAAAAAGACCCAGCAGCAGTGCGATAAGAGCAAAAGCAAGACTTATAAGCCACGTCTGGCGTCGCATTTCGCCGACTGACGCGAGGGCCTTGCTCTCTTCCTGCATTACGATCACCCCGAACTTCAGTTGGTCAAAGATGCTTGCTGTCGAGTAGGCGCCGATCATGTCATGGCCTACCGCATCACGTTCGACATTAAAGGGCAGAAGGGCCGACTGGATCTGGTCTCTGGTCTCAAGCCATTCGCTCACGATCCTGATGTCGATGAGCGGTCGCCTGCTTGAAAGCACCGCGGAATTCGGATGATAGATCGGCTTCCCGGCCTCATCCACCACGAATATGATCGGGAGACCCGCATCCCACAGCTCTGCCTCGCTCACGGGTCTTTCCGAGGCAATGGTCGAGATCGAGTCCAGAGAGACGATCGCAACAACGGCCGCCGAAAGTTCCCCGTCATTGACGACTGGTATCGCGATCGTAAAAACAACCTCGCCGGTCCTTGGGATCATTGTCGGCTGGCCGATGGACATCGGCGAATCGGAAATGTCTCCCAAAGCAGTTTCAGACAGCCGCTCGATCTCTCCGCGGTCGATCAGCTCTGACCTGAATGCCGAGAGGGATTCTCCGGAAACCGGCTTGATAATGAGCGCGAGAAGCTGCGGTCTTTCCTCGAGTGTGGCCCCAAGCTCCTTTTGGGTCTCAACGGACGAAAGAAGCGCCTCGTTGTCGGCGATCTCTAGTGCTTTGGCGAAGCTTCGGACCAGTTCAACATAACTTTGCCCGAACAACTCGATCTGCCGCGCTTTGTCCTGTACAAGCTGGGTCTGATACCTGCCTTCCGCGGAACGAAGTTCACGGGCGCTTCCTTCGGAAAGGAACCAACCCGTAATCAAAAGAGGTACCATCCCTACAAACACAAGTGTCAGGGTAACGATGTACTTCAGGCTTATGAATCGCTTTTTGGAGGCCATGGAGGGATTCGCGGAAAGGTGAGTGAGGATCCGCCAACCCCAATAATAGGACACAACCGCCCGGTTGGTCAACAGGTTTTAACAGTATTTAACCCTAACTACGCGGTTGCCGAGACTCCCGCTTCGGCGTGTTTTCGTTTGACGATCACCAGCGTGATGTCGTCGTTGGCAGGAGCGGTCCCTGTAAAGGCAGAAAGAGAGGATTCTATCTTGTCCCTGAGGCCCGAGGCGGAACGCGAGATGTGTTTTTTGACAACGGCAGAGAGCCGGTCAATCCCGAATTCCTCACCTTCGTTGTTCTCCGCCTCGGAAACACCGTCGGAGAAGACGATTATAGCCTCGCCTTCTTCCAGCTTGATGCTTCCGACCTCAAAATCCGCTCCGGGCATGATCCCAAGCGGGAATCCACCCGAGGCAAGCTCCTCGACTCCCCCGTCGGATCGCCCGACAAGGGGGGGATTGTGGCCCGCGTTAATGTAGATCATTTCTCCCGATTCGGGATCAAGTTCACCGACAAAGAACGTGATGAATCGGTTCGAAGGAGTATTGCTCGCAAGGTATTCGTTGACGGCGGACACCATATCCGGGAGCGCACTTCTCGCCATCGTCTGTGCGTGTATCGCGGCGTGAAGCGACGACATCAGCAATGCGGCGGCAGTTCCCTTTCCTGACACGTCACCAAGAGCGATCAGCATGTTCCCGTTGTGGCGCGGGATAAAGTCATAATAATCGCCGCCTATCTCATAGCAGGCAAAGGAGATGCCCTGAAGCTCATACGAATCCATCTGCGGCGGTGCGGAAGGCTGGAACCGCTGCTGGATCTCTGTGGCGAGTTCGAGCTCCCGTTCCATCCTTTCCCGTTCGATCCGCTCTTCTGTCAGCGTAGCATTCTCAACACGAATGGATGCAACAGAGGCAAGTGTTGTAAGGATGTTCAGGTGCTCTTCCGTAAATGTGTTCTCGTAGGTCGGAGAATCGGCGTAAATGATCCCGAAGACATCCTTGTCGGAAACGCTCAAGGGCACGGCGAGAACCGAACGAACCCCCAAGAGAGCCATCGTCTGGCTTGCGAACTTTGGATCGTGCTGGGCGTCCGAGGTCAGGACCGACTTTCCGTTCACCATGACCTCTTCCATTACGGTCGTACTGATCCGAACTTCCGTTAGTTGGTCGGTCTTTTCCCGCTCGCGGGCAACGGCGATCTTCATTCCGTCTTCCTGAGCGCTTTCCTCGTCGCGAAGCATGATCACCACACGATCGGCCGGAACGGCCTCAAAAACAAGGGAAGCCACCTGGTTCAAGGTTTCTTCCAGCCCTGTCGAGGAAAGTAGGGCGACGCCTACCTTACTGATAAGACCGAGGAGGTCGGTCCTTGAGGAGAATTGCGACTCGAGGATCTCGGCAGTGGGATTTTTCTTTCTCGCAAACGAGATCGTCATCGAGGGATCCAGCGACTGCGTGCTGTCGGCGATCAGTGTTGCATTCTTGCTCTCCTCGATCGCTTCGTCCTCAAAAACGAGCGTGGTCTCACCGATCTGGATCTCGCCTCCGGGAACAACCGGAATGGGATTCGAGATGAGGGTCCCGTTGTAGCGGGTTCCGTTCGCCGAACCCAGGTCCTGCAGCCAATAACCCTCGCCCTCTTTTCGCAATTCTGCATGCAGCCTGGATGCAAATGCATCCGGAATACAGATATCCGACCTTGCCGACCTTCCGATAGTGGTCCTCAAACGCGTTATCGGCTGTGTGTCGGTGGACTGATCTGCGTTCTTTATGCGTAGAAGAGGCATATCTCAGGGGTCCTGAAGGGACAGAATCTCAAGCGCGAAAAGTATTTTTATAACACAGGTCTTGTCGATCGGTTAAGAGCAGCGTCCTATTTCTTCTCGGATTCCGATTTCTTTACGTATCTCTTTTCGGAGACCGATTTACGGCCGTAGACGACGACGGTTCCCGCGATGTAATCGTGGAGGGCCCGCCCGGATGGGCTCAGGGCCGACCATATGAAACCAAGCCCGAATGTAAGCAGCGTCGAAGGGTATCCTACGAAGTGCCTGAGTGCCAAAGCGCCGAAACCCGCGGTAGTGCCGTCTCTGGAAGCGATCTTGATCCCGGTCAACAACTTGCCAATGCTCTGGCCTGTAAAAGCCGGCAAGACCAGGAAATTGCAGATGGCGATAACAAAGGTCACCAGCCAGCCGGAATTACTGAGCGAGCTGTTGAGCAGCTTCGACCCGTCGTATCCGGACCATCTCGCAAGAAGGAGCGTGATGACAGGTACGATTATAAGCACTATGTAGTCGATCAGAAGTGCGCCGCACCTGAGCAAGAAAGGAGCTTTGAGTTCTTCCGGATCAAAGCCGACGACGACCCGCGTGGTCTTTATCCTGTTCCGCGGACGCGGCTTCTTCTTATTGGAGACCATATAGATCAGGAAGAATCATTCCGTGGGGAAATTCCGGATGAATGTGATCAGGCAGAGATCACGAAGTGCAGCATCGTGTCGCCAAGCTTTATGCGGTCACCGTGCGATAAAGGCTGTGCCTGATGGGGAGCCAGACGGATCGACTCATTCGATCCCGGCAAAAGCAAAGTGCCGTTGGAAGAACCCAGGTCCTCAACCATGTAGTTCTCGCCATCTCTGAAGATCCTGGCGTGCTTGCGCGAGATCTTGGTCTGGGGATCATATTTAGAAAGATCGACCTCGGGAAAGATGTTGGACATCGGATCGCGTCTGCCCACAAGGTTTTCGTCTTTTGCCAGATCGAAAGATGGGTAATCAAGCTGGCTCGTCCCTTCGATCAAAAGTTTTGCTGTCAGCTTGACCGGCACATAATCCTTCGAATGAACCCCCGGCTGCGCAAGCGGCTGTTTGGCTCCGCAAAACGCGCAGAACATATCTGTCGCAACGATCTTCTGGCCGCAGAATCCGCAGAAGACATTCTGGTCAGAGAACGCCACCGATTTCGGAGTTTCGGTTTTTCCGTATGTAACGGAACCCGCATTCAGGTTCGACAGGTGTTCCGTCAGCGCGTTGCGCAGTTCAGCGGCGGTCGTAAACCGGTTCTCTGACTTATACTCGACCGCACGCATCAGGATCGACTCGATCTGGTCCGATAGCCTGGAATTGATCTGTCGGGGTTTCGGATTCTTCTCAAAGTCGAAGATCAGCAGAGGGTTGTTCTGCGGGTCGGCCCCTGTAAGTAAGTGGAACACGGTTGAACCGAGACTGTAGATGTCTGAACTCGGGACCACATTTCCGCTGAACAGCTCGGGCGGGGCGTAGCCCATCGTCCCGACCGCGGTAACACCCTTTTCTTCCTTGTTTATCCAGCGCGCGATGCCAAAATCGATGAGCATCACCTTGCCCGAATTTCCGTCGAGCATGATGTTCGCCGGCTTCAGGTCCCTGTAAACGATAGGCGGCTGGCGGTTGTGAAGATAATCGAGCACGTCGGCGATCTGGATCGCCCACTCGGTGACCTCCTTCTCATCAAGCTTGCCTTCCGGCGCCGACCGAAGCCTCGCGGCGAGATCCCCTCCCGAGATGTACTTCATCACGAGGTAGAAGCGGTGTGCCTCCTCATCAAAGAAATAGTCGTAGATCGTGGGGATGGACGGATGCTCGAGAGAAGTCAATAGCATCGACTCGCGTTTGAAATCCTGAACGGCCTTTTCCTGCTGGTCCTCCTCTATATAAGACTGGACCATTTCCTTTACCGCGCGCAGGACACCGCCAAGGTTCTTATCGCTTGCCAGGTAGACAGCACCCATTCCCCCGCCACCGATCTTCCGTACTACCTCGTAGCGGCTGTTCAGCACGGTTCCTTCAGTCAAAGGTTGGAGCTTTGGAGCCTTGCTTCCGTCGGTGTCACCAACGCCTATATTCGGAGTCGTACTCGGCCCTTCACTTCCCTCTTCGACATCTTCAATGTTCTCGGACACAGAGGCCTGATGAATCGCGACATCCTCGTCGGATGCCGGAAACTGTTCTTGCCCGGCTTCCTGTACGGGAGAACTCGGCTCTGATGGCTTGTTCGCAGCTATAACTGTTTCCGCTTCCGTGTCCGGCTTGTCGGGTGGCTGTTCCTGAGCGGGTTCTTCTGTCGATTGAGGTTCGGAATCTGAAGCCAACTCGACATCTTCAAATGCGGGCTCCTGTGCGGATGTTTTCTTTTTTTGCGCCTCCTCGAACTCGGCCTTTGCCTTTGCAATTTCATCTTTCGACACCGGCATTGCTATAAGCGTCGCATCCTCAAGAAATCCTTCTTCGTCGCCGACCGATCTATCTTCAGGCGCCCCAATCTGTGCTTCTGATCCTGCAGCGTCCTCAACGTCGGTCGCCGATTCAGATTCCAGAGGTGTTTCTTCCCGGGATTCAGCAATTACATCCGCCGGTGGTTCGGTTGACTCCCCAAAACGTTCGCGGATCTCCTCAGGCGCAGTTTCCCTGGAAACCGGCTCGGAAGGACTAACATTAGCGTCCCCCTCTCCCTGCGATGTCTCTGATACTGCCGGCTCGCCGCCCAGAGGGGTCTGGATAACCTCGTCCACGGGCCGAACTTCAGACGCGGCACCGGAGCTCTCAGGGGCCTGCTCCCGAATCTGTGGTTCAGCCGCGTCGTCAGCAAGAATACCCGGTGCAGGAGGTTCTGCGATTTCCGGCGGCGTCGTTGCCTCACGCTCTTCGATCACCGGAGTTTCCTGCTCGGAAGTATCGCGTGATACGGACTCTTCCGAAGAACTACCTTCCATCTCTGGCTCGGACTCTGATTCCTCGGATTTCAATGCGCTGATGTCCACGAAATCATCTTCAGGGACAGACTCAACATCGGAGTCCGAGGCCGTATCATCAGTTTCGGCAGACGATTCTGCCGCAGCGGCACCGGTTTCGGACGCGGGCTCCGGCGCTTGATCTGGCAACGGCTCGGCGGATTGAGACGGCGCATCGTCTGTATCCTCTGATCTCAGATCTTCGACAAGGGGATTGCGCAGGGCTATTCCGCAGATCGAGCAGAACGCCTCGCCCTCGCTGACTTCAGAACCGCATTCGTGACAGAAGGCCATTATTAGTAGGGAGCCCGCCGGCGTTGACCGGATAAGAATTGGTCGCTGGCGGGCGTCAGTTTCTAAATCTTATTTAACTACCTTAACCTGAATCAAGGACGACTAGCCTCAAAAAAGTCTTTCCGACTATAACTTCATCCCCGTCATTCAGTTTGTGCGGATTGCCGGGGATGAGGCGCCTTCCGCGATTAACGAAAGTGCCATTCGTGGATCCGAGGTCTTCGATCATGTAACTGCCGTTTGTGCAAAGAATCCTCGCGTGGCGTCTCGACACCTTAGCCTCGGGGTCGTGCGCATCGAGGTCCACATCGGGAAACACGCCATTGTCCGCATCCCAGCGGCCGATGTTCGACTCTTCCGAACTGAGCGGAAATTCCGTCCCGATCGCAAGGCCGCGCTCGATTACTAGCTTTGCGTGCACCTTTTTTGGCGCCGGCGGCGGCGCCTCCGGCTCTCCGGCTTCGGGTTCTGTCGCCGGACGTTTCCGTACACTTGTCTCTTCTTCGATCGGCGGGATCCCGACCGAGGTCACGCTTGCCGATTGATAGATCGGGATATCATCATCCGCCGGTTCCGCTTCCGAAACATTTCCGTTCTGTACGTCCTCTACTTCCGGGGCTTTGTATTTTTGAAGCGAATCACCGCACTCATCACAATACTGCGAGGTCTCAAGATTCTGGGATCCGCACGCCTGACAGACGATCATCTTCATTAATCACCTAGTTAAGACTGCGTAAGATAAAGAATTGCAGGGACATTCTAACTTGTAAATGTCTGTTCGTAAATGCCCACGACCAGCTGGCAGGGCTGAGGTCGGTCCGTTATCGTGTGTCTTTGATAAAATTCCTATAAAATGCTCATCAAACGCCGGACCGGCTTTTTTTGAAACCAACGGAAGAAAAGGGTCGTACCACGATGGTGATGCTTCACCGGAATCCGCCCGCCGATCGGGCGGCTAATTCTTTCGAAACTTTCTAGATCAGAGGAAGATAACAAATGGCACTCAGCCGAAAAGGAAAGATATTCATAGGAATAGGTCTGCTCGCCGTGCTCAGCGTCGTAGTCGTCGCGGGCATCTACGCGTCCCGCTCGGACGCAGCCGAAGTTCAGGTTGTCGCGACCGAGAAACGAGCGGAGCTTCGATCTACTGTCACCGCCCCAGGCGAGATCCGACCGATCCAGTTCATAAACCTCACGAGCGAGGTACAGGGCAGGATCGAAGAGATCTACGTGAAGGAAGGGGACGTTGTCGAGAAAGGACAGCAGTTGGTAAGGCTCGACCCGAATCAGCTCCAGTCCAGCACGGATGCTCAGCTTGCGGCTTTCGAAGCCGCTCGTGATGACGTTCAGAGCAGCCGGACACAGGTGATCGCGGCCCAGAATCAGCTTTCTCAGGCCCAGCAGGGACTTAACGCGGCGCAGGCGTCGGTCAACACGGCTGTGGAAGCAGTCAATCAGGCGAAACAGGGCCAGGCAACGGCCCAGATCGAACTAAACGCAGCCCAGCGCGAGTTAAAGAGGATCGAAGAGCTTCTCGAAGCGGGCGCGGAAAGCAGGCAGAATTACGATACCGCGAAAGACCGCGTCGAGACGGCTCGCGCGAACCTTGCGTCGCGCCGTATAGCGGTCACGGAAGCCGAAGCCAGGGTAAAGGAAGCCAGGGCCCGTGCCGATCAACAGGCAGTTTCCGTAAAAGATGCCCGCCGCGGCGTTCAGACAGCTCAGTATTCCTCGAGCGCAAGTGAATCGAGGGCTGACCAACAAGCCGCAGTTCTGCGCGGACAGAGAAATCAGAGAGACAAAACTCTTCAGGTCGCCCCGATCAGTGGAGTTATTGCTGACATTCCCTCCAAAGTAGGTACCTTCGCGACTGCAAACCTCTCTTCGACACCTCTTCTGACGATCGCCGACATGTCGACGATCAACGTGGAGGTCAAGGTCGATGAAACGGAGATCGACAAGGTCGCGGTCGGCCAGCCTGCAGTCGTGAAGGTCGACGCCTTCGGTGACGAAGAGATTGTAGGAAAGGTCACTCAGAAGACGCCCCTCGCTGTTGGTAAATCGCAGACTTCCGGCGGACTTTCAACGAACATCAATGTTCAGGAAGCCAAAGAGTTTCGAGTAGTGATCGAACTCCAGGATGTGCGCGATGAAATTCGGAACGGCCTCAGACCCGGAATGAGCGCTACCGCCGAGATAACTACCGACGTCAAGAAAGATGTTGTTTCAGTTCCCATCCAGGCGGTGATCGAGAAGAAGAAAGAAGACACCGAAGAAGGCGAGGGTGAAGGTGAAACCGAAGAAAAGGATTCAAAGGACGAAGAAGAGACCGTCAAGGGCGTCTTTGTAATGGATGGTAACAAAGTTGCATTCCGTGAAGTTACAACAGGAATCACCGGCGAATCGGACATTGAGGTCACTAGCGGCCTGGAAGAAGGTCAGGAGGTTATAACCGGGCCAAGCCGCGTGCTGAATACTCTCAAGGAAGGAGATCCCGTAAAACGTCAGGAACGCGAGGAAGGCGAAGGTAACGGATCCTGATAGGAACGCCCTGTAATCCGGGTTTGGTAAAGGCATCGAGATCAACACGAAAATGGAAAGTACCGAATCAAACGGGAACGGCATTTCCCATCCATACAACTCGCTTATCAAGATGCGCGGCATCTGGAAAACCTATCAAATGGGTAATGAGCAGTTGCACGCCCTTAGAGAAGTATCATTCGATGTCAGACGCGGAGAATATCTGGCGATCATCGGCCCTTCGGGATCCGGCAAGTCGACTCTGATGAATCTGATCGGATGTCTGGACACACCTACGAAAGGCGAGTACTGGATAAACGGCGAACAGGTGGCCAAGATGTCTGACGACGAACTGGCACGGATCCGCAACAAAGAGATCGGTTTCGTCTTTCAGACTTTTAATCTACTTGCGAGGGCTACCGCTCTTCATAATGTAGAGCTGCCCTTGATCTATGCCGGAATCGGGTCCGGTGAGCGCCACGACCGTGCCGTCGATGCACTTTCATCGGTGGAGCTCGGCGACCGCATTACGCACCGGCCAAACGAACTTTCGGGAGGACAAAGACAGAGAGTCGCGATCGCGAGAGCGCTCGTTAACCAGCCGTCGATCCTGCTTGCTGACGAGCCAACCGGGGCGCTCGACACACATACGAGCGCCGAGATCATGAACCTGTTTGAGAAACTACACGCGGACGGAAACACTATAATCGTGGTCACACATGAAGCTGAAGTTGCAGAACGCGCACACCGGATCATAACGATTCGCGATGGCGAGATAGAAAAAGACGAAAAGATCAAATAGCGTGGAACCTAACGCTTGCTAAAAGGCTGTCAGAAAAGGCAGCCTTTTCTGATTTAGGGGCCAACGGCCGATTCAGAAAACATAACCTCAGATATGCTTCCTCCGTAAACTAAGTTAGAGCAATGGCCTCGATCCCTTCATTTTCGTTGTTGTGGGAGTCTTTCCGTCTCGCGGCGGGAAGCCTCAGGAGCAACAAACTTCGCACGCTTCTTACGCTCCTCGGGATCATCGTCGGCGTCACTGCGGTTATCGCCGTCGTGACTATCATCAACGGTCTTGATTCGACCGTGGCGGATGCTTTCTCCGCCCAGGGGTCAACGGCCTTCAGTGTCTCGAAGCGGCCTCTCGTCATCACCTCGCGAGAGGACTTTATTAAGTTCAACAAGCGGAAGGACGTAACCGAATCGGATGCGGCCGCGATCGATCGTCTTTGCGACTCTTGCTGGCGAGTCGGCACGGCAATAAACGGAAGCAGTCTTGTTAAATTCGGTGACAGCCGGGCGGAAAATGTATCGGTACGCGGACTCTCCCTGGAGATGTTTGCCATCGAGAACGTAACCATCCAGTCCGGAAGGCTTTGGACAGAGCAAGAGGGAAATTCCGGGCGCAACGTCTGCGTCATCGGAACAGACCTGATAGAAAACCTATTCGAAGGAAGGTCGCCGTCGCGGATCCTCGGGCAGGAGATAAGGGTCGACGGCGTGCCGTACACGGTGCTGGCGATCGCAGAACCATTCGGGAAGGTCCTCGGATTCTCGAGGGACAACTTTGTTTACATTCCTTTCGAGTCCGGTCAGAGGATGTTTGGCGCAAGGGACTCGATCACCGTTCACGTTCAGGTAATTGATTCCAATGTCTTCGAGACCGCGAAAGACGAGGTCCGGATGATAATGCGTAATCGCCGCAAGAAGACGTTCGCGGACAAGGACGATGGGTTTTCTGTCGAATCTCAGGACGCATTCATAGGCATATATCAAAACGCTACATCCGGGATTTACTTCGCGACGATCGGTGTTGCCGTGATCTCGCTCGTTGTCGGCGGAATCGTGGTGATGAACATCATGCTCGTATCAGTCACGGAGCGGACCAAGGAGATCGGCCTGCGCAAAGCCGTCGGTGCCAGACAGACGGACATTCTTTTACAGTTTCTGATTGAATCAGTGACAGTGACGATGGTCGGTGGCGCGATCGGAGTTTTCACGGGTTACGGGCTGGCATATCTGCTTTCGTTCGTGATGGGCTTCCCTCTTCTTATAAGCGCTTCGTCTGCGCTTTTGGGAGTCACTGTCTCTTTTATCGTCGGCATAGCCAGCGGTTCATATCCTGCGTGGAGAGCTTCGAAGCTCAGTCCTATCGATGCGATGAGAAACGAGTGATGACTCTTGACGACCTAAAGGAATCTGCTGTGATGGCGCTCTCAACCTTGCGCGCCAACAAGCTAAGATCCTCGCTCACGATACTTGGAGTGTCGGTGGGCGTTTTGACGGTCCTCTCGATGGTCTCGATCATTCAGGGACTGAACAAGACCTTCGCCGAACAGATCGAATCGCTGGGCTCCAACACGATATTCATCAACAAGTTCAATCCTAGTTTCTCTCCCCAGAAGACACAGGAAGAGCTACAGCGGAAAGAACTCACCGTCGAAGATGCAGAAGCGATCCGGAACGAATCAGAATCGATCGCCTCCGTCGCGCCGTTCTACAGAAAGCTCTCGGAAACTGTGCGTCTGAAGGACAAGCAAACCGAAACACCGATCATTTTCGGGGTTACTCCCGAATACAACTTCACATTGTCGCAATATGTCGCTGACGGGCGTTTTATCTCGGAGGTAGACATGTCGGAACGCAGGAATGTAGCAGTCCTCGGCCGTGACGTGGTCAAGGCTCTGTTTCCGGAATACGCTGACCCGATCGGAGAAAGAATCAAGGTTGGGGGAAATGTCTTTCGGATCATTGGTGTGATGGAGGATCAGGGTACCTTCTTTGGGCAATCGAGGGACAATACGGTCTTCCTTCCTATAACGACATTTGAAAAATACTATCCCGAGGTCATATTTCCCGACTTCGTCTTTGTGATCATCGTCAGGCCAACGACGCGTGCCGAGGTGCCGAACGCGATGGCGGAGATCAAGGAAATCCTTCGCAGGAGGAGGCAAGTGCCTATGGGAGAGCCGGACAGCTTTGGGATCTCTTCACAGGACGCCCTGCTTGATATCTACAATCAGCTTACAAGTGCGACATACCTGGTTCTAACAGCGATCTCGGCGGTGGCGCTCATGATCGGCGGGATCGGCGTGATGAACATAATGCTCGTTTCCGTGACGGAGAGAACAAAGGAGATCGGAATACGAAAAGCGGTCGGGGCGACAAGGATAAGCATCATGAGCCAGTTCCTGATCGAGGCGGTCGTGCTAACGGGCATCGGAGGGATCATCGGCCTTGTGATCGGAGAGATTCTCAGCATTCTTATCAACACCTATTCACCGCTTCCCGCTTTCATACCCGTGTGGGCGATCCTGCTGGGCCTGATCGTAAGCGCCGGTATCGGCATAATCTTCGGCCTTTATCCGGCGTGGAAGGCTTCGAGTCTGGACCCGATCGAGGCGCTCAGATTCGAATAATGCGAATCCGAATACCGCGATGTAAAGAATTGTAAAGCACAGCAAATACGGCGGTTCCGTTTGATATACTTCGATTTTCGAGAACAAGTACATGAACTTCACAGAAACACTAAAGCTGGCTCTTTCAGCGATCTGGGCTCACAAACTCCGGTCATTCCTGACCCTGCTCGGAATGATCATCGCCGTGGCGGCTTTCATGCTAGTCGTTTCTTTTCTGCTTGGGTTCATAGGCTATGTTGATGAGAAGATCGCCGGCGTCGGATCAAACGCCTTTACGATCCAGCGCTTTGGGTTCGACGACTTTAAGGACACCGATACGCTTGCCGCCGCACAACGGAGAAACAAGGACCTCACTTTTGAAGAGCTCGAATTTATACGTGAAAGAGCGGATCTGATCGCCCTTATCGGCGCGAAAGCAAGGCGCGAAAGGGTCGAGGTAAAACGAGGCGGCAAGTCGCTCGAGGACATAGAGATCTCGGGGTTTGAACCCGTCATTGAGCAAATAGACAAACTGGATATCGAGGAAGGCCGTTTTTTCTCTGACGTCGAGAACGAGAACTCCAGGCGTGTGGCGTACATAGGCAAGGACATTGCAAATGAGCTCTTCCCGCGCACGTCGCCGATCGGCGGGGAGATCTTTCTACGCGGAATTCCCTACCGGGTCATCGGAGTCCAGGTCGCCAAGGGGACGGTGTTCGGACAGCCGCAGGATAACTTCGTCACGATTCCCATCAAGACATTTGAAACACAGTTCGGATCCCTCGTCGGACGTCGCGGCCCCTATTTTCAGGCGCTCGCCGTTTCTGAGGACAAGTTCGAAGACGCCGTCGAACAGGCTCGAACGCTGATGCGTATCAAGCGCGGCATCCCGTTCGGGGAAAAGGACAATTTTTCGATCATCACGCCGGACGCCATCACGGGTTTGCGTGACAGCATTTTTGGCCCGATCTTTGTTGCATTTCTGATCGTTCCTTCGATCGCGATGATCGTCGGGGCGATCGTGATCATGAACATTATGCTCGTTGCCGTAACCGAGAGGACCAAGGAGATCGGCATCCGGAAATCTCTGGGAGCAAAACAGACGGACATCCTCAGGCAGTTCCTTATCGAGGCAGCTACTCTGTCAGCCATAGGGGGCCTTATAGGCCTGGGTATCGCGATACTTCTAGGGGTCCTTGTGACGATGTACATAATCCCCACGAGCATACCCTGGTGGGCAGCGGTTCTGGCGATAGGAATCTCTGCCGCGGTCGGGATCCTGGCGGGACTTTATCCGGCGTGGAAGGCAGCACGACTTGATCCGATCGAAGCACTGAGAACTGAATAGGAGAGCGCGATGAGAAGGCTGGTTGGGACAACATTCTTCGAAAACATAAAGATGGCGTTCGACACGCTCATCTCAAACAAGATGCGCTCGCTCCTGACGGTAGTCGGCGTCGTGATCGGTGTCGTTGTCGTCATGCTGATGTCATCGGTGATCAGCGGGATCAATGTCGGCGTCCAGAAGGAAGTCGAATCGTTCGGCACCAATTCCATCTTTCTCTACAAGTACGAGATCGGCATTCAGTTTGGCCGGCGCAGCCGGGAAGAAAGGATGCGCCCGCCTCTTACGATCGAGGATGCCGAAGCGCTAAAAGACCTTCCCGCTATCGAGACCGCAGTTCCGTTTCTTGACGTATCGAGCAATCGCTGGGGAGAGAAGATCCTGATCACGGGCAAGAATGGAAAGACGTCTTCTTCAGTAAGCCTTCAGGGAACGACGCCAGACCTCGAAAGAACGAACACCGAGATTCTCGTTAAGGGCCGATGGTTCACGCAGTCGGAAAGCGATACGAAAAGGGATGTGGCGCTGATCGGCGACACGGTCGCCCAGGACTATTTTCCGAACGAGGATCCCCTCGGAGGCAAACTGGAGATCGGCGGGCGCGAGTTCACGGTTATCGGGGTACTACAGAAACGCGAGCAGTTCTTTGGCGGCGGCGGCGGGGATAACGACCAGAGCAACATCATCTATATGCCGCTCGGCTCAGGAATGCGAATCAAGCCGAATTCAGAGGACTTGTTCATTCTCGCAGTGGCACAGCCCGGGAAGCTCGAAGAAGGAAAGGACCAGATTCAGGATCTGCTAAGGGTTCGTAGACAGGTGCCGTTTGGCGAGCCTAACAACTTTTCGATGGCCACGGCGGCCAGCATAATCGAGCAGTTCACCGCTATCACTCAAGGAGTGTTCATCGTGATGTTCGTCATATCCTGCGTCGGCCTTATGATCGGCGGTATCGGCGTGATGAACATAATGCTGGTGTCCGTGACCGAACGAACCCGCGAGATCGGGATAAGAAAATCGATCGGCGCGAAAAAGTCGGACATACTCCTTCAATTCCTCACAGAAGCAGCCACCTTGACCGGATTCGGAGGCATTTTGGGACTAGCTATCGGATGGGCGCTGACCTTCATTATCGCGTTCTTCTTCCCGTCATATGTGCCCTGGTGGGCGCCGCCGCTCGGTTTCTTCGCAAGTGTGGGGATCGGAGTCGGTTTCGGCCTGTGGCCTGCGTGGAAAGCTGCGCGACTCGATCCGATCGAATCACTCAGGTACGAGTAGGACTTGGTTCAAGTCAATAAAAAAGGAGGGCGTCTATTGGGACGTCCTCCTTATCTTTTATCAGGAACCACTTTCGCCTTACGACGGTACCCCGTTGAAGTACGCGCCAAGAACGCGGAATGCGAGCAAGATCAGGTTCAGCACTAGTACGATCGCCCACGCGGACCCGGCTGAGATTCCAGCTACCTTGCGCAGTCCGATCGCGGCAAGCACAAGGCCCCAGATCACGAAGAGGTCGATGTTACTTATCACCGTCGCAAGCACGGGCATTTCCTTGCCGTCGAGAAACATGGTCGGATTCGCATTGATCAGTCCCCGCTGACTGCTCGCGATGTCGATCTCTTCTGCGGGTTTGATAAGCAAAACTATGAAATTGGCGACCGTAGACACAAGTCCAGGCGCAAAAGTGGAGTAAGCGAATACGGAAAGGCCGTGAGTGAATCTCGCGGTCCCGCCCATCATTTTCGTGCCGACCCAGTAGAACAGACCCCCGATCAGGAACGAGAAGAGTATGAAGATCGGCATCGCATATGTCGCGACCTTCTGGATCGTGAGAGCGAATTCAACACCTTGTCGCTTCTGATCCTCGGAGGCTGATTGCATCTGCGGACTACGGTCCTGCTGCTGGGCAATAAACCTCCGGATCGCATCCTCGCCAACCTTCTGCTGGAAGGCGATCGAAAAGCCCATCAGCGCCACAGCAAATATTACGAAGGCAATGATCCATCTGGGCTTTCGCCTAAGGTCTTCAAACGTCCTTCCGGGCTCGATGAAAACGTTGCCGAGCGTCGCCACCTCCGACATCTCGGGCTCTTCCTTTTCATCCGCCTCGATCTGCTCCGGTATCGGAGGCGCTTCCCATTCCTGGACAGGCTCTTGCTGTTCCTCCTGCGGCTCTTCCGCAGGATCAATATTATCTTTGTTTTCTTCGCTCATAGATTCTCCCCGGCATTTCTGGATCAATGCCTGCAATGCTTGGTTTTTTTGAGTGGACCTACATCACTTCTACGGCCATTGAACTTCTTTAGTTTCAGAAGGTTATGCGAATGGGGCCCCAGTTTCATAGCCTTCTGCGAAAAGGCATGCGGAATAATGCCCTTTCGAGACTTCCCTGAGCTCGGGTTCTATTTCAGCGCAATCTTTCCGGGCGGCCGGACACCTCGTTCTGAAGCGGCAGCCGGACGGCGGATCTATCGGCGTCGGTACATCTCCGGTAAGTACGATACGTTCCCGTTTGAACTTCGGATCGGGAATGGGTATCGCGGAAAGCAGAGCCTTTGTGTAAGGATGCTTCGGTCCGGCATACAACTCAGTCGAATCAGCAATCTCGACTATCTTACCGAGATACATTACTGCAACCCTTACCGAAATGTGTTCTACGACGGCCAGACCATGCGATATGAACAGGTATGCAAGACCGAGTTCCTTTTGCAGATCCTGCATAAGGTTCACGACCTGGGCCTGGACCGAAACGTCCAGAGCGGAGACCGGCTCGTCGGCAATGATCAGCTTGGGATTCAATGCGAGGGCCCTCGCGATCCCGATCCTCTGCCGTTGTCCTCCTGAGAACTCGTGCGGGTACCGCGACATATATCTTGGATCGAGACCTACCTTCGAAAGAAGTTCGGCCACACGCTCCTTTTGTTCTGACTTTGAACCAATGCGGTGGATCTTCAGAGGTTCCGAAACGATCCTGAATATACTCAGACGGGGGTTTAGCGAAGAGTATGGGTCCTGAAAGATGATCTGCATTTCCCTGCGCAGTTTCTGCATCTTCCGGCTGTCTAGTGCCGTGATCTCGAGTCCTTCAAAGCTGATAGACCCGCTGGTTGGTTCTATCAAGCGCAAGAGGCTTTTGCCGACAGTAGATTTCCCGCATCCGGATTCTCCGACGAGCCCAAGCGTCTCCCCTTCAAAAATGTCAAACGATACGCCGTCGACGGCCCGTACGACGTCGTCCGATCCTTCTACGGGAAAATGCTTTACGAGTTCCCGCACTTTAACAAGCGGTTCCCGTCCGATACCGTTCGAATTCTCCATTCTCTGGCTCAGTTCTCCAGATCTTCCGCTATGATCGCCCATCTTTCGTGGTCGCGCCATTCACCGCCGATCCTGAGATACTTCCTGGAAAAACCCTCGCGGGTAAAACCGCATTTTCTGACCAGTCTTTTCGAGGAACTGTTGTGCGGCTGGATATTGGCTTCAAGCCTGTGAAGACCGAAATCCCGGAGTGCAAAGGCGACCAGCGTCCTCAACGCCGACTCCATCAGCCCCCGCCCGGTGAATCCCTTAAACAAGTAGTATCCAAGATAGGCGCTTCCAAACCCGCCTCTGTAGATCTGCGTCATGTTGATCGCGCCTGCGATCTCATCTGACGAATGCTCCACGATCACGAAGCAGGCGCTTGCCCCATCATGGTTCTTCCGAACGTACGCCTCAAACGTCTCAGTATCCGCGGGAGGATGAACAAGACCGGCATGAAGCTCAACGCTAGTCAGCACAGACTCAATAAACTCCGTCGCATCTTCCAAAACGGGAAAGCGAAGCGTTACGAGATCTCCGTCGATCGGGTCGATTTTATTCGCGTTCGTGCTCATCGTACAGGACACACCTGACGCGAATGCCCTCGCCCAGATCGTAGAGAGGTATATCTCCCGACTCGCACCTGGATTCCCTGAGAGAACATCGCGGAGCAAAATGGCATCCGTCCGGAAGCTCGGTCGGGCTGGGAACCACTCCTTCGATCGTCGAGAGCTTTTGCGACTTCTCTTCAGCTGTTTCGTTAAGCTTTGGCACGCTCTTTAGCAGCCCGCGCGTGTAAGGGTGCTTTGGCTCTTCGAACAATTGTCCGACCTGCGATTCCTCGACGATCCGGCCCGTGTACATCACACAAACCCGATCTGCCGTCTCCGCTACGACCCCGAGGTCGTGAGTGATTAGCAAAACGGCGAGATTTCGAGATTCCTGCAGCCCATTGAGCAATTCCAGGATCTGGGCCTGTATGGTCACATCAAGCGCGGTCGTCGGCTCGTCGGCGATAAGCAGGTCCGGATCGCAGGCAAGAGCCATTGCGATCATCACCCTCTGTCGCATCCCGCCCGACAACTGGTGAGGGTAATCACTGATCCTCCTTTCCGGGGACGGGATCGCAACTTCCTGCATCGCCTCGATAGCCGCGTCGCGTGCCTCTTTCTTCGAAAGTTCCCTGTGAAGCCTCAAGGCTTCGGCTATCTGCTCGCCAACCGTGTAGACTGGGTTGAGGGATGTCATCGGGTCCTGAAAGATCATCGCAATGTCGTTCCCTCTGACCTTTCTCATCCGTTCTTGAGAGGCCTTTGTCAGTTCTTCTCCGTTAAATTCGACGGAGCCCGAGACGATCCTCCCGGGCGGTGAAATGAGACGAAGTATTGAAAGCGCCGTAATCGACTTGCCGCATCCCGATTCGCCCACGATCCCGACCATCTCACCGCGGTCGATATGGAAAGTCACGTCGTCCACTGCACGCACGAGCCCTGCCTTGGTCGGGAACTGTGTCTTCAGATTTCGTACGGACAGCAGATGGGCCATCGTCGGGGTGAGGATACCGACGCACTCAAGCGCGCGAGACCTCGTAAAATGTTGATAAAACGGAAGCTTTTGGAATTCGGCTGAGCAACCGGCTGTGTCGCTTTTTACACTAAGCAATGTTATCATTTTTCAGCGCGATTGCATTTTCGGCAAAGTGTTTTTGAGGAGATCTTTAGTAGTGATAAGAAAATCCGTCCTTTTAGCCGCAATTCTAGTTCTATTCTCCTTTCAATTTGCAGTCATAGCCCAGTCCGACCCGGTTTCTAAAGCTGACGCTGGAGATCTGGCAATAACTACGACCGGGAACACCGGTAAAGCTGTCCGTATGGAGAACGTCGAACGCGACGTTGCGGAAGCGCTCACGATCATTCAGGACAATTATGTTCAGGGCGACGACCTGAACTACAACGGCCTGTTCAAGTCGGCGATCGACTCGATGCTACACACCCTCGACCCCCATTCGAATTACTTCGACGCCAAGGAATACCAGGAATTCCGCACAAGTCAGCGCAGCCAGTATTTCGGCATAGGTGCCACGATCGGGGATCTATCCGATAAAGACGGCAAAGTTATAGCGACCTTCATTAAGGCAACGTTTGACGGGGCCCCTGCAAACCGTGCGGGCCTTCGATATGGCGACAAGATCGTGGAAGTGAACGGCAAGTCGATGCTTGGCAAACCGTATTACGAGGTTCGCGACTTTCTGCGCGGCCCCCGGGGAACGCTGGCCAAGGTCGTCATCGAACGGTTCGGGACAAAAGAGCTGGAAACGGTAGAAATAATTCGCGACGCCGTTTCAACTCCTTCGATCTCGGAAGCCTACATGCTGAAACCCGGTATCGGCTACGTCGCGATGACCGGCGGATTCAACCGAACGACTTACACGGAGTTCGTCGAAGCGATGCGCGAGCTCAAAGCCAAAGGAATGAGGAATCTGGTCCTCGACCTTCGGGGCAACGGCGGAGGACTGGTCCGAGAGGCGTTCATGGTCGCGAACACTTTTCTGAATGAAGGCGAAACGATTTTTGTCCAGAAGGGCAGGATCCGCGGCTTTTCTCAAACTTATAGTTCTGACAACGGATCTCCCGACAAAACGCCGATCGTTATCCTCGTGAACGGGAATACTGCTTCGGCTTCCGAGATCCTGGCAGGAGCGCTTCAGGATCATGACCGGGCGTTGATCGTAGGAGAAAATACTTTCGGTAAAGGCCTCGTTCAGAATCCGTTCAATCTTGAGTATGGCTCGATGCTTTTGCTCACGATAGCAAAATACGAGACGCCTTCGGGAAGGCAGATACAGAAGGATTATTCCGACGGGAATCTATACAACTATTACACCAACGGCGGGACCCTCGACGACGATGAAAAGCCCAAGCCGCCGAAGGGTGATCCGAAACTTACGGATTCTGGGCGAATCGTCTATTCAGGCGGAGGGATCGCTCCCGATGTCATGGTTGAGACGCCGACGATACCTACGGCGAGGGCCCGGTTCCAGAGAACGCTCATGAATCCGATATTCGCGTTCGTGCTGGACCTCAGCTACGGAAAGAAGCGTGGATTCGAGCCCTATCAAGTGGACCGTGCGATCAGGTTCGACCACGACATCACGGCATCCGACTTCCCTATCACGCGGGAGGTGTTCGACGCGTTCAAGAAGTTCGCAACGTCCAAGTACTCCTTTACAAGCAAGCAGATCGACACGGAAAGAGAGTTCATCGAAAGGATGCTCAGGACCGAGTTCGTCACATCGGCTTACGGTTCGCAAACCTCTTTCCAGGTGTATAACGAGTTCGATCCGCAGCTGGCAAAAGCTGTAGAACTCTTGCCGAAAGCCGAACAGCTCGCAATGGAAGGAGCAAAGGCTCAGGCGGCCAGCCGTGAAGATCGGGAGAGGCCGTAGCAACCTTTCAAGTCGTTTAAATGCAACAAAGGCTGCCTCGCAAAAAGGCAGCCTTTCTCATTGTTCGCACCCGGATCTTGAGGCTTCCAAGAAAATTAGTTGCCCCCAGCTTTAGCTGGGGGACTGAAACAGAATCCAAGACCCCTCGCCGGCTTTAGCCGGCTTTTTTCGGGGCCGAAGCCCTGTTCGGTGGTACTTAGCTTGATACTCCCCCGCTGAAGCGACGGGCAGTTGATATTTGCTCTTGCCCGATACGACACCCATCAACGGAGACATCGAACCTCGAAAGAGTCCCCTATTAGGCAGCCTTTTTCATTCTTAGCCAGCGAGCCAGGCGATCAGGTAATAGAGGCCGACGATCGCTCCAAGTAGCACAAGCACACCGATCGCGGCGGCGGTGCCGACGACGATCTTGAACTTCCGGTACCTGTTCTCATCCTTAGGATTCAGAGATCCCTGAGGAAAATATGGTGGTGGTCTGTCCATAAAAGCTTTTTGATCGGCTCCCGAACACCGAATTATAAGGCCTTGGATCAATACTGTCATCTCGGTAGCGGTCTTTCCAGGTTGGATAGCCCGTACGCCAGAACGGCCATGACCGAGGAGTTCTCGCGAAGCCACTTTGGATTAACCTTGTCGAGAGTGTCCGCTTCCGTGTGATGATAGTTGAAATAGGTCCTCGCGTCGTACCAGGGGGCGAGCGAAGGCACTCCTTTTTCCGTCAGGCGGCTTATGTCTGAACTTACCGATGGGCGCACGTCGATCAGCGACGCTCCCTGTTTGGAAAGTATGCTGGAGAGCGGCCGCAGCATGGGAAGGGCTTCGGTATTGCCAGCGAAGAGGAATCCGATCGGGTGCTCAGCTCCAAGGTCGCTTTCGAGGGCCGCAAAGTGGTTTGCTATGTCGGCATTGCTCGCGTACGTGTCCGCGCCCACGAATCCGTTCTCTTCATTCATGAAGGCGACGACCCTGATCGTGCGCTTGTTGTCTAGATCGAGTTTTTTTATCAGGTACGGCACCTGCATGGCCATCGCGACTCCGACGGCATCGTCAAGAGCTCCGGTCCCGAGATCCCAGGAATCGAGATGTCCGGAAACGACGATTATCTCCTCAGGTTTCTCACTGCCCTTCAGATCGGCGATCACGTTATAACTTGTGGCATCGGGAAGGGTCTGGGGAGTAAGCACAAGCTTCATTCTCAATTCGCCTTTGTTTGCCAGGTCCGCTATAAGTTCCGCATCCTCATAAGGTACGGATGCAGCGGGGATTTTTGTAACGCCGTCTTCATAACGCATACCGCCAGTATGAGCGAGGCGATTCTGCGAACCTCCGGCAGATCTGACAAGTACCGCAACAGCCCCCAGTTTTGCTGCTTCGATCGCAGCACCGCCCCGGTACCTTGTGATCTGCCCGTACGCAGCACCTCCCTGTCCCGCAGCGGCAAGCTTCTGATCGTATTTAACATTGAACAGGACGATCTTCCCTTCTATGTCTGAACGCGATCTGCTGCCGAGATCCGAAAAATCCTCTACAACGACCACCTCAGCGGTGATCCCGTTGTCGCCGGTTGAAACGCTTCCGCCGAGCGCGGTCAGAACGATTTTCTGTATGGTCCCGGGAGCCATTCCCTCGAACCGAACAAGCTCGCCGGTTTCTTTTCCTCGAACCCAGTGGGGCACCTTCAATTCCTGCAGGTTCACCTCGAGACCGAGCTTCCTCATTTCTTCCGCGACGTACTGGACAGCTCGCGCGGCCTGTGGAGATCCGGAAAGCCGTGGTCCGATGTTGTTGGTCAGATATGATGTCTGACGGTAGGAATATTCGTCGGCTAGTGCTGCGTCACGAAGCTTCTCGAGCTCAGAGATCGTCTGATCGGAATAGAACTGGACCGACAACGTCATCTGTGCTGAGGCGGTGACGCAAGAGACTGCCAGGATGGCAGCTAAAACTAGAACAGTCTTGTGCATATTGAATTCAAATCGCTCCATATTGGGGATCGGTACATCATACCTTACGATATTCATCCGGCTAAACCGCTCTACCGCCGTCCCTTTCCTCGATTTTCGGTCTGCCGGATGAGATAATTTTGGTTGGTCAAATATCCCGGAATTCACTATGAGAAAGCTTTTACTATCTATCGCAGTTCTTGTTTTTGTCGTTCCCGCATCACTTTCAAGCGAGAACAAGTCATTTAACCGCGAACGTACGTACGACGTACTCCATTACATAATGCGGCTCGACTTTGACCGTCCGGCGAAGATCGTGAAAGGAGACTCCACGGTCGAGCTTACTCCTTTGGAATCAGCAATATCGACCGTTGATCTAGACGCCCGCGACCTGAATTTCGAGTTCGTAGGGCTTGAGGGCAGTAATGACGAACTACCCTACAAGGTGATCCAGCCCAAGACCCTCCGAATCACTCTCCCCAGAGAGTACAAACCGGGCGAAAAGATCGCCTTTCGGATCCGATACACGGCAAAGCCTAAGAAAGGGATATATTTTGTAGATGAGCTTAGGGACGGCAACCGCAGGATCCACTCATCCCAGGTCTGGACGCAGGGTGAATCCGAAGAAACTCACCATTGGCTGCCGTCTTTCGACTTCCCCGACGACAAGGCGACCACGGAACAGTTCCTGACTGCCGAGCCTGGGGAGACCGCGATCGGGAACGGCGAATTCCTGGGAAAGAAAGAACTGGAAAACGGGCGTGCGGTTTTTCACTACAAGATGAACGTCCCGCACTCGCTTTACCTTACCTCCTTCGTTATCGGCGAATACAACAAGGTCGAGGACAAGTACAAGGATATTCCTCTCGGCTATTATGTTTATCCGGGTCAGGAAAAGATCGTCGAGCCTGCCTACGGAAAGACCAAGGACATGTTTGCCCTTTTTGAGGACCTTACCAAGGTTGATTACCCGTACAACAAGTATGACCAGACGATGGTTGCCGATTTCGCATTTGGCGGGATGGAGAACATCACGGCGACCACTATGGCGGATTCCCAGATCATGCTCGCGCGGCTCGAGTTCGGAAGACCACTTGTTGAGGACCTCGTTGCCCACGAACTTGCTCACTCCTGGTTCGGCAACCTCGTGACCTGCCGGAACTGGGCCGAACTTTGGCTGAATGAAGGTTTCGCGACATTCCTGGAGGCCGTATTCAGGGAAAAGGCCTACGGAAGGGCGAATTATGACGGCAAGATAAGAGATGAAGCCGCAGCCTACATGGGTTATGCAGTCGGTCAGGGCAACATCGACCACGCTCTCTTCAACACGCTGGCGGACGCATCTGACGACGACTCAATGTTCACGACGGTCACCTATCAAAAAGGCGGCTCCGTGATACACATGCTGCGCGAGGAATTAGGCGACGAGGCCTTCTGGAAAGGCGTCAACATCTACCTCAAGAAGCATGAGTTTCAAACTGTAGAAACGCCGGACCTTATCGAGGCAATGGAAGAGGCTTCGGGCCGGGACCTAAAGTGGTTTTTCGATCAATGGGTATACAAACGAGGCTTTCCGAGACTCAAGGTCGCACACGGTTGGGACTCGAGGACCGGAAAAGCGAGGTTGAGGATCGAACAGACCCAGGCGTCGACTTCTGCCAACAAGGTGCCCTCCGCTTTCCGACTTCCTTTTGATGTGAAGTTCGAAACGTCGAATGGTGCCGTTACGAGGACGGTACTGGTGGAAAAAAGATCGCAGGAGTTTATTCTGGATGTCCCCGGTCAGCCTTCGAAAGTAGAGATAGACCCGGCAAACAAGATCCCGATCAAGCACGTTTCCTATTCAGCAATAACGATCAGATAACAAGACTACCCATCCGAAAAAAAAATTCCGAAACATCCGCGATGCTTCGGAATTTTTTCCTTTGAGAAGACTGGATCGTCTAATGGTGTTGAAAAATCAGGCACCAAAGAGTTGAAAAACGTGCTCAAGAGGCAAATCTTTTCGTGTCTTCTTCGCCACGCCTGCGAGGTTAGCTGTCGGGCTAGGGATGAAGAAGTTTCCCCGCTCCTACGAAGAGCCTCGCCCCGATCCCGGTCGTTCGTTACCGGGAAATTGGTTCCCCCGCGGCAAATTCCAGTGGAAAAAGCCTTAGGCGCTACATTTTCAACACTAAAAATATACACGCCGCGGAAGCATTAGGCAAACCCAACCGTATTTTTTTTAGTCAGGCGGAAATAGCTGATATAGAAGAAGATAGACGATTACCCCCGTTACCGATACATAAAGCCATACCGGAAACACGATCCTCGCCAGTTTCTTGTGAATTTCAAACCTGCCCTTGACCGCGCGCCAGAACGTCAACAAGACGAATGGCGTGATGAGAGCCGCAAGAACGGTGTGCGTAATGAGTACAAAAAAGTATATCCAGCGAATCGGGCCCTCCGCTGTGAAATTCACCGAATCAAGCCCGATGACAACCTTGCTGGTAACGTAACTCGTGAGAAAAACTGCTGAAACGGTGAGGGCGGTGATCATGCAGACCTTGTGTTTTTCCCTTTCGCCCGACTTTATAAAGTAGAACCCTGCGACAAGGAAAACTCCGCTAAGGCCATTGAGAAATGCGTTCAGATGCGGAAAGAACCACCAGGTGTCCATAAATTACTACTTCCAGAAACCCAGCAGAAACAGCAATACCAGCCAGAGACCATCCATCGTGTGCCAATACCACCCGATCACACCTGCCTCAACCTTGTTTTTCTTCTGCTGTTCGTCGGTGACGCGTTTGTGCTTCCAGGTCTTAAGTAGGATGTAACCAAGCGCGACGATCCCGCCGAGCACGTGGACAGCGTGAACCGCCGTGAGAACGTAGAAGAAACCGGCGTACGGATTTCCCCGCATGTATAGGCCACGCTCGACAAGGGCCATCCATGCAAGTATCTGCGATGAAATGAATGCTGCGCCGAGAACCGTAGTCAGCAAGAAGGACCGTTTGGCCGATTCCGTATCGTCCCGGTCCAACGCTTTGTGGCCAAAGTGATAGGTGATGCTGCTAAGCAGAATAATGACCGTGCTGACCCAAACCTGCACAGGCAACTCGAACGGCCGCCATTCAAGAGCGCCATTCGTTGCGATGACCACATAGGCACCGATCAGGCCTCCGAAGGTCATTAGCACCACGATCAGGAGAAACCAAGTCAGAATCCTCGATTTTTCGGGGTTCGTCTCTTCCGGCATCGCATCTCTTCCGCGTGGCTCGGGTTGGCCGCCGCCGTTGTCGTCGGGACCATCGTCACCTCCGCCGCCATTTCCGTTGGAGCTGCCGCCGCTGGTGCGCAAGGAAGATCCTTTCTTCTTACGCTTTTCGTCTTCCTTTAACTCTTCGGTCTCAATAGTTCCGATTTCCATACCGGTCAATGATTGAAGACCATTAGGGCAAACATGAGTGGAAGGTACAACACCGACGTCAGAAGAAGCCTCCTGGCGCTCTTCTTATCGGGCTGACGCGCCATTTTCAGACTAGCCCACAAAAACCAAACTCCGAGAAGACTCGCTCCCGCCAGAAAGATCCATCCGGAGACACCCACGAAAAAAGGCCCTATGCTGATCGGCAGCATCAGCAAGGTGAAGATGACGATCTGCGTGACGGTGACCCTTCCCGACCTCTCAACCGCGGGCAGCATCTTGATTCCTGCCTTCGAGTATTCCTCGCGGTAAAGCCAAGCGATAGCAAGGAAATGTGGAAACTGCCACAGGTACAGAAGAACAAAAAGGATCCACGCGCCGAGGGTTATCTCATTAGCGGCCGCGGTCCATCCCATAAGAGGCGGCATCGCGCCAGGGATCGCGCCGATCGCCGTGGAAAGCGTCGTCCTTGTCTTCAGAGGCGTGTAGACGAAGACGTAACCGACGATCACAGAAAGCCCGAGGATCGCTGTAAGCGCATTGACCGCAAACAGGAGGTAAAGCTCCGCAGCTACACAAAGTACCGATCCGAACACCAGCGCTTCAACCGGCGAGATCTTTTTTGCCGGTAGCGGGCGACCCGCGGTCCGGTCCATAAGTCCGTCGATCGCCCTCTCGATGTACTGATTAAGTGTCGCGACTCCGAACGCGAGAAGCGTGATCGCGGCCATTGCATTCAGGAAGAGCAGCCAGTTGAACGCCCCGTTTGTACCCAGGTAAAACCCCGCGGCCGAAGTAAGGACCAGCATGAACGCGATCCGCGGCTTCGTGAGCTCAAAATAGGAACTCATCCGCGCCTTTGCACTGATCGCGCCGGAATTGCCGATGCCTGCCGTAGCTGTGTCCATAAGCCGCAAAATCTGGTGTCGTCTAACGCATAAGAATACCGCCTCGAATCCCATTATCCAAGTTCCTGAACGCTAAGGAATTCTTCTCTGATAAAGCAGATCTTCTAATTTTTATCGGGATGACAAATAAATGTCGCTACGATAATATTTCGTCAAGTAATCAAACTCTTCGCACTCAAGATGTCGTCAGTAGAGGAAACAGTCAAATCGCCCCGTCAGGAAAGATCAGCACACGGGGCTGTGTGGGATATTTTCACGGCGTTTGTCGAGTTTTTAAGCTCGGTGAAGCTTGGTGTGGTGCTGCTGGTCATCCTTGTGATCCTGTCAATCCTGGGAATGGTGATAATCCAGCAGAACGTTCAGGGATTTGACGCGCACTATGCTTCGTACACGCCAGCCGAAAGGACCGTGTTCGGAGCGCTCGGTTTCTTCGACATCTATCACAGCTGGTATTACAACTTCCTGCTGTTGATCCTTTCACTGAACATCATCCTCGCCTCGATCGACAGGATCGGTACCGCCTGGAGCTACATTTCAAGCCCGAAACTTTTCGGAACGGCCGGCTTTCTCAAGAGACAGATAAAATCCGAAGAGGCGGGACTCGATGGCGACTCACCACAGGACGTTGCTGAACGGGTCTCAAGGGCCTTCCGGGATCAGGGATTCAAACCTGTAGTCACGCTTAGCGAAGACCTTGATGCCCGCTCGCGTATGCAGCTCGGGATCAAGGATGAAGGGAGTGAGGGGCCTGCTTATGTTTTCGGCCAGAAAGGAAAGTGGAATCGGATGGGCGCATACATCGTCCACGTTTCCCTTCTGACACTGTTTCTCGGCCATTTTGTCGCGCTTCAGACCGGATTTGACGCCGACGTGAATATGATCCCGGGCGAGGTCACGAACGAGATCCAGCTTATCGAGATCAACCTCGATCAGCGTGAAAGATACGCCGTCGGTCTTCCTTTTACCATCACCTGTCTTGAAATACAGCAGAAGTTGATCGACCCGAACGGGCCGATAGAGACCTTCAACACGCTCGACTGGAGAACTAGGATTCAGATCGACGATCCGGACTACGGCAGGACGGTCGCGGACGTAAGCATGAACAACCCGTTCTCATACCGAGGATACCGCTTTTTTCAGGCTCAGACGATACCGGTCGGAAATGCCCGTACGATGGAGATACAGATGACGCCGCAGGACGGCGGCTCTCCGTTCACTATCGATCTCGAACGGACCAAGAGCGTGAAGCTTGATGATGGCACTGTTGTGGCACACGAAGCTTTCATGCCCGATTTCACTTTCAATGCTCAGGGCCAGCCGGATACGAGATCTGCCGACTACAACAATCCGGTGGCGATCCTTCAGGTGACTCCCCCAGGCGGTGAGACGGAACGGGTTTTTGCCTTCGCGGCAAACGTGTCAGATGATATTCCCGTCGGAGCCCCAAAGCTTGGATACAAATGGCGGATGACCGATTTTGAGAAGTCGCCCCTCGCGCACGTGCTCTCGATCAAGTACGACCCTTATAACGGCGCTTTCATAGCCTGGTACTGGGGCGGATTCGGGTTGATGGGGGCGCTGGTCTTCGTGTTCTTCTTCTCGCACAGAAGGGTCTGGGCGATGATCGGCGACCGCAAGCCGGACGGGACGTACAGAGTGATCGTCGCCGGGGACACAAACAGGAATCACTTCGCATTCGAGAAGAAATTCAACGGCATCGTGACACGGCTCACAGGCAGGCCGCCTGTGGATGTAGATAATGACCGAGAATCAGATTAACCGGCTCGCAGGCTCATTTTTTGTGCCTTAGAATCAAAAGAAAGAAATGTCACAAGTACTATCTGCAGACGAGATCAATGGGACCGGATTTAAGTCTCCGGTTTTCGAGTATTTGCCGGTCATCCTCGTTTTCGTGGGATCGCTCGGAATGCTCTTCTGGAGGCTTCAGACCTCAAACTTTATGTCGGACGAGGCTCTGATGATGGTTGCGCTTGCGGCGTATATCCTCGCGGCGCTGTTTCAACTCACCAACCTCTACGCGCCTTCCGGAATGGCGGTTCGGATAAGCCTCTGGATGGCGACTCTCGGCGTGTTTTTCAACCTGTCCTCGTGGCTTGTGCGCTGGGTGGCCGCCTATGAGCGAGAGATCGCAATGCTGCGGGACGCGGGCAATCCGGAAACGCCCTGGATGTTCCGCTACATACCGTTCGCGAACCTCTACGACCTGAGCATCGCCTTCGCTTTCGGCGCAGGGATCACGACGCTCTTCTTCCTGAACAAGAAGAATTTTCAGGTGCTGGCCGCGTTTACTCTGCCGCTTGCCGCTTTGATCCTGACGCTTGCAAGGTTCATCGGCTCGGAGTTCATCGATCTTCCTCCGGTACTCGACTCTTACTGGCGCCCGATCCACGTCGGCGTCGCTTCCTTGAGTTACGGCATAACGCTCGTCTGTTTTGCCGTTGCCGTGATCTATCTGCTCAAGGACAAAGTAAAGCCCGAATCGATGGCGGTCTGGGCGGCCGGATTTTCGTTTGCCGTCATAGCGACGATCAGCAAGTTCTCTGTTTTGACCGGATTCGTCTATCGGGCGGGTATCTTTGTACCTGCGCAGGACCCGACAGCCAAGCCTTTCTTTAGCCCGTTCAGGCTCGAGATCCCGTTTGTAGGGCCCCTGCTTGCTGTTTCCGCGATTCTACTTTTGGGAGTGATCGCCGCTTTTCTCGCATATCTGTATCGCGAGAACCTGCAGGCGAAGAAGATCGGCCACGGGCTTCTTGCTGCCGCCTTCGTGGTCCAATTGGCGGCTGTCGGTTTCTGGGTAAATGGTGTCAACGGGGCAAAGGACGTCTATCCGAGGCTTCAGGCCCAGATCCAGCAGCATCCGGAAATGGTCGCCGCTGCAGGAAAGGAACTGATCTCGAAGCAGAATCTTACTGCGCAGGAGTTTGCCGCGGTTACGCAGGCTCAATTCCAGCAACAGGGCCAGCAGTTCCTGCAGTCGGCGGGAGGTTCGATGTTCCTTTCGCTTAAGACCAATCCTGTCGAATTTGCCGGAATAATAACGGGGATCGCCGGTCTTTTTTTCGTAATGCTTTTCAGTTTCCGGACAGAGACGATAAGAAAGCGGCTGCCTTCACTCGAGTCTCTGGACAGCCTTATGTATAAGACGGCGTGCCTTGCGTTTGCGGGTCTCGCCATGCTTCTTATCACGGGCGCGATCTGGGCAAACGAGTCCTGGGGCAGGCCCTGGGGATTTGATTCAAAGGAAACAGGCGCGCTGGTCGCCTGGCTTACCTATGCAGCATTTCTGCACACGCGGATCTCGAGAGGCTGGTCCGGAAGAAGCTCTGCTTACTTCGCGATCGTCGGCTTCCTGCTTGTCATCTTTACGTATCTGGGCGTGAGCTACCTGCTTCCGGGTCTGCACAGTTACGCGTGACAGGGATCTGGGATCAGGTATCACAAGAGATAGCAGGATAGACAGGATATTCAGGATAGTTGCGTCTTACTGAGTGCGTTGAGAAATATTTCTCGACCTGAGAATTAGGAAGCAGCAATCCTGTTTATCTTGTCCATCCTGTTTTTTCTCTTATACCCAATGGTCCTGGGGGCATTGAGCGAAGCGAAGAAAGGAAAAAGACAAGAGATAACAGGATAGACAGGATGTTTAGGATAGCTGTGTCTCACCAGGTGCGTTGAGAAATATTTCTCGACATGAGAAGTAAGAAGCAGCAATCCTGTTTATCTTGTCCATCCTGTTTCTCTCTCTTACTCACCGTGTAGCGCAGTAACTCAACAACACGCAGAAGAGAACATGATAGACAGGATGTTTTGGATAGTTGGGTACTATTCATTCCGGTAAGTTGTACCCTTCAACGGGAGAATCATGAAGCAGCAATCCTGTTCATCTTGTCCATCTTGTTTGCTCTTTCGCTTTCGCAATTGGTCCTTGGTCCTTGCTCCCTGGTCCCTGATCACTGCTCGATCGTCATCTTCAGGACATCCAGGATAGGGATCCTGCGCGTTTCGCCGTCGATGGTGACGATCGTGAGGACGCCCTCGATCACGTTGACGCTCGTTACCTCCGTCATAGGCCTCTCAAGCCGCGTACCGTCCTTCATCTCGACTTTCAGAAATACGCGTGCCAGCGGGTTCTCTTCCGCGGGCGCTGAATCCTCATCCTCCTCAGCTGGAGCTGATTCGTCCTCCTCCTCGGCAGGAGCGGCGGTGGGGACTTTACCGTCATCTTCCGGAGGATCGGTCGTCTCCGGATCGTCTGCGGCGGCGACGTCATCTTCTTCTTCAGCGATCTCTTCCGATTCTATGATCCCCTCGGCTGCGGTCTCGGGTTCGGCAGTTTCTTCGGGAACGCGCTCGACTGTCACTACCGCCGATAGGTCCTCAGCTTTCTTCTCGCCTGTTAGATCGACCGTGACCTCTCTTGGCTTTTCTTCAAGATCTGCAAGGGGATCGGTGATTATGACCCTCGGGCTTGACGGCCTGTCTTCAGTTACCTTGTCTTCTTCATCAGGATCGGCCGCGTCCTCTTCGGCAACTTCGTCCACTGAATCATCGACGGTTTCCGCAACAGGAGTTTCTTCAAGCACCTCGGCTACCGGGTCTTCAACAGGCGCGTCCTCAACTCGCTGATCTTCAGTTTCCGCAACCGGCGTCTCCGGCTTTTCTTCCTCGATAATCGTCCCGACTGCATTTACCTTGACCGGGGCATCTGAATCATCATCGAGAATGTCCGGAAACTCGTTCGTGTTTTCTGCCGCAGCTCCTGTGATCGGTGCAAAACTCCCCGCAAATTTGACCTGGTAAGTTGCGGGGTCATCGTTCGGACTTCGGCCCTGGATTCGAAGTATCAGCTTTTCCGGCCGCCTCTGATAGACTACGCGGCCTGTTTCGCGCTCCGGATTGTCGGCATAGATCGTGATCTTCGTTCGTGGATCCAGACCTCTCTCGGTATATACATCTATCTCACCCTTGAAGTTTGTAGTGACGATGTTGAGGAAGACGTCTCCGCGATTGCCGTTGAAGACGAAATAGTAAGTTGTAAGCCTTGGGTCGCCGATCGGCCGGGCAGGAATGACGCCGCTTACCTCGTTCGAAGTGACAGGCGTCGGGAAATTCTGGTCGTTCGATTGAGCAAAGGCGGGGAGCCCGCTAAGCAAGAATGCGAAAGCGACAAAAGCCTTCACACACAGTGTCTGAATCGATGTACCGCTACTTAACACTTGCTCCTTTTGATCCCCTGCATCGACGAGCCTTCTGATGGCGAGGATTCTATCAATTACTTTCTCAGTGTAACAACAAAAAGTGAAAGAGCCGGGCACTTTTGCACCCGGCTCAATAGAGACTAATGCTTCAAAACTGATCAGGCTCCGGCCGCTGCAGCCTTTCCGTTAAGGATCTCGATAGCCTTCTCAAGCTGGATGTCCTTTCCGGGCTTTGCAGGCTTTGAAGGCATCTCTTCAACAGGCTCCTCAACCGGAGGTGGTTCAATGCCGTCCTCTTCTTCCTGAGCCTCGACCAATTCTTCAACTTCCACCGGCTCGGGTGTTTCAGGTCTCTTCACCTCGACACTCGGCTTGACGCCCGCGTTCGCACGGCTTGAAGCGAGGAACGGATTGCCGGAAGGCGATGCCCACTTGGCGATGGTCAAAAGGAATCCGTCGCCGCCCTTCAAAGTGAAAAGGTCCTGCTCGACGCCGGCTCCAAAGCTCTTCTCGCCGACGACATCACCGCGCTTCGAATCAAGGAAAGCCGCTGCAACGACTTCCGCTGCCCCGGCCGAACCCAGATCGATCAGGACAGCAGCTTTCCCGTCGAAAACATGCTTTGAGGCATCTGCAGAGTATGTCCGTATGACGGCATTCTGCCGGCCGATCACCTTCGCCAGTTCGCCCTCCCTGATGAACAGGTTGGCGACGTTTGCAGCCTCTTCGATGTCGCCACCGCCAACATTTCGGAGGTCTAGAATAATCTTCTTGACACCCTTCGACTTGAGAGAACTCACAGCCCTCGCTACTGAAGCCGACTTACCCTTGTCGAGGCTGTAAACCTTTACAATACCTACGCCGGCCCTGGTTTCCGTTGAAGCGTCTGGAGCAGAGTAAACGGAACGTGTAACTTCTATGGTCTGCGGTTTGGCGCCGGAGCGAAGTACTCTTAGTTTCACCTTGGTTCCGGGATCTCCGAGAACAAGGTGGACCGCGTCGTAAAGCGAAATGTCTCTCGTAGCCTTCGTATCGATGTACTCAATGACATCACCCGGCATCAGCCCGGCTTTGTCCGCGGGCGAATCCTTTACGACCGATACAAGATAGAGATACGCAGACACCTGGGAGAACTCCGCTCCGATACCTGCACGCCCGGAATCCTTTCCGGCACGGTAATCGGCGACCTGCTCAGCCGTCAGATAAGAAGAGTAGGGATCAAGTCCGTCGGCAAGGCCGCGGAGCGCACCGTTCCTGACCTTCTCAAGGTCCGGCTCATCAACATAGTCGTTCTGGATATGCTGAAGAACGCTCTCAAAGATCCTGATCTGAGCGCCCGGATCGTTGATCGGCTGCTGGGCGTTTATATAACCCGTTACATCGCCGAGAAACCCCACGAGCACGGGAGCGAAAGCAAAGAGCGCGATCGCCGAAGATATTACTGCTAGAGTGAATTTACCGCGGTAAGTCATAATTTCAATGGTCAGTGGTCATTGCGCATTGATCAATGAGCGACAAACTTAGAGATTGTGAACGCGCAAACGATGGGCAATAATTGCTCCTCGATTATCCATTATCGTCTTTTATGGTGCAAGACAATAAAAGTCCCAATCCAAAGGAACTTACAGATATCAAAGACGCTCCGGGCAAGGGTCGTCTGATGTGCGTCGATCCCGGAACGAGAAAGATCGGCGTCGCCGTCAGCGACGAAATGCAGATGACGGTACGCCCGGTCGAGCTCATTGTGCGTAGATCCTGGAAGAACCTGCTTGAAAAGATCGTTGAACTAATTGCGCGGTACGATGCCCGCGCGCTCGTCGTTGGTTTGCCGCTCGGATTTGAGGGCGGCGAGACGGAAATGTCTGCCGAGGCTAGGGATATGGCCCGCAAGTTCGATCTCTCGCTTGAAATTCCCGTATATCTGCACGACGAGAGGCTTTCCACATACACCGCAAGAGGACATCTCTGGAAGACCGGAAAAGAAGGAGACGAACTACGGGAAAGGCTTGATGCGGAATCCGCCGCCGTAATTCTCTCTGATTTCATCGAGACCAGAAACATGATCGCCTCACGCGACGCCTAGGCCGCAGGCTTCATATTCAAGGTCGTTTCGGCGGCTTTCACGATTGCATCCTTACTGAAGAGAAGGATCGCGGGCTTGCCTGTCCGCCAATGCTCGAACTGGTCGGTCCAGTGCGGCGATCCGGGGATACCCGACTGACCAAGCGGCAGGACGAACCGCGTTTCGTCCCACGCTCCGGGCTTCGATATATGCCGCATCGACACCGCGGCACCGACGTTGGGAGTAAATCTGCTTCCATCCACCGTCGTATAGCTCACTTTGAACTGTCCACCGATCAGAGGAGCTGCTGTCAAAGGATGCGAGAAGACCGCGGGATTGCTTTCGCCCCAGGTTTTCGCATTTGCGACTCCGGAATCGCATTTTGAGATCAGATCGTCGTAGCCTGCGGTGCCTTCCGGCAGCCATTTCTTGTCGTTCGAAGCCAGTGCGTTTTGAAATACACGGTCCCTCAGCCAGAAGATGCTGGCATCCGGATTCGCACGGGCCATTGCCCCAATTACACACTGATGGATGGAATCGGCGACCTCGGCAGCCTTTGAATCATAAGTTATCCGTCCGTCCCAGCCTTTGAGAAGATCTGCCGTGTCTTTCTTAAGTCTGCCGCGGCGGACAACTTCCCTTGCGAACTCAGACAGCGGAATGTCGAAGACGTCGTGTTGAATGTCGCTGACGTCATTCATCGTGATCTTTGTGTTGGCATTTAACAGGTCGTAGATCCGGCGTGCGCGCCACGGAGCCGCGAATTGCCTCGTTAGCTCCTGATACTTGTAATCCGTCCCGACGATCCTCTGGTTGGCGGTAACTATGAAACCGCTCGGCGGGTTAAAGAGGTTCGGAAGTTCTTCGAACGGAATGTATCCGGTCCATTCGCCGTCGCCGGTCTTCCCGTCATACGGCACCGATCCGTCGCCTGCCTTTCGAAGCGGTACCTTCCCTGCGGCGTACCAGCCTATGTTTCCGTCGGTGTCCGCATAAATAAAGTTCTGCATCGGACCGCCGTAGGTCGAAAGTGCCTGTTTGAAACCGTTCCAGTCCTTGGCCCGGTTGAGAAGAAAGAAAGCTTCGAATTCCTGATTCGATGGATCACGAGCGGTCCATTTCAATGCGTATTTCCGGTTCTCGTGGTCACCCACGATCGGGCCGTTCCGGGTCTCCACGACTTCGATCTCAAGCGGTTCTGTCTCCGGCCCAATTCCCTTTCGAACGTTGATGGCCTCTTTCCTGAGTTTCGGTTTCGACCAGCCAGTCTCAGTCCGATACTCGCCCTTGTCGTTGAACTCCTCGAAAACTAAGTCCTGAACATCCGGTCCCACGTTTGTGGCCCCCCACGCAAAATTTTCATTGTGACCGAGGACTACTCCGGGGACACCTGGGAAAGTTACGCCCGAAACTTTTACTCCCGGCGCGGAAAGGTTTGTGAGATACCAGATCCCCGGCGCGCCGGGACGCAAATGCGGATCATTAGCGAGGATCGGCTTTCCATCGAGCGTCCTCTTGCCCGAGATCACCCAGTTGTTGCTTGCTGCGAGTTCCTCGGCGTAGAGACCAACAAATTCAAGCGAATCTTTTCGAACCTGACTGTCCGCCTCTGCAAGGTCCTCAAGGGTCTCGATCTCGTCACCGGAGATGTTCAACGCGGATGCCGCCTTTTTCACCTTTGCCTTTTTACTTTCTCCTTGCTCTCCCCCGTCTTTGCCAAAGAGCACAACGTCTCTCGGATTGACAACATTCAGTAGTTCTTCACGCTTCTCTTCAGGAAGCGACTGAGCCTTGAGCGCTTCGATGTCGTGGCGCCATGTCGTCGAAAGCGATTCGGCGAGTATCTTTCCGATAATCATCGTGTCGGAAGGCTTCCACTCTCCAGGCCTGTACTGAAGGACCTTGAACTCGATCGGAAGTAGGTCGTCTTCAACGGCAGTCTTGATGTAAGCATTTACGCCGCGGGCGTAATCGTTGAGCGCATTTCGGAGTCCCGGCCCCATTTTGTCCAAACTGTCTTCCGCAGTCTGCTTGAATCCGTACCTCCTCCAACGTTCATCCTGGCTCAGCACTGCCCTGCCGAACAGCTCAGAAAGTCTGCCGCTCGCCACCCTTCTGAGAAGGTCCATCTGCCAGAGCCGGTCACGGGCAGTCTCGTACCCCTGTGCGAAATACAGATCGGAATCGTTCTGCGCTTCGATATAGGGAACCGACCTCGAATCCCTGCGGACGATCACTTCTTCCTTCAGGCCTTCAACCACGAGCCCCTTGTCCCGGCTCTCGGCCTTTGTGTATTCGAGTGAGCAAGACAGACCGGAAAGGGCAATAAGATTGATCAGCGAGAAAACGATTAACTTGTTCATGATTTTCGTTCTGGATTCTGAACTGACAAAGAAGAAAAGAGTAAACAGGATGTACAGGATACTCAGGATTGCGAGATCTGAGATCGAATGTTGCCGCATATTCCGCTGAAGGAACATCCTGAGCTCTGACTTCTGACTCCTGACTTCTGACTTCTGACTCCCGTCTCCTGTCTCCTGTCTTCTGTCTTCTGTCTCCTGTCTCCTGTCTCCTGTCTCCTGTCTCCTTTCTCCTGTCTCCTGTCTCCTGTCTTCTGTCTTCTGCTTCGCCGGTCGCTACCGCTCCCGGTACTGATTATCTCGCCGCTACGCGGCTGAAGACGATTGCGTGCGCTGTCCCCGGGCTGCAAAAAATAATTGGAAATTGAGAATTGAGAATTGGTCATACCCAAGTTGTCCCTCTCGACGCTAAACGAAGTCAACCCGAAACCCCGACGATTTGATAGCTACAAGCCTCAAGCAGCCGCATTATCCATTCTCAATTCTCAATCCTCAATTCTTTTAATCTCCTTCGTCCTTTTTGGCTCCCTATTGAACACTGAGTTACTGAAAAGAAACGAGCCTGATCTCCGACATCTCTTCCATCGCGTACCGGAGTCCTTCCCTGCCAAAGCCCGAGTCTTTTACGCCTCCGTATGGCATGTTGTCTACACGAAATGTCGGCACGTCGTTGACGATCACACCGCCGTATTCAAGGTTCTTCGCCGCGAACATCGCACGACCGAGGTCGCCCGTGAATACTCCCGCCTGAAGACCATACCTGCTTTCGTTGGCCAGGCTCACCGCCTCTTCAAAATCACTGAAGGTCTCTACGACTGCGACCGGCGCAAAGATCTCGTCCGTCACTACTTTCATTTCTGAATGCGCGTTCTTCAGGATCGTGGCGCTTAGCATCGCACCGTCGCGTTCATTCCCGCAGAGGGCCTCTGCACCGCCGTCGACCGCTTCATCGACCCAGCTTTTTGCCTTCTTCGCGGCACCTTCGTCGATCATCACCGACAACTGGGTCGATTCTTCGAGCGGGTCGCCGACTTTCAGCGCATTAGCCCTTTCGACGAACTTTTCCGTGAACTCATCGGCAATCTTCTCATGGAGCAGAACCCTCTGGATCGAAATGCATACCTGGCCGGAGAACGCGAAAGCGCCGGTTGTTACCCGTTTGACTGTCTCGTCTATTTTCGCAGTTTCGTCGACGATCACCGGCGCGTTTCCACCGAGTTCCAAAGATACCGCCTTCTTCCCGGATTTGGCTTTCAGACCCCATCCTACCTTGTCGCTTCCGGTGAACGAGATCAGCTTTACGCGTTCGTCGTCGTGCATCCGGTCTATATACTTCGTGTCCATCGGTACGACCTGGAACGCTTCCTTTGGAAGCCCACTCTCAAGAAATATCTCGCCGAGGATCAAAGAAGTGATCGGTGTCTTTCTGCTTGGTTTGATGATCACCGCGTTTCCGGACGCAAGCGCCGGAGCCACCTTGTGTGCGACAAGATTGAGGGGGAAATTAAAAGGAGTGATTCCGTAGACGATCCCGCGCGGGATACGAAAGGAAAAACCGGTCTTTCCTTTGCCGTTCGCCTGAGTGTCAAGCGGGACCATCTCGCCGCCAAATCTCTCGGCTTCAGAGGCGGCCCAGGCAAATGTTGCTTGGCCTCTCTGGACCTCGCCGCGGGCATAAGAAAGCGGCTTGCCGGATTCGAGCGCGATCGTTCGGGTGATCTCGTCTGCTCGGGAGGCGATCCCTTCGGAAATGTTTCTCAGCCCGGATGCGATCCTGAACCTTGGAAGTTCGCGCATCTTTCCCGCTCCCTGGACGGCGACCGCGATCGCGTCTTCGAACGTATCGGGCCCCGCCGACTGCACGCTGGCAACGATCTCGCCCGAGTACGGCGAACGCACGTCGAACGATTCTTCAGCTTCTTTCCATTCTCCGCCGACCAGTAATTTCCTGTTGTCGATATCCACCTCCCGTTGGCACGATCTCCGCCGGCGGGCGTGTCATCTTCCCAACCGACTGTCTTTGCAAGCGCTGTATTTTATAAGTTAAACTCTCGGTTACTTTTCAGCAAACTATTCGGAGGATAAGAGATGCGCCTTGTCAAATTCTTTGTAGTATTCGCGTTTGCGGCCTTTCTGGCAGTAGCCTGCAATACGCAACAAACGGGAGGACCCGCCTCGCCGGAAACGCCTGCGACGCCTGAAGCTCCGTCCTCACCGGAAGTCCAGGAACCTCCGAGCGAACTGGAGATTGGCAAAGCGAAGTACACCGAATACTGCGTCAAGTGTCACAAGGAAGACGGTACGGGCGGCGAGACCGAGATTGAAGGACGGACGATCAATGCTGACGATCTGACCTCAGATAAGATGAAGGCCGAGCCTGACGAAGAGTACATCGAGTACATGGTCAAAGGGATTCCCGACGAAGGAATGCCCTCGTTCCGCGACGAATTGTCGGACGAAGAAATGAAAGCGGTCGTCCGCTACATAAGAGAGGAGCTTCAGAAATAACTTCCCAGCGTCAGGGATCGCGATCATGTATCACGGATCAGGGATCATGTATCTCGGATCAAGAATCAAGCGTCTTTTGCGACATCAACATTAGAAAATTGGGACATGAAAGTTGATACTTGATCATTGATACTTGGCACATGTTTCAGCACCCTTAGCTCAGTTGAATAGAGCGTCTGACTTCGGATCAGAAGGTCGCAGGTTTGAGTCCTGCAGGGTGTACCAATTCGAAATCTAGTATTCTTACTAGGTTAGTGAGCTAAAAAGGTGGGCGCGTCGGCCCACCTTTTTTGTGTTTGTCCAACAAAGGTCCAAACAATTAGAGAGTCTTTCGATCTAGGAAGGATCTCGGTCGTGTGGATACCGAAGTTCCGTTTGAGCAAATGGCCCTGGCTATTCGCGGCAGCATTCCTTGTTGTTCAAATGATCGTTGGATTCATCGAATGGCGGCAGTATCTGACGGAGATCCAGGCTCAACGATCTGCGGTGATGTCCGGTGAGGTCCGCAAAGATTCGGGATCCGGCGTTCTGTATGTTCCCAGCTGCGAGTCCTATTCGTTGGTCTCTTCGGAGAGGATTAGGGAATTCGAAACAGTATCTGTTGCGGAAAGGGCCGGATTCGAGTATGCGAGTAGATGTTTAGGGTCAGACCCATCGACGTGTGACCAAGCCTCTCAGAAATTACCTTCGGATCGATACCTTCCATCAAGAAGATGTCGCAGTTGAATGCCGCGCTTCGTAAAGCCGGATTTGCGTGACCTGAGCCCTTTTGAGAACTGGCTTGGAGTGGCGCCGGTCAAAGTTAGGAGAACCATCGGGGTTGTGATCTACGGTAAAAATACTAGATCCGTTGCAGAATGCCCCGGTTTCGAGGAATCCAGATTGGTCCAGGTTCCTGAAGGTTGGACCTTCGCGGCGGGATCATCTGATCAGCTTCGGCCTTTATGATCGAGGGGTCTACGTAAGGTCCTTCCTTCTGCAAGAAGCCAACCGTCAGCGATCGAGACCTCACACATGGAATCGTTACGAGCGAGGTCCGAGCATACCTGCTTCAGGGACGGCGCGTGCAATTGCCGAACTATCTATTACGGACAGGACCGAAGATGGCTTCTGAATTACGCTCCCACTATTTTCAGCTCAACGCTAATGGGTGACAGGCACGAAGCTTTGCCAACTCCTCCGCGCCTATACTCTGGATCACAGATCTCGTCACTTCCTGATGCCACCTGTCATCCGGAAAAACAAGCGGTGTCCACTCGTTTCTTTGATTCGTGCCAATGGATGCGGCTCTGTGCATTTGAATCGCCACGCTCTCCCAGAATGCTGGGTTCTCGGTGCGCCAGTATGAGAAGTAAAGGTCATTCGGAGGTCCTGAAGGCAGCCAGCTTGCGTTCCTGCCGCTGAAAAACAGCTTGATCCACTTGTTGTGGCATCTAGCGCTTCCGTAGGTCTTCAGCCGACCTTTAAGCCCATTTCTGCCGGCCGCTTTTCCGACATATATGACCTTTCCTTTCGGGCACGAAAGTGCGTAAACGCCTTTTTCTTTCGGGACACTTCCGCCCATGATGTATTGCCTATCGTACTTTATCCATTCTGCTTCGTTTATATTGAAACTGTTCATGACTCCTATCCAACCTAGTTATACTTCGGTCTACATCGTTCCGACCTGAGTAGCGTTCTACGAAAGCCTGACTGCCAACAAACCGGATTTTGCCGGCGGTGATCTTCACGAAGAGCTGACAACATCAACGGCCGGATCAGGAATCTAGGTTTCCCGCAAGAGCACAATTCCTTCCGTAAACTGGTACGCTTATCGAAATCCATTCTTTAAGTTCTTGGTCTAAAAAGTCTTGACTTGAACCTTGGTTTCGATACCATCTGGTCACACCGAGCAGTCAATAGATGCGACCGCCCGGGCTGCGATCTGGAATTTTCACCCCCTTTACGCAAAAAACTTTGAATCTGCCGTCCGCTGCGATATGGACACCAAAACGCTCGGATTTTCTGACAATTCGATCTGCTGCTTGCTCGTCTTAGTGATCTTCGTGATCTCAGGTTGCGGAATCGGCAAGGCTTCCGATTCACGGACCCCGGGATCGCGTGCTCTTGAGACAGCCGTCAGCCCTTTCAGCGAAAAGACCTCTGATGCTGAATACCCGGCTAGATCCGGCGGTGATGTCGAATCGATATACACCGATATCGGCTTCGAAGAGTGCGAGACCATTGAAGTGGAGCACGTCAACGAAACGCCCTACAGCACACGGATCCTGTGTAAAGGGGTCGGAGGATACGATCTTGAGGTGGTTGACTCGGACGCACGGCAATACGTCTATCTCGTGTACCCTGACGGCAAGAAACACGACCTTAGGTTCTCAAAGATCGTCTCTTCGGCCTTCTCTGAAGTAGGTCAAAAAGCAGAATGGCGGGTCATTCGGGACGGTGACAAAGTAAAGCCTGTCGCCGTCATTATCCGCTACATATTCTCTATCAACGCTGCGATCTCTAGCGACAAGGCCTCTTACCTTACCGTGACGAAGATCACGGATGAAGACGCGTGCATAACAGACGTTGTCGAAAACGTGAAAGACCAGAACGAAAAGGCAAGGCGCCTGGCAGATGAATCAGGCGACGCGTCCTGCAAAGAGCCGAAGAGACACCCGACAGAAAGTGACTTATGAAACCAGAAAAAAGCAGATCCACGCCGAAGAACAAAATAAGATGCTTGTTACTGACCGTTGTCTCGGTATTTCTGTTAGCCTTCCCTGCCCTGGTACAGGCGCAGATCAATCTAGCAGACCCTAGCAGGGGAGGCACGCTTGTGTCGTATCCGAGACCGAACAAGATCACGCGAACAAGCCTCTTGATCATGCGCATTGGTGCCGGCGAACCGGTTTGGACTACCGAAGCGGGATCGCCACCCCTGGATTTTGTGTTTTCCTTTCAAGGCATCTGCGAGGCATCTGTCAGCAGTGTTGAACTGCAGAGGGTCCGCCAGGTAAGAGGCCTTGATCAGCGTTCACAGGTAAAGGATTTCAAGGTCGAGGTGTCGGATACAAGCCCCGTTGACGGCTTCAGGACCGTGGGGCAGTTTACATTGAAAGACGTTTCGGGTCCGCAGAAGTTTGACCTTCGCACTCCGGTCAATGCCCGGTTCCTGAAGATCAGGGTACTTTCGAACCACGGAGCCAGTAGCACGGTGCTGGGCGGCGGTATACAGATCATCGGCAGCCTGCTTTCGAAGGGCTCGAAAGAATGTTCGGAGAGCGCTGAGGAGGATCTGGTGGAAGCTCAGACGATCCGGGTCAGCGAATCCTCGCCAATGAAGCCGGTCGACAGGACGGAAAGCGAGAGCAACAACACGATAGCGACCGCAAATCCGATCGGTGTCGGCGAGAGCGTGGGCGGGAAGATCGAACGATCAGGGGAGATCGATCTGTACAGCTTGCGGTTGAAACCCGAAGAACGCGGGATTATCAATCTGTCCGTCGAGTCCAGGCCGTATCTTCGCACCGATCTGGAACTTCTGGACCGGAACGGAAGGGTCATCAACCGGATAGGCTCCGGCAATGTTCTGGGCCTTGAGAAGTCGTATTCGCTTGAACTCACCGAAGAACAGTATTACCTGAAGCTCTTTCAGCCCGGCATGTCGGTCGTCTTGCTCGTGGACAACAGCGGGAGCATGAAAGGCCGCGAGAACGATCTTCAGAGAGCGGTGGAACAATTCGTTTCGGAGCGAAACGAGGAAGACCGCGTGGCCATCATGAACTTTGCCGGAGGTGCGGAGAACACGGCTGCGGTCGCAGCCAACATCAAGAAGATGATGGAAAAGCTCCCCAAGGCTATCAGGGACAAGATGCCGAAGAGCATGATGCAGACCCCGGATCTATGCGAGAACGAGGGCGACTGTGAACCGCTAGGAGGCGGAGTCGGCCTGCTTACGGACTTTACGAGCGACAAGCAGACACTGAAAGCAGCTGCGGCCAAGACGGGCCGGGCATTTGGCGGAACGCCGCTTAACATGGCGATGCTGAAGGCATTTGAGAAGCTGGCAGAGGAGTCCGGAAACAAGGCGATCCTTTTGTTCTCTGACGGGGCGGACACCACCTCTCAGCTCGAGTATTCCGACGTATGGAAGCAGCTTGCAAAGGATCTGGGAATCAGGATCTACACGGTCGGTCTCGGCAATAGCCTTCTTGCTCAACAAATGAACGGCATTACCGGCCGCAGCTTTTTGAGGCACCTTTCGATCGCGACCGACGGCCGAAGCTTCTTCACGACTGAACCCGCTAAACTGACCGACTTTTACGCGCAAATTTCGAGAGAGATAAGTGAGGAGACCCGCTACCGGCTGGAGATAGGGACCCCGAAAGGAAAAGGCACACTAGATCTCATTGCCCAGGGAGAAAGACTCCCTGCTGAGGTCACTTCCCGCCGGGTCGAGCTTGTCTTCGACGCCTCGGGAAGCATGCATCAGAGGGTCGGTGAAAAGACCCGTATTGAGATTGCCAAGGAGGTAGTAAAGGACCTGATAGGTAAACTTCCTGATGAGACCGAGGTCGGAATGCGGGTCTTCGGACATCGTCGCAAAGGAGACTGCAGCGACATCGAGATGGTGGCTCCGTTTGCGCAGATCAACAAAGCAAGGCTGACTTCACAGGTCGATGCGATCGATGCGATCGGCATCACTCCACTCGCCGCCTCTCTCCGAATGGTCGGTCAGGATATGGCGAACTTCAGCGGCAATACGACGCTGGTGGTGCTTACCGACGGGAACGAACAGTGCCGCGGAAACCCTGTTGCAGAGGTCAAAAAGCTTCAGAGGCAGGGGATCGACATCAACCTTCATATCATAGGGTTCGCCGTCGATGATCCCTCGGTCGCACAGCTGAAGGAGATAGCGGAAGCGGGCGACGGCCAGTTCCACGAGGCGTCTGATGCTTCGGAACTTGTTACTGCGCTCAGAACTTCCCTAGGAGCGAGATTCGAGGTCCACGATGCGACGGGTAATGTCGTCGCCAGGGGAGTGACGGGCGCGACGAACTTGCAGCTGACCGAAGGCTATTACAGGGTCGTGATCAAGGCGGAGCCGGAGATCGTGGTCAAGGACGTTTACATCAAGAACGGCGAGACGACTACGGTGATAGTGACCAAGGAAGGAAGCGAGATCAATACGGAGGTGCGGTCGCCACGAGCGAGAGCAAGATAAGGTTGTAATTCGTGGAGCTGAGGTCTTTATAGATTTTGCGCCGCGACCTCACCTTTTACGATCACATATCCTTGTTTGCAATTTCGAAAAGGCGAAACTTTAGGTAACAATTTTGAGGATAATCACAATGAAAAAGAGCTTTTCGCTCCCGTTTAGTCTGACTTCCTTTTGGAATGTCATTTTCGGTACTCCAATCATAGCGGTCTTGGCTTTTGGTATTGCCGCGGGGCGACCGCTTCCAACCCCTACTCCCTCGGATGACACCGTCGCTGATTACGGTCGCGAGCAAACTTATGATTACTTCAAACCAACTGCGTTGAAGGATGAGTGCAAGCACATTCAGTTTCTAGGCAAAGAGGACGAAGATCTGGTTCCTTCCGACCACAAGGACTTTATAGTCGACCCGGGAAGGTATCAATTGAAATTGACTACGATTGCACTGAATCAACTCCCTGAACTTGTATGTAAATCGATTGGAAAGGTGGCGTTTTACAGTGAAAGACCCACAAGCTTAAAGGAAGATGTCATTAATACTATTGATGATGCGATTGATTCATTAGACCCCTTTTCCGAAGAAGAAGAAGAAGATACAAGTAAGGCCGTCCTGGCAAAGGTGATCGGAAGTCATCCTGATCTGATCAACGTCTACACTGACGCGCGCAGATTTACGGAGGCGGAGATTGCTCCAACTTACAAGAAAATACGGGCAGGAAACGAGTTCTTCTACGATTTGGCAGTGTCCTATTCAGAATGGCCGGAGAAGATGAAAATGATCATCCACGAGGCAGGTCATTGCGCCCAGTATCTGCTTGACAGCCAATCAGAAGCAGGATCTTCAAATGCGAAGCCATGGCCTGCGGATTTACAGTCGAGAGCAAGAGACATAGTAAAAAGAACGGGGCTCGAGAAATCAGGAGTTACGGCGGAATGGAAGCGGGTACATAATGCTTTTCTGGAACTCGACCTAGCCAACGCATATGCCGAAGAAGCTGTCATTGACGACCTGGAAGCCAGTCCCGAGCCGGGTTTCCTGACGAAATACGCCAAAAGGGACGCCTGGGAGGATTTTGCTGAAACGTTGGCATGGATGGTGATAAATGGGTCTCCGATACAGTCGGGCGAGTTTGCTGACGAACTTGAGTATCATGAGGCCCGGGTCGAGGGATCAGAAGTCAGAAAACAACCCATAAACGATGAAGACCGGGAGGCTGTCTGGCCTTCCAGCTGGTACGATCCTTGTGAACCCTTGCGAACGGTAACACAAGAGCGTGTAACTTCCGGAAAGGCCGCCGTTTACACAAAGATAATGTTTCTGATCGACCTCCGGCTGATTGATGAAGAGGTGTATACGCGTTGCGCTTCAAACGGTCGAGAGACCAAGCTTCGGCTAAATTACTCGAGGTATTACAACGGCTTCCATCGAATGAAAGCCTTTGAAACTGGCGAGCACGACTATAGCCACAAGGACATTTGGCCAGTTTGGGCTGTTCATAAGTCAGGATCACACCACTTCAGGATTGCAGGTAAAGGCGTATTGGAGACCGACGACGGAAAGAAGTACGACCAACAGATGTACCTGACCGTTTGGGACGCAAAGAGACCATCATTGCCGAGAGGCCTGTATACGATCAAGGTTGAAGAGTTCGAAATCGATATGCCTTGCCCTGGGAGCAATGGATGGACATTTGAACTCGCGGTTCCAAAAGCTACTTCCAACAGTTTTTGTGCTACCGATGGGTTTCTGCTAATAACGCGCTCGTCGAGGGATTTCATCGAAGGAAAAATGCAGATCAACACCACTTTGGGTCGAGTTATGAGTGCTCCTAAACATGCCGCACCTAAATTCCAGGTTTACGTCCGCTGGAAAAGGGGTCCATAGAGAAGGATCTTCAGCCGTCGGCTATAGTGTTTTCCGACCAGTTCAGGGCGATGTGGGAAACACGTAACAATTTAGAAGATCCGCACAAATTTCGCTGATCTTCTCCATTCAACTTCCGCCAGTCGTCATAAGCATCTAGGCGTGGGATCTTGGACATTCTGAAAGAGCTTCACCGACAATTAATACTTGCTCCACGCTTACGCTATCTATCGCGATCGGCATTCTGAACGGGAGGCGGGCGCGCCACGTCGTCACCAACGAGCAGGATTTCTACGGCGAACCCTTCCTAACATACCTGCGATCTGGATCCGCGGCCTCGCTTTCCAAAGGTTTGTATTCGCAGTTCGAAAGACGGAGCGGTCCACTGCTCTCGGCTCTTGTGGGTCCCTTGGTCGTTTTAGCAAGCGCTGCAAGGCGCGTTATTGCCCGAGAGTCGGAGAAGCACAAACTAGCAAAACGCATCTCTTTGACCGCCGGGCAGACCGAGAATCAGAAAGTTCTTTAGAATAATTCAGTCTGACCCGCCGCTTCGCTTGTTTTCGCCTACGATGCTGGGCACATCGTCTTCGACCCGCTTAGACCTCTTGAAATAGAAATACCCGACAATCCCGCCGACCAGGCAAAACACCGCAAAAATGCTCAGCAGAATTACCGCGCCGGACATGATCTGCTGGATCACGACTATAAGGAACGCTACTCCAAGAAGTAAAGCTACAAGTCCGTAGCCCGTCTTTTCTCGATTGGAAAAAGGACTCATGATAGATCCCCAAATTTTCAGCAAATGGAAGAAGAACTAACATTTGAACCGGCACCGCGTTTTACTCCGTAAGACCACTTTAGATCTGCCCAGAGAGTCGCGGCGGAAGAAATTGCTTTTATCACTTCCGAATGGTGGGCAGATCGATTGCCCACGCCTTTTGCAAATGTGTGGCTGCTTACAACTAACGGCACCGTTAAACTGGCGAGCTCCTAAAGTACTCATTGACAGAGAGCTCGATTTGAAATTTGGGGATTGAGAATTGAACATTGATGGTTCAATGGTCAAGATAACTGAAGGGTTCACTCCCCAAGGCGTGATGAGGGTGAAGGCTGGTCTCATGTTTCTACGATCAAAATTGAAACTTGAATATTGAACCTAATTCAGCCATTGCCAATCTTCGGTTATCAATTTTCCCCTTTTAATCACCTTCATCCCTGCGTAGTTCCCCGTTTCTCCTGCCTACCGGCGTCGTTTCCTGGAATTTTACTCACTAACCCTGCTTAATGTTCCAACATTGATCTCGGCTTGCGGCTCAACGATCAGGTGGCGCAATTCGAGCAGACTTCACCAAACTCGTCGATGGTCGTTGCTGCCTTTCCTAACTTTTCATAGCTTGAGGGAGAAATAGAAAAGGAACCCCCGCCGATTGCCCTACCCGTCAATCTGAATGTTCCTCCGCTCTTGTATGTGAATCCCCCAACGCCCGTCGAAATGATAAACGCGGTCACCGTGCCAGGCATTGGAACCGGCATGATCTTTTCAAAACCCTCAGCCTTTCCCGCGATGATCATTATCCAGAAATTCGCAGAAGCAATGAGTGATGAGGCAGCCACTTCGTACATCCAGAAATGCCCCCAAAGGTCAGTATTGACGAGCGGTTTACCGCCAGCATTGATCCTGTAGGCCCAGCCTTTTCTTGGCACACTTGGCAGTTTTATGGCAATACCTGCCGGTTTCGGGTTTATTGCCCACCCGAGACTTACTCCACCGCCAAGGAAGACTACATATTCTCTATCTTCCGTTATCTTGTTTGTGAACTGCAGCCCCAGACCAGTGCCTACCCCTCCGAGTCCCGGTTTCAAGCCTTGACTCTTGGCTCCGGCGCCTCCGGTAACCCGCACCGAGTTCGTAACCTGCCAGTTCGATAGTGAAGCTTGGGCGATTTGGGTACGCACGTTCTCTAGCATTAATCATGTCCTCCAATCTTTGTCTCGCCTTGCATACTATGAGACAAACCCCGGTGCGACAAGTTTTTCAATTTGCATTTATCATTTTTGGACCGGTTCGCTCTCAGTTTCATTGTAGCGATCTATTGCCCCGAAACGATGTGGAGAAGAGTCTCGATATGCCAAAGCAACGGGCTGATTTGCTGTGAAACCAATACGTTTCCCTTTCATTCTTGCTATCTTGTGTACGAAGCAAGTCAAACAATCCAAAGCCTCAAGTGTTTGTTTTAGTCCTCCCCTCTAAATCTCGAAAATTCTTTACATCCTACGACCGTTCGACTAGCCTGTCGTTGAACAACCAGGATTCTTTTCCAGGTCTGATATCTTCCCGAGAGGTGCTCTGCAAATGCTCGTATATAAAGCGTATTTCTCGATCCTGCTGATTTTCGCTGCCTGCTTGTCGACATCAGCGCAGATCGTCGATTCGGCCCAGCAATCGATCCTTACCGCCGAAGCTGGACCCGAAGACGCTTCTGTTAACCGCGTTCGCGGCGAGAAGATCCTCAAAGAGGTAAAGGAAACCATCGAGAAGCATTACTACGATAAGACCTATAAGGGCATTGACCTCGATAGCACATACAAGGCGGCCCGCGAGAAGATAAAGACCTTTGATCACAACTGGCAGATCTTTCGTGTGATAGCCCAGTTCGTGATGCAGTTCGACGATTCCCACACGCGCTTTTATCCCCCGAACCGCGCGGTGACGGTGGATTACGGTTTTGACATGCAGATGATCGGCAACGTCTGCTACATCGTCAATGTTAAAAAAGGGAGCGATGCCGAGAAAAAGGGCCTGAAGGTCGGCGATGTCCTCGCTGGTATTCATCAGTACAACCCGACTCGCGAGAACCTCTGGAAGATCAACTACATTCTCAGATCGCTCGATCCCCTTAGCAAGATCAACGTCTTCATCCTCGGTCCTGACAAGAAAGAACAAAAGATCGAAGTCGAGGCAAAGTTCATCTCCATCAAGGCCCGGAACGAAGATGCCAAAGAACGAAGAAAGAACTTCGAGCCTTACCGGTGTCACGAAGTTGATGCCGAGGTCATTGCCTGCCGGCTTGAGACTTTTTCGGTCGATAAGGACGTGATCAACGACATGATGAAGGAGGTCCGAGGTCACGGGAGACTGGTACTTGACCTTCGTGGAAACGGGGGCGGACTGGTCGAGATCGAAGAGTACCTTCTCGGTCACTTTTTCGACACGGACATCAAGGTCGGCGATTTTGTTACGCGAAAAAAGACCGAAGAAAGAATCGCCAAAAGCCGCGGAGACAAGGTGTTCAAAGGTGATCTGACCGTTCTGATCGACAGCCGCTCGGCATCGGCAGCCGAGGTCTTTGCTCGTGTTATCCAAATCGAAGAACGCGGAAAGGTGATGGGCGACGTAAGTTCCGGTTCGGTAATGACCAGCTATCTGATCGGCTCCTCCATCCGCCGGGGATCCGGCGAGCTGATGACGCTAACTGTATTCAGTATGAACGTTACGGTCGGCGACCTGATCATGACCGACGGAAAACGGCTGGAGAAAGTGGGGGTAACTCCTGATGTCGCCATTGGGCCTTCAGGGTTCGCGCTTTCAAACGGCGACGATCCGATCCTTGCTCACGCCGTACGGGATTTCGGAGGCGAAATGACCGATGCGGAAGCCGGACAGCTAAAGTTTCTTACGAAGCGATACAACTGGTCCGAAGATGAGGATCTGGAGGATCAGTAACCTTGGCTTGTCCGTTTTCTTTCGACTTTGCTCGTTGGAAATACGTGCTTTAACCCACGAATCGAAGGTTTTTTATTGGGGAGTATTGATATGAAATTGATCGCTAACATCGCCTTCGCGGCTTTTGTCTTTGCATCACTTGGGGCTTTTGCAGCGGCCCAGTCTGCTAAGGGCCCGGACAAGGCTCGTTTGATACTAGAAGACGGGGTCGCTCCTCACAGCGGAGTAGATTCCATATACACCAGGTTCAGCAAAGCTTATGACGAACTCGACGCAAAGCTGGTCGCCAGCCTCTATACAGATGATGCCGCCTATCTTTCTCCCGGGAGTGACATCAGGATCGGAAACGACAAGATCCTGGAAAGCTTTTCGCGGTCATTTGCGTCAGTTAAACAGAGGAACCTGAAGTGGGATATCAGCTTTCGGATCGTCCAGCGCGAAGTCGGCGACGAACTGGGATTTGACGTGGGGATATACTCCCTAACGACAACACAGCCAAACGGCGAGTCTCGAATAGATCGGGGAAAGTTTGTCGTAATTACGAAACTCGGGAAGGACGGTATATGGCGATTCCAGGTGGACGGCTATTCGGATATGCCGGCCCAAGACTGAGGTCCGAGTTCCGGGTTCCGAGTTCCAAGTTCCGGGTTCCCCGTTCCAAGTTCCGGGTTCCGGATCTTAAATCTGGAATCTGGAATCTGAAATTCGGACGAAGTCCGACTTCTGGAATTTGAAATTCGGACGAAGTCCGACTTCTGGAATCTGAAATTCGGACCAAGTCCTACTTCTGAAATCTGAAATTTGGAGTTTGCGATTCGGACGTCGTCCGATTTCGGAACCTGGATATTGGAACGTCGAGCTCGGACCCTGATCATTGATCCCTGACCCCTGAAAATTGAGGATTTATGACCAACGATTCTCCATACCATTCACTTACCAGCTACGGCGGACACACGAAGCGCTTTGTGATCATCGCGGTGATCGTTATCGGCGCGGTTGCACTGCTCTACTACTTCACATTGCCGGGCCACGGCGACTCGGTAGGAATGTCTCCTGAACTGGGCAACGCCGTAAGAGCTCACTTTAAGGAAAAGGAGAACCGCTCGGTAGCGCAGATGAGGAGCTACAAATGCAGCGAGTTCAGGGATGGCGAGAACGTCATATCCTCACCTGAGGTCACCGTCCATGTCGTCCTCGATAACCGACCAGCCCGGCGCGAAGACGACAGGAGATCCGGCCGCTGGGTAGTACTTGCGAACTACGCGGGAGACCGCCAGTGGCAGCTGAACTCAATCAATCTGCCTGTAGATGGCCAGGAAAGCGATCCCTGCCGTCGATAGTCTCTTTAGTGCCTGACCCTTACGGATAACGGGGTTTAGAGGATGAATAAGCAGGCCGCGCCAAGGTGAATGCTCGGGATAGCTACTATCCGCAATTGCCAGATCTCGGCACGCCTCTTGGTTCAGTTCGGCCTTCTCCGTAGCCTTTGAACTCTAAACAGAAAGCAAGTGCTTTAAACGCAACTGCTTTAAAATGCGAGTGCTTTAAACGGAAACGCTTTAAACAGCACAAGCGCTTTAAATTCCGGGGTGCTTTAAATAAGGAGACAGGAGACAGGAGACAGAAGTCAGAAGTCAGAAGTCAGAAGTCAGGAGACAGAAGTCAGAAGTCAGAAGACAGAAGACAGAAGACAGAAGACAGAAGGAATCATACATCCGGTCACGAATCGCTTGATAGCGGTGTGTTTCTTCCAAAGAGACTTCAATACCAAATCCTAAAACAACAAGGACTGAGTTATGAATCGGACCGTCACCGTACTTGTAGTTACTCTGATCACGTTTTTTTCCCTGTCTCCGCCTGTCCTTGGACAACATACCAAGGCCGAGAAGATCGACAGACTCGCCAGCCTGTTTGCTGATGAAGGACATTTCGCAGGTGTCGTCATCGCGAGCGAGAACGGCAAGGTTATCTATGAGAAGGCGTTCGGATATGCCAACGCTGACTTTAAGATCCCTAACAGGCCGGATACCAGAATCGGCATAGCATCTATTACAAAACCGATGACCGCCGTGATTCTCGTTCGTCTGATCGAGGCAGGCAAACTCGCGCCTTCCGACAAGCTCAGCAAGTTCATTCCCGATTTCCCACGCGGCGACGCGATAACCGTAGAGATGCTTGCCAGGCACCGTTCCGGGATTCCCCACCGCGTGATGCCTGCTGAAATGGAGGCCGTTTCTTACACCTCGGCCGAGATGGTGGAAAAGATCAAGGAAGCAAAACTGGATTTCGAACCAGGAGCGCAACGGGGTTACAGTTCCGGCGGCTTTACGGTCCTTACCAGAGTGCTCGAGATCGCTTCCGGGAAACCTTACGCTGATCTGCTTGATGAATACGTGTTTGGTCCGGCCGAAATGAAGGATTCCGTCGACTTTCGCGGTGAAAAGATCATGGAAAGAAGGGCCCAGGATTATCTTCTTTCAGCAGACGGAATGATCAACGCCCCCTTGAAAGATTACTCGTTCCTGATCGGCGCGGGCTCGGTCTTCGGTTCCGCCCGAGACGTCCACAAGTTTGGCGAAGCGATGGTGGACGGCAGGCTTGGCGACACCATCAAGGGCCAAATGGTCACTGACGGGGTTTTCGACTCAAGCGGCAGGACCAATGGCCACCGAGCATACCTTGAGATCAAAGAGGACAAGAGCTACGGATATGCCGTGCTCGCGAACATTTCATCAGGCGCTTTCGATCTGATTACAGAGGGAATTCGCGAGATCCTCAAAGGCGGCGAACCCGCGGTCAAGGACTTTAGGGTCCCAAGAATCATCCCCAACCCGAACAAGGACCTTCCGGATTTTGCAGGCCGCTACGCACGCGATGACGGAGGAGCGTTCAACATAGTGCTTAACGACGGATATCTCTATTCCGGCACGATCCAGCTTCTTCCGACAAAGCCCGACTGCTTCTTTGAGTATTCTTTCTTTGCTGAGGTCTGTTTCTTCCGGAACGCTGAAGGAAAGGTCGACTCGATAAACTGGAAGGGTTTCGGATTCGAGCTGAAAGGAGTCAAACAGTAACTCCGATCTACAGGGATGAAGGGGATGGGAAATTAAGAATGGATAATTGAAAATTGATAGTTGAAAGTTTTTTCTTAGGCATATTGACACTTTGTGCACCAATCCGTTTTGGTACTCGACGGTTCTCAATCTTCAATTCTCAATTATCAATCTTAAACATCCTGTCCATCTTGTTACCTCTCTCTTCGAACCTTGAACAATGACGGAAGAGGACGAACAAGATGTACAGGATATTCAGGATAGGTAAATCAAAGAGTGAACGCTGATCAATACACGGCAATGTAGTGAGTTTAAAGCCTCCATCCTAACTATCCTGTCCATCCTGTTACCTCTCTCTTCGAACCTTGAACAATGACGGAAGAGGACGAACAAGATGTACAGGATATTCAGGATAGGTAAATCAAAGAGTGAACGCTGATCAATACACGGCAATGTAGTGAGTTTAAAGCCTCCATCCTAACTATCCTTTCCATCTTGTTATCTGCCTCTTTGAATCTTGAACCTTGAACGTTCTTAATCGCAGCAGGTCTCGCCCCTCAGTCCCTGTATGCCCTCTCTGACGATTATTGGCACCATGACCAAAGCGGCGACCGGATCCGCCCACCACCAGCCGAACGCGGCATTGAGGATCAATCCCCCAAGCAAGATCGCCGAGAGATAGGCGCATATATCGGTCTGTTTCGAATCTGCGATCAGGGCGGCGCTGTTTATCTTTCGTGCGACCTTCCTTTTTTCGCGGGCTAGCAGGGGCATTACTATCAACGAAAGTGCGGCGATTGCGATACCCAGGTAACTGCTTTCAGGCGGTTGTTGAAGTATTAGGGTCCTGGAAGCCTCGAATCCTACGTAGGAGGCAAGTATCAGGAAACTGACACCTACAAGCTTGAGCGCAAGTGCGTCCCTGTGTTCCCCGGCGGATAGCCGCCACAGGAGAATGCCTCCGGAAAGGCTTTCTATAACAGAATCAAAGCCGAATCCGACCAATGCTATAGAGCCGGCAAGCAGTCCGGCACCCACGGCAGCGATGGCCTCGATCGAGTTCCAGCTAATGGTCAGATACTCAAGCCAGCGGGCTGTCTTTAGACTATCTCCGCGATCGGCGGTGGTTTCGCAACGCGGTTCGTCTTGCGGATTGATTCCAGTATGTGCGGACAAATCAGGACCTCTCGACAGCTTGTTTCTGTTGCCGATTATACAGCCCGTGCCGTTCGTGTCTGAAGCCGTCGTATCTCAAGGATGCGAGAAGCTCAGCAGATCTGATTGTTTTAGCTTCGCTCGAAAGAGGCGGGACGATTGCGCTCCTTCAAGGTGCTTTAAATCGAGTGCTTTAAACAGCACAAGCGCTTTAAAGTCCGGGGTGCTTTAAATATGCGATTGCTTTAAACCGGAGTCGGTAAGCCTGCGAAGCAGGCGGGATAGTTCAGCTCCATGCAAGCCGAAGGCGCAGCGTGGAAAAAACTTGCGAAACTGTTGATGAGCCCGCAAAGCGGGCGGCATATCGGGCCAATCAGATTTCAGGCTTCATAGATCAGTTATCATCGCCCCCAACTTGAAACCTGAAACCTGAAACACGCAACCTGCCGGCGTAGCCCGCTCTTACGCTTGGGCTTCAGACATCGGCGCCTTAAATCGAACCGCTTTAAACAGCGAAAGCGCTTTAAATTCCAGTGTGCTTTAAATATGCATCTGCATTAAATCGGAATCGCGATCAGCCTGCGAATTGGGACGGACACTTTTGAGTGAGCTGCGCTCTTCGGCTGACCCGGGGCTAAACACAGGCCGTCGCTACGCGACTCGACAGACCCGACAAACCCAATAGACCCAACACACTGAATAGACTCAACAGACTGAATAGACTCAACTAACCGAATCGACCAATCAAACCTAGAACGAAACGTTGTAATTGAATCCGGGCCTTTTTCCTTCGACGAGAATGAACCCCAGTTGGTGTCTTCCGCGGCCGTAACCGGCCAACGGATGCACTTTCACACCGTCGAAAAGCACCGTCGATGAGAATCCCAACGGCAACCGTACACTCAACCCACCTATGGGCCTGAACTTGTTCTCGAACGTCCCGAAAGTGACGCCGGCATAGGGAGCGATGGGAAGGCCGGTTTCGCGTTCCAGATCTTTGCTGACCGTTGCGTAGAACGATTGTCCCGACGGCGTGCCGATCCTGTCCGAACTGGTTCCAAGGATAATTGCAGGACGGGAGGCATTTTCGGTAACAAGTACATAATTGGCGAGCGGCGAGACCCTTCCGGCTAGAGGATTGTATTCGATTCCGAGCGATAACCTCGACGTTACCTGGTAGGTGAGCGTGTTGCGCCATTTAGCACGGTCAATAGCGTCCGGAATGAACCGAACGCCGTACGTCCAGCTATATTTGCTCTCTCCCGTCCCGCTCACGGCGCGACCTTCACCCGGTCAAAGAGGTCAGCTGGGAACCGACGACGCAAGCGAGCGCTCGTTCGACGCCATCGGATCCGAGCCGGTTCCTGATTCAGGTCCTGTGGCGACTGCTTCGGTGGGCATTGCCAGAAGCTCATCGATGTCCTCCCGAAGCTTCTCGGGGTCAACCACCCCTGAAATGACTTTCGATACGCGGCCCTGCTTGTCGATAAGAACGGTGCCGGGCAAGGCCACGCCGAGACCAAATCTGACCATGTCGGCCGTAGAGGAATTCATCCAGATCGGAAAGTTCACTTTTGCTTCGCGGATAAACTTCAAGACCTTCGCCCGGTCTTCTTGCGCGTCCGCATTGGCGCCTATGACCTGAACTCCGAAAGGCGCGAACTCTGACTGGATCTCGGCGAGATCAGGCATTTCCTTCCGGCACGGCTCACAGAAAGTAGCCCAAAAATTGAGTACCACGACCCTGCCCTTGAAAAGAGAAAGGTCCTGCAATGAGCCTGAAAGGTCAGCAAGCCGCAAGGGTATGGTCTTCCCGAGAACTTCTTTCGCTTCTCTTGCCGCGAGGCTCTCTTTGACAACCTCCAGACCGTCCACGACCAGATGTTCGTGCTTTTCCGCCTTCTCTGACCTGCCTTCGATCGTAACGGTCTTCCCAATGTACTCAATCCAGTTCTCACCGGGAAGCCTGAATTTCCCTTCCTTGAGGACATACAACTTGAATCCTTCATTTTCGCGGACCGCAAGCATTGTTGGGTCACCGCCTTCTACACATCCGATCGCCTTTAGCAGGTCCTCTGAAGATCCGTATTCCACCTTTGACCTGTCTTTTTCTTGCCAGCAGTCGAGACAGCACACTACCTGCCCAATAACGCTAACTGGATCTCCAGCAGCCTGACCTGCAACGGACACCGCGAAAAGAACCCAGGCGAATGCCGCGGAGAGTGACTTAAATACAAATCGTCGATTCATAAGGATTAATGAGACAACCTATAAGACGTCGCCGCTCCGCGGCTGTGACGGGGTTTAACTCCTTACCCCGGGTTGCGCCTTTCGGCTGACCCGGGGCTAACCTCCGTAGCCCCTTTGGGGGCATAAGACCTTTCAGACTCAATAGGTTCAACAGACTGAACAGACTCAACAGACTGAACAGACTCAACATACTCAACAGACTGGACAGACTCAATAACCTTCGTCAGCTCTCGTCCTCTTCCCGAAGCTTCTCAAGCACGCTGAAGTCTTCAAGCGTCGTCACGTCGCCTGAAACCTCGCCGCTTGCCGCAAGTTCCCGAAGGAGCCGTCGCATAATTTTTCCGCTTCTGGTTTTCGGCAGAGCGTCGGTGAAACGTATGTCGTCTGGTTTTGCAAGAGAGCCGATCTCCTTGGTGACGTGGGCGCGAAGCTCTTCTTTTAGATCTTCATTTCCCTCTTCCTTTCCCTCGAGAGAGACAAATGCGGCTATCGCCTGTCCTTTGAGATCGTCGGGCCGGCCTACGACCGCGGCTTCCGCAACAAGCGGATGCGACACGAGTGCCGATTCGATCTCGGCTGTCCCCAGCCTATGACCCGAAACGTTAATTACGTCATCGACCCGGCCCATTATCCAGTAGTATCCGCGGCTGTCCCTACGGGCACCGTCGCCGGCAAAGTACGCGTTCGGTACATCTGACCAATACTGTTTCTTGTATCTTTCGTCGTCACCCCAGATCGTACGTAGCATCGACGGCCAGGGATGCTTGACGACAAGATAACCGCCTTCGTCCTCTTCGGCCGGTTCACCGTCGCGATTCTGTATGTCGGCGATGATACCGGGAAACGGACGGGTCGCGGTTCCCGGCACGGTAGGCGTCGCGCCCGGCAGAGGCGTGATCATGATCGCACCCGTCTCCGTCTGCCACCACGTATCGACTATCGGGCACCTGTCGCCGCCGATATGCTTGCGGTACCACATCCAAGCTTCCGGATTGATCGGTTCTCCGACGGTCCCCAAAAGTCGGAGGCTCGAAAGATCGTGTTTGTCGGGGTATTCATCGCCCCATTTCATAAACGCGCGGATCGCGGTCGGAGCGGTGTAGAGGATCGTGACCTTGTGCCGCTCGATGATGTCCCAGAATCGGTCAAGATCAGGGTAATTTGGAGCGCCCTCGTACATCAATACCGTCGCGCCGTTGGCAAGCGGGCCGTAAACCAGATAAGAATGCCCCGTCACCCAACCGACATCTGCAGTACACCAATAGAGGTCCTCATCCTTTAGATCAAAGACCCACTTTGTGGTGATGAACGTGCCGGTCATGTATCCGCCGGTCGTGTGCAGAATGCCCTTCGGCTTACCGGTCGTCCCGGAGGTGTAAAGAATGAAGAGTGGATGTTCCGATTCAAGCGATTCCGCCGGGCATTCGTCGTCCGAGTCTTCGACTATCTCATGCCACCAATGATCACGTCCTTCGTGCATCGGCACGCCCTGGCCTATTCGTTCCAGTACGATCACGTTCTCCACAGATGGGCATTTTTGAACTGCCGTATCTACGGTCTCTTTGAGATTCAGAACGCTTCCCCGACGATAGCCGCCGTCGGCCGTGATGATCATCTTGCACTCGCAATCGTTCACACGGTCGCTGATCGCTTCTGCTGAGAAGCCGCCGAAAATAACCGTATGAGTCGCTCCGATCCTTGCACAGGCAAGCATTGCCATCGCAGTTTCAGGGACCATCGGCATATAGATCGCGACGCGGTCTCCCTTCTGAATCCCGAGCGCTTTCATCGCATTTGCGATCCTGCAAACCTCCTGCTGGAGCTGAAGATATGTTATTGTGCGGTTCTCGCCATCGGGCTCTCCTTCCCATATGATCGCAGCCTTGTTTCGCCGCCACGTCTCGAGATGCCTGTCAAGACAGTTGAAAGAGGCGTTCAACCTGCCGCCCAGAAACCATTTTGCATGAGGCTCGTTCCATTCGAGGGCCGTGTGCCACTTCTTATCCCAATGGAGGTTTTCGGCCACCGATTCCCAGAATGCAACGGGGTCCTTCGCCGCTTCCTCGGAAAGATTCGTGAACTCGGCAAAGCTCTTAATGGCCGCTGTTTTGGCGAATTCTTCGGGCGGATCGAAAACCCTGTGCTCGTGGAAGAGGGATTCGATCTCTGTAATGCGCGGACTATCGGACATAGATAAGTACTCTCCGGGTGTAGTTTTGGGAGATTATAGACGAGCAAAGGTGTTTGTTGTAAATCGTGAATAGTGAATGGTGAATTGAGGATTGAGAATTGAGAATTGGGAATTCGAGATTGGGAATTGGGGATGATGCGCGTCTATAGCTTCTTCGGCAAATGCGGGATTGGGCATCGCCGGAATGATTTCTGTTTACATGCGGAGTAGTGATAAGCATTCTTTAGCTAAATCAATTCTCCAAGATCAGAATTTTGCGAACGCCGTTCGCGGTCAAACTTGGAGCAATTACTTCCTTATCAACAGTCAAGACGATAAGCGTCAATATTCCATCCCCAATTCTCCAATCCCGAATTCCCGATTCTCAATTCTCAATTCTCAATTCTCAATTCACCATTCACGATTCACCATTCACGATTTACTAGCCGCAGAGCGACGTTTACTATTGAGCTATGCCAACAACCGAGACCGCCGAGCTTTATTTCATAGCCGGGGCGTTCGTCCTGATACTGATCATCTGCGGCGTCGCAACATATGTTTTCTTCCGGCAGCTTCGCCGCGAGAAGAACTCTTCGCAGGAGGAGGCTATCTCAAAAGAAGACACCCAGACTACCGCCGCAGAAGAGGAGCAATAGATGGCACACGCGTCGATACTTCATCCCGAACAAACCGTGCTCGCGGTTGTCGACTACCAGGAAGCCTTCCGCGGCTTCATCGATCAATTCGAGGCAGTCACTCCCGCAATCATCAACATTATTCGGGGATTCTCGGTTCTGGGCCTTCCGGTACTCGTTACCGAGCAGTATCCGAAAGGGCTCGGGCATACGATAGCTGAAGTGATTGAGGTACTTCCGGAACTGACTCCGGTGATTGAGAAGACGGCGTTTAGTTCCTGCGGCGCCGATCCGTTTGAGGAACACCTGCGGGCAGCCGGTGCGAAGCAGGTCTTGATCTGCGGGATCGAAACGCACATCTGCGTCAGTCAGACCGCACACGATCTACTGGACAAGGGGTATCAGGTCCACATCCTTACAGATGCTGTGGGATCCCGGTTTCCTGTTAACAAAGAGGCGGGGCTTGAGAAGATGATCGCGTCCGGAGCGATACCCTCTTCAGTGGAGATGGCCCTGTTCGAACTGATGCGAGATTCGAAACACTCCTGCTTCAGGGACATCCAGGCGATCATCAGGTAGGTTCCAGGTTCCGAGTTTCGAGTTTCGAGTTCCAAGTTCCAAGTTCTAAGTTCTAAGTTCGGAGTTTCAGGTTCAAAGAGGAGCCTGAAAAGACGGAGAGGATGTTCAGGATTAATGATAGAGAATTGAAAATTGAAAGTTGAAGATTGCTTAGGGTGAATTGACAAGTTGTTCCTGATTCCATATCGCTCATTAACAGTCCTCAATTCTCAATTCTCAATCTTGTACATCTTGTCTATCCTGTTGGGACGTCTCGCGGTACTTGGAATCGGAACTGGACCGAGCCCCTGCTGACGCGGCTGAAGAGTTGTGGCCCAACTGTACCCGCGCTACGCCTTCGGCTTGCACGGAGTAACATATACCCGTCCCCTTGGGACTCCGCCGGAGCCGACACGTCGCCGGGTATCCTGCCAAAGAGGCTCCCCAGCTTCTGCCTTCTGTCTCCTGTCTCCTGCCTTCTGTCTTCTGTCTCCTGTCTCCTGTCTCCTGTCTTCTATCTCCTGTCTCCTGTCTCCTGTCTCTTCTTTGTACCTTGAACGGAGCCGGGCCGGTCGTTACCGCGTCGGCCACCGTTTTCCGATGGTCTATGGTCAATGTTCCCTGTTCAATGTAAACTGTTGCCTTCGCAACATGGAATTCCTCAACGACCTCAATGAGCGTCAGCTCGAAGCCGCCAAACACACAGAAGGCCCACTTCTCGTTCTTGCCGGAGCAGGATCGGGCAAGACCCGCGTAATAACTGTCCGCATCGCATACCTGATAGCCAAAGAGATCGCGAAGCCGCACGAGATCCTCGCCGTAACTTTTACAAACAAGGCCGCAGGCGAGATGCGCGAGCGTGTGAATCAAATCCTGAAAGGCCGAAAACTGATATCAGCTCCCCTTATCTCTACCTTCCACAGCCTGTGTGTACGCATCCTCAGACGGGATATCGAGGCGCTTGAAGAAGGCTACACCCGTTCATTCACGATCTACGATACTGACGATTCGATGAAGGTCATAAAGGCCTGTATCAAGGACCTTGGCCTTGATCCGAAACAGCTTGCGCCCAGACAGGTGCTTTCGGCGATAAGCGCTTCCAAGAACCGGGGTGAGGATCACGAAATGTTCGCCTCACGTTCAGACGGATACAACGAGAAACGAGCCTCAATCGCAAAGATCTTCCGAATGTACGAGGAGCGGCTGACCCGTGCGAATGCGCTCGATTTTGACGACCTTCTGATCAAGACCGTACGGCTTTTGCGCAAGAACAAGGAGGTTCGCGACAAGTACAACGAACGCTACCGCTACATCCTTGTCGACGAGTACCAGGACACGAATCCTCTACAGTTCGCGCTCGTAAAACACCTTACCGAGAAACAGCAGAACATCTGTGTTGTAGGGGACGATGCCCAGAGCATTTATGGGTTCCGAATGGCGGATATCCGGAACATCCTAGACTTCGAACAGCATTTCCCCAATGCGAAAACGGTCCTGCTTGAACAAAACTACCGGTCGACACAGACGATCCTGGATGTTGCCGACGCCGTCATCAAGAACAACATCGGCCGGAAGGAAAAAAAGCTCTGGACCAATAACAATGGAGGGGACAGGGTTTATTACTACCAGTCTTTCGATGCCGACGGCGAGGCGCGGTTCGTCGCCGACAAGATCTACGACCACCGCCGTATGAACCCGCGCGAAAAAATCGCCGTCCTTTACCGGACGAACGCACAGTCGCGCGTATTCGAGGAGGCGCTGCGTAAGCTCCGGATCGACTACAACATTGTCGGAGGATTCTCGTTTTACGAGCGGGCTGAGATCAAAGACGTCATCGCCTATCTCAAACTCGCTTTAAATCCTCAGGACGATATCGCGGTGGCACGAGTCATCAACACCCCTCCGAGGGGGCTTGGAAAAACCTCCCTGGACGAGGTCGCGAGGATTACTATCGCAACCGGAAAATCGACCTGGGACACGATACTCGAGATCACGGACGAGAAGTTCGAGGGCAAGGTCGGTCTTACGCCCAGGGCACTGAACGCTCTGAAGAGCTTCCGGGAGATCATAGAGACGCTGACCGCCAAAGTGGAGCACTACAGATCGTCAGATCGACCTGTCACAAATGTAGTGGCCGCTGCTGTCGAGAATACCGGCCTAGCAAACAGCCTTCGAAAGGAAAATTCCGAAGAGGCGGATAATCGGCTTCAGAACCTCGAGGAACTGGTTAACGCCGCCGTTGACTACGATTCGCAGGAAGAGGACGGGCTGCGAGATTTCATCGATCACGCCGCGCTGACGTCAGACACTGACAAGTTCGACCGCAGTGCGGATGTAACGCTGATGACCGTTCATGCAGCGAAAGGGCTTGAGTTCTCCACTGTTTTCATCGTCGGCCTTGAGGACGGCATCTTCCCTCACGCCCGGAGCATAAACGATGCACAGGAACTTGAGGAAGAGAGGCGTCTCGCTTACGTAGCAATCACGCGAGCTGAAAAGACATTGTATGTAAGCCACTCGACGAGGCGAAGGGTCTATGGCGAGGAGATGGCGTCAGAGCCTTCGCAGTTCCTGAATGAGATGCCTCTCGAAATGGTCGAGGACCTTTCGCAGGGAAACAGCTGGCTTTCGTTCGCAAAGAGCGACACAGTTAAGGAGAACCGATACGTGGCGAAGGCTCTTCGGGGCGAGATCGAAAAGCCAAAGACGCGCTCCACATATTCCGGAAAGACCTACGACAGCAAGGAAGCGATCGAGGATTTTTTTAGCGGCGCGGCGAAGAAACGCGTTGCCGAGGCTGCATCTGAAAAGAAAGAACCCTCAGGAATCGAGAAGCTGAAGCAATTCGCTTCAAAAGACCGAAAACCCGCTCCAACACCTCCCAAAGGCCGGTTTCTTCCCGGCGTCCACGTAAAGCACTCAAAGTATGGAAAAGGCCTTGTTCTAAGGCGCGAGGGCTCTGGTGACAATGTGAAACTGACCGTCAGCTTTCCCGGCTACGGGCAGAAGAAACTGATCGAGAAGTTCGCGAATCTCGAACCGGCTTGATCGGTCGTTTCAGTCTGTCGGGTCTGTCGGGTCTTTTCAGTCTGTTGGGTCTGTTCAGTCTGTTGGGTCTTTTCAGTCTGTTGGGTCTATTGAGTCTGTCGGGTCTATTCAACTTGGAACTCGAAACCTGGAACTTGTGAATCAAGAGATGTGTGCGGGCAGGGATGCCCGCGGTCCCGCTTGGAACCTGGAACTCGAAGCCAGAAACTACTGTTGCGGAGGGCTTTGATAACCCTTCCTGTAAGTAAGCTTCGCTTCCCGTGATCCGTCCAACATCTCTACGTCCACCTTCAGGTCGTGCCATTTGCCGTCGACCTTCTCGGGATAGAATCCGAGCGAGTATTGGCTTCGCATTTCGAGGTCGATCCTTTTGTAAAGACTTACAAGATTCAGGACGTTGTCGGCCGGCCTTTCCTGAACATTTCCGCCACTTTGTTTCGACAGCTCGGCCAGCGCCGCCCTGTCAAGTGAAAGGTCTTCATCCAGAGATCTCGGCTGTTTTCCAAGCGTGATATCCGAATACCTGTAAACCGGCTCTTCGCCGACCAGAATACTGAAAACCTGGACGTTGACGTTCTTCAGCAGCCGACTAAGTTCGTTGAAACTGTGGTGGCTGTCTTCGTCCTTTCCGTCCGAGATGATTATGAGCGTCTTCTTTACATTGGGCCGCTCTTCCACCTTTTCTGCCGCCAGAAAAACCGCGTCATAAAGCGAACTCGGCTCGTTCCTTTCACCAAGCGAGAGATGCCTGGTGACCTGGTCAACAGACGGGACAAAGTCGAGCACAAGACTCCCTCTTTCATTGAAGACAATGGTAAAGAAATCGTCAGCATTTCCCAGATTTCCCGTGAACTTTCGGATAGAATCCAGGATCAGGCGTGTCTTTTCTGAAGCCGCAGGATGCAGATCGTAGACAAAGCCGTATGAAACAGGTGCCGTCTCGTCCGAAAAAAGCACGATCTCCTGTTCCTGTCCATTATCAAACACCTTGAAGTTCTCTTTTGACAGGCCTTTAACCGCTCTTCCGTCTTTGCTCCGGACCATCACTCCGACATCAACAAGAGTGGTATCGACCGTGATCGTGTCGTTGTCCTGGGCAAACGAAGAAACGACTAGAAGGTTTATGAAAACGCCGATCAATAATGTCCTGACGTTCGAAACTGGTAACAATCTCATATGCTTTGCTTCTCACTCGTTTGTATGAAAGCTATATCTGTACTTCTAGACTACGGCAGAGAGCAGACGAGAGCAATGCATCAGCAAGGGCTGAATTTCGGAAGCCGATCTTCGGCCGAATCTCAGATTTCAAACTTTCGATCTGACAACAACCGCCGCTATATCGTCTGAATTCCGGAATCAGAATTTTTATATCGCGATGCACCCGGAGTTCGAAATTTGAGATTCAGTTGAAATTTGGAGTTCGAAATTCGGCCGAAGGCCGACTATGGCACAATAACAAGCATGAAGGCCACCATCACATCTTTCTTCTACGACCTTTACAACAAAGCGTTTGAAGAAGACATTTTCAGCCGCGCGGCACAGGTAGCGTTCTACTTCTCTTTTGCCATTTTTCCTTTATTGCTCTTTCTCGTAACGCTGCTTGGGTTTGTGCTCGGCTCCGACAACGATTTCAGGTCTGACCTTTACTTTTATCTCGCCTCGATCATGCCGATATCGGCTTTTGAGCTTGTAAAGACCACGATCGAAGAGATCACGGAAAGCAGCACCGGCGGAAAACTGACGATCGGTCTGCTTGTCGCGCTATGGTCCGCCTCCGCCGGTGTCGACAGCCTTCGGATCGCCCTAAACGATGTTTACGATTTTGAGGAGAAAAGGACCTGGCTTTTCACGAAAGTGATCTCGGTGACCTTCACCTTTGTGCTGACGGCGCTGATCACGTTCTCTCTGGGCGCGATATTCTATGGGTGGCAGGCGATCTCGTACGGATTCTCGAGCATAGGCATTGAGGTGACGTCTCCGTATTTGCTCGTTTCGCTGCAGTGGGCCGTCACTCTTGTCCTTCTGATCGTCGTGTTCGAGATCCTTTACAACGTGCTTCCCTGCCGGAGGCCTTTCAAATGGTTCTGGATCACGCCGGGATCATTTGTCGGGATAATCCTGTGGCTTCTGCTCTCAAACGGCCTCAAGACCTACTTGTATTACTGGAACACTTATGACCGCTTTTATGGATCTCTCGGTGCGGTCATCATTCTGATGCTATGGCTATACCTTACCTCGCTAGTGATACTGATCGGAGGTATGATCAACTCCATCCTTGCAGACATTAAAGCCGCGAAGCGGATCGCCGCCGCAAACGAGGCGGCAAGTTGAACACCTATGAGTAAAATGCTTCGCGAGATAAGGCAGCAGCCGGATGTGATCGAGAAAACGATCCGTGCTGAATCCACAAAGCTCAGGAAGCTTGGTAAGTTTTTACGCGACCGCGATGTCGACCTGATAGTCCTTGCCGCAAGGGGAAGCTCTGACAATGCCGCGATCTTTGGCCGGTATCTGCTCGAGATCGCCTGCGGGATACCCGTGTCGCTGTGCGCACCTTCGGTTTATACGCTCTATAAGGCGAAACTGGACCTCAAGCGGGCTCTTGTGATCGGGATCTCCCAGTCCGGCGAAGGCACCGACGTAAACACGGTCCTTGAACAGGCTCGCAAGTATGGCGCGTTCACTTTAGGCATAACCAACTCGTCACGTTCGCCGATCACAAAGGTAAGCGACGAGACCCTTCTTATTCACGCCGGCAAGGAGCGCTCGGTCGCCGCAACGAAGACATACACCGGCCAGCTTCTGCATTTCTATCTTCTTGCGAATTCCCTGACCACAAAAGCGAAGATCAATCTCGAAAAGCTCCCAGAATACGCTTCATCGGCCCTTGAACTGGAGTCCGAGGTTTCGGAGATTGCGGCGCGTTACACATTTATGGAGAACTGCGTCGTCGTTGGACGCGGCTTCAACTATGGAAATTCGTTCGAGCTGGCCTTAAAACTGATGGAGACCTGCTATGTGGTTGCGGAGAGATTTTCGACCGCTGACTTTCAGCACGGCCCTCTCGCAGTGGTCGAAAGGCGGTTTCCCGTAATCCACATAGGGCCCAGGGGCGCGCCTAAGAGAACAGATCTAGAACTCTTAAGAAGGTTGAAAGAACTCAATGCGGATTGCTTCTCGATCACAAACGACCGGTCTATCGCCCGGGCGAGTTCGCGCTCCGTGATGCTCCCGGCGGGCATTTCGGAGTTGCTTAGCCCGATTCCATTCATCATTCCGGGACAGCTTTTTGCAGCACACCTCAGCGCCGCCAAAGCCCTCGATCCCGATGCGCCACGATCGTTGTCAAAAATCACCCAGACTGTCTAACTCAATTTCTTGTAATCACTTGTGTTTTCTAATACTCTGGACAGTTGGCCGGTGTCGCAACCAATCTTACCCTCCGGCCGGGATCGAAGTATTTATTTATGAGCATTTTAAGGAAGATTGCCGTTTTCGCATTTGCGGCCTTATTCGCTGTAGTATTTTCCGGTGTTAGCGGCGATTCCGCGCTCAAGGCCGAGAAGAACGATGTATGGATCACGATCGAGGCTTCCGAGATGGAACAGGTTCTTTCTTCGGGCGAGCGCGCATTGAAAGGACTGCGGATGACCCGGCTGGACGAGAGAAACGGCATCGCGGTCGTGAAGACACGGGTCAATGACCTTGAGATCCTCTCGTCGTTGATGCACAAGCATCATCACAAGTGCGGGGGCTTCATGGCCCACGACACCTTCAACGAGGCACTGAGATCAGCCCTGTTGGCCTCGCCTGAAAGCAGCGTCGGACAGGTCACCTATACCATCGACAATCAGAGCACGGCGACTGCAATGGTCGCAGCGACAGAAGAGATGCCGATACGACAGATGATCCTTGATCTGTCCTCGTATGAAACGCGGCGCCACAATTCGGACGACGGCCAGCTATCCGCAAACTACATCAATTTCAGGTGGTCTACCTTGGCCGCGGGCCGTGAGGACATTTCGGTAAGTTTTTACGAGCACCCGCAGGCGACAACTCCTCAGCCCTCGGTGATCCTGACGATCGAGGGCACAGAATCCCCCGACGAGCTTGTGATACTCGGAGGACACCAGGATTCCATTAACCGGTTCGGTTCTACTCTGGCAGCGCCCGGTGCGGACGACAACGCGTCAGGTATAGCGAGTCTCACGGAAGCGATCCGCGTGATCGTTGAATCCGGCTTCAGGCCAAAGAAGACCGTTCAATTCATGGCCTATGCTGCGGAAGAGGTCGGATTGAGAGGTTCTCAAGACATTGCTCAGAATTACTTAGCTGAAAACCGAAACGTAGTTGGGGTGCTTCAGCTTGATATGACAAATTTCACGGCAGATCCTGGCACGGACTTTGTGTTCATTACAGACTTTACAAACTCTGAGCAAAACCAATTTCTGAAAGATCTTGTCGATGAATACCTGCCTGGGTCAATCTACGACGAAGATACATGCAACTATGGCTGTTCTGACCATGCGAGCTGGCATCGTGAAGGATTCGTGGCGTCCTTTCCGCACGAAGGCATAATTACGCCGGACCCTGAGATTCCCGGCCAGATTAGAACGAGCAATCCTGAGATCCACACAGTGGACGATACTATCGAGCTAAGTGAGAACCACGCGGAGAACTCCGTGCCGTTCGTAAAACTCGCGCTGGCTTACACCGCAGAACTTGCGAAGGGAGTGCTTACCACTCAATCGGGAGCGCGAGCAGTATTTGACTTTGACGGCGACTCAAAAACGGATGTATCGGTCTTCAGGCCGAACGCATCCGGGTTGGCAGGTGCCGAAGGTTCAGCATCGCAGTGGTGGATACTAAATTCCTCCGATCAGGGAACGCGCGGAATGGCGTTTGGCAATTCGGACGACATCCCGGTGGTGGCGGACTACACCGGCGACGGCAAGGCGGACGTCGCCTTCTTCCGGCCCGCAAGTTCGGAGTGGTTCGTACTTCGAAGCGAGGACGATTCATTCTTCGCGTTTCCGTTCGGAACAGCTGGCGACGTTCCAGCTCCGGGTGACTTTGACGGCGACGGAACCGCAGATCCTGCAGTTTTCCGACCCGGTTCCGGCACCTGGTTCATTCTCCGTTCTTCTGATTCACAGCTACAGGTCATTCCGTTCGGTGTCGCCGGCGACCAGCCTACGGTGGCCGATTTCGACGGCGACGGTTTGGATGACGTGGCGATCTACAGGTCTTCGGAGAACCAATTCTGGCAGCTTCGCTCGACGGACGGTGCGATCGGATACCAATTCGGATCGGCTGGAGACCGTACGGCGATCGGAGACTGGACGGGGGATGGAAAGGCCGACGTAGCCTTCTTCAGGCCTTCCGACTCATCGTGGTATGTGGTCAGAAGTGAGGACTCTTCTTTCTTCGCTTTTCCCTGGGGAGCATCCGGCGATGTGCCTTCGCCCGGCGACTATGATGGCGATGGATCGACCGATCCTGCCGTTTGGCGACCCTCGGACAAGACCTGGTACATCCTAGGATCGACAAGCGGTTTCCAGGCTGTCGAATTCGGGGCAAACGGTGATACGCCGCTACCTTCGAGCATAAGCGTCCAGTGACCGTCTGTTATTGATCTTCCTCAGTACCGAAAGCGGTAGCGATGACCTGTAGCTGAAAGAACGGTCGCTACCGCTCCCGCTACTAACCCCTGATCGGTGACGAGAATGAACGCAGATCAAGTCAGTCGAATTTGAGATCGGTAGCGTTCGGGAATCGTAGCTCGAGATTTTGATCGACGGAAACGCTTTGGACTGTCATCAAGGCTAGCTTAAAACATCTGTTTCCAGCTCTTGTTATGCCCGTCGCTGGCGCTCCGGGTTCAGATTGGGCCTGTCGCTACCGCTCCCGGTAGCGATGACTTGTAGCTGGAAGAACGGTCGCTACCACTCCCGGTACTATTCCACTGATCCTTGATCCTTGGTCCTTGGTCCCTGATCCCTGACACTTGATACCTGACTCCCTGATCATTGCCCAGATGCATTCAGCAGAGCTTCCCGCATGGCGCCGGCCGACCTCCATCGGTGGTCAACTTCCTTGGATAGCGCTCTTTCGATAACGCCTGCGATGTTTGCAGGAACTTCCGGAGCGCGACTGGCTATCGGGATCAGGGGCTTCTCAAATATCGCTTTAACAGTTTCAGAGATACCGGCCTTCGGTCTGATATCAAGCGCGTGCGCTCCCGTCAAAAGGGAGTAGGCAGTCATACCCGTTGCGTAGATATCGGAAGGCGGCCGGACTTCCTTAAAGTCCCTGACCTGCTCGGGGGGCATATACGCAATGGTCCCTGCGACATCGCCGACCATCGTCACGCCGCTCATTCCGCTTTGCTTGTAGCTCTTGGCCAGACCGAAATCAGTGAGTTTTGCTTCGTACTTAGGGAATTCACCCTGAACGAGGATGTTTTGCTCCTTGATATCGCGGTGCACGAATCCCAGATTATGAGCGAAATCGAGCGCATCGAGCGTCTGCGAAATGATCTGCACGACCTCGGGATACGGCAGGCGACCGCCTCTCTGTTTCGCGAGTTTCGCGGCGTCAAATCCGTTTATGAACTCGGTGACGAGATAGACTATCCCGTTGTGCGTCCCGTGGTCGATATAACCGACGATATACGGATGCTGAAGGCTCGCGGAAACCTCTATTTCGCGCGAGAACCTTTTTAACGATTGTTCGCTGACAGCGACCTCCGGGAGCAGTGTCTTGATCGCGACAACTCTTCCGTCCGCTACGGCCCGAGCCAGCATCACGCTTCCCATTCCACCTTGTCCAAGGACCCTTATCATCTGGTAGTTCGGAATCGGCTGGGGGTTCTTTCGTAGCTTTTCCCTGCAGTTCTCGCACAGGAAGGACAGCTTTGAATCCGGTCTCGATGCAGATGCTTCCGCCAAAACTCCACAATTCAGGCATTCGACGGTGATGATGGAAGGCTGAGTCGATGTATCCGCGTCCAACCCGAAATCCTCGGTAGGCGGTGTTTCTGCCGAAACCTCGACTTCGAGAATGGTCTCGCCGCCCTGGATCCGGTCGCCGGATTTAAGATGGACAGCGTCTATCCGCTGACCGTTTACGTAAGTTCCGTTTGTTGAGCCAAGATCACGTATGAAGATCTGTGGGGGTGCTATCTCGAGAAGACAGTGGTGACGGGAAAAAAAACGGTCCTCGGGCAGGCAGAAGTGCGCCGCATCGCTCCTTCCGATCAGGAAGGTCTCGTGCTCGCTGAACGAGAAGATCCTTCCCGTATGTGGTCCCGCGATGACGCGGAGCGTGACATTCATCCGTAGAGTCGTTGACGATCGGCGTTCAAGCCGATCAGCCGATCATTCCCCCGATCGCACCGAAAATGAACAAGAGAATCGTGAGAAAGAAACTCACTCCCCCAAGCACCATCCCGACGATTGCCATTGAACCGCCTCCATACGCTTCAGGATTCTGTCCGGTCCTGGAATAACCTATGTAACCCGTAATAACCGCCGCCGCTCCCAGAGGAATTCCCAGGTAACAGCAGATAAGAACCCACGACGTAATGCCAAGTACGAGCGAGATCGTTGGCAGAGAGTTGTCTGTCCCTGCGGCGTATTGGGCTGCGGGACCTCCCGGGGGCTGGTACATTTGCTGGGGTTGGCGGGTGGCGTAGATCTGCTGATTGTCCGCCTGTTGGCCGGAATCCACCTCAGGCCAGTTCTCCTTGGTCTTGCGCGGCGAATCCATATACAGCGTCGGTGGAGCATCCGACGTCTCGAACTCAACGAGCAGTTCGCCGTCATTGAGACAGAAGTTGAGGTTCTCGTCTTCGTAACGCTGATTGCAACGCGGGCAATGTTTCATATTCGGCGAAGGTTACCGTTTAAGGGTAAGATCTGAGAACGCTATCTTGACGTCGTCGCTTGTATAGATCCCCGCCACCCCGCCGTCAAAATCAGAGTAATCGGTAACGGTTCGGACAAAGTCCCCGTTGATGTAGAAATGGAGTTTGTCTTCTTCGGCCCGCACCTCCAGCTCATTGGTCGCGCTTCCTTTCTTGATCGAATCAGACACTTTCCAGCCTACGATATCGGTCTCCTTCTGGTTCACGTGCTCGACGATCCTGTACCTTCCGTTGTCAGCTCGGATAAGGAACGCATAGTCGCGTTTCAGGACCTGCTCCGGATCAGAATGCATCACGATGCCGTATCCGAATGCAGTTGCCGCTCCCGAGGGGTTACGGACCTTCAGACTGACGGTGCTGTCCGACGTCCTGAATCCTTCGCCGGTAGAGATAACGTAGTAAAAACCTTTCTTGGTATTGACTATAAGCTCGCCGTCGCGAAAATCAACATCCAGCCCTTCGAACTTCTCAAGCGCCCTCGGCCACGTAGCCATGCTCTCGCGATTTACGATAGTGCGTGAACCGTTTTCTTCAACAGGTGAATCCGACGTCAGGGCGTCCTCCATCGTCGGAGGGTCGTCATCCTGATCGCTGAGGGCTCCGATAGCAACAAGTCCGGCGAAGCCGCCGCCGCAAACCACTACGACCGCAAACAAAGCGACGAGCACCCAGATCCACGCGCGTGACTTCCTGGGCTCCATCGAATACTGATTGGGTACGATTCCTCTAGGTTCGGGCGATGTGTTCGGGGCAGGGCTTTGAAGATTCGTCTGTACGGGCTCCGACACCATTACGGTCGGAGGCGGCTCCTGCCTGGCTGTGCTTTCGGCGCGATTCAGCACCGTTCCATCTTCAAGACAGAAATTGAGCGTTTCGTCGTCGTATGTCGCGCCGCACTTTGGACAGATCTTCATACAGGGGAAAAATCGCTGAGATCGATGCTGAAGCAACCGTTAAGAAACGGCCGCACAGGCGGGGGACCGGCCCCTCTAAGAAGGCACCTAGATTCTAGATGAAAGCGCGCAGGATTCAAAACGGGAGAGACCTGCAGCTAGCCCAGTGAAGTACCGCACCTTCCGCAGAACTTTACGTTGAGGGGAAACCTTGAATTGCATCTTCCGCAGACGTTCTCGGGCGCAACAGACGGATTGCTGACCGGAACTGAGACCTGGACCTCCGAAAAACTCAATCCACAGCGGCCGCAGAACTTTGCGTTCTGATGAAGCGGCGAACCGCACCTGGGACAAGCGCCGCCCGCATCGCCTTTCGACACCAGATCGAATTCCCTGTTGCCGCATCGCCCGCAAAACTGGACTCCCTGGGCAAACCTTGAGCCGCATTTCCGGCAGGCGACGATCCCCGGCATTAGCGAACCGGGAGCACCGCTGCTGCTGGATCCCTGGGAGGGTGAAGGTTTACTTGATGATTCGGTCCGTTTCGGTCGTAGTTGGGCCTGGATGACCTGCTCCTCGCCCTCCTCGCGTATTTCTATGACTCGTTCGTCGTCGCGCAACCCGGACTTCGATACTCTAAGAATGTGTTGACCGGCGGGAACCGTGGAAAGGATAAGGCGGCCCGAATTGCCAATACTTCCCTTACGTTCATCGTCCACGTAGACCTCGGCGCCCTGAGGCGCGAGGATCGTAAGTTTGAATGTGCCCGCCTGTTGACGTCCGCCTGCTTTGTCGACAGTCCCTTCCAGCGCCTCCATCCAATCCTCGACCGTTGCGGGCCTCCGGGCCGGATCTTTTGCAAGAGCGCTCATTATGACGCTCTCGACTTCCTTTGGAAGATCAGAGCGCAGCTCCGAAAGGGGCGGTGGATCGTGGATTACTTTCTGCATCACGAGCTCCATCATGTCCCCGGTAAAAGGAGTTCGCCCTCCGATCATTAGGTAGGCGATCGTCCCGAGCGCATAGACATCCGTCCGTGCATCAACGCCAAGTTCGGGCTGCATCTGCTCGGGCGACATGAATTCAGGCGTCCCTATGATCCCTCTTGATGCCGGCGCGTTTCTCGCACTTATGTCGGTCGCGGTCTGATTGACGATCTTGGCGAGCCCAAAGTCGCCGACCTTCACAAAGCCGTCTTTGTTGCGGCCGCGGCTCATTATGAAGATGTTGGCGGGTTTAAGGTCTCTGTGGAGAATTCCCCTTTCGTGTGCTGCGCCTACTCCGTCCGCGATCTGCCTGAGAATGCTCACAGCACGCTTGATCGAGAGCGTTCCTTCCCTGCGGAGCAGTCTGTGAAGCGTCTCGCCTTCAACATACTCCATCACGAGGAAGAACACCCCGTCCTCGGTCTCTCCGAAATCCGTAACGTCGACTACATTGGGGTGCCGGACCGAGGCAGCGGACATCGCTTCTCGCTCGAACCGCGCTATCGCCTCGCCTTCCTGAAGGTCCTCGCTGGAAAGGATGTCCTGCCGGACCGTCTTTACTGCCACTTCCCGGGTACCGAGGTTTGTATCCCTGGCCAGATACACCTGGCCCATGGCACCTTTTCCGATGCGTCGGGTAAGATGATACCTGCCCGAAAGAAGCTGGGGTCCGGGCAGGCTTATGCGGATCTTCATCTCGTCCTCAGGGCACAATTCCGCCTCATCCTCAAAGCAGAGTCCGCATTTGGCACATTCTTTCATTGCTGATGACCGGCTGACTGGACCGCCGCCGGAAGGTTAGAGTTTAACATTTTTCACAGCCGCGAAAAGGAAGGAACCCGCGGCCAATGGACTTGGACTTTCGAAATTACGGTTGGTATAATCCTCTGTCTTTGCAAAAGTTGTGGGTCGTTAGCTCAGTTGGTAGAGCAGCGGACTCTTAATCCGCGGGTCGCAGGTTCGATCCCTGCACGGCCTACCATTTCCCTCCTTTGCTCCCTTTCCAGTTGATCTTCAGGTCCTCTTGCTTGACGCTCGGTGTAGGATTACCCCGTCCGTTGAAAGTGATTCCTCCGGGACAACCTGTCTGTTTGACCTGGCGAGAAGTTATGGCTGAGAAGAAGAAGGTGCTGGCACATTACGATGCGCAGTATACGTCGTTTGCCACAGATCTCTATTCACGAATCCGTGCCCGGGTTTTCGGAGAGGATTACGGCCAGAACGGCTGGCAGACGGCGGACGAACAGGATCGCTTTATCGAGTGGCTATCACTTGGAGACTCAGATCTCCTGCTTGATGTGGCCTGCGGTTCGGGAGGCCCTACGACACGAATCGTAGGGAAGACGGGTTGCCGTGCTGTAGGGATCGACATCAATCCGAAAGCGATCGACGAAGCGCGTTCCCGCGCAGAATCCGCCGGAATCTCTCAGAAAGCTACGTTTCGCACTGTAGAAGGAAAAACGGCGCTCGATTTTGAGGACGGAAGTTTCGACGGGCTAATCTGCATCGACGCCGTGAATCACCTGCCCGACCGAAGCGCGGTGTTTGCAGAATGGAAGCGCATCCTCAAACCAGGAGGAAGAATCGTGATAACTGACCCGATAGTTGTCACCGGCCCGATCACCGATCAGGAGATGCGTGTGCGGAGTTCGATCGGGTTCTTTATCTTTGTCCCACCTGAAGTTGACAAGAGCCTCCTGGACTCCGCGGGCTTCGAGGTAGAGCCCGTTCAGGATCTTACCGGCAATATGGCCCGCATCGCAGCTAGGTGGCGGCGGGCGAGAGAAGAGAACGAGTCGGAACTGCGAAGGATCGAAGGCGACGAAACATACTACGGCCAACAGGAGTTTCTTGATGTCGCAGCAAGGTTAGCAAAGGAAAAGCGGCTCTCCCGCCACCTTCTTCTCGGAACCAGGCGCTGACGCAGGTTCGAGGCAATCGGAGATCATATCGATTCCCACGACCTGAGAGGCTTTTCTGCCTACTCCCCAGAAACAGTATTCTTTCGTCCATTTGACCGCCTCCGGCGTCAAAAGCATTGTTGTCGCTGTCTGTGTCCGGACGCGGCGCTATTTGTAGTATTCTGACAAGTTAAGGCTTGTTTATGGTGAGTGATCTTACGGATGAGCAACTGGTCAGGCTGGCGGTGGACCGGGACCCGGACGCGTTCGGTGAGATCGTTACGCGATGGCACCGGAAGATCTTTGCCCTGTGCCTTGGAATCCTGAAACGGGAGGACGAGGCGAAAGACGCCGCGCAGGAGACGTTTATCGCGGCGTACCGCAATCTTGAGAGGTTTCGCGGCGAAGCGAAAGTCTCGTCGTGGCTTCACAGGATCGCGGTAAACCAGTGTTTGAGCCGGAAGCGAAAGGACAAACGGCTCTCGGAGAATCTGATCGACGACAGCGATCCGGAAGAGATCAAGATCTTCGTCGCTCCGATTCGTGAGTGCCCGTCACATGTCTCGGAAAAGAAAGAAAGGCTTGAGGCTGTAAGAACGGCGGTCAATGCTCTGCCGCCGGACCTGAAAGAGATCGTGCTTATGAAGGAGTTTCGGGAAATGACGTTTCAGGAGATCTCCGAAGAGATGGACGTTCCGCTCAGCACGGTCAAAAGCCGTATGTACACTGCACTTAAACAGCTTCGAATGAAGCTCGAGAGCACTCCCATAGAGGTTGTGTGAGGCGAAAATGGTGAACGAAATGTTTGATTCGGGAAACGGTCCCCGCGGATGCGGTTCAGAAACGACTCTTGTTTCGTATCTGTACGGAGAGATGGAGGGGCGAGAGAGACGTTCATTTGAGTCGCACCTTGAAGACTGCGACCTCTGTGCCGAAGAGATCGCTTCTTTCTCTTCGTTGAGGATCTCGCTCGGGGCGATAAGGAATGAATTTTCCGCAACTGAATCCCCCTCGACGTCCGTTCCGGAAACGCCGGCCAATAGAGGCTGGCTGGAACCACTTGCGGCGTTCTTTGGGCCACTGGGTGTTCGGCCCGCCGTAGGGGTGGCTGCTTTTACCCTGTTGTTGCTGGTTGGAGCGTTCGCTGTTTCGTATCTGTTTACCGGAGTGGGGACGGAAGAGATCGCCGAGGACGTGCCCCCGGTGACCGAGCCTCTGGAGTCCGATGTTCCGGTTTCGGAGCCGAAAAGGAACGAGTTGATCGCCGAGGAGGACGTGGAAGAGATGTCCGAGTCGGAGCAAGACACTTCAGCAAGCGACAACGAAGTACGACAGCCGCAAAAGGTCAACGTGAAAAGAAAGTCCCGGGGTCCGGCATCTGCTCCTCGTCGCTCGATCGAACAGATAGCGGAAAACACTGAACCGCCCACGCTATCAGAAGCGGCCGCGGAAGACCTGGACGACGACTCCCTTCGGCTCACCGATCTTTTCACGGAAACGAGCGAGGACTAGGAGATAGCGATGACAAGGATACCTTTCACTGCAATGCTGTTCGCAATGGCGATGGCTGTTTCCGGTGTATTTGCGCAGGACGGCCCTCCGGCGAATGAATTTGTGTCGGGTGACCCGGATTCGGCAAACCGGTCCGAGGTGCTTCGGCGCGAACTTCGACTCTCCCCCGAGCAGATGAGACAGATCCGCGAGGTGAATGTCAGCATCAGGCCGAGGATGAGAGAGGCTCAGAAGGCCTTTAGACTAGCTCGAAGAGATCTGGATGCAGCGATTTATGCCGACAATCTTGACGAAGAAGCACTTCGTATCCGTGTTAAGGATGTGGTTGAAGCGCAGGCTGAGGTTACCAGGCTCCGCACTATGTCGGAAGTCGCGGTGCGCAAGATACTGAGTCCGGAACAGCTGGTCCGATTCCGTGAATTGCGGCTGCGATTCCAGCGGATCGCTGAAGAAAAGGCGAAGGCGGCAGAACGGAGACGAACAAGAAGACAGATGAGAAGGGATCGAAGAGACCCGCCTCCGCCACCGCGAGACCAGCCTTAATTCGCTTACAACACTTTACTTATCACTGCAGGCCGGCCAGGATTTCTGGCCGGCTTTCTGTTGTTGTTTTCCCGGTCACGTTGTATCTTATTGGGAGCCGAATTAGCTCAGAATCGCAGTATTCTTGGTCCCGTCTTGCGGCGATCTCGTCCGCATAAGCCTCACTGGCAGGCGCCCCTGAACCATTAGATGAACCCGTTGAAGAAATTCATATTCGAGCTGCAGGAAACTGCGTTCCTCGTCTATTACGCGTTCATACGAATGTTCAAGCGGCCGGTCTATCTGGCTGAATGGGTGCGCCAGATGGATTCCATCGGTGTCGGGTCACTTCCGATCATTCTTCTTACAGGTTTTTTTACCGGCGGTGTCCTGACACTTCAAAGCTACGATACCCTTGCTTATTACGGTGGTCAGAGCGAAACCGGGCGTCTGGTGGCTTTCACGCTGATCCGGGAACTCGGGCCTGTTCTTTCAGCACTGATGGTCGCCGGCAGGATCGGATCGTCGATCTCGGCCGAACTCGGTTCGATGGTCGTATCCCAGCAGATCGACGCTATGAGAGCGCTCGGAACTGATCCGTATCGCAAGCTTGTAGCGCCACGGATCATCGCGCTTATCATCACTCTCCCTTTGTTGACCGTCGGCGCCGACATCTTCGGCATTATCGGCGGGGGTGTAGTGGCACACAATCTCTTTGGGCTGGATTACAATGTGTTCCTGACATCCGCGCGCAACGGCATCGCGATGGAGGACATCATCGGCGGTATCATCAAGCCTTTGTTCTTTGGACTCATTATTGGTGCCGTTTCTTGCCACAAGGGACTCAGCACACGTGGCGGAACGGTAGGCGTCGGAGTCTCGACAACAAGTGCCGTTGTGATCTCTTCGATCGTCGTCATCATCGCGGATTTCTTTCTGTCCAGGGCATTGCAGCACGTCCTCGAATAGAAGGCCGACTGAACGAAAATGGTCTCATTCCTAAAGAGGAAAAAAGAAAAAGAAGGGTCGCACGCCACGATGCAGCCCGTGTCGAAGGATATGGAAGACGCGTTCTTCCAGCCGACACGCGCACTGCCCGCCATCGAGTTTCGCAACGTGCATCTTGCCTTCGATGACAAGGTGATCCTCGACGGTATCAGTTTCAAGGTCCGGCGAGGCGAAACGAAGATCATTCTCGGCCGCAGCGGTAGCGGAAAGTCGACGCTGATACGCCTGGTTCTGGGACTCTTGAAACCTGACGATGGAGAGATCCTTGTTGACGGCGAGGACATCACCTATCTTTCCGAAGCGCAGATGATGGATGTTCGTGCGAAGATCGGGATGGTTTTCCAGGAAGGTGCGCTTTTCGACTCTTTGCCGGTATATGACAACGTCGCTTACCGTCTTCACGAAAGAAAGGTCGATGAGGAACTTGTCGAAGAGCAGGTGAAACGGATGCTCGAATTCGTCGACCTTGAAGATGCGATCGATAAGATGCCGGATGAGCTGTCGGGCGGAATGCGGCGCAGAGTCGGGATAGCACGGGCTCTGGTCGGAAATCCGAGGATCGTTCTTTTTGACGAGCCAACTGCCGGGCTGGACCCGCCGACCGCTAGAACCATCTGCGAGCTTGCGATCAAACTGAGGGATATTCAGGACGTGTCCTCGATCTTTGTGACTCACGAGATGAAGAACCTGGAGTATCTCTCCTCTGAATACGCGATAATGGAAGATGACGGAAAGGTGATCTTTGAGGAAGAAGGAGAGCGCCTTTGTATCATCAACACCGAGATAATAATGCTCCACGAGGGAGAATTGATCTTCAGCGGAAAGGAAGAGCAATTGCGCGCATCGAAGGACAAGTACATACAGAGATTTCTTAACGGCAAGTAACGGAGGAAGGGTCCGCGGATCCGACGTATTTTTATGCCAAAATCCAACAAGAATCTTACGTTTGCCCAGCTTCGGGTAGGACTATTCGTCATTGCCGCATTAGCGATCCTTGGTTTTCTGATCCTAAACGCTACCGGTGAATTCAATCCCTTCGAGGACCGGCTTACGCTTAAAGCGAGATTCGTAAACGCCGATGGCCTTCGAGAAGGGGCGGAAGTTCAGCTTGCGGGCGTAAATATCGGAAAGGTCACGGAAGTCCGATTTCTGGCGCCCGACAGCCCGGAAGCATCAAACATCGAAGCATTGATGAGCGTGGATTCAGTGATCGACGGACAGCCAACCGGTGAAAGGATCAGGACCGACTCTACTGCGCAGCTTGTCGCTACATCGGTGCTTGGAAACGACAAGATGATAAACATTACTCCGGGCACGCCCGAGGCTTCGCCGGTTGGCGAGTTTCACGTGCTGGATTCGAGCGCAGCGATCTCGATCAATCAGCTTACGCAGACGGGAAACGACCTTCTTCAGCAGATCAACAGGCTTGCGATCCCGGCCAACGAGATCCTGAACAAGGCGAACCAGGGCGAAGGGACCCTCGGGAACCTGATCAATGACGAAGCTCTCTACAGAAATCTCTCGGATTCTATTGAGGAGACAAAACTGCTCGTCGACAGGATCCGTACCGGACAAGGTACGGCAGGCAAGTTAGTCAACGATCCTGAGCTCTACGACAACCTGAATAAGTCCGTCGCAAATATGGAAGCGATAGCGCAGAACCTCCGGGAAGGAAAGGGCACGGCCGGAAAGTTCCTCACGGACGAGGCGATCTACGAAGATTCGAAGCAGATGATCCGCGAGTTGCGGACCGCTCTGAAAGATGTCGGGCCGTCACTCAAGCGGCTCGATCAGATCTCAGCGGACCTTGAGTCGATAACCAACGACCTCAACGAAGGTAGAGGCACTGCCGGTAAGTTCCTGAAGGACGAACAGCTTTACACGGATGCCAGGCAGGCGATTAACAGTCTGAGTTCGATGACTACTAAGCTCGACAATGTTCTAGGGGACGCTCAGACCGGCAAAGGCACATTCGGCAAACTCTTGACAGACGAAACGCTCTACAACAACCTCAACCAGACGATGTCGAACGTGAACCAGCTGTCGAGCGAAAGCACCAAGCTGATATACGACTTCCGCCAGAATCCGAAGAAGTATCTGACGATAAACTTCAAATTGTTCTGATTCAGGTTTCAATTATCATTGATCAGGTATCAGAGGCGTAGGGTCAGGTAGTCAAATTCCCGTTTAGCGACGGGCTTGCCCGCTTCGGTGAGCGGTGAAAAGAGATAATTCAACTCTCTGAAATCTGAAATTTGAAATCTTAGATCGCGAAGCGCAATTTAAATCAGATCCCGGTAACCTGCAAACTCCCGGGATACGATATCGTTCCCCAAGGAAAGCAGAAGATCTTCCATCTCTTTTTCGAAAGCATCCACCGTGACTTCCCTCCCGGAAACGAAAACCTCGCACTCGGCAACAGCTGCGTATATTGACGGTTTGTACTCGCCTTCGAATTCGTATCTGAATACCACCGGCGCGACCCTGCAATCACCTGCTATTTCGACAAGCTTGCCGATTCCCTTGTAAAAACCGAGCGGTCTTTTGCCAGCGGGGGTGATCTTTCCCTGAGGAAAGATCCACAGGCATCTTCCGGGATCTTCATACAAAAGATCGGCGGCGTATTCAAGCGTACGGTACGCTTCACGCGGATTCTCGCGAACAACCGAGAATGCTCCGAGTTTTCTGAACAGGAAATAACGGCGGAGCTGACGCTCCTCCATCATCAGGTAGGCGTCAAGATGCGCGGCTCTTGAGATCTGGAATGCCGCGAGTCCGTCCCACCAGCTTGTATGGTTTGCATATAGAATGAGGGGCTTTGAACGGTCTGGTTCTGTCAGACCTGGGAGCCCTTTGATACGGAATGAGTGGAACCGTCTTCTGAGAAGGTTCGAGTTGTAAAGCGCGAACAGGTTCTCAAACCATCTACTCTTCGCTGCTGTCAACATAGACTCTGGTGACGCGTCTGTTTATTCCGCAGGTTATCTCGTAGGAGATGGTATCTGAAAATGCGGCTAGATCTTCCGCCGAAACTGACACGCCCGAATTCTCGCCTATCAGAATGACCTCATCGCCAACTTCGACTCCGTCGATGTCTGTTACGTCAACAAGTGTCCAGTCCATGGACACACGGCCGACGACCGGTGCGAGGGCGCCTTTGATCAAGACGCTGGACCTGTTTGAAAGAACCCTCGAATATCCATCCTGGTAGCCTATCGGAAGCGTCGCGATCCTCGACCGCCTCCCGGTCACGAACGTCCTCCCGTATCCCAGAGGCTCACCTTCTTCGACAGTCTTTAGATGTGCGATCCTTGTTCTTACCGACATCACCGGGCGAAGATCGGGAATGTCGACATCGGGTGGAAGCACATCGCCGGTAAGTCCGTACAACAGGCCTCCGAGCCTTACAAGATTTGCCCTTGCAGCGGGATAAGCGACGGTCGCGGGAGAGTTGGCGAGATCTTTGTAGACCGGCCTGTGTTCTCGGGCTTCGATCGCCTTGATCGCATCCTCGAATCTTGCGATCTGTTCGTTCGTGAACGTAATCGCCTCAGGATCGTCCGCCGCTGCAAAATGGGTCATTACCCCTTCGACGTGAAGGTTCTCGAACCTAGCGAACTTGTCCAAAAACTCGTCAAGCTCCCCGGGCCGGACCCCGATCCTCCCCATTCCCGTATCGATCTTAAGATGGATCTCTGCGATCGAGTTTCGCTTCCGGGCGCCCTTATTAAAAGCCTCCGCCTGATCCAGCCGATAGATCACCGGAGTGAGACCGTGGTTGAGGAGCGAGTTGACCTGTCCCTTCCAGAAGCTGCCTAGACAGAGGATCCGCTTTCTTATCCCGCTGCGTCGGAGCTCGACTCCTTCGGAGGGGATCGCAACGCCGAACCAGTCGATGCCCGCCCTTTCAAGGGCCCAAGCGCAGTCGACGGCGCCGTGGCCGTAGGCATCGGCCTTTACAACAGCCATCAGCCTCGTGTCGTCGCCGATAAACTCCTTGATGTTATTGAAATTTGACACGAGCACGCCGAGATCGATCTCGGCACGCGTCGGCCTGTTCGAATCACTGGTTTTCATTTTTTAGCTTGATCGTATGGAAGCAAGACGGATGGCTGAGGCTACCAACCGCTTCTTTCTCTCAGTGCAGTAATGTGCGCCGTATGGTGTTTTGAATGCCACGAGTAAAGAGCGAGTAACTCGGCAACGCTCATCTCACCGACTTCCGGATGATTGAATTTCCGTGCAAAGTCGTCCTCGGAAAGGCTTTCGAGAAGGGCTTCGAGACGGGCGTGTACGCCCTCGATGATCTGAAGCGATACTCCCGGATCAATTTTCGTGTCGCCAAGTTCGGCCCAAGCTCCCTCGACATAGGTCTTGATCGTAGGAACTTCCTCGGTCAGTGCCAGTTTGAATCTGCACATCGCGTTAACGTGACTGTCGGCCACATGATGAATAACCTGACGCACCGTCCAGCCGCCTTCGCGGTAGGGTGTATCGATCTGCTCTTCAGTAAGCCCGTCAGCAGCCGCGGCTAACTTTCCGGGCAGAGCTCTAATATCGGAAATCCATTCGACACGCTTTTCTGCGGAAGTATCAGACGGGTTTCTAAAACCCCCGATCGGATATTTAAGTTCTTCGCTCATAATTACCTTCCAGATCAGCCAAAGTAGTTTTCAAATCTCGTGAATTCCTTGAGGAATGCCAACCGCACTTTTCCGGTCGGCCCGTTTCTCTGCTTGGAAACAAGGATGTCCGCGATCCCCGCATTCTCGTCGGTCTGATTGTAGTACTCCTCGCGGTATATAAAGGCCACAACGTCGGCATCCTGCTCGATACTCCCGGATTCCCTGAGATCAGAAAGAAGAGGAATAGGAGGATTCCTTGCCTCCGGCGCCCTCGAAAGCTGTGACAGGGCGACCACAGGAACGTTGAGCTCCTTTGCCAGCGCCTTGAGTTCGCGCGATATCTGCGAGACCTCCTGCTGGCGGCTCTCCGAACGGCTTGAAGAACCTGACATAAGCTGAAGATAGTCGACGACGATGAGATCGAGCTTTTTCTGCTCCGCCATCAGACGTCTTGCCTTCGCCCGCATCTCGAGGACCGATATCGCCGGTGTGTCGTCGATAAACAGGCTCGCTTCGGAAAGCGTACCGATTGCTCCAGCCAGCCTTACCCATTCTTCTCTTGAGAGAAAACCCGTCCTGAACCGTTTTGCATCAACACGCGCTTCCGAGCTGAGCATTCTCATAACGAGCTGCTCTTTTGACATTTCAAGCGAGAAAACCGCGACGGTCGCCTTCTCCCTTATCGCGGCATTTTGCGCCAGCGTCAGACAAAGGGAGGTCTTTCCCATCGACGGGCGCGCAGCAACGATTATCAGATCGGTCTGCTGCAGCCCTGAAGTCATCTCGTCGAGGTCGCGGAATCCTGTCGCGAGGCCCGTCAATGCGTGCGTCTCGCGGCTGGCAAATTCCTTTACTTTTGCGAGCACGTCCTCGGCGATCGGTTTTACGTGGGCAAATCCCTGCCGCGTCCTTTCCTCCGCAAGCGCGAAAATCATCTGCTCAGCGTGATCCAAAATGTCCTCGGCGTCATCTTCTTCCGCAAGCGCCTCGCTCGTGATCTCATTGCAGATCCGGATCAGGTTTCTGACGATCGCCTTGTCACGGACGATCTTCGCGTAGTCTGAAATGTTCGAGAAATGCGGAAGGCCGTAGGTGAGTCCGGTAATCGCAGAGATACCGCCGATCGAATCAATAAAACCGTCCTTCTTCAGCTCCTCGCTGATGAGGACCGGCTCGATCTTCTCGCTCTTCTCAAAGAGAGCGATCATAGCTTTGAAGATCTTGCGGTGCCTTGGTGAATAGAAATCCTCGGGATTGAGAAGTTCTACCGCCTGCGACATGAGCGCATTGTCGAGCAGTATCGCTCCAAGTATCACTCGTTCGCTTTCATCGCTCGAAGGGAGCGGCTTCTCTAAATAATGATCGCGCGATACCTCGCTTTTAGCAGTCGCCATGCGTACGGTCGGACCTCGAAAGAAAGAGAGCTCTCTGCTTTTCGGGCTGGATTTTTGGTCTGGAGGAGGGGTTGATGCTCCCGCAGTTCATAGATGATATTACAAGTTTCGAAGGACTCCAAAGGTAGGACAAAAATGTGCTTTTACAGGAAGAAGTGGTAGCCTTTTTAACCTGTTTAGAGCAAAATTTGCCCTGCAATATAAAGCAGAGCGCGCCTCAAAACGTCAGTCTGTCCTCGGCTTTGCCTATCCGGCTCTGCCGAATCGACTTGGAATGATCTCGATCAATAAGCTCGACGTGCCCGGAAGACTGCGTTTTCAATCGGAGCCTGATAGTCAAGAGAACGTCTAATCACTCATCTTTTCGTCAACGAACTTCTCGAATTCTTCTTCCACCTCTTCGTCAAACACGATCTCCGCATCCTCGTCAAACACTCCCGCGTCAGGATCTTTGTATATATCAACATCTATCTTGCCTTCGCCCTTGGCAACCACCGTCGAGACCATCGCGTCGCCGGTGATGTTTACCGAAGTACGGCACATATCGAGAAGGCGATCGACGCCCATGATGATGCCTATCCCTTCCAGAGGAAGCCCTACCTGGTTGAGAACCATCGCGAGCATGATCAACCCGACGCCCGGGACCCCGGCAGTACCGATAGATGCGAGGACGGCCATTCCGATGACGGTCAGATAACCACCCAGACCCAACTCGATGCCATATACGTTCGCAATGAACACGGTGGCGACGCCCTGCATAATTGCGGTCCCGTCCATGTTTATCGTGGCACCAAGCGGGACGGTGAAAGATGCTACCGAGTTCTTTACGCCAAGCCGTTCGGTGACCGACCGCAGCGTCACGGGGATCGTCGCATTCGAACTCGCAGTAGAGAAAGCAAATGCCTGGGCATCCCTCATCTTCTTCATGAATGTCACGGGATTAAATCGCGTGAAGATCCAGAGCAGAAGACAGATGGTGATAAAGAAATGAAATGCCAGCGCCCCCAATACCGTAAGGAAGTATCCGGCCATCGGCATCAAAAGGCCGATTCCCTGCTGGGCGAATGTCTTGGCGATAAGGCAGAAGACTCCGATGTGGGCAACGGCCATGACGAGGTCGACAAGTTTCATCGCCACATCGTTCAGGAGTTCTACCCCTTCGATCACCGGTTTGACCTTTCTTCCGAGGATCAGAAGGCTGACGCCGACGAGGATCGCGTAGAAGATGATCCCCAGCATGTCGCCGTTCGCGAACGTCTCCACAGGGTTGCTGGGGATTATGTCGATAAAGACCTGCGTTACCGGTGGCGCTTCACTTGCGGAGACCTCGCTGATCTCCAATCCTTCCATCTGGAAGCTCTTTCCCGGACCAACCAGCTGCGCAAGGATAATCGCCGTACTGATCGCGACGGCGGTAGTCAATACATATAAGAGGAATGACTTCGTACCGATGCGGCCCAGTGCCCTGATATCTCCGATCCCGCACACGCCACAGATCAGAGAGAACGTAACAAGCGGAACGACAAGCATCTTCAAGGCATTGATGAACATTGCTCCGCCCATATGGAAGATACCGTTTACAAGCCAGGCATCAACAAAGGCGTTGCCTTCGAAGAAGTTGTTGATAATCACGCCCGTTATCAGCCCCAGGACGAGGCCCAGCAACACCTTCATCGTCAACGACATTTTCTTTCGTTCAGCCATTCTTTCTCCTAGTCTTTCGGATTAATGGGATTTGACCCGACTCGGGAATTTCTACGTCTTGTTTATGGCAGGGTTTGCCCTGCTTTGCAACGCGAAGTGCTCCGCGTGAAGCTGATCGGAGCCGCTGAATTCCAAGAGATGATTCGAATCAAGGTGCCCCGCTCAAGCCGGTGCATCTGCTAGAGATCACTAATGTTATATCAAAAAAGAAAAAGGCCGCGGAATCCACGGCCTTTGCAGCTATTTGCGCTGAGCAATTTCAGAGTCAGGCTTTGCCCGAGTTAAAAACTTCAAATTCCAGTTTTCAGAACCTGACTTCCGTCATCTGTCTCCTGTCTTCCGTCTTCTGTCTCCCGCGTTTTACTCTTCCTCGGTAGAAGCAGCCTCGGCGGAAGCCTCTTCGGTCTCGGCAGCTGGAGCCTCCTCGGCAGCTGCATCGACAGGCTCTTCCTCAAGGTGCTCTTTCATTGCTTCGCCTTCGACTAGAACAGTCACCGGAAGTTCGAGAACGACTTCCCTGTGAAGTTTCACAGGTACAGTGAAGTCACCTATTTCCTTGATCGGACTCTTTAAGGTGATCTTCCTGCGGTCGATCTCGTAGCCCTTCTCCTGAAGCGCATCGGCGATGTCCATCGACGTCACGGAACCGAAAAGCGTCCCGCTTTCGCCCGCGAGTCGTTCAAACTCCAGCCTGAGGGACTGCATCTGCTCAAGCTGAGCCTCAGCCGTAGACTTTTCTTCGGCCGCTTTCTTGAGCAGGATCTTGCGTTCCTGCTCTACCTGGCGGATATTTCCTTTTGTCGCAAGGATCGCAAAACCCTGCGGAAGCAGGTAGTTCCTCGCATAACCCGATTTGACCTTGACGATCTCACCCCGGCCTCCGAGGTTGTCAATGTCTTCCTTCAACAAGATCGTTGTTGTTGCCATTGTTCTATACCTCCTTGACCTAGTCAGAAACATACGGGATCAACGCCATAACCCTGGCCCGCTTGATCGCCCTTGCCACTCGTCTCTGGTCCTTGGCCGAGACCCCGGAAATTCGTCGCGGCATTATCTTTCCGCGCTCCGGTATGAACCTCTCCAGAAACTCGACATCTTTCCAATCGACATACGCAGGCACCGACTGGCGTTGTCGCCGGCGGTTGTAACGCCTGAAATTTTGCCTTCTCGGCGGCCTCTTCGGCCTTTCGCTTCTGGAATCGGATGCGCTCTTGGAGGACCCGGAATCTTCACTTTCTTTCTTCTTTACTTCTTCTTTTTCTGCCATCTTATCCGTCCTCCTTATTCTTCTTCTTCCTCGTCACGGCGCCGCCTAGAATCCTCATCGTCGGACCTTCCGCCGGTCAGCTCGGAGAGTTTCTCTTTCCGCTTTCGCCTCTTCTCTTCGATCTTTTCAGCCGCCTTACGTTCTTCATCGACACGCACCGTCAGATACCTGACGATCTTGTCGTTCACACGCATGCGGCGTTCGAGTTCTGCGATCTCGGAGCCTGAGCCCTCGATCTCGAAGAGGCAATAATGCCCTTCCGTGAACTTCTTTATCCTGTATGCAAGCTCGCGCTTGCCCATATCCTCGAACTTAACAACTGAACCGCCTTCGCTTTCGACCAATTCGCCGATGTCCTTGTTAAGCTGTTCGAGGGTGTCCGAGTCCGTCGCCGGATCGGCGATGTACATCAATTCGTATACTCTCGATTCTGCCAAATCAGTATCCTCCTTTTGGCTTTCGAACCTCGGCCTGTACCGGCCGAAGTAAGAAGGTGTTTGAAAATTATCCGGCGACAACGGCCGCCGGGGTCTATCCGTTGAACTCCGACATTGCCGATTCGAAACCGTCGCGGATCACCGCGAGTACCGCATCGGCGCTTCTTTCCACGATCTCGACAACCTCTGCCGAATCGCCTGCCGGAAAACTGTCAAGTACGAACTTCTTCGTGTTAGCGACCGGATGCTCGGGAGCGATCCCGATCCTCAGTCGCCCAAACTCATCAGTTCCCGTCGATCCGATTATCGACTTGAGGCCGTTGTGGCCTCCCGCGGAACCCTTCTTCCTGAGCCTGATCGAACCGAACGGCAACGCCAGATCGTCGACCACAACGATCATTCGCTCGAGACCTCTGTCAATCTTGTGAAGCAGGCATTTCACCGCCTCCCCGCTAAGATTCATAAAGGTCTGCGGTTTTACGAGCTCCGCGACTTCCCTTTCGTATTCGAATCGGCCCACCAAAGACTGGCATTCCAAACGCTTTATCTGCACGGAAGCTCTCCGCGCGAGTTCGTCCGCGACGAGAAAGCCTACGTTGTGCCGGGTCCTCTCGTACCTTTCACCGGGATTTCCTAGACCGACGATGAGCCAATTCAAATCTTCCACGTCCACGTTCGGGCCAGAAGACATCATCGAACCGGCTCTCCGTTATTCGTACGAAGCAAGGACTATTCGGAATCGCCTTCCTGGGACTCTTCCTCGCCTTCGCCAGCCTCTTCGTCCACTTCGATCGGTTCGCCGTCCTCGCCGATAAGTACCGGTTCTTCGAGTTCTTCCTCGACTTCCGGTTCGAGCTCCGGCTCCTTGACGAATACGACCGATGCGATGGTCGCTCCAGGTGATTCAAGGATCTCGATCTCGTCATCTACCGATATCTCGGCAATGGAGATCGAATCGTTGATCATCAGGCTCTCGACATTTACGTCGATCGACTCCGGAATTTTACTCGGAGTACACGAAACCCTTATCTCTCTAAGCTGCTGCTCAAGCAGTCCGCCCTCTTCCCGGACGCCTTCTGGCGTCCCGATCAGATGAACGGGTACCGTGACCTCGATCTTCTCGCCTTTCGCCAGTCGGCGAAGGTCGGCGTGAAGAAGACGTCCGTGTACGGGATCGATCTGTCGGTCCTGAAAGATCACGCGGGCCTCTCCAACACCATCGATATCAAGGGTGAAAAGCGTGTTTGCACCAGTGTCCGAGCGGAGGATCGCCGCAAGTTCCTTGTGATCGGCGTGAACAGCGACATTGTCCTCTCCGCCGCCGTAGACGTTTGCAGGAATCCTTCCTTCCCTTCTGAGCCGGCGAGCCGCATTCGTTCCGCGCTCGTCTCTTTTCTCAGCCTTAACTACAAATTTTTCAGCCATTTCCTTTGCCTCTACCTAAATCTGCTCCTTTCTATATGAAAAGAAACGAAACGCTCGTTTCGTCGTGGATCGATTTGATTGCCGTAGCAAGCAGTTCAGCAACGGAAAGGACCTCGATCCTTCCCTGCTCCATCATCTCCTCACCCTCTTGTCGAAGAGGGATCGTGTCTGTAACTATGATCTTCTTGATGTGCGATGCGGCAAGGTTGTTGATTGCGTTGCCGGAAAGCACAGCGTGCGAAAAACACGCGTAAATCTCGTTCGCGCCGTTGTTGTGCAGCGCCGCGGCGACCTTGCAGATCGTCCCTCCCGTATCGCACATATCGTCGACGATCAGGCAATTCATACCTTTCACGTTGCCGACGACGTTCATCACTTCCGCGACATTCGCCTTTTCGCGGCGTTTGTCGACGAGAACCAGTCCGGCGTCCAGTCTTTTTGCGTACGCCCTTGCCCGCTCTGCACCGCCGGTGTCCGGCGCTACAACCACCAGATCATCGATCGGGTTCTTCTGAAAATAATCAACGATCACCGGTGCCGCAAAAAGATGATCGACCGGGATGTCAAAGAAGCCCTGTATCTGGGAAGCATGCAGGTCTACGGTTAGCACGCGGTCAGCGCCCGCGGTCCTGATGAGGTTCGCGATAAGCTTTGCCGCGATCGGGACTCTCGGACGATCCTTCTTATCCGATCTCGCGTAACCGAAATACGGGATTACAGCCGTCACCCGTTCGGCGGAAGCGCGCTTGAATGTATCGAGCATGACCAGAAGTTCCATCAGGTTCTGGTCGGTCGGCGGACAGGTCGGCTGAATGATGAACACATCAGTTCCACGGACGTTCTCGCCGATCTGGAAATTGAACTCACCGTCGGAGAAGCGGTCGGTGCTTGCCAACCCGAGATCGCAGGTAAGATGCCTGCAGATGCGTTCGGCCAGACCGACGTGGGCATTTCCGGTGAATATCTTGATGTCGCCAGTTACGCTCATTTAACCAAAAACAAATGACGAGCGATCCGATCCAGAAGACCGGACACTCGCCCTTACGACCTGAAAACTGCTGGGGCGGAAGGATTCGAACCTACGAATGCCGGGACCAAAACCCGGTGCCTTACCACTTGGCGACGCCCCAATAAACTCTCTAAAAGCGCTTCGGAAGCAGATCACCACACGGGTTCATAGTTTGTCTGAATCTCTCCCGTGAGATGGTTTCGGCGGCGAACACGCGTAAGTTTCCAGAACTCGACAACTTCTGTTTCGCGTCCTGCCGTCGATCGTCATTGTCAAAGATTCCGAAAACACTTGCGCCGCTTCCGGAAAGAAGCGCGTCTTCGGCGCCTGCGGAGATCAATTCGTCCTTTGCGGCGAGTACCTCCGGAGCCGTTCTGAAAACAGCCGGCTCAAAATCGTTTTCCAGGGGCAAACTGCCCGAAATCAGCCTCTCAGCTAATTCACGGCAAACAATAAGATTAGTTTCAGCCGATTCCGATGTCAAGCGCGTCCGGCCCAGCGATTTGTAGGCCTCCGGAGTTGGAACGTGGATATCTGGTACAGCGATCAAAAGCAGCCTCTGAGGCAAGTCGCGGACGGGTTCAATGTCCGTTCCACGACCTGATCCAAGGGCGGTACCGCCGTAAAGAAAAAAAGGAACATCCGATCCTATCTTAGCTGCGATCGAAACAAGCTCTTCGAACCCAGGATGCAGGTTCCAGAGCACCGAAAGACCCAGAAGAACCGTTGCAGCGTTCGAAGATCCGCCGCCTAATCCTCCCGGAAACGGAATTCGCTTCTCGATCGTGATTCTTGCACCAAGGTTGACACCGAAACTTGATCTCAAAATCTCGGCGGCACGAATGGCGAGATTGTTTTTATCGGTAGGAAGGCGCTGATCGTCGCATGCCAGAACAAGATCGTCTGAAGATTCGAAGGAGATCGTATCTCTAAGGGATATCGACTGAAATGCGGTGCAGATGTCGTGGTATCCATCCTCACGCTTCCCGAAGACCTTCAGGAACCAATTGATCTTTGCAAAGGAAGGGAGCTTCAGAACGCCGTCTTTCATCGACGTTGAGGATAGATGCACGCGGGCGAATGTGCAACGACAAGAGAAGAGCAGCACTGAGGAATCCCTTGCAGAGCAACGCCTTGCGTTGCATTTCGGCCCGAAGCGCCGATCTAGACGCAAGAATCTAGTTTACAAGGAAAACCTGGGTGAAATAGTAAGTGCCGTCACTGGTCATTGCGAGACCTACACCAGTTTCACGCCATCGAGGATCCAGAAGGTTCTGGCGGTGGCTTCGGGAAAGCATCCATCTTTCGACCGCGTATTCCGCGGGGTCGTCGTATCCTCTCAGATAAGCGATGTTCTCTCCGATAGAGGTCCATTTGTCGATTCCCTCATCTGTTGCTCGAGCGTCCACAAGGTTTCCTTCTACGTCCGTATGGCTGAAATAATCGTAGAGAGCCATCTCGTTCGAGTGTGATCGGGCGATATCTGCGATCTTCGAATTCCATAACAGCGGCGGCGCGCCGAACTCTGATCGTCGTTTGTTGATGAGATCGAAAACACGTTTTTCGACAGATACGGACGAAGTGATCGATCGTGGGGACCTTCCGGGATCCTCGCTGGATACGACGTCCGGACCGCCCGCGAGCCTGGGTCTGGTGATCTTTTTCTTTGCAGATGACGCTCGCACCACTCCCTGCGCGGAAGCTGTTTGAGCTTGGATGGGGACAGTAGCGATTAGCAGGATCGCGGTCAGGATGGCGGGGACAACTAGTGCTGGATGAATCTTCATTGCTTCTTCACTTCGGCAGCCCGACCGTCTCATTCGAGAGACTCGTGACTTTGCGTTCACACGCATTGCTGCGCGGTTGCCTTTGTCGGTAAAGAGCGGGACCGTTGGAAGTCCGCAGAAACCCTTTCCAACCTCCGAGGCTAGCAGATAAATCCTGTATTGACAACAAATTTAACGATGTTTATCAACTAAATAAGAAAAGGCGCCAACGGCGCCTTTAATAAATTGCCCAGTTCTGCCTATGGATCAACGGCCGATCTTACCCCTTATCCGTTCCGCATCACCTGAACCATTTGCGAGGCGAAGGGCCTTCTGCCAAACCGATACTGCGCCGTTCACGTCGCCTTTCGCCTTCAACACATCGCCAAGATGTTCGAGGATAGTGGGCGAAACAGGATCATACCTGAGCGCCTTCCTTAGTTTTGCTTCCGCGAGATCGAACTTGCCGAGCTTGAAATAGGCCCACCCGAGACTGTCGAGATAAGAAGGGTTCTTGGGATCCGTCTTTACAGCCTTCTGGATAAGTTCCAGAGCCTCCTCAAAGTTCTTGCCCGACTCGAGAAAGAGATAGCCAAGGTTGTTGAGGGCGATCGGATTATCGGGGCTACCGGAAAGTACCTCGCGAAGGTTCTTCTCTGCTGACTGATAATCGCCGGACGACTGTTGGGCAGATGCAAGTGTCAAGATGGCGATCTGTTTCCGCTCTTCCCCGCGAGCTTCAGAGAACGCGTTTGTTGCAGCCTCAATCGACCTTCGGGAATCTCCTGCCTGGTTGTAGAGCGAGGATATGAAGACGTAATTCACGAAGTCGTCGTACATTATCGACGGCGATACGTCTGCCGGCTTTGCATTGATAAGGGCGCGCACAAGTGAAACCCCTTCTTCCACGCGGCCCATATCGGTGAGAAGTGACGCTTCCGTTCTTATCAGGCTGTAATCTCCCGGAACACGTTCTCTCGCAGATCTAAGCCTTGCAAGAGCAGCCTCACGGTCTCCCTTCTCGCGATAAAGCGACACAAGTTCCTTGTCCAGGGAAACATCGGACTCGCCAAACATCGACCGGGCTTCGTTTATCGCCTTTAGCCCGGCTTCGTAATTCTCAGCACGCTTGTGAGCATCGATCTTCTTCGAAACAACGGAGATCGCAAACTCGCGGTCCTCAGCATCGCGGATCAAGCCGGATCCGATGCCTCTTACTCTCAGCGCGCGGGTATAAGCGTCCAAAGCTCTGGATGATCGGCCGGCGTCAGCGAGCAGATCTCCGAGTGAGACGAGATATTCTGATGAGGCTTTCTTGTCCTGAACAGCAGACTGAAGACTTGCATTCTCGAGCACCTTTGCCCCGTCTTCAAGATCGCCGCTTCGAGCCAGTGTTGTCGCCAGGAGCCTGTTCAGGGACAAATTCTCGGGATTCGCAAACACAGCCTGTCTGAGGGCTTCGATAACGGGAGACATCGAGGCGGCTGAAACGTTCTCGAGCGCTTCGCCCAGCATATCGGCTGCCTCAAGATTCGAGGGGTCTTCCGATACAGCTCTTGTCAGAATCTCAAGCGCCTGTTCGTATCTGCCAAGATCAAGCAGTGCTTCGCCAAGCTTCAACGCCGCTGTTTCAGGCGTCAATTCCCCTTGATCACGCATTACCCGGCCATAGAAACCCTGATCTACAGGAGCCGCCGACGAAAGCCAATTTCTGAGGGCTGTAATCCTTTCCTCTTCCTGTTCCGTATAGTCGTAGAACTCGCTGAGAAAAGCCCACGCTTCCGCGTTTCTTGGATCGAGGCGAACTATCTGTTTCCAGGCGTCAATAGCACTCGCTGCGGAATCATCATTCACCCGTCCACGGCCTAAATTGCTCTTGATCGTGTACAGGCGGCCAAGGAATCGGTATCCGCCAAAGTTGTCAGGGTCGAGACCCACAGCGATCTTTGAAAGGCTTATTGCCTCTTCAAGATCCTGAGGCGGAGCTGTAAGTGAAAGCTCGGCAAGAGCGGTATACCCTTCAGCAAGCTTCGGGTTGATCTCGACTGCACGCTGCAAGGCATTCTTTGCCATGCGCGCGCCTACCCTTACACCAGGATTCGTCGAGCGCATGCGCCGCATGCTCCACAGATATCTCTGGCCTTCAAGCAGTTTTGCATACGCTTCTTCCCTTTCTTCTCTGGAGATCGCAAACTCCCGTGGAAGATTCTCCAAGCGGCTGGCAAGAAGTTCCGAGAGAGGCTCCGAAGAATCTATGCGATCGGCAGGCGGGGGAGGCGTGGGTACGGGCGCCTGCTCAGATTGTGCAGGGACCGCGGACACGACGAGGACCAGAAGTGCAAAAAGGAACGGAACGGAATAAAGCTTGTTCATGTCTTCCTCGATCTGTGGGCAAAAAGGCATCGTTCGCAGAAGATCGGATCGATCTGCAGAACGATGCCGTGAATTGGTTCAATACTCTCGGCTCGGCGCCTAGTCTACCGCGGTCCGCCTTCCGGGCGACTCTCCGAGATGACTGTCGTAAGTGCCTTGGGTATCTGTGAGCTGTCTAGTTCACCCTGATTCTCGATGATCTGGTCGATCAACTCGAATTTCTTTTCATCGAACTCCTTTGTCATCAGGACCCCGTTCTTGTCTATCGTCAACGGATAGATGCCGAGGAATTCGTTTTTGAAGTTCTCGAAGAAAGAAGCTTTCTCAGGCGGTAGAACGTCCTTTCTCTCGGGATTCGGTTCAGGAATCGTCGCGCCGATCAGATTGAGCTGTTCCTTTGCCTTCTCGACGTAATCGCTGTTCGGGAAATCGCGCACAAGCCTCTGGAAATACTTGGCTGCCTCATCGGTCTCCTCTTCGATCTGGTAAGTAACCGCGAGTTTGTAAAGCACCTCATCCATCAGACTGAACTCAGGATACTTGTCCAGGTTTTCGAGATACCTGGACTGGGCACCCTTCAAACCGCCCTTTTCGAACTTCACCGCCTGCTTGTAATAGAAGTTGCCGACGATCAGATTGTGCATTCCTAGATTGTCCTGAACTTCTTTCAGCCTCTGTTCCGCCTGCGGCCGCAGGATCGTATCCGGGTACATCTGCAAAAGCGCACGAAGTCTCTGCTCAGCACGCTTCGCCCGCGTAATGTCCCTGTCGGGGAGCCCGATCTGGCGCATCTCCGATTCCGCTATCTTTAACAAGACCCTGTCTGCAAGAGGATGGGTCGGAAAGAACGTTCGCCAGTCCTGATATGCCGCTGCCGCCTGGATCAGTGCGCTTGTGTTGCCCTCAAGGTAGAAACTGTCCGCGATGGCAAGTTTGGCCATCGGAAGGTATGGAGAATCGGGATAGGTCGTAACGATAGTCTGAAAAAGCAGGCGTCCGACCTCGTAGTTCTTCTTTCGTACCTCGCGGGTGGCGACGATGAAAAGTTCCCGGTCGCGACCAGGGGTGACATTTCCGATAAGTTCTTCGTACTCGTCATCTCCGCCGCCGCCAAAGATCCACAGGAATTTCTTCTTTTTCTTTTTCTCCCTTGGCTGTCCGACATCAGAAGAAACCTGAGCTCTGGCGTCCGCAGTTTCCAGCAGCCCGTTATCGACCCTCGACTGCAATAACGAGACCCTGTCCTCGAGGCCGTCCACATCCGAGATCTCGTACTCGTCTGCCCGCTGGACCTTTCCACGCAGGCTGTTCACCTCGCTTTCAAGGCTGGAAACCTCTTTTTCCAAAGAGATAAGCCTTCCCAGAGGCGACTCAGGGTCGTCCTTCGAGCCCTTCACATCGTCGTCCTCCGCCCGCAGTACCGATGACGCACTGCTTAGCGACCTCTTCATACGGTCAAGCTTCTGGCGCATAACTTCCAGCCTCTGGGAGGGAGTTATGTCCTGCGGATCCTGGGCCACAACTTCGACCGATGAAAGCACAAAGACCGCCAAAACGGCGGTAAGAACGAATTGAAATTTCTTGCTCATAATCGCCTCAAACTTCCTGCGTAAGAATTCTCACTTAAATATCGGATGATTTTCCCGGTCATACCCAGACGGTCGCGGCTTCGATCATCTCCCGGGCCGATGCTGTCGGTGTCCCGTCACCGTAAACGGCCGAACCGGCCACGACGATCTCCGCTCCAGCCTCGACAACTTTGGCGACATTTGTCGCGTCGATCCCGCCGTCGATCTCGATCCGTGTCGATAGGCCCTGCTCCTCTATCGCCGATCTGAGCTTTTTGAGCTTCGCATAAGAAGTCTCGATAAAACTCTGTCCGCCGAAACCGGGGTTCACCGACATCAACAGGATAAAATCCGCAAACGGCAGCACTTCTTCAAGTGCTGAAACGGGGGTACCGGGATTGATCGCGACTCCGGCCCTGGCCCCTTCTTCCCTTATCGCTGTCAAAGTTCTCTGCAGATGGACATCGGCTTCAACGTGAACTGAAACCATGTCGGCACCGGCCTTAACGAACTGGACCGCGTACCTGTCAGGCTCCGAGATCATCAGGTGACAATCGATAACCATGTCCGTCGCTTTTCTAAGCGACTTCACAACTGGAAGCCCTATCGTGATGTTAGGAACGAAGTGGCCATCCATTACGTCGACGTGAAGGACGGTTGCCCCGCCTTCCCTGACCGCTTCGATATCTTCTTTCAACCGCGTAAAATCCGCCGACAAGAGCGAAGGTGCGAGTTCAAACATAGCGTCCGGAACAAATTTGGAGAGTTGGTTGCCCACCTACCTGAGCAAGTTGCTCGGCGGGGTCTTGCGTGGCCTTACCTCTCCAGCCGGAGGGGGCTTGGCCGTGTCCGATCCCGGTTTTGGCGTGTCGGTTTTCGGTCTTTCGTTTGCAGGTTTGGACGTACCTGAATCCTTTCTGTCTCCTGCAGGTCTGTCACCAGGGTCGTCGTCGCCCTTTTGATCTGTGCCTGTCGCGTTCGGATCAGACGGATCTTTTGTCTCGGGCTTATCTTCTATGACGTCGCGTGTCTTAGGCTCTTCCTTCGAATCATTCTTTTTCGAGCGTTTTCTGGACTTCTCAGTCTCAAGCTCCGGAAGATCCTGGATCTCCTCGATCGCTTCCTCATCGTCCTTGACCTCGGGAAGCGGCTCTGTACCCGGAGGATTGGGTTCACTGACCACAACGCTGATGATCAGTCCGGATTTGGCTATCGTTCCTGCCCTTGGTCGCTGTTCAAGGATAGTGTTCGGAGGCTCGTTGCTGAATCGGGTCGCGATCTTCTTGATCCTGAGACCCATGTCGCTTAGTTCATCCTCACCGTCGTTGAAGTTCTTGCCTACGACTTTCGGAATGGAAACTTCGGTGCCCGTCAGCTGCATGTACACGACACCAAACAGTCCCGCGAAAAATGCAGCGGCGAGGGCGCCTGCGATCAGGAGTTTGCCGAGCGCTACGGCTCCTTTTCTTAAGAAATCCATTTCAAATTGACCCGTAAAGAGCCTGAATTAATACCTGAAGTCTAACATTTTTCGGCTTGATGCCAAAGAATGCAGGGTCACCGGAGACGTCTGAATCCGGCAATGAAGAACCCCGATGTCGAGTGTTCTTGAGGGGTGAGCGACACACCGCTTTTGCCGTTTGAAAGGACCTGCGGCAGCCTGAGTCCTTCAACTTCATATTCATCGTTATTACCCAGGAATTCTTCAGCTACAGAGTCGTTCTCTTCGCCCTCGAGTGAACACGTGGAATAGATCAGAGTTCCGCCCGGTTTGACCGTTTTCGATGCGTTCTCAAGGATCGACAGTTGTTTGGCGGCCATCAGCGGAAGATCTTCCGGTCTCACCCGATATCTGATCTCCGGATTCTGCGCGATCGTCCCGGTTCCGGTGCAGGGTGCGTCAACAAGGACCTTGTCAAAGCTGCTATTGGCGAACGGCAGTCGGGATTCTGCGTTCAGCCTTACGAACGAAACGAACTCTGCTCCCTGGCGCAGACAATTCTCCTCAAGGACCTGAATCCTCCTTTCGGAAACGTCACACGCCGTGACCGAACCCGCAAGAGGGTCAACCTTTCTCGCGATCTGCGTCGTTTTGCTTCCCGGCGCCGCACACAGGTCGAGCACCTTGTCCGCTGGTTGCGTATCGATGGAATCTGCAACGACTTTTGAACCTTGATCCTGGTAGTAGATCAGTCCTGACTGAAAAGCCTTGCGAAGGTAATTGTCCGCTGAGACTGCCCTGAAGCTTCCGTCTGCGAGATCAGATCTGACCGCAAGCGCCGATATGACACGACTGATCCTCTCCTGCTCCTTCCCGTCAAGTTGATCGAACTTCCTGGTAAATCGGAATTCCGAAGACGGTGCCCGGTTATTGAAAGCGAGCAACGAGCGTGTGTTCGCGATCCCGAACCGTCCTATCCAGCGTTCGACAAGCCAGCGCGGATGTGACTCCCTGACCGCGAGTTCCTCGATCTCATCAACAAAACCTAGGTCGGTTCGACTGCGTATGGCGCTTCGGAGGATCCCGTTCACAAATCCCTTCGCAGAACGTTTTCCGGCGCGGACTGCCAGAGATACCGAATCGCTTACCGCGGCGTGGTCAGGAATTCGGTCCAAGTATCGCAACTGGTAAAGCCCCATCCGAAGCGAAACAAGGACCTCGGTATCAAGTTTCGAAAGCGGTTTTTTGGAATGGCTGTTGAGTACGGCATCCAGGAACATTTGTCGGCGGAGGGTCCCAAGGACGATCTCGTGGCACAAGCCGCGGTCCTTTTCGTCAAGTTCGTCCGCCCGTTCAGCAAGCAGGCTCGAGGAATCCTTAGACTCGTTCTCAACCGCCAGCAGGATGTCGAAAGCGGCGGTGCGCGAAGGGGAAATCGGCATCAATCATTCTCGCAATCTTTGCGATTCTTGAAGAAGGAGGGGTCGGACGCCTCGCCTTTCTGAAGGTCTTCGTCAACCGATACCCGTTCGTCAAAGACGAAACACTCACCTTCCCAGAGGCTTTCGGCTTCAAGGGTATCCTCGAGATACTTAAGTATCCCGCCTTTCAGCTGATATACCTCCTTAAAGCCCTTCTGTTTGAGGTACGGTGCGAATTTTTCGCACCTGATACCGCCTGTACAGTACATCGCCACTCGTTTGAACTTTGAAGGGTCCAGGTTTTCTTCCACGAATTCGGGAAGCTCGCCAAAGCTTTTTGTAAAAGGATTTACAGCGCCTCGGAAACGGCCCACTTCAACCTCGTAGTCGTTTCTCGTATCGAGAAGCAGGGTTTCGGGATCGCTGATCAGCCTGTTCCACTCGTCTGACCCGACGTGAGTGCCTCGACCGGCCTCGATATCCACCTCTTTCCGCAAAGTCACTATCTCGCGCTTGATCTTTACTTTTCTTCTCTTGAAAGGCGGCTTGTCGAACGTCGAGAGCTTCACCTCGAAATCCGTGCCGAGCGTTTCGCCTGCCTTGAGCAAAAACGCTTCGAGGTCGTGTGAAGTGCCGGAAACCGTTGAATTGAAACCCTCCGGAGCCAGAATGATGGTTCCGAAGATGGAGTCTTCCTCCATCAGAGCCGAAAGTTTGTCCCTTAGACGCTCTAAGTCGGCAAGACTCTTGAACTCGTAGAACGTCGCGATCTTGTAGGCACCAGCCATGGTCAATCCCCGAATTTTTCCCCCACCTTGAGCTTTGCGCCGTTGAGGAAGTCTTCGACCGCCATTTTTCTTTTCCCCTCCTGTTGCACGATCTCGACCGATAGAGCCGTTCCGGATCCGCATGCTACAGCAAAAACACCGTTACCGGCTTTCAGCACGGTTCCCGGTTCGACCTGTGATGTGTGATCGACTAGCGAAGAGCATTTCCAGAAAGTCAGCCGGCCGATGCTCGATGACGTGAAGCTTCTTGGAAACGGCTGGAAACCCCGCACCCTCCGCTCGATCTCTTCAGCGGTCATCGACCAATCGATCTCGCCGTCTTCTTTTTTCATCAGCGGCGCAAGCGTTGCTTTCGCGTCATCCTGTTTTCTTGGATTTATAGTGGGCAGTTTCTCGAGGGTTTCTACAATGAGGTCGGCTCCGAGATGCGCGAGCCGTCCGGTCAACTCATCGGACGTCTCGTCCTCACCGATAGGGGTTTCCTTCTGCAAGAGGATATCGCCGGTGTCCAGACCTTCATCCATCAACATAGTAGTGACACCGGTACGGTTCTCGCCATTGACGATAGCCCAGTTCACGGGAGCCGCTCCCCTGTATTTCGGAAGGATCGAGAAATGCACGTTGATACATCCGTCGGGGAATGCTTCCAGAAAACGAGGAGGCAGGATCTTGCCGTAAGCGACGACGACCGCGGCATCAGCGTCTAGCGAGCGAAATACCTCGATCTGTTCTTCGCCCTTGATCCGCTTCGGCTGGTGGACCGGTATCCCCTTTTCCTCTGCATAGGCTTTTACAGGAGGGGGCGAAAGACGCTTACCACGCCCCGCGGGTCTGTCCGGCTGTGTCCAGACCGACACGACGTCGTGACCCGCTTCTACGATAGCAGCCAGCGAAGGTACCGCGGCGGCCGGTGTTCCCATAAAGACAAGCTTCATTTCGAACCCTTGTTTCTCAGAAGTTTCTTTTCGTCGAGCCGTAGAGCGTCGCGCATTACATAAAAGATCCAGTTCTGCTCCATAACTCCGCTGATCAAATGCGCGTTAACTCCGTCCGCGTAGATCGGCACATCCTCGCCGGCGTGAGTCTCCGAACTAAGTGGAATGATCGCTTCCTGAATGAAGTCCGGATCCGTGACCTGTTCCTGCTCCAGTAATGCTCGCTCCCCTCGTCGACCACCCGGTCCGTTTCCATACCCCAATGCCGTGAAAGGCTTACCCTGAAGGTCCTTTGCCGGCACAGACGCTTCATTCGGATCGTCCGGCACGCCGCGCGTTAGCCCAAGGATGTTATTTCCGCGTTCAGAATACCCGGCAATGACCAATGTGTGGCTGTGGTCCGCGGTTACGATTATCAGCGTGTCATCCAGATCCACTTTTCGACGCGCGGTCTCGACTGCCTTCGAAAATTCCACAGCTTCATTCAGTGCGCGAAACGCATTTCCGGCATGGTGAGCGTGATCGATCCTTCCTCCTTCCACCAGAAGAAAGAACCCCTTTTTGTTTCTTGAGAGGATGTCTATGGCCTTGTCGGTCATCTCGGATAGTGAAGGCTCTTTGTTTCCGGTGCGTTCCCGGTCGTTCGCGTACTGCATGTGGGACCGTTCGAAGAGACCCAGAACAGGACCAGTGGTCGAGGGGTCGATGTCCTCAAACTGTTCGCGGTTCCAAACGAAGACCGCATTCTGCCGTTTTTCGGTCCATTCCTTAGTAAGATCCCGATCGTCTAGTCTGCGTCCCGTTTGACCGCTGTCTTCCGGGTCGGAAGAAGACTCGGGCAGGAAGTAGGACCTGCCACCGCCCATTGCCACGTCTACCCCGTCGCCATACGGAAACTCGATCAGCTGCCGCGCGATATCGGGAAATCCGTCCTGCCAGGCTTCGATGGCCCAACGCTTGATCTCTGCATCACTTTCCCAGTTCCTGTCGGGCGTGTGTGAATAGGTCGCAGCAGGGGTCGCGTGCGTGATCCTGGTGGTAGTTACGATGCCGGTAGATCGCCCGCTCAATTCAGCGAGCTCGAGAATCGTGACAAGCTCTCTTCCCTCGACACTCCTGTGATCGCCCCGCACTGCATTCTGATCGACTGAGATCAGCCCCTGGTCTGTCTTTATCCCTGTAGAGATCGCGACCATCGTGGGGGCCGAATCCGAAGTCTGTTGGTTAACGCTGTATGTCTTCGAGAATGCGCTGTACGGGAATCTCTCGAAACTTAGCCAGTTCTCCTCTCCGCTTTCGCCCCGCTGCTGTCCGGCGAGGATGCGCGCTGCGGTAACAGTCGCGATGCCCATCCCGTCTCCGATGAACAAGATTACGTTCTTCGCCTTTCCTTTTCTACGCTTCGCCTTCTTCGCGCGTTTGATCGCCTCAAGGCCGTCGCGGCGCCACGTCTCGCGGGTCTCCTCCCTTTTTGTCGGGAAACCTGTTTGAGGGACGGCAACAGATGTTAGCAGCAGTACCGCAATCAGCAGAATGCATAGGCTTCGTTTCGAGCAAATGTTCATATCGACTCTTCAAAAAGACAAAGGACAGATCAGGGATCGAAACACCTGACCTGTCCAAATCTTTCTTACTCCTCCTAAACTTTTTGTGAAACCGACTTCGCCTGCATGAACTGAAGCAGGTACTCTCGGCCTCCAGCCTTGGAGTCTGTACCACTCATGTTAAATCCACCGAAAGGATGAACCCCTACGAGCGCCCCCGTGCACTTCCGGTTGAGGTAGAGGTTTCCAACGTGAAACTCGTTCTTCGCACGATCCAGCCTCGCCTGGTCCGCGGAATAGACGGCTCCAGTAAGCCCGAATTCTGTATCGTTCGCGATCTCAAGGGCGTGATCGTAATCCCGTGCCTTGATAACCGCAAGAACTGGAGCAAAGATCTCTTCCTGCTCGATCGTCGCCATCGGCTCAACGTCGTCGATGATGGTCGGCTCGATGAAGAAGCCTTGCGTCTCGTTTCCAGAACCACCGGCGACAATTTTTCCGCCTTCGCTTTCGCCGATCTTTATGTATTCGAGGGTCTTGTCAAAGGCACTTTTGTTGATAACTGCGGCCATGTTCGTGTCGCCTTCGGTCGGCTCGCCGACCTTAAGCTTCGCCGTCCGCTCAAGCACCTTTTCCATAAGCTCGTCATGTACTTTTTCATCGACGATAAGCCTCGAACAGGCTGAGCACTTCTGGCCCTGAAATCCGAATGCTGCCTGTACGACGCCTTCCGCCGCAGCATCAAGATCTGCGTCATCGGCAACGATGATCGCGTCCTTGCCTCCCATCTCGGCAACGACACGCTTAATCCAGATCTGACCTTCCCTGGTCTTGGCAGCTTGCTCGTTGATGTGAAGCCCGACCTGTTTGGAGCCGGTGAACGATATGAAGCGCGTTTTCGCGTCGGTAACCATCGCCTCGCCAGTGGCCGCACTGCCGGTCACAAAATTGACGACACCTGCTGGAAGGCCTACTTCTTCGAGTACCTCGATGAACTTGACCGCGATCGTCGGCGAATCTGATGAAGGTTTAAGAACAACTGTATTTCCTGCGACGATCGCAGCGGTCGTCATCCCGACCATGATCGCGAGCGGAAAATTCCAAGGCGGGATGATAGCCCCTACACCGAGCGGAATATACTCAAGCGCGTTGTCCTCGCCCTCGATCTTCGTGACCGGTTGAGGCTGTGACCAGCGGATCATCTCGCGGCCATAGAACTCGAGAAAGTCGATCGCCTCAGCCGTGTCACCGTCCGCTTCAGCCCAGGTCTTGCTCGTTTCGAAAATCATCCATGCGCTGAAGTAGTGCTTTCGTTCGCGGATGATATCCGCGGCTTTGAAAAGATAAGAGGCACGTTCTTCAGCCGGGACGTTCTTCCAGGTCTTGAAAGCTTTCGAAGCTGCAGAGATCGCGTTGCCCACGATCCTTTCCGCGTCGTCGTCCACTTCAGGGAAGATCCCTATCACCTGGTCTTTGTTGGCCGGATTATGGCTTTCGAACTTGCTGTCAATCGTTATCCATTCTCCGTTGACCCAGTTTTTGTATTCGCGGCCGAGCTCCGATCTGACCTGTTCGATCGCATCCCGCATCGCCTCGGCGTTCTCCGGCTTCGAAAAATCTGTGAATGGCTCGTTCCTGAACTCATCTGTCGTTCTTTGTGTCTGCATAGTATTGATCCGCCTTCATTTAGATCTGTGTCGCCGTCGTCTCAGACCCATTCTCCTGTCTGTCTCAATTTCTTTATTTTTCTTTTTGCCAGCTCGCGCTTGAGCACCGACATCCGGTCAAGAAAAACGATTCCGTCGCAATGATCAGTTTCGTGCAGCACGCACCGCGCAGGGAGTTCTTCTAGATCCAGCTCACTATCCTCGCCGTTTACGTCCTGAAATCTGACGATCGTGCGCATCTCGCGCCTCACTTTTGTAAATACTCCCGGAAATGAAAGGCATCCTTCTTCGCCGTATTGTTCGCCTTCTACATTCACTATCTCGGGATTGATGAACGCGATCTTCTGTTCAGGATCATCGCCGCCCGAACAGTCCATTACGAAAAGTCTTTTCGAAACCCCGATCTGCGGAGCAGCGAGCCCGACGCCTCCGGCCGAGTACATCGTCTCAAACATGTTGTCGACAAGGCTCGCGAGCTCTGGGCCGAATTCGTCTTCTCCAACCGGCTTCCCGACCTGGAGCAGGACAGGATCCGGATAATGAACGATGGTCAGAAGTGACATAAGACTATTCTATCGCCGGAGCCTTTGCCTGCAAACCGTCGTTGGTCACCAACGAAGCACGGTCAGGTACGGAATCTGAGGCCTCGAGCGTCCAATTGCACAGCGTTTCAATATCCTGCTTCGAAAGAACCGCGTCCCGATGAATCCATAGGTACTGCGGATGAGGCATATGGCGATCCCGCACCTCTTCGCATATTTCTTCTAACTTCCGCTCTTTCCTGTCTTCGCTATAAGCGGCCCACTCACTGAAGTTCAGCTCTTCCCGTCCGTGATCGACATGCTCTGCTACAGACCAGGAGATCGGTGCAACGTTCGAATACCAAGGCCAGACGGTCTGATTGCTGTGGCAATCCGTGCAAGAGCGTTCAAGGATTGCAGTTACTTCTGCTGGCACATGTACGGAAGAACTCAGCGTCTTCGTAGGGTCGACTGGCGGGTTCGAACGTTCCGGCCGGAAGAACTGAATTCCTGCTACTGCCAGCAAGATCAACGCTGCGACAACTTTCAATGCGGTCTTCATCGGTTGATGCTATTTCTTATAGTAGACACGCCAGATCTTGTTTGCACCATCGTCAGTGACAAGCATAGATCCGTCCTTAAGAACAAGAAGCCCGACCGGCCTGCCCCACACATCGGTAGAATCCGGATCAGGGAGCCAGCCCGACAAGAAATCCTCGTACTCATTCCCTTGCGGCTTCCCGGACTCGTCGAATCTGATCCGTATCACCTTGTAGCCCGTGAGCTTCTGCCGGTTCCACGATCCGTGAAAAGCCACGAACGCATCCCCCCGGTACTCTTCGGGAAACATCTCTCCTTGATAGAAGATTATGCCGAGCGCGGCGGAATGTGACCTTACGAGGACATCCGGTACCAGCACACTTTCAAGGTGCTCCGGTTTCACGTCTTCCTTACGCCTCGGATCGATGTTCTTTCCGATGTAAACATATGGCCACCCGTAGAAACCGCCGTCTTTGACCGAGGTAACGTAATCAGGAACGAGGTCATCTCCGAGACCATCCCGCTCATTCACTGCCGTCCAAAGCTCTCCCGATCTCGGGTTGACGGCTACACCGACCGGGTTCCTTATTCCGCTTGCAAAGATCCTGTGATTTCCACCGTCGGGATCGTAGACAGAGATAGCGGCCCTCCGGGGATCGGGCTCGATGCTGACGTTGGACTCAGATCCGACGGTCACAAACAGCTTTGATCCGTCGGCCGAAAACACAAGGTTCCTGGTCCAGTGCTGCCGGTAGCCTTTGCCCGGCAGGTCGATGATCTTTTCAGGGGAACCAGTCGCCTCAAGATCTCCGGGCTTGTACCTGAATCTGACAACTGAATCCGTGTTCGCGACGTAAAGCCACTCTTTGTAAAAAGCCATTCCGAACGGCTGTGTTACATCATCTGTAAACACATAGTCCTCGTCTGCTCGACCGTCTCCATTCTTGTCTCTCAGAACGATGATCCGGTTTGCAGACGAGTCGGAAACGAAGACGTCTCCATTTGGCGCCAGTGCCATCATTCTAGGGTTCCTGAAAATCCCTTCGGAGAAGGTGTTCACCCCAAATCCCTCCGGAACGCGCAGCGATGCCCCGGCCGGCCTGTCGACCTTCCTCGACGACCTGCGTACACTTTGCGACGCGAAGGGCTCAGGCATTTCGTCGGGCTTGATACTGTGTTTAGTTGCAGTTTCAAAACTAGATAGCGGAACTTCGTTTTCGGAAGTGCCCGGCCTGTCCTGCGCACAGGCAACAGAAACTAGCAAGACGGACGCGCAGGCGGACGTAATCAGGTACCTTTTCATGTGTGCTATTCTTTGGCTCTCAATGACTGGATCAGGGCTCACTTTGATAGAGAATATACTCCCGGAGGAACCTTCCACAAGCATTGTCGGTAACGAAGGCGAAAGGCTCGCAGCGGCCTACCTGCGGCGACTTGGCTACACGCTGGTCGCGAGGAATTTCAAGGTTCCCGTCGGCAGGAATCGCAACGGTGCCCAAATCACTGGCGAGATCGACCTGATCGCGCTCGATTCAGATGTCCTTTGTTTTGTCGAAGTTAAATCCCGGTCCGGCACATCTCTGGTTCCGCCTGTAGCATCGGTCGACCGAAGGAAACAGCGACAGATAGTCAAAACCGCACGTATCTATCGCCGCTTGTTCGGACTCGAACGCATCCGTTCTAGATATGACGGGATCGGGATCACGATTCTTCCCGGGAGCCCTCCTCTGATAGATCACCGGAAGGCTTACTGGGACGAATCGGTGACGAAGCGATCCCCTTAAACCGGAGAGAATGCTCTTGTCTCCAGTCGACCTCTCCCCATAACAAGAGACGAGAGATCTGATTAGAGCATCTGTCTCGTTTGCGGCCGTCCGGATCGACGACTGACAGCCAATCGTGAAACGAAAAAGGACGCGCCTTTTTTGGCGCGTCCCTTTTCGCTGACCGAGGGGAACTCTAGTTGAATTCCCAGCGTGTACCGAAGACGAACGATCTGCCCCGTGCGGGCGCAAGAACGAACTGTTCGCTGTACTGCTCGCCAAACAGATTCGTCACTCCTGCGTTGAAAGAAACCCTAAGGCGATCAACCCGGAAGATGTATCCGCCGCGAACGTCGCTCACGACAAATCCAGGCTCCGGACCGCCGTTGAAATCCAGGAAACTTTCCGAAAGACGGTCCTGTTCCGCAACTGCACGCGTGGTCCACTCAAAGAAATAATTGCTACCCAGGTTTTCCCAGCGCAGGTTTACAACTCCTTTCAAAGGTGTGATCGCGTTTAACGGTGACCCATCCGTCAGATTGTCTCCGTGCAGGTAAGAAACGTTTCCGCCCGGAGTCAGAAAACCGAAGCCGAGCCTGATCGGAACTTCTATCTCGGCCTCAAATCCCTGAATACGCACCTTGTCAAGATTGACCGTCTGAAACACCTGTAGCGTAGAGTTGCCGCTTGGGATCTCGATCGGATCGCCGTTCCGGTCCAAAGCAAGTTCGCTGGACAGGAAATTTTCATAGGAGTTTCTGAAATAGGTCACCGATGCCGCGACTTTCGAGTTCCGAAATCTCAACCCGGCATCGAAATTGACTCCGCTCTCCGGACTCAAATCAGGGTTTCCCACCACAAATCCTTCCGCAGAACCAAGATCGGTAAAGAACCGCTCGAATATGTTCGGAACCCGGAACGACCTTCCTACTCGGGCGATGAGACTTAGATCATCGGTCAGCCCTACCACGGTCCCTATGTCGCCGGTCCACGCCGTTTGCGCTATATCAAGTCCCTGCTCCAGTCCTTCGAGGCCCAGATCTTCGATCTGCGAAGGAGTCAACGCACCGGGCAGGCTAAACCCTTCGGTAGCCGAAGAACTTGTGGCAAATCTCTCGACCCTTAGACCTCCGATCAGTTTGAACCTGTTGTTAGCACGGTAGCTGTTCTGGGCAAAAACGGCGAAGCTTCCGAATCTCGCATCGGGGACGCTTCGCGAGTCGTCCACTGTGTAGACCGGCAGGAAGTTCTCGATCGTTCGGGTGTCGTTGTTGTTGTCCCGGAAACCGCTTGCGCCTGCGATAAGCAGATTGTCGTTCCCCAAAAGCCAATTGGTTTGGATATCGAACCCGACCGAATCTGTATCTGTGATCGTTTCGCTTTCCTGCAGAATTCCCGGGAAGAACGGCGGCACCGGAGGAATGCTCAAAATGTTCGTGAAGTTCCTGTTTTGGTTTTGCCAGTAAAATGTACCAGACACCTTTGCAAGGAAATCGTTGATATTTCTCGATTCAAATCGGGCATTGAATTTGTCACGATCTGAAAACGGAAAGAAGGCGTTGAAGACTCCGACCAGGGTAGGAACGCCAATGTTGGCGACTCTCCGCCTCTCATAGTTCAGTTTTAGGTCATTGTTGTCGTCGATAAAAAATCTCGTTGTGACCTGAGTATTGCCGCCGTGCGACTGCGAGTTCAATACCTCCCCATCCGCTCCGACTCCGTCGAAGGTCTCGCCGGACAAAGACCCGGTGAAATAGTTGTCGTACCGTTCCAGAGTCTGTGCCACACGGAACGCGAATCTGTCTGAGGAACCATTTACAGAAACAGATCCCCTCCGCCCGGCTTCGTTCGTGCTGAAATACCCGTTGAACGCTGCTCCAAAGCGAAAATCCCCGTCGCGGTTGCGCTCGACACCTTTAGTGATGATGTTGATCGTACCGCCAAGAGCGTCTGTTCCGTACAACACAGAACCGCTGCCCCTCACGATCTCCACAGTTTCGATCTGGTCGGTTTCGACAAGTCCGATCTCGATACCGGAGTTAGATGTCGACGTACGCCCGTTATTGAGTCTCTCGCCATCAACAAGAATCAAAACGCGATTGCTGTCTAGTCCTCTGATCTTTGGCCTTACCTGAAACGAGCCTTCGTTCACTGTGCCCGTACCTGGAAGATCTCTGAACACATCTCCAATGGTGTTCACAGGTTTTTCTTCCAGCTCCCGGCTGTCAACGACGCTCAGCGGAACGGCAGAGTCAGATTCAGCTATTTCTGTCCGGGTCGACGTTACCGTGACAGACTCAGAAATGTTTCCAATCGAAAACACTATTTCAATGCCCGACACATCGCTCCTCCCAACGATGACCTCCCGCACGAATTCCGAGAATCCGGGAGCTTCGGCCTTAAGCAGGAACCTGCCTTGTACGACCGATGAGAAACGGAACATGCCATTTGGATCGGACTGAACTCTCGCCGCCTCTCCATTTGAGATATTTACGAGAATGACCGTCGCACCGGCAACCGCATCACCAGAGGTATCAAGCACTGAGCCTGATACCGCGGCCAAGCGACTCTGAGAAAGGGCCGCACTTGAAAAAAGAACTGTAAAAAGCGCGATGGTCAATGCCATCAGGCTCTGATTTCGGTAATTTCTGATCATTGGAGAATCATGCCTCGCCCGCTCGGGCTCTAATTCAAATTTTCGTACAATAAACGAATGGATGAAAATGAAAGTCGTTTTCAATAGAGAAAAATCTAAGAGACTTGTACCAAGATGTCAAGGCGAGTCGCGATCATGATCTTTGAGGGTTTGGCGGAGACTGCGTTCTATTCCATTTCGCAGATCGCTGCCGAGAGTAAAGGAAGGGTTAACTCGTGATGTCCTGTGATCGAGTAGCCTCGCCCCGCAGCTCCCGAGGTAGGCCGCCTTACGACGTTCGTCAAAGGCCGGTAATGTTGAATGAAATCGAGATTGGCCGTCGTTATTTCTTCGAGTGCAAAACCGAGGTTGCGAGTAACTGTAACAGCTTTAAGAAATATCTCCGGGAGGACCACTGCTGAACCAAGATTTATATAGACGCCGCCTCCGTTCATTTCCCTTACTAACGAACAGATCAATCGAAAATCATGATGTGTCGCAGCGCCCAGCGCCGCGCCATCGGTCCCGGGATGAAAATGTCCGATATCAGCGCCGATCGTCAGGTGAGCCGTGAAAGGGATCTTTTGTTCAGCACAGAAACAGAGCAGGGAGTGATCTCTATACAATGGCTCTGACGCCAGGAGTTCAACACAAACAGCTTCCCCAAGGCCGATCGAATCCCTTGCTGCTCGTTGGGCAGATCGGTTAAGCAGCTCCCCTGTCTGTTTGGCAGCTCCGAACCCGCCTTTCCCGAGGGTCGCATCGACATCCTCACTTGTAGAACCGGAAAGCGCGATCTCGGAATCGTGCACGAGTACAGAACCATTAGTTGCAACCGCAGAAACGTAGCCTTTCCTGGCAAGGTCAATCAGAATTGGTGCGAGGCCTGTCTTTATCACGTGTCCTCCGAGACCCCAGATCACGGGCTTACCTTTCTTTCTCGCAGAGACAATGCTCATGGCGAGTTCTTTTATCTGTCTTCCTGCAAGAATGTTCGGAAGTGATTCGAGCAGGTCCGCAACAGTCGCTCCTTTCGAAACAGGACTGGCAAAGTCATCGAGCGAAACCTTACTTGGACGCTCGAGTAGATCGTATGTGTCGATGTTGTCAAAATCAGTTGGTACAAGGTCCTCGTAGATAGACATAAGTGTTGGATCAGGTCTTGATCGTAAAAGGATTGAAATCGGTTTCCCGGTCGTAGAAGTCCTCGTGTTCCGCTCGTTTCAGAAAGCCGACTATTTTGTAGGTAAACGGCGTGGCTAGCACTTCCCACATTACCTTCATTATATAGTTGCCGATCATTACACTGATGATCAGGTCATTTGACCAAACACCATAGAAAGCTACCGGATAGAAAACCGCCGTGTCGACCGCTTCGCCAACGAACGTAGATCCGATCGTCCTTGTCCAGAGCCATCTTCCTGCGGTGAGGATCTTCATTTTGGCGAGCACGAAGGAGTTTGAGAATTCGCCCATCCAGAACCCCAAAAGCGAGGCGAGAACGATGCGGGGAGTCTGGCCGAAGATCAACTCGATCGCATTCTGCCGTTCGGGGTCCATTGTGGAAGCAGAAGGAAGATTGGTTATAACTGCGGCCATCAATGAAGCGAAGATCATCGCTCCAAAGCCTGCCCAGATAACCCTGCGCGACCGCGCATATCCGTATACTTCGGTAAGGATATCACCAAAAAGATAGCTGATAGGGAAGAAAAGGACGCCGGCGCCAAAGATGAACTCGCCGTAATATGGCACCCACACCTGCGTGACCTTGTGAACGCCGATGAGATTGGAACACAAAAGGACCGTCACGAAGACGGCCATTATCAGGTCGTAGAATTTGAAGGTCTTTCGGGTTTCCATTCTCCCGCCGACTACTTGCCGATATCGCTTCTATACTGCATTCCCGGCCATGAGAGTTCGTTGACCGCCTTGTATGCACGATGCAGAGCATTTGAAAGGTTACTTGCGGTCGCCGTTACAGCGAGCACCCTGCCTCCGGAGGTGACGACTTCTTTATGATCGTCGTGAGCTGTACCGGCATGAAAGATCTCGACGCATTCGTGTTTACCGGCTTCGTCGAGGCCTTCTATCCTGTCGCCCGTTCTCGGCTGTGCAGGATAATTCTCTGCGGCTAGTATCACGCAGGCCGCACTTCCCTCTTTCCACGAGATTATCTGTCTGTCGAGACTTCCTTCGATCATCGCTTCAGATATGTCAACAAGGTCTGTCTCGAGATTCACAAGGATCGCCTGGGTTTCCGGATCTCCAAATCTGACGTTGTATTCCAGTACCTTCGGCCCAGACTCGGTCATCATCAGTCCGACAAAGAGTATCCCGCTGAACGGAAAACCCTCTTCTGATGATCCTTCAATCGTCGGCCGAATGATCTCTTCGATGATCATGTCCCGCTGATCAGCTGAAAGCAGGCTCGGATCGGAAACGACTCCCATTCCGCCCGTGTTTGGCCCAGTATCTCCCTCACCGATCCTCTTGTGGTCCCGAGCCGGAGGCATAAGCGCGAAGTTCTTGCCGTCGGCGAACAGTATTACCGATATCTCTTTACCGACCAGGCATTCTTCCAAAACGATCGTCCTGGCTGCATCCGCGCTGACGATCTCACCCTCCGTCAAAGATCTCACCGCTTCAACGGCTTCAGACCTCGAGCGACACACTACAACGCCCTTTCCGGCCGCAAGACCATCCGCTTTGACAACAACCGGAGCCGATTCACCGCCGAAGCGCCCGCTCTCAAGGAACGAAACGGCCTCTTCCGCCGAGTCAGCGACTGCAAAAGCAGCTGTCGGGATCGAATGCCGCGACATAAATTCCTTCGCAAAAGACTTGCTCGCTTCAAGTCGCGCTGCATCCTTCCCCGCGCCCACGATGCGGAGGCCCCTCGACTGAAACTCGTCCACGATCCCGGCCGCTAGGGAATTCTCGGGACCCACAAAAGTCAAGTCGATCTTTTTCTCCTGAGCGAATTCAGCAAGAGCAAGGATATCTTCGGGCCCGATATCGACAGTTTCGGCGATCTCTGCGATACCGGCATTCCCTTTGGCGCAGTACAACTTCGTGGTTCTTGGACTCTTTGAGAAGGCCCAGGCGATGGCATGTTCGCGCCCGCCCGATCCTACGACAAGGATTCTCATAATTAATTGAGAGGTTTATAGCAGAATCGTCAGCCGGGCGCCAACTTGACTCAGTTGTGCAATGGGTATAATTTCTTCGACGTGTCCGGCCGGCGCGGGTCATATCCCCAACGTCGGGCAACCCCGCCCACGACCGTGACTTTGAAGTCTGACTGTCCTATCTGATCAGCTAAAGGGAAGAAAGATACTATGTCCGAATCGAGGTCAGACGATCCAGAACAACTAGAGAACAATCAGTCCGATCAAGAGCAAGAATTCGATGACCAGCAGATCGACTGCGTCGACTGCGGAAAACCATTTGTATGGACCGCAGGCGAGCAGCTGTTTTTCAGGGACAAGGGCCTCAAACATGCGCCGAAACGCTGTAAGCCTTGCAAAAAGGCCAAGAACGAAAGACTTGACGCTGTAATGAAAGCTCAGGAGGCCGGGGTAAAGCAGCGAGTCGAGGTAATCGTGAACTGTGCTAAATGCGGAGTACAGACAACCGTTCCCTTTTACCCTTCGCAAGGAAGACCCGTATATTGCCGATCGTGTTTCCTTGTCAAGAATCCCGAAACACTTCCTTCAGACGACGGATAGATCGTTTACCCGCCAACGTGGACACTCGGCCGCTTTTCCGGATCGGGTTCGGCCTGTCTAAGTATCTCTCTTGTTACTGGAGCTGTATCTCCTTCGCCAAACAGAAGATACCTGATGAGATAAGAGATCGGGTTCCCTTCGCTCCAGCCGAAATACATGTGCGGGGTCTTGCCCGTGTCGTCGCGAAGATAAAGTAGTAACCCGGCGATCGCATTGGGCACTGCCGGCGACTCGGCCCTGAGTATTTTATATCCTCCGACATTAAAGCCGCGCACAAGCAGTTTTCCCGTAAACTCCGAGGCATCACCAAGTTCCACCTCGAAGAACAACACGGGGTCGTGCGAGGGAATGTGGTTGTCGGTTCGCTTTTCGTGCTCTTTGAATCTGTATTCGTCGACATCACCGCTTTCCCTTCGATTGGCAACGATCCTGATCTCACCTTCGGCCAGATCACTCAACATTGCTTTTGCGGATTCATCGAACTCTATGGAATCTATTCGAATCTCGGTCGATCGCATCACTCTCGATATGAACGAAGTGAAAACAATGGCAACTACAAAAAGAACGGCGATCTGCAGCCCTTCAGGTTGCCACAGAACGTTCATAAAGGTTGTGTAGAAGAAGACCAGCGAGATAATCATGTAGCCCAGCCATATTCGCTGCCCCCTCTTCCTGGCAGAAATGGTCACGGCTACGGCGGCGGAAGCCATCAGCGTGAGAACGCCAGTCGCGTACGCTCCGCCCTGTGAATCCACATCAGCTCGGAACAGGATCGTCACGAGGAAAGAGATGGCTGTAAAGACGAGCACGAGCGGCCTTGTCGCGGTCGCCCAGAACGGCGCCATTCCATATCTGGGAAGGTAACGCGGAACAATGTTCAAAAGACCGGCCATCGCCGAGGATCCTGCAAACCAGAGAATGAGGATAGTGCTCAGGTCATATAACGTGCCAAAGATCTCTCCGAGGTGATCGTGAGCTAGATAAGAAAGGGCACGCCCATTTGCCTTACCTCCCTCAAGAAATTGTTCGGGCGGAATCAGCATTGAAGTGACCACGCTGCTACCAATGAGCATCAGGCTCATTATCAGCGCCGCGCCGGTCAAAAGTTTCTTTCCGTTCCTGATCCTTCCTTCAAGATGTTCCTCGGCGGTCTCGCTCATTGGCACGTTTCCGATCCTGGACACGTGGATCGATTCAACGTCCCTTTTTTTCAGGTCGGCGCCTCCCTTGACCAACGGCATTACAACTACGCCGGTCTCAAATCCGGAAAGTCCCAGGGCAAGTTTGGGGAAAACCACGAGGGAGGCCAGTATCAATGCGAAAGCGCTTCCACCTACGTCCGGGTGACGCCATACCAAGGTCTGCCAACTAAAAAAGGTCTCAGGAGCGAGTACAAATATCTCGTAGAGACCATAGCCGATGATCACCAGGTTTAATGAAAGATAGATAGCTACTATCCCTACCGCTATTCCGATCGCTTCTTTAAATCCCTTTAGAAAGACCAGGCCAAGTAATGCGATCAGGACAAGCGTTACGATGATCCGGTGATTGAGGAAGGAAAGGTGATGCTCTACAAAAGGGTTCTCTATGATATGCGCCGTTGCGTCCGCCGCAGATAGTGTGATCGTAATGATAAAGCTGGTCGCTACGAAGCCCAGGAGGACGAGGACGAACAGCTTTGCTTTCCAGCGGTCCAGCAGCCGCTCAAGCATAGAAATAGAACCGTCTCCGTGAGGGCTCTCCTCGGCTACCCTCCTGTACATCGGCAGAGCACCAAAGAGGGTAAGCAAAACAAGAACCAATGTAGCAAAAGGGGAAAGCGCGCCAGCAGCGACAAACGCGATGCCGGGCTGATAGCCGAGAGTGGAGAAGTAGTCTACACCGGTCAGGCACATCACCTTCCACCAGGGATGTTCCTCGGATTGTACCGACGCGGCAGATGTGTTCTTGCCGTCTCTTACGCCTCTTAGTAACCAGTCCCGAAAAGACCGGCCGTGACCTTTTCTCATCCCTTATTCAGGATCGACCACCTTCAACATACTAAGATCTGACATAAACTTCGAAGGCCGCGCAATGTGTAGCTGAAGCCGTAAGGATGATACGCTTGAACTAGCCAAAATCAAGGTCGGAAGCAAGTGGGTTTAAAAATTAGTAGGGCGACGTCTCCCACACCGTCGCCCTTAGGTCACAAGTCCTCACCCCTCGTGACCAAACGTTCACCGGGGAGGTGAACATTATTAGATTATGCACAGATCGGTAAAAAAAGCAAACAACTTATCTTGTCTGTTTCGACCGCCGATCGGCGTAATTACAAATCTCTGTGAACCCAGGGATTCACCTCAGTCTCGACGCTGATTGCGCCCACTAGACAGTCGATCAGCTTGTCTCCGTCGTACAGTCTGATCGTATAGTCTCCGGTTGACACCGCGTCGCCAACTTCAGCAACAAAGCTAAGAACGATAGAGTCTTTTCCGTAATCTAGTACCTCCAAAGAACCCTCTTCGACTGCGATCTTTGGAGAAGAAATTTCGAGCCGTGGGTGGTCGAGCGTGCCAGCGCCTCCCACAAACAGCCTGAAAACCCGGCCTGCGTTCACGGGCACCGACACTTCAGAGAGCTGGCCGTTAAATCCGGCCTGAACAAAGCCAGCGCGCGCGTCGAAAGGCTCGGGATCGATCTCGAAGGCTTTGTCTTCACCGACCTCGGTCGAAATGATTCCGAGATCGAACGCTCCGCTCGTCCCACTGGCAGATCTTGCAAACAGACGGTAATCTCCTTCCGGAATTCCCTCTAGTCGAAACTCACCGTTTGCGGATCGACGGACCGATGCAATAACTGAGCCTTCGGCAAGATCCTCCGCCCAGACGACGAATTCGCCAGCGTCCGGCAAGTCACCGGTCATGCGTCCGGCGATCGTTCGGCAGCACCCCTCTTCACGCGAAAACTCGGGGTAAAGAGCCCGAATGCCGGCGACGTCGTCTGCCGAAAGAGTACGGTACGTAGTGAAAGGAATCGTGTATAGGCCGTTCCTGGCGCTTACCTCGTTCATTGAGGCTCCCAAGACATCGGAATGACCGAGCCCGAGGACGTGGCCAAGCTCGTGAACGACGGTAGACTCAAGATCGAAAGCGCCAAAAATCCCGTCTGTTGAAATCGGATGGTAAGGATTTAGCACCACATCCGCCTCGATGATCCTGCCCTTTCCGTTAAAGAAGATACGCGTGAACGCAGGACGGGAAACATTCTTTCCCGTAAACAAGATAAGATTCTCAGGAGTCTGGGCGATCGTTATCAACGAAACCCCATCCCCTTTTCTGCCGTGAGGGCTGATGGACTGGGCGTCCGACTCCTCAAGCGAGATCTCGATACCCGATGCAGAACTCCATGCCAACGCGGCTCGCTGTATCGACTCAAGCGGCTTCCAGTCGCCCCTGACGGCCGGCGAAATTTCAATCAAGGAAGAAGAAACGGAAAGTGTGATCTTCTTTGAAGCCCACTTTACAGGGGTGCCTTTGTCCGGCAACCTCTGCAGCTCATACGGAAAAGCTGACGCCGCAAGCAGCGCCAGCATCGATATCAAGACTTTGGGCAATGACTTCATACCCCACGCGAGTCCGAAAATCTATTGTTCTCCGGCCGTAAAACCGCCTCCTTTATTCCGCCCAACATTCTCGAGATCCGAGAAACCGACGATAATAAGAAGGAAAACCAAGGCTAGTGTCGCGAGAACATAAAGAAGCGCGATCTGTTCAAAGAAGATCATAGCTCCGATCACCGTCGCGACAGCAAGGCACCAGAACAGTGCGACCGTTCTTCTGCTAAATCTGTCCTTTTTCATGTTTGTAAAAAAATTCTCTGTTCTAATCGATCACCCGGACCGGAAGGTTCGCCGCAGCCGTTGGCGTGTTGTCGAGATCTCCTTCCACAGGGGTAAATCTGCGCTCTGAGCTGCCCTCCTGGGCAACATCAACTATATCATAGGGAGCCAGCATGACATCAGCAGCAGTGCCGCGTTCAATTGCTGACAGATCCGCTTTGATTACTTCTGAGTCACCTGCAACTCGCCGGATTATCCGTACGTTTCCGGCGTCTGCGCCCTTCGAAAGCCCTCCGGCTGACGCGACGGCGCGCGCAAGACTCAAACCCTCGCGAAACTCTACCCTCGACGGGTTGGCAACCCCTCCCATCAAATACACCGGTCGAGTCTGCTCGACCGTGATGATATCGCCATATTGAATTAATGGATTGGACTGCGCGTCGCCGGCCAGAAGCTTTCCAACGGTGATCGATATCCTTAGACTACGTCCTATCCTTTCGGCATTCTGAAACTCCGAAGCCTCAGCAGCTTCACAGACGGCACTGTTTTGACGTAGAACGACGATGTCACCGCTGGCGTCTGAATTCAGGCCTCCTGACAAAACGATCAGTTCTGACAACCGCACTTGCCGCAACAACTTGAACCGCTGTTGAGTCCTGACCGCTCCGAATATCACGGCGGCCAGTCTACCAGAACGATCAAGAACGGAAACGTTCACCTTAGGGGAATTGAGGAAGGTCGCGTAGGCCTTTTCTATATCCTTTTCAACTTCTTCGGTAGAACGACAAAGTGCGGCGATCGGGTTCTCTGTAAAACTGAAACCGGCGAGGAACCCTTCCGGGTTGATCCTTCCTCGCCAGTCGAATTCTGTACTGCCGACAACGTCGACATCGACGAGGTCTCCGGGATGAATGAGGTCGATGTTCGACTGCCCGAACAGACTGAGACAGAAGATCAGTACGATCGTGGATGCGGCAACGGCCGTCGAAGGAATCTTGAACAACTTCATTCCGGTACTGATGGGCCTTGAGCCTTTCTGTGCTTCTTGCGCTGAGGCCGGCTTGTGACCGTGCCGGGGACGGCGAAACCCGTGAACTCCCAGTTACATCCGTCGCACAACAGGTAATAACGGAAGGCCAATTTCATGAAGACGGGGGTCCTACGATAACCACGTCGGACTCTGCGACTTGAACATTTTGGGCACTTTTGACTAATCATCTGATACGGCCCTGACGCTTGGAAAGAGACTCAGTCGCCCCTTAGCGAAGAGATCTTCTCTCCTATCCTCCCGGCCAAAGCCTCTTTGTTTTCTTCACTCAGATGCTGTCGTGAAAGCTTATCCAAGATCTGTTCGTAAATCTCCAGGGCGGCAGTCTTGTCACCGACCTCTTCGGATGCCTCGGCCTCTTCGATCAATCCCTTGATCTGAACCCCCGAGATGAATTCCCTTACAACTTCAGCGGAATCCCGAAGAGTTGGCTCGCCCGGGTAATGTCCGATCGCCTCTTCGACAACGCTTAACGCCTTTCCGGCGGTTCGAGCCCGTTCGATCGGAGTGGCTTCCCTTCTGGCGTCTCTCATAAGCGCCTTGGATTCGATTTCGGACCATGCAAGCAAATGGCTCTTTCGAATGGATTTGATCCGGCTCCTGCCCTTTCTCATAGCGACATACCGTGGTGAATTGACATCCGTTCGCCTGAGCTCCTTTTCGGTAAGGTCAAGGTAGTCGCTGCATATTGCAAACACCTCTCGGTGACCTTCTGCGTAGTCTCCAAAAGTGTCGGCCGCCTCAGATTTTCTAAGAATATGAGCAAGCATCAAATCGTTTTCCCGGATCGAGATCTTTCTTGCAGAACGTGACTTCCTCAACTCCCGCGGGATGTTGCTCAGACTCCTATCGAGCCTTCGTTGTGCTGCCAAATAACGCCGACGAGCGCTTCTGAGCACAATCTCTCGTAAGATAACGGCTCCTATCAGCAAGAGACTGGCCGCTACTCCCGCAGTTACCCACGGGGCGTCCTCACCGCCTTCCAGAAGAATTCCCCAGATCAAAAAGAAACTGACCGACGAGACCGACCCGGTAAGCACATAGTAGCTGATGGCCGGCAGCCAAAAAGGTTGGTCGGCCCTTCTGACTCGACTTTTTCTCGTCGAGCTCCCGGAAGGTATTCTTCTCTTACTAGGTGGAGGCAATGGCGTCACTCTCCAACACTCGATCGGTACAAGAAAGCGCTTCTTCTTTCTGCCTGGTTATCGACCAGTCTTCTAGAACTCGTACTCTTCACCAACGATCAAGGTGCGAAGACTCTGAAACTTAAGCTCCTCAAGCTCGCGCGCGGTCTCCGTCCGATACATCGGCTTAAGATTTATCGCAAGAACAGGACAGTCGTCAATATCAAATTTTTCTAACTCAGATCTCAAAAGTGAAGGGGTTAAATGATGCGAGACTTCCGCGAGCTCCTTCATTCGGTTTGGAAAAGCACATTCGATCAACAATCCGTCTAACTTCTCCAAAGAGTTGACCTTGCGCCAGAAGTGATCCATTTCCGCCGTGTCACCGGTCAGGGCGATCACCGACATTCCGTCTGATATCAGAAAGCCGACAGACGGAACCTTGTGATTAACTTCGACGGCTTCAAATGAAAGGTGCCCGATCTCGAATGGCTTTGCAGGCTCGATCTCGCGATATTCCATGACAGGTCCGAACCTGTTCGTGAGTTCCGAGAACCTCGGGTAAACACGCCAGTTGAAAATGTCGTTCTCAAGGATGTTCACAACTTCAGAAGACGCGTGAACCCTTACGGGGGATTCGAGAGTATCGAACAGATCGTCGATAAACAGAGGGAGGCCCGCGATGTGATCAAGATGCGCATGGGTCAGGACCACATCTCGTATCTTGTCCTTTTCCGTTTCAGTCGTGGAATTCGCCAGACAGCCTGCATCGACCGCAACGAGATCATCGATGACGAAGCAGGTAAAGTGCTGACGGCCGGTAACGGCGAGTCCATCTATCGTGTTTGGCAAGAGTCTTAGTTTCATTGCCCGAATTGAAATGAGGTCGTCGTCGAACGCTAACGGGCACAGGTCTGAGCCCTTCCCCCATCGATGGCATATGTGACGCCCGTGATCCACGACGCCTCGTCAGATGCAAGGAAGTATATAAGATCTGCTACATCTTCCGGTTGACCAACCCGCCCTAGCGGATGCGTATCTTTAGAATGCTCGAGAAAATCGGAGTATTGGTCGTCCGACATACCACTTCGCCTGTGAAGCTCCGACACAACGACTCCTGGATTAACCGCATTGACCCGGATTCCCTCCGTCGCAAGCTCAAGAGACAGACACCGTGTCAACTGGTCGATCGCTGCTTTGGAAACACAGTATGCAAGCACATTCGGAAATGCGCGCGTTCCCGCTACGCTCGACACATTTACGATATTTCCTTTTGACTCGGCTAAATACGGAACACACAATTTTGAAAGACAGAACACCGTGCGGACATTGATGTCCATCATCTTGTCCCAGTTCTCCAGGCTGGTGCTTTCAATGCTTCCGCTGGCAATGATCCCGGCAGAGTTTACGAGCACATCGATCTTTCCGAATTCATCAACCGTCGATGAAACCAGCCTCTCGATCTGGGACTGCTCCCGGAGATCAGCAAGTTGAATTCGGATCGTGCCCTCTCCATCCGCGTAAGCGGCCTCAAGTTCGTTTAGCGCGGACTCGTTTCGACCTGTTGCAACAACGGTCGCACCAGCTTTGGCAAACTTCTGTGCAGAAGCGAGGCCGATTCCCGAACTAGCTCCCGTGATCAATGCAACCTTTCCTTTCATAGCCACTCAATAAGAGCAGGAGCGCCCGGAGCCTCTTGGAAAACAGGCTTCGGGAAGTCAAGATCCGAAAAGTTTGATGGTATAGCGTGAGGGTTGAAAGGACAACCAGCGAATGGTGTGTATCAAGCTGAAATTACAGGTGATCCGGGAAGGCAGCGCAGAAAGGCGAGCCTGCGTCAAGCCGAATCCGTCTGGGGATTTGCCGGGAATATCTTGTCGAGCGCTTCCTTGGTTTCCGCTCGTTTCCTTTTCTGCAATTCGTTGACCCAGCTAGAAACGTTCGTCACTACCCTCCGGGCAGAGTTCTTGTCAGGCTCAACAGTTTTCTGTCGCTTTACCTTTTGTGCCGAAACATCCTTCTTGCGGATGACCTTTATCTTCGATTTGTTTTTCATTTTTCTATGATTTCCCCTTGCAGGTACCAAGTATGAATAAGTTATGAATCCTGGTAATTGCGGTAGAAGGTTTCTTTATTCCCTAGTGGGATCTTCGTGATTTCCGGGCTGACGGATTCAGGGGGAACAATTTGCCGTCGTCGGATCCCGGAACTTCGCAATCTGCAAACGCTGGTTATGAGTTTCGCTTAATGCTAATGGTTGTAACGGAAATTGCCCGTCGGAAGTTCCTCGAACAACTATTTTGCCCTTGATTTGCCTTCACATCTCGTCAAGCGGCCCTGCCAACTAAGATCTTTGCCGCTGGAACACCGCTTGCTTCAACCAATGTTAATGGAGATCGTGCAAGCCATAATCATCTACCTGGCCTGTGGCTTCCCGTTCGGTGTTAACAGTTTCCTCGAGGCTGGGCCCAATGACACCAACCGTCTCTTCCGTGCATCTGCTGTCACGCTCTTCTGGTTCGCATTTCTTCCTGGACTATTACACACCTTTGTTACGTCGAGGTTAATTCGACCCGGATCGGAAGCATCCGATCGGACCGCTTTGGTCGAATCGAGAATAAGATCAGCTTCGAGAACCATCGAAGACCTGGCCGCCGAAAGCGGGTCTCCACACGGTACATACCAGATTCGCGATCTTGTAGAAAGATTCTGCGGTCTTTCGGCACTAACGCAAGAATCCTTGAGCGACAACCCAGCGATTTCTTTCCGGCTTTCTGAGATCGGAGATCACCCAGACAGCTCGCTGGCCGGTGCTGTGATCGCGCGCAACAACCGACTTGCGATCAAACGCCATCACAAAAGGGCATTCAAAGAACTCTTGAACCTATATACGGAACTTGCGAGCGGATCCGGACGTGATAGGGAGATCAGAGACGCATTTGAATCCCTCATCGAGATATCCGGGAATTATGATTTAGCACTTCCGGATCTTGAGCAACAGGAAGAATTGGATACCCTCCCGAAAATTAACCTCATGGATTGGAGGCGACGATGGAGCAGTTTTATCGATTCCAGGAGCCAGAAGAAGAGATCACCCAAAATAACAGTGGGGGCTTCGAAATAGAGAATGCAGAACGCAGGCTGAAGCGCCTTTGCAAGCTTAACGCAGACATCGAGAGTCGATCCGGTTCACATTCAAACAGATCTTCCCTTTCGACAAATCGAACACCGCACGAATATGAACGCGCTTTCTCGATCCTTGGCCTTTCAGTCGGTCTCCTGACACCCTTTTCCATCTTTCTTAAGATCATCCTTGAATCAAATCGCGTAGAACCCGCAATGGTCCTGATGTTGGCGCTGACCACGAATGCAGGAGCGATCGCCGGGTTCTTTTCCGGGAAGATAGTGGGGCGTAGTCATCGAGAGCTCGAGAAGTTCTCGTGGCCGATGATGGGCATTGCCCTGCCTTTCGTAGGAGCGACTTGGGGGATATTTGCCGGAGGCACTTCGGGTGCTTTCGCAATGTTGTTCGGGGCGATTCCGGGCGCGGTGATAGGAGCTCTGGTCGGAGCATTCGCGCTCGTAGTTTTTGGAATGGGGTTTCGCACGATTGCCGAGATCCAGGGCGATATCCGCACGGGTCAGTATCTCCCTATGGCATTCGGATTATCCCTGGTGATCGCGGCTCTCGTATTGGGCTCCTGATACGATCTGTAAATCGAACATTACAGCTGCGTTACTACTTTCTGAAATTGTTACAGAAATGTCATTAAGCTGTAACACTGTGGTAACACTCTTCCCATTATCTTCTATTCCGATGAAGAAGATACTTTTGCTTGCATTGATCTCAACCATGGCGGTATCGGCCGCCGGACAAGAGGGCAACGAGACAGACGGGCAATTCTGGAACGAAACGAAGCTTTACCTGCCGTCATTCGAGGTCACAGAAGATGACGGTTCAAAGAGGAAGGTCGCCACTCCGTTTATCATGGGGACGATCCGGATCGGCCAGAATTTTCGGCACTTCGTCAGTGAAAGAATAGGATTTGGAGTGGACATTCCGATCAATAAGAACTGGAAGTTCACGCCAAGTTACTATTACATCGCGGAACAGCCCGTACGAAATTCCCGCTCGTTCGAGCACCGACTCAGGTTTGAGGTCACCGGTGAAAAGAAGTGGAAGAACCTGTCGATCAGTGATCGCAACAGGATCGAATATCGCATTCGACATAACCGAGGGGACTCTGTTCGTTACCGGAACAAGTTCAAGGTAAAGATACCTGTCAGACACAACGACAATGAATTGTTCTCGGTCTTTGTTGCGGACGAACCTTTCTATGACTTCCGTGCCAAGGAATTCTCCCGAAATGAGTTCTCGGCCGGAGTCGAGAAGAAATTCACGCCGAAAGCCTCCGCGGAGTTCTTCTATATGCTTCAGAGCAATACCGGATCGCGGCTCAAGAGCGTGAACATCGCCGGCATCAATCTGAAGTTCACGATCGACTGATCAAGGCACCTACCGCGCGGATAGTGGTATCGCCTTTTGTTTCAGCTAGAATGGTACGCATGATCGGATAAGAGTCTCTATACGAGACATTCGGTTCACGTTCACACCATCAATGCTGGTTTTCCTCCATCTGTTCTCGTTGCTGCTTCTGGTCCTCCTTGGCTTCTATGTCTTTGTCGCCGATCCCAGAAGCAGAGCCAATCAGACATTTGCCGCGTTCATAGCGTTTCTAGCGCTTTGGACCGTCAAGGACCTTATTTTCTGGAACTTCTCTTTTGAGGAGGGCCTGCCCTCCGGATGGTGGGTAGCGACCAGCTTTGTAATTTCCCTGCTGATGCAGTTCGCCCTTGTCGTTTTCGCATGGGTGTTTCCCGGCAACGACAGCGTCCCAAAGAAAAAAGCTGCTGTGTTGTTTGCTCCCGGACTGATTCTCGTTCCGGCAGCGTTAGCCGGACTCTTGTGGGAGAGCGTTCGCTATGACGGACAGAGCTTCGCGATCTCCCTTACACCCCTGGCTTACGCTTTTGTTGTATACGTGTATGTCGTCTTTGGGTATGGCGCGGCCGTGCTCTTGGGCAAGTACCGGAATCTGAAAGGACGTCAGGAAGGTCAGCAAGTCGGAGCGATCATTTGGGCCCTGCTTATAACTGTCGTCTTGAAAACACTTGCGAACATAGCATTGCCTTATCTGGGTGACTATAGCTTATTGCCATATAGTTCGACGTTCGTGCTTCCGGGGGTCTTGATCTACGCATACGCGATCTCGAACTTCAAGCTATTTTCTCTTCAGACTGCACTGGATCAATTCCGGCTGTTCCCGATCACTTACAAGGTAGCCTTGAGTATCGCTTCGGTCGCGATACTGAGTTTCGCCATATTCCAGATACCGATCGTCTGGTGGGCATTCCGTGACGGTATGGACCTGTACGCGTGGAAAAAGTACCTTGTCTTCAGTGTGATCTCGGCGCTGGTTCCCAATCTACTGTTGGTGCTTTTGATCGTGAGATCGATCTCAAGGCCTCTCCAGAGGCTTACCGTCGCCGCGGTACGAGTGACCGATGGTGAGTACGGCACGGAAGCTGATCTGCGGAAAAGCAACGATGAGATAGGCCTGCTCGCCCAGTCTTTCAATGAAATGAGCAGGAAAATGCTGTCGGACATTGAAGAACTAAGAAAACTTAACGAACAGCTTATCCGCACCGAGAAACTTGCCGCCCTTGGCACACTGTCCGCCGGTGTCGCCCACGAGGTAAACAATCCGCTCGCTTCAATTTCTTCGCTGATCCAGATGATCGAGCGAAACGGCGGCGTGGATGAATCGATCTCTGAAAAGCTCGCGCTAATCCAGACCCAGATCTCGAGGATCAAGAGCGTCACCAAGGACATGATGGACTTTGCACGCGCGAGACCGGCCGCGCGGACCGCGGTCGATCTGAACGAAGTGATCAACACGAGCCTTCGGCTGGCAGGTTTTGATAAGCAGTTTCAGAAGCTGGAGCTTTCGACCGAACTCGATCCGAATCTTCCAGCAGTCCTAGCGGATTCGGACCAGCTTCAACAGGTGTTCCTTAATCTGTTTCTGAACGCTCGCGACGCGATGCCATCAGGAGGAAGGCTTACTGTCAGGACGGTGCAGGACGGTGGAAGCGTTGGCGTAACGATTGCTGATACAGGACCAGGCATAGGAAAGGAAGACCTAAAGAAAGTGTTTGACCCTTTCTTTACGACGAAATCGTCTGGCAAAGGAACGGGACTTGGTCTTGCGGTCTGCTACGGCATTATCACCGCTCATGGAGGAAGCCTCGAGCCGGAAAGCACTTCCGATGGCACGCAGTTCACTATCAAGCTACCAGTCTAGGGCCTCATACGCTTTTTCCGATTCTTGACATCTTTTTGAATTCGTAGCACTTTATCGGAGCACTTCTTTCAATTAGCTCAAAACCAGAGGGAATCAGAGATGAAGAGATACCTTTGTATTCTTTCCGTGGTACTGCTGTCTTTTTCAGCGACCGCGGCACAAAGCATGAGAACAGCCTTCGTAGGCGCGAGGATCATCCCGATCGTCGGCGAGCCTATCGAGAACGGGTACCTGCTTGTTCACAATGGAAAGATCGTTGAAACAGGGGATGCGACCGACCGTGTATTCACTGCGGATACGGTCCTGGTTGACGTCAGGGGAAAGGTGATTATGCCAGGGCTTGTGGACACGCACAGCCACATCGGCGAGGTGGCCGGCGCCGACGGATCGGAACCGATACAGCCTGAAGTACGGACGCTCGATTCGATTAACGCACGGTCCGCCAGCCTCCAGAGAGCTCAGGCGGGCGGAATTACCGTCGCTAACATTATGCCCGGTTCGGGACATCTCGACAGCGGGCAGACGCTTTACGTCAAGCTTCGCGACGGCGCGGTCAAGATCGACGACATTCTGATCTACGATTCGGACGGAAGATACATGGGAGGGATCAAGTTCGCCAACGGAACGAACAGTATCAGATCGTCTGGCAAGTGGCCTGGCACGCGTGCGAAGTCCGCCGCGCTTGTGCGTGAGCAGTTCATTAAAGCACAGGAATACAAAGCGAAGATCGAGAAAGCGGACGGCGACGAGTCAAATTTGCCCGCCCGTGACCTTGCGATGGAGACGCTCGTTGAGGTTCTGGACGGAAAGAGGGTGATCCATCACCATACCCATCGCCACGACGACATACTCACAGTGCTCAGACTTCAGAAGGAGTTCGGATTCCGCCTCGTGCTTCAGCACGTTTCGGAAGCCTGGAAAGTGGCGGATGAGATCGCGGCCGCCGGGGTTCCTTCTTCGATCATCCTGGTTGACTCCCCAGGCGGCAAGCTTGAAACCACCGATATCAAATGGGAAAACGGGGCCGCCCTGGAAAAGGCAGGCGCAGTCGTTGGTTTTCACACAGACGATTACATCACCGATTCAAGGTTGTTCTTCAGGCAAGCCGGCTTTGCTGTGCGAGCAGGAATGTCGCGAGACGCCGCACTTTACGGCCTTACGATGGCGGGTGCAAAGATGCTCGACCTGGAAGATCGAGTCGGGTCGCTCGAGAAAGGAAAGGATGCCGATTTCATCATTCTCTCGGGCGATCCCTTGAGCGTTTACACAAACGTCCTCGAGACCTGGGTAGACGGCAAGAAGGTATTTGACCGGAGCGATCCGGACGATTATCTGCTTGCGGTCGGCGGTTACGGCGCAGGCAATGACAGGATCATCCACATCGATTGCTTCGACGGTGATATAGGGGGGCAGCATGAATAGTAAGCGGTTCAGAGTTCATAGTTCGAAGTGCAATGCGCTGTTCCTTGTGATCGGCCTGATCGCATTTGTGTCCTCGTCAGCGATCGCGCAGGTCGCCGTCCGCGGTGAGAAGATCTACACGATGGAGGGCGGAGTCATAAACAACGGCGTGATCTTGACTAACAATGGGAGGATCGAAGCTGTCGGACCGGCTTCCAGCGTCAGAATTCCATCAAACTACAAGGTGGTTGCCGCAAAGGTCGTCACTCCGGGGTTGATCGATGCGCATACCGTCATCGGCCTCGCCGGTTATCTGAATCAGCCTCACGACCAGATGCAGGTCGAAGAATCATCCCCGATGCAGCCCGATCTTCGTGCGATCGACGCCTACAACGCGCGCGAAGAACTGGTGAAATGGGTCAGAGGTTTCGGTGTAACAACGATACATACAGGGCACGCCCCGGCAGCGCTGATCTCCGGACAAACGATGATCGCCAAGACCGTCGGCGACAACGTAGATGAAGCGACCGTCGTTCCGGCGGCGATGATATCGGTTACTATCGGCCAGCGTTCGATGAACAGTGGCGGGAAGCCTCCCGGTACGAGTGCCAAGCAGGCCGCGATGCTTCGCGAGATGCTAATAAAAGCGTCGAACTACGGGAAAAAGGAAGATGCTCCGCGTGATCTGAAGCTTGAGATGATGAAAAAGGTCATCGACAGGGAAATACCGCTTTTGGTCACGGCGCACAGATCTGTGGATATTATGACGGCTCTCCGGATCGCTGAAGAGTTTAACATCGAGATCGTTCTGGATGGCGCTTCGGACGCCCATATGCTTCTGAGCGAGATCAAAGCTTCCGGATTTCCGGTCATTCTTCATCCGACGATGTACCGGGCGGGAGGAGAAACGGAAAACCTGTCGATGGAAACGGCAAAGAAACTCAGGGAGGCCGGGATCCCTTTCGCTTTGCAGAGCGGCTACGAGACGTATGTTCCGAAGACACGAGTCGTCCTGTTCGAGGCTGGACAGCTCGTGGCCTACGGACTTTCATTCGAGCAGGCACTCGCGACGGTCACTATCGACGCCGCTAGAATAATCGGCATGGATGAACGGATAGGATCGATCAAGGTCGGCAAGGAAGCCGATATTGCAATGTACGACGGTGACCCTTTCGAGTACGTGACGCATTGCACCGGGACGATGATCGGCGGTGTCATGGTCAGCGAATCAGTAAACTAATAACAATTTAGAGGGCCGCAGAACAAGGGTGAACTTCACCCTTCCCCTGACGGCCCCTACCTTTGGACACGATGATGAGAAATGCCTTTATCGCGATGTTTCTGGTTGCCCTTTCGTCATTTTTGGTGGCCCAGGACAAGAAGCCGGCTCCCTCGAGCGGCGCTGATGATCTGCCCGATCCGATTGTCACAAAGCATTCTGTGCGAGTTGGAGGCCAGACCCTCGCGTATTCGGTAACGACCGGTTACATGCCAATACGAAATGGCGAAGGCAAGCTGGAAGCCCGCGTCTTTTATATGGCCTACACCAAAGACGGGTCAGACGCGGCAAGGCCGTTGATGTTCTCATTCAACGGAGGACCTGGTTCATCTTCTGTCTGGCTCCACCTCGGAGCACTCGGACCGAAGAGGGTCAAGATGCTGCCGAACGGCTTTATGCCTCCGCCGCCGTACGATCTTGTCGACAACGAGCACACCTGGCTGACCGAAACAGACCTTGTGTTCATTGATCCGGTGGGTACGGGATTCAGCCGTGCGGAGGATCCCAAGGAACAAAAGTTCTTTTCACTTAACGGCGATATCGCTTCTGTCGGGGAGTTCATACGGCTCTACCTCGTCAGGAACGATCGATGGCGGTCGCCGCTATATCTCGTCGGCGAGAGCTACGGCACGACAAGAGCAAGCGGGCTCTCGGGATATCTGATCGACCGGGGGATCGCTTTCAACGGGGTTCTGCTGGTTTCCTCGGTGATGAACTTCCAAACGCTTCGATTCGCCGACGGGAACGATCTTCCGCTTGTGCTGATCCTGCCTTCGTACACCGCTACGGCGTGGTATCACAAGCAGTTGGCGCCCGAACTGCAATCCAGGTCTCTAACGGAACTGCTCCGCGAATCCGAGTCGTTCGCGATGAACGAGCTCGCGCCGGGACTCCTCAAGGCTTCAAATCTTACCGCCTCGGAAAGAAATGCGTTAGTCGGGAAACTCAGCCGGTACACGGGTCTGAGCGCTCAGTTCATCGACAGGAACAATATGCGTATCGAGCTCGGTGAGTTCATGAAAGAACTGCTGAGGGATGAAAAGAAGAGTGTGGGCCGGCTCGACAGCCGGTTTACGGGAATTGACAAGGAACCTGCCGGCGACGGAACAGACTTTGACCCTTCAATGACCGCGATCCGTCCTCCCTACACGGCAACGCTCAACGACTACGTTCGCCGGGAACTTGGGTTCAAGAGCGATCTTGAGTACTACATTCTGGGCGGGGGCGTGGGCCGTTGGGACTGGAACGTTAACAACGGTTATGCAGACACCAGCGGGGCACTCCGAATCGCGATGCAGAAGAACCCGTTCATGCAGGTGTTTATCGCTTCCGGTTACTACGATATGGCGACTCCGTATTTTGCAACTGAATATACGATCGCAAATATGAATCTCGCGCCTGAACTGCGTTCGAACATCATAACCCGGTACTACGAGGCCGGTCATATGATGTATATCGAGGAGAACTCTCTAAGGGTATTGAAACAGGATGCCGCTGCGTTCATAAACGGCTCGGGGCGTCAGTGTTCGGTCTTTCCGGATACAAGGTCGACGGCGTGGCGCAGTATCGGTCTTATCACCTCAAAGGTCTCAGCTACGCCCTTTTCCGAACCTGGAAGATTGATTATCAGCGTTCCGTTTCTGACCCCGGCCGTACCGCGTGAAAGCATCGCCGTGGGCGTTATCTTGAATGATTCCGCCCGGATGGCTTCCGCAATCCCGGGCGCCTCTTTTTGAATGATCGAGTGCGTCGCTTCCGGAGTGTTGTCCCTTTCAGCCAGGCCGGTCCCGCCGGTAGTGATGATCAGATTCACGTCTTCCCTTTCCGCAAGCGCATAAAGAGCGTTTCTGAGGTTGTCGTAGTCATCATTTACGATCTGCCTTTCAACTATCAGCGCACCGAAGTCGGAAAGAAGATCCGCGAGCCTTTTGCCTGAAAGGTCGTTCTCTGTGGTCCGAGTATCGCTGACGGTCACTACCGCGGCGATTATGTTTCCGTCAGTTCCCATATCGGTACTTTTCCTTTAACCAGCACCGGTTCATAACCACAAGAAGGCCTGCCTTTTCAGCCTTTTCGGCAGCTTCGTGGTCAATCACCCCTTCTTGCAGCCAGACTGCCTTGGCACCCTTTGCTATGGCGTCGTCTACTGCTTCGCCGGCCATATCGGATCTGCGGAACACGTTCACGAGATCAACAGCCTCTGGGACCCTTGAAAGATGTTCAAAGGACTTCTCCCCAAAGACCTCGACTTCGTTCGGATTCACCGCGATAACCTTGTATCCCGACTCTTTCATAAATGCTGCGACTCCGTTCGAGGGCCTGCGCGGATCTGATGACAGGCCTACGACGGCGATCGTCCTGCATTCGTCAAGGATCTTTTTAATCGTCTCAGGTTCATTCATTGGTTGAATCGTAGCATCTGCAAGAGTTTAGCCACAGATGAAGGAGATGAACACCGGATGTTGACCGGGATTGAGGCCCTTTTCAGCCCGGGCGTCGTATCCTGCCTATCTTGTCCATCCTGTTTCATTTCCCCTAGGCCACCGTCGCTTCGAGTTCCTCGAGCCGATTGATCTTCCGAACATACACAATGCTTGCGACCACTCCTGCGACGACCAGTCCCATCCCCAAAAGAGACCAGACCGTCTGAGCCTCGCCGTAGTACAGCCAGCCGATTGCGATTCCGTACACCAGTCCCGTGTAAACGATGATCGCAACGCTGGCCGCTCTTTCCCGGCTGAAAGCGTTCGTGAGAAACACCTGGCCCAGCTGTGAAAAGACACCGATCATGAGCAGATTGAACCAGTCCCATCCCACGGGCGTATGCCACGCGAACGGGATCGACACCGCTCCCGCGATCACTCCGATCACCTGAAAATAGAGGATCACTGTCAGAGGATGCTCAATATCCCGCAGGCTCCTAACGATGTTGTATGCGGCTCCCGAACCTGCGGCCGAAAGGATGCCCAATCCGACAAACAAAAAGGACACCCGCGCGTCTACCTGGCCGATGAACAGAACTCCTGAAAATGCGATCGCGTAGAAAACCCACTGAAACGGCTTCACGCCTTCTTTCAGGAAAAAGATCGCGATAACTGCAGTAAATATAGGCGACAGGTATTGGATGACCATCGCGGTGGCGAGCGGGATATTCTGCAGGGTCACAAAGAAGAGAGCAAGTGCCAGGGTGCCGATCAAACCCCTCAGCACGAGAGGGACCTTGTGCGTTCCTGTCAAAGATTCACCCGCAACCTTCAACCCGTAGACACAGAAGGCTCCTGCAACAAGACATCGAAAAAACACCACCTCCATTACGGGCAGGTGCGACACCTCTTTCACGAACACATTTGCCAGTGCAAAAGAGAGAGTCGACAGGAACATCTGCGCAGCTCCGTGCGCCAGAAGTTTAGATTTTCCAGTGGTTTTCGAAGTCAATATCTTGGTCTTGAAGGACTTTTCTTCGGCAAGATTTTAGCACTCGGTGAGCAGTAGTTGGCAACTGCTTCCGCAAATTGCTGTCGCTTTTTACGACCTACGTTTCAGAATTGAGATATTGTGTAGGAGTTCGGAAGCCGTTCGCTTGGATCATCTGTCGTAAAGGAGACCCCAAATGGAAAACACGATCAGCTACTTCCTTAAGGCAGATGGATTGGACGGCGAGGTAAAAATACCCGGCGTACCAGGACTTGCCGGTGCGGTCGAATTGCTCTTCTTCAATACCGTTCGATCAAAAGAACACGGGGCAGGAGGAGTACCGGGTACTTCCCGGAGGCAATATTTACACTACGAGGGGATATTCGAGGTCACCCCTTCAAAGTCGCTGCATGAGATCACCGATCATCTGTCACGAGGAACCGTTTTTTCACAACTCCGCGTTTACGTGGTCAACAGAGTGGGTGTGGCAGGATTCGGACACACCGTGATGTACTCGTTTGAGAACTCATTGTTTGTATCGATGCGGATGAGCAAAGGGGACAATAGTTCCGATATCCGATTTGCCGTTGCTTTTAAGTTCGATGACATGAAGATCGGACATGGCCTGATGTCGGATCTTCTCACGAGTAAATGATCCTTCAATCTAAATTCTGTATATCGAGAAGGGCCGCCAAGGCAGTGTGGATCTGTTGTCTTTTATACGCTCCTTCTGGCCGACTGACTAATTGGACGACTTAACCCCCCAAGTGCCGATGCAATGACGATAGGCAAATCTGCAGAGAAACTTTCTGGCAGAACATAGAACTGCCGGCCACGTAAGAATCGAAGTGATTGGGGGACACTTGAACAAGGAAACACTATGGAGAATCTTGAGTATTACGTGTTCTGTCCAGAGATCGGCGGGAAGGAAAACGTCGGTATTTTCACGGGTGGATCTTCAGTCGGCGCGGTGATGTTTCTCCCGGATGGTAAACCTCTGCGCTCTAAAGCCTACCTTGCGATGCACGGGACTCGCGCTCCTTCCTCAATGCAGTTTTCTGTTTCAGACGGCCAGGCAGCGACTCGCTGCATGATGCTTGTCGAAAGCGGACTCGTAGTCCCGAGGGTCGAGATCCTTGTCGTACTCCGTGATGGGGCGAGGGCAAAATCAGATATCTCTGCCTTTGAACTGAAGAACGTGGTCTTCTCCGATTTCACTACTGAGATATCACCTAGAAGCGTGGATCGATATGTGACGCGCTTCAGCTACCAGTCTATAAAGATCAAAATGAATATAGGGCAAACCCACGGCTAAGCGGGAGTTTCGAGTTCCAGGTTTCAACTTCCAAGTTTCGGGTTCCAAGTTCCGAGTTCCAAGATCCGAGTTCCAAGTTCCAAGTTCCGAATTGTGAGTTGTGAGTGTTGAGCTCCGAGTTCCGGATTCATTGATCCCTGATCCCTGATCCCTGATACATCTCTTCCGTCTCCTTTCTTCCTTCTTCAGACTCCTTGCAGTTATACTTCCCATCACTTTTCCCAGATGATCGACGAAGAAGACATTCAGATCTGCCTCGGGTCTCACGAGCCCCTCGAGAGCCGCGACGGCGCTGTTCTGCCCCCGGTTTCACAGGCTTCGTTCTTCAGAAAGAGGTCTGCGAAAGAGCTCTTTGAAGCGTTGCAGGACGAGGATCGGGAGTTTGTTTATTCGCGAGGAACAAACCCTACCGTAAGAGTTCTTGAAACCCGCCTTGCAGCACTCGAAAGAGGCGAGGCCTGCAAATGTTTCGCTTCAGGAATGGCCGCGATCAGTTCCGTACTCGCGTCGCTTCTGAGTTCCGGCGACCACGTGCTGTTTATCAACAATATTTACGGACCCACCCTTCAGCTTGCTTCAATGCTTGAAGATTTCGGAATCCGCCATACCGCGATCCAGGGTGAAGACGTGACTGATTTCGAAAAGTTCATAGAGCCTGAAACTAAACTCATATATTTCGAAAGCCCCGGATCGATGACCTTTCGCCTGGCTCCGGTCAGCGAGATAGCGCGGGTTGGCAAAAAACGCGGGATACTGACCTGCATCGACAATACCGTCTGTACACCCTTGTTTCAGAAGCCTCTTACTATGGGGATCGACATATCGGTCCACTCTCTCACGAAGTACGTGGGCGGGCATAGTGATGCCGTCGGCGGTGCCGTGATCGCAAGCTGCGAGATCCTGAAGAAGATCTTTTACCGCGGCTACATGCTTCTTGGAGGTGCTCTTGCCCCACAGAACGCCTGGCTGTTTCTGCGAGGGCTGATGACGATGCCCAACCGCGTTCTCCAGCACCAGAAGGATGCATTGGAAGTGGCTGAATACCTGGAAACCCATCCGAGGGTCGTCGAAGTACTTCATCCGCTTCTTTTTTACAAGGAAGAAACGGACTTTGGTTACACAGGGCTTTTTTCCGCTGTTATCGATGTGGACAGTTTTGAGGAGCTGTGTGCAGTCGTCGATCGGCTCGAGCTGTTCGGAAAGGCCGTCAGCTGGGGAGGGGCAGAGAGTCTTGTGATCCCGGCATTCGGTTTTGACGATAGACACAGGCCGCCAGGAATCCCGGAAAACCTCGTGCGATTCTCGATAGGGCTCGAAGGCGCTTCTGCGCTCATCAAAGACCTCTCAAACGCTCTCGAGAAACGGTAAGTTGAATGGAACGATCTGAACCCGGCATCGCCGAATCCTGTTTGCCGGTACTCGCGCTTTTTCTTGCATTGCTCTCCGGTGTCCTGACTTCGGGCTTCAGCGATGCTCTTCTCATCTCTTCCCTGCTTTTCGCAGCATTGGTCGCAGGTGCCATCGCCTTTCGGCACGGATACGGCTGGAACGATGTTCAGGCTGAGACAGGCAAAAAACTCGCTTCAGCACTTCCCGCGATCTTCATCCTTCTTGCGATCGGAATCCTAATCGGAAGCTGGATGTTCTCTGGCACGATTCCCGCGCTTGTCTATTACGGCATCGAGCTCATCAGTCCCCGCTTCATCGTGCTGACTGCGTTTCTGGCAACAGCCGCGATGTCCCTAGCCTCGGGAACGTCCTGGGGATCCGCCGGAACGATCGGTGTGGCGTTAATGGCTACCGCAGCTGCTCTCGAGGCTCCGCTCGCTATGACGGCCGGTGCAGTCGTCTCAGGAGCCTATTTCGGCGACAAAATGTCTCCCATCTCTGATTCGACCAACATAAGCGCTATCGGTGCGGGAGCGGATCTTTACGACCATATTGCGGGAATGGTCTACACCGCTCTTCCCTCTTTCGTCGTTGCTCTTCTGATCTATCTGGTCGCCGGACTTTCCGGAAGTTTCGGTACAGGTGCTGAAATACCAGGCGAGGCAAGACAGGTTCAGAAGAACATAGCGGCTTCGTTCGATCTTGGAATTCTCGCTTTCTTACCGCCGGCTATCGCAATAGCAGGGATGGTAAGGCGCTATCCCGCCGCACTTGTGATCTTTGCATCTTCGATCGTTGCTCTCGCGGTCGGAGTGTTCGCTAACGGATTCGCTCCGCCGGATGCGCTAAAGGCTGCTATTACCGGATTCAGCGTGGAAATGATCGGCGGAAACGCGGTCTCGATCAGTGACTCGACGCGATCACTTCTGAACAGGGGCGGTATGGCCTCGATGGCGTTCACACTTTTGTTCATTATTTCCGCTTTCCTGATGGCGGCAGCGATGGAAGTTTCGGGCGCGCTAAGCCGTTTGCTGAATGCACTTCTATCGCGTGCGAGGTCCGTGTTTACGCTTATCGCGGCAACGATGGGATCCGGGGCGACTTTGATCTCGATGACCAGTCACGGAGGGGTAACTGCCTTGATCGTAGGCAATCTCTTCAGAAAGCCGTTCGACGATATGCAGCTATCGAGAAGAAACCTCTCGCGCTCGATCGAGGACTCGGTAACGATCGTCGAGCCGCTTTTGCCGTGGACTGTTTCGGCGGTATTCATGGCGACAACGCTGGGAGTCCCGACGGTTGAGTACGCACCCTGGGCGTTCTTCTGCTTTACCGGTGCGTTGTTCTCGTTGGGTATTGCTTTTGTGTACAGGTGGACGGGATTCGGGATCAGGGAACAGGTTTCAAGGAACAAGGATCTGGGACCGGTCACTAAGTACCCGGAGCGCTAGAAACGGGCCCGCTGTGTCGCCCACCTATCCTTCTAGAGCCGCGCTTGCGCTGCCCAAGCGGGGCGAAGCCTCGCTAGGACTGCGGTGATCCTTGCTTTACCGCAATACTCTTCATTGTTAGAAGTGGCTTGCCGAGAAGTCGAATCTCCTTTTTTCTAAACTCAATTCGCGCAGTTCCCCAACATTGTTCGGTAATCAACTTTCCCGAGTCGTCATTGACCGCAAACACTAGATCCGATCAGGGTAGGGCTCGTGATTTGCCCCGGCAGCGCGAAGCGCTGTGCAAAACTGGCTTGGAGAGCTCGTGGCACGTTGGGTTGATCTCGTGCGGTCAGATGTGTTTCCGCACAGCCTCCTTCAGAACCGGCAGGACTTCCGCTTCGAACCAGGGATTCTTTCTCATCCAGATATTATTGCGGGGGCTCGGATGCGGCAACGGCAGATACCCCGGAAGAAAGTCGCGAAATCGCATCACGTTCTCGGTAAGAGTGTGTTCCGCTTTGTCACTAAGATAGTACGCTTGCGAATAACCGCCGACCAGCAAGGTCATTTGCGGGCTGACAAACTCTCCAAATATCTTCGGATGCCAGAGCGGGGCGCACTCGGGCCTTGGCGGAAGATCTCCGCTCTTTCCTTTTCCGGGATAGCAGAGTCCCATAGGGACGATTGCGAAATTGTCGGGGTCGTAGAACTCCTTCCTGCTTACGCCCAGCCATTCACGAAGCCGGTCTCCCGATGGATCGTCCCAGGGAACACCGGATTCGTGCACCTTTCTGCCGGGCGCCTGGCCTATGATCGCGATCTTCGATCTGCGGGAGAATGAGATCACGGGACGTGGTCCGTGAGGAAGGTGTTCCTCGCAGACGTTGCAGGACCGTATCTCTTTCAGGATCTGGGTTTTCATAGGAATCAGTCAAAATAGAAGCCCGGGCGATGGTTCTCCATCGCCACGGGCGGCTTTTAATGACGGAAAGTGTTCAAGCCTTGAAATACTGCTCTTTGACGATCTTACCGTCTTTCCAGACCGAACGTATGATTTCGTGCCATAGTACCTTGCTTCCGTCCTTCATGTCGAAATCGAAGGTAAACTCAGCATACGTCGTATTGCCGTTTACAGCTGAATTGTGATAGGTGATGCCATTCACATTCTGTATACCTGATGTGAAGTCCTGCATCTTCCTTACCATCTCATCTCTCCCGTTTGTCTGCACTCCTATAAAGTCGTCGGTCTCCGCATTCTCCGCAAAGAACAGCTCCGCGGCTTCGACAACCTGTCCTTGTTTCGTCAAATCGATCTTTCTTTCCAATAGTTCGTTCAAATTCATGATTTCCTTTGATCCGGCCGGCCAGCTCGCTGTTCTTCGGCTCATCCACCCGGTATCAGTCCTCCTTTCTTTTCTCTGTATGCCGACTGCTTTCGGCCCGAAGGCGCTAAACGCTTCCGGACAGAAGGCTGAGCGACTGGATCTAACTCCCGGTCGTGTATGCCGCCCCACTCACGAGACTATGCGGTCCGACTCTCCATGTAAATGCCCAAACGTTCATATTTTTTGCTCGATCGTTCAGTATGCTTTACTATCTGAATAAATATACTTTAGACTTGCGGCTATGGATGTATTAAGCGACATTCTCCGGAGCGTGCACATTCAGGGCAGTCTCTACTTTCGGACGGCGTTCAACGCACCTTGGGGCGTGTCTGTTCCACGCTACAGCAATGTTTCCCGATATCACCTCGTAACCCGCGGTTCGTGCTGGGCCACTGTCGAGGGACACGACGAAAAGATCAAACTGGAAAAGGGAGATCTGATCTTTGTAACCAACGGTGCGTCGCACGATCTGTTCTGCGGCGCCAGCGATCCACCATTTCTGCCGGTGGATGCGGTGGTTCAGGAGTCGGGATTCGACGGAACGGGTGCGCTTGTATGGGGTGGCGACAAGGATGGCGAGACGACCGCTCTGGTATGCGGCCATTTTGAGTTCGATCACGAACGCGGGAAGATGCTGCTCAGCGAGCTTCCACCGTATATCCACATTCCGAACACGGAGATAATGCACTACAAGTGGCTTGAGGAGGCGATGCGATTCATTACCCACGAGGCCTTCGAACGGGAGCCCGGCAGCGAAGCCGTTATCAACAGGCTGGCGGAGATCATCTTCATACAGTCGATCAGAACTTATGCGAAACGCTCTTCGGACGCTTCCAGGTTGTTTTCTGCACTGCGGGACGAGCAGCTTGGGCGAGTCTTCGAGGCGATACACGAGGCGCCGGAAGAGAACTGGACGGTGGAATCAATGGCAAAGGCAGGAGGAATGTCGCGAACAGCGATTTCCCAGAGGATGAATGAGGTGCTTTCTGTCACGCCGATGGCCTACCTTACGCAGTGGAGGATGGAACTGGCACACGAGGCACTGCTTTCAACGCGCGAAGGCATTCCCGAGATAGCTGAGTCGGTGGGGTACCAGTCTCTTTCCGCCTTCACAAGGGCCTTCAAGAAGCACTTCGGCAGAGGACCGGGGGAGGTCCGTCGAAAGGGGCCGGCCGGATGATCTTATCGTCTCGGCAACTCCGAAACATGCGCTATCTTGCCCTTCAGTCCTCACATGCCGAATCAAAAAACGATTGCGGGTTCGTTAAGAGGTTTAAAGCGCATACCTCGAATACTTCGAAGCCTGTTCACGAGAGCGTGGGGTCGTAGCCCCGCCAAACTGTAGTCCCATTTTTACGACAAAGCCACAGCGCTTCGTTTCGACTGGCTGAACTAAATAGCGCCTCGAATCTACTTTTGACTCTTCACTTTTGATTTCTTGCCTGATCCGGCGTGGATGTCCTGCAGGCTTCTTACCTCAACACCGTTCTCACGCGTCTTAGTCGCGATCGCCTCGATCAGCGCCTCTGCTCCTGTGATCGTAGTAACGGCCGGCACATCGTACTGAAGAGCGGCCTTGCGGATCGCCTGCTCGTCGTAATGCGAGGTCCTCCCAAGAGGCGTGTTAATGATCAAGGCTATGTCGCCGCGCTTGATGTGATCGGCGATATTCGGCCTGCCTTCGTTAACCTTGAACACGGTCTCGCAATCAAGCCCGACCTCGCGAAGCCTGTTTGCGGTTCCGTAAGTAGCGATCAGGTCAAATCCCATTCTCGCCAGACGCCTCGCCAGGACCACCGCCTGTCCCTTGTCGTCGTCGTTGACCGAGATAAATGCCTTGCCGGTTTTCGGAAGCGTCAGAAACGCTCCTTCCATCGCTTTTCCATACGCCTCGCCGAATGTCTCCCCGACTCCCATCACCTCTCCGGTCGAGTGCATCTCCGGACCCAGGATCGGATCCACCCCAGAAAACTTTTTGAATGGAAAGACAGGTGACTTAACAAAGATCTTTGGCACTTCGAGCCGTTCCGGCAATCCAAAGTCCGTAAGCTTGTTGGCGCCGGCCATTATCAATGAGGCGTATTTCGCAAGCGGAACACCGGTCGCTTTTGATACGAACGGAACCGTTCGTGAAGCCCTCGGATTGACCTCGATCACGTAAACGCGATCATCCTTAATCGCGTATTGAATGTTCATAAGGCCTTTAACCTTAAGCGCTTCTGCCAGGCTCTTTGTGTAGTGGCAGATCGTTTCCAGGTGCTCTTCAGCGATCTTCTGGGGAGGAAGCACCGATGATGAATCGCCAGAGTGAATTCCGGCCTCTTCAATATGTTCCTGGATCCCCGCAACGACACAGCCCGTTTCATCCGCCAGCGCATCAACGTCGATCTCAACGGCGCGCTCGAGAAACTTATCGATCAGGATCGGCTTTTCCGGTGAGGCATCGACAGCAGATCGCATATAGTCGTCCAGGGCGGCGCTGTCATAGACGGTAGCCATTGCACGGCCACCCAGCACAAAGCTCGGCCGAACGATCACCGGATAGCCGATCTCCTCTGCGATCGCACTTGCCTCCTCGAACGAGGTCGCCGTTCCGTTTGCCGGCTGAGGGATGTTCAGATCCGCTAGGAGCGCACTGAACCGTTTCCTGTCTTCCGCCAGATCGATCGAATCGGGCGACGTTCCGATGATCGGAACCTGTTCTTCGTGAAGCCTCGTCGAGAGGTTTAGAGGTGTTTGTCCTCCAAACTGGACTATCACACCTTCAGGCTTCTCCAGATCGACGATGTTCATCACGTCTTCGAACGTGAGTGGTTCAAAGTAGAGACGGTCCGAGGTGTCATAGTCGGTCGAAACGGTCTCAGGATTGCAATTGACCATAATCGTCTCAAAATCCGCATCGGAGAGCGCGAAACTTGCGTGACAGCAGCAGTAATCGAACTCGATCCCCTGGCCGATCCTGTTCGGACCCGAACCGAGGATCATTATCTTCCTGCGATCTGTCGGTTCGGACTCACATTCCTCTTCGTAGGTCGAATAGAGATAAGGCGTGTGCGATTCGAACTCCGCACCGCAGGTATCTACGCGCTTGTAAACAGGCACGATACCGAGGTTCTTTCTGCGTTCGCGAACATCGCGTTCGCGCTTCCCTGTCAGAAATGCGATCCTTCGGTCGGAAAGCGCGTATTCCTTTGCGTACCTCACGGTTTCGGTGGGTACGTCGTTCAATCGGCGGTCTTCGATGCGGTCCTGAAGCCGCATTACCTCAACGAGCTGATCAAGAAACCAGGGATCGATCTTTGTGAACCTGTGAACCTCTTCGATCGAGTAGCCGTGCTGAAGCGCGTAAGTGATGTACGAGAATCTTTGTGAATTCGGCCTTGCAAGCTTTTGCTGGAGCACGTGGTCCGGAACGCCCTGGAGCCGCAAAGGCTTCACAGCTTCAAGCGAACGCAGGCCTTTGAACAGCGATTCCTTAAAGGTCCGCCCGATCGCCATCACCTCGCCAACGGATTTCATTTGGGTTCCCAAAACGTCCTCGGTGCCCGGGAACTTCTCAAATGCCCATTTCGGGATCTTTGTCACTACATAATCGATGGTGGGCTCAAAAGATGCAGGCGTTTTCTTCGTGATGTCGTTGGGGATCTCGTCCAGCGTATAGCCGACTGCGAGCTTTGCCGCGATCTTCGCGATCGGGAATCCGGTAGCCTTCGACGCGAGGGCAGACGAACGGGAAACGCGCGGATTCATCTCGATAATCCGTATCTCGCCGTTTTCCGGATTGACTGCGAACTGTATGTTCGAACCGCCGGTCTCGACGCCGACCTTCCGAATGCAGGCGATCGACATGTCGCGCAGCTTCTGGTATTCGACATCGGTCAGCGTCTGCGCAGGAGCCACGGTAATGGAATCACCCGTGTGAACCCCCATCGGGTCAAAGTTCTCGATCGAGCAGATAATGACGACGTTGTCATTCAGATCGCGCATCACCTCAAGCTCGAATTCTTTCCAGCCGAGTATCGATTCTTCGATAAGGACCTGCGTGACGGGGCTTGCTGAAAGCCCGCGCTCCACGATCTCTTCAAATTCCTCGGGGTTATAGGCGGTCCCGCCGCCTGTTCCGCCGAGCGTATATGCAGGTCTGATGATCGCCGGATAGCCCGTTTCCTTGACTATCTCCTGGGCCTCTTCCCAGCTATGGGCAAAGTCGCCCTTCGGCATCAGAATGCCGATCTCGTCCATAGCGTTCTTGAACAGCTCGCGGTCCTCTCCGACACGGATGGACTCGACATTTGCTCCTATCAGCTGAACCCCGTTCTCTTTCAGAACCCCTTTTTCATAAAGTTCGACAGAAAGGTTCAATCCCGTCTGACCGCCGACGGTCGGCAGTAGCGCATCGGGTTTTTCCTTTTCGATGATAGCGGTGACGGATTCAACCGTGAGCGGCTCGATATAGGTCTTATCGGCCATTTCGGGATCGGTCATTATCGTCGCGGGATTCGAGTTGACCAGTACAACCTCGAATCCTTCTTGACGAAGCGCCCGACAGGCCTGCGTGCCCGAATAATCGAACTCGCACGCTTGTCCGATCACAATTGGTCCTGATCCTATGATCAGGATCTTCTTGATGTCAGTTCTTTTTGGCATTTCAGAGAGATGTCTTTCGGATTTTAAGGATTATATCCGATGCCCTCTGATAGGGTAAGCCGGGAAGGCGCGATCTAAAGCTGAAGTGTGTACTTGTAGAGGCCGATGTATTTCTGGGCGGCATTTTCCCACGAATGATCCTCTTTCATTCCATTGACCTGGATCGCACGCCAGGTCTCGGGCTCCGCAAACGCGAAGACCGCCTCGTATATCTTCTCAAGGAAAGGACCGGCGCTAAAAGGACCGAACTTAAAACCGTTTCCCTGACCTGAGACCCGGTCAAAATTGTGGATCGTATCGTGAAGCCCGCCTACCGCCCGGACAATGGGAACAGTTCCGTACCGAAGTGAATACATCTGGTTCAATCCGCAAGGCTCAAATCTTGATGGCATCAGGAAAAGGTCGGCACCTGCCTCTATCGTGTGTGCAAGGTCCTCATTGTAGCCCCTGAAGAAACCGACTTGCCCTGGAGCGGCATTCCGGAGCCGCTGAAAGAAGTCCTCGTACGATCTGTCGCCAGATCCCAGTGCGATGAAGTAAGCGCCCAGGTTTATGATCTCGCCCGCAACCTGCTGGATCAGTTCGATGCCCTTCTGCGAAGTGAGTCTCGACACGGTGCCGAAAACGGGAGTGTCTAGATCGACCGGCAGCGAGAATTGATCCAGAAGTTCCCGTTTACAGGTCCGTTTTCCCGACAGGTCCTGCCAACTATAGTTTGCCGCAAGTAGTTCGTCCGTTTCCGGATTCCACACCTCGTAATCGACCCCGTTCGTGATGCCGCTTAGCCTTGAACTTCTTGCGCGAAGCAGCCAATCGAGGCCATAACCGTTCTCCGACCTTTGAATCTCAACGCCGTAAGTCGGCGAAACGGTCGAGAGCATGTCCGAAGCGCTCAAACCGGCTTTCATTGCCGACGCATAGCCCTCAAAGGCGAAATGGTCTTGTTCAAAGCGACTCCCAAATCCGAGGTCCCAAAGCTCACCTGACCCGAACCCGCCCTGATAGGCGAGATTGTGGACGGAGAAAACTGTGCGCGTGTCTTTCCAAAAGACATCCCAGAACCTTAGATGTGCAAGCTTCACAGCAGCAAACCCGCAATGCCAGTCATTCAGGTGAACGATGTCGATCTTCTTGCCAACCCGCTTCAGGAGCACGAGAGCGGCGTGATTGAAGAATGCGAACCGCTCGTAATCTTCTGTGAAACCATAGATCGAGTCCCTGTGAAAAAACTCCGGTGCGTCGATCAGAAAAGTCGGGGACCCGTTCGCCTCACTGTAGAAGGCCTTTGCCCTGTAGGAGCGTCCTCGCCATTCAAGCCAGAGATCTTCGATCGCGGTGCTCCATATGAATTCGCCTTTGGTTTGCAGGTAGCAGGGCGTGATCAGCACTGAATCCGCACCGGCGCGTTTCAGGGCTTTCGGAAGCGCGCCTGCAACATCGGCGAGACCACCGGTCTTCGAGTATGGGACCGCTTCGGAAGATATGACCGCGACGCGCATATGCAGAGAATTGTAAGAGTAAACCGAAAAATAGCAAAAGGCGGCCCATTGAAAGACCGCCTTCGCGACTAACTTCTTGTGTTGATAAGTGGTTAGCTCTGCATCGAAGCAAGGAAATCGGCATTCGTCTTCGCTTTCCCGAGTCTTTCAAGCACGACTTCCATCTGCTCGACCGACGAAAGCGGATTCAGAACACGCCTCATCACCCAAATGCGGTTTAGATCTTCCTTGCCGATAAGCAGTTCTTCCTTACGGGTGCCGCTTCTCTGCAGGTCGATCGCCGGAAACAGTCTCTTGTCAGAGAGTTTCCTGTCGAGATGGATCTCAGAGTTGCCGGTGCCCTTAAACTCCTCAAAGATTACATCGTCCATTCGCGAACCCGTATCGATGAGCGCTGTTGCGATTATCGTAAGGCTTCCACCCTCTTCTATGTTTCTCGCCGCACCGAAGAATCGCTTCGGCCTTTGAAGCGCATTGGAATCAATACCGCCGGAGAGGATCTTACCCGAAGGCGGCACGACTGCGTTGTGAGCCCTGGCAAGCCTCGTGATCGAATCCAGGAGGATGACCACATCTTTCTTGTGCTCTACAAGCCTCTTTGCCTTCTCTATCACCATGTCGGCGACCTGTACGTGACGTGTCGGCGGTTCGTCAAAGGTCGAGGAGATTACTTCCCCCTTGACCGACCTCTGCATATCTGTAACTTCTTCAGGCCTCTCGTCAATAAGCAGAACGATCAGTGCGACCTCGGAGTGATTCTCGGTTATCGAATTCGCGATCGTCTGGAGCAGCATCGTTTTACCGGTTCGCGGCGGCGCGACGATCAACGCCCTCTGTCCCTTTCCGATCGGCGTAACGAGGTCGATAACCCTCGCCGAAATGTTCTCCGGATCGTCCGTCTCCATACGGAGCTGTTCATCAGGATAAAGCGGCGTCAGGTTGTCAAAAAAGATCTTCTCGCGGGCCGCTTCAGGAGCCTCAAAGTTGATCGCCTCGACCTTGATCAGCGCGAAATAACGCTCGCCTTCCTTTGGCGGCCTGATCTGGCCCGAGATCGTGTCGCCGGTTCGCAGATCGAACTTGCGTATTTGCGAAGGCGAAACGTAAATGTCGTCCGGTCCCGGCAGGTAGTTGTATTCGGGCGCCCTTAGAAAACCGAACCCGTCCGGAAGGGTCTCAAGCACGCCTTCCGAAAAGATAAGCCCGCTTTTTTCAGTTTGTTTCGCGAGGACCTTGAAGATCAGTTCCTGTTTGCGCATTCCGGATGCGCCTTCCACGCCGATCTCCTTGGCGATCTGGATCAGTTCCGAGATCGACATATCCTTGAGCTCCGCAAGGTCCATCGTGTCGACATCGTTTGATCCGCGTGAACTGTTCCGGGATTTGTTTCGGCCGTTGTTCTTGGTCTTTTCGTCGTCCATAACAGCGGTCGGTTCGTCGTAGCCGTCATCGTTGTGCTTTGACTTCTTCGACTTTCCCGAAGTGGATTTGGTAGTTGCCATTGTTCTTTACCGTTTGATATTGAGTGGTATCCCAGTGAAGTTGGTCTGAAGTTCGATCTGTATAGAGATTGGGCTAAAGGACGCGATCTCAGCTAATCGGACGAAACGGTTCAGCCTGCTTCGCAGAGAGTATTGTGTTTGGAAAGTTCTTGAGTGGCGGTCTTTTACCGGCTGTTAAGCTCTCTCACAAGACCCTTGAGTTTTTTGGGATGTCTCTCTTTTACTCCATTTGAGGCTATAAAGCAAACAAAAAAGTGATGTTTCAGCCAACCGCGTTTATTATCTGCCCCCAAACCTCTTCCCTTCCTTTGCCCGTGACGGAAGAATAGGGCAGTACCTTGCAATCGGGCATCTGACGCCTGATATCGTCAAGACTCTTGTTCAGTTTGTTGTTCGAGAGCTTGTCGGCTTTTGTCGCCACAACCAGGGAGTTCTTACGATGGAAGGTGAGCCATGCGTAAAGCTGCCTGTCTAGGGCCGTAGGAGAGTGGCGGGCATCTACTAACTGTATTGATAGCACAAGTTGTTTTCGCTTGGCAAGGTAATCCTCCGCCATCTTGCCCCAGTCCTCTCTCATTTTCTTCGGGACCTTCGCGAAACCGTAACCGGGCAGATCGACGAAATAGAAGCGATCATTAATAAGAAAGAAGTTGATCGCTTGGGTACGGCCCGGCGTGTTCGATGTCTTGGCGAGCTTCTTTCGCTCTAAAAGCGAGTTCAGAAGGCTTGACTTCCCAACGTTTGAACGCCCGAGGAAAGAGACCTCCGGAAGCTCGCCCGAGACCCAGTGGCTTTCTTCAAACGCGCTCTTTATGAACTCTGCTGAGGAGATCTTCATTTGTGCCTACGATTAAAGCAGCGCGTTGCGCCGACCGTAATAAAAGGTCCGCGGCTATACCGCTTCGTTGTGCGGGACGGCCTCGCCGTTCCGTCACCCCTTTGTCCAATGAATTGGCGGGGGCTGAGCCCCCGCCAAAGGTTTGATACCGGATTTGCGGATAACCGTAAGCAATCCGCACAGCGATGTGGCAAAGCCACAAAAAACAAGTTCGGTTTTCCGACCAGATCATCCGCCGATCTTGGCGTCGGGAGACACGTTGTCGTCGGAGTAAACTGGCGGGGGTTCAGGAGTTTCGGATGCTTCGTCAGGAGCCTCGCTGAGCGCGATATCTAGAACCTGGTCGATAGAATCCACGCACTCGACGTGAAGCTCTTCCAGCACCTCTTCAGGTACATCAGCCAGGTCTTTCTCATTCTCCGTCGAGAGAATGATGTTCTTGATCCCGAACCTGTGAGCCGCCAGAAGCTTTTCCTTTACGCCACCGATAGGCAGCACCTTTCCACGAAGCGTTATCTCTCCGGTCATCGCGATGTCGTGCCGCGCAGGCCTTCTTGTCAAAGCTGAGACCATCGCCGTCGCCATAGTGATACCGGCCGAAGGACCATCTTTCGGGATCGCACCTTCCGGAACGTGTATATGAAGGTCCTTTCTGCGGAAGTCCCTGTAATCGATTCCCAATTTCTCGGCGCGAGTCCTGACACAGGTTAGGGCAGCGTGTGCGGATTCCTGCATTACCTCGCCTAACTTACCGGTCAACTGGACGCCGCCGCGGCCACGCACGATCGTCGCCTCAACCTGAAGCACATCGCCGCCAACTTCCGTCCAGGCGAGGCCGTTGACAAGCCCGATCTCACTTTTGATGGCGATGTCCTGCTTGCGGAATTTGATCGTTCCTAGAAGCTCCCGGACCTTCTCAGCGTCGATGATCTCTTTGAATTCGTCCGAACGGTCCGAAGAAACGTATTCCCTGGCGATCTTCCGAAGGCACGAGCTGATCTGCCTTTCGAGGTTCCGGACGCCCGCCTCCCGAGTGTAATGCCGGATGATCTCGATGATGCCGTCTTCAGTGAATGAAACACGGTCCTCGCTCATTCCGTTGAACTCGACCTGTTTCGGGATCAAATGACGGATAGCGATCTCCTTCTTCTCGCGCTCGGTGTAGCCCGAAAGGTTAAGGATCTCAAGCCTGTCCTGAAGGGCCGGCGGGATCGTATGGAGCACGTTCGCCGTGGCGATAAAGAATACGTTCGAAAGATCGTAATCCACATCCAGATAATGATCACGGAACGTGTGGTTCTGCTCCGGATCCAGCACCTCGAGAAGAGCTGAGCTCGGGTCGCCCCGGAAGTCCTTACCTATCTTGTCAACCTCGTCGAGAAGGATCACCGGATTCACAGTTCCGGCGCGTTTCATCAACTGGATGATCTGGCCCGGAAGCGCACCGATGTACGTACGTCTGTGTCCGCGGATCTCAGCTTCATCGTGGACGCCGCCGAGCGCTAGCCGCACAAACTCCCTGCCCGTCGCTTTGGCAATGGACTTGCCAAGGGATGTTTTTCCGACACCCGGAGCCCCTACAAAACAGAGGATCGTGCCTTTTGGGTTCTTTACGAGTTGTCTAACTGCAAGGAACTCGAGAATTCGGGCTTTGATCTTCTCAAGGCTGTAGTGGTCGCGATCAAGCACCTTTTCAGCTTCCGAAAGGTCTTCGATCTCGTCGGAACGCTGCTGCCACGGAACATTTGTCAACCAGTCGAGATATGTCCTCGAAACGGTGCTTTCAGCGGACATCGGAGGCATCGCCTCAAGACGCGAAAGCTCCTGGATCGCCTTGTCCTTCGCCTCGTCGCTCATCCCGACTTCGGCAATTTTCTTCTTTAACTCTTCAAGCTCGGCCTTTTCGTCCTTTCTGCCAAGCTCCTTGTGGATCGCCTTGATCTGCTCGTTGAGATAGTACTCCCGCTGATGCTTGTCCATCTGCTTCTTTGTGCGGGTGTGTATCGTCCTGTCGAGCTGTTTCTTTTCGATCTCAACTTCAAGGATCCCGATCAGCTTCTGGAGCCGCTCCTGGACCGAAAATGTCTCAAGCAACTGTTGTTTCTCTTCAACCGAGATCTTCAGGTGCGAAGACATCGAATCAGATATCTGTGCCGACGACACGCCCCGAAGCGATGCGTGGAGCGCGTCGGTATACGTATCGGGAGCGATCCTCAGGAACTTTTCGACAAGCCCGTGAATCTGCTGAAGAAGCCCATCGGTCCTGTAACCGGACTCGTCAACCGATTCAACCCTGCGTACGTGGGCGTAGAACGTGCCATCCTCTTCCTGATCGATCCGGACCGATGAGCCGCGCTCGCGGCCTTCGACCACTACCTTGATCTGCCCGTTGTCCTGACGCTGGGCCTGTAAGATCCGGCCGAGCGTACCCACCGTGTATATCTGATCTGCGTCCGGCTCATCGACCGAAGCGTCGTGTTGGGTTGCCAAAAAGATCGTTCTGTCACCCGACATCGCCTGTTCCAGCGCATTGACCGAGCTCGGGCGCCCGATCTTGAATGCGACCTTGGTAAAAGGAAAGATCACGACATCCCGAATGGGCACCATCGGGAAACGCTCAATGTCCGTAGGCATCTGGTCAGAAAATTCTTGCATTGTGATGGATCGTGGTGCGACTTCAGCTATCGCTACCTATCTATAGTCTGATTCGAGCAGATTTTTTAATTTTAGAACTTTGAAAATCATAAAGCCAACTTTCTTAACAATGAATGTCGGAAAGTCGGCTTAAACGGAAGGAAACAGTCTATTTCGACCAGTCTCCTTCCCCTTCGCGCTTGACCTGATATCCCTTGTCCGTCAGATATGAAACCAGTTTCTGACCGTGATCTTCGTCCCTGACTTCGAGCAAGAGCTCCACACCCACCATCCCGAGCGGCGCGAACCACATAGAGCGCTGGTGGAACACCTCGATCACATTCCCTCCCTTTTCCGCCACCTTGTCGATCAGTGCAGCCAGGTAACCCGGCCGATCGACGATAAGTACCTGCAGGATGATATATCGGCCCTGGCGGACGAGTACGTGTTCCAGGATTCGCGCAAGCAGGTTCGCATCAATGTTTCCGCCGCACAGCACTGCGCAGATGGTCTCTCCTTTACTTACCCGGACCTTGCCTGAAAGCACGGCGGCAACTCCCGCCGCACCTGCGCCTTCAACGACCAGATGGCTGTCCTGCACACAGTGGAAGATTCCGGCTGCGATCTCCTCCTCGGTCACCTCGACAACTTCATCGACCGTCTCTCGAATAATCTCAAGTGGAATTCCGCCAGGCTTCTTGATCGCGATTCCGTCGGCGATCGTGGAAGCAAAGGGCACCTCAACCGGCTCGCCTGCTTTCAATGACTCATTGATGACGGCGATGTTCTCTGCCTCGACACCGATAACTCTGGTTTTCGGCCTCAGCGCCTTGACCGCGGTCGCGATCCCCGAAATAACGCCACCGCCTCCGATCGGCACGATGACCTTGTCGACCTCCGGCAGGCCTTCCGCGATCTCTACTCCGATCGTTCCCTGACCGGCGATTATTCTTTCGTCGTCAAAAGCGTGGACGAACGTGTATCCGTGTTCGTCCCTCAATTCCCTCGCGTGAGCAGACGCTTCGTCGAAACTGCCGCCGTACAAGACCACGTTCCCGCCGAAGTTCTTCGTAGCGTTTACCTTTGTCAGAGGTGCGTATTCGGGAAGCACGATCGTGCTCGAAATATCGTGCAGTGTAGCGGCAAGAGCCACTCCCTGGGCGTGGTTTCCCGCTGAAGCGGCCACTACCCCGGTTTGTTTTTCTTCATCCGAGAGTCCAACGATCTTGTTGTATGCACCGCGGATCTTGAACGATCCTCCCCTCTGAAGGCACTCGGCCTTCAGGTATACATCCGCTCCCAGGTCTTTGGTCAGCTTGCGGTCCGGGAGTATCGGCGTCGGGTTGATAACTCCGGCGAGCGTGTCCCGCGCCTCGAGGATCTCTTTCAGAGTAACTGCCATAAGTGGCGATTATAGATTATCGGAAGGGCCTCTAACAGTACGAAACTAAGAGTTTTGCGGTAAATCAGCTATAATAAGCGAACCGCATTTAAGTCGTAATCTTTACAGGAGAATACCAAATGATCGCGTCGTTCTTTTTGCTCCAGGCTGAATTTCTCGGGCTGGGCGCTCTATTTTTCTTCTTGATGTTCTTGGGCATCGCCCTTCTGATCGTTGCCTGGAAGACCATTAAGATCGTGCCCCAGTCGTCCGTCCTTCTGATCGAACGTCTTGGCAGATTCTCTCGAGTTGCGAAAAGCGGCCTGAACATCATCGTGCCGTTTTTCGAAGCCCCTCGCGCCGTGTATTGGACGAACGCGAGGCCAGGTCAGATCTCGATCGATCTTCGCGAGCAGTACATCGATCTACCCCCTCAGCCGGTTATCACGCGTGACAATGTGACTATCAATGTGGACTCGGTCGTTTACTGGCAGATCACTGATCCGATCAAGGCTGTATACGAGGTTGCGGACCTGGTTGGTGGTATCGTCCAGCTCACTATCACCGGCATGCGGGCTGTAATGGGTGAAATGGACCTTGACCACACCCTTTCATCCCGCGATCAGATCAACTCGAAATTGCAGATCATTCTGGACGAAGCCACGGACAAATGGGGAGTGAAGGTCACGCGTGTAGATGTCAAGAACATCAATCCTCCAGAAGACGTCCGCATCACGATGGAGAAGCAGATGACCGCCGAGCGCAACAGGCGTGCCTTGGTTCTTCAGGCGGAGGGTGACAAACAGGCAGCGATCGCGCGCGCAGAGGGTGAAAAGCAGTCCGCGATCACCAGGGCAGAAGGTGCCAAGCAGTCGGCGATCCTTGAGGCCGAAGGTGCCGCGCAGGCGAGGCTGAAGGCGGCCGAAGCCGAAGCGGCGGCCATACATCAGATCGCAGGCTCGATCGGAGATGCGGGACAGACTGCTCAGTATCTGATCACCGCGAGGTACATCGATTCTTTGCGTGATATGACACGGACACAGAACTCGAAGGTCATCTTTATGCCGACAGAAACGGCCAGCGTGATGTCCACTGTCGGGTCGATCGGCGAGGTGCTGGGTATTTCGTCCCAGAAGTCCGACGACGACGATGACATCCAGATGCCGCAATCGCGGCGTGAACTCGGCAGTTAGTTTTGCTAGACTTTTTGCTTCGGAGATTCCGGGTTTTCTGATCCGGCATCTCCGAAATCACTTTTAATTTCGGACCAGATCCGGCGGAGAAAGATTATGCGAAAGATCAGTGGATTATTGATCGCGGTATTATTGTTTGCCTTTATGGCGGCCGCATACGGGCTTGGATTCTTTAATTCTGCCTCTGAAGTAAAAGCAAAACCTGTGACAGCAAAATCGTTTTACGAATTCGAAGTTCTGGATATCGATGGAAACAAGGTCAGCCTTTCGAAATACAAAGGCAAGGTCGTTATGTTTGTGAACACAGCGAGCCAGTGCGGGTACACGCCGCAGTACGCCGGTCTTCAGAAGATCTACGACCAATACAAGGACAGGCGATTTGTGATCCTTGGCTTCCCTGCTAACAATTTCAATGGACAAGAACCCGGAACCAATGAGGAGATCAAGGAGTTCTGCACGCTGAGGTACAAAGTGACATTCCCGATGTTTGCCAAGATCAGCGTCAAAGGTGAAGACCAGGACCCACTGTATGGTTTCCTTACCAGCGAAAAGGCAAACCCTGATACGGCAGGTGAGATAACGTGGAACTTCAACAAGATCCTCGCCGATCACGAAGGAAATGTAATCGGAAGGTTTGCTTCCAAAGAGACGCCTGAGAGCCCCGAGGTAACGAAGGCGATCGAGGGAGCGCTTTTGAGAATGGAAGAACCGGCTGAATAGCTCAGCCGGAAAGGTCGAAAGCTTCGATCAAAGAATATTCCGAGCCCGCAGGTTTAAGGACGCTTTCCATAAGAACGACGCGAGAGACCTTGAATCCGGCGGGCTTGAATTCTTGGGATAAGTGGAGGTCTGCTAGTCGCCGCGCTTTCGAAGGATTCTTCGATCTGGCGATCGTCAAGTGAGGCCGGAACGTCCTCGTTTCGGGTTCAAACCCTTGTTCTTCGAGGTGTTGGTCGATACTTGATTTGAGGCGTTTGAGAACAGGTAGCACGTCGATACCGAGCCAAAGGACTCTCGGCTTTTTAGAATTGGGAAACGTCCCGCTTCCGGAAATGGTCATTTCAAAACTGGTGCAGGCAGTAGCGGCCATACCCAATGCATCGATTACGTTTTGGGCTTGGCGCGAATCTATCGACTGAAAGAACCGGAGCGTGACGTGGAGTTTGTCAGTTCCGACCCATTTCAGAGATCTTTCCGGGAAGGCGCTCCGTAAGTTGTCCTGATATTTGCCGATCCTGTCTCGGATGTTCTCCGGGATCTCGATCGCCGCAAACGCTCGCATTCTTGTACCCTATCAGAGTCCTCTTGCCACTGAGCTAACTACTTGCAACCGATGGTTTCTGAAGATCACAATCCTATCGAAGATGGCTCCTCTGCAAAGGGCGAGTCGAAAAGAAGACGCGGGAAAGCCGGCATTGTCTTGACGATCGTCGCTGCGGTTCTTGTCCTCGCGGCCGCCTCGGTGGCATTGTGGTTCTATCTTGCTTTGACGTCACCTGTCGAACACGCCCACTCGGCAGAATTTCTGACCATAGAAAAAGGTTCGTCAACTTCCATTATCGTCGACTCGCTTGCGGCGAAAGGACTTGTCAGAAGCCCACTCGCGACAAAGCTTTACCTCCGCGGTTCAGGTCGTGCCGCAGCACTGAAAGCCGGAGAGTACAAGTTCCCGTCTCCGATCAACAGCCTTGAGCTTATCGAATTGCTGGAAGCAGGAAATGAACGAACGGGAAAGATCACGATACCAGAAGGCTGGACACGCTTCGAGATCTCGGAACGGATCGCCGCCAATTTCGCTTCCGAACCACCTATGGACTCCAAAGCAGTTCTGTACCTGATGGACGATACGAGTCTGATCCAGGACATTGCGCCGGAAGCGAAGAATCTTGAGGGGTTCCTGTATCCGGCTACGTACGACTTCCCTCTCGATGCAGAACCGAAAGAGGTGATCGAAAGGCTTGTAAACGAATTCAAGAACGTGTGGAAGCCGGAATGGACGTCCAAAGCAAAGGATCGCGGGCTGACCCCGCTTGAGGTCGTGACCATTGCGAGCCTCATTGAGAACGAGTCGAAAGTAGATTCCGAAAGGAAATTGGTTGCGTCTGTGATCTACAACCGTTTGGACCGCGGAATGGCACTCGGAATCGACGCCACAAACGTCTATATCGCGAAACTGCTGGGGCGCTGGGACGGCACGATTCACAAGAGCGATATCGAGGTCAATCATCCCTACAACACTCGAAAGATCACCGGTTTGCCTCCCGGGCCGATCTCGTCAGCAAGCGAGAGCGCTATCGAGGCCGCGCTAGATCCAGCTTCGACCGACTATCTTTACTATGTTCTCGATGTCGACAAAAACGACGGCTCGCACGTGTTCTATGCGTCAGCCGCCGCATTTGAGCAAGGAAAGGCGAAGTATCAACGCTGGCTGGCTGAGCAGAGGCGCAAGCAGTGAGCCGTTTAGCGGCGGGCTTGCCCGCGAAAGCAGTTCCGAGTTTCGAGTTCGAGGTTCCGAGATCAGTAGGCGGTGAGCGGTGAGCGGTGAGCGGTGAGCGGTGAGCGGTGAAGAAAGATATCTTAATACTTTGGAATTTGAAATTCGGGCAAAGCCCGACTCCCGTTTAGATCAACGCTTGGACTGCCCAAGCCCCACGAAAGGCGGCATAGCAATGAATGAGTGAATTCGGAAGTTAGTGGTCTATCTCCCAGCTTGTGAGGCCTTGCCTCGAAACGCAGCGGAAGCGCTGCTCCTGACGATAAGTTTTTTTCACGATCTCAGTTACCAATTACCAATTCCCAATTCTCAATTCCCCACTCTGTGTTCTCTCCTCGCCTGTCTCCTGACTCCTGACTCCTGTATCCTTAACACCAATGCCGATCAAACTCCTCGCACTCGATCTCGACGGGACCCTTCTTTCCTCCGAAGGGACAATTTCTGATACGAACAAATCTGCGATACGCGATGCCGAGAATCAAGGCGTGCTCGTCACCATCGCGACGGGCAGGCGGTTTCGGGACGCGAGGCCTGTCGCACTCGAAGCGGGATTCAATGCACCGATCCTCACGCACAATGGCGCACTTATTAAACACGCGGAATCCCTCGAAACATTCTCGGTCGATCTGCTTGAGAATGATGCAGTCCGCGAGATCCTCCGGGTTGGTTATGAGCACGGAGGGAACGCGCTGGTCAGCGCGGATCCGGAAGGAAAAGGCACCCTTTTCTACGACAACATCTCAGACGAGAACCTACCTCTGAAACGGTACGTGATATGGGCAAAGCACCTTCACGGAGACGAAGCCGAAGAAGCCGTACACCACGTTGAATCACTCGAATCTGTGGTCGAAGACAACGACATCATTCACATATCGTTCTCCGGCAACTGTAACCAGATGTACGAGTTCCAGATGATCCTGGAGAACGAGTTGGCGGACTCGGTCAATATTCTCGCAACAGTTTATCCGCATCTCGATTTCACACTTCTCGACATTCTTCCACCCCACGCGTCCAAGGCTGCCGGGTTGAATAAGTACGTACTTTCGAAGGGTATTTCCCGGGAAGAGGTGATGGTAGTCGGTGACAATTTCAACGATCTCGAGATGCTCGAGTACGCGGGAACCTCGGTCGTAATGGCAAACGCCGATGAGAGTTTGCTTGAGCGAGAGGAATTTTATACAACATTAGGCAACAACGAAGACGGCGTGGCGGCCGCGATCGACAGATTCATATTGGCTGTAAATTAAGCTGATGCTTTAATTTACGGCGATTATTTTATTGGAGGCCGAAATGGCAAACACAAAAGCGGTCATCGAGACCAACAAGGGTACGATCAAGTTAGAACTATTCGACAAAGACTCGCCGAAAACAGCGGAAAACTTCCGCCTGCTCGCCGAGAAAGGTTATTACGACGGCGTGATCTTTCACCGTGTGATCAGGAACTTCATGATCCAGGGTGGCGACCCGCTTGGCGAAGGCTACGGAGGCGAGTCGGCCTGGGGCGGAAAGTTCGATGATGAGATCGATCGTGATTCGAGCCTTTACGACGGGCCGTACGAGAAAGGAACGGTGGCAATGGCAAATGCGGGGCCAAATACGAATGGCTCGCAGTTCTTCATAATGCACGTCGACTATCCGCTCCCTCCGAGCTATACAAAGTTCGGTCGTGTGATCGAAGGACAGGACATAGTTGATTCGATCGCTGAGGTCGATACGAATTCGAACGACAAGCCGATCGAGCCGGTAATTATGGAGAAGGTATCGATCGAATCAGAAGAATAAAGCCGAAGTCTCGAGATGAGAGCCGTAATCCAGAGAGTCTCAGAATCGTCAGTGTCTGTTGAAGGCGAGACTGTCGGAAAGATCGGAAAGGGCCTGATGGTCTTGCTCGGCGTTACCGGCTCGGACTCGGAGTCCGACGCCGAGTATCTTGTCGACAAGACCGTCAATCTACGGATCTTCGAAGACGACGAGGGGAAAATGAACCTCTCTCTCAGAGACATCGGCGGCGAGCTCCTCGTCGTTTCGCAATTCACGCTCTACGGCGATGCCCGAAAAGGAAGAAGGCCTTCGTTTATAAAGGCTGCCCCGCCTGAACGCGCAAACGCACTCTACGAACATTTCGTCGTTACAGCCAGAAATACCGTTAAGAGAGTGGAATCAGGGCAATTCCAGGCAATGATGGACGTTGCGCTGGTGAACGACGGTCCCGTTACGATACTTTTAGACTCGAAAAAGGAATTCTGACGATGCGCATTCTCTCAACTGCACTTTGGATCCTGCTATCACTTACCCTGCTCGGCTGTAATGAAGCCGGATCGAACTTGAACGCCCAAGTCCGGGAAAATGCCGAGCCTGTCGCCGACAGCGAGGTGGCGGTGATCGAGATGGAGAATCAGGCGGCATACGGATCGATCACCGTCGAGCTTTATTCGAACATCGCACCCAAAATGGTCGAGCGCTTCAAGCAACTTGCAAAGGAAGGCGTATACGACGGCGTCATCTTCCACCGCGTCAACCAGTCGGTGATCCAGAGCGGCGACCCCCTTTCCAAGGATGATGATCCGGGTAATGACGGGACCGGGAAATCGGACAAGCCGGATGTGCAGGCGGAGTTCAGCGACATCGAATTCGATACCGGTATCGTAGGGGCGGCACGTGGACCCGATTTCGATTCCCAGAACTCCCAATTCTTCATAACGCTCAAACGCGAACCAGGATTCGACCGCCGGTATACTATCTTTGGCAAGGTGATAGATGGAATGGTCAATGCTAGGACGATTGGCGGCGCACCGCGCGATGGAGAGAAACTTATCGACGAAGTACGCATTAAGACGATCCGGATCGAGCCAAGACCGAACTCAGACTGAAGTACGGATTCCTTCCGATGAAGACTATTGATAGCAAGGACAATCCGGGCTACAAGGCCGCCTTGCGAGTCAGGAAGGGTAAGATCGAAGACAGGATCTTCGTTGAAGGAGCAAGGCTTTGCGAAGAAGCTGCCGCAAGCGGTACCCGCATCGAGTCGGCATTTCTTTCCCGTTCCTTTTTTGAGAACAATGCCAGCTCCGAGGCTGTCAGCACTTATCGGAGGGCCGGCAACACTGCAGTTCTTCCCGACCGCCTGTTCAGTTCCCTTTCAGATACACGAAATCCACAGGGTATAGCCCTTGTCTGCGTTCGCCCCTCACACGCTCTCCCGGATCTTGAATCATCGATCTCATCGCGACGAACCGGCCTTCCAGTCGTCCTTTTTCTGTTCGAAGTCAACAATCCGGGGAACCTTGGCTCTATATTGCGGACGGCCGAGGCAGCCGGAGCTGCCGGTGTCGTCACTTCGGCAGGATCTGTGGACGCCTACGCTCCGGCCGTTCTTCGCGGTTCGATGGGGGCGAGCTTCAGGCTGCCGGTTATTGAGAAGGTCCCTGAACAAGAAATCCTGGAATGGTCGAAGCGGATCGGGCTAAGACTTGCCGTCACGGACTCGTCCACGGGAAAATCCTATACCGATGAAGATCTTTCGGCCCCGTGTCTACTCGCCTTCGGGTCCGAGGCTCATGGCCTTCCCAAACTGATCAAAGATTCCGCCGAGATGACGCTGAGAATACCGCTTGAGGCTCAGGTGGAAAGCCTGAATCTTTCAGTTTCTGCGGGAGTGCTTCTGTTTGAGGCCAGGAGGCAGATGCAAATTCTTCGAAATCCGGATCACTGAATGCCCGGAGCCGCTTCACCGGGGGTCGGTGCACCCGGAGCCGATTTTAGTGTTTCAGCGAACGTCTCACGCGCCGCGGGATTTCCGACAACGGACCTCGCAAGTGCGATCTCCTTGGCAAGATTGTCCCTATTCTCCTCATCGTAGTCTGGAAGCCTGTCGGACGCATTCGTTAGGGCCACAGCGGCTTCGTCGTACCTCGCGTTGAGCAAGTATGCAAGTCCAAGAAAATAGTAATCTTCCGCGTTCTGTGGGTTGGCTCCCAGCGTGGCGATCGACGCAACGGGGTCCTCGTAAACCTTGGCTTTAGTCTGTTCGAACGAGGGCACTTCTATCTGCGCCGGCTCCTCGGTTCTTATCGGCTCAACGGTTTCGGCTGGAGTCATCAAGAAATGGTATCCGGCGACACCTGCCGCAGCGCCTAGCGAGAAAAGGATCAGCGCTCCAAACAGCATCCCTACCGCTCTCAGCGCGCCTCCGCTTCGTGATGATTCACCTTCTTCAGGTGCAATTCCTTTATCCGATTCCGTGCTCCCATCGCTGTCTCCAAGGATCGAGAGGAAACTCTTGCTATCGGAAGACTTCATTGAGATACCGTCGGACTCAGTATTCTCCTCGACTAAGGTCTCGCTTACTTCGATATCGTCGCCCGCCTCTGAAGGGTCGACCGGCACTACAATATCTTCTTCAGCGAGATGTATTACTTCTTCCTCAGTGTCTTCCGCATCAACGTCAATAGTCTCTGCTCCAGAAAACTCGTCTTCTGGCGTCTCCGCTGTTAGGACGGCTTCCTCCTCCGCCTCCGGCCTCGCAGTCGCGATCGTATCTTCCTCTCCTACATCCAGTTCAGCGGGATCGAAGTCCTCCGGAAATCTCGCTTCGGCCCTAACCACGACCGCGGTAAGATTGTCTTCAGCGCCGCGTTCGTAACAAATGTCCTTCACTGTCTGACAGAACGCCATCTCATCGGGAGCATTGATCAAAAGTTCGCGCAACTCGTGATCCTCAATATGCCGCGTGACGCCGTCCGAGCAAGCCAGAAACATCGTGTTCGGCTCGATCATGATCGTCTTCAGATCGATCTCGACCATCGGTTCTGCACCGAGGGCACGGCTGATCACGTTCCGGCTCGGATGAACCGCCGCCTGTTCCGGCGTCATACGACCTGCGCGCACCTCTTCCTCCACGACCGAATGGTCGAGTGTTTCCTGGGTCAGATCGCCGTAAGGATCGAGCTTGTAGAGCCTTGAATCCCCGACGTGACCGATCGTGGCAATATTGTCATTTATGTGAAGTGCGACGACGGTCGTCGCCATAGAGCTGAGCTGTGGAAGATCGTGAGACATCTGGAAGATCGCGCCGTTTGCACGCTCGATCGCCTGCTGCATACGCGACTCCGCATCGCCGTTCTCCTGCAGATTGACAAAGGCCTCGGCCAGGATCTCCATTGCCATCTGGGAAGCAACATCCCCTGCCTGCGCACCACCGACCCCGTCAGCGACAGCAAAAAGGCCACTTTCCCTCAATTCGAGGTAGGAGTCTTCATTCTCCGGCCGCTTCTCACTCAGACCTCTGTCCGAGATCGACGCCGAAGTTATCTGCAATTCAACTTGCATTATCGTCTGCCTCCGATTTCTTATGCCCAGGGCCGGGTATGAAGGCGATGTTTGGAATCAATCGATTTCAGGCCGGTTGAGACTGATCTGCCTGTCGATCATGTTTCTGTGCGAGAAAGCCATCAGCATCCCGAGCATCGTGAAGCTGGTAATGAGGCTGAATCCGCCGTGGCTTACAAACGGGAGTGTGATACCCGTCATAGGGAGTGCGCGCGTTATGCCTCCGATGTTGACTAGTGCCTGGAACCCGATAAAGGCCGTGAGGCCCACCGAGCATAATTTGCCAAACATATCGCGGCAGTCAAGCGCCGTCCTAACACCCGCACTGACAAAGATTATCAGCGCAAAGATTATCAACAAACCCCCTAAAAGTCCAAGTTCTTCGGCGATAGCTGCGTAGATATAATCCGAGTCCGCAACGGGTATCAATTCGACGTATCCAAGCCCGAGTCCCCTGCCGGTCGTGCCGCCCGAAGCGAGACCGAAAGTCGCCTGAGCAGGCTGAAACGCCAATATGTCGAACCAGGCGTCGACATTTATCGACCTCTGGAGCGAAGGATCTTCCTCAAGCATCTGCGGAAGTTCGGGATTGCGTTCGACCAGCCGCTTGTAATATGCCTGATAGTCGTCCTTCCACCAGTCCGTTTCCGGCGAAGGCGGATTGAATCCGTCGAGCCAGAGATGGAATCTTTGCTGGATCCGGTCAGGAAGAACCTGTTTAACAGGTTTCGAGATCGTCGAAAGCAGCGGGACATTCTCCTGAGTCTTGACCGGAAGTGCACCTACCACCAATATCGAGACGAGCAGGATCACGCTTCCGATCAGTACGAACCTTTGCGGAAATCGTCTGACGGCGATGAAATACAGCGTCACATACACCGAGCTGAAGACCATCATCTGGCCGAAATCTTTCAACACGAAAAACGGGAAGAATGGCAGGACGGCCATGAACACGAGCGGAACTACTTCCTTGGCTCTTGGAATTCCCCAGTAAGTCCTTGCGAGATTCTTGTAGAGAGCCGCCAACACCGCCGCAAATCCGACCAGAAAAGGAATCTTGGAGGGTTCCCAGGGTGTCATGTTCCCAATCGACTTGCCCGCGCTGGAAGTGATCGCGGCGAGCAGGAGAGGCCCCAAAGTGAGAGTGACTATAAGAAATCCATTGTTTTTGAGTATGTCTATGACTCTGTCCTTCATTACGAGGAACAGCGCCGCGCCAAAACAAAGGAAAGCAAGAAGCGGGTTTATCGTTTTGCCAGAGACAAGGTCCGAAACCCCTATGTCCGCAGGGCGTGGTTCGGTTTTCGAAAGATCCACAGGCGCCGGATCGGTTGGAGGAAGCCCCATCAGCCTCTTCTTCTCGGCTGAGTAGTTCTGCTGGATGTAGTGTTGCTGAAGGGTCTTTATCTTCGCCTGACGAGCCTCAGCCTTTCCACTTCGGGAGGTATACTCGGGATCGCTGAAAAGACGGTACTGGGCGGTCAGCCCTATCGAAAAAAGCAGGACCGCCGCTGTGTAGATAGTCCAGCCGCCTTTATACCTGACCACTTTCGCAAGAAAGATCGGCAGGAAGGCAAGAAACAAGAGCAGGCCGACGTTCCTCGCCGCCGTAAGAAGCGAGGCCTCGTAGCCCCTGATCAAAGCGCCGTAATGGATCGCGTAGTGCGCGATCGCCGCAATTGCGGCGATAAGCAGCAGGAAGAAGAAGTGAGTTGAGAGCCTGCTTTTCATCCTTTTTATCTTCGACGCCTCCCGGGCGAGGTTGTCACCAATCCAAGCTCCTTTGCCTTCAATACGATATTCGCGGCGATAGGGGCCGCGGTCGTTGCGCCATAACCGCCGCCTTCGACCACAACGGCTATAGCAACCGTCGGCCGTTCGATCGGGGCGACAGAGAGGTACCAGCTGTCCGTGCGCTCATACATCACGGGCGCCTCGTATTCAACAAGTTCTCCCTCGTCGTTCCGGCGCTTTTTCGTGACGGTCCTGAGTTTTCCTGTGGACTTGTCGTAGAGCGGCGCCTGCTTCTCTGCGGTTCCCGTCTTGCCTCCGGTCCTTATACCGGCAGCTCTTACCCTGGCGAACACTCGCGATCCGGTTCCGCCTGATCCCTCGGTGACAAGCGCCATGATCTCGCGAACCTGTCGGGCCTGTGCCGGAGACAACACTTTCGCAAAAGCAGCTGGAGGCTGCTCAAGTTCGATCTTTGGTTTCATTAGCAAGCCGTCAGTATTGGACGCCGCCGCCGCGATCAGTGCCATCTGTAAAGGAGTCATCTGACCGGCGTAACCCTGGCCCATTCCCTCAAGCCCGATGTCGTATGCTGAAATGTCTTTGCCGGTCACGATCGTAGAACGCTGCGGGGCTAGGGCGTTGGCTATCGAAGGGTCGCTCGTATTCCAAATGTCCGAAAAGAAAGGCGCCTGAACTGCTTCAGCAGGGGTTGAAACTGGAAGTATGCCCAACGCCCGTGCTGTTTCAGAGATCCTTTCCCTTCCTAGAGAGACCGCAAGCTGTGCAAAATACTGGTTGGAGGATGCTTCATAGGCCAGCGTGATCGGCAATGGCCTGCACCCGTACGGCGGCTCGCAGCCACCGTTCGCGTCAAGGATCGGCCGCGAGCCCCTGAACGGAATGAATCCTTCCTGCCGAGCAGAAAAGATCGAGTTCTGCTTTCCGTTCCGGAATGCAGAGATCATCGTGAAGGTCTTGAACGTCGAGCCGGGAACGTAATACTCGCGTGTCGCACGATTCAGCAGCGGCTTGTCCCTCTTGTTTCCTTCCAGCTTTAGCCAGTCCGAAAGGGACTGAGCCTCGTTTACGTTGAACGACGGATTTGAATAGATAGCGAGGACTTCGCCGTTCTGCGGATTGAGAACCACAACAGCGCCGGTCTTTCCCTCAAGCTGTTTCGCAACGTACTGCTGAAGGTCCCTGTCGAGCGTAACGGTGACATCGCGCTCCGAATCCTCCAGCCGCCTGATCGTCCAGAAGGTCTCCCAGGCTTCCGGCATCGGGTCTTCCTTCTTTTGATAAAGCGTTCGTTCCAGACCCGGCGTGCCTCGCTCTGTTCCGAGCAGATGGGCAGTTTCGACGGGGAGAGAATATCCCCTGGTCAGTTCACCGTCCGAATCCACTCCGTAGTATGCGAGCGCATTCTCGAGCTTTCCGGAACGATCGAGCATCCATCCGCGTAGACTTGCAGCGTTCGTTCTCCGGTATCGAAGGTCCTTGTAGCTCAACGCCTGAAACTGTTCGTTGTTCTCGTCGGCAAAATACGCCCAGTAGGCGTGGAAGCCGTAAACGCCGAACGCAAGAGCAAAAAAGACAAGTTGCCAGATCCGAAGGCTGCGGTTTGTTGCGGTAGAACTAAGCTTCCTCTTTACCTCGCGCGGGAGGTTTGTTTCGAATGCAAATTTCGGGCGGCGAAAATTGCCAAGGAAAGCGAGTAGGACGAGTACGATCACCCCGCCAAGCGCCAAAAGCGTGATGAGCGTCAGGGCCGCGGGCGTTCGTTCAAGGACCTGCAATCCCAACAGGTTCTCGGGCCTTAGAAAGTCCCAGTCGGATTGCAAAAAGAAAAATAGCATCAACTAAACTTCCCAGTCCTCCTTTGTGTCTTCACGTTTATCCCTTTCAGAGACGTCGATTCTGTCAGACGCGATCGTCGGAGCGGGCTCCTCAACTACATAGCTCTCGGTCGGCTGCACGGTCTCGCGGTCAACGGGGGCCGGTTCGTCAGGGATCTCACCGGCGTCGGTCTCCTCTACACTCACTATGACCTCAACGTCTCCAAATCTGAGCCTTGAGCCGTTTGTGATCGATGCTGCCTTTCCGTAAGCCATACGGTCGGACCCAATGAATGTTCCATTCGTGGAGCCGGTGTCTGCCACCACGATCTCGCCGGATCTGTTCATCGCTACAGCAGCGTGAGTTTTGGATATGCTGATGTCGTCGATCACAATGTCATTGCTTCCCGTCCTGCCGATCGAAAACCTTCTTTGTTCCCCGAAGGTCACACAAGCGCGTTTTCCCGCACCTTTCAGGCTGAATTCGAAGCAGACCTCCAGCCCCTCGGATTCGCTTGTCTCCGCTCCCTCCGCTTCTTCGACAGCTGGCTCGTCAAAAGCTGCTTCACCGCCAACCGGAATGTTCTTAAGCGTCACATTCACGGCTACCTCGTCGTCCTCAGATTCAGCGAATTTTCCGAAGCTCGCAATGAACTGGACGCCCTCGACGAAATAGTCCTTCTCGACCGTGACGAGTATAGGTTCGTAGGTATGGTAAAGGCGGTCGTTTATGTGGTCGATCGCGGCGGCGTGGAGCTCGTGTTCGAGCTTTCGCAGTTCAGCATCAGAATCCGTAGAGAACTTGTTCCACTGGATCTTCAGCTTGAAAATATGAGGAACAAAAGTCCCCGAGTCTTCGAAATTCCGTGCCTCGCTGTCCAGCAGCAGTTTTAGTTTTTCCTCGAGTTTGCTTGTGGCGAGATTCGAGGAAGGGTTCCACTTTCGTCCGGTTACGCGGTCGAACGTGTCGCCGAGTTTTGACAAAACACCGCCAACGAGCCAATCGAGTGTCAAACTCTTTTTTGCGGTGCTTCCCTTTTCTTCTGTCATCTAATCGCCGTGGATTTAGGCAAAATCGGCGTAATTTTATACAATTTGATAGTCGTTTGAAAGCGATTCCGCTTCCGTGCCGGCCTCGGGCGTCGTGATTGAACATCGAAACCCTGCATTCGTACATATTCCCGTAACGGCTTGGCAAACCTCTTCCCTGACCGCTGATGAAAGAACTTTCGCTCATTGATTCCCGGCTTGAGGGCCGGTACGAGGTACGCAAACTACTCGGAAGGGGAAGCTACGCCGAGATCTATCTGGCGGAAGACACGCTTGCCAGCCCGGCATCGGCCCACCGGCGAGTAGTAATAAAGGCATTGAATGTCTTTATGCATGACGATCTCGACCGCGACCTCGAGCGAACTCTTGTCGAGAATTTTCAGAACGAAGCTCTGGCGTTGGACCGGGTGCGGCATCCAAACATCATCAGCAGGCTCGGACACGGTACGGCTCAGGATCTGAACGGAATCCTCTTTCATTTCCTCGTTCTCGAGTTCCTTCCGGGCGGTGACCTTGCAAAATACTCCCGGACGAACGGGATCAGCTTTGAGGAAGCGCTTTCATACCTGGAACAGGTGAGCTCGGGTCTGTCCCACGCGCACGGGAAGAATGTCATTCACCGTGACGTAAAACCGCAGAACCTTCTCTTAACCGGAGATCGCAAGATAGTTAAGATAGCTGACTTCGGCGTCGCAAGAATGTCGGAGTCGGATGCGCCGATCACGCGGGTCGGGACAAACATCTATGCGCCGCCGGAACACAGTCCGATGATGTCGGGTACGACGGGCCGGCTGGGTTTTGGAGAACTCACCCCCGCTGCGGACGTTTACTCACTGGCGAAGACAGCTTATGTGCTGTTTACAGGCGAGTCTCCGAGATACTTTTCGAACCGACCGATCGAGGCGCTTCCGATGAAGGTAAGGGAAGAATCCTGGGCAGTGCCACTTCTTCGGGTCCTTCGGAAGGCGACCGATGACGACCCGAAGAACCGCCACCAGACGGCAGGGGAATTCTGGGAGGATCTTGTAAGTGCTTCTGAGCCTTCCTACAGTGCGCGAAGGACAGATCCGGGTCTTCCGGGTGAGCTTCATTCGACTCCTCAGCCTGTTCTAAGCCCCGGTTACACTCCTCTGGCGCCTGTAAAAGCGAATTTCGATACTGACAGGGACCTCAAGCTGAAAACGGCGATAAAGGAGAAACGCCCCGGCACCGGGATATCAGTATTGAAGGCCCCGGCTCCCGGCGATGCCCCTGAAAAGGTCAAGGCCCCGGAAGTAAAGTCTTCAAAAGAAGATTCCAGAAAGCCTGACGAGCAGGGTCCGGAGTTCTTACCGATCCGTGAAGGAAGAACACTGCGGTCGGTCGTCGTCGCGCTCCTACTCGTAGCTTTTTTTGCGGTCGGGATCTACGCAACATATAATTATGTCCTCTCGCAGGCGTCGATCCCGTCCGTATACTCACTGTTCGGTGCACGTGAAGCCACTGCACTGATGAATATCAACCTCCGGTCGGACGCCAGCACCGATAATCCGCGGATCGGACTCGTTCCGAAAGGTTCGAGGCTCCAGATCCTTTCATCGCAGGATCACTGGTATGAAGTACAGATCCTCGAATATGGCTCGCCAAAGGCGGATCCCGGATTCTCGGACAGGGGCTGGATAAGCGGAAAAACCCGAAGGGGCGACGAGACAATCTCGATTGAAGAAGATCAATGAGCGTTCTGGACAAAGTAAGGAGATGGATCGACGGTGAGAGTGCCGAGCTCGTCCTCGAAAAGGCGGCACGCGATGCACAGGTCAAGCCGAGAAGCGAGGCTGAGGAGTTCATCGTAAAGATCGCCCGTGCTGTCGAGGACGTGATGCAGAAGGAGATGGTACCTCTCCCGCAGGGGACAACGATCATCCCGACCGAATACCTGATTTTTCTCAGCGAAGATGACGACAAGGACTGGAGGGGAGCAAAGCGGAGGGGGCTTGAACAGGGCCTCTATCATGTGCTCGCGGAGCGTGCGAAAGAACTTGCAGGGAAAAAGAAGCTGGAGACGCAGTCGTTCGCGGTCGAGCTTCGGGTCGATGGAACTCTTGAAACCGGCGATATCCGAGTCCAGCACAGCTGGGAAGAGGATTCTTCCTCAAAGACCGGGGTCCTTCCGCGAAAGAAACCCGGGGAAAAAGGCCTTGATGCCACGATCCAGAGGCCAGCATCCAAGACACCAAGGCAGCCCGGTCATACGCCGAGGAACCTTGATCCGCCAGATTTTATCGGACAGGGCCAGCAGCCTGTTGCGACTCCCCGCAACAACGCGTTCGCGCAGGTAACCCCGATCTCCTCTGGAGAAGAAGAAGAACTTACCGCCGTAAGTACGAGAAAGACGTCGCTCTACGAGCTAGAGGTTTGGAAAGGCGGCGTCCGGCAGACGGTCATTCCGATATATCAGAGCGAGGTCGTGATCGGCCGAGGCTCAGCATCCAAACCGGTCGATATCGCACTTAAGGGGGATCCGGAAGTAAGCCGCCGTCACGTCGTTCTGATCCTCGACAAGTTAGGCACTTTTACGGTGATAAATGAAGGCCGGAATCCGGCGATGCTGAACAGCCGGGAACTTCCGATAGGCCAGCGAATAACGCTTGAGCCGGGACAGCCGCTGTCCATATGCAGTTACATGGTCCGGGTACAGCCGAGATAAAAACAGGCAGCCGTTTCAGGCTGCCTCTCAGTTTTCGGATTCTCCCTCAAGCTATTTGACCTTCATCGCCGGATCCGCAAAAAGGGCCCAAGAGAGCCTGACATCCGCACTAGACTGAACTGCAGTCTTTGCTGACTTCACCAGATCGCCTATCCTGTTCACCTGCGGATTGTTACCAAGTTCATCATAGAACTTGGTCGCCAGGATCTCCTGAACATCAGGTGTCGTTTCACCGGTCGACGCCCAGGTCGCTACAGCACCTCCTCCAACACGGTGGATAAGCGTCTCCGCAAGTCCAGTACCCGAAGGATCCGTGAAATACCCGTTGAGACAAGTCAGCATAGTGAATATCGTGAGATCGTCGCTGTTATCAAGCTGCGACACATGGTTGTTTCTGAAGAACGATACCTGTGTCCAGCCGACCACCGATCCGTGGCCTGTATAGTTGACGATATACTTGCCAAAAGTATTGGCTGCTGCTCCGGAATTCATCTCTGAGATCAGCGTGGCGTTCGCATTGTTATCAGCCCGGTTCACAGAAGTGAAGGGAATCGTCGCCGGCAGCTCGTCCAGCACCCTCTCGCATATATCCTCGAAATTTACGACATCTGGAATGTCGCTGGCGCAGAGTGATCCCCGTAGAGGCGCATTCGTTACACTCGCCTCGAAAGCCATCACCTTCGCCAGGGCATTAGTTATCTGTGCAGGGTTGTTTGCGGGGATTCGGGCGATCGCGACTTCCGATAGTCCGTTCCCGTCATAATCCGCAAGCGATTCGTCGCTTGCTGACTCTCCCCGGACCGTTTCGATAAGGTCAGTCGGGACGTGGTCCCCGCCACCGGCGCCGGTGTAATTCCTCGGGTCGTACGATGCGTCGCCGGCAAGCATTATGTAGCCTGGAGCACCAGACCAGTTCAGCCTTGAATAATTGATGAACTCCTTGATCGCATCCGAACTTCTGATCCCGAATCCGAATTCGTCAAAGACATCCTCGACGTCGACGGCGACCGAGTTGATCCCTTCCGTGGTCCTGTATGTAGCCCAGGATTCCGATTCCGTCAGCCAGTCCGCGTGACTGAGGATAACCATTTCGGCACTGTTCGCGGTGTCCGCAAGAGTCGAAGGATTGTTCAGCACGATCTGATCAACCGTGCGAACTCCCGCCTCCGAAACAGCAAACATCGTCGAAGGATTGTTTGAAGGGATCGTCACCTGAAAATCCGTACCAAGCTTTGTCAGATTCCCTAGAGACGTGTTCGTGATCAATGCCGGCGAGTCGGCGGATGTCAGATCGAACACCCGGACAGTCGGATCCGTGAAATTGGTGACAGTGACCTGTTTGTTGAGCGGAACAGGAAAAAGCAGCTCGTCGTTGCGAGCAACATAAGATCTCGGATACTGCGCTGATACGTCGAAAAGAAAGGAAATGTCAGGCGGAGAACCAGTTCCCTGAAGACTTATTGTGTTCGCGCCTTCGTTGATAATGCTGGTTGGCACACCAATGTCGGCGACCGCCGCCGTCATTCCCGAAAACGAGAAGCTTCCCAGCGAAGTACCGTTCACTGAAACCGCGACCTTGTGTGTACCGGGAGTAAATCCTTGAACATTTATCTGAATGTAAGTCTTCAGCGAGTTATGGTCGACGGAATCGAAGTTCACAATTACATTCGAAGCGGTCGAAGAGATCACGCCGCCAAAGAAGTTTTCAAGGTCCCCGTTTCTTACGTCTGAAACGTAGAAGAGCCTGTCCCGCTTGTAGTAATTCTCGCGATAATTGCTTGCCGTATTGCTGCCATTGCTCTTTCGGACAATGTTCGCCATACGGTTCCCGGCCTGATTGCCGACAACTAGAAAATATACGTTCGTATCGGTCGAACGAGCGTCGAGCGCCTTGCCGTAAAATTCTATGAAGTCACCGTTCTGGCCGACGATGATCGCCTGTTGGTTACCGTTCAGGTACAGCTGCCAGAGCGATTCGTCTGTATTAACGTCAAAACCGGCATTCTCGAGCTCCGTGCGCGAGACCCTGTACAGCCCCGTCTCCTTTACCCCGATCTTTACACCAGGCTGAGAGGCCACCCAGAACTGCTGGTCAATATCCGGGGGAAGAGTCGTCGATCCCAGTCCTTGCCTCGAACGCGGATCCGTCGCAGGTGAGTAACGTTCGGTCACCGGCTCAGCTGACTCAGCCGCCTTCTTCATCGATTCAGAGCTTCTTCCGACCTTCGAATATAGTGAAGCTTCGTAAGAGGGGTGAACTACCTTCGTGCTTTGCGACCCGCCGTCCAGATGACGGCTGCTGATCACGTACATCGATCCAAAATGCCCTTCCGGATCGAAATAGCTGTACGTGCGATTCTTTGAACTCGCGTGCTTCAGAAGACCGCCGGGTATGAACGCCCTCGATACCCTTTCCCATCCGGAACCCGAATTGCGGTAAACCTCGAAGCCGAGGTTGTCCCGCTCGAGCGATGTTTCCCAACGGACAAATACTCCGTTGCCTTCAGAAAGCGCCTCAACTCGACCGAAAACTGTGCTGTCATCGGAGAAGCGCTTCTCCGAAGAATTCCTCGCGTTCTTCTGCGCAAATGCGGCAGCGGGGACAAGAAGGGAGATCAAAATCAGGATAAGTATCGGTCTGTTCATCATCACTAAGCTCCGGATGTAAAACGAACTGCCGTACCTGGCGGATAAGAGGCACCGCCCGAGGTGCGGGAGCAATCTTCTATTGAGAACTATAAAATTTACAAAATTACAGGCCTATGTGCCAAGTTTTTTGTGTCTAGTAAAGTTTTAACACTGCCAAAATTCTTGAAAACGAGGACTTGTCGCGCCTAGATCTTCCGTTTTGCATGATCGTTTCGTGGAGTACTTACGAAAGACAGGATTATCGGCTATTCTACGTCGTTAAAAACATCTATTATCAGAACCGTCGATGACCTTAGAGTTTATCAGTCCAAAAATATGAAAGCACGAATGGCAGAAAGAATCTCGTCGTTGAAAGTGATGGCGTTTGCGGCAGCAATGCTTTGCCTTGCACTCGCCGTTAGCGCTAGGGAACCCGTTTCGGCAAAGCACGCTATGGCCGCTTCCAATCATCCGATCGCATCAGCGGTCGGCGCCGAGATCATGAAAAAAGGCGGAAATGCGGTCGATGCCGCGATCGCCACAGGATTCGCACTTGCTGTGGTCTATCCGGAAGCAGGAAATATCGGAGGCGGCGGGTTTATGGTCATTAGGATGGCAGACGGCCGTTCGATCGCCATTGACTATCGGGAAATGGCCCCGGCAGCCGCAACCCGAGATATCTATCTCAACGAAAAAGGAGATGTGATCAGCGGCGAAGGGGGTCCCGTGACCGGTTATCGGGCCTCGGGCGTACCTGGAACTGTCGCCGGTTTTGAACTCGCTTTCAAGAAATACGGTTCAGGTAAACTCAAGTGGGCTGAGCTTGTCGAACCTGCAAGAAAGCTCGCCGCCGAAGGATACGTGCTGTCCAGACGACTCGCAGAACTGTTCAAGGCATATAGTTCAAGGCTTGAGAATTATGAGGACAGCAAGAGGATTTTCCTGAATGGGGGAGAATACTTTGAGCCCGGAGACCGCCTTGTACAGAAAGACCTTGCCGCAACGCTCGAAAGGATAAGGGACAAAGGAGCCGAAGGGTTCTATCAAGGGACGACAGCCAAGTTGATCGCAGATGACATGGCTCGCAACAATGGCCTTATCACGCTGGACGACCTTAAGAACTACAAGGCTGTCGAACGAAAACCGATAGAAGGCAGTTACAGGGGCTCGAAGATCATCTCGATGCCGCCTCCTTCATCCGGCGGAATTGTCCTGGTACAGGTGCTCAATATGCTTGAGCGACATGACCTCAGGTCGTTAGGCCACAACTCGGCTGACAAGTATCACCTTCTGATCGAGGCGATGAAACGTGCGTTTGCAGATCGCGCCGAATTGCTTGGCGACCCGGATTTCAATGATGTACCGACCGAACAGCTGATCGACAAGTCGTATGCGGCTCAAAGAGCAAAGTCCATTTCGAAGGGCAAAGCGACTCCGAGCAGCGAGTTGGGCGCCGGAATACAGGTGGGAAATGAGCCGCAGGACACGACCCATTATTCAGTCGTCGACAAGGATGGCAACGTGGTATCGAATACCTATACCACGAACAACCTATATGGATCGGCAGTCACCGCCAAGGGCACCGGGATCATCCTCAACGACGAAATGGACGATTTTGCCTCAAAGCCGGGAGTGCCAAACATCTTTGGGCTTGTTCAAGGAGAATTCAACGCTGTAGGTCCAGGCAAACGGCCGTTGTCCTCGATGACCCCGACGATCGTTCTGCGTCCGGACGGTTCGTTCTGGTTCGAGGTTGGAGCGAGGGGCGGCCCAAGGATCATCTCGGCCTCCTTACAGACCGTTATCAATGTTATCGACCACGGAATGGATCTTGAAGACGCGGTGAATGCACCCAGAGTCCACCACCAGTGGCTTCCGGACGAGGTAATCTACGAACCGTATGGCATGTCGCCTGACACGATAAAAATACTTGAAAGCTACGGTCACAAGTTTGCGAGCAGTCCAAGGTCGATTGCCTCAGCTACTGCGGTCGGGATCGACAAGGAAGGTTACAGGCTTGGGGTCGTCGACAAGAGAGCAGACGGAGCGGCGGTGGGGTACTAAAGTTAAAAATTCAAAATTCAAAGTTCAAAGTTCCAAGTTACCGATTCCGAGATCTTTACAGTTACGGCCATTGGCAGAAACGCGACCGTTAGGGCGCGTGCCTGAGCGGGACGCGAATCGTACGGTAAGAAGCGCAACCAGGCCAAGTTCCAGGTTCCAAGAAATCAAAAACCCGCCCATCAATGGGCGGGCTAAACAGATGTGCTGAGGTTTTCTCGATGCTCTGCTCCCTCCCATTAATGGGCGGGCCAAACGACTCCGTGCCTACTGCTCACTGCTCACTGCTCACTGCTCACTCACTTGATCAAGCTGCTTCCTTCTTCTTCACAGTGCCGAACGGGAGCGTTTTTCGATCCACGACGTCTTTGGTTATCACGAGCTCCTTGACCTTCTGCTGGGAAGGCAGCTCGAACATCGGTTCGAGTAGAAGCTCCTCCAGGATCATCATCAGCCCGCGTGCGCCCACCTTTCTTTCAAACGCCTGCTTAGCAATTGCCTTAAGCGCACCGTCAGTAAACTTCAGCTTGATGTTGTCGAACTCGAACTTGCGCTGGTATTGCTTCACAAGTGCGTTCTTAGGCTCTGTAAGGATCTTAACGAGCGCGTCTTCGTCCAGCTCGTGTAGGGTTCCGGTGACGGGCAGTCTGCCGACAAACTCTGGAATAAGCCCGAAATGGACCAGATCGTCCGGCTCAAGCTTGCTGGCGACCTCAGCGCGTCTTTCGGCGGCGTTCTTGACGTCGGCCTTAAATCCGAGCGACTTATTACGCAATCGCCGTTCAATCACTTTCTCCAGGCCGACGAAGGCGCCGCCGCATATAAAGAGTATGTTGGTAGTGTCGACCGGAAGAAATTCCTGCTGGGGGTGTTTTCGCCCCCCGCCTTGCGGGATGTTCGCGACGGTTCCTTCGAGGATCTTTAGAAGTGCCTGTTGAACACCTTCGCCGGAGACGTCGCGAGTGATCGAAGGGCTGTCATCTTTTCTGCAGATCTTGTCGATCTCGTCGATATAGATTATCCCTTCCTGCGCTTTCTCGACATCATTCCCAGCCGACTGAAGCAACTTGAGAATTATGTTTTCAACGTCCTCACCTACATAACCGGCTTCAGTAAGGGTAGTCGCGTCGACGATACAGAATGGAACGCTCAGGAAGCGCGCAAGAGTCTGCGCCAAAAGGGTCTTTCCCGTACCCGTCGGCCCGATCAAGAGAATGTTCGATTTCTGGATCTCGACATCGGATCGCCTTTTTGCAAGTTCCAGGCGTTTGTAATGCTGATACACCGCGACCGCGAGACGTTTCTTGGTATCGTCCTGCCCTATCACGTAATCGTCCAGAAACTCGTTGATCTCCTGCGGCTTCGGAATCGCAGTTCGGGTCGAAGCCGCTTCGGCCTGTTCGTCATCGTTTATTATCTCGTTACAAATGTCTATGCATTCGTTGCAGATGTAAACGCTCGGACCCGCAATCAGTTTCTTTACCTCATTCTGCGATTTCCCGCAGAACGAGCATCTGAGCACTTCTTCTGGTCTAAGTATCGACATAGGTTCTTAGAGACGAGTTCGGTTCAGCCTTTGATGCCGGAAAACTGAGATCGGAGGCCGAGACTACTTCGGCTTCTCGCGGTGCTCGATAACCTCATCTATTAAGCCGTACTCTTTTGCCTGGATCGGCGACATTATCCTGTCACGCTCGACATCCTGTTCGACCTGCTCGAATGACTGGCCGGTATGCTCGGAGAGAATCCGCGAAGTTAGCTCCCTCATCCTCAGGATCTCCTCCGCCATGATCCTTACATCGGTCGCCTGACCTTGCGCACCGCCCGAAGGCTGATGGATCAGGATCCTTGAATGCGGAAGTGCGAAGCGCTTTCCTTGCGCGCCCGCCGCAAGCAAGAGGGCGCCCATAGACGCGCACTGGCCAACACAGATCGTCGTGCAGTCATTTCGAATGAACTGCATCGTGTCGTAGATCGCCATGCCGGCGGTTATAGACCCGCCCGGCGAGTTGATATAAAGATTGATGTCCCTCTCCGGATCCTCGGCTTCCAAGAACAGCAGTTGGGCCACGATCAGGTTGGCGATCGTGTCATCTATCGGTGTTCCGATGAATATGATGCTGTCCTTAAGGAGCCTTGAATAGATGTCGAACGCACGCTCACCGCGCGAAGTCTGTTCGACCACCATAGGAACTAATGCCATAGTATTCCTCTCTTATCCTTTCTGATTTTACTGTGGATCCGGGATTTTTTGAGAAGTTGGTTTAACTGAGTGAAGTTAAACTGTTGGAGACAATGGCTCTCGCCACCGCCCAAGATAATACAACTATTCACTCAAATTGCCAACCCCGGAATCCCGGAGTCCGGTTTTACTCTTCCTCGGACGTTGATTCGTCCTTCTCTTTGGCCGAGGTCTTCTTCTTTCCTTTGGCCTTCTTTCTAGCGGTCTTCTCTTTCGATTCTTCTGCGGCAGTCCCGTCCGTTCCGGCAACCGGGTTATTCTCATCGATCCATTCGCCTTTCGAGATCTTGGCTTTTTCGACGATCGCCTCAACTGCTTTTCGAGTTCTCAGATTGTTTTCGATGACGCCGGGGCCTCCCTGCTGGGCCACCGAAGCCTGGATCTGTTCGATTGGCACCTGGTAATAAGCCGCCATCGTCTCCATCTCAGCGTTGACATCGTCTTCCGAGACCTCGACATTTTCTATCTCGGCGACTTTGTCGAGCAGCATGGCGCCGCGAACGTCGCGTTCGGCCTGGCCTCTCATCTGTCCGTAGGTGGATTCAATGAATCCCTGGTCGACCTTACTAAGATCAACCCCTTTCTGAGCAAGGTCCTGTGCAAAATTGTCGAGCAGATTTCTGGCCTGTGACTCAATAAGTGCGTTCGGCACTTCAAACTGATGCTTCTCGATGAGCCTCGAGATCAGATCATTCCTTACCCGGGCATCAGCGTCGCTTTCGGCGAGCGTTTCCATTTGCTCGCGTATACGTTCCTTGAGCTCCTTTACAGATTTTACTTCTTCATCGAGACTCGCGACCCACTCGTCGTTTAGCTCAGGAGTCTCGACATTACCGACCGACTTCACTTTGGCTTCGTACCTGACCGACCTTCCTGCGAGTGCCGGAGATGAAAAATCCTCGGGGTACTCAACCCTGAACTCCTTCTCCTCGTCCGCTTCTACGCCGACCAGGTTCTCTGTGAATGACTTCTCGATCAGGTCATCACCAAGCTGGACCTCCAGATCGTTCACCTCGATCGGATCCGCTTCCTCATCATCCTCGAAAGTGCCTTTCAGATCGACGATCACCATATCGCCGTCTTTGGACTTCCGGCCGTCGGCAGGAATAAACGTAGATTGCTGCTGAAGCCGTTCTTCAATCACGCTGTCTACCTCGTCATCGACGATCTTCCGGATCCTCTTAGTCGCTTCGAGCCCTTCATATTCCGGCGTAGGGATCTCAGGCATCACCTCCACATGAGCGCTTACTACGATCGGCTGTGACCCGTTCACTTTCAGGTTCTCTGCATTCTCAAGGTGGAGGTGAGGCTCAGCAAGCGGCTGAAGGCCGTGTTCTTGAATCGAAGCAGCGACCTTGTCAGGCAGGATCGTCTGAAGCACCTCTGACTTGATCTCATCGGCGAAACGCATTCTAACAACGTCCAAAGGCGCCAGTCCCTTACGGAATCCCGGAACCTGAACCTTGCCGGCATATTTCTTTGAAACGGAATCGTAAACCTTGCGGACCTCATCAGGCGGGACCTCAATTCGGATCTCTTTATTCGTTTCGGATCTGTTTGTTAATTCGGAATTCATAAAATAGGCGGGAAAGGGAACAAAGCCGGCGAAGGATCAATGTCCGGCGCCGGTCTGCCCTACCGCAAGCATCTCTTGCCGCCGGCTACATCACCGGCTTGCAACAATGCGAAGATTGTATGGTGCCGAGGGCGAGACTCGAACTCGCACGCCTTACGGCACTAGTTCCTAAGACTAGCGTGGCTACCAATTACACCACCTCGGCAGGCTTTCAAAATCGGTCCGCAAAGCGGATCTGCAAACATCTGATACGCCATTTGAATTTAACGGAACGAAGGGGGATTGTCTAGCACGGCTTTTCCACACTAAGCAGCCTATCGCAGAGTCGGAATGCGGCTGTCAGACACCTGGCGTGGCTTGCAGAAAAGGCAGCTTTGAGGTTCGAATGATTCGCTGATGTTGTGATCAGCTGTCTTTGGGAAGATACTTTCTTCTGTACTCTTCAAGTGCGCGGTCAGTGTTCTCGAGCTCACTGATCGCAATTGGCCGCTTCTCCTCAAGCTGCGGCGTGTCCTCTGAGGCTCCGCCAAGAAACAGCTTGTAACCGACGTAGCCGCCGAGCGCTACGATCGCCAGCCAGAAGCCGTACCAAAGCACTGTTGCCAGCAAACCGAACAGCCAGAAAAGGAGATATGCTCCCAAGCCAAGAGCTATCAGAAAGATGAGCAGTTTCAGGATTTTCATTTTGTCATTCCCTTTGCCTTAATAGTAAGATTTCCCTCGTTAAAATCAAGTTTTTCAATTCGTTATACGCATTTCGAGAGGTAGAAGTTGAGCGGTCATTTGATCGATACGAAAACGCTTGCCGAGAAGTTGGGCGCAGAACTGTACGGCACGGAAAGCGCTGAGGTCAACGACGTTACGCACGATTCAAGACAGGCCCGCCGAGGGTCGCTATTCGTTGCGATTCAAGGTGAAACTGTTGACGGGCATCGGTTTGTTGATGATGTAGTGCGCCGCGGAGCCGCGGGTGTGATCTCCGAGCTGGACAAGCCGGAAGGATTTGAGGGCTCGTGGCTTAAGGTCCCGGATGCCAGGACCGCCCTTGCCCAAGCGGCAAAAGCGGTCCACGGAGATCCTTCATCGGAGATCGAGCTTGTAGGGATAACCGGAACGAACGGCAAGACCACTACGACCTACCTGGCATTCGCACTGCTTGAGGCTGCCGGCAAGAAAGCGGCCATGCTCACAACGGTGGAGTACCGAATCGGAGCAGAGTCTGAGCCTGCCGTAAGGACCACGCCTGAAGCATCGGATACTCAGAGATTTCTTCGAGACGCTTTGGACCGAGGTTGCGAAGCGGGAGTGATGGAAGCCTCGTCTCAGGCAATTGATCTTCACCGGTGTGACGGATTGGATTTTCGGGCGGCGGTGTTCACAAACCTGACGCGAGACCACCTCGACTATCACCTGACGATGGAAAATTATTTCGATGCGAAGAAGAAGTTGTTCGACGGTCGCCTCGGAAAGCCGCCGGAATGTTCCATAGTCAATGTTGATGACGAATGGGGTAGAGGTCTTGTTTCTGAACTGTCGGCCAAGGGTCAGAAAGTAGTTACTTTCTCGCAAAAGACCGAGGCCGACCTGACTGCCGAGAAGATCGAAGTCTCCCTGCTGGAAGGTACGAGATTTGAACTCCGAACTCCCGCCGGCAATGTGCCGATCACTTCCCCGCTGATCGGCAGGCCACACGTTTACAATATGCTGTCGGCTGCAGCAGTCGCACTTGAATTGGGTCACGACCTCGATTCGGTAGTAAGCGGATTGTCCCGGTGCGTCGGTGCTCCCGGACGGTTTGAAAGCGTACCTTCGGATGCGGGTTTTGCTGTGATCGTCGACTATGCGCATACCGACGACGCCTTGCTCAACACCCTAAGGACGGCGAAGGAGCTTGCCAAAGGCCGGATCATTACGGTCATGGGCTGCGGAGGAGACCGCGACAAGAGCAAACGGGCCCCGATGGGCAAGATCGCGGGAGATCTCAGCGATCTCGTCATCGTCACGTCGGACAATCCCCGAACGGAGGACCCGGTGAAGATCATACGGGAGATAGAGAAGGGCGTGCAGGAAGCGGGCGGAAACTACATAGCCTGCACCGACCGCCTCGAAGCGATCCATCTCGCAGTGTCAAAAGCCAAACCCGAGGACGTTGTGATCATCGCCGGAAAGGGCCACGAAACCTATCAGATAATCGGAAATGACAAGTTTCATTTCGACGATCGCGAGATCGCGGCGGAAGCGCTTGAAGCATTGGAGGACTGATGATTCCGAGTTCCAGGTTTCAGGTTCCAGGTTTCAAGTTTCAAGTTTCAGGTTCCAAGTTCCAGGTTCCAGGAACCTAGCGGAAGGTGCGTTTGAAATCTGAAATTCGGAATCTGGAATTTGCGATCGGGAAGCGCTCTGAAATTTGAGATTCGACCGAAGGTCGATGTGAGATTTGAGACCGCGAAGCGACCCACCATTTACAGCAGCGCTTACCCGGCCCAAGCCGTGAAAAGCGTGGCTCTAAAAGAAAAACCCGCCTCTAAACGGGCGGGCGATACGATTCCCGATCTTCTGTTTCTGCTGTCCCACCCGTAAACAGTTGAGCTAAACAATCGAAAAATCACTGCTTACCGCTCACTGCTCACCGCACACTGCTCACCACTCACTGCTTACCGCTCACCGCTCACCGTCTACATCTCACTGCTCACCGCTCACTTCTGAGCTTCCTCAAGAATCCTGTGAAGCAATTCTTTCTGTGCCGAGTTAAGACCTGTGAACCTCATACCGAATCCGATCTCAACGACGTGGTTTACGACTTCGCCCGTGAACTGGATCTTCATTCCGTCCGAGATCGGAACGAATATGTTCACGACCTCGCCGTTCGCGACATTCCCTGACCCGAGCACAAAACAGCCCTTTTCACTTATATCTCCCAGGACGCCTTCTTCACGCCGGCCGACACCCTCCCATTCAATGTCGATCGTGACATCGTGTCGTTTTACCGAGCGTCTTTCGGTCCCTTTTCTCCTGTCTTTTGTCATCAGTCCTCTTCGGGCTTTCCGTCGTAGATCCGTGTCAGGTAAAAGTATACTGGCAATCCGAGCAGGATCAGCAAAATTCCGATCAATGAATTCCAGGTGTCAGTCAGGACGGTGTTTATCAAAAGAGCGCTTGCAGTCAGGATGAACAACACCGGAACCACCGGGTATCCGAACGCCTTGTACGGCCTTTCCATATCCGGATAATTTCTTCGGTAGATGAATATTGAGGCCCCGACAAGCGTGTAGAAGATCCAGGATCCAAATATGACGTAATTCGTTAGCGTATCGAACGAGCCGGAAATGGCGAGCATACAGGCCCAAATGCCCTGCAGGATCAGCGCTCCGACCGGTACGCGAGTCGCCTCAGACAATCGACCCAGGCCCCTGAACATCAGTCCATCCCGCGCCATCGCGTACGGAACGCGGGCCCCGCTCAGGATCGAGGTGTGCAAGGTTCCGAGCGAAGAAGCCATAAGCCCTGCCGTCATAAGACTCAGTGCGGCGGCTCCAAGGAACCTGACCGCGACTTCCTGGGCGACCGAAGAATCCACAGACACGGACGCGATCGCCTCCGGTGTCAATACATAAAAGTACGCGATATGAATAAAGACATAGAGGATCATGATCGTGAGCGTACCGCCGATAAGCGCCAGAGGAATGTTTCTCTGAGGCTTCTTTACCTCGCCAGCCATCATCGCGATGTTGTTCCAGCCGTCATATCCCCAGAGTGCGCCAAGCATCGCTGCACTGAATCCCCCGAGGAACGTAAACCCAGCCGCCCCGTACTTCACCGAATTAGCAACTTCTTCGCACGCACCTCCCGCACCCGACGCCGCGAAGTTTGCAAACGACCCGTCGGCAAGAAGGAATGCACCAACGCCGACCAGCAGAACCAGGGCGATCTTGATGACAGTGAAATAGGTCGCGATCTGTCCGCCTATCGAAACAGATGCACAGTTAATTGTCGTGAAGATCACGATGACCATAACGGCCACGACCTGTAGCGAGGTCAGCTCGTATGCGTAACCGAAAATGCTACCCGCATATAGGACCTGCCGGAGGGTGCCGCCCATAAAATCGTTCAGGAAGATCGCAAAAGCTACAGACACCGCGGCCTGCGAACCGGTCTTTGCGATAAACATCTGCATCCATCCGAAGAGAAAGCTGGTAACCTTTCCGTAAGAGTCCTTCAGATAGACATACTCGCCCCCCGCCTTCGGCTTCGCAGCCGCGATCTCTGCGTATGTCAGGGCACCCGCGAGAGACAACAATCCCGCGCCTATCCATGCCGCCAGCACCCAGCCAGGCGTTCCCACGTTGCATGTCATCACTCGTGCTTTCAGGAACACACCGGTTCCAATCACGTTTCCGACGATGATCGAAACAGCCGCCAACAGTCCCAGTCCGCGTACGAGATCAAGCCTGCCATTCGTTTGTTCTGTCATATGTTCAGGGGGCGGGAAGTAGCTTTAATTGCGCCATATTACGACATAAGCGTCCGTATTGAAAACGCCGTATGCGTGCTAAGATTCGGGCGTGAAGCGTCTCGATCTCACTTCCGAACAGCTTGTTTCAAGGCTTCTCGCCCAGTCCGAGTTCAAACAAGTCTGCTTGCTGGACAGCTGCGGAACAGAAGGCTGGGGAGGTGGATTGTTGATCGCCGGAATAGCTCCTTCCACCAGTATTCAATCAAATCCGGATCTACCTGAAAGCGCTTTGAGTACCTTCGCGAGGTTTGAGCAAGAAGCCCCTGCTACCTTTTTTACTCTGTCATACGAGCTTGGCTCAGAACTTCAAGGGGTTTCCGGATGGCCGGGCGGATGCGAGAATACAGGAATATTCGCGGCTGCTTTCGACGCTCTCGTCATCCACCGATACTCTACAGGCGAGACTTTCCTCGCCGGCTCGGAAAGAGGAATTCGTAGCACTCTCGAAGCTCTAGGAGAAAATAACGGCGCGCCTTTTCACACGCCAATCCCGGCAGATGAAGTCGAACCAGAGTTCGAGATCAAAAAAGACGAGTACATCCACAAGGTGGAAACCATACTTGAGTACATAAGGGCCGGGGATACTTATCAGACCAACCTTACTCAAAAGATCAGGGTCCCGGTCGGTCCCGACCGTATGGCGAGACATCTTTACGCAGACCTGAGGGTTAATCACCCGGCAGCATTTTCTGCTTTCATCGACCGCGGCGAAGATCAGGTTGTCAGTATCTCACCAGAAAGATTCCTGCGAACGAGTTTCGTTGACGGAAAGCACCGGATCGAAGCGGCTCCGATCAAAGGGACCCGACCTCGTAACGGAAAGCGTGCAATTGATCGGGAGAACCTGAGAGATCTGATCACTAGTAGCAAAGACAGGGCCGAGAACACGATGATCACGGACCTTCTCAGAAACGATCTGGGCAGGGTCTGTCTTTATGGATCGGTAAGGGTAGATTCGCTTTGCGAGGTGCAGGAACTCCCGACGTTGTTTCATCTGGTCTCCAGAATCTCAGGCGATTTAAAGCCAGTAACCGGTATCAAAGATATCCTCACTGCTGCTTTTCCGTGCGGTTCAATAACCGGCTGTCCCAAGATCCGTACGATGCAGATCATCAAAGAGCTTGAACCTTCACCAAGGGGTCTTTCGATGGGCTCGATAGGCTTCGCGTTCAGCAGATCGTTGTTTCCAGAGTTGGACAAGCTTTGGAATTCGGAGGTGTCCGCAGGTGTGCCGAACGCCGACCGTTGTTACGATCTGAACGTTGCGATCAGAACAGTTGTCGTTAAGGACGGATATGCCGAGTTCAACGTCGGGGGCGGGGTAGTGATCGACAGCGATCCTTTGGCCGAGTACGCGGAAAGCCTCGATAAGGCCAAGGCCATTCTAAGCGCTCTTGGGGCGTCAGGCGATACAACAGTTGATAAACAGCCAACCCGATCCGCAACGGAACAATCAACCTGACTTATGGTCGTATCCCGGGAACAAAAGGAAATCTCCTGAACGATTTCCCTTACGGCTCATTTCCACTGATGTTGTGCTAAGATTGTGGGGTTAGGACACACCCGGCCGGAAGTTCTTTCGCAGCCAGAATGTCCCTCATTTTTTCCTCGTAATGGTCGATTACTACAAAGTCTTGAAGGTCTCGAACAATGCTTCGCGGGCTGAGATCCGTTCGGCTTATCGAAGGCTCGCGAGGCGAAAGCACCCCGACCTGAATGACGGTGACCCGAACGCGTCGAGGGAGTTTGCGCATATCGCAAAAGCGTATCAGGTTCTGAGCAATCCGAAGGAACGGGCAGACTACGACAAGCTACGACTTAGAAAAAGGTTTTCCGAGCCGGATACGGTCTTCAATTCCGACAATCCGCACGCCAGAAAGGTCCGCCAGATGGCGTACGAGAGGCGCTACAACGCGATCATAGACCGAATGGTCGCGGAAGAAAGAAAAGAACAGATGGCGCTTCAGAGAACGATCTTCCCTGTCGTCGCGCTCTTCGTCTCAACGATTTTTGCCGCCGCGTTCAAGCCTCAGTTCTGGATCAATTCGAACGTACTCGGAAAGATCGCGATCGTAACGCTCTTTGTGGTCGGCATACTGCATCTCGCAAAAAGGCTCCAGGCGTCCTTCGAAAGGTACACGTATTCCGCCGAGGACATTCACGATTCGATACTTGAGGGGATCGAAGAAGAGAACCGCCCATACTCAAGATCTTCGGCGGTCGTCTTTCTAGTAGTTGGAACGGGTCTGTGCGTCGCGATCGGTCTTCTGTTGCGGTCGATATTCGGTCTGGGGCCGAGCCCGCTCTTTCCCGGCATGTTCGCGGACCAGTTAACGCCGGAACTGATCTTTTATCCGCCGATAGTGGTTTTGCTGGTCGATATCCTGCACCGGATTGCGGTCCGCACGGACCACGTTTGAGGCCTTATTCGATGCTTGACACGTCCCCTTCCCAAACCTATACTTAGAAATTTCGTTGACGCAATTATTTAACCGAATACGGAGCTATTAAATGGCTAATCATCAATCAGCTAAGAAGAGGATCAGACAGAACGAAAGGCGTCGTGCGATCAACCGCAGCAGCCGAAGCAGCCTGAGAACCCAGATCAAAAAACTGAGGGCGGCTCTGTCGGAAGGTGACAAGCAGGCTTCACAAGAGCAGCTTCAGCCGACCATCTCTTTGATAGACAAGATGGTCAACAAGAATATTCTCCATAAGAATACCGCGGCCAGGTATAAGTCGAGGCTTACCCGGCACGTCAATGAGCTTGCAGGCTAAGAGCCTGAGCTTCATCTTTTCTCCTTTGAACTAAGGAAGCGGACTTCGAGCAGGTTCGCTTCCGTTTTTTTTCGTTATGCGACGTAGTAGATCTCAACGATCATCTTCGATCCGTCTTTCCAACGGATCCAGCCTTCGTTCTGCATTGCTATCGATTCCGCGTTCCCGGCCGATGCTTCCGCCAATTGCCAGCTGATCTTGACCCAGTCGCCATCAGCTTCTTCCGGCTTGAATATCCTGACTTTCGAATACTCGATCATTACCGGCTCGCCGTCCGGCTGCGACAGCACAGGGTTCTTCTGAGTATCAAAATCGATCGCGTAGACGGTTTTTAGATGCTCTCCGAATTCTTCGTACTTAAGGACGGGATCGTTCTTTCGCACGAATTTTCTGAGGTCTGACTCCTCGTTCACGACGACTTCGTAAAGCGCGCTGTCCTCGCCGACCACCCGCATCGCAAGAACAAGGTAATCGGGATGGAAACTAAACGGCCGAAAATCCGTGTTTATGCTCTCAAGTTCATCGAATGCGGCCTCATCATAGTACGAGAACTCGTACCAGACCGCGCCGCCCTTGTTGTATATCCTGACCGTGTCGTTCTCACCATAGGATTCTGACAGTACGATCAGTCCGTTGGAATCACCGATCTCGCGGCTGTACTTTTCCCTTGGCGGGGTGGACTCTGCGGCTCCATTCAGTGCCGGCTCAGGGGTAGTAGCATTCGGAGAAGAGTCCGTGCCCTGTGGGCTACAAGCAGCAAATGCAGGGATGATCAAGAGCGAGAAAATGATAAAAAGCCTTCTGGACATATTGATCGTATTGAGTCTTGGCGCTGCGTCAGTGCATTGAGGCGAGTTCGCAAACGAGCATTTCGATCTGCATCCTTGGCGTTCCAAGGGAGGTTTTGATCGCGAGATCGGTGTCGGCGATCTTCTTTAATATCTCCGAGAACTTCTCTCGCTCGGTCTTTCTGGCAAGTGCCAAAAACGGTTCCTGTTTTTTATAAGGGAGCCTTAGAGACCTGACGACCTCAGACCGCGGGACGCCTTCGTTCATAAGCTCTTTCGCAAGAAGAAGCCTGTGAAAATTACTTCCGATCAAACCGAGAAGCATTAGCGGCTCTGCTCCATCGTCAAGAATTTTCTTAAGCACTTGAAGTGCGCGGGTCTTCCGATTCTCAAGCAGGTGATCCGTCAGCTCAAAATTCGTCAGCTCACGGGAGTTCGGTACGAGATGCTCAACCAGTTCACGAGTTATAACCCCATCCGGATAAGCGGCTACAGCAAGCTTTTCGATCTCGAGAGATAGTTTCCTGAGGTCGTCTCCCACGTGAGCAACGATCTCTTTGACCACATTCTCTTCCGCCGTTGCATCCAGATCTTTTAGTTTATCCTTTGCAAAAGCAACCAGCTCAGGTTCCGCAAGACGACTGAACTCGACCGCGGTACAGTGTTCTATCAGAACCTTTGCTGCCTTTAGCCGCTTGTCGATCTCGTCAGCAACGAGGATTAGAACCGTTGAACCGCTTGGGTCCTTCAGGTACGATTCGATGGCTTCGGCATCTTCCTCTGTAAAATTGCACGCCTGCTTGTTGGTCGATATCACAACATCGGTAACCCGCACTACCCGCTTGTCTGCCATCATCGGAAGCTGCTCCGAAGCTGCGATCGCGGATCCGACCGGCTCAGCGTTCAAGCTGATCTCTGATTCGTTGAATTCGCGCAGATGAGCACCTTTGAGGGCTATATCCGAGATGGCTTGTGCTGCCAGGTTTCTTTGATAGCCCTCGGGGCCGAAGAGTAGATAGACCGGAGCGATCTCCTTCCTTCTGAGGCTGTTCCTGAGGTCCTGCGCGGCGAGGATCTTCATTTGAGGGAAAGTCGTCCCGGGCTTAGTTGCCTTTTTCTTCTCTTACGCCGATCCCGTTCACGACGGTGGAGATGACCGAGGCTGCGAACGCCTTAGCCATTCGTTCGACAGCAGGATCCTCTTCGTTAAAAAAGGATCTTGGGTCCTCACTGAATTCGAAGGAATCGCGGAATACAAAATTCTGATTGTCGTATATCACCTTGTTCTCTTTCAGGTCCGTTATCGTTACTGCAGAAGTGACCACGACCTCGTACACGCGTGACCGGCCCTCCCTGTCAAGCAGTACACCTGTGAAACTGAAGTCTCGGATCGTGCCTTCGACCACTGCATCTGCGCCTTCTCTGGTCCCCTGCACTTTCAGACCGCGGCCTCGCTTCAACATCTCGCGGATAACGGCATCGGTAAACCGTGATGAGACCCGGTATCGCGCACCGGTCGCTTCAAACTGAAAGGCGGGAACTGCGACACGTTTTATGTGCTTGGGAAGACCGGAATTTGTGACGGGCTTATAGCAATCAGCGGCTCCGACGGTCAAGAAAGCAACAACTGCCAATCCGGCAAATCTGGGTAAGAACTTCAAATACTTCATCGTTGTTCGGACTATTGTACTACGCTTGGGACTTCTTTCGTGACCGTCGGAAAAGCCAGATCCCCATCACGGCAACCGCGATGAAGATCAGGAATCCTCCGACACCGCCGGCGATCAGGAAATAGGAGATACCGACCGAATTTCCGGAACTATTTCCAAAGGGCCGGGCAAACGGTCTTCCCTTCTCAGAGTTCATCGCGATCTCGAAACTTTCCTTGTGCTCGCTGCCTGACTGGAGCACGTTTACGTCTTTTCTGAAATTGTGATCCAGAAGCCTTGTCTGGCTTGCAAACTGCCCGGAGAGAAGTCGTCCGTCTAGAGAACCAAGCTCTTTACCTTTCATCTCATCTGCCGCGATCGCCCAAAGCGTACAGTATCTGGACGGACCCCCGCGACCATCCGGGGAGATAAGAACCGGTCTTGAACCTTCGAACTGAATTTCCTGAGCTTCCCCCGAGCCGTCGATGAGGAAAAACCGATAGGTTGAAAGGTCGCCTACCGCCCTAAGTTCGAGTCCGTTGCCAACGGCAGAATATCCCGGCGGCGGAGCGACATCACCCATTGCCTGACCTGCAGCCAAAGCGATCGCTATTAAAAGCGATCCGATCTTCCTACTTGCCGCTTCTACGTTCATTTCCGTAAGGCCCCCAGCACTTGTATCAGGTCAAAATGCGGCCCGACATCGTGAACACGAACAACATTTGCACCGCCCATCAATGCGACTGCATTTGCCGCCAAAGTGCCGTGGAGACGATTCGAAACCGGAGCGTCATCGAGGATCCTGCCGATAAACGATTTTCTCGAGACCCCGATCAACACCGGAAATCCATTAATCTCTGCTCTCAAGCGGTCACTTGCCCCGACTAGTTCAAGGTTCTGTTCAAAACTCTTTCCAAAGCCAATACCGGGATCGATCACGATGCTTTCTTCTGCGATACCTGCGTCCAGTCCTGTTTGTACACTTTCAGAGAGGCTTTCGACGAGTTCTTTGAATATATCCGGAACAGGCTCCTTTGAGTGCATCTCTTCAAACGCTCCTCTGGAATGCATCAGCACTATTCCCGCGCCTGATTCCGCGCAAACGGCTGCGACACCCGGATCGAATCGAAACGCAGAAATGTCGTTGATTATCTCTGCACCGGCATTTAGAGCCCGCCTTGCAACTTCTGCCTTTGAAGTGTCGACGGAAATCGGGGCTTCAAATCTACGCGCAAGATCCTCAACAAGTGGAACGATCCTTTCGGACTCTTCTTCGACGCTCACCCTTCTCGATCCGGGCCGTGTCGATTCACCCCCGATATCAATGATATCGGCTCCCTCTTCCAGGGCCTTTTCGGCCGCCGCAATCGCTGCGTCTAGTTCAAGATATGCACCGCCGTCGGAAAAACTGTCGGGCGTAACATTGATGATCGCCATCAGCAGCGGCTTCGAACCCAAGTCCAGAATCCGCCGCGAGGTTTTCCAGACCAATCCCAGCTGGCTATCCGGCATCAAGACGATTGTTCCCCGTGATGCTGTTTGCCGTACTTCTTCAGAGCCTTGTTGACGTCGATCTTCGGCGCACGCAGGTCGCCGTTTCCAGCTGTCTCCGCTTTCTCGATATCAAGATTATGAATGTCGTATTTCTTTCCTGCCAGATCGAGCATGATTACGTCAAACGTGTAGGATTCATCTGATTCAGCGATAAACCAATGGACATTGTCTTTTTCGTCCGAGATCGATGAAGCATCTCCAGGCTTGACGTTTTTGTCGAGCGTCGGCCTGATCAAGAGCGAATCACCTTTATCTTCAAGCTTCTCAAAATGCCGCATATGAAATCCGCCGGCGAGGATCAAATGCGCAGATGCCATATTGCTATGCCCGTGAGGCACGATTGCCCTTCCTTTCTTCATCCCGAATATCTTCTTCACGAAAACGGTTTTTTCAGGAAGACCATCGATCACAGGAAAGACGACCGGAGCGGTCCCGACTCCGAGATCAGGCATCTCGACCCGCTTTCTCAGAGTTTCGAAATCTATATCCTTGAGGAGGTCTTTCAGCTCAATCCTCGAAAATAGAGCTTCGATCTTCTCCTGCCACATCCTCACGGGGATCGATGACGAACGGAGATCCGAGCTGATCTCCTGAAGCTCAAGGACCCAGTGTCTTACGATCGGCGCAGCCTTTGGTCCTATGATCCGAGGCGTCGCTTCGGCCACCCCTTCATTTGTGCTGCACGCTGACAGAAGCGTCTGGCTAAACGCGATCGTCGCGATCGATCCCAGTGCCAGACTGCCGAACTCGCGGCGCGATAACATCTTTTTTTCAGACTTGGGTTCCGTCATGACAAATACGCTGAGGCAGGCAAACTCCGACAATCATAACAGAAAGGAGCCGAAGCGACATTGATCAGTTCTCAACGATCATCGACCAATGAAATCAGTACCGGGAGCGGTAGCGACCGGCCCTCTTACATGGTTAGTGCGTTTAGATCGCGAAGGGAATTGGCCACGGATGAGCGAGGACGATTTACCTACATTTGTCTCCGGCTACCACTACTGCCGACAATGAACGATGAACAGTTGTCTTGGCATTCGGATCACTGATTCTTAGTGTTACTTCGTTCCTCTTCGTGGTGAAGTGTTCTTCGCGATTCATTACTGCAAACGCAAAGTTAACCACAAAGGTCACGAAGGTATTCACAAAGAACACGAAGGCTGCCGAGATTTTCTCGGTGACCTTTGTGTGAACCTTGGCGATCTTTGTGGTAAGGCTTCCAGATTGTTCAGTGTGAATCTCGCCACGGATCGACATAGATAAACAGGAATGTCTTGCACTGGTCCCTGGTCATCGATAAATGGTCAATGAAAAAGCGAGGCCGGGATCACTCCCAAACCTCGCTTCCAACTTCTATTTCCCGTGAGCCTTACGCCGTAGCCGGGTTGTTGCCCGTGATCGGCGGAAGTATCGGTTTCTTGAACGGGCTCTTGGACTTCTCTTCCGAGCCGTCATCGTCAGAACCTTCGGACTCCTCGTCGCCATCGAGCGGAAGTCCGGCAACTACGCGCCGGATCTGAACACCGTCAAGCGTCTCCCGCTCAAGCAGCGCCTCGGAAAGCCTGACCATCGCGTCGTGGTTGTCCGTAATGACCTGCCTGGCCTTCTCGTAACCGTCGGCGACGATCTTGTTGACCTCCTGGTCGATCTTGATCGCTGTGTCTTCCGAATAATCCCTGTGCTGATTGATCTCACGGCCGAGGAATATCTGCTCGTCCTTCTTTCCAAAGGTCAGAGGCCCGAGGGAGCTCATGCCGTATTCGCAGACCATTGAACGAGCAAGGTCAGTTGCTCTTTCAATATCGTTCGAGGCACCCGTCGTCACGTTCGAGTCGCCGAAGAAGATCTCTTCCGCGATCCGGCCGCCCATAAGAATGGCGATCTGGCTCGTCAGATACTCCTTCGTAAGACTGTGCTTGTCGCCTTCCGGCAGCTGCTGGGTGACGCCAAGCGCCATCCCGCGCGGGATGATCGTGACCTTGTGAACCGGATCGGCCGAAGGGACCTTCAGGCCAACCAGCGTATGCCCTGCTTCGTGATAGGCCGTCAGTTTCTTCTCGTCGTCCGAAATGACCATGCTCTTTCGTTCGGCGCCCATCAGGACCTTGTCCTTTGAAAGCTCGAAGTCGGACATCGTCACTACTTTCTTGTCGAAGCGAGCGGCATTCAGTGCAGCCTCGTTTACAAGATTAGCAAGATCGGCTCCTGTAAATCCGGGAGTTCCTCGCGCGATGATGCTGATATCGACGTTCTCGTCAAGCGGGATCTTTCGGGTGTGAACCTTGAGGATACCTTCGCGCCCTTTTACATCAGGCCTGCCTACGACAACCCTGCGGTCAAAACGTCCGGGCCTTAAGAGCGCGGGATCAAGCACATCTGGTCGGTTTGTCGAAGCCATCAGTATGACGCCGTCATTAGACTCAAACCCGTCCATCTCCACAAGCAGCTGGTTGAGTGTCTGCTCGCGCTCATCGTGTCCTCCGCCAAGACCTGCGCCGCGGTGACGCCCGACGGCATCTATCTCGTCGATGAAGATGATGCATGGCGCGTTCTTCTTACCTTGTTCGAACAGATCTCGGACGCGCGATGCGCCGACGCCGACGAACATCTCGACAAAATCAGATCCAGATATTGAAAAGAAAGGTACGTTCGCCTCGCCCGCTACCGCTTTGGCAAGAAGCGTCTTGCCTGTTCCGGGAGGACCTACCATGAGGACGCCCTTCGGGATCTTGCCGCCTAGCTTCTGGAACTTCTGCGGGTCCTTCAGGAATTCAATGATCTCCTGAAGCTCTTCTTTTGCTTCCTGAACTCCGGCCACATCTTTGAACGTGACGCGTTTTTGCTGATTATTTAGAAGCTTTGCTTTCGATTTTCCAAAGCTGAGAGCCTTGTTACCACCCGCCTGCATTTGCCGGAGCGTGAATGCGAGAAAACCTACGAGCAGGAGGAACGGAAGTATCTGTATCAGTACAAGCCAGCCCCATCCGCTTGAAGGCGGGTCTTCTTTACGCTCGATCTTAGACGACGCGTTCGCTTCGTTGTGGGCCTCGATCTTGTTGATCAGAAGCTCGCGCATCGGATCGCTGCCGATCGTGGTCACGTACTTGTCGCCGTTCGCATCGGTGAACTCCACCTGCGAAGCCTTGAAATACGCTTCCTTAAAATCCTTGTTATTGATTCGCGTGATCGCAGCGTCGATCGTGAGGTCCTGCGGGTTCTTTCCCTGCTTGCTCTGCAAAAACCACACAAACAGCAGAGCGCTGGAAATGATCATCAACCACAGAAGGATCTGTTTTGCTTTCGAACTCAAGTTAAAGCCTCCAAATAATGCCAGCACTGGACCATTTAATAAATCTCAGCAGCCTGTCCCGAAGAAAGGCCTAGGATGTAAGTACCGGAAACCACGTTGTTCACCGGGTGCTTACAGTCCAGCACCACAACCTTTGATTGTAGATTGCCGACCTTCATTTTTCAACTTTAACATCTTCGAAACACAGACGGCCGTGCCTCTTGACGACCCGGCACCGGCCCGGGAGTTCAACCAGTCTTCCGCTTTTGCCGCTTTTTGCAAGATCAACTACGGACAGTAAGTGCTTGCGAGAGATTGCCCTCAATGAACCCCTCCGAATCTTGATCCAGCGCCGGACAATGCTAACCGCAACCGCGTCAGCCATTTGCGTAAACCTGCGAACTTCCAGGCTCACATTCTCAGCTTCCGCTATTGAAGCCTGAAGCGTTTTCGCATCAAGGGACAGAAAGTCATTCTCGTCACGCAGCGTATCGGCAGAGGCGGCGATCGTTTCGATTACTCTGGGATTCAGCTCTTCTAGTAGCGGAATAACCTGGTTTCGAATCCGAATTCTTGAGAAACCCAAGTCGGTGTTCATACTATCTTCCTTCGGACTTATCCCGCAGTCACCACAGTACGCACGGTTCGTTTCTCTTGTCGCCCAATTCAGCATCGGTCTGGCGAGGAGGATGCCGGGTTCCTCGTTACGGGGACGTTGACCCGAACGTTCCCCATCGGTTCCGAGCACACGTACAGGAGCCATTCCAGAAAGGCCCGAAAGCCCGGCTCCCCTGACCAAGTTCAATAAAAGCGTTTCTGCCTGGTCGTTTCGTGTATGGGCGGTGAGCACGTAACGGGCGCTGGTCGCCTTGGCCGCCTTTCTGAGGAACGTGTATCGCGCCTTCCGCGCCTTTTCTTCCAGATTGGACTTCGAACGAAACACCGATGCGGGAGCGCTTCCGGAAAGAAATTCGAAGCCGAGTTCCTGCGAAAGTTCTTTAACAAACTCAGAATCCTCCTGGCTTTCGGCCCCTCTCAGACCGTGATCAAAATGCGCGACGATAAAATCATTTTCAAGCTTTTGTCGGTTTCGTAATTCCGATACACCGGCGGCAAGCGCACAAGAATCTGCACCTCCTGAAACCGCGAGGATCAGAGTTTCGTTCGCGAAAGGAAGTTCCAGCTTTCGCCATTCGGTAAGCAGCTCAAGCGTGAATCTTCTTTGAAGGGGGGTCGGCGACATCGAAAGGAATTGAATGATCAGTAATCACGTAGCTGCGCAATGTACCCCTCAAAGTTACGACGCATTTCAGAGATCGAATCACCGCCGAACTTCTCGCGAATCGCGTCGGCGAGCACGAGAGCAACCATCGCTTCACCTATTACGCCGGCAGCAGGAACCGCTGTGATATCCGACCTTTCGAATGCGGCCTCATCGACCTCTTTCGTATCGATATCGACCGATCTCAGCGGCTTTCTGAGGGTGGAAATCGGTTTCTTGTATCCGCGGACCCGCAACTCCTGTCCGTTTGTGATCCCGCCTTCAAGGCCTCCCGCACGATTTGTACTTCTGCCGAATTCACCGTTGTCGAAAGTAATCTCATCGTGCACCGCTGAACCACGAAGACCCGAATTTTCGACCCCGGTACCGATCTCGACTGCTTTGACTGCCGGTATCGACATGACGGCCCGGGCGAGCCTGCCGTCAAGTTTCTCATACCACGACGTGTGCGACCCGATGCCCGGCGGAATCCCTTTCACGGCAACCTCGAATACTCCGCCCAGTGTGTCGCCGGATTCCTTTGCTCGATCTACAGCTTTTACCATCTCCTTTTCGATCTCTGGATCAGTACATCTGAGCGGGGCCTCGTTGCTGATCGACGATATCTCTTCCCATCCGGCGTCGATCGGCCGCTTCGGAATGTCTCCAAGCTTTGCGACGTGGCTCCGTATCTCGATCCGGAACTCCGAAAGGAGTATTCTCGCTATTGCTCCGCAAGCCACTCTAGCCGCGGTTTCCCTGGCAGAAGCTCTTTCGAGAATGTTTCGCAGATCGCGAGCCTCAAACTTCTGACCGCCGGCGAGATCTGCGTGACCCGGCCGTGGCCTTTTTACGACTCTCTCGTTCTTGGGAGGAGATTCAGGGATCTCGGACGACATCACCTCAGTCCAGTGCACGAAGTCTCGGTTCTCGATCATCATCGCTATCGGCGACCCGATGGCTTTTCCATGCCGAATCCCTGACAGAATCTCGACGCGATCACTTTCGATCTTCATACGACCGCCGCGGCCATACCCCAACTGCCGCCGCGCCAACTCAAAGTCGATCGTTCCCTTATCGATCGCCAGTCCGGCTGGTACGCCCTCGACCAATGCGATAAGCGCTTTGCCATGGGACTCGCCGGCAGTTGTAAACCGAAAATTCATATCTCCGTTATCAGGCTGCAATCACTTTTCTGGGCAGCCGCTTTCGAAACACGATCAGGCCGACGCCTGACAAGATCAGGAGCCCCCCCAGAACTACCTGAAGCCTGAGCGATTCGCCGAGAAACATGGCGCCGAACACAACCGCGATCAGCGGAGTTACCAAGGCTATCGTCATTGCTTTGGTCGACTCGACACGGCTCAGAAGCCAATAATAGAGCCAGAAAGCGGCAATCGTTCCGAAAAGCGAGAGGTAAAGAACGCTGGAAACCGCCTTGAAAGAGTAATTGAAACCGAACGGACTCCCTTCAAACACGAGACCGACTATGATCAGGAAAGGAAGACCGCAGATCATCTGGCCGAAAACGATCGCCTCCGGGCCGAGTCCGCCTCCTTTTGCCTTCGTAAGAACCGAAGCGTGAGCCGCTGCATAAGCGCCTATCACTATAGCAACAGAACCGATGAATGCCATATAGCTCTCAAGTCTGAGCTGGTCATAGAAGATAACCGCAACACCGGCAAGACCGACAGCGAGCGCCGCTAATTTGAGAACAGTCAGCTTTTCTTCCGGGAGGTGGAACTTCGCAAGGAAAAGCCCGAAGACAGGAATTGTGGCCTGAAGCACTGCGGCCAGACCCGAAGTGATGTAGAGCTCGCTCCAGAATACCAGGCTGTAGTTGATCGAGAACTGAAGGAAGCCGGTCAAAGCAAGTAGTTTCCAGTGTTGCCTTGTCTTCGGGAACGAGAGGCCGCCGAACCGTATCACAAGCCCTATCACGAGAGCCGCAAGAATGAAACGCAGATAAGCGAACGAAACGGGTGGGAGGTCCTCAAGACCGATCTTGATAAACATCCAGGTTGTGCCCCAGATAAGGCAAAGGATCAGCCAAACAAAGATCTTCATCCCGAAAAGTCTCGCCGGCCTAGTTTCTCTCAAAGAAACTGAGCCTCGTTTCTCCCTGTTTCAAAAGCCGCCACCGGCGGATCTCGGAAACGGCATCCGGGATCACGGTCTTGGCATGGTGTTCGACAACGAGCAGCCCTTCCGGGGTCAGGTAATTCGCCTGTCCTTCCCCGAAGAGCGCGAGTACGGCGGCGTAGTCAGAGGAATACGGTGGATCAAAAAAAATGATGTCCCACTCGAGTTCAGGGTTCTTTCTCAAAAACTTGCCTGCCGCGGCACAAACTACCTCGGTCCTGCTTTCGGGTATGCCAAGCTGATCGAGGTTTTCCTCGATCAACCCGCACGCACGCCGCGACTTGTCGACAAAGGTTACTGACACTGCTCCTCTGGATATCGCCTCGATTCCGATAGCTCCGGTTCCCGCACAAAGATCCAAAAACCTGGTCTCTTCTGTGATGAGGGGCGCAAGAACGTTGAACAGTGTTTCACGAAGCCTGTCTGAGGTTGGCCTTGTTCGGGTCCCGGAAGGGCTTCGGAGCGTCCTTCCTCCATAGATCCCGGAAATCACTCGCATACCAATGAGGATATACGGGTACGGCCAAAGACGCACACGATCAGCATTAATATAAGGTGATTTTCGGTTTGATCAGTAGTATCGCTCGAAAAAGCTTACAGAACTGGATTCGGCTTCAAAAACACTCCTTCGTTTCAGTCTCCCGATCCTGCTTTCGAAAAACATCTCGGAATGGTGCCTCAGCAACAGCTTTCCTTCTGGCCGGATGACAGCTCCCGCCGCGAGGAAGCGAAAAGCGTCGTCATAATCGGTGTCGTGAGGCGGATCCCAGAAAACGATGTCCCAGAAGCGCCGCTTGCGAGACATTTTTTTGAGGAAAGGAACCGCTTCCTCTTCGAAAACCTCTCCGTGCCCGTCCTTGATCCCCAGCGCTTGCAGGTTTTCCCGGATCATCTCACAGCGCTTCAGCTTCCTTTCTACAAATGTGCAGACCTGGACGCCTCTCGAGACCGCCTCGATCCCGATCGCCCCGGTACCCGCACATAGGTCAAGAAAACGAGCTGAACCTATCAGATCTCCGATCCGTGCAAATACCGCCATCCGCTCTGCAGCCGGAATGGGAATCTTGCCTCTTAGTATCGGATAAGTGATCCGTTGACCGCTCAGTTTTCCGTCGGTTACGAGGTTATTTGTTGAAAGCAGGTCGTTTGGCGTACCAGATTTCTTGGTATCCGGGACTTGTCCGTCCCCAAGCGGGGTACGTTCGTTCTGTGAGGACTTCGCGGATTCTCCGCGACGGTTGTTGCTCATCGTACTAGAAGACGGACGCTCTTCGTTTGAGATCGGTCGTCCAGGATCATGTTCGCCCGGACGGCGGGAGATCTCATCATCTGAAAGGGGAGGCGATCAATTCACGACTGCGGCTGATGGAGTGATTTAATCAGAGAATCGGCTGATTATCAAGTGAATTTGAATCAAAGGGCGGGCTCAACCGATGCTGCCGAGCTTGTATCGATGGTCTGATTCAATAGCACACTGCAGTCTTCTTCTTTCTTCACCCTCGTTGTCGTCTTCCAGGAACCTCTCTGCTTCCTTTCTTGCCGCATCGAGGATCTCAAAATCACGAACGATGTTTCCCACGCGGAATGTCCGAACGCCGGATTGCCGCGTACCGAGAATCTCACCCTGCCCTCGCAGCTCCAGATCTTTCTCCGCGATTCGGAATCCATCACCCGTATCCTCCATTATCCCGAGTCTCTCTTTCGCTACGACTGTTTTCTTGTCTCCCGTCAGCAAAACACAGAATGACTGTTCGGCTCCTCTTCCAACCCTGCCGCGGAGCTGGTGAAGCTGAGAAAGCCCAAACCTTTCTGCGTGCTCAATGATCATCAGCGAGGCATTTGGCACATCCATGCCCACCTCAATAACAGTTGTTGAAACAAGGATATCGAGGTTTCCCGAAACGAATTCAGACATTACCGACTCTTTCTCCGGTGTCTTCAAGCGGCCGTGCAGCAGGCCAACTCTCCGGTCCCCGAACCTCTTGTCGCGAAGTTCCTCATACATCCTGGTCGCCGCTTTAAGGTCAAGCTTCTCGGATTCGTCGATCAGTGGATAGACGATGTAAACCTGCCTTCCGGCCTTTATTTCGCGTTCGATGCCTTTGTAGACCCCTTTTCTCTGGTCCTCACCGACGACGACGGTCTTGACCGGGGTCCTCCCGGGCGGAAGCTCGTCAATGATCGAAACATCGAGATCTCCGTACACGGTTATTGCCAACGATCTTGGTATCGGAGTCGCGGTCATCACGAGGACATCCGGGTTGTAACCTCGCTCCTTAAGTTCCGCCCTCTGAAGCACTCCAAAACGATGCTGTTCATCTATCACGGCAAGACCTAAACTCTTGAACTCCACGTTGTCCTGAATGATCGCATGTGTGCCTATCACCAACCCGGTCTCACCCGATTCGAGGCGTGCCTTGACCTTTTTCTTTTCTGAAGCCTTCAGGCCGCCAATCAGAAGATCGACATTCTGATCCGTTTCAGCGAAGAACTCCCTTGCGTTCCGAAAATGCTGTTCGGCGAGTATTTCGGTCGGCGCCATCAAAGCAGCCTGAAATCCCGCCTCAAGCGCGGCAAGTATCGATATGAAGGCAACGATCGTTTTACCGCTGCCGACGTCGCCCTGAACAAGCCGGTTCATAGGGGATTCCGATTCCAAATCCCGAAAGATCTCGTCGACCACTTTTTGCTGAGCGCCTGTGAGCTTGAAAGGGAGACGATCAGAAATCCGTTTGCGGGTCGCTTCTGAGACTTTGATCAGGTTTCCTTTTTTTTCCTCACGACGATCAGAACGCAGTATCTGGAGCGCAAAACTTACCCAGAAGAACTCTTCAAAGATGAGCCGGCGGTGAGCCTCACTTCTGAACGAAGAGTACTTTCGCAGATCGGCGTCCTCGGGAGGAAAGTGGATCTGCTTTATTGCATCAGCTCTTGAGATCAACTTGAGTCTTTTTAGCGTTGATTTCGAAAGCCTGTCCTCGATCGAAGCTGGGTCTATTTTTCCGAGCACATCAAAAACGATCTCACGCAGACGCTTCGTCTTGAATGGCCCCAGCTTTCTGTAAACGGGAACTCGGCGACCTACGTGAACAGCCGAAAATTCCGGGCGGTCCAGGTCTTCTTCGAGGTCTTCTTTTTTATCGGCTTCGCCCTTGGGTTCGGGTGTTTCGTGATCCTGAGCCCTCGCTTCGGTGTCATCTTCGGAGGGCAGGATCTCGATCTCGTCCGGCTTTGCCAATTTCAATGAGAACGTTTTACGGCGGTTGTCCCATTCCCACTTGCCGTATGCAACAAACGAAGTGCCGCGCGCAAATCTCTTCCTCCAGTATTCGACAATGTTCTTTGCTCCTTTGCCCGAGATGAACCACCAGACGATGACCGGCTTCCTTGTCAGTTTCTCGTCTCCGGCTGTCACCTCGAAGATATATAGCGGAGGAGCAGATTTCGGCCTCTTCCGTCCGACCCTGTAGCCGTCCGCATTTCGGACGTGGAGGACGACTGAACTTTCTATCCCTTCGTAGAGCTCGTCGATCGCCTTAGTATCTGAACGATCTTCATACCTCATCGGAAAGTAGGCCAGAAGATCATCGACGGTGGCTTCTTCAGGATCGGACTTATCTGCCGCACCGGCAACTGCGTTCGCTAGCTTCCTCGATAAGTAAGGAGAGATACCTGCGACATCGTGCCTGTAAAGCTCCGTGATCCCGGTGGTGATCGTGATGGTCATTTTGGAAGGGAAATGGTGAATGGAAATGCGGCAATCAAACGATCCCGAACCACATCTCTTCTGGAGTTCTGATCTTTGGATAAGCGGAGTGATTCAGAGTCTGGCCCGGAGTCTCCGGTGTGAGTCCGTAGTTGCGTCGAAGCCGCTGGCGGATGCCTTCGACGCTAACAGACAATTCGCCGTTCCTGACTTCAAGAAGCCCGAGATCGATTCCTTCGTCCGCGTATTCCCCTCCCCTCAATCGAAGATAGAAAGCCGATGTCAGATGGGCAGAGTACTCCCTTTGGTATGCGGTAGGATTAAACAACGAACGCCCGTTCGCTGCCGAGAAAGATGAAAGCATTTTCGAGAAATCCAGTGCGTGTTTGCCTTCGTGAACGAGGGTACCTTCAATCCCGCGCTGTCCCCCCGTATCGATGGTTTCACGCGCGATGTTGAGACGTACGTGCCTTGCCGCGTCGAACATACGGAGATCACCCGCTCCCACTGCCAGCCGTGCGCCCCACTGCCCGTTCAAGCTTACGCTGCCCGATCCGCGAACATTCTCCGCAAGATCGACATACAGCGCGAGATCCGACGAGCGTATGAACCGCGAAAGCCGTTTGTGAAACCTGTCTCCGTGTTTCTCTATGTCATCCAGCGCCTGGGATATTCTCTCCCTGTCAGCGCTCTGCACTTTCCCGTCAAACCTCATATTCTTTACAACTTCAGCAGGTTACGGGAACGCATTATAACACCGGCAGGCTGTCAGAGACCTTCTTTTGCAGAAGACCCGGTTGGCTCCCCGGTGAACGTGATCCGCTGCAGGTCCTGATCCAGGAATACGGTCTGAACTGGCATCTGGAACGAGTATCTTCCCGACAAGGCCTGCACAACATAAGTATTTCCGGTTGCGAGGCCTTCGAACCGGAATCGTCCGAAGTGGTTAGAAATGACGGTCCTTTCTTCGCCGAGACTTTTTCCCGAAAGCCTGATCGCGACAAAGGACAGTGGATCGCCTTTCGAGGTCAGCACCGTGCCTTCGATCATTCCGTCCGCATTCGTTGTTCCGAGGAAAACGCCTTCGATCGAGATATTGTCGATCGCGATTTCGTCTCGCGATCCCGTTCCTGAGAGATCATCGGACTGCCATCGAAGGAGGATCTCACCGCCACTCGGAGCGATCGAGATCGGTCCGATCGCGGCAGTTCTGCTCGGACCGCCCGACCCGATCTTGACATACATAGGCGACGCATCTGCTGCCTCCGTCGATGCGTGGCCTAGCATTGGGAGCGGTATGAAGTTGACGCCGTCCGTGGAATACGAGAAATCAAGAGAGCTGCTTCTTCCAGCATCGTTGAGCTCGTAAATGTCGTAAGAAACGGTTAACTGAACAAGTATTTCGTTCAGGTCTTGGTTCACGATCCGCAAGATCAGGGCTCCTGGCGTGAAATCACTTCCTCCAGGCTGGAAGGCTATCGCGCTTCCACCGGGATTCGGAACATCGGCAAGCGCGTAGAGCCCTCCTGTCGATGTACCACCACCGCTGATCGAGCCACGTGCCAGGTCTCCGGAAACAGCAGAGCCGCCGAAGCCGAGATCTCCGTCGCTGAACCCTAAGACGCTGAAGGCATCAGAGTCGAGTTGACCATCGAGAGGTAAAGGCGAGAATCCCACACCAGCAAAAACCCCTTCCGAAATACCGGATGCGGTACTCTCGAAATCTATTGAAGCCGTCGTCTGAGAGGATGAAAGGGTGATCTGACCGAGAATACCTGTCGATAGCACTAGAATGAGCAAAGGGGTGAGGATCTTGTGGGAACTGAACAATTTGCCGCCTCCTGTAGAGTAGTTTGCGCTAGGAGTCTCTCATCAGGAGTCACCGAAAATCCTAAATTTTTCTTAATTCAGACTGAATTCAAAAGAATTAAGAAACTGTTCGGAAAGTACGACTTGAACATCTCTATACCTCCGGACGAAGCAAGTTGCAGTTGTTAAAAATCATAATCCCGACGATCAAACAAAATAAAAAGGCTGGCTCTTGAGAACCAGCCGCTTTCGAAATAGCAATAGCTTTGTCTATCTCGTCATTCCCAGGTCAAGCCTTGCCTGCGCCTTCTGCAGTCGCTCAAGCTCGATCTCAAATTCTTCCTCGGTCCCTTTCCATTCACCCAGGACCTTCTGGGCCTCGGACTGTTCGGTCCTTGCTTCGTCGACGTTTATCTCGTCTTTGGACTCAGCTATGTCCGCAAGTATCGAGACCTTGTCGCCGCTGATCTCTATGAATCCACCGGAAACGACCATTTCTTCAGTCGATCCATTGACCGTGTACTTGAGAATACCGGGCTTCAAAGTGGAGATCAGAGGAGCATGATTGTCGAGAATCCCGATCTCTCCCATCGCGGTCGGCACGGTGACCATCTCCACCGCTTCGCTGACGACCATTCTTTCAGGTGTGACTATTTCAAGGTTGATCATTCTTCTTTTGAATATGCCCCGCCGGACAGCGGGGCTATTTCCGTCTGTTAAGCTGCCGCTGCCATCTTCTTGGCTTTTTCACGTGCCTCGTCGATGGTTCCGACCATGTAGAACGACTGCTCCGGCATATCGTCACATTTGCCGTCAATTATCTCGCGGAAGCCCTTGATAGTGTCTTCGATCTTCACATATCGACCTTGCAGGCCTGTGAACTGCTCTGCAACATGGAACGGCTGAGAGAAGAACCTCTGGATCTTCCTTGCACGCGCAACGGTGAGCTTGTCCTCTTCGCTGAGCTCGTCGAGACCGAGAATGGCGATAATGTCCTGAAGGTCTTTGTACCTTTGAAGGATCTGCTTAACTTCCTGAGCCGTGTTGTAGTGCTCGTCGCCGACCACCTGCGGATCGAGAATTCGCGAGTTAGACGACAGAGGGTCAACTGCCGGATAAATGCCGAGCTCAACGATCTGCCTCGAAAGCGCCGTTACAGCGTCGAGGTGAGCAAAAGTCGTCGCGGGCGCCGGATCCGTGTAGTCATCTGCCGGAACGTAAACGGCCTGAATTGAGGTGATAGCGCCGGTCTTTGTCGATGTGATGCGTTCCTGCATCTCGCCCATTTCCGTCGCAAGGTTCGGCTGGTATCCAACCGCTGAAGGCATACGGCCAAGAAGTGCCGAGACCTCTGAACCCGCCTGAGTGAAGCGGAATATGTTGTCGACGAAGAAAAGAACGTCGTTACCCTGGTCACGGAAGTACTCAGCCACTGTAAGGCCGCTCAGGGCAACCCTCAGACGCGCTCCGGGAGGCTCGGTCATCTGGCCGTAGATCAGCGACACCTTGGAATCCTTGATCGCTTCCCTGTTTACCTTCGAAAGGTCAAAGCTCCCATTCTCCTCGAGGGCGTGATTAAACTCGTCTCCGTACTGTATGACCTTTGACTCGACCATTTCACGGAGAAGGTCATTCCCCTCACGCGTCCGCTCTCCAACGCCCGCGAACACAGAGAATCCCTCACGCCCTTTGGCGACGTTGTTGATCAGCTCCATGATCAGAACGGTCTTGCCGACGCCGGCACCGCCGAATAGCCCGATCTTTCCCCCTCGGAGGAAGGGCTGAACAAGGTCGATAACCTTGATGCCCGTTTCGAACATCTCCAGTTCAGTGGATTGATCTTCAAAACTGGGGGCGTGGGCGTGGATCGGCGATCTGTCGACCGAATTTACCGGACCAAGCTCGTCAACCGGATCTCCGATAACGTTCATCACGCGTCCGAGTGTCGCATTCCCGACGGGAACCGTGATCGGACCGTCAGTATCGATTACCTTCATCCCACGGACCATTCCGTCCGTCGGAAGCATCGACACGGCCCTGACACGGCCTTCGCCCAGGTGCTGTTGTACTTCGGCTATGACATCGATAGTTTCCTCAACGTCGAATCCTTCCGACGTAACGCGAAGAGCCTGGTAGATCGGCGGCAGATAGTTGTCTGAAAATTCGACGTCCACGACCGGTCCGATCACCTGAACCACCTTCCCGATCTTAACGTTTCCGTTATTGTCCATTTTTAAAAGAATTCTCTCCTATTGAGGTGAAAAATGACTGTTTTACAAAGGAGAAAGAATACCATACGCGAATGAGGTCAGGCAAAGGCAATAGCCTGCGCTCAAACCCTTCGCCGAATGCACCGGGAATGTGCGCCAAAGCCATTTGAAAAAAGTGCCTGGAATCGGCGCTGGGCCGGCCAAAGTGACGTCCTTGTCGAGCGCATTGTCCGGCTTGTTCAGAGTTGACACCCTCCAGTATGAACCTGACATGACCCGGAGTTCCCTTCGTGATTCGACCAAGATGTAAATGCTCATTCGAAGTGGTTGTAAACTGGCCAGGCCAATTAAACTCGCATGTGTGACCCGGTACAAACCCAGCATTGGCTGAGGTTTTCCTCAGAATCAGGTAGACGGTGGTGCAGCCAGGTCCGGCAAGCCAGAAATCCACTGCCCTTCCATTGAGGTGAATGCTGGTCGTCCTGGCTCCGGGGGCTGGTCACTCCGGTCACCTGATGTAACATTCAGGGCTCTTTCTAATCAGCTAGCGAGATTCGTCAGAATGTCCTCTACCAAGGAGGCCTCGACGGTCCGTCCGTTAGAATTAACAGTTGCCGTCGTATCTTTCTCCTGATATAGAAATTCCAGATCCCTCAGACCTCACGACTCATCTTCCCGGCAATATTCCGGCGAAATCACTGCGGATGCCGCCCCCTTACTTCCGCTCGGATCGAAGTTGCGATACCATTTCTGCCGATCCATCTTAAGAGAAGCGATTGTCGATTTTGAAGAAATTACAGCTACCCGCACAAGGCCTGAACATGCTGTTTGGCGTTCAGGACCAGAACATAAAGTATCTTGAGTCTTTGCTTGACGTCCATATAGGGGCCAGAGGCGATGAGCTGCTGATCGATGGCGACCCCAGGGACGTGGAAACTGTCGAGGTCGTCTTGTCAGATTTCTCCCAGCTTTTCGCCGAGGGCCAGACATTCACTGACAAAGAATTGCGGGACGCTTTCAGGCAGATAGCCGAGGACCGGACCTACAGTCTTCGCGATTACGTCGTTAAAGGCCGATTCAATCCCTCAGGTAAGAAGAGCGTCGCTCCCAAGACCGCGAACCAGAGACGCTATATCGAGGCGATGCAGAAGAGAGATCTTGTTTTCGGGATCGGCCCTGCGGGTACCGGGAAGTCGTTTCTGGGCGTTGCGATGGCGGTTCACGCGCTTTTTCAGAAGCAGGTAAGCAGGATCATACTCACTCGACCGGCCGTTGAGGCAGGAGAAAGGCTCGGGTTTCTTCCGGGCGACCTTCAGGACAAGGTCGATCCGTATCTTCGTCCGCTTTACGACGCTCTTTTCGACCTCGTTGACGCGGAACGCGTCACAAAGATGCTGGAAAAGCGGATCATCGAGATCGCGCCTCTTGCGTTTATGCGGGGCAGGACGCTTTCCGACGCTTTCATAATCCTCGACGAAGCTCAGAACACTACTTCCGAACAAATGAAGATGTTTCTTACGAGGATCGGATTCGGCTCCAAGACTGTTGTCACTGGCGACCAGACCCAGATCGACCTCCCTCGGGGCCAAAAGAGCGGGCTTGTGCAGGTGCAGAGCATACTCCGCGAAGTGGAGCCGATCGAGTTCGTTTATTTCACTGAGAAGGATGTCGTCCGGCACAAGCTTGTCCAGATGATAGTTCGCGCTTACGAGGAACACTCCACCAACAACGCTCCAGAAGAGAACTAGTTTGACCGGATGCCTGATATTCTGAACCGCCAGCGCAAAGTCAGGGTCAAGACAGCCGGTCTCAGGTCGTTTTCAAAGACTGCAGCAGATACAGTGTCTGAGACAGAAGGAAGGGACTTCACTGTCGTGCTGGTCTCCGATCGCCGGATGCGCGAACTGAACTTGACCTTCCGCGGCAAGGATCGCGCGACTGATGTGCTTTCGTTTCCGTATCGCGATCCTGAATTTTCCGATACGGAGTTCCTCGGAGACATCGTCATTTCGGCGGAGACGGCATCCCGGCAGGCATCGGAGAACGGGCTAACCCTCGAAACTGAGCTTCGCCAGCTCATCCTCCACGGCATACTTCACCTTTCCGGATACGATCACGAGAACGACGACGGGGAAATGGACAGGACGGAGCTTGAATACCGTAGGATCCTGAGGATTGACGAGTGACCGGAACAAAGCTATGACCGAACCGAGGAGATCTGACCCGTGCGTAATGGTGATATTTGGCGCCACCGGCGACCTGACGAAACGAAAGCTTTTCCCTGCTCTATACTACCTTGCCCGCGATGGCTATCTGCCTGATAACTTTGCTGTTCTTGGCGTCAGCCGGGGCGAGATGTCGAGCGAGCAGTATGCCGCAAGAATGGCGGACGAGATACGCACATTCGTCGGCGATGCAGTTGATGGCGATCTCGTAGATTGGTTCCGCAAACGGATCTACTACACGGGCGGCGACTTCAACGCAGACAAGCAGCTATTCGATGACATCAAGATCCTCCTCGAGCGGATCAGTTCCGACCACGCGATCCCTTCCAATTACTTCTTTTACCTCGCGGTTCCTCCATCGCTGTTCGCAGATGTAACTACCAAGATTTGCCGCCACGGGCTTGCAGAAGAGACTGACGGGGATTGGCGTCGGGTGATCTACGAGAAGCCGTTCGGACGTGACCTGGCGTCGGCGAAGGAGTTGAATTCGCACGTCTTGAAAATCCTGAAAGAGGATCAGATCTACCGGATCGACCACTACCTGGGAAAGGAAACTGTCCAGAACATCCTTGTGTTCAGGTTTGGCAACAGCATTTTCGAACCTATCTGGAACCGCAATTTCGTGGACCACGTTCAGATCACCGTCTCTGAAAATCTAGGCGTTGAGGATCGTGCGGGATATTACGACAGGGCCGGAGCGCTCCGGGACATGGTGCCCAACCATATATTTCAGCTGATCACGCTTACCGCAATGGAACCCCCGGTATCGTTCAAGGCCGATGCCGTTCGCGACGAACAGGCAAAGATCCTCCAGGCAATGCAGGAATACTCGCCGGAGGACGTGCTGCACAAGACGGTGAGGGGACAATACGCAGCAGGCTCCATCGACGGTAAAGACGCCCCGGCCTATAGGGACGAAGAAGATGTTCCGGCCGCCTCTGAGACCGAGACCTATGCCGCAATGAAGCTAGCGATCGACAACTGGAGATGGGCCGGCGTTCCTTTCTACGTCCGAACCGGGAAGCGCCTCGAGCGAAAACACACCACGATCGTGATCCAGTTCAAACGCGCCCCTTTCGTACTCTTCCGAAACACACCAGTTGAAAAGCTCACGACCAACCGCATAGTCCTCCACATCCAGCCCGACGAAGGAATCACATTGCATTTCGGAGCCAAGATACCAGGCCCCGTCGTTAACATGGGCGACGTCGATATGGAGTTTGATTATGCTGACCATTTTGGTGAAACCGTGTCCACGGGTTACGAGCGGCTGCTCTATGACTGCATGATTGGAGATGCGACCCTGTTTCAACGCGCCGACATGGTAGAAGAAAGCTGGCGGGTGGTTTCGCCGGTGCTTGATGTCTGGGACGCTCTGCCTGCACGCGACTTCCCCAACTATCCGGCAGGGTCCTGGGGGCCGAGTGAAGCGGATGATCTGCTTGAGAAGGACGGAAGGAGCTGGAAGAACGATATCGAATGAACTCCCCGGGAATGTCTGCTTCCTCCCGTACTCCAGTTGCTCGCTGAGCCATTTTTGAGATATAGTTTTCGTTTCTTCAAATATGGCGAACGTTCACATTTTTGATCAGAAGGAGTTCTACTCCCGTCTTGCGGAAGCAATAGCCAAGGCTGCAAAAGAATCGATCAAGGCTTCTGACAGGTTTACTGTAGCTCTTTCCGGCGGGACCACGCCGATCGGCCTTTACGAGGAGATCGTGAAAGGCGGACATCTCACCGAAAAGGAGATCGCCAAGACATATTTCTTCTTCGGAGACGAGCGTGATGTTTCGCCCGAGTCCGCAAGAAGCAATTTCAAGCTTGCGAAAGACCTTCTTTTCAAACCTCTGAAGGTCAAGATCCCCAATATCATCCGCTGGCCCACCGAGATAATAAACGCTGCAGAAGTGGCCGTTAAGTATGATCAAGCGATCAGGCGCTTTTTCCGCCTTGAAGAAGGTGAGTTTCCAAGATTTGACCTCGTCATACTCGGGCTGGGAGATGACTGCCACACGGCCTCTCTGTTTCCGAATACGGAAGCGCTAAAGGAGGAATCCAGGATCGCTGTGATGAACCGGGTCGAGAAACTCGATACCAACCGCCTCACTCTTACTTTCCCGGCGATCAATAATTCCAAGCGTATATTTTTCGCTGTCACGGGAAGCAAGAAGGCGGAAGCTCTTCGCGAGGCGATCGAAGGGAAAAGGAATTGCTCAAGATTTCCCGCCCAGTGCATCGAGCCAAATGACGGAGAAGTGGTCTGGTTTGCCGACAAGGAAGCCGCATCGGCGCTTAGCAAGAAGGTCAGCAAGGCCGGCAAGCGGTAGGATCTTTCACTTCTTTTCGTACCGTTGTCTTTTTCTTCGGATCACGCTCAAGACAGTTCCATCAAAAATTCGCCGAGAGTCAGATGCTCTTCTTTTCCTGGTTGAAGGAAATCTCTGCTCGTCTTTGCTTTAATGTTTCAAGTTAGATCTACCGATTCTGTTCATCCGGCTAATCCTGTATCGTCTTGTTCTCTGCCCCAAGCACTCGGTCCTCAGTCCTCAGTCCTCATTTCTCAGTACTCAGCACTCATTTCTCAGTACTCATTTCTCAGTACTCAGTCCTCGATGATGCCCGTCGCTTGCGCTCCGGGTTCCGATTTCCTCAGTACTGAGCACTTGGTACTCTATTCTCAGCACTCATTTCTCACTACTCAGCACTCAGTACTCAGTACTCAATTCTCTGTCCTCGATGATGCCCGTCGCTCGCGCTCCGGGTTCCGATTGCCTCAGTCCTCTGTACTCAGTACTCAGCACTCAGCACTCAGCACTCAGTCCTAAGTCCTCGACGTAGCCCTCCCTAACGGTCGGGCTTCACACACGATCTACGATTCACGATTCACGATTCACGATTCACGATTTACCATTCACAATTCACCATTCACCATTCACGATTCACCATTCACCATTCACGATTTACCATTCACGATTTACTATCCCGCCCGTAAAAATTACAATCTTTTCGACAAATGGAGATCGAGATAATCATCGCCGTCTGTTTGCTTCTGGCGCTTACGCTTTTGGCCTCCGTGGACATGGCGTTCTCCCAGCTCAGCGACGTCAGCCTTCGCCGGCTCTTCTCGGATATCGAGGAAACAAAGAAGACCGGATCGGTCGTGTTCCTCAAGGAGGTCTCTGAGAACCGTCCCCGATTCCGGTTCGCGTTGTCGTCCGCCATCCAGATACTCCTCATAGTCTTTTCAGTGATCGTAGTTCTGATCGTCTATCGCTTTTACAAGAGCCCGACCGAGATGCTCGTCTACTCGCTACTTATCGGTCTTGGTTTGAGCGTACTGTTTCGGCAGGTCATTCCCAGGTTTGCGACACTCAACAATCCGGAGGGCAAACTGCTCTCGCTCCTGCCGCTTATCCGGCCGCTTTATCTATTTCTTCCCGTGATCGCGGATCCGCTTGAACCCTCATTCAAGGGCCGCGAAAAGACCGATGAGACCCTCGCCGAGATGATCGAGGAAGACGAAGATGAGGATATCCAGGCACTTATCGACGTCGGCGAGGCCGAGGGGATCATTGAGGAAGAAGATCGGCAGATGATCGAGACGATGATCGAGTTCTCCGATACCCGAGTCGAGGAAGTGATGACGCCTCGTACCGAGATATGCGGCATCACGATCGGATCGACCGTGCGCGAAGCAAGGGACGCGATGATAGAGGAGAAGTTCTCCCGTCTTCCGGTATTCAGCGACACAATCGACAACATAGAAGGCGTTATTTATGTGCGCGATATTCTGAACGCGTGGGCTGAAGACAAGGAATCCTTGCCTATCGAACCGCTCCTGAGACCGGCTTATTTTGTCCCCGAAACGAAGTCCGTTTCCGAACTGCTCAAGTCGATGCAGCTAAACCACGTCCAGATCTCGATCGTGATCGACGAATACGGAGGAGTTGCCGGGCTTGTGACCGTCGAGGATATTCTTGAAGAGATCGTCGGTGAGATCGAGGACGAGGACAGCGAAGAAGAGCTCGCGGAGATCACCGAGTTTGATGGAGGCGTTTATGAGGTCGTGGGGTCTACTGAGATCGGGAAGATCGAAAGATTGCTTGACATGGAGATCGAAGATGACGATTTCACGACGATCGCGGGGCTCATTACCAGCGAGACCGGCTATATTCCCACTAAAGGAGAGTCGCTCAGCATTCGCGGGCTCGACCTCGAGATCCTGAAGGCCGATGCGAAAAAGATCCAGCTTGTCCGGCTTTGCCGATCCGAAGATACCGAGGAGGAGATCGGCGGATCTGCCGATGCATAGGCGGCCTGTAAGGACCTCTTGTACACACAGCCCAATAGCAGTAACATCTTCTAAAGATCTGAATTCGAGACATCGGTCCGGCACTCATCGTTAGGGCTCCGCCTTTCGGGATATTTCTTGAATCGATGTCCGCTTTCCCCCTCGTTTTACGTCTTTGTTCGGGGGCGAGGTTTCTCGCCTCGAAAGACGGCAGCTGATCGGGCGTCCGATTGGCTGTGGATAATTAAAGGAGTGAAATTATGACTTTACGATTAGGAGATGACGCACCGGACTTTACGGCTGAAACAACGGAAGGAACGATCAGCTTTCACGAGTGGCTTGGCGACAGTTGGGGAGTTCTTTTCTCGCATCCGAAAGACTTTACGCCCGTCTGCACGACGGAGCTCGGATACACGGCTCGAATGAAGCCGGAATTCGACAAACGGAATGTAAAGGTTGTCGGCTTGAGCGTTGACCCGCTCGATTCGCACCTTGAATGGGCAAAGGATGTTGAGGAGACGCAAGGCACCGCGCTCAACTTCCCCGTCATCGCTGACGAAGACAGAAAGGTCTCCGACCTTTATGACATGATCCATCCGAATGCCGACGACACCTTTACGGTACGCTCGGTGTTTGTGATCGGGCCTGACAAGAAGATCAAATTGATGATCACCTATCCCGCGAGCACGGGAAGAGACTTCAATGAGATCCTACGCGTGATCGATTCTCTGCAGTTAACCGCCAACCACAGCGTTGCGACGCCTGTGAACTGGAGAAGCGGAGATGACTGCATAATCGTTCCGGCGCTGTCGGACGAAGAGGCGGAAGCCAAGTTCCCAAAGGGGTTCAGAAAGGTGAAGCCATATCTGCGGATCACACCTCAGCCCGACGTCACGGATGAAAGCGAGTCTGCTTCAGCATAGATGTCGTTTAGCGATAAGATAGGGGACCGCCAGAGCTGACGGTCCCCTTTTTCGTTTTCAGGGATTCCCGGTATGAGTACAAAACGAAGTCCGAAAAAAAAGCGGCCGGAAACGTGTCCTCGGTGCGGCAGCGACTTCAAATGCGGCTTCTACGGTGTTTTTTGCTGGTGCGCAGGTGTGAAACTAAGCAAGGGAGCACGTTCGGAGATAGCGGACCGGTTCTCAGGCTGTCTGTGCATGGACTGCCTTACGGAGTATTCTGAGAAGGCACCGACAGGGACACGGCCAACTTGAACTGCAAATGACCGACAGCAAGATACAAATTCTTCCAGATCACCTTTCGAACCAGATCGCCGCCGGCGAGGTCGTAGAGCGGCCTGCGTCCGTCGTCAAAGAGCTTATCGAGAACTCGCTCGACGCCGGGGCAAGAAGGATCGCTATCGAAATCGAACTAGGCGGCAGAAGGCTGATGCAGGTTTCTGATGACGGCGAGGGAATGGTGCCGGAGGACGCAACGCTCGCTTTCCAGAGACACGCTACCTCAAAGATCAGGTCAGAGGAAGACCTTGCTAAAATAGAGACCCTTGGATTCAGGGGAGAGGCACTTGCGTCCATCGCCTCGGTGTCAAAGGTCGAACTCCTTACTAAAGTCCACGACGGACCGTCGGCTACAAAGATAATGGTCCAAGGCGGCAAAATGGACGATCCTGTGGAATCTGCAAGGCCAACGGGGTCAACAGTTACGGTTCGCGATCTGTTCTTCAACACTCCCGCCCGGCGGAAGTTCATGCGCTCGCAGGCGACAGAGAATTTTCACATTACCAGTATCGTGACCCACTACGCGCTAGCCAACCCGTCAGTCGCTTTCACGTTGAAAAACAATGGACGCGAGACACTGAAGACTGCTCCGGCCAAGAACTTGAAGGAACGGGCTTTTCAAATTTTTGGGCCGAGGATGACTGAAAGCCTGTTGCCGGTGGACGGCGGCCGGGAGTTTGTCGCGAGGGTCTTTGGTTTTGTATCGGCGCCAAGGGAGAGAAGAACCACCCGCGATGCCCAGTACTTTTTCATAAACGGCCGGTTCGTAAAGGATCGGAACATCTCAAAGGGCCTTCAGGAGGCTTACAGGTCGGTGCTTCCTCACGGAGTATATCCGGTCGCTCTTCTGTTCCTCCAGATCCCATTCGAAGAGATCGACGTGAACGTTCATCCGGCGAAAACCGAGGTTAGGTTCCGTCGAGAACTTGCAGTGAGGGATGTTGTGACTGAAGCCGTCCGTGAGGCACTTGCCGATGCAGGAGTGCGCGGCGCATCCCGTCAGCGGGACGAGCAGGTGACTGCGGCCGCGGCAGGAACTGCGGAGAACTTTAGGCCTCCATCGGAAGAGACGGAAACGGTAAGAAGCGCCCCGGAACCGGTTCAGGACCCGATCGAATTCAGGATCGAGGCAGACACATCTGACTTTGAAAAAGAGGCGGTTGACAGGGCGGTTCCTGAAGACGCGACAGCAAAGGATTCCACTGCTGATCTGCCTGAAAGTACGCGTAAGCTTGAAAGTGATGATGCCTCAGAGCCCGGTGTCCCGATCTTTGATTCGGCCGAAGCTATCTCGCAAAGTCTTGAGCCTGAGGATGTTAGAGGGGCCGCCGTGCACCCGATCGGCCAGCTTCACGAAAGTTTCATCCTGGCGCAGGACGACGAAGGACTGCTCCTTATCGACCAGCATGTTGCTCACGAACGGATCCTCTTTGATGAATTCCGACAGAAAGAAGACGGAAGGCGGATCAGAAGCCAAAATTTGCTGGTCCCCGAAACGATCGACCTCACTCCGGCCCAGTTGGAGATCTTTTCGGAGGTAAGGGACGAGCTTGAGGCAGCGGGATTCGGCGTTCGTGAATTGTCAGGGCGGACCGTCGCAGTTCAAAGCGTCCCCTCGGGATTGCCGTCGATGGATATCGAGAATCTGCTTGCGGAGCTTCTGGACTCTGCTGACAAAGCGAAGCGGTCGGGAGTTCGCGCGTCGTTCAGGGACGATATAGCGGCATCGCTTGCCTGCAGGGCGGCTGTCAAGATCAACATGAAGCTAAGCGGGGAGAAGATGGCCTGGATGGTCGAGCGGCTTTTTACGACCTCTTCACCGACGACCTGCCCTCACGGTCGACCCGTGATCCTTCGTTTGACGATGAAAGACATCGAGAGGAAATTCCACAGGTCGTAGACGGCTGCGTCACTCGATCACTACCAGCACATCACCGGCATTCACAGTTTCCCCTTCCTGTTTTAGGATCTTCTTGACCGCCCCGTCTTTCGGCGACTTCATTTCGTTCTGCATCTTCATTGCCTCGACAACGATGACGCCATCGCCAGATACGACTTCGTCTCCCTCTTTGGCAATTATTCGCACCACTTTGCCAGGCATCTGAGTTACGATCTCCGCCACGCCGTCGGCGGCCGCACCGGCCGCACCGGGGCCTCCGAGCTTCCTGGGATCAGATACCCCGATAATTCCCTCGCCTTCGGCATCGGATACCAGGAACGTCCCGTCTTTCCGCCTGATCACTGAGAATTCGTGGACAGAGTTTCCATGTTTAAAGAGATAGACGTTTGACTCCGGTTTCGAGGCATCCAGTTTGTACTCCCTGCCTTCGATATCAGCGCGCAAGACACCATCTTCTTCAGTTATCGTCACTTCCCTGACTTCCCCGTCGATTGTTGCGATCAGTTTCATAATCAGAATGTTAAGACAGTGTGTCTGCGACCCTCGGTATCTGCCGTTTCAAGCAACCATTCGGTAAACTTGGGCCCATACTCTGCAAGAAATGACACGCCACTGAGAATTCTTTCCTGCGGCGCATCGTTCGGGAGCATCGTGTTGAACAGGTAGTCGAGACGCTTGGCGGCTACGTCGTCCTTGAAAGCCTCACTTTGTAGGAATTTTCTGTGCAGGGTCTCGATGTGCCACAGTATTTTCTCCCGCCGTTTCGAGAGACTTTCAGCGAGTGTCGGCTCGCTTTGTTCAAGTCTCTCTGAAAGGTTAGCAACAAGCCGTTCAACTTCGTTTCTCGTCCTCTCAAACAGTTGTGCCGTTTCAGGATCAAGAAATTCTTCTATCACCTTCGCACTCACAACTTCCTTTCCCTGAAGCACGTCTTCGAATGAAAGCCCGTAGGCATTGAGCGTGCGGCGGTTCCTTGGTGCAACCACCGTATACGCAGATCTATGACGGATCGGTGTGACAGGCCGTCCGAGCAATTCATAGATCTTTGAGTTTTGCGCAAAGTAGGCAATCTCCGCACTGCCACCATAATAGAGTGCATTCGGAAACACATAATCCTGGATTGCCGGTCTCATCAGCGCGTTTGGACTGAGGATCGTTGCATCAGCATCAAGACTCTTCAGAAGTTCTCCAATCGCCAGAGTTTGACCGGTATCCTGCCTTTCAACCGTATCAGCATTTGCAAGCCTTAATGGAATCCTTTTCCCTCTTTCGATCAGAAAGAACGGAAAAAAGTCTTTTCCGACGTGAACTTGGGAATGATAGCCATCGGTCGCCAGTTCTTCGTCTCTTGCAAGCAGCGCGTCCCTAATCAGGTCCGCCTTTTTCACGGCTTCCCTTACAAGCGGCCGCGCAAGCTCCCGGAATGCTTCGTCAAGCGGTGAAACCACTATCAGTCCGTACTTCCCAAAAACTTTCGAGAGGAGCCTTGCAAATGCACTGGAATATGTCTCTCCCGGCGCGTAGCATTCCGAGATTAATTCCTTCGCATTCGCTCCCGAGTCTCCCTCCGGAAGAGCATCTGCGGCCACCCTGACAAGATCGGAGACCTGAATGCCGAGGGATACATGCCCCACGGGCCTACCGACGTCTTCTTCCTCCGCGTTCATCGATAGAGAGATCTGGTTCCCTTCGTCTCCCAGTATTGTGGTGCTTCTGACCTCTTCGAGATCGTGATCTTCCGAAGCGATCCAGAAGACCGGCACAGCCTTGATCCCACGCTCCTTAAGTCTTTTCGCCTGCTTTATAGCAGTGATCGCTTTATAGATCGTGTAGGCAGGTCCGGAGAACAGTCCTGCCTGTTGTCCCGTAATCACGGTCACGCAATCGTTTTCAGCGAGTTTCTGTATGTTCGCCAGAGTGTCCTCGCCTGCTCCGTATGCGCGATTCTGTACGTCCAGCATTGAACAGAGGTCCTGCCGGTCTGCCTTGTAGGAATCGATGAGCTCGTCAACAAACTTGTAAAGCTCTTTTTGCGAGTTCGGGAAGTACTTTGCGATGGACGGTGAGCCGCGTAGAAGATCGATCAAGATAGCCGATTGCCCGGGCGCCGAGCTGTGATCCATGTATGAGACCGTGTACGGCCTTGCGCCGGCCGCGGCTCCCGGTTGATCATTCATCCGGGTATTATAAATTCCACGTCCCGAAACCTTCAAACCAGGATCGTTCTCGTCAGCCAGATCCTACTGGAAAAAGCAACACGTTTACTTGCCGTATCGCCGCATCGTCGACATACCCCCTGTTCAAAAAGTCATTCGGAGCCAATCTGAAGTCAACGATTCAAATCCACGCCGTCCTTTCTGAGCCGAAGAACATCGGAAGAACGACCGTCAGTTGCGCACATTGTTGGCGGAGAACGACGGAAAAGGTTATCCGGCCGGCTTGAACCCGCATGTAATCGGGGTGACGCCCTATAAACAATTTCCTCATCCAATTCACGCCCAGCTAGAGCACGAGAAAACTAATAGAATTCCGGAAACAGCCTGCCGAATTTAACGAGTTCTGAATAGAAAAGGAGACTGCCTTTTCAGACAGCCTCCTCAATCTGCTCCGCTAGATGAAGCTTACTTGTTGTCGATCGTTCCGCTTTTCGTCATACCCTCGGAATTCGAGTCGGAAAACTCGCTGTCGCTGTTCGCAACGGCTTTGCGGCGTGCCGCACGGTCCGTCCTTTCGAACTTGTAAATACCCGAGGAGTGCGTGCCGGCAAGCAGCTGGTTCGGATTTGAGGGACTGAAAGTCAGGCTCCAGATACGATGGCTTGCTAGATCTTCGTCGTGACCGTCTATCCTGTTCCAGGTCCAGCCCGCGTCCTGAGAAAAGTAGATTCCGCCGTCCTGTTCCAAAGCGCTAGCGGCATAGACCTCGTCCGTGTTCAATGGATCGATGAGAATCGTATTGTAATTGCCAAGAGGAAGGTTTCCGCCGCGCTTGACCCAAGTTTTCCCGAAATCCCTTGAAAGGTAGATCGTGTGGATCAGACCGACGTAAATCCTTTCGGGCTTCACTGGATCGGAAGCGATCGTGCTGACCGGGAACTTATCGGGAATTCCGTCCAGTTTCGACCAGGTAGCGCCTGAATCGTTGGACATCAAAACACCTGAATTCGCCGTTCCGACCCAAATGATCTGCGGCATCTTTGGATTCACGTGAACTGCAAACACCTGCTGAGGCTGATCCATGCCGAACTCCAGCTTTTTCCAGCCCTTGGCGATGTCGTACGAGATATAGAGCCCGTCGTTCGTGCCTGCGTAGTATCCGTCTTTTCCGTCCTCGGTATAGGTCAAAACGTTTATCTTTGTCTCGAGCGCGGCAACCACACCCGGCTCAATTTCCGGTTCGGGTGCCTTCGCCCTTCGTTTCGATCTGCTTCGCTTGGGCTTCGGGACTGTTAGATGTCTCCAGCTTGCGCCTCTGTCCACCGACAGGTATACACCGAAATTTGAAGCCAGATATAGTATCTGGGGATCGGATTTGTCCTGAACTATCGTGTAAGGGATCGTCCTCCCAGCGTCCAGGCCCTTTACGGATGTCGACCAGTTCTGACCGTAGTCATCGCTGATGAACAGGTTTCCGCCGCCTCCGGCGGTATTGATCGTTGCCGCATACATACGATTTTCCTGTTCGCGGTCCGTCGTCAGGCTGTATGTAAACCGGCTGCTGAAATTTCCATTGCTCTGCTTGAATGTCCGTCCGCCGTCAAGCGAGACCATCACACCATTATTGTCGGTCCCGATAAACACTCTCTCGGGCACATCCGGATGCACCGTGATCGAATTTACTATCGTGTCCTTTGTGGTGGTCATTCTCCACGTGCGTCCGCCGTTCGAGGACATCCAGAAGCCCTCTGTAGTACCTGCGTATATCGTCCCCGGTTTCGCAGGGTGCTGAACTATGTCTCGCGTACGTCGCGCTTGTGAGGGTATTCCCTGGATCTTGCGCCATTTTTCTCCTGCGTTTCTCGATTCATAGATCCCCGAGCAGGCAGAAGCGATGATGTAGTCAGGATTATCGGGATTGATGTCTATGGCAAACACGTCGGAGTCATCGATCATGCCATCTTTCACCAGCCGCCAGGAGTTCCCGCCGTCAGTGGATTTGTAAGCTCTCCACCACGTTCCAGCATAGATCACATTCGTGTCTCGCGGGTCGATCGCCAGGGAATCCAGCTTCTCAGGCGCCGTGTTCGAAGTGAACTTTGACCAGCTTTCGCCGGAATCCCGGGATATCCACACACCGGATACGGAGCCCACCAATAGCATGTCAGGGTCCTTAGACGCCTGAACCATCGCGTGGATCGATTCATTCTTTAGCTCTTTCGCCTCTTTCCAGGTCTTTCCGCCATCGACACTCTTGAAGAAGCCGCCCGGACGTTTTCCCCGGTGGCCTGCCACGTAGAGGATATTCGAATCCCTGGGGTCAATGATCAGGTCATCCAGCACCAACTGCGGCTCGTGCAGGTTGGCGAGAAGGTCCCACGAACTTCCCCCGTCATAGGAAGAGTAAACCTGTCCGTCGAGTGTTGTGAGGTATAGATGATTTTGGTTCTTCGGATCGACCTCGATCGATCGCACGTCCCCGCCGGCGGGGCCAATGTTCTGCCATTGACGGAATCTGGCGATCTCGTCATTGGCAAAAGCGGCTGAGAGAACCAGGCTGGTGACGAGGACCGTCAGTTTCGCCCGCATTGCATTCCGCAAGAATCTTGTTTTCATAACTTAAAGTGCTTGTTGAAGTTCGGCGGTAAAGCCTACTGAAGATTAAGGGAAAGGACGATCAAAGCAACCGTAAGAAAAGATGGTATCGCATCGGCGCATTGTTGTCTAGAAATCTTCTTTGCCTCGAATTAGTCCGATACCGCAATTGCAGGACACATATTCCGGCGGGACGACAAAAAAACGGGAGGCGGAAAACCGCCTCCCGTCGGAAGAATGTCCTTTGCCCGAAGGCTCAGGAGCTTTGGTTATTCGTTAACGGTACTTGCGTCAGCACCTGCCGGTACGATCCACAGCCTCGTCCTGATGGCGCTTTCGACACCGCCATTTACGAAGACCAGTCTCGAAGGATCAACACCGTTCTCGTTGACCATGTAGTCGCGGATCAGGCGTTCGCGACGCGTAACGTCACGGGCGCTGCCGTAGTTAACTATGTAACCGGTAGCCGTCGGATCGTTAGCAAGTTGCGTGATGAAGATATCAAGCCTTGCCTTGACGTCGTTGTTCGGGATCGGTCCGAACTCGTCCACGAGACGCGGATCAGGCGTGCCGGAAATGACTCCGGTTTCCGAAGCTTCCCTATCGCAGTTGCAGCCTTCGTCGCCGGTGATACTGACGGTAGCTCGAACGTTTGTGTCTTCGAGGCCGGTCGTATCAACAACGATCTGAGGCGTACCCTGTCCGCTCTGGATCGAACCCTGGCTGACTTCCCAACTGTATGTGATGTTCTGTTGGTTGCCGCCCACAACATTCGCCGTGAAGGTCATCGTGTCTCCTGGCTCAACAGCTGCCGGAGGTCCGTCCACGGTAAGCGTCGGGCACTCGCATACCTTCTCGCAGTCGCATTCAACAACTTCGACCGTTTCGGTCTTGGTCTCGGAGCAAACTCCGCAACCGTCATCGACTGCAACGGTAACCGTGTAGGTCCCAGTGTTCACACCGCTGAGATCCCAGGTTACATTCGCGCCCTGGCCGACGATGCGTCCGCCGGACACCGTGTAGTTGTAGGTCAGAACATCGCCTTCCTCATCAGAAGCGTTGGTCCGGATATCGACCGTCTGATCGTCACGGCACTGAACGCCTTCCTTCGGCTGGAAACCCGGCTCACAGGGCTTGGTGATCGTGTTTTCACTAAGCGTCACCGAGTTGATAACGGCCGGAACGTTCAGGATCTCCTCCTGACGTTCGTTCCTGCGTCCGACCCAGCCCTGAACGATAAATCCGTGCGGATCGGTCGAAGGCCGGAATCCGGGAGGAACTCCGGTATTCGATGTGCTGATCACCTGCGGCGTACAAGTCGGTCCGGTAGTTCCTTCCGGGTTGTCGATCTGGACCTCAAAACAGGGGATCACGACGGTTCCGTTAAAGTCGAAGTCGTCAAAAGAATCCCTGTCCTGAGGATTGAAGTGGTGTCTGTAAGCGAGACCAAATCCAAACCAACGTGCCGGGAAAACGCGAGCACCTACGAGACCCTCAAGCGGGCTGTTCTCAAAGCTGTTCGGCGTTCTGCCGCCGACATAGTGGAGCGAACGGAATTCCGCAATCGGCTGGAAGAATCTGTTTACCGGAAAGTCGACGCCGAACGCAGCGAGAAGCTCGTCGGGCCTGTCCAGAAGCGTGACGTCTCCGCCTTCCGGAAAGTCTGCCTTAACGTCGCCGTTATATATGTAGCCAACGTTGGCTGATATGTTCATCCATTTCCGGACCCTTGCATCCGCAAAACCGATCAAGCCGATGTCGCCACGCTTCGAACCAGGGCTTGCGCCGCGCTGAAGCTGAGTGAAGCTTTCGGAGCTGGATGGCCTGTCGTAATACCACCTGTAGAACGGAATAACGCCGACGCCGATCGGGTTGTTGGGTCCGGTGAACCGGATCTTTCCGCCGACAGTAAAAGTACTGAACGCCGATTCGCCATATGTGCGACCTATAAACGGCGCATCAGGCAAATAGCTCGGAATCGCGGTAAACGAGGTCGGTACCTCAACCATGCGACCGCCCTGACCCGTGGTGTCGATAAGCGCTGTCTGCAGAACGACGCCCGGAAGAATGCTGCCATAAATGGAGCCGAGTCCGGGGAACACCGACTGCGCGCCGCCGGGAACCGGCGATCCGATGGTCGGGCTGTGGCCCGGTCCGATCGGGACTCCGTACGTTCCTGCCGATCCGCCGATGTACGGGAAGAACACGAACGGCTGATTTCCGGAAGGCCGGAAAACCGCGCTACCTGCAAACTGGCCACCTAGGAAGCTGGATGGCGCCAGCACGATTGCTGGTCCGCTGCCAAACGTTGCATTCGGAAGATAGAAGCTTGAAAGGTGGCTGGGCGAGTTGACCTTGATTCCCCTGTAAGCGTCGACGTTAAAAAACAGCTCAACGTGGTCGCTAAGTCCGATCTGAAAACTTACAGGAACTTCTGAGATATCGACATCCCCGGGATCCCTGTCATAGTTGCTGAATGCAACACTTAACGTGAACTCCCCTCTGCGAAGAGTTTGTCCGTCGTAAACAGTGAACAATCCCGTGGGACCGCCGACAGGTCCCCCTGTCCCGACCGTCGGGGCAATATTCCTATCATCGTCTGCCGGCCTTAGCGTCTGAGCAGACGCGACCAAGGCGAGCGACAACAGGATGATCGTAAGTAGAAACGCCCTATTAGCGAGTTTCATCACATTCCTCCGCCGAAAATAAGTTTCTTAAACTTTAGGTTCAAATGTTAGCGTTACGACCCGCAAATCATAACACATGATTTGGGAGTAAGCTACACAATTATTGCAAATATAGCCTTTTACCCCTTCCGGCCCTTGACGCCTCAAAGGATCAAAACTATACCGAGTCGTTCAGTTAACAAATCTCTTTGTTGTCTACGGGAGCAAAGTTAAAGAGTTAACGTAAACTCCATTTTGTTGTAGATGAAGTGCTCTCCCATCAAAAACCTTACTTTAGATCATTTCCAAAATCAAGAGTGAAACCGACCTAAACCTTACCCTATCCAACATTTCCGAAAGCCCGTGCGATCGTGAACCAAACCTGGCTTTTGAACTACCGTTCGTCATCTGAAGTACCGGTCCCCCACTGCTGTTGCCGATCGCTCAATGACCGGTTCATTGAACCGCTTTCGAAGCCGTCCATATCGATCGTGACGTATCGAAAACCTATACTCCTAAATGTGTCACCGAACTCACCGTCCGATGCCATACCGAACGCCCTTTTTAATTCCGATCGGGCAAACTCGAGCCTGGCCAGGTCCCCGTGCGACCTGACCCGGAATTCCCGAAATCCAAGCGACCTCAGGAAAGCCTCTCCTTGCTCGACCTTACCTAGCTTTTCGATCGTGACCGGCGTGCCGTATTGAATCCGCGATGCAAGGCAAGGACTAGCAGGGATGTCCCAAGTCTCCAGCCCGTGTCTCCGGCTCAATTCCCGGATGTCGGTCTTGGAGAATCCGATATCTGCCAGAGGACTCGAGACCGCGAACTCCTCAGCGGCCTGTCTGCCCGGCCGGTGGTCGCCAAGGTCGTCGGCGTTGGTTCCATCCACGATAACTTCGATCGCGTGCATATCCGCGAGCGACCTGAGCCGCCCGTACAATTCCGATTTACAGTAGTAGCAGCGCCTCGAATCGTTTTTAACGTAGTTGACGTCCGACATCTCATCGGTCGCGAGGGTCAAGTGGTTTAGCCCGTGCTCAGTGGCGATTCTGATAGCGCGGTCTCTGTGCTCCGCGGCTACGCTTGGCGAGACCCCAGTAACTGCCAGCGCATCGCTTCCAAGTTCCCTGTTAGCGACAAACGCCAGATAGGTACTGTCGACGCCGCCAGAAAAGGCGACGATAACACTCGAATACCTGTTCAAGGTTTTCACGAGTTCCTCTTCTTTCACGTCAGGGTCCGTAGCTGTTGTGCAAGCCGTTTTCATCTTCCAATGCTCGATGCTAACAAATGTCGGGCACGCGTCCAACGAGGTAGGTGCTGGCAACCTCGTCTGAGCTTCGACTCTCCAAAACTTCGTTCGCGTTGCGGCGGTCCCTTATTGAAGAGTATTCTCTTGATTCCAGCGTTCTTTAGTTCAGAGCGAACCCTTCGAACAACTGTGAGAATGATCAAACCAGTTCTTTTTTTCGCGATCGCCCTCTTTGCAGCGGTGCCCTTTTCGTCTCCAGTCTTTTGCCAGGACGAGGATGAAGAAGAGTTCACCCAGACCGCGCCCTCCTCAGTTCAGGACGATGTTGAAAAAGCAGTCGCCGCCTTCAATGCAGGGCAGGATGCGCACGCGGAAGGCGATCTCTCGAAGGCGATGGAAAACTACCTTGAAGCTCTGCGTCTATTGCCCGAGTTCCCAGAAGCCGAATATCAGATCGGGACGATTCACCAGTCGCGCGGGAATTTGAAAGACGCAGAAGAGTCATTCCGGCGAGCCATTTCGCTGAGGCCGGCTTGGACGCTTCCGTCATCCGCACTCGGCTCCCTGCTCGTCAGGAAGGGTGAATTTGCCGAAGCAAAGATGGTCCTCTTAAACACTCTGGAACGAGACGGGAACTGCATACCTTGCTACCCGCCGCTCACAGAGGTCTACCTGCAGACCGATGAAGAGCCCGAGATACTCAGGAAGCATCTTCAAAGGCTCACGATCCTCACATCGAAGTCTAGGATTCCCGCTTCGATCTGGGCCGCCAAAGCAGCCGTCGAACGTTCGATAGGGGAGATCACAGCTGCAAAGGAAAGTGTCTCCCGGGCGCTATCGCTTGATCCCGAGTCTACTCCGGCGCTCTCGGAACAGATCGAGATACTTCTCGCCCTCAAGGATTTTGAGGCGGCCGCTGCAAAAGCCGGCAGACTTGTCGAGAAAGAGCCGGAGTCCGTTCCGGCGAAGATACAGCTTGCAAGAGCTGAGCATGCGGCTGGAAGATCTCAGAACGCGATATCCATCCTCGAACCGATCTCAGCTGGCAGCGATGCCGCATCCGGGATGATCGCTATGATCAAGCTCGACATGGGATCAGACCCGGGCCCTTTGATCGAATTGCTAAAGGAAAAACCAGGCGATCCCGCGGTGCTTGGAAAGCTCTGTAGCGTTACCCGGAAATCCGATCCGGAGAGCTCACTACAATACTGTCTAAGCGCTTCAGAGGCGGAGCCTACGAACATCGATCACGCTATAGGCTACGGCGCCGCATTGCTGCAATTGAAACGATATGCGGATGCCGCGAATCTGTTTTCAAGATTGAAGGAGAACTTCGGTGACAACTACACCGTCCGGGTGAATTTCGCTTTCGCGCTTTTCCAGCTAGAAAGATTCGATCTTGCACGCGAGGAATACCTGTGGATCACTGAACGCCAGCCGGAGCTCGCTGCCGGCCATTACTTTCTGGCGATCGCAAACGACCGCCTCGAGCGATACACGGAAGCGCTTTCTTCGTACCAGCGATTCCTAAAGCTGGCAGCGAAGGACAAAGAGCAGTTCGCCGACGAGATCTCGCGGGTAGAGCTCAGGCTTCCAATACTGGAAAGACAGGTTGACTCAGGAAAACGCCGAAACTGAGACTTCAAGGTCGTCCCAGAATTATTTTGTTGAAATTGTCCGACTGATTCCTATAGTCTATAGAGCTATCAGTGACTAACTCAGGGGCACAATCCTCAAACCGGAATCGCACGAGTCTTCTAGTGCGCCCCGGTTCGCGATATTTGGCTGTTCTGTTTGCGGCCATTGTTCTCTTGACGGGGTCAACGGGATTTTCCCAGACCACCGACGAAGAGCTCCCGCCGGGCGTGGTACCGCCACCCCTGAATCTGCTTTCAAAACAGGAAAAGACTGAGCTTGAATCGGAACGGAAGATGAAGAACCGGACGAAGCTTGCGCTCCAGTTCATGGACGACCGCCTGAAGCTTTCGGAAAAAGCGACCGAGACTGACGACTTTCCGGAAGCACTGGCTCAGCTCGGCAGGTTCCAGGCCCTGATCAGAAATACCGCCGGATACCTAAAGGGCAACGAAGGAAACAAAGGATCGTTCAAGAACTTTAAGCGTTTTGAGATGACGCTAAGGGAGTTTATCCCTCGCCTGGAGTTGATCCGCAGAGAACTACCATATGAATACGGCTACCACGTACGCGAACTTATGAAGTTCGTGAGCGACACCCGTATGAATGCCCTCGAACCATTCTTTGACGATACCGTCATCCCCGAAGGGGGGTCACGCTAATGAGCGTGGCACCTGGCCGGCGCCGGCTCATTCAACACTTCCTCACGGGCATTTTCGCACTGGTTCTGGTCCTTACCCTGCAGCTTGAAACCTTTTCCCAGCGATCCGACCACCTTACAACAGAAGAGATCGAACTGGTGCGCGATACCCAGGCCGTCGATGACCGTATGGAGGTGTTCGTGCGGGCTATCGAAAGACGCCTAATCTCGATAAGCGGCACCTCCGGACTCTCGGAAGAACAGCAAGAACAGCTGCGAAAAGAGGAAAACAAGTGGGGGCCTCTGCCGGAAGGGGACCGCGAACAACTGGTCTCGGACATTTTCAAGATCCTCGACGAAGCGGTCAGCAAGATAGACGATGTTGCTGACCGGAATGCGGAGAGCAAATTGTTCCCGTTCGCCGTACATATTTTGGCCGACTACTCACGCGAACTCATTCCGATACTTGAGAGTCTCGCCTCTTCCTCCGGATCGACCCGGGAAAGAGCTTTCTTGACCAGCTCCGTGAATCTTTGCCGGGACATTGTCGAAGCCTCATCCAAGATCGACAAGCCTGATCCGAAAGAAAGGAAGAAAGCGAAAAAGGGCTAACCGCTGAGCGATTCTACCTTCCAGATACCAAATTTCGAGTTCCGGGTTCGTGGTTTCGAGTTGCGATTCCCAACGGGGTGCCGGACATTCCAGATTTCAGGATCAAGATCAAATTTGAAGAGAAGTGAGTCCTTGAACACTTCGTATTGCGTAGTAAGATTGCCGGGCTAAAAGAAGAAGTCTGAAATTTGGAAATTGAAATTTGAAATGGCGGTTCGAAGCGCGTCGAAGACGCTCCGAACCGCCTTTCTTGACGCTCGTTTCAAGAGAGTGTAGTTTCTTCATTTAAGCAGCAAATTCATCTGTATGACAGAGCAGAAACTGAAGCAGACGTCTCTGAATGCCGCGCACCGCGACTTAGGGGGCAGGATGGTGGATTTCGAAGGCTGGGACATGCCCGTCCAGTACCCTGCCGGCACTATCGCCGAGCATCTGCGGACACGCGAGCATTGCGGGCTGTTCGATGTCTCGCACATGGGGGAGATCCATGTTGTCGGGAAGGACGCGATCGAATTCGTCAACTATCTGACGACAAACGACGTCTCGAACCTTGTAGACGGGCAGGCCCATTACTCTGCGCTGACATACGAGAACGGCACTGTCGTCGACGATCTCCTCGTCTACCGATTCGGACCTGAGAAGCTGTTCCTCGTGGTTAACGCGGGAACGCAGGACAAGGATTGGGAGTGGATCGAGTCTCACAAGGCAGATTTTGATGTCGAGACCGCGAATGCCAGCAACGATTATTGCCAGATAGCGATCCAGGGGCCCGAGGCAGAATCCGTTCTTCAAAAGTTGACCGACACCGAACTATCGGCCATCAAGTACTATCATTTCGAAGAAGGCGAGGTTGATGGAGTCGAGGCGATAATTTCCAGAACCGGCTATACGGGCGAAGACGGCTTCGAGGTCTACGCAGCTTCTGAAATGTCCAGACAGCTTTGGGACAAGATGCTTGAGGCAGGCGGATACGGCTCCGACACAGGGATTCTGCCTTGCGGACTGGCGGCCAGGAACACTCTCCGTCTTGAATCCGCAATGTCGCTTTACGGGCACGAGCTTAGCGACAAGATCACGCCGCTCGAAGCGAATCTTGGCTGGATCTGCAAATTGAAGACCGAATTCATAGGCTGCGAGGCCCTGCGCACCCAGAAGAAGAACGGCTTGGACCGCAAACTGATCGGCTTTGAAATGACGGACCGCGGCATCGCTCGGGACGGCTACGACGTGTATTCAGGGGAAGAAAAGATCGGTGTTGTGACATCCGGCAGCCCCGCGCCGTTTCTGAAAAAAAACATCGGGCTGGCATTCGTTCCTCCCGAAATGACAGATCCTGGACGGGAGATCCAGATCGACGTCCGTGGAAGAAGGCTTGCCGCCGAGATCGTCAAGACGCCTTTCTATAGAAGGGAAAAGTAGCAAAGGACTTCCCTGCTTGTAGTCGCGACTAGGGCTGCGGCCAGATGACGCAAGCAGTTCGGCGTCTTGCGTGGTTGCCAAGCTCTCTTGCTCTTATGGGTTTCGAAAGAACCGCCTGAGAGTTTTTGTCCCGGGATCAAAGGCGATCACTTAAACGATTCGGGCGGGAAGGAGAAGGAAAAAACATTGAGATTTGGATCCTGCGGCTTAACGCGGGCATTCGCGGTTTCGGTTCACTATCACCCCACTGGAAAGACCAATACTACCTATGGCAAACATTCCGGAAGAACTTAAGTACAGCAAAGATCACGAATGGGTCCTGGTTGAAGGCGACGTTGCCACCATCGGGATCACTGACTATGCACAGGAGTCGCTCGGAGACGTTGTGTTCGTTGAGCTCCCCAATGAAGGGGACAATTTCAATACCCACGACGCGTTCGGGTCAGTCGAATCGGTAAAAGCCGTGTCAGAGATCTTCACTCCGGTTGGCGGAGAAGTCGTCTCGACGAACGAAGACCTGAATGACGCACCGGAAGTCGTCAATGACGATCCGTACGGCGACGCCTGGATGGTCAAGATCAAAATGGACAATTCCGGCGAGGCCGACGGCTTGATGAGTGCCGAGGAATACGAAGAGTACCTCAAGTCAGAGGAAGACTAGCAACCGGCAGCTGGACGCCGTTGGTGCCCGCGGCAGGTTTCCGCGGGCCGTTCCTTTTGTAAAGCAGTTATGAGATACATTCCGAATTCACCCGAAGAGCGTGACGACATGCTCAAAGAGATCGGGCTTGAATCGGCGGAAGGTCTTTTTAGATCTATTCCCGCCGATGTTTTGTTGGGACGCAAGCTTGATGTGACCGAACCGCTGGCTGAGCCGGAAGTTATTGCCGGAATGGAAGCGCTGGCGGAAATGAACTCCGGAGCGAAGAAGACCTCGTTTCTCGGCGGCGGCGTATATTCGCATTTCTCGCCGACGATCGTCGACAACCTGATCCAGCGGTCCGAGTTCTTCACCTCTTACACCCCTTATCAGCCTGAGGTCACCCAAGGCACTTTGCAATACATTTTTGAGTTTCAAACGCTTGTGTGCCAGCTCACAGGGATGGAGGTGGCGAACGCGTCGATGTACGACGGCTCGACCTCAATGGCTGAGGCCTTCCTGATGGCGCAGCGTGTAACGCGAAGGGACAAGGTCCTCGTCGCTGAGACCGTTCACCCGGAGTACATCGAGGTTGCGAGCACGTACACCAAACATGGAGAGCTAGAGTTCGACACGGTCGGATTTGACGCTGATTCTGGAAGAATTCAGGAGTCAGACCTCGAGAAGATCGACGAAAAGACCGCCGCGTTGGTCGTCCAGTCTCCAAACTTTTTCGGCTGCATAGAAGATTTAGAGGCGCTTGCCGAGAAGGCGCACGAAAAAGGCGCATTGCTTGTCGTGGTCGTCACTGAAGCTATCTCGTTCGGATTGCTTAAGACACCCGGAAACTGCGGTGCCGACATCGTCGTTGCCGAAGGCCAGAGTTTTGGCGTGCCGATGAGTTTCGGAGGACCTCACGTGGGCCTGTTCGCCTGCCGTCAGAAGTTTGTGAGGCAGATGCCCGGAAGGCTATCCGGTGTCGCTTACGATGAGAAAGGAAACCGTGGATTTGTACTGACGCTTGCGACCCGCGAGCAGCACATACGGCGAGACAAAGCGACATCTAACATATGCACGAACCAGGGTCTGATCGCACTCGCGGCGACGATCTATATGGAAGCGCTTGGAAGGAAAGGGCTTCAGGAAGTCGCTATGCAGAATGCCCAAAAGGCCGCGTATGCGAAGAAACAGATAGCCGGGATCGATGGATACAAGATCGCATTTGATTCTCCGGTGTTTAATGAGTTTGTCGTCAGGGGACCTTCCGAGGCTGTATCGCTGCTTGAATCAATAAGCAGTGAAAATGGCATTCTCGGGGGAATTGCGATCTCGCGTTATTACAAAAACAGACCAAACGACTTTCTTGTTTGTGTTACGGAGACGAACACGAAGAAAGAGATAGATTCACTAGCCGAGGCTCTCGCATCTGCCGGCTGAGGAACAAGTTTGAACCGGCGTGAACTATGATACTGGCTCTCTTTCTGCTGATCATCGTAGCGGTGATCGTGAGCATCGTTTTCGTACTGGCGGTGCCCGGCAACAGCGAAGATCACAAGAAGTGTCAGCATTGCGGGAAGCGCGTAAAAATAGAAACTGTCGTCTGTAGATACTGCAAGAAAGATCTTGTAGATCTGCCTTACAGATAACGGTTGACGGAATCGCTTGGAAGATGGCTGAAAAGCTGAACAAAAATTTGGTCAGGGACCCAAGGGACTTCGATCGCCGTTCGTTCCTGTCAAATACCGGGAAGGCTCTCGGGCTAATGGCGGTGTCTTCCCCGGCTGTCGGTGCGTTGCTTGGTGAAGTACGCGCTGCCGGAAAAGGCCTCGGAAATGCCTCGCCAGCAAGAGTCGCAATGGACGAGGACTACTGGTCGACGATCCAGCAAGCTTTCTCGGTCACGCGCGGAATCATCAATCTTAATAACGGCGGCGTAAGTCCCAGTCCGCGGCTCGTTACCGAGGCTTTCGTACGATACACCTGGCAGCAGGAGGATGCGACCGCATACACAATGTGGCGGATCCTAGAACCTCAGTCCGAAACCGTGCGCGAGGGGCTCGCTGAGATCTTTGGCTGTTCTGCCGAAGAGATCGCGATCACGAGGAATGCTTCTGAGTCTCTCGAGATCCTGCTGATGGGAATGGATTTCGAGCCGGGCGACGAGATCCTGACCACGACCCAGGACTATCCGCGGATGCTGACGACTCTCCGCCAGAGAGAAGCTCGGGAGGGCCTCAAGTTAAAGCTGATCAAGATACCGATCGCTCCGGAAGACCCTTCGCAGATCGCGCTGGAGTTCGAAAAGGCGGTCAGTCCGAAGACAAAGCTGATCCTGATCTCGCACCAGGTCAACATTACTGGCCAGATCACTCCCGTGAAAGATGTTTGCAGGATGGCCCGAAAGCGCGGAATCGAAACGATCGTCGACGGCGCACATTCGTTCGCTCAGTTCGATTTCCGCCAGGACGACCTTGACTGCGACTATTTCGGAACGTCGCTCCACAAATGGCTCCACGCGCCGAAAGGGACGGGCCTTTTATACGTAAAGAAAGAAAAGATCCCGAAGGTCTGGGCCTTGATGGCGTCCGAGGAAAAGAACAATCAGGACATACGGAAGTTTGAAGAGATAGGCACCCACTCAGCGGCAATGCGGCTTGCCATCGGTGAGGCCGTGCTATTCCACAATGCTATCGGCGGCAAGCGAAAGGAAGAAAGGCTGAGGTACCTGTCGAGATACTGGATGGACCGCCTGAGATCGATCCCGAATGTCGGCTTCAACACCTCATTCGATCCGAGACAGTTCTGCGCGATCGCGAATGTCAAAGTGGACGGGATGGACCCGGGAGAGATCGGAAACTACCTGATGTCGAAACACAAGATCCTGACAACACCGATCGTCCACGACGAATTCACGGGGATCAGGATCACGCCGAATATCTATACCGCAACGTGGGAGCTGGACCGCTTCTGCGATGTAATGGAACACATTATCAAGAACGGATTGCCGAAATCGCAGGCATAAACGAAGTAATCAATGAGTATAAAGAAAGTAACCCCGCATCCGACACAGAACGAGGCGCTTATATTTGAGCGTTCGCATCCCGGCCGTGTCGGCTATAAGCTGCCGAAGCTGGATGTCGAAGAAACGGGAATCGACGAGATCATACCCGCCCATCTTCGCCGCGACGACGATCTGGACGGTGTGCCGGAAGTATCCGAGGTAGATCTGGTCAGGCACTTTACCAGGATGTCGACGTGGAATTACTCGATCGACCTTGGAATGTACCCGCTCGGTTCCTGCACGATGAAATATAACTCGAGACTCAACGAAAAGGTCGCGAGGATCCCGGGTTTCGCGAATCTTCATCCGCTTGCTCCTGAGTCTGAATCGCAGGGAGCCTTGAAGCTCATTTACGATCTTCAGGAAGATCTCGCCGAGATCACAGGACTACCCGGAGTTTCGCTTCAACCTGCTGCCGGTGCTCACGGAGAAATGACGGGGGTAATGATCATCCGCGACGCGCTGGACGAACGGTTCGGTGAGGAATCGAAGGAACGGCGTGTGATGCTGGTGCCCGATTCTGCCCACGGAACCAATCCCGCCTCGGCCAACATGGCGGGCTTTACGGTCAAAACAATCCGATCGACCGACGAAGGCCTGACCGACATGGAACACCTTCGCGAGTTGTGCGACGAAGGGGGCGTTGCCGGGCTAATGCTTACAAACCCGAGTACCGTCGGAGTTTTCGAAAAGAACATACGCGAGATCTGCGACACGATCCACGAGGTCGGAGGATTCGTCTATATGGACGGCGCGAACATGAATGCGCTTGTCGGAGTTTCGAGACCCGGCGATATGGGTGTCGATGTAATTCATCTCAATCTCCACAAGACCTTTTCGACGCCTCACGGCGGTGGAGGCCCAGGATGCGGTCCATGCTGCTGCACGGAGGAGCTAGCGAAGTTTCTTCCGAAACCTACGGTGGTGAAAGACGGCGACACGTACAGTCTCGACCACGACCGCCCTGGATCGATAGGCCGTGTGAAGGCCTTCTTCGGTAACTTCGGAATGATGGTACGCGCTCTTGCATACATACAGACGCACGGCGACACCGGCCTGCGGGAAGCTACCGAGGCAGCGGTCCTTAACGCGAGATATCTGACCGCGCGGCTGGAAGAGGATTTTGAAAGGCCATTCGCACCGGACCCCATGCACGAAGTGATCTTTTCACACAAGAAACAGTCGCGGAAGGGCGTCCACACTCTCGATATAGCAAAGCGACTTATCGATTACGGATTTCACCCGATGACGATCTACTTCCCTCTTATCGTCGACGGTGCGATGCTGATCGAACCGACCGAATCGGTCGGTAGACAAGAACTGGACGATTTTGTCGATGCGATGAAGTCGATCGCAAGGGAAGCTCAGGAAGATCCGGAGCTCGTTATCGGAGCTCCTCACACAACCCGAATAGGAAGGTTGGACGAGGCGACAGCGGCCAGAAAACCGGTGCTTCGATGGACACCGGATTTGGGGAAACAAGCCGACGCGGCGTCTTGAGTTCGCGGAGTTTACTGAGTTTTCGGAGTTCCCAGAGTTTAGTCAGTTTCGAAAAGGGACACAGATAAACACAGATCCAAAAGGATAGCTCTGATGGTTAGCAACCGAGTTATCTGATTTCATCTGAGTTAATCCGTGTCCTTTTTTCTAAGCTCTGTGGTCTCTGTGCACTCCGTGGTGAAGCAACTCAGTCGATGAGGTAAAGCCGCAGGCCGAATTGCTCGAACGGTATGCTCGGTTTCACAGCCTGGTCGCGCTTTCGGATTCTGGACGGATTGCTGGTGTCGAAACGGTCCGCTTTCATCCTCACAAGATGGAAGGATCCATCTTGGCATTCGAACTCGAAAAGCCGCGAATGATAGTAGCGTTCTCCGTGCTCCATCGACATCTCGAAGCCCTTCGCCGTCTTGCGGATCGGATCCAGCTTGAACTTTTTGACATCCGAACCGCTCGGGAGCAGTTCGGTACGCAGCTCGTTCTCGCCTTTGAACATCGAGAGTGCCTCAGAACCGTTTTTGAGGCTTACCCTGAACAGCCGGAAGTCAGAACCTCCACACTCCAGGTCGACCCTCTGAGCGAGGTGTACTACCTCGCCTGCGGTGATTTTGAGCGTCGGCATCGGTTCTTCGTTTCCGGGCAGTTCGTCGCAGGCAGAGAAAGTGGAAAGACCGATCACGGTCAGGAGTGTCATGTGTATGAATGCGCTTTTCATCGGAATATCTGGTGGGGCTTCGGGAGCGGGCTTGCTGATCATCCGGAGAGGATTCCGGAACGGAAGTACTCGACTAGAATACCACGCTGGCTTCGTTATCGCGTGAGAAATCCAAGGGCAGAAACAGGGACATGGATGAACACAGATTCAGGAGATAATATAGAAGAACAACTTCTGAGCCTCAATCGAAAGCCCAAATGTGCCTCGTTCTCTTCCCAATTCTTCCTGCATTTTCTTCCTGCATTCGACCTTTAATGAGAGTCATTTTAGGAAAGGTAATCTGACAAACAGCGTTTATGACCGGACAACGAGCGATCTTATTCATCCGTATTCGTCGGCAGCTAGTTCTTTCAAAATCGTTCGAAGAACAGGAAATGCAAAGACCCGTCAACGTCGGTTTGGAAGTTTCGGACTCAAGCGACAGAATCGGACCTTTCTAATTGTCGGGCTTCTGACACTCAGTCCTCAGTACTTTTCTCTCAGTACTTACAAGTTGACGCCGTCGCAGAGTTTTCCGTCGACACTCGTGTAGTAGAGCGGGACTTCCTTGAACGTGTCGGTATCCGTGCAGTAGGAAAGGCAGGTATCGAATGGTTTCGAGTAGATGTGTACGCTGACAGCTTTCTCGTCGAATTCCGGAAGATTCAGTATCTGATGGATCGGCTCTTCGAGCTCGACCTTGGCAGAAAGGCAATCGGAAAGATCAAAGGTGTCGGTCTCGACCAGTTTGCAGTAGCCCTTCGACTCGTCGATCTGATCAACAGCGAAGTTCTGGCCCCGAAGTTTGCCCTCGACAGCCATCATCCAGCACATCTGGTCAGCGTGATTGTGGACCCGCGATACCTGGCCGCGATTCCAGCAGATTGCCATCAACTCGAATCGTTCATCCTTGTAAACAAGATTGCGGGTATAGAAGTCCTCGCTCCAGAAGAAATACTTCGCGAGCGAATCGATATCGACTGGGTTGTCGGAAAGAAACTGGTAGACCGGATCGCAATGAAACTCTTCGTCGGGAATCTCGCGCAAGCCCTCGACCAGTTGGCTGATCGATACTTTTCTCATCTTAAAATGGGCAGCGCGGCCGCAAATGGGTTCACCGCGCTGAGGGGGATCGAAGTTGGGTAGATGTTACTGCGATTTTTGTAAAAAGTCCACGAACTCGGATGGGTCGCGGGTCAGACCGGGAAAGGTCGTACGTGGTTGCCCGGTCGTGTCGAACACCGCATAGAACGGAAGGGCGACAGTCTGAAAAGTCTGCTCCTGAAACTGCTGCTGGCGCTGGTACACGGCGCCCTCGCCGTCGGTGTAAAGGCTTACCAGAACGAACTTCTCAAGCTCGGCCTTTACTTCGGGGCGGGTGAACATGTTTGCCTCCATCCATCTGCAGTTCGTGCAGGTATAGCCTGTAAAATCGACAAACACTCTTTTGTTCTCGATCCTCGCCTTCGTAAGTGCAGTCTCAAGATCGTTCTTGATCCAGACGAGTTCGTTTTGCTTGTCGGTCAAAACATTGAAAGCAGACTGCGCGTTCTTTGGCGGAAGGAACGACTCGAGCTCTCCCAGTTTCCAGCCCATAACTCCGAGAGCAAGATAGATGCTCAGCACGACGAACAGGCCTGCGAAGACAAACCTCAGGGGACCACGCCTCTTGATCGGCGAATCGTACTTGAATCTGAACAGCCCGAGTATGTAGGCCGCGATCGTCAGCCCGATGATCACCCATATCATCAGGACGATCTCCCTGGAGAAAATAAATCCGTAGTTCAAAGTGCCCGTTCCGCCCGAACCCCATACAAGATCGACGTTCGAAATGAACTTCATAGCCGCAGCGATCTCGAGGAATCCCATCACTACCTTCACTGAGTTAAGCCAGCCGCCGGATTTGGGGAGTGACTGAAGAAACCTGGGGACGAGTGCGAGAACGAAGAACGGCAGGGCAAATACGCAAGAGAATGCCAGCATACCAAGGAGAGGCGTTGTCCAGGTGCCCTGCGACGTGGACACCAAAAGCGTACCGATGAACGGCGACGTACACGTGAACGAAGTGAGGGTGAAGGTCAAACCCATCAAAAGAGCGCCGATGTAGGCACTTCCCTTTCCTTCTTCGGACCGCGTCAGGTTGTCGAGCTTCGTCAGGATCGAGGTCGGTATCGTGATCTCGTAAAAACCGAACAAATTAAAAGCGAAGAAAATAAATATCCCTGCGATGAGAATGTTCACCCACGGATTTGCCGCGAACAGGTTAATACCTGCCGCTCCGAGGAAGATCGCGAGCAGCATTCCAAGAACCGAAAATGTGGCAATGATGCCGACCGAGTAGACCGTTGCAAGTTTTATCGTCCTGGCGTGGTTCCCGTCCGAGTGCTTCATAAAGTATGAAACCGTGATCGGGATCATCGGAAAGACGCAGGGTGTAAGCAGCGACAACGCGCCGAACGTGATCGCCAGCCATATGAAAGCCCACAGTGTTCCGTCATCGTCACCTTCCCCAAAACGAACGACTTCGGCCGTAGACGCTGAAGAATCCGAGAACCGCGTCTTCCCTACAACCTCACTTCCGTCCAGCGACACCCTGACCGTCTTCGGAGGAAGGCAAAGCCGATCATTGCAAAGCTGGTAACGTACATCGATGCTTAATTTATCGCCATTTGCTTCAGAAGTTGCTTGAAGCGGCACGTCGAATCTCGCCGAATCCGCGAAGTAACTTGTGTCTATCTGAAAATTGGGATCGAATTCCGTGATCGGGTCGGGAGTGGTGACCTCGCCCGCGAGCTCAAAGGGGGACCCCTCACCGACCGCCACAGTTGTCGCGATCGGACCGCCTTCGGGCTGTTCGAGTGCATACAGGTGCCAGCCCTGATCGACCGCTGCGTGCAGCTCGACCTCGAGTTTCTCGCCGGCTTTGTATGCACGATCAGCAAGGACGCCCTCAAGACGCCACTTAGCCGGATCTTGTGAAAACGCGGCGGAAGAAAGCGCCAAAAGGACGGCGACAAGCAAAGGCAGTCGTAGATTTTTCAGAGTTGCCAGCATATTCTCAGCGCCCTTGAATTTTAACATCCGCACCGCAATTGCGCGGAACGGGGAGCATTCGTTTTGCACTACTTGGTTTGTGTCACTTATAATTTTCGTTCGTTTTATCGAAATCCGGACTAGTTAATAGTTCTCCGGTCGTAATTATTCCTTTAACGCAAAGAAGGGAGACCCAATTGGCCAAAACATCGACAGGCGGAAAAGCCTCTTCGCGCCCAAAGTCGTCAGCTTCCAACAACAAGAAAGCCGGCGGCGAAAACGGATCGCCGAGCTTTGATCCGGCAAAAGCGCAAGAGGAATACAAGAAAAGGAAACAGTCGCAGCTAGAGGCGATCAAGGGCACAGATAAGGATGTCCTCTCCGAGATGCTTTACGAAATGGTCCTCGGGCGCGAATTTGAACAGAAATGCGCGGAGGTTTACCGGATCGGGAAGATCGGCGGTTTCTGCCACCTCTACATCGGCCAGGAAGCGATCGCTATCGGAGTACAGACTCAACTCGAAGATCGCGATTTTGTGATCGGATCTTACCGCGACCACGTCCAGGCAATGGTCCAGGGAATTTCGGCGGAGGCAGTAATGGCCGAGCTTTACGGGAAAGCCGGTGGCAATGTAGGCGGCAAAGGCGGTTCGATGCACATGTTCTCGGAAGAACATAACTTCTTTGGAGGCCACGGTATCGTTGGAGGACAAATAGGAGTCGCGACCGGACTGGCATTTGCCCAGAAATACAAGGAAACCGGCGGAGTGACAGTTTGCTATTTTGGCGAAGCTGCGGTGAACCAGGGAATCTTTCACGAATCACTGAACATGGCTGCTCTCTGGGGGCTTCCCTGCATTTACATCTGCGAGAACAATAAGTACGGGATGGGGACGTCGCAGGAACGGGCGATGTCGATCTCGAGCATTTCGAGCAAGGCAGAAGGTTACGGAATGCACGGTGAGTTCGTTGACGGAATGGACGTGATGAACGTTCGCGAAGTGGTTGGTCGTGCGATCAAGCGCGGCCGCGAGGAATCGGCGCCCACCCTGCTTGAAGTTCGCGCTTACCGATACATGGGACATTCGATGTCTGACCCCGGGAAGTACCGCTCGACCGAGGAGATCAAGAAATATCAGGAACGCGATCCGATCAGGTTGTTCAAGGACAGCCTGAAAGAGGCCAAGATCTTTGACGACAAGGATTTTGAAGATATCGAAAAGCGGGCAAATACGAAGGTTGGCGAGGCAATCGAATTTGCCGAGAACAGTCCGCTGCCCGATGAAAGTGAACTTTTGACCGACGTTTACGCATAGACACAAAAATGGCTGAACTGACGATACGCGATGCGCTCAACGAGGCGCTTCGGGAAGAGCTGAACCGCGACGAGAACGTCTTCATAATGGGTGAAGAGGTAGCGGAATACGACGGTGCGTACAAGGTCACGCGCGGGCTTTGGAAGGATTTCGGTAACAAGCGGGTGATCGACACACCGATCACGGAACTTGGGTTCGCTGCAGTTGGTGTCGGCGCCGCGATGGCGGGATTGAGGCCTGTCGTAGAGTTCATGACATTCAATTTCTCGATCCTCGCTTCCGACCAGATCATCAACCACGCTGCAAAAATGCTGTATATGTCGGGCGGCCAGTTTAACGTTCCCATCGTTTTTCGCGGTCCGAACGGTTCGGCATATCAGGTCTCCTCGCAGCATTCCCACGCCCTGGAAGCATTCTATGCGAACTTCCCGGGATTAAAGGTCGTGATGCCTTCGACCGCAGCAGACGCAAAGGGTCTTCTTAAATCCTCTATCCGGGACGACAATCCGGTTATTTTTATGGAACAGGAAAGGATGTACGGGCTGAAAGGGGACGTGCCTGAGGACGAGGACTTCACTATTCCGCTGGGCAAGGCTGACATTAAACGTGAGGGGACGGACTGCACTATAGTGGCCCGTTCGATGACGGTCCCTCTCGCTTACCAAGCCGCGGAACAGGTTCAGAAGGAATTCGACGTATCTGTCGAGGTTGTCGATCCGAGGACGATCAAGCCTCTGGACATCGACACGATCGTCGAATCAGTCAAGAAGACCAACCGTCTTGTAATCGCCGAAGAATCCCACTCGTTTGCCAGCGTCGGTGCCGAAATCTCCCATCAGGTGATGGAAAATGCCTTTGATTATCTGGACGCCCCGATCAAGCGGATCTCGACCGTTGAAGCGCCGATGCCGTATGCAAAGAACCTGGAGGAAGCTGCCCTTCCTGATGTTCCGAAGATCGTAGAAGCAATAAAAGAAGTTTGTTATTTGTGACTTGGAAAACTGCGGTCCTTTCCCCTTCGAGCCATTGCTGATACTCCCGCCAAGAGCTAAACTCAAAGTTTGCAAAACGCGAAGTAGTGATAGTGATTACCTTTGTGCGATCACTCTAAGTGTCGGTCCTTGCCGGAGTGAAACCTGGCTAGCGACTTTAGAGTGGGAATTCTGGAATTGACAGCAAATTGTTTGTTTTTTAACATTGTTGAACGTTCGGCATTTTACGGTTTTCGGACCATTAAAGTGCCTGGTTTGGCTCCCACCCCAATTCGGCCTTTTTTCCGGCCAGCATAAGTGCAGAGGATTCCTTCAACCCCGCTTTCATCTCTATTGATAGGTTCTTTTCTTAGGATCAGACGCGAGATAGAGGGTGGGATCAGCATTTGATCTGCAGGAACTTCCTTCCGTGCCTGGTCTGATTTGAATCACTATTCGAACTGCAGTTGCTGAAGACCCAAGATGCGCAATCACAGATCCAGAATTCACGTACTGACCGTTCTCATTATTTTGCTGATCTCAGCAGGCACTTTCGGGCAGAAGGCAGGGCAAGGACAAAGCCAACTGACCCTGGACTTCGACGGCGACGGGATCTCAGAGATCGCAGTCTGGAGGCCTTTGGAAGGAAACTGGTACCGGCTTCACAGTGAGGACGGCTCTTTTTCTGTGGTCCAGTTCGGCACTTTGGGGGACACACCTCAGGCAGCTGATTACGACGGTGACGGCGTAACCGATGTGGCGGTTTACAGGCCTTCGAACGGCGTCTGGTACTTGTTGCAGAGCGACGACGGGTTCGCCGCTCACAGCTTTGGAGTGGCCGAAGACCAGGCCGTGACCGGTGATTACGACGGCGACGGCAAGTCCGATCTCGCAGTGTACAGACCATCAAACGGTGTCTGGTACATAATGGGGAGCTCCACAGGCTTCAAGGCCATCCAGTTCGGGATTCCAACCGATGTTCCTGTTCCGGCTGATTACGATGGGGACGGGAAAACCGATCTCGCTGTGTTCCGTGACGGGCCTCAAGCCGTCTGGTATTTCCTTCTGAGTACGGAAGGCTTCAGGGCAGTCCAGTTCGGAAGCACGAATGATGCTCCCGTTCCGGGCGACTTTGACGGCGACAACAGGACCGACATAGCGGTTTGGCGGCAGTCAAACCGGGTTTGGTATGCACTCCAGAGTGAAGAGGGCTTCAAGGCTGCCCAGTTCGGCATTTCTTCTGATGTGCCTGTAGCTGGAAACTACGACGGCGACAACAGGGACGACCTTGCGGTCTTCCGTCCAGTCGACGGTAGCTGGCATCTCTTGAGCAGCGCGAATGGCGGGCATTCCGTTTTTCAGTTCGGAATCAGCACTGACATGCCTGTGCCTGCTCAGGAAGGATGGTGTAGAGACCGTGGCCACCACAATTGTGGATCCATTGCTGGACCGACACCGACTCCAACACCTACTCCGACACCTACGCCAACGCCCACTCCAACTCCAACGCCTACTCCGACGCCGTCTCCAACTCCTACACCTGCGGGCAATAATATCGTTCTGGATCAGTCCGTTCGCTATCAAACGATTACGGGCTGGGAAGCGACTGCCCAAGCTGGACACGAGTACAACCCGGTTGCGGGAGCGCCGCAGTACCCTTCCGCCACGTTCGCCAATTACAAACAGGACTTGATTGACGCGACTTTAGATCTCGGCATTAATCGGCTTCGGGTAGAGGTGTTCCTCGCCGATGAAACTAACCAACCTTACGATTCAGGCGCTGGGAACACTCCTGTAAATGACAACTCCGACCCGTTCTCAGCAAATCTCTCGAAGTTCAACTTCCAGAGATTGGAACGTCAGATGGATGAACTGGTTATCCCGCTTCGTAATGCTTTGGCAGCCAGAGGCGAGCAGCTATGGGTCAACTTGTGCGTGGTCGATTTTGACCAGGGAGCGGGATTCAGAGCAGAGGATAGTCCCGATGAGTACGCCGAGTTCGTACTCGTCATGGTGAACCGTTTCCACTCCAGATACGGATTCAGGCCGAATTCGGTTGAAGCTATCCTCGAGGCGGATCTCAATCCAACTTGGAGTGCTGCGAAACTGGCAAACAATATAGTCGCGGCCCAAAACCGGCTCGTTTCAAATGGTCACACCGGTATTTCCTGGATTGCTCCTTCTAACACCAACGCCCATACAGTGCCGGCCTGGTGGTCAGGAATGAAATCCGCGAACGCGTCCGTTACCAATATCGTTGATTCGATTTCGTTCCATAGGTACGTCCCCGTTGATGATCTGTCTCTGCAGGTTCTACAGAACTTGGCAGCTGCTGACGGGAAAAGTTTAGCGATGCTGGAAAAAGGAGGAGCTGATTACTTAGCGCTCCATCAGGACCTATCCAAGGGACGTGTAACCGCATGGCAACAATTCACACTGACTTTTCCTTACATAGGAGCGACCGATGACGGATATCAGTATTTCAGGGTGAATATGTCAAACTGGCAGGTCTCGCTTTGGTCGCGTACAAAGTTCCTAAGGCAGTACTTTAAGTATGTCCGACTCGGCGCGGAGGGGATCAAGTCGACAAGCTCGACCGGCAGTCTTGACCCGCTCGCTTTCATTAACACAAACGGGAAGTATGCGGTTATTGTAAAGGCAAGCTCGGCGCGGTCGTTCAATGTCCTGGGCTTGCCTGCAGGACTCTACGGAATCAAGTACACGACCGCCAGTCAGTACGATGTTAATCATCCCGACTTCAACGTAACTAGTGGCGGAATCTTGACTACTTCGATTCCAGCGTCAGGCGTTATCACGGTATATCGCAAATAAGACAGGCCGCCCGAAAACGGGCGGCCTTGCCGCATCACATCCAGTTACAAGAAGGCCTCAATCCTTCCTTCGGTAGATCACTATTCCGTATCCCGGAAAGTCTTCGCGTTCATAGACCACCTCAAAACGCCCGTCGGCTTCGAGTCGCTTCTCCATACCTGTAAGGAACTCGTTTCTATCCAAAGTTCTGTCATTTAGCACGACAAACTCAGCATTCTTTTCAACGATGTGCCTGAGGTTCAGGTCCTGATCCTCGGTCACGGGATTGATGTGTTCGCCAAGGGCATAGAAGACTGGTCGGCGACTTGCGGCAAAAATCACCGGAGTGCCCTCTGAATTCTCTCTCAGCCACAACCCGGCGTCCCTTTCCTCGTAAGCTGTGTTCTCCCATTTTTCGTCAGTCGCCCTCAGGTAGAAGTGGACCGGCAGCGTGTAAAGTAACAGGAAGACCAAGACTAATGCCACGAAACCCTTGGGCTCAAACAGCCATTTCGCACGCGCAGGCATCAGATTCCCGAATGTTCCCGACGTCCAGCGTGAAAGGATCAGAATTCCCCTCGTCATCCATCCGAAGAATATCGGAAACAGCAAATAGAAGTAGCGGGATTGCGGAACGGTGATGGAATAGGCGATCACAGTGAAAGCGCAGAACCCGATCAGGTACAGTTCTCTTCTGATTCGATTTTCCCCCCACTTCTCACCGAAAAGCCCTAAAGAGAAAGGGATCAGGGTCAGAATCGGAAGCAGATATGCGAAGATTACCTGCATTCTGACCAGATTGTAGAAAACTGCCAGGAGCAAGAACTTGGCTTTCTCTGTAACATCTATCGAACGAGCCTCAAACTCGTCACCAGTGTCGACCCTGAGTTCTCCCCCGGCTATGTTCGCTATCAGCTTTCCGCTGATTGTCCATTGGCCGGTCTCAACTTTCAGGTAGAAAATGTAAGGGGCAGCAAGGACAAGGAATCCGATCAGCAGCACGCCGACCATTGAAAAGGAGCATTTCGAGAAGGCCCGGCCTTCCCAAATGTCCTTAACAAGTGCGAACAAAATGAAAAACAGCAAGTACCCGAATGCCTCGGGCCGCGTAAGATAGGCGAGTCCGATCAAAAGGCCCGTAGCAAAGTAGAGCCATATCGAACCTGACTTAATTCCCCTCCAGCCGATGAATAGCGCCGCGATCAAGAAAACGGTGTATATGTTTTCCGACTGTAGCGCGAAGATCGAATTGATCAGATGGGGCGAGAATCCGGCAAGGGCCGCAGCGATGACTCCGTAACTCTCACCGTAGGAATCTCTCACCAACAAATAGGTGAGGGCTACGATCAATGTCCCGCCAACTAGCGAGACAATAATCGCCGGAAGCACCAGGGAGTCGACGAAGAATGTAATGATTCCTATCAGGAAAGGGTAAACGGGCGTCCAGTATGTATCGAGCATCCCGTAAAAGTCGCCCGCCGCAAGATTCCGTCCCAGGTTGATGTTGTTTACGTGGTCATTCGTCACTACTATCTCGTTGCCGAAAACGAGCAGCTGAATGACGCGAAAAAGAAAAGCCGCACCAGTGACAAGTAGGAGAGTACGGAAGTCTTTCATAGGGAAACGATTGGGAGTGAGCTCCTTGCTATTATCAGGTCGAACCGGTCTCGGCTTTGTTACCGAATCCAAGCGAGGGGGCCAGGCCATACCTCAGCCAGCAATATCCGAAAGCCGCACCACTGTAGAAAAAGTAGAGATAGTGCCAGGCGTACGCTCCAAGCGCGAAGAGGACTCCTTTCTTTCGGAGGAAAAAGCCGAGTATTCTGCGATTGAGGACCGCGATACCCGCAATGCAGAAAACGAATGCGATCAGCAGCCAGGGCTGCACGACCGAGAGCGGGACGAGCAACAGTGACAACGCCACCAAAACAGCACTAAGGCGATCGTTCGTCTTTAGATTCAAATCATTTATGAGGCCCTGGCTGGTGACGATCAATTTTGACCACGGAATCGCCCGGCTGAAGACCTCTGTCTTGAGCAGGTTTACAAACTTCCATTTCTTCAGGTGCTTCGCCGTTATCTCCCTGTCAAGAAGGATCCTGTAACCTGCTGCCCTTAACCTGACTCCCAGCTCAATGTCCTCTATTGAAGGCACTTCGAACTTCCTGCAGTCGAATCCGCCTACTTTCGTATAGACGTCGCGACGGACCCCGCCTAAACCGGCCCAAAACGTCGAGGCCTCCTGATTCGAGGTCTGATGAACGTAGTGGTGCTGCAGGTTTTTGAACTGCGAGAGAAAGTTCGTTTCTGCCGGAGCGTCGTCGTAGGAACCGAACAGAGCCGCTAGCGCGGGATCTTCGTCGAATCTGGCCGCAAACTTCCGGAGCGTGCTCTTCTCGACGACGACGTCTGCATCGACAAACAAAAGCACCGATCCGACGGCCTGCTCCGCTGCGAGATTTCTTGCGCCGGCGGGCCCCATGTTTTTGGGGGTCTTCAACACCTTTGCTCCGCGTTCGCGTGCTACGGCGGCACTGTCGTCCGTAGAGCAGTCGTCGACAACAATTATCTCGTGAGCTTTGAGATCAGACGCGTTCAAAGCATCGAGGCATCGCTCGATCATTCCGACCCCGTTGTAGACGGGCATGATCACGGACAATGAAGCAGCCGCTGTGACGTCGTTTTCCACTAGACCTTTTCCGCCTCCGTTTTCGAAGTCCCTATCTGATTGGTCTTCGCGCCGACCATCGCTCTCGTAAGCTGGACAGGCTGGAAAACGATGCTCGACCACATAAAGATCTCGTTGGTGCACCAACACGCTTTGGCCTTGATCTTCGCCCTAAGTTTCTGGGCCTCTTCGGAGTCCCAGATCTCAAAGAACGACTTCTCCCTTAGATTGCCGAGCGGCAGATGCTCTTCGCATACGGACACGTCACCGTTTGCATACACAACGCCCGTCAAGATTCCCGCCTTGCAGGGAACGAACTGGGTTTCAGCCTCGATCGTCTTCACTTTTGCCCACTGGAGCATTGGCTCGACGCTTGATCCGAACCTGCCTTTCTCGCGGTCACTCCAGACTTCCGACACGTGGCGATAAAGCTCTTTGTATTTCTCAAGCTGCGGCCCCTGAAGCGAGGGATTCTTCCTGTCGCCCCGGATGATGGCGAGATTGTGGTGCTCCATCTTCGGACAGTTGTTGAACAGATACTCCGTCAACTGCCAGGCCTCATCCATGTTCTCGCTCATCGCCACGGTGTTGGCATGAATACGCAGCTTGGGGTGCTCCTTCTGGAGCTCGGCAAGCATTTCGTACGTCTCCATCGCCTTTTCGAAAGAGCGGGGGTTGCCGCGGAACTCATTGTGATACTCGGGCATCCCGTCAAGCGACAATTCGCAAACGAACAATTCAAGCGACTCGTGCTCGAGAACTTTCCTCAGCGCTTTCTCGGTCCTATCCGTGAAGTAGCCGTTGGTCGGAACGTAGATGTTCTTGACACCATTGTTCTTTATGAACAGCTCGCAGACCTCGGCGAAATCCTTTCGAATAAACGGTTCGCCGCCTGAAAGATTGAGGTTTTCGAACTCGCCAAGCTCGAGCGAAAGCTTCTCGAATTCCTCAAATGTAAGGTCATCCCGCTTGTTCAGGTTCTGCCAATAAAAGCAATGCTCGCATGTCAGGTTACAGATCGAGTTAATAAAAACGATCATGAACGGCGGCGTCTGCTTCTTCTTGTGGGAGACGGCTCTCATCGAGAGCCGCGTGTGTCTTCCAATTCTTGAGACTAGTGACATTTTTACTACCTGGTTAATAACTGCCGGATCAGAACCGGTCCATTCCCGCCAGAGATTTCAGGTCGCGAATCCTCTGTCGGGCAAATAGATATCCACCAAAACTTTTGGTAAAGAGCTTTTCCATGCTTGCCGGGTCCGATAGGTAATACGAATCGATCCTGTTTAGTTCGAGCAGATCGCTCCGATGCCCTACCCTCCCAAGACTCGTTGTGCACGCTATGCCAAAATGCTTCCGTACCGAGTCCTTCACTCTCGAGTCGAACTTTCCAAATGGGTACGCAAACGAAACGACATCTCGCCCGAGCTCTTGCTCGAGCGTTTGCCGGCATCCGCCGATCTCTTCTTCGATCCGGGCTTTGGCCAGTTCCGGAAGGATCGGATGTGACCGCGTGTGCCCTCCGAATTCGATGCCTTCCCCGGCCAGGTCCCGTATCTCTTCCCAGTCGAGCAATTCCTGTCTCGGAAGCTCCTGGGGGTTTCCCTCCCAGTCGTTGTGCTTTCCGCAAAAATCCGTAACGAGAAAGACGGTAGCCTTGAACCCAAACTCCTTTAAGACCGGAAACGCCTTCGTTCTAAAGTTCCTGAACCCATCATCAAACGTGACGATAACTGATCGCCCCGCGCCATTTCGTCCCGAATCGGCTTCTCCGTAATATTCGCGAAGAGTCTTTGACAAAAAGCCCTGCTCGGACAGATTAGCGATCTGTCGTCGAAACACGTCCGGAGACGTCGAGATCACGGAACCGCTGTCGTCGATCGAATGATATGTGATGATGACTGTTTCGCCGTCTGCCATTCGTTACAACGCCTGACTCGCCTCTACCGGAGCGCTACGTGCGGACATTCTATTCTGAGCCCCTTCACCGGACTTTTCTTTACGAACATCGTCGATCAATCCCAGATATCTCTCCAGATGCGCTTCCGTGTCCCAGTATTCTCTGTATGCCTGGTAACCATTGTTCCCGAGTCTCCGTCTCAGGCCGGGGTCTCGGGCGAGTTTCTCCACAGCAGTTTCGAGTTCCTTTTCGTTACGGAAAATGAATCCGCCGTCACTGTCCTCGACGACCTCCGGGAGCGCACCGAGATCGTTGACGATCACCGGCGTTTTCCTGGAGAAAGCCTCGATAATGATTATGCCGAACGTCTCATAGCAAATCGACGGCACGATCACTGCTGCTGCACAGGTGTACAGGTCCCTGAGCCTCGCCTGGTCTACCCGCCCTAGAAACTTTATGTTCTCGCTACCGGAAGCCTGCTCTTTTAACTCCTCGCCATACTCGCCGTCGCCTGCGATCAACAGTTCGAAGTCTTTCCGCCTCCTGAAGAGGGGAATTACGTTCTGAAGCCCCTTTATCTTTTCCAGCCTTCCGACAAAAAGAAAATAAGGCTTTGCAGATCGATCGTTGCTCCCGCTTTCCACTGCCTCGTCTTCCACGTATGGCGGAAGGAAATAGGGCATATGAACGATCGGGATGTCCAATCCGTCTTCAATGTGCTTCCGCAACGTAAAACGGCTTGGCGATAAGAAACGGTCGATCCTCTCCAGATTTCTGCGGAAGAATTTCCCACGACGCCAAAGCTGGGGTGGCCGTTTCCCTTTCAGCTGGCACCGAAAACAGGTCTTCCTGGTGCAAACCTCGCGATCGTATTTCCAAAGAACGTGCATCGGGCATATAAGCCAATGCTCGTGAGTGGTATAAAGTCGTATCGAGTCCGGACTTCCATACGACACCGCCGATATCCCTATCAACGACATGTTGTTGAAATGGATAACGTCATAGTCTCCACCTTCCAATGCTGACTTCAGGTCTTTCTTAAAGAACGGCCTCCCTGTCTGCTGTGTCAACAACGGAGACAGCAGCCCGGCTCGACTTTTGAGTCCATAGACATTGACTCCCGGTTCATTGTAGAACTCGCCCGTGGGCTCTTCCCCGTTCACGAGGAGGTATGCATCTTCGCAATGGAATACATCCACGCTGTGTCCCCGCTTAGCGAGTTCGTTGCTGAGCCGGTAGATGTGCATCCCGTCTCCGCCGAAGCTGTACGGCGGATAGAATGTCGAAACCATCGCAAATCTGAGGCTTTCCGATGCCATCTATCCGTAAACCGCCTCTTCAAAGATCTTTGCCGCGTCTCTCGCCGCCTTCTCCCACTCGAAGTCTCTCGAGCGCCGCAACCCGGCCTCCCTCATCTCGCTTCGAAGCGTCTCGGAGGATAGCACCTCATACGCGACCCGCGCGATATCGTCGGGATCCCTCGGATCGAAAAACTTGCCTGCGCCAGAGATCACTTCAGGAAGAGAACCGGTGTTGCTGGCTGCGACGGGCGTACCGCACGACATCGCTTCGATCGCGGGCAGGCCGAAACCCTCTTCCAGCGAGGGAAACACCAGAAGCGACGCAGCGTTGTAGAGCATTGCGAGGTCCTCGTCCGAAACGAATCCCGTGAAAATCACTTTGTCGTCGATTCCGGCTTCCTCGAATTGTTTTTTTAACGAGGGATACGCAGAGAAGAACGGATCATCCTTGTAATCGCCCACCAGAACGAGCCTTACGTCCTCGCAATCCGGCCGGGCCGAGATCTTCTCGAACGCTTCCGCAAGAGAATTCAGGTTCTTGTGCGGACTTATACCGCCTACGTAAAGAAGAAACCTCGATCCTGGCTCTAGTCCAAATCTCGAGAGCACTCCGCCCATCTTTCCATTGTTGGGAAACACACGGAACTCCTCTCTGGTGCCTTCGTTCACGACCCTCATGCGGGATTCCGACAACCCGAAATACTCCTCGATCCTGCCCTTTGAATAGTCTGAGACTGTAAGCACGATGTCTGCCTGTCGAATAGCAAGGTTCTGCTTCAGCTTCCAAAAATACATTGACCTCTTGTTCGGGAAGATCAATTGAGGATTCCTGTCGGCGATCACATCGTGAACAGTCACAATGACTTTTGTCTTGTTGAATATAGGGAAATATGAGTACACCGCGGGAAAGAAAAAGAGGTCAAGCTTGTGACCGAACACCTTTCGGCTCATCGCGAGCACGTCGGACATCGACCTCCGTCCGTCTGCGGAGGCAGCTTCGACCTGGGAGGCCGAGGTCTGAACAACGTCAACTAAGGCACCTTCGGGCAAAGGAAAAGAATCGGCTGTCTTGCTGTCTATGAAGAATACGTATTCGTTGCGTTGATCGACCTCCAGCAGACTGGTCATCAGCTCGCGGGTGAAGCGCCCGAAACCTCTCTTGTTACCCCAGCAACTGGCGTCAACTCCGATCCTCATAGAACTCTGATCACTCCGGCGTAAATTCCTATCAAAACAACCGACAAACACGCCTCACGCGATCGGAGTAAGGAATTTCAGACGCGGTGTCTAAGCGAGACGACCGCGTTGTAGAGCCAACCGATCACAAGGCCTCCAATGAACCCAAGAATAAAGCCGTAAACCGCTCCGACTAAGCTTCCGACAAAAGAGACCGAGTACCCGATAAAAAAATTGTCCAGCAGACCCAGGTGGGGCCCGACAACATCGCCGCCCCTTAGAACTAGCCAGTTCGTAGCTACGAAGATAGCGAGCGCTCCCAGGACTCCAAGCACAAGGCCGACGATCTTTCCGTCAAGTCTAAGTACGGCCTGCCGAATCAGCTCTTCGTCTTCGTCAACCGGTTCCCTTTTTGTCGCCTCAATTTGCTGCCTGTAAAGTTCTTCCGCGTCGTCGTTTGTTGTCATTCGACTATGAGATCCTCTTCGGAACGAGTGGCTGGGTCGATGCGACCTTTGAAAGGTCTTGAGCCTCCTCGCTCGTCAACTCTTCATGATATTCCTTATCGACGTTGACCTCCCATACATCGTAGTCAGCTCCGAGTATGTTCTTTACCGCAAGCATCGCGGTCAGCATCGAATGGTCCTGGTTATTATATTTGTGCATACCATTCCTGCCAACAAGATGCATATTAGGTACCCCTTTCAGGAAATCCCTGATGGTGTTCACGGCGTCCTGGTAGACCCCGTCATATACGGGATAAGCTTTCGGCATCCGGACCACTGAGCCGTCCTCAACATCCTTCGCCTCGACAAGGCCGAGCGCTTCAAGTTCGTTCTTTGCCTGTTCGATCAGATCCTTGTCGTCCTTGGTCCAAAGCCCGTCACCTTCAAAACAAAAGTACTCGAGACCGAGACAGGTCTTGCTCTGATCCGGAACCATGTGAGGACTCCAGTTCTTGAAGTTCTGAATTCGGCCAACCTGCACGTTCGAATCGTGGATGTAGATCCAGTTATCGGAAAACAGCCTTGGCTTATTAACTATCAACGAGACGGTCAGGAAATCCCTGTAGCCCAGAGCATCGGCTGCTTCGAGAACCTTGTCCGGCGGGGGCGGATCCAGCTTCTTTACCAACTCCCTCATCGGCATGCTGCTGATGAAATCGGTTCCGTCGATCATCTGAGAGGTCGTTCCGTCGCCATACTGAAGGCCGGTTATACGCCCATCCTCCCAAAAGATCTTCTCGACGTTCGCTTTCATCCGCAGGTCGCTTCCGTTGCCCTGGATCTTTTCCGCCACAAGCTCCCACATTTGCCCTGGACCTTTCTCGGGATAATCAAACGCGTCGATCAGTGTCGTGATGACATCGCTCTTCTTCTTGGGCGCTTTCGACAGGATCGCATTCTTGATGGTCGAGATCAGTGAAAGCCCTTTGATTCTCTGGGCCGCCCAGTCAGCCGAGATCTCCTCACACGGTATTCCCCAGACCTTTTCTGTATACGTCTTGAAGAAGGTGTCGTACAAACGTCTTCCGAACCTGTTACAGATCCAGTCCTCAAAGCTCTTTTCCGGCTTGACCGGAAAAGCCTGCGCCTTTAGGTAGCTTGTCAGCATAAGAAAGCTGTTCAGAAGACCAAGCCCCAAAAGCGCGTTTCCTGCTTTGAGAGGATAAAAGAAGAATTTCTTCTTGTAATAGATCCTCGAGAGGCGCGATCGCCGGAGGAATTTCTCCTCCCCCATGACTTCGCGCCACATATCGTCCACGACCTTCACCTTGGTAAAGAACCGATGCCCGCCGATATCGAAAAGAAAGCCCTTGTAGTTCACCGTCCGTGAGATTCCACCCACGACCGTGTCTTTCTCGAGTACTACGGACCTGACGTCCTCTTTGCAAAGCTGATACGCAGCCGTAAGGCCCGCCGGACCTCCGCCTATGATCACAACCTTCTTATCGGCGTTATTTCCCTTCTTATTGCTGTTCTGAACGTGTTGCATCAGATTGATTTAAGGATTGTCTATGAAGTCCCGTACCGCGGTCATCCGTCCCCGCAACTTGAATACGTTCATGTAGATATTGACTATGAGATTCCGTAGGCCCGCACCGATCCATCCCAATAGGAAACCGGTAACAAATCCCCACGCAAATCCGATCAAACTGCCGATCGGCGTCACGTCATACCCGATGAAGTAATTCGCCAGCAGCCCGAGCCTGGGGCCGACAACATCTCCTCCTTTCCAGACAAGTATGTTTGTCGCGAAAAAGACGCCGAAGCCCAGGACCGTTCCGATCGAAACTCCAAAAGCTAAAGCATCGAGCTTTGCCAGCGACTGGATGATAAGTTCGTCAGCTGCGCCCTTGGGTCGCGGCTCGTAATTTCCTTTCGTTGAAGATTGCATTTCAACTCCCGCGCTGTCCGGAATGCTCCCGGAGCGGCACCCGGTGTTACGTAAATATACTGTCGTGAATCCCCTGATAGTAGCTCAGGTCGCCCGTTAGCGCATCGGATGAATCAACCATACCGTCTAGGATGTTTGTTCTATATGAAAATCGGCGCTCCAACTGCTCTTTCTTTTACCCTTGCTGCACGTATTTACAGGGCTGTGCATGGTTCCGCACTCATTCTCAACTGAATCACTATTGTTCGTGTTGATCAGTTATACCCGGATTGTCCTTTTGCATGGGAGACGTTCCGACTATCCGACACTGGCATATATCCGTAGAAGTCGTAGCCCCATTTTAGTCGCAAAGGCTTCGGCTTCACTGCGTGATTGGCTTAAAGTTCGAATGAACTGGATATTCTAGGCATTTTCGTATGCGGATTGATTTTGTGCCTTACCCTGACACCGGAAAAGGATCAAATTGAGAACGAATCGTTGAAGATTGAGGAATTCTCCTTTCATTGCTATTAATTAGAACCGTAGTGAAACAATCAACCTCGAATGAATTACCAAACGAAAAAACGATGTCGAAGCCTGAGCTCTCAATAGTGATCGCATCCTGTGTCGGTTCGCCGTTCATAGATCGATGTCTTGAGTCTTTTCACGATCAGATCGCTGGAAAAGACATCGAGTGCATAGTCGTCGACCGTGTAGGGGGCGCCGTCGCCGAACATATCAAAGAAACTTTTCCGTGGGTTGCGCTTGAAAGCAGAGATGCAAAAGAAAGTGTCCCGGATCTACGCCGGTGGGGGATTCAACAGGCGAAAGCCGACTATGTCGCGATCATCGAGGAACACTGTGTCGCAAAGGAAGACTGGATCGAAACAATTCTGAATGAGATTTCCGGAGCGGCCGCGGTCGTCGGCGGGGTCGTCGACGATGCTGGCTATGACCGTTTGATGGATTGGGCCGTCTATTTCACTGAATACAACTCGTACATGCCGCCCGCGGAAGCGGGCAAGACCGAAGACGTCTGTGCCGCCAACTGCGTATACCGGCGCGATCTTCTCCTCGAACATCTTCCCGACCGCGGAAGCGGTTATTGGGAAGCCGGCCTTAATCACAAACTTCTGAGCATTGGCGAGAACTTCAGGCTAAATCCGGAACTGGTCGTGTACCATACGGGCCCGTTCGGGTTTTTCTATTATCTCAATCAACGGTTCCTGTTCAGCCGCGCATTTGCCGGAACAAGGCGCGAACAGGTCTCAATCGTTTATCGCGCGGCGTACATAATACTGTCGCCGCTAATCGCCCCGTTGCTTTGGTTCAGGACGGCTTCCAGGGTGTTCAAGAAGAAACGACGAATAGGAAAATTCCTGCTCGTAACTCCCTTGATGGTACCAATTACTGGCACTTACGTTCTTGGCGAGTGCGTAGGGTTCTTGGCCGGAAGAGGCAACAGTCTTGAGAAGATCGAATAGCCCCTGATGAAGAATGAAGTAGAAAATAGTGGTAGACGAGACATTGAGATGTCGGTCGTTGTCGCTGTGATCGAGGGTGGAAAGGACCCAATGGAGAGTTGTCTTACCTCGCTTGAGAAGGGCATGGACTCCTCCCGGGTCGAAACGATCGTCCCGTATGACTCACGATTGAAGGGCGTCGACGAGCTTGCAGACCGTTTTCCGTGGGTAGACTTCGTAGATGCTACCGGCGAAGTCGACTCGTCGCGATTCGGCAACTCAAGCAGGGAGCACCATGACATACTTAGATCGATAGGGCTAAAAAGAACGAACGGGCCGATTGTCGCGCTTCTTGAAGATCACGGCACTCCATCCGAAGGTTGGTGTGACGCGATGCTGAAGGCGCATCAGGAAGACGGGGTTGCTGCCGTAGGCGGCGCAGTTGCCAATGGCGTGGACCGGATCCTGAACTGGGCGGTGTACTACTGCGATTTCGGTCGGTATCAAAATCCTGTCCCGGAAGGTGACGTAGAGTTTCTGAGTGACAGCAACGTTTCCTATAAGCGGGAGGTCTTGTGGGAAGTGGAGCCGCTTTGGTCGAAAGCGTTTCACGAAACGTCTGTAAACTGGGAGATCAGTCGCCGGGGGTACAAATTAAGACTTGACCCCGGAATGGTCGTCTTTCAGACCCGAAGCAAGCTAAAGTTCCTGTCAGCACTCTGGGAAAGGTTTGTTTGGGGGCGTTCATTTGCCGGAACGCGCGTCGGCGACATATCAGCTGGAAGCAGGATCGTACTGGTGTTCACATCGTTCCTCCTGCCATTTATCCTTACCGGCAGGATCTTGCTCCGGGCTCTTTCTAAGAAGAAGTACCTGAACAAGTTATTCCTTGCGTTACCGATAATCTTCGTACTCGAGACCGTCTGGGCTGCCGGCGAATTCGTTGGCTACGTTACCGGCAAAGCGGCTTCTCAGACATAAACTCGTTCGCGGCGACCTAACGTTTGATGGGAACTCCCTATGCGTGATTTTGTAATTGAGACGGGTTTGACCTGCACGCGGCTCCCAGCGATCAATAAGCGGATCGGGTTTCGTATCACTTAATTTTTAGGACCGAAGATCATAAGCGTGGATTGATCCCGCAGTGGGTCAACGGACGCTTGAATGTCATTCTTACTCTTTAGGAACTTTTTCTCGTTAGCCGGAGCTGAGGCGTTCAGCAAGGTAATCACTTTCCTTGCATTTGCATATCTCGCCCGGCTGTTCGGCGCTTCCGGTTTCGGCTACATTGAGTGGGCGGGAGCCGCCCTTATGTGCGCTAGCCTGATCGTAGACCAGGGCTTCAGCGCTTACGGAACCCGCGAGATCGCAAAATCGCCGGATCGGACCGGGCAACTCGTCGCGGAGATAGTGACCGCGCGATTCATTCTAGCGATCTTAAGTTACTCGGCGCTGGTTGCCGCGGTGCTGTTCTTTGATATCGAACCCGTTTTACAGTCGCTCTTACTGATCTATGGTGCAAGCCTGCTGATTCTTCCGTTGCTCCTACAGTGGGTCTTTCAGGGCTATGATCGGATGAATGTCGTAGCCCTCGCCCAAGTGATTCGCCAGACAGTATTTGTAGCAGTGATATTCCTTACCGTTGACGGCGCCGAAGATCTCTATCTAGTTGGAGTTGCAGAAGTTGCCGGAGTCGGATGTGCGGCAGTATTCACTTCGGTCCTTTACAGGATCGACTTATCGAAGCTTGCGGTCTGGACACCAAGGTTGTCGCCCCAGCTGTTCATCGAGGGTCTTCCGATCGGCCTTAGCCAGATGTTCTGGACGGCCAAGATGTTCGGAGCCACATTCCTTGTCGGATTTGTCGCAACTCCGTCAGAGACCGGCATCTTTGCAGGAGCAATGCGAATATACATTGCGTTGCACACGTTTGTGTGGCTCTATTACGCGAACCTGCTTCCTTCGTTCTCGAAAGCCTGGGAGCGGAAAGATGAAAGCCTGAGCAAGCTGATCCGGGGTTCGATGAAGATCGTTGTTCCGGCAGGATTGGTAACTGCGGTCGTTTGGGTCTTTCTATCGTCATGGGTAATGAAGACGGCTTACGGCCCCGGATTCCTGGCAGGCGGTCCGGCACTGGCGTGGCTTGCAGGTGCCTTTGCAGGGGCCGCTATCAGCGGTCATTTTCGGTTTGGTCTGATCGCGTCAGGTTATCAGAACCAAGAGCTGTGGACGTCCGCGGCAGGGGCTGTCGCAGCGCTTGTCCTCATACCTGTAGGATACTCCTTTGCGGGAATAGAGGGTTGCGCAGCGGGGCTTTTCATCGCGGAGATCATTGTTCTAGTCTTTTCTGCGCTGGTTGCCAAACCATTGTTGTTTAAGGCACATACTGCTGTTTGAGCGTATGTACGGTTCGTCTCGAATAGAGCGATTGCTCCGATAGTTGGTTCATTGCCAGGGCTTTAACATGAGAGATCTTATGCTTTCAGAGAGCAGTATTGCGGTCAGGCTCTTCCTGACCTGCTGGATCGTGTTCGCCCTGCACTTCGCAACCAACACCGTCCGCGAAATCTACCCGGCGCTAAGTCTTGGTGACAGTTTCAGTTTCGACGTTTCCGAATACGAAGGCATCCACCCCGATATCTTCACGCTGGAAGGGCGCGGGACCTTCATAAATAACAATCCGGGGGCTTCGATGATGGGAGCTGTGCCCTATCTTTTCTCCCGGCCTCTGACCGATCGGATAGTTAACTCCGTTCAGATCTCGCGAAGGGCGCAGCCGGAAACGGAAATAGCCGGATACGACACTATTTATCCACTGTCCCGTGAGTTCTACAGGGAGGCGCGTGCCCGAGGCCTTGATGTAAAATTCGGTCTCGCCGCCGGGATCATGCAGGCGTTTCTGATGGCGCCGTTGTCGGCATTGAGCGCCGTACTGATGTTCTTCGTGCTATATGGACTGACCGGGAACCGCATCGCCTCGGTCCTGTTGGCAATCGTTTTTGCTTTTGGAACGCCTGTCTTCTTCAGGACAGCGCAGCTGAATCAGAACCTGCTCGTCGCTCATTTTGCCTTCTATTCGCTTGTATGTCTTTGGCGACCCTGGCGGAAAGATTTCACCCCCGGATCCTGGTCATACCTCTTCGCCGGACTGTTTGCGGGGTGGACTGTCGTCCTTGACTACAGTGGCCTGGTAGCTGTCCTTGCGTTGGGGACTTACGCGTTCTCAAAGTGGTATTTAACGGACCCAGACGACCGAAAGACTTCGCAACTAGTACTCTTAGGAGCGGGAGTCGCATTCTGCGCCTTAATATTGATGGGGTATCAATGGTACTGCTTCGGGAATCCCCTTTTGCCGGCTCAGAGCTATATGCCCGATGCCAATTTTACAGAGCGCGGATACCGCGGATTTTCGATCCCCAGTGCTTCCCTGTTCGTCCAGAACCTTTTCGGGCTCCGGTTTGGCCTGTTTACATCGGCGCCTGTGCTACTGCTGGCTATGATGTATCCGCTTTGGCTAAGAACTAATTCGGAACGTCTGCCGCGGGCGGAGATCGTGCTGATAGCAGGATTTACGCTACTCTTCCTGATCTTTTGCTCGGCCAACCAGTATGGATGGATGCAATTCAACACGGGTGTTCGCCATGCAATTCCGGTCGTTCCGTTCCTGTTCATTCCTGCTGCATTGGTCCTGACGAGGCTTCCGCGGACCATTGCCGCGCTGATATGCGTAATAGGCGTCTACTGTTCCTGGTGCTTAGCGATGTACCGGGATGTCGAACAGGGCCTCGGAGTCCTGGAATCTGTTAAATCGATCACCCTTGAGGGTTTTCGGCTTCCCTGGCTTTGGACCCTTAAGAACATGGGATTTGTGGAAAGTACCTCGGCGATCCCTATTCTTGTCTTGGCAGCTGCGGTGATCTGGGTGATCTGGCGCTTCGGACCTCGCACAAATATAGAGAGGGAGGCGGCCTGAATGAGTCTCCCGAAGTCCGTCGGATCATGGCTGCTGTTCCTGTTGGGACTCCTCTTCATTGGGGTCGCAGCGTTCATAGATCATTCCCAGTATCAAACGATCCTGCAACTTGAGAAAGGCACGGACCTCGAGTGGGGACCGGCGTTGTTCAGAGGCCTCATGCTGCTGCATGGCACGGTTTTGATTGCGGTAGTTCTTTTGAGGGCCAGGTTTGAAGATCCTGTTCGTGCCACCGACGAAAACGAGTCGCCGAACTTTAGCCTCTCGCGTGCAGAGGTCGTGTTCTTGCTTGTTCTTACCCTTGTTGCGACCGCATTACGAATCCCTAATCTCGACTCGCCACTTTGGGTCGATGAGGTCCTGACACTCGTCGACTTCGTGCGAGCGCCTTGGGGCGAGGTGATCAGCAGTTTCCCGAACCAGAATCAGCACATGCTGTACACCATTTCGGCAAAGATCTCTTCGACAGTTTTCGGAGAAAGCGCCTGGTCAGTGAGACTTCCAGCTGTGTTGTTTGGGGTTGGAAGCTTATGGGCACTGTATCTTCTTTGCCGTAAGTTGATCGGGGTGCCAGCGGCAATGCTTGGTTCGGTGCTTATGATGGTCTCGTACCATCACGTTTGGTTTTCCCAGAATGCGCGGGGCTACACAGGCCTGCTCCTCTTTTCGATTCTGGCGACATGGATTTGGCTTGAGGCGTTAGAAAGAGGCTCCTGGAAACTCTGGGTCGTGTACTCTCTGCTGGTGGCTTTCGGAATGTGGGTGCATATGACTATGGCCTTCGTACTCGCCGGTCACGGCGCGGCCTTTCTCGCCGGGTTGTTCTTGGAGAGCTTCCGGATTGGCCGGCACTATCTGCAGCAAGATGGATTGAGGCGAGCCTTTGTCAAACCGGTCGTTGCCTGGTTGATAGCCGTATCCGTTACGTTACAACTCTACGCTCTCGCACTTCCGGAATTCTTTGCAGCTGCGCTGCATGAAGAGTCGCGAAATTCTATCTGGACCGATCCCTCTTGGGTCGTAGGTGAGATCGTCCGCGCATTCGACATTGGCGCCGGGGGAATAATCGTTGTTTCCGCTGGACTGGCCTTCCTGGGACTGGGACTCGCCAGTCTCTTCCGCAAAAACCGTCACGCCGCGATACTCATGGTCTTTTCACCGTTTGTTTCTGGAGCGGTAATGCTAATGGCGGGGCATAACTTGTTTCCCAGGTTCTTCTTTTTCGCGGCGGGATTTGCAATCCTCATTGTGCTTGAGGGAGCATCGGTCGTGGCCGGACTCGCCGCGAGGGCCGTTGGCATCGTCTATTCGAATGAGCAGCTGCCGAGTTTAATGTGGGCTGCGCTGATAGTTTTGATGATACTGGTTTCTTCGACCACCGTCCCGAAGAACTACTACCTGCCCAAACAGGACTTCCCCTCGGCATATGATTATGTTGAGGAGAACCGCGCAGATGGCGATGAGGTGGTCGCCGTAAGTATTGCCGGAAATATGTACTCGAAATACTTCGGACCTGATTGGCTGCAAGCTGAAAATGTCGAGGACCTTAAGAAAATTCAGACAGAGCATAAGAAGCTTTGGCTTGTCTACACGCTAAGCCCGGAAATTAAGGCGTTTCATCCGGAAATGTGGAAGATCATCGAGAGTGACTATGTAGTAGTCATGTCGTTCCCTGGCACACTGAACGGCGGAGAAGTTGTCGTCAGCAGGCGACAAGACGAGGGTGACAATGAAAGAAAGTAATCCGAATGGCAGATCGATCTCCCGCGAAACAGCGGCCCGTGGCGAAAGTGCTGATTCTGGTATCGCACAGGCTCCGTCTCAGCTAAGTATAGTGATTCCGGCGTATAACGAGGCACTATCAGTTAGAGAGGGAATTCTAGAGGTTCAAAAGGCTTTTGAAGGCGAAGGTTACGAAATCGAGATTATCGTGGTGGACGACGGTTCGGCGGACGAAACAGCATCTGAAGCCAAGATCGCGGGCGCGCGAGTCATTCAGCACCGAAGAAACCGAGGATACGGCGCATCGCTAAAAACCGGCATCATCGCTGCATCATACGATTTCATAGCTATCACGGACGCCGACGGGACGTATCCCGCAGAGTATCTCCCTGAAATGCTGAGAAAACTGGAACATGCGGACATGGTCGTAGGTGCGCGGACCGGTTCTGATGTCAACATACCTTTGGTACGCCGCCCCGCCAAGTGGTTTCTACGTATGATCGCCAACTACGTGGCTAATACGAAGATCCCGGACCTCAACAGCGGTCTTCGGGTCTTCAGAAAAGATGTCGCAATGCAGTATTTTGCGATTCTTTCGGACCAGTTCAGCTTCACAACCACCATCACTCTCGCGCTGCTGTGCGACAAGTATGCCGTGGTATATACGCCGATCGACTATCGGAAGCGGACGGGCAAGTCCAAGATCACGCCTTTCGACGCGGGAAATTTTGCAATTCTCATTCTGAGAGTCGCGATGTTGTTCAGACCGCTAAGGGTGTTTCTTCCGATTGCGTTGATGAGTCTGCTTTACGGGATCGTGAAGATGTCGGTCGACCTGACACGGGATCCGAACATCTCGGCTTCCGCCACGTTTGCGCTAGTGAGCGCGTTGATGCTTGTTCTCGTTGGGATGCTGGGAGATGCCGTCGCTATGCGACTCGGGAGGTTCAATCAGTACTCGGCGATGGGAGTCAGGCCAAAAGAACTGGAATTGAGGGATCAACCGGAGGCTTCAGAAGCGGAAGTCTCAGGTAAAGAAGTGATCGGCACATGACAGGTTCCAGTGCCGCGAGAATATCCCGTTCGAACAGCTTCATTTGATTGTTGTTGCAGGGGTTGGTCCTGCGAAGGAGTGTCTAAGCCGAGTGAGTGTTCTTTTGGAACTGACAGACACCTCCTTCAGAACCTTAGCGCGTCTGGTCTATCGCAGACTGGCGCCGCCCTGAATTCCCGTCCGTAGCAACTTTCAAATGTCCTTCGATCACTTGCTTATATGTGCGGAATAGCAGGAATACTGAATTTGGCCGGACAAGATCAGAGTCCGGAAAGGTCCCTTGTCGAGAGGATGACCGGTGCATTGACCCATCGTGGTCCGGACGATACCGACATCTGGATCTCGGGTCCGGTCGGCCTCGGACATCAACGACTTTCGATCATTGATCTGTCCTCACTTGGCCGGCAGCCGATGACCAACGAAGATTCCACCGTCCACATTAGCTACAACGGCGAAATCTATAATTTCCGGGAACTAAAAGAGACCCACAAGCTAATTGAACGCGGTCACAAATTCAGGTCAAGAACCGATACGGAAGTTCTTGTACACCTTTACGAAGAACTTGGAATTGGCATGCTTCCGGAACTGGATGGGATGTTCGCATTTGCCCTGTGGGACTCGAACAAAGGCACTCTTCATCTCGCCCGGGATAGATTCGGGATCAAGCCACTGTTCTACACGGTTCAGAATGACAGGCTCCTGTTCGCTTCCGAGATTAAGGCTTTGCTCAGAGATAATTCTGTGCCTCGACGTGTAAACCTGCAGGCGATGCACGACTTTCTTACCTTCAACTATATCCCCGGTGATCAAACCGCCTTCGAAGGTATTTACGAACTCCCCCCGGCGCACCTGCTTACAATAAAGAGCGACGGCGGAATGTATATCAAGAGATATTGGAAGCCGGAGTACAAAGTGGAAGGCGGAATGACCGAAGAGACGGCCGTCAGGAATGCCCGCAGGCTCATGGAGAGCGCAGTTCGCAAGCAGCTCGTGGCAGATGTCCCCGTCGGCGTGCTGCTTTCCGGCGGAATGGATTCCAGTGCCCTGACTGCTCTCATGTCACGTGAGGAGAAAGGGCAGGTTCACACCTATTCAGTTGGATTCGAGGATGAATCTTTCAACGAATTACCGTACGCGCGGATAGTTGCGGAGGCCTGCGACACGGTTCATAAAGAGGTAGTCGTTACCCCGTCGCTTGTCAGAGATCTCTTGCCGTCTTATCTGTCCTATATCGATGAGCCTTATGCTGACGGTTCGGCTATTCCGACATATTACGTCTGCGGTCTCGCGGTTGAGGATGTCAAAGTCGTGCTGTCGGGTGAAGGCGGCGACGAAGTATTCGCAGGATACGAGACTCACGCGGCCTACAAGGTCTCCCGGCTGTTCAGGAAAATACCCGGATTGGTCCGGAATGGGATGATCAAGCCACTGGTGAACTTGCTTCCGGTCTCAAATAAGAAACTAAGCCTGGAATTCAAGATGAAGCGGTTTCTGGGCGGGCAGGACCTGTCGGTTCCGGAAGCGCATCTTTGGTGGCGAATCGTTTTGACGGAGCTCCAGAAGAGTGAAATATACAGCGACCGAGTCCTAAATGAGTTCTCGCCGTTGCCGTCGGCAAGATTCTTCCAGTCGCGATTTGACGATTCGAATGCGTCGGGCGCACTCAACAAGCTGCTGGAGATCGATTCCGGAATATTTTTACCGGATGATCTGATGATCAAGAACGACCGGATGAGCATGGCACATTCGCTTGAGGCGAGAGTGCCTATGACCGATAACGAACTATTCGGCTTCATGGAAACCGTTCCTGAGCACATAAAGCTAAAGGGAATGCGAAAGAAGAACGTGATGCGAGAAGCGCTTAAGGGTCTGTTGCCGGACGAAATTTTGATCAAAAAGAAAGTTGGGCTTGAAATGCCTTACTCGAAATGGCTGAAGCACGAGTTAAAGGACCTGTTAGACGAGTATCTTTCATCCGAACGGATCTCCGATTCGGGATTATTCGATCCCGATTCCATTAAGAACTTGATCGATCAGCATCTTGCAAATCAGGTAGATCACGGACGGGCATTGTGGGGCCTCCTAAATTTCATGATGTGGCTTGAACTGTATATTCCCGACCCCGGCGACCTACAGGCAGCCAGCCCATTGGAGATGGTACGTGAAGGAGGACCGGGTCTTGGTTGAGAACAGCAATTCGCTACCCAGAATCGCGGTACTTGGCGCAGGCCCGGCGGGTCTCGGTGCGGCGTGGCGGCTAGCTGAAGACAAGAAAGCCGATGTAACCCTGCTTGAACAATGCGATGTTGTAGGTGGAAACGCTGGCAGTTTCGAGCTTGCCGGCCTAAAAGTCGATTTCGGCAGTCACCGGCTTCATCCCGCTTGTGATCCCAAGATACTTGGAGATCTACAGCAACTGCTGGGCGACGATCTTCTTGAACGTCCAAGACATGGCCGTATCCGTCTTGGCGGACGATGGATACATTTCCCTCTTAAGCCTCAGGACCTGATGTTGAGATTGCCGGTGTCTTTCAGTTCCCGGGTTGCTTTGGATGCGGCAGTCAAGATCGTCCCGGGTAACAAACAAGACGGCCGGGAGACCTTTACCAGCGTTCTGGAGAACGGGCTAGGAAAGACTATTTGTCGCGACTTCTATTTTCCTTACGCGAAGAAGATCTGGGGGATGCCGCCCGAAAGGCTCTCTGCCATCCAGGCAAGACGAAGGGTCTCGGCGGGAAGTCTGGGCAAGATGGTCAGAAAGGTCTTTTCGATCGTTCCGGGCTTCAAACAGCCTGGAGCAGGAAAATTCTTTTATCCGAAGAGGGGCTACGGGCAGATAAGTGAATCCATCGCGGATGCGGCAAGATCAAGCGGAGCGGAGATTCGACTAGGCACAAAGGTCACAAAGATCGAAGAGGATAACTGCTTTCGAATAGAGTTCGAGACCGACGGCACGCTTCAGCAGATTGAAGCCGATATGGTCTGGTCCACGATCCCTCTGACAGTTCTTGCCAGGATCACTGACACAGCCTCCGCTGACGTGATAGCAGCCAGCAGCAAAATTTCTTACCGTGCTATGGTGCTGATCTATCTTGTTGTCGGCACCGATCAGTGGACAGAGTTTGACGCACATTATTTCCCTGAAGAGGAGATTCCGCTTACCCGACTTTCGGAACCAAAGAACTACAGCGCTTCCCGCGAACCTGTCGGGAAAACGGTGCTGTGCGGAGAACTTCCCTGTTCCCTGGACGACGATATCTGGAATGCCAAAAGCGAGGAACTCGCGGAGGTCGTCATAGATTCGCTTTCGCAGTGCGGACTCGCACTCGATGCGGAACTGCTGGAAGTCGCTGTTAAGAAACTGCCCTTTGCTTATCCGATTTACGAGGAAGGATACGAGAAGTACTTCGAGATTCAAGACAGATGGGCCACCGAGCTTGAAGGTATACTGACCTTCGGAAGGCAGGGACTCTTTGCCCACGACAACACACATCATGCGCTGGCAATGTCTTACGCCGCAGTCGATTGTTTAGGTGCTGACGGCCTGTTCAACGAAGAACGCTGGGCAGAGTATCGAAGAGAATTCGAAAAGCACGTAGTTGAAGACTAGAATCCGGTTATGAATTTCATACCACTCATACTCGTAATCACGTTATCTTTTTTGGGCTCTTTCTGCGGTGAAGGGCCCCCACAACAAGGAGTCATCAAACTCCGTCCGGATTTGAAACACCAGGTGATTACCGGGTGGGAGGCTACTGCCCAGGCCGGTGAGCATGTCTCGCCCGCATTCGAGAAATATAACGATGAACTCTTCGACCGAGCGGTGAATGAGCTGGGGATCACCCGGCTTAGGCTCGAGTTGTTTGCCGGAGTGGAGAATCCCACCGACTATTACACGCTTTCGAAACAAGGCAAGGTAAGCAAAGAGGAATATCGCGACAAGCAGTACATAATCGTAAACGACAACGACGATCCGAATTCGATCGCAGAGGAAGGGTTTCAATTCGCACACTTCGACCTCACAGTGGAAAAGGTCGTGATCCCGTTGAAGAAGCGGCTGCAAGCCAAGGGGAGCGACCTTTACATCAACCTGAACTACGTTGCATTTGGCAGTCAGAAGGGTAAATTCAGGTACCTTGACAATCCGCAGGAATATGCAGAGTTTATTCTCGCGGCGTTTCTTCATATGGACAGGAAGTTCGGCTTTGTACCCGATGCGGTACAAGTAATTCTAGAGCCTGACAACAAGGTGGGATGGACCGGAGACCATATCGCGAGAGCGATAGAACTTACTTCAGACAAACTGAAGGCTGCCGGATTCGAGCCCGGATTCATCGCCCCGAACACCACGAACGCTGAAAACGCACCTAAGTACATTGACGAGATCGCTCGTTCGAAGAAAGCAATGAGCGCGATAACCGAGTTCGGCTATCACAGGTATTGCTGTGCGAAACCTAAAGTGCTGAGGGATATAGCATCAAGTGGGGAAGCGCATGGAAAGACTACTTCGATGCTGGAGTATATCGGCGCCGACTACACCATGCTCCACGACGATCTCAAGTTAGCGCGGGTCTCTGCATGGCAGCAGTATACGATCGCATTTCCGATCGAACGCGACAATGGTGCACAGTATTACCTGGTCGACGACACGAATCCGCATAGTCCCGTCTTGAAGATGGGGGAAAGAACCAGGTTCCTCAGGCTTTACTTCCTGCACGCAAGACCTGGCGCTCAGGTGATTGGCGCCGAGACGTCGAATGCCGCTTTTGATCCGATTGCCTTTGCGAATGAAGACGGATCGACTTCGATAGTTATAAAAGCCGACGCTCCCGGAACCATAGCGATCAAGAACCCTGGAACCGGAGAATGGTCCTACTCTTTCGCTACGCATCGTCACGGCGACGGCAATGGAAAGGCGAAACGAAATGCGTCCGGCGATCTGGAAGTTACAATTCCCGGTTCGGGCGTAGTGGCGGTTTACAACCAAAGCGCAAAGGGAGTTCAGCAATAGATGCCCTTTTCCGGCGACTCCGCTCTGAACAAGTCCGTCAGAGGCGTTCTTCTTGTAGGAGGTGTTCTCAGTTTCACAATCGCGTTCTGGAGTGACGTATTCCGGAATGCGGAAAACGACCTTACCGGTTTGATCGCAATCCCATTCGCGTTTGGGGCGGCATTCATCCTCAACGGCATCTTCCTCACAACCCGCTGGCGCTCCGCGTGTGTCTGGCTATCCCTCTTGCTTGTTTCGCAAGCCGCATCTTTTCAGTTGATAAACGCCGGCTGGCAGCTGCGGTACCAGCATTACAAACCATTTGCCGAAATCATCTCTGGCTTATCGCCCGCAATCTTAGCCTTGATCATTCTGCAATGGGTGATGGTGGGAGTCGGTGTATTCCGGCACCTTAAAGAACTGGGCAGGCGACTTTTCTCTAAGATGCCGGTATGGAAGCTGATCCTGCTTCTCGCGTTCATTTGGCTCACCTCGGCGACAGTTTCCGAAGACGTAGGATTCTATCTCTACGAGGTCGTCATTGCTTCCGCAATAGTATCGGTGAACATCCTAAACCTTCTTATCGCATATGTGACGGCACCCGGACTTCGGGATCATCAGGCGGATGCTATTACACGTTTCATCGGTGACCCTGCGGACGAATCCGTTTCGCCTGCTAGACCTGACAAGGCGGTCTATTGCCTTGCGGTTTTCGTGCTCCTCCTGTCTTCCATTCTGAATGTCGTTTCTTACGAGCGCCATCCGCACGTTCCCGATGAGGTCGCATACCTGATACATTCCAGATTCCTTGCAAACGGAACACTCACAATGCCGGAGCCGCCCGTTCCGGAGGCCTTCGAGGTCTACCTGATGCATTTCAAAGATGGTGTCTGGTACCCTTCGCCGCCGCCGGGTTGGCCGCTCGTACTCGCCGCAGGGACTTTCTTCGGAGTGCCTTGGATCGTAAATCCTCTGCTTGCTGCTCTAAACCTGATTCTCGGCTATATATTTCTGAGAGAGATCTACCCTCGTTTTGTGGCCCGGTTGTCAGTACTTCTGTTAGGGCTGTCGCCTTGGTACATCTTCCTGGGGATGAGCTATATGACTCATATGGCCACGCTAACGTGTGGCCTCCTCGCCGCTTTGGGGGTTTGCTATGCACGTCGAAGCAGCAGCCTCTGGGCCCTTGCCGGAGGGTTCGCGCTAGGGTTCGCTTCCCTGATCAGACCGTTGGAGGCAGCAGCTTTGGCAGGACTTCTGGGACTATGGTCGATCGGAATCGGAGGGAAGAGGATCAGGCTCTGGGGCGTCGCCGGATTATTGGTCGGTTCTATGATGGTCGGCGCCATTGGTCTTGCATACAACGCGAAACTTACAGGCGATCCTTTAAAGTTCCCGATAATGGAGTACACGGACAAGTACTTCGGACCGGGCTCAAACTCTTACGGATTCGGGCCCGATCGGGGAATGGGATGGGGTCTCGATCCTTATCCCGGACACGGTCCTCTTGACGCGATCGTCAACTCGAACCTCAACATAACGTCGATCAACATTGAACTCCTGGGCTGGGCGACAGGCTCGCTGCTTCCGCTGTTCGTATTTCTGCTCTTCTGCCGGTACCGAAGGAGCGATTACCTGATGATGGCTGTGATATTCGTCATCTACGCACTTCACTTTTTCTACTATTACAGCGGGGGGCCCGATTTCGGAGCGCGCTATTGGTTCCTTGTTGCATTGCCGCTAGTCGCGCTTTCAGCGAGGGGGATAGGGCGGATCACGAATGCGGAGGAAGTCGGCGGGAAAGCCGTACTTCTGGCTGTCGCCTTGTGTATCTTCTCAGTAGTAGTTTTTGTGCCCTGGCGCGCAACTGACAAGTACCACAATTTCCGCGGAATGCGGCCTGACATTCGTGAACTGGCCGCGCGACACGAGTTCGGAAGAAGTCTTGTTCTTGTGCGGCTAAAGAATGATTTGTTTCAGCAGCCGGATTACGAATCCGCGATGATCTACAACCCGCTTGATCTGTATGCCGACGTCCCGATCTATGCCTGGGACCGAACGAACGCCCGCTGTGAAAGTGTAAGGAAATGTCCTGGGATTGAAGATACTGAAACGAGGCGAAAACTGCTCGAGACCTACATCGACCGGCCGGTCTGGATAATCGAATCTCCCTCGATGACAGGTGCCGGTTACCGGATCGCGGCGGGTCCCCTCGATGCCCGAAAGCTCCTCGAAGAAGAAAAAAATCGAATCCAGCCCGGCAGTGAAAAATGATCCGCTAAGAGAATACGAAGGAGCGCGAGCACTTGTACTGGGTGCCGGGGGCTTTATCGGGCTTTGGGTGTCTCGCCTGCTTTCCGAAGCCGGAGCCGAAGTAACCACCGCCCTCAGGAACGGCGCCTCAGCGGGGCTTCTCGAAACTTTCGGAGTTAGATCTGAGATCCGCGTATCTGATCTAATGACCGCAGGCAGTCTGAAACACCTGATCTCGTCAGCAAGGCCGTCAATCGTATTCAACCTAGCAGGATACGGAATAGACCGTACGGAAACGGACGAGGAAACCGCTTTCAAGATCAATTCGGGCCTCGTCAATCAGGTCTGTGAAGCGGTTGATTCAGGCCCGGCAGGCGGTTGGAACAAGCTTCGGGTCGTTCACGCAGGTAGCGCAATGGAGTACGGAGCGGTGCCGGGCAATCTCGAAGAGGATTCAGATACGAGACCGACGACCGTTTACGGCCGGTCAAAACTCGCCGGGACACTTGAACTTCAGCAGTACTGCGAGAGAACAGGCTTGAAGGGCGCTACGGGCCGGCTATTCGCGATCTACGGCCCCGGAGAGGCGCCTTCGAGGCTTTTGCCTACTCTGATCGGCGCGGCAGATGAGGATGGTGAAATAGAGTTGACCGAGGGCCTGCATCGCAGGGACTTCACTTTCGTCGGCGACGCCGCAGAGGGGCTTTTGCGATTGGGGATGTCCGATGCGAGACCCGGCACGGTAGTCAATATTGCCACCGGAAAGCTCACCTCTATAAGGGAATTCACAGAGATCGCGGCAGGGGTCATTGGAATTGACGCTGAGCGATTGGCGTTTGGAGCGCTTCCGACGAGGCCTGAGGAAATGTTCAATGACGCAGTATCCGTCTCGAGATGCCGCTCGTTGCTCGATTGGGTCCCTGAAACCTCCATCACCGAAGGGATAGGTCGCACAATTGCCGCTGAGATCACTGGAAGCTAGGGGCGCCAAGACTGCGTACTCTACAGGATCTATGGGCTTCTCCGCCTCTCAGAACGCTCGTTCTTCGGGTATCTGACAGAATTCGAACTGATATTCGTATAGGTGGTTTGTATGATGCGACCGGACAGCAGTCGTGCTAGAGTTTAGGAAATTATACAGGTTTGAACCTTTCATAAGGGTGTTTCCGGAGATTCGGATCTGGTTTTCCTGATCCCGTTCCCTGCTCAAGGGGCGCGACGTGCGCGTATCTGCGGTTTGATTTTATCTCGCGTAAAGAATCAGATATTGGAAGAAGAGGAATTGTGAACGATGCAAGTTGTACTCGCTGATCTCGGTCACAATCAGTTGACGGTTTCATCCGACGTATATCCCCTTGGGGTCGCAAACCTCGCGGCGTATGCCGACGAGAAGGTTACCGGCAAGGTCAAAGCCAGTTACACTATAGTCCGTGAACCGGAAGACCTGCTCGCGATCCTTAAAGAGGGCGGCGTAGACGTGCTCGGGCTGAGCAGCTATGCGTGGAACCACGAGCTTTCCTATTGGTTCGCCGAACTGGCGAGACAACTTGATCCGAATACTCTCACGCTGATGGGAGGTCCTAACTTCCCTCTTACCGTTGCCGAACAGGAATCCTACCTGAGGACTTTGCCCGCGATAGATATAGCTGTTCGCGGACCGACATATGAGGGTGAAAGGGCTTTCGCGAACCTGATGCAGCGGTATGTGGATACGGGCGCCGAGAGAGAAGCATTATTCGATTCGCCGATAACCGGAAACCTTTGGATCGACAAGAAAACCGGTGAGTTCGTCAACGGTGGTGAGATCGAACGGATCACTGATCTCGACGAGATCCCGTCGCCTTATCTGAAAGGGATGATGGATCCGTTCTTCGACACCGGTTACTTTCCGATGATGCAGATCGCCAGGGGCTGTCCTTTCAGCTGCCAGTTCTGTAATTCGAGTGTGGTCAGCAATTCGAAGATCCACAGGCATTCCCTTGAAAACATACAGGCAGATCTCACATATATCGCTGAAAGAGTGAAGCCCGAGATTCCGCTTTGCTTCGCTGACGACAATTTCGGAATGTATCAGGAAGACGAAGAGGTCGCCGACGTCATCTCCTTCCTGCAGCGGAAATATGACTTCCCGCAGTACATCAGGACGACGACCGGGAAGAACAAGCACGAGCGCATCATCAAGGTGATGCGGAAGACGAACGGCGTTATGCCGATGACCTCAGCCGTCCAGTCACTGAATCCCGAGACTTTGAAAAACATCAAGCGATCGAATATCAAGCTTGAAACCTATTCCGAGATTCAGAAAGAGCTTCAGGCCCAGGGGATGCAGTCATACGGCGAGCTCATCCTCTGCATGCCGGGCGAGACTCTGGAAACTTTCATGGAGTCGGTCAGGAAACTTCTCGAATCGGGAGTGAAGAGGATCTCGGCACACCAGCTAATGCTTCTCCACGGCGCCCCTCTTAATAACCCGGATAGCCGGGAGCGATGGCAGTTCAACACTCGGTTCCGTGTAGTCGCCCGAAACATCGGTAAGTACGACGACGATCCCGTGGTCGAGGTCGAAGAGATCGTCGTCGAAACCCCGACTTTCACTTTTGAAGAATACCTTGAAGCCAGGATTTTCCATCTTCTACTGACGATTTTCTACTACGAAGGCAATTACGAGGAGCTGTTTGAGCTCGCCGCCCAGGAGGGTGTGAGCGCATTCGATCTCATCGTCGAGATGGCCTCGATGATCGAGAAGTCTCCGAAAGCGTTCCGGTCGATGATCGACGACTTCGTTAGGGAAAGCCAGGAAGAGCTGTTTGCAACGAAAGAAGAGTGTATCGAATGGTCAAAAGAACATTTCGATCAGCTTATGGACGGATCCTTAGGAGGAAACCTCTTAAGTAAGTACTCAATGATCGGTAGGTTCTACCTGTTCCACGAAGGGCTGGATTTCCTTGAAACCGCGCTCAGGTCAAAGCTGTCGGATTCGATCTCGGAAGAAACGGACACGATGATAGCGACTGTCGTAGGGTACCTGAGATCGGTAATACTGCACGTTCCGTTCGTTGAGACGCTCGCCGATTCCCCGAAGTGGAACACGATCTACGATATCGAAAAGTGGCGAGCAGAGAATTACTCCAAGCCGCTAAACTCGTTCAGAATGGACACTGAGGTCGTTTTCGAGACCAACATGCCTGAAGCAAAGCGGCGGTCTATCATTACCAGGATCGAGACTTTCGGAGAACATCCGTCGGGGCTCGGCAAGTTCACCCGGACGATGTTTGCAAAGGATTTGAGGCGTTCACTGGATTACGAGTCAGCAAACCAGCATTAGAATTCAATGGTTGGCGAAGCAAAGGAAAATAAGAATACCGATACACCGGACGTTTCGTTTGTGGTCCCGTGCTACAACGAGGAGGGCATGCTGGGCTACACCCTGCCCAGACTCGAAGCCGCTTTTGAGAAAGCGGGTTTTGTTCTCGAACTCGTCGCGGTTGACAACGGCTCGGTCGACAAGACCGGAGAGCTGATCAAAGAACTCGCGAAGGACCATCCCTCTATCGTCCATCACCGCGTAGATGTCAACGAAGGATATGGCAACGGCGTGCTTCAGGGCATACCGAGGTGCACCGCACCCTGGATCGGCATCATTCCAGCCGACGGTCAGGTCGACGCGGAAGATGTTGTAAGGCTCTATGAGACGGTTATCACCACGGACGGGAACGTTGTAGGGAAAGTCCGAAGACGTTTTCGAATGGACGGCTTATATCGCAAGGTCGTCTCGACTTCGTACAACCTCTTCGTCAGAATGCTTTTTCCGAGATTGGAGTCAATAGATATCAACGGAAGCCCGAAGCTTCTTCCGGCGAAGATCCTGCGGGCGATGGACCTTAGATCGAAAGGATGGCTCCTAGATCCGGAGATAATGATCAAGGCCCATTACATGGGGCTTCGGGTGCTTGAGCTTAACGTGTTTGCCAGAATGCGCGGAAACGGCGTTTCGCACGTAAGAGCCGAGACCTGTTGGGAATTCCTCTACTATCTGATCCGCTTCAGGTTCTCGAAGGAATGGAAGAAGAGGTTCATATCAGCACGTGAACAGGCAGCGGTTACGCCGCCGGGCCCAGCCGGTAAAATGGTTGAATTCACTATAGACAAAACCGCTCATTGAAAAGTGAATTCGGTCCCTCAAATGGAGTTTGGAGCAGTAAAAGGACCCAAGTATCGCAGCAGGAGTACGTGCAGGGGGTGCTCGGGCACCTCCCTTGCAAAGTTCGTCACGCTCGGTCCGACACCTTTAGCAAACTCATTCCTCAAAGACACTTCTGAATTTGTTCGTGAAGAAAGCTATCCGCTGGATGTATATTTCTGCGGGGACTGTTCGCTTGTCCAGCTCGCGGACGTGGTTGATCCCGAGATCCTGTTCAAGGATTACATTTACGTCACCGGAACCACAGGCACCATCCGCCGGCACAACGAAGAATACGCCTCCTCGGTAGTCGAAGACCTTGGTCTCGGGACCGACGACCTTGTTGTCGAGATCGCCAGCAACAATGGTGCTCTGCTGAGCTGCTTCAAAGAGCACGGAGTGAATGTGCTCGGAATCGAACCCGCCGTAAATATCGCCGAGATTGCCGTCGAAAGGGGAATTCCGACGGTGAACCGTTTCTTCGATTCCAGGGCGGCGGCCGACATAAGATCAGAACACGGGCGGGCCGCCGTGGTAATCGGGAATAACGTTCTGGCCCACGTTGACGAACCCGTCGATTTCCTGGAGGGATGCAATCATCTGCTTGGACCGAATGGAAAAGTCGTCATCGAAGTCCCCTATCTCGGAGACTTCATTGAGAACGTTGAGTTCGATACCGTCTATCACGAACATCTTAGCTACTTCTCGGTAACGGCGTTGTTGAGGCTTTACCGCTCGGCCGGGCTGTCTATCCTGAAAATCGACAAGCGAGAGATACACGGCGGCTCGCTTCGGATCCACGCCGGCTCGGAAGATGAGTTCCCTGCCCATTCAGATGAAGTGCTGAAGGCTGCAGAAGCGGAAAATGCCAGGGGTCTGACAGACCCTGAGACTTACGAGAGATTTGCCAAGAGAGTCGCCGACAATAAAGCCAAGCTCAGGGGTTTGATAAAGGAACTGAGGGCCGAAGGCAAAAGCGTTGCCGCATACGGAGCACCAGCAAAGGGGAACACACTTCTGAACCATTTCCGGATCGGGAGCGACCTTTTGGATTTCACGGTCGACAAGAATCCGTTGAAAGTGGGCACGTATACACCCGGCTCCCATCTTCCGGTCCTTCCGGTCTCAGCTGTGCTTGAACGCCAACCCGATTATCTTCTTATACTTGCGTGGAATTTTGGTGAGGAGATAATGAGCGAACAGGCCGAGTACAAGGAGCGGGGAGGCAGGTTCATTATCCCGATACCGGAGGCGACGATCGTAGAATGACTAAAACCGTGATCCTCGCAGGCGGGTTCGGAACCCGTCTTGCTGAAGAAACATCCAGACTCCCGAAACCGATGGTTGAGATCGGCGGAAAGCCGCTTTTGTGGCACATAATGAAGATCTATGCCAGCCACGGATTCAGCGATTTCCTGGTCGCTTGCGGGTACAAGGGAGATTACATAAAAGAATACTTCCATAGCTTCGCTATTCGGTCGAACGACTACTTCGTCGACCTTCACAATGGAACATTTGAGGTCGTGAACCGGAATGCAGAAGAATGGAGCGTCGGAATGATCGACACCGGCCTCAACACGATGACCGGCGGCCGGGTCCTGAGGTTGCGTGACTGGCTGAAGGACGCTACTTTCATGCTTACATACGGGGACGGCCTCGGAAATGTCGATGTGAACAACCTCCTTGAGTTTCACAAAAGCCGGGGCAAACTGGCGACCGTGACCGCCGTCCGTCCTCCGGCTAGATTTGGTGCCCTCACTATGGAGGGGGATCTTGTTCAGGAATTCACCGAGAAATCTCAAGTCCGTGAGGGCTGGATCAATGGGGGTTTCTTCGTTTGCGAGCCGAAGGTGCTTGACTATATTTCCGACGACAAGACCGTGTTTGAAAGAGATCCTCTCGAGAACCTTGCGGCCGAGGGACAACTTGCGGCCTACAGGCACGATGGATTTTGGCAGCCGATGGACACGCTTCGTGAAAAGCAGCTGCTTGAGGCGCTTTGGGAGAACGGAGACGCCCCCTGGGCGACCTGGCTGAATAAGGCCGGAAACGCGGAAAGTGCCTGAAACAGGCTCGAACTTTGATCTTTATGGGATTCTGGAATGACCGAAATGTCTTTGTGACAGGCGGAGCCGGCCTTCTTGGTTCCTGGATGGTCGAGGAACTTGCGGACCGGGGTGCGAACGTAACGTGTCTTGTAAGGGACTGGGTGCCTTCGAGCAAGTTCGTCGGGTCGGGATTAGACCGTCGCGCGAATGTAGTTTTTGGCGAGTTGGAAGATTACTCACTTCTGCTCAGGATTTTGAACGAGTTCGAGATCGATTCCGTCTTCCATCTCGGAGCCCAGACGATAGTCGGGACGGCCTCACGTTCGACGCTTTCGACCTTTGAATCGAACGTAAGGGGAACCTGGAATCTGCTTGAGGCCTGCCGTGTCTGCCCAAACCTGATCGAACGGATCATTTTCGCGTCGAGCGACAAGGCCTACGGTTCGCACGAAAACCTCCCTTATACGGAGGACATGGCGCTGCAGGGCCGGTTCCCATATGACGTTTCCAAGTCCTGTTCCGACCTTATCGCGCAATCGTTCTTTCATTCCTTCGGGCTCCCGATAGCGATCACCCGGTGCGTAAACCTGTTTGGCGGCGGCGACCTTAGCTTCAACAGGCTCGTCCCCGGGACCATACTTTCCGCGCTCAAGGGTGAGCGTCCTATCGTTCGGTCCGACGGAAAGTTCGTAAGGGACTACTTCTATGTTCTGAATGCGGTTGAAGGCTATCTGAAGCTCGCGGAGCGAATGCCATCCGAAGACACCAATGGCGAAGCCTTCAATTTTGGATACGGCGAACCGGTGACTGTTCTGGAGCTTGTGGAAGAGATCCTGACTGTTATGGGAAGAACTGACCTCGAACCTTTGATACTGAACGAGGCAAGCAACGAGATCAGGGATCAGTACCTCGATTGTTCAAAAGCTCAGAAACTTCTTGATTGGAAGCCGAATTACGGGCGAGAGGAAGGGCTTCGGTTGACTGTTGAATGGTACAAACGGTACCTGGAGTCGCACTCGGGACGGAAAAGATTACCCGCCTCAAGCGAGCAATGACAGGCATCACGCCGGTGAATTGCGGGAAAAGTACTGCTTTTGTCTCTCTATTCACCACACAGGCGTTTTTTTAGAGTCGGAATTTAGATCCCCAGGAGGACAAGTCAGTCCGCCTGGTCCGGATCTACCTCCTGAGGGTTTAAGCGATGGAAACAGTGGCCAAAGAAGTAAGCGCGAACGGGGGGGGGGTGCGTTCCCTGTTCAAGGCAATGCGGCCATATCAATGGACAAAGAACCTCTTTGTCTTTGCTCCTCTCCTGTTTGGTCAAAGGCTCTTTGACGTCCCGTCGATTGTCCGCGCATCAGAAGCCTTCGCCGTGTTCTGCCTGCTTGCGAGTGCGCTCTACATCTTTAATGACTGGATCGACCTGGAGGAAGATCGGGCCCATCCTGAAAAGAAGAACAGACCATTGGCTTCTGGTGCGGTATCTGCAACTGTCGCGCTCACGGCTTCCGCATTTCTGGCGGTCTCTGCGCTCTTCATATCCTTCAGTCTTGGATATGGATTCTTCCTTATCACGCTTCTTTATGGGACATTGACCTTCAGTTACTGCCTGATTTTGAAGCGCGTGATTATTCTGGATTCGATGGCAGTCTCCGCAGGCTTTGTGATCCGCGTGGTCGGAGGCGCGGCTGTAATCGGAGTCTTTGCTTCGCACTGGCTAATTGCCTGCACATACCTTCTCGCGCTGTTCCTCACGTTCTCAAAAAGGCGGCAGGAACTGCTGGCACTTGATGAGGATGCCAAGCTGCACAGAAGCGTGCTTGGAGAGTATTCGGTCAATTACCTGAGCAGGATTAATACTATTCTCACGGGTGCATCGATCGTTTGCTATGCGCTCTACACCGTCGCACCGAGAACCGTGGAAGTATTTGGCACGGACGCTTTGATCTACGGTACGGTCTTCGTGATCTACGGAATGTTCCGGTATCTGATCCTGATCGAGGATCCGGAGAACGGCGGGAATCCAAGCAAGATGCTCCTGAAAGACACTCCACTTCAACTAACTGTGCTCGGCTGGGTGATATATAACGCAATTGTCGTCTACCGCGTTGAACTCGGCGCCGCCTGGCGGTCTTTCGTCGGAACCGGATAGCGGCGTTCCCCTGCAATTTGTTGAGTCTATTGAGTGTATTGAGTCTTTTCAGTCTTTTGGGTCTGATGAGTTTGGTCGGTTTACTCAGTTCGTCGATGCTCGAATTGCCCTGGATGGGCAGCTGAGATTAGCCCGGGAGAAGCCGACAGCGTTGAGGTGACATCCAACAAGAAAAGGACACGGATTAACACATATGGACAAGATATGAATCGTTGGCCGAACTTCAGATTGCTGTCGTAAATCCTCAGGTATCTTCAAAATCCGTGTTCATCTGTGTCCAAATTCCTTGTCGCTAGTCCTTTGGCTTTCGAAGGATGTTCTCCATTTTTTTCCCCCGCGCCAGTTCGTCAACAAGCTTATCCAGATATCTGGCCTTTTGGGTTAACTCGTTCTCGATCTCCTCTACACGGTAACCGCAGATCAACCCTTTGATCAGGTGGGCGTTGGGATTCAGTGTCGCCTTGGCAAAGAATTCTTCGAAGGTCGCCTTCTCTTTGATGCGCTTGTCGATCTCTTTCTTGTCAAAACCGGTCAGCCACTCGATCACCGTCGTAAGGTCTTCCTCTGTCTTGCCTTTCTTTTCGACCTTGGTGACGTAATGGGGATAGACTGACGCGAAGGTCATCTTAGCAATGCGCTCGTCGTGATGTGCCGTGCTTGTCATAGTGCGGGTATTTTGTGGTCTTTGCTGATTCGTTGCAATTATCAGGCGCAATCTCAGTGTTCTCCGCGATCTCTTTGGTTAACGATTTCCCGCGCCGTTCGGCGCAAAGTGGGCGGGCCTCCCGCGCTCCAGTCGACTTCTGATTCACCCTACCCGAGATCCCCACTTGATTACAGCATTGACACCTGATCCTTGATCATTGATACATGATTCCCGCCGCTACGCGGCTGAAAGATTGGAGCGTACCCCACGCTGCGCCTTCGGCTTGCATGGGGCTACATTATGACGTCCGCTCCGCGGACTGAACAGACCCAATCGACTCGACAGACCCAATCGACTAAACAGACTTATCAAACTCACAATTTTCAACTCTCAATTCTCAATCCCCTCAACTTTTTCTTGACACACGAAATGACACCGTGTTAAAAACGCAATTTCGTCTTTTGGAAAAGGCGAAGAATATTTGGAGATCAACAACGATGCTTCGACTAAAACACGAACAATTATCACTCTTTGAGCCAACGGCGGATAGCCGTCTAGGCAGGAGTGCGTTCGTGTCCTGTCCGGGATCCGACTACGTGATGAGTGCGGACCTGAGGAATCGCGATTTGAGAAACGATCAATTGAAGACTTAAGAATGCGGGAGCGGCTTGTTCCCGCTCCCGTGACAGAACGGCATCGCGAAATGCGGCGGCTTTTGTTCCCTTACGGGTTTACAAAGGCCGCCGCTTTTTTGTGTTTGAGAGGTTAGACCGATGGAGAAAGCTTACAGGTTGAAAAGGCGAGAGTTCCTTGAGGATGACGAATTCGTGTCGGAATTCGTCATCGCCATCGTGGAAGACTCTTCCGTGATCCCCATCGAGGATCTCTCGGACGGAGGCCGCGTTACCGTCCGGATCAATCTGGGCGACGGCGACAACGTCGCGGCACTCGGCTTCTAACTCGGTACTTCGCAGTACCGGCAGGAAGCGGTAGCAAAAGCGCGGTTACTCGCTGAGATATTCGAAGAATTTCGAGACTCACTAGAAGCCGAGATCACCACGCTTGAAGCGCGCCTTGGCTGCGAAATCGAAGAAGAACTGCACGTGCACTAATGCCAATGCCGGCAACGGCCGGCAGGCAATGGACGCGGGTCGTGTTCGACCCGCATAATCTTAACAACCGGGAGGTGGCATCATGCCCTACCAGAGACTGAATATTTCCGGCGCAGAATCGGAGGTTCTTTCCTGGGTAAGCCACGGGCTTTCCCCGGAAGAGCAGAAGATGCTGCGCAACGTTTCCAGGCTGCCGTGCCTGTACAAACACGTCGCGCTTATGCCCGACGCGCATCTCGGGATCGGCTCGATGGTCGGTTCGGTCATCGCGACCAAGGACGCGGTGATCCCCGCAACCGTCGGCGTCGATATCGGCTGCGGAATGATGGCCGTGAAAACGCCTTTCCGCAGCGGAGTGCTCGATCGGAAGCTGCCTGAACTCAGGCACCAGATCGAGCGGACGATCCCCGTCGGCTTCAGCCAGCACAAGAATGCTGTTGATGAGGCTTACGAATGGGAAGGCTGGTCCGAGTTCGATGAACTCCACGAAGGAGTTCAAGACCGGCGCAACAAGGCGATGAACCAGCTTGGCACGCTCGGAGGCGGAAACCACTTCGTCGAAGTGTGTCTCGACACCGAGGACCGCGTCTGGCTTATGCTCCACTCCGGCTCCCGGAACATCGGGAACGAAGTGGCGCGGCGACATATCGAAACGGCGAAGCACCTCCACAGGCTGTCGGAGCTTCCGGACCCGAACCTGGCGTATTTTGTCCAGGGAACGAATGAGTTCCGGAACTACTGGCACGACGTGGAATGGGCTCAGCGTTACGCGCTGAAGAACCGTGAAGTGATGATGGAGCGGCTGGTGTACCAGTTCGCGCGCCTGGTCAACGACGGAGAGCCGTTCGAGGCCGAGCTCAAGGTGAATTGCCACCACAACTACGTCGCCCACGAACGCCACTTCGGCGAGGACGTTTACGTGACCCGAAAGGGCGCGATCAACGCCGAAGACGGCAGGTACGGGATCATTCCCGGCTCGATGGGCGCCAAGTCGTACATCATCAAGGGACTCGGCAATCCCGAAAGCTTCAACTCCTGCTCCCACGGAGCGGGAAGGAAGATGTCCCGGACGGCCGCAAAGAAGAGGTTCACGAAAGAGGACCTTGAGCGGCAGACCGAGGGCGTGGAATGCCGAAAGGACAAGGGAGTCATTGACGAGATCCCCGGAGCCTACAAAGACATCGAGGAGGTCATGAGAAATCAGGAAGACCTTGTCGAGGTCGTGGCAGAGCTCAAGCAGGTGGTCTGCGTTAAAGGCTGATTCATGTGTCAGGGATCAAGGACCATCTGTCAGGGATCGTGCGTCAAGTTTCAGAGGACAAGTGCCATGGATCAGGATGCAGTGAATTCCAAATTCCATATTCCAGATTGGGTGATTCGAAATTTGGAATTTGAATCTGGAATTTCTTCAGACCCATAAACCCGCAGGGACGATTAGCGAATCCTTTCACCTGGTCTATGATCCCTGGTCCCTGAAACGTGTCGCATGATCCCTGATACTTGAACGCAAAGCGTTCAGCCTTTAAGCTATCTAGACGTTGTTTCGGGGTCGTCTAATGGTAGGACGCCTGGCTCTGGACCAGGTAATAAAGGTTCGAATCCTTTCCCCGAAGCCAAATTAATTGAACAATGGTCATTGGTCATCGATCAATGGCCATTTTTCATTGATCAGGTATCAGCGATCAGGTCTCATGGTTCAGGTTTCAGGGATCAGGACTCATTTAACACTAGACACCTGCACACCTTCGGGTATTTAGTTGAGTACGATTCCTCAATCTTTCAACGGCTGTTGTTATGAGTTACACAAGAACTTCGAAATCCATTCTAATCCTGCTGTTTCTGGTACTTTCAGGCTTCGTTATCGAGACAAACTCCCACTGGAATGGAGTCAGGACCTTTGCGTTAACGGACAAGTCGCGGATCGACAGTTATTACGGCGAAAAAGAGTACAGAGAATTAAACGTGACGGTCTGGTACCCCGCTGAAGCTTGTATAGGAAAGCAATGCGATTACACATTTTTGATTCCCGACCTTGAAAAGGCACTACCAAGACTGAGCGGAGTTTCCCAAGAAACGATAGAGAAGTTGCGCAAGTGCAAGACGCACTTTAGAGCAGGACTCACTATCTCAAAAGAGCGTGAAAAGCATCCGGTCCTTTTGCTATCTCCAAGCCTCGGCGGGCATACGGCCTTTCACGCGAGCCTTGCCAAGGCGCTGGTTGAGGTCGGATACGTAGTGGTCGGCGTAAACCACAAGTTTGAAAGCTGGTACATCATCAACAGAGAGGGTCGGGTGGTCCCGGAAAACCATAGGTTTCATGACGAGTTGAAGGAATTGCGGATTCCTGAAGACATAACCGCTGATGGGTATCGCGAAAAACGCGGAAAGCGGCTCCGGATACTCGGCGAAGACCTGATATTTGTTCTAAACAAGCTCGGCGAACTAAATGAGTCGGAGTTCGACGGGAGACTCGAACTCTCATCGGTTGGAGCATTCGGGCATTCGGTCGGCGGTGCTGCGGCGATGGAAGCTGCGAATCTGGACAAGCGGATCGCTGCAGCTATCAACTTTGACGGGACACCGTCGGGGCAGGTCCTAAGGGAGGGTATTAAACAACCCTTCATGATGATCGAGGACAAGAAAGACCTTACCCAGCGCGGTAACAAGATCCAGTTCGATCGGAGGCAGGAACTATGCGAGAAGGTTGGCGGAGATTGCTGCCGCGTCGTTATTCCGGGGGCAGACCACAACAGCTTTAGCGAGTTCGGGATTTTGATGGAAACCGACTACGGCAAGAAAAAGCAAGCAGTTGAAATTCTTGAGACCACGCGACGATTCGTTAAGGTATTCTTTGACAAGTACCTACGGGGCCAGGAGGACACGTCGCTCGAATCCATTGGGAGACTGAAGACAGAAGTTCAGGTAATCGTTAACAAGAAGCGGTGAGCAAGCGGCACAGTCAATCGGAACCCGGAGCGCCAGCGACGGGCAGAACAGAAGTCAGAAGTCAGGATTCGGCATTTCTTCGCCCTGAAAGGGCGACGGATGTTAGCCCCGGGTCGGGCCGAAGGCGCAACCCGGGGTATGCGAGACGAGAATGTGATACAGCCGCGGAGCGGCGTCGAAAGGAGTGGGGACATTTACGCCGCTACGCGGCGAAGAGGATCTGGTGTGACTCCTTACCCGGGGGTGCGCCTACGGCTTCCCCCGGGCTAACCTCCGTTGTCCCTCCGGGGCAAACTCAACGACAGTTCTCTTTGAACTTTTTGTAATTGTCGCCGTTGGTCTTCAGCTTCTTCAGCTCTTTCTTGAGGAATTCTTTCCCCCAGGCCTCGGCTTTGTCAGGATCGAAGAACTGCGGCCTTGAAGTTTCCGAAACCTGCTCCCAGCCGTTTCCTCCTTTCGTGACCCTCTTTGACCGCCGGTAGGTGGATTCCTCGCTTCTCTCGCTGAATTCCTTCCTCTGCTCCCAGCGGCCATTTATGCAGATCTCGTAGGAAGTACACGTCGCCGTGATCTTCCTCGTGGTAATGAAAAGCTCCGCAGTAACATCGGTTACAGCCAGATTTCGGAGCTTGGATTTCGCTAGTGCCGTGATTATCTCTGCACCGCGGTCGACATAGGCAAGAACTGCTCCTGCCGCAAGGCCTCCTGCTCCCGCTCCGTCCGGGAGATTGTCCCCGAGAAAGTCACGTATCGGCTGGGAACCGTTGAGCCAGGCCGCCATACCGTCCGCCGCTCTGCCGCTGTCTTGATCGGGATAGACCTTGAACGAGATCTCGCTCTCCTCAGTAATGATCTCAAAGACCCGCCGTACGGTACGACCCCTTTTCCGATCGCCCTCAGTGCAGGGTTTCGGAGATGCAACGGGAGGAGGATCCGGTGTCGCCGTCGGCGTTGGAGTCGGTTCAGGCGTCGACGGTACTGGCGGCTTAGCATTCGGATCATCGTTGACATCGTATCCATCGACCGCGTACGAATTGCTGCTCAACTTCTTGCAATCCCGGATCCTGATCCACTGTCCTTTTTTTATGCCAGGTTTCGTAGACCCCGCGACGTAAATGTATATGGTCTTGCCGTCCGGCCCGGTCACCCTCACTTGCCAACCGCCATTGACAGGGCCGATCGGATCGCCTTCGACCTTGACAGTCTTGTCCTTGAGCTCGCAAGGCGCCGTGGGATCTTCGACCTTTGTGTAATTGTCTACGTATTCCCATCCGTCATCGTCCACCTCGCTTTCATCGATCTTTATCCAGTTGCAGATCTCGAGCGCTGGCTTGAAATCCCGGCGGATGTATATGCTCCTCAGCTGTCCGTCGAGTGTTTTGACTTTGACATACCAGACCTTATCGTCCTCACTTCCTATGTTCACGGGGTTGGTCTCGACGTGAACGGGCTGATCGGTCACCTTTAACTGCTGCTGATCGGTCTGGACATTCGCGACCACACCAAACCCGCCGATATTCCGCCCGGTCAGCCTTTTTGTCTCGGTGTAGCTGCCGTCGTTGTTCACCTGGTGGGGAGCGATCTTAAGTCGCTGGTTGTTCCCGCCCTGCATGTCCGCGACGCCAGTACAAGACAGATCGACGTTCACATCGTTCTCTATCCCGGCCAGTCCCTCGACGCGCAGCGTGAGTTCTGTGGTTTCGCCCCGGTTGAGATTTAGCTTTCCGGCGGAAAGCGACACACTGATGTTCCGGATAGGCTGTTCGAGAACATCGTCTCGCTCCCGCAAAACCAGCGTTGTGAGACCTGCGACGTTAGCCGGACTTTGGAACACAGCCTTGCGAGGGGATTCGGCGAGCGGATTGGCTTGCACACCTCCTATCTCCAGCTCGGTATTGAACAAGTCACCGTCAAATGGTCCGTGGATGTTCACCCATCTCCCAGCCTGCGCCCGGCTTGGCGGTCTGTAGAATGAAGGTTGCTCGTCTATTGGCGCCGCTTCTGCTCTCATTTCGAGTTCCGCCACGCTTTTGTCCGCGTCGTTCCGCAGAACTACATTGAATGCTTCGGTACCTCCAGACTCGGGAAGCTCGAATTTGATCACTCTCTCCGAAGCCGGACTCGTAATGCCAGAGATCTCAACCGAATATCCGGTAAGTTCGGCTCGATTCTTCTGCTGCTCGTCTGAGTTTCTTCCTGCCGGCGCAGTGTAAACAGTACCCGAAAGGACATCGCCCGCCGCTGCGTCGTCTGGAAGGTTCACCCGGATGGTGCCTTCCGGGGTTGAGAATATTGCCGTCTGAAGACCGAACGATTCTTCAAGCGTTGCCTGATAACTCCTTTGAAAAGCCTCCGATGTCGAACTGCCATTTTCAAAGAAGACCAGGGAAAGGACGACGATCAGGAGAAGGGGGAGCTTGCGCGAGCGGTTCATTCGTACCTCCGGGAAGAATAGAGTGGGAAGGCTGCTTCGTGGCAAGCGTAATTCAGGTATCGAATTTAGGCAAGAAATTGCGCGTAGTCTTTTGAGTTTATTGGGTCTATCGGGTCTGTTGAGTCGATTGGGTCTATCGGGTCTATTCGGTCGATTGGGTCTGTTGAGTCGTTTGAGTCTATCGAGTCTGGTGAGTCCAAGGCAGCGTGGTAGGTAGCGTTCAGAATTCTGTGTCAATTCTCCAGAGACTGAGTTCACCCATCAGGCTCAGTGTAGTCATAAGAATCAATCGACCCAATCGACTCAACAGACTCAACAGACCCGATAGACTCAACAGTCCCAATCGACCCGATAGACCCAATCGACCCAATCAACTCAACAGACTGCTATTTGAAAATATCACCCAAATTGTTCATTATTGTTGCTTACGCAATTTGCTCGTTCGTGATCAATTGGAGCGCCTTTAGCACCGACGCTTAGTCTTTGGAAATAGAACGTTTATGGCCGAAAAGATCCTGATGCCAAAGCTTTCGCCGACCATGGAGGAAGGACAGATCTCCTCATGGCTGAAAGAGGAAGGCGACTCGATAGAGGCTAACGAAACCATCGCAGAAGTCGACACCGACAAGGCCACGATGGAAATGACCTCGCTTACTGCAGGCACCCTTCTCAAGATAATCGTGCCCGCAGGTGAGAACGCCAGACTCGGCCAGATAATCGGCGTACTCGGTGAACCAGGTGAAGACTTTTCGGATATTCTCGAAGAGGCGAAGAGCTCTTCCAACGGAGCTGCCGCAGAGGCTGGCAAGCAAGAACCCGAAGAAACTAGCGAAGCTGCAGAAGAAGCACCCTCCGAAAGCCAACCGTCCGAAGCCCCCGCGGCAACTACCGCAACTTCGAACGGAGATTCCGGCGGAAGACTTCTCGTCTCGCCGATCGCGGCCAGAATGGCTTCCGAGAACGGGATAGATCTCCGCTCGATCAGCGGATCGGGTCCGAACGGCAGGATCATCAAGCGCGACATCGAGAAGGCACTTGAAGCTCCGTCTGAGACTGGCGAAACGGCTGAACCGTCATTCGTCTTCGGTCAACGGGCCGAAGTCTCCGGCGCTTCAGCCTTTCGCGAAGAGAACACCTCCCCGATGCGGCGGACGATCGCGAAACGTCTCGCCGAGTCGATAGGTCCGATCCCGACCTTCTATCTCACCATAGAGATCGAAATGGACGGAACTCTTGCGACCCGAAAGCACATAAATGAAGCGATCGCACCCGACAAGATCAGTGTCAACGACATCATCGTAAAGGCCGCCGCAATGGCCCTTACAAGGCACCCGTTCGTAAATGCCTCGTATCAGGACGACAAGATCAAGTTCTACGAGGACGCAGACATAGGGGTCGCGGTCGCCATAGATGAGGGGCTGATCACGCCGGTGGTCCGCGGCGCTAACAAGAAGGGATTTGTCCAGATATCGTCGGAGATAAGCGACCTTGCCGCCAAAGCGAGAGAAAAGAAGCTGCAGCCGGAGGAATATACCGGTGCGACCTTTTCGATCTCAAATCTGGGAATGTTCGGAATCAAGGAGTTTACGGCGATAATAAATCCGCCGGAGGCGGCGATCCTTGCAGTTGGGAGAGCCGAACCGGTACCTGTCGTAAGGGATGGTGAAATGGTCGTCAGGAACATAATGCACGTCACGATGAGCTGTGATCACAGGGTGGTCGATGGCGCGACGGGCGCAAAGTTCCTTCAGACATTCAAGCAAATGCTCGAGAATCCGGCGATGATGCTGGCCTGAGCGAGGTTAAAGCAATAACTTGGGGGACACGGCAATCTTGAGGTTCCGTGTCCTTTTGGTTTTCTGAGGGTGCAGTTTTTGGAACAGCACGAAAACAGGCTAGCTCCGCACATTGCCCTGTTCACGGTCCAGATCTTCTTCGGATCGGCGGCGGTACTGGGGAAGTTCGCCCTTGCTTCCTTCCCAAGCATAGCGATCGTGGGTTTTCGCGTCGGCGGAGGTGCGCTTGCCTTTTATCTTCTCCAGAGGATGAACGGAGGCATGCACCTAGACAAGCGATCGCATTACCTGTACTTCGCGCTGTTCGCCGTCTTCGGCATCATTCTCAACCAACTGCTTTTCTTCCACGGTCTCTCGCTGACCACCGCAACCAACACTTCCCTGCTCGCCGTTCTGATTCCGGTGTTCGCGATCACGATCAGTGCGATGGTCGGGAACGACGTTCTGAATTGGCGAAAGATAGTGGGAATCATCCTCGCAGCAGGCGGCGTCGTTTACCTCATCGATCCGACGAATGCCAGCTTTTCATCGGCTACAACACAGGGTGACATACTGATCATTCTCAACAGTCTTTCGTACGCGATTTACGTGGCGATCTCCAAGAAGCTCATAAGCCACTACGGCGCCCTGAAATCGATCGCTTGGCTGTTTATATTCGGAAGTATCGTAAACGTCCCGGTCGGGGCGGTCTCGCTGTACAATGTTGAACTTTCGACTGTTCCGGTCGAAGGCTGGCTGGCGCTGGCGGGTGTGATCCTGTTTCCGACCATACTTGCCTACTACTGGAATACGTGGGCATTAGCAAGGGTCGAGCCGTCCGTGGTTGCAGTGTATGTATACCTTCAGCCGCTAATCGGTACTGCAGCTGCGATCTACATTCTTCGAGAGCCTTGGAATCCGAGGATCCTGCTGGCGATGTCGCTGATATTCGCCGGGGTCTGGCTGGTTACAAAACGGAAGATCCCGAAAGAAAAAGCTCTGCCGGCAAACTGATCTAGAGGGAATTGTAAACGACCTCGCCTCCGATCGCTGTGAAGACCACTTCGCCATTCCTCAACGCGGTGAGGTCCGCTCGCCGGCCGGGTTCGATTGATCCTGTGTCTTCAATTCCCAGGAGCTTCGCCGGATTCGCAGATGCCATCGCAGCGACCTCATGAGGCTCAAAGCCTTTCGAAAGCATCAGGTTAACGGCATCCGCCATAGTTATTACGCTTCCTGATATCGTTCCGTTGTCATCCATTGCCCTGCCGTCACCTGTCTTTATCTTTTTGCCCCAGACCTCGTACTCGCCATCGTCGAGACCCGTCGCCGAGATCGAGTCGCTGATCAATACCACGTTCTCAACTCCCCGAGCCCTTGTTACCGCTGCAACGAGATCGGGATGTACGTGATGTCCATCGGCGATAATATCGAATGAGACCCCTTCTTTGCCGAGCCCCCAACCCGCGACGCCGAGGTCCCTGTGGTGAATTCCCTCCATAGCGTTGAAGAAATGAGTAAGGTGACGAAGACCAGATTCATGGGCTTCCTCAAGTACTTCGACCGGCGCGGAAGTGTGTCCCGCTGAAGGAATCCATGCCGCAGCTACGAGATCCCTGACGAGGCCGATCCCATTCACGACCTCGGGAGCCAGGGTCATCATCCGGGCACCGCTCTCCGGTACCGGCAGGTCCGAAAGTGCGCCGACTGAATACTCGCGAAAATACTCTTTCCGAAGGGCTCCGCAATTGTGCTCGTTTGCAAAGATGCCCTCGTAGTGGATTCCGGCTACTTGAGCCGAACCGGTAGCCGAGGGAGAAGAACCGGCGATCTCATTGACCGCTTTCACTGTTTTCTCATAGATCTCGTTCTCGTCCGGAACGATCGTAGGAAGCCATCGGGTAATCCCGTTCTTCGCAAGGAATCTGCCTGCTATGACCAACGATTCGCGGCTACCATCGTTGACACAAGCTCCCGCAGCGCCGTGAGAATGGATATCGATGAATCCGGGAAACAGAATACAGCCTGAAAGGACGATCTCCTTAGACCCGGACGACGACCGGCCGCCCACATCCCTTACGCAGCCGGATTCCAAGAATACCGAAGACCCTTTCAGAACGCTTCGCGGCGTTACGACGTCGCAGCCGCTAAGAAACAGACCCTTCATATGCCTGCAATCTTAACCTCACAAAAAAATATCCGGAAGCGCGATCGATCTCACGCTTCCGGATCATGCACTGCAGAAGCAGATCTAGAATGAGAACTTGGCCGACACCTGCATCACTCGTGCGCTGCTGTCGATCGTGGTTCTGATCCTGCCGAATGTGCTTGAGTTCAGGCTAGTCGTCGGAAGTCCATAGTTGACCGCGTTAAAGACGTTCTTTGCATCCAGCCTCAGGTCAATACCCATCGTTTCCGAGAACCGGAATCTCTTGGATATTGAGGCATCGGAACGAAAATCGGGAGCGCCGATGAAGTAGTTCCTGCCAACGTCGCTGAATTCACCGGGCTCAGGTGACGAGAACATCGCTCGCTGGTCCGCTGAAAACAGATAGCTGGTTCCGCTCTCTTCGATCACGCTTCCTAAAGTCCTCGGGCAGCCGCTGCAATTCGCCGGGGTCGTCACGGTGTTTGAGAACGTGAAGAGGCCCGAATAGATTGTCATCGGTCGACCGCTGGAATAGTTCGTAAGCCCGGACAACTGCCAGCCCCCGATAATCCAGTCAAGAGCCTGCGGAATATCGGAGCCCCATTTCCGGTTTCGCCCGAACGGGAGTTCCCAAACATACGTGAAGTTGAAAACGTGCCTGCGGTCGAAATCCGACCAGGCGTAGTTCAGGTCGCGATCGTTGATGTCCCACGCGGCACTGCTGCCTGATTGCGCGATCGATCCCCCAATAACGGTAAAGGTGGGATCGAATGATCCGTTGTCCTTCGAGATCGACCAGGTGTAGCTGCCGTCGATTGCAAGACCCTGGCTGAATCGTCTCTTTACGATGAACTGCAGGCCGTGGTACCTCGAGTATTGTTCCGAATCGAGAACCCTTAGGGTGCCGAATTGCGGATACGGTACGAACAGGAACGGACTGAATCCATTCACGGCGATCATCTGTTGGCCGCTAGACGTCCTTTGAGAGATCGACAGGGCGGCAGATGCCACATTTCCCTGTGCAATGTTTGTCGCGTTGGTCGAACGAAACGTCGAAGTTCCAGCGTTGTTGGCCGGATTCCCCGTGTACAGCGCGTTGATCAGCGGACTGTTGTACGCGGCGTTGGCCCGCACGGCATTGAACTCGCTGAGAAAATCATTGAAGCCTGTCGGCTGTGCGTGGATATTGGCCTGATTGGCATTATATGCACCAAACAGATGCTCACCACGTTTACCTATGTAGTTGACCTCGAGGACATTGTCCCAGGGAAGTTCCTGTTGGTAGCTGACGGTCCAGGACTGAACCTCCGGAAACTTCGATCTGGAATCGAAAACAGTCTGGAGGGACGTTCCGAACGCCGGAGGCTGTCGAAGCACATCCGGGGTCGTGGTCGGAGTCAGCGTAGGAAGTCCATTCCTTAGCAGTCCACCTCCCTGGCCGAATGCCGTGTTCGAGACGCCAATGTTGTTTCCTGGCGCGCTCTGGAAGAGTTGTGCGCCATTGACCTGCGAGTTAAAGCGGTCATAAGTAAAGCGATAATTGGCTCTGATGGCTGTCTTTCCGGTTCCGAAGACGTCCCACGCAAATCCTACCGAAGGCGAAAAATTGTTGAAGTCATCCTCAAACAAGTCGCCCTCAACCCACCGGACCGTGTTCGAAGGTTCGCCGTCAGCAGCGATAAGCTGGTCAGGCGCCAGGATCGGCAGACCGCTGGATGAAGGCGAGAATTTAATCTCGTACCGTACTCCAAGGTCCAATAGGAGTTTTCTGTTGATCTTCCACGAATCCTGGACGTAGAAATCCAGTTCCGGGTAGAAATGCCTGAACGCCCATCTCGTCCCAGGAGATTCGAATGAAGCACCGTCAGGCGATGAAACGAAAGCCTGGCTGTAGGTTCCCACCCGACCGAGGAAATCATTGATCTGGCTCCTCAGCCTCGTAAGGTCATTCGAGTTGATGCCTGTAGAAGGAAGTCCAAACGCTGTGAAATTGTTGTTAACCGAGGCGCTGAAATTCAGAATTCCCTCTATCTGTGTGCCGCTGACCGAGGACCGGTCGTCGGTATGGCGTCCGAATCTGAGATTGATCCCGGACTTAAGAAGGTGCGAATCCAGCACATATGTGAAGTTGTCCACGAACTGAAGCGTCCTTACGTGGCGCGAGTTCCCTAGAACATTCGTGTTCGGGGTAGTCACAAGGTTGAACGAGTAGTTGAATGACGGATCGGTCTCAGGCGCTATAAAGTCAAACGTGAAGTGACTGTAACCAAAGATGAACTCGTTCGTCGCCCTGGAACTGGGAGAGAACCGATGGTTGATAGCGAGGTTCTTTGGCAGCCGGTCTGTCGCCACCAGGATAGGTGTCCCGGGGAATGCCGATCCGCCGCCGTTCACAGTGTCCCCAAGCGATTGCTGACGGCCCTGTGCATAGCGCCCGTAGATCGTGTTGTTGTCGCTGAACTTGTAGTCGAGTCTCGTAACAAAATCCCACTGCTTCTCTACCTGAGGTGCCAGGAAGTTGAAACCTGCGATGTTCAGGCCGTCCCCGCTGGCAAAGTCGTTTGGCAGCGGCATCGAATTGATCACGTTCAAAAGCGCCGGATCCACACCGATGCCGGAAGGATTGTTGGCAATATTATAAGTCGCTATACAGTTCGTAGTGACCGCGCCGCCGCAAGCCGGGAACAGCGGCGCGCCATTCGAATCTACCGAAGGAGTCGCAGTTCCAGCAGGAAAATTCCTTCCGCCCTGAACGTAGCGGAACAGACCGTTGCGAGCGGCCTCAGTGAAAACCGTCCGCTGTACAAGGTTCGTCTCGCTGGCGCGCAGAAATTGAAGATTGACGAAGAAGAACGCCTTGTCCTTCAACAGATCAAAGCCGTTACCGCCAAGCCCCGGATCAAAGAGCGGTCCGCCAGCGCTTCCGCCGAATATGTGCTGAATGAACTTGCGCTTAGGTATACCCAAGAGGTTGTTTTCGAACTCATTGGCGTTGAGCCCCGGTGTCTGATAGTACTCGAACAGATTCCCATGGAATTCGTTCGTGCCGCTTCTGGTTACGAACGTCACCTGAGCCCCGCTGCTGCGTCCAAGCTCGGCGGTGAAATTGCTTGTTACGATCTGGAATTCCTGGATCGAATCGGGGTTTGGCCTCAAAGGCGTGAAGTTTGAACCGCCTGCACTTGCCTCGTTGATATCAATTCCGTCCAGCGTATAGTTGAAAGAGCGATCCCGGCTCCCGTTTACGTGAACGCCCCCTCCCGTATTCGCACCAACTGCAACACCGGGCTGAAAGTCGACGACATCAAGAGGGTTTCTGCCTCGAAGTCCCACGATCGGGAGGCTCTCGATCGCCTTTTCAGATATTGTTACGCCGAGGTTGCCGGACGTGTTTGTCTGGACAAGCTCCGCTGTATTCTCAACGTTCACGACTGCCGAAACATCGCCGACCTCTAGCACGATGTTGACTGTAGTAGGAAGGTTGAGATAGACCGAATTCTTTGCAGAGACGGTCTTCTTGAATCCGTCCGCTTCGACAGAAATGGTATAGGTCCCTGCCTGTATCAGGTCAAAAGTGTAGCTACCATTCGAACCTGAGGTTGTTACCAGGCTGGTTCCCGTCCCTTCATTCGTAAGAGTGACCTTGGCACCGGAGACTACATCTCCGGTCGAATCTGTAATGGTGCCCGTGATCCTTGAAGTCGTGCCCTGTCCAAGTGCGGCAACTGCCGCAAGGAAGATGAGACACGAATACAAGGCGGTTCTAATACTTCGTGACATAAACCCTCCGCCTATCCTGAAATTTGGAATCTCGAATCTGGGGAACTTAGCTGAAAGATGGTTCTCCAAAGGCGTCATACGCAGAATCCGTACTCGTTTGCTGGGGATTGGAAAGCCCGGCTTTTTTGGGGATTTTACCTCTGAAGAATTTTAAAAAGACAAATGGTTATAGACCCAAAACACCTTATTTGTAAAGAAGAAAATCGATTCTGCGGGAAAGAAATTTTTCTCGCGTTTCCGCCCATTTCGAGTCGAACTCACCGAGTTCAGCTCCAGTCTCAAAAAGCTTTAGGAATGAGTCGTTTGCAAGAAGCACCGAATACCGGCTCTTGTCCCACTCATTCGGATGCAGCACGTGTAAGGCTAACGCGACAGCGGTACCGGTCCTCACCGGCTCGAATAGATCGCGCCGCGTGATAAGCACATTGAAACCCGAACAAAGCTGACCAGCGAAAACGGAGGATCTCGGAGTAAATGACACAGGAACGAACCGGACGCCTTCCAGATCCCTTGAGTTTAGGTAAGAGGCTACTCTCCGGCCGTCCATCCAGGGTGCACCGACCACTTCAAATGGCGTGTCTGTTCCTCGACCGACAGAAAGATTTGTCGTTTCAAGCAAGCCAATGCCGGGATACAGCAGGGCCTGGGTCAGGCTTCGCATGTTTGGCGACGGGTTCACCCATTCCCTTCCGGTCTCGTCGAACCACATTCTCCTGGTCCAGCCTGTCATCTTTATTACACGAACATCTGCGCCGATCAGTCTTTCCGCGTTCATCATCAATGCGAGTTCGCCAACCGTCATTCCGTGCCGCACCGGAATGGTATGAGCGGCCGTGAACGAGAGTGATGATTCGTCGGCAAATGACCCCGCCAAATCGATGCCGTTAAGGGGGTTCGGCCTGTCAAGCACAAATACAGGTTTATCCGCCTTTGCAGCCTCTTCGAGTACGTACCGGAGGGTCGAAATATATGTGTAGAACCTGGTTCCGATGTCCTGAATATCAAAGACGAGCGCGTCAATCTGGCTAAGACTTTCCGGCGAAGGCCGGCGGGTCGCACCGTAAAGAGAAAAGATGGGAAGCCCTGTCGCCGTATCTTTCGAATCCGCTATCCGCTCCTGATCAAGGTCACCTCGGATCCCGTGCTCCGGAGAGAACAGCACCTTCAGTGCCACATTCTCCGCTTGGAACAGCAGGTCGATCGTCGCAGTGCCTTTGAGATTTCTACCTGTTTGATTGGTAACGAGCCCGACCTTGAGGCCTTCCAGGGGTTTGAACCCGTCTTGCTCCAAAACGTCTATCCCGGTCAAAACCATTGAGTTATGGGGCTTTGCACGGGAAACGTCGTTCGCTGATGCTGCCCGTCGAACTGAGTCGAATTGCAGGGTGCCCGCCGCGACCCTTGACGCGTACGCGCTTTCAAACTGATCTCTCAGGCCACGCGGGGGTTCGGCAAACGTAGCGGCAATTGTCGATACCGCGGCCCTTACATCGGTAATGTCGCCTTTGCCGTCAGGGTGGAGACGGCTAGACAAGAAGATGACGTATGTTCCGCTGACAGGGTCCATCCAGAGGCCGGTACCGGTAAACCCTGTGTGCCCAAAACTACCCTTCGGAAACAGCGCACCCCGGATGCCGGAAAAACGAGTATCGATATCCCAGCCTAATCCCCTCGAAGAGCCGTCGGACGATACGACCACAGGCGAGGTCATTGTCGAAACCGCGCTTTCAGACAGGACCCTTGTTCCGTTCAATTCACCTCCCGAAAGTATCATCTGGCAGTACTTCGCAAGATCGTCGGCAGTCGAGAACAGACCCGCGTGACCCGCGATTCCGCCCATGCGGTTAGCTGTGGGATCGTGAACCTCTCCGCGGAGAATGCGGCTGCCCTCCTGATCGGTGCCCCTGAAGGCAGATCCAAGGTAGGCCTGCTGTCCTGCAACGCTTTCCGAGGGTGCCACCCGCTCTATTGGGATTCCTTGCCCGAGCGGAAGGAACCCGGTCGAGCTCATACCCATCTCTCGAAGAATACGCCCAGAAAACTGGTCAAGCCGCTGGCCGCTCACCCTTTGGACTATCTCGCCGAGAATGATGAAGCCGATATCTGAGTAAACAAACCTGGTGCCCGGCGGATGCCTGAGGCGTTCCCTTTTCAACTCCTCGAGCATCGATTCCCTGCCTGCCCATTGCTTACCAAGATCAAAATCCGGCCGATACCCGGAGGTGTGAGTCAGAAGCTGCCTGATGGTGACCCTCTTCGCATCCTCGTCCTCGATCTCAGGAAAGAACTTTCCGATTCGGTCATCAAGCGAGAGCCGGCCTTGCTCGACAAGGGCGATGATCGACGTGGCGGTAGCGACGGGTTTTGTGAGACTGGCAAGGTCAAAGACCGTATCGATGGTCATCGGCTCCTTCGAGGGCTGAACGGAACGGTCGCCCACTGCCTTCCGATACAGCACTTTGTCACGCTGGCCAATGAGGACGACCGCGCCGCTCATTTTCCCGCCGCTCACTGCCTTTTCCAGCACCTGATCTATATAGTTTCCGGGCGAAGACGTTTGCGACGATGCGGAAGCGCATACGATCAGCGCGAAACCAACCTGAAGAGCGACAAAGCCAAGCCTGCGGAATAGTAGTTTCATAAGCAAGAAAATGACCGGGACACTGACGCGGATTATAGAATAGTTCTTACCCGGCAGTCTCGCCGGAACAGTCTTTTTTCCCGTTGGCTATGCAGGCCTTGCATCGATCCTGGTTCGGCTGTAATTTCTCTGCAACCAAGATCCTTTTCCGGCCTAAGGTCGATCAAGATGGGAATTCTCGATCTCTTCATCATTCTCGGGTACCTTGCAGCGATCACGGCTTTTGGGGTCTGGTTCGCAAGGCGCCAGAAAACGACCGAAGACTATTTTGTCGGCGGCCGAAATGTCCCCTGGTGGGCCGTCTCGGCTTCGATCGTTGCTACCGAAACATCCACCATTACCTTCATTTCGGTTCCCGGTATCGTGTTTGCGAAAAATGGGAATTTCGAGTTCTTGCAGGTCGTGTTCGGATACCTGCTCGGAAGATTGGTTATTTCTCTGATCTTCATCCCTTTGTACTTCAAAGGTGAGCTTCAGACGGTTTACCAATTGCTTGGGCATCGGTTTGGCAACAAGGTCAAGATGCTCGCCTCCTCTCTGTTCGTGGTGATGCGAAACCTTGCAGACGGAATCCGTCTGCTACTGACGGCGATCGTCCTCGCTGCGGTTTACACCGCCTTTGTCCCAGACGCCCGGCCTGACCTGGTTATTGTCGCGTCTATCATAGTTCTCGGGGCGGTGATGATCGTCTTCACCTATTACGGCGGAATGGAAGCGGTGATATGGGTCGAGGTTGTGCAGCTGGGTATCTACATTGCCGGGGCGGTCGCCGCCGCTTTCGTAATAGCCGGCAGTGTCGACGGCGGCTTATCACAGGTTGCAGCCGTCGGTAGACAGTTCGACAAGTTCAGCGTGTTCGACTTTGGGTTCGACCTGACGAAGACGTTTACATTCTGGGCCGGAATCGTAGGAGGCTGTTTTCTTACGATGTCGACTCACGGAACCGATCAATACCTGGTCCAGCGCTATCTGTGCACTGATCGGCCTTCACGGGCCGTAGCCGCCTTGTTGACTTCCGGCGTTGTGATCCTCGGCCAGTTCGTAGGGTTCTTGTTCATCGGTGTACTTTTGTTCGCCTTCTATGCACCTTACGAGGCAGCCAGCTATGCGCAGGCAGGCGTCGCGGGATCTGGTGTTCCCGTCACGGCACCTTTTGCTATGGGAGATCAGGTGTTTCCGGATTTCATTACGAAACACATGCCGTCCGGACTTTCGGGACTCGTCGTTGCAGCGATATTCGCGGCCGCACTTTCCAGCTCGCTCAACTCGATCGCTGCTACTACCGTCAATGACCTGTACCGGCCGTTCAGGCCCGGTGCATCAGACCGGTCAGTACTCAGGCTTTCACACTGGCTCACCCTTCTGTTCGGAGTGATTCAGATTGCAGTTGCGTTATTGTTGATCGACCAAAGGAGATCTGCGCTTGATCAGGCGCTTTCGATTGCCTCACTGATCAATGGCCCGGTGCTGGGCGTTTTTCTGGTTGGCGTTTTTCTTCCGAAAGTGCGCGAGAACGCCGCTTTGCTGGCGATGCTTTTCAGCTGTCTGCTGATGATCTACGTTCGTTTCTTTACTCCCCTTGCGTGGACTTGGTACGTGCTGGTCGGAGCCGGTGTGACGTTTCTTTCGGCTTACATTTTTGGGTTGCTTGCGGGATCGAAGGGTTCGGACCCTGGGGATAGGATGGAATGAGAAAAATTATCTCAGCGGCCTTAGCGGTTTTGTTTTTGGTTTCGCCCTCGTTTTCGGTGTCATGGGGTAGCGGCCCCGAACGGTTCGAACCCTCCACGAAATCCTGGAAAGAGGCCCGCAAGCTGCTCTCGAAAATGACCGTTGACGAGAAACTCGGCCAGCTCGTTCACATCGGTTTGAACGCCCGCTTCATGAACAGGGAGAGTAACGAGTTTCTACGACTGAAGCGGGAGATCGAGGAACTCAAGGTCGGAGGGGTCGTCGTCTTTGCGGGCCCGGTATACGAAACAGTTCATCTCATAAACCGCCTTCAGGAACTTGCCCCGTATCCTCTTCTCATCTCGGCTGACTTTGAGACGGGAGTCGGGATGCGCTTGACTGACACCGTTAACCTTCCATGGAACATGGCATTCGCTGCCGCCGGAGATCCCGAGCTTGCTCGAAAGGCCGGCGAGATAACCGGCCGTGAGGCCCTGGCTGTGGGCGTACGCCAGGTCTTTGCGCCTGTGATCGACATAAACGACAACCCCTACAATCCCGTCATTAACGTACGAAGCTATGGTCAGGACCCAGGTCTGGTTCTGGCCCTTGGAAAGGCCTTCGCAGACGGCGTTCAAAGCCGCCGCGTGATCGCCACCGCAAAGCACTTTCCCGGGCACGGAAATACAACGGTCGATTCTCATCGCGGTCTTCCAGAGATCGACCGGCCGATCGAGAAGCTCGAAAAAAATGAGTTGGTTCCGTTTAAAGGGCTTATAGAGGGGGGCGTTGCATCGGTGATGGTCTCGCACATCTCGATGCCGGCGCTTGACCCTCAAGCGATCGAACCGATCAGGACCCGCGAGAAGGGAGCCTACGGTGACAGCGAGATCGTGACTGGAGCGGGAACGGTCCCGGCTACGCTCTCGAGGCCGATCGTCACGGAACTCCTGAAAGGAGAAATGAAGTTTGAAGGCCTGGTCGTAACGGACGCGATGGACATGGCCGGGCTTACGATCTATTTCGAACAGAAAGAGGCGGCGGTCCGTGCTCTGCTAGCGGGAAATGACATTCTTCTGAAGCCTGAGGATGCCGCAACTGCGATTCAAGGCCTTCGCGACGCCTTGGAAACGGGGAGGATCCCGATCCGGGCGATCGACGAAGCTGTTTTGAAACAACTGGCCTGGAAATTTGAGCTTGGTCTGTTCAAACATCGGCAGACGTCATTGGATACTATCGATGGTATCGTTTCATCGGCGGAAACAGCGGACCTCGCGGCGCGAGTGGCAGACGGCGCGATCACACTCGTCGAGAACAGGAACGATTCGGTTCCTTTAAGAAAGAAGGGCACTGTTTTCGTACTCTGCGTAACCAATGGTTTTGATCACGTCTCGGCCGGAAGGAGTTTCGTCTCTGAACTCGCAGCTGAAAGGTTCGAGGTACAAAGGATGGCAATCGATGAACGAAGCGGACCAGAAGCGGCTGCGGCTTCCCTGAAACTCGCCAGCGACGCCGATCACGTGATAATTGCGATGTTTGGAAGGGTAAGGTCCGGCGCGCCGAACAGCATCGGACTTCCCGAGACCGGCGTTTCAGCGATCAAACAGATCCTTTCGGCCCGGTCCGACACGATATCGGTATCTTTTGGAAACCCCTACCTGATAAACGACTTTAGCGACATGGGAGCATACGTTGTGGCCTACGGTGAAATGCAGAGTCTTCAGAAGGCGGCCGCGGAAAAGATCATTGGAAGTTCAGAGTTCAAGGGAAGGCTTCCGGTCGATATAAGCTCGAAACACAAACGCGGGACTGGTTTAAGGACGAAGTAGGGCCAGAAGCGATCTATTTGCCGGACTGCCGGCCGCTTGCTGCGAATTCCCTTTCTCTTTCTGCGAAGTTGTCCCGGCAGATCTCGGTGAACTCCCGTGCGATCGGAGAAAAGTATCCGCCCCTGAGCCGCGCGAGGCCAAGATTCCATTTGATCTCCGCGCCCTCGATCCACCACGAGACGATCTTGCCTTCCTTTACCGCCGGGAGCGCACTCTTTGCACTCGCGATGCCGACTCCCATGTTGTTTTCGACCATTTTATTAATGGCCTCCTGCCTTGAGAGTTCCATCACGATGTTCGGTTTGAGATTCGCGGCATTGAAGAAGTCGTCAATCATCCGGCGCGTGTTTCCGCCCTCTTCACCGAGGATCAGGCTTTCACCCGCGAGTGCGGCGGCGCTGATGATCTTGTCCTTTGAGTTGGGATGGCTCGGGTGGGCGATCGCGACAACCTCGTCTCCGTAAAGCAGTTCGGTCTGGACATTCTGAGTCTCGATGGGTAGCGACACAAAGGCGATGTCCATCTCGCCGTGAAGGATCTTTTCAACCAAAAGTTTGCTTGTGCCGGAACTGACGCTGATCTCGGCGTTCGGAAACCTCTCCTTCAGCTTTTCGAGGATCTGCGGCAGTTGCGCAGTAGCGAACATCGCTGATGCCGATCCGATCCTCAACCTTCCGTGCTCGGCACCTGCGACTTCGGCAAGTTCGGCCAATGCAGAATCGTGCTCTCGGAGAATGCGCCTTGCCCTTTCGAGAAGAAGTTCGCCAGCCTCTGTGAGGATGACGCGTCTTGGAGTCCTCGTGAACAAAGGCAATCCGATCTCTTCCTCAAGCTGTCTGATCTGCATCGAAACCGCAGCCTGGGTTACGTTCACGCGCTTTGCGCCCGCAGTGAATGTCTTTTCCTCGGCGATAGCGATGAATGCCTTGAGCTGTTTGATCTCCATAACGCCGGCAAGCCTCAGCTTCTCCCTTTCATCAGGCCAGGAGAAAGGCGCATTTGTAACGATCAGGTTTACTTATTGAATCTATAGGTATCGTTAGTCGCAGATTATAAGCGAACTTTTGAGAAATTCGAAACACTCTTCCGTGCTAAACTCCAGACCGTCAAATGCCTGACCGCACACGCAAACACCGCCGGGCCACCCGCGACCTCTTTCTCGGCGTTGACGGAGGAGGCACCAAGACACATTCGGTCATACTCTCGGCCGAAGGAGAACTTCTTGCCGAAGACTTATCCGGCCCTTCAAACCCTTTCAGGACGGGACTCAAGAACTCGGCGGATACCATTGCGTTGTCCGCCGCCAGAGCGTGCGACAAGATCGGCAGGACGACTGGAAGTATCGTATCCGCAGTTACCGGGCTGGCGGGAGTAAGGCGTGAGGATCTCAGATCGGAAATGCGACGCCTGCTCTCCCGGGAACTGACTCACGCAACGCTTTCCGTCGTTACGGACGCGGAAATCGCGTTGTACGCCGTCCTTGAGAAAAGGTCCGGCCTGGTCGTGATTGCCGGGACAGGATCGATAGTTTACGGAAGAAACTCAAGAGGTAGGACCGCTTTGGCCGGCGGCTGGGGACCGATCGCCGGTGATGAAGGAGGAGGCGTATCGATCGCCATAGATGCACTGTCGGCGGTCGCGCGAGCCTCAGACGGACGAGGGCCAAAGACGGAGCTCAGCAAGCTTGCGGCTGAGTATTTTCGTTCCAAGTCCGCAGATGACCTGGTCGTCGCCATATATTCTCCACACGTGAACTTCACACGGATCGCCGGATTTGCGACATCGGTTGCCAGGGCAGCTGCCCGGGGCGACAAGACCGCGGTCGATATTCTTTCGAAAGCCGGAACAGAACTCGGCGATGCGGCCTGCGCAGTGGTTAGGGAACTTGGAATGACGAGATCGGCCGTTGAGGTTGGTACAGTTGGAGGGGTTTTCAGATCGGGCGAAATCGTAAAGCGGGCCCTGGAGGACCAGCTTTCAAAATGTGTCCGATCGATGTCATTCACGGATGCGCTTTTTTCACCAGCGGAAGCCGCGGCCCGGATGGCATACGAACAGGCGTTCGCGAAGATCACTGAAAAGAGAAAAAAATGACGAAAATCACGGAACACAGGAACCTCAAGTCAAAAGACATCGACAGCCTGTCTACCGAAGCCGCGTTGCGGGTGTTTAATGCCGAAGACCAGACCGTCGCGGCTGCCGTAGCAGAAATGATCCCCGTGATCGCTACTGTCGTCGATGAATGCGCCGAAAGGATGCGCGAAGGCGGACGTCTGGTCTATGTCGGAGCGGGAACCAGTGGTCGTCTCGGAATTCTGGATGCGTCAGAGATCCCTCCAACATTCGGAGTTGAGCCCGGTAGGGTGATCGGCGTCATCGCAGGCGGAGCGAATGCGATCGTGTCGGCGTCCGAAGGGGCAGAGGATGACGCAAGCGCGGCCGTGAAGGATCTCAATTCCGTGGCCTTGGATGACATCGATACGGTAGTTTGCATATCTGCTTCGGGCGACACACCTTATGTCGCCGCTGCCGCAGAATTTGCGAGAAACATCGGTTGTTATACAGCGGCTGTGACTTGTTCCTCCGACGGAAGGCTTAATGAATTAGCGGATTCTTCGGTGTGCGTTGAAGTGGGGCCTGAGGTGATCGCCGGCTCGACGCGGCTTAAGGCCGGAACTGCCCAGAAGATGGTCCTGAATATGATTTCGACCATGGTAATGGTGAAACTCGGGTACACAACGGGAAACCTGATGACCAACCTATCCGCGTCAAACGCCAAACTCCGGGCTAGAGCAGTTCGCCTGCTGACAACAGAGTGCGGTCTATCCGACGCCGATTCTGAACGCCTGATCTCGGATTGCGGCGGCGACCTCAGGACGGCGATCGTGTCGGCGAGATCAGGCGCCGATCTTGCGACGTCTCGCGATGCACTTAAAGAATCAGGCGGTGTGATCGAAAAGGCGCTCGACATCCTCCGAAGCGGAGAATAGCTATTTACCAGAAAGCAGTTTCACTTGACCCATTCACTCTGGCGGCTCTGCCGCAGTGCTGTGCGGAAAGGCTCGCCTTTCCGTGAAGAATTCCAACGAACCGTGCCCGCGGAGGCTAAGCCTCCGCGGAAAAGACAGTCGGCTGTTCGACGGCAAGCCACAGGCTTGCCGCACAGCAAGGCGGCGGAGCCGCGGTGACCTTCTAACCCGCGAGGGGATTCTTGCATAAAGAAATTTCTGGATTCGGCAATCGCCTTAAGAAGCAACTCCGGTATGGCTGTACAAGAATTCCGACTCGCCTTCCGGCCGTTGAGTTTCAATGTCCCGTGTGGTGAGATACTCGAATGCGTTTTGACTGGGAGATCGACGGATTCCTTACGGCGAAGGGCGACGACCTTTTGATCGATGGCGTTCGCTCTTCCGACCTCGCAGACGAGTTTGGAACTCCTTTATTTGTGTTCAGCGAGCGCAGGATCTCGGAGAACATACAAAATTTGATTTCTGCCTCGGATGACGGGGGCCCGAAGATCAAAGTCTGCTACGCCTCAAAAGCGAATTCGAATCTCGCAGTCCTTAGGGCCGTCAACGAGGCCGGAGGCGATATCGAAGTAAACTCCGGAGGTGAACTCTTCAAGGCGCTTCACGCCGGCTTTGAGCCCTCTCAGATCATTTTCAATGGAACAAGCAAGGATGAGCGGGAGATACGTGAAGCGATCGAGGCCGGGATCTATTCGATCCAGGCGGATTCGGTATCCGAGATAGAGTTGATCGAACAGGTCGCTTCAGCGGTCGGCAAGCCGGCCAATGTATCGCTAAGGCTCGTCCCTGAGATCCGCACCGACACTCTTCACGGGCTTCAGACCGCGTTGTTGACCTCTAAATTCGGGATGATGCCTGATGAAGCAGTCGCTGCATTCGGGCGCTGGAAAGATCCCGTGGGACCTATTCGCCTGAAAGGGATACACATCCATCTCGGCTCGCAGAATCCGTCTCCGGAACCTTATGCAAGGGCGCTTGAAGCTTTGTATCGTGAGGCTCGTACTATCTTCGAGAAGACCGGAACCAAGCTTGAGCATTTCAACATCGGGGGCGGCTTTCCGGTCAACTATCTGCGCGACAGATCTCACAGCTCGATGCTGAACGGAGCGCAGGCTGCATTGTTCTCCGCAAATTTTGATCGTTCAAGCGCGTTGAGGGACGGCTGGAAGAGAGTGCTTGAAAAAGCGGAGAGTGAGGGATTCGATGACCTGCTTTCGGATGTGGAGCTTGTGACTGAACCCGGACGAAGCATCATCGCCGATGCTGGCATATGCCTGACGACAATCAGGCATACCAAAACCCGCCCCGCCGGCCCGGACACGACTCCGGACAGATGGCTCCTAACCGATGCGGGCTTCAACATTCTTCTGTCGATGGAAACGTATAAGTGGTACTACCACATCGTCGCAGCAGCGAGAGCGTCCGAGGCGCACGATACTCCCTACAGGCTTGCCGGGCCTTTGTGCGATGGCGGAGACGTCTATTTTGATATCGAAGGCGGGAAGCGGCTTCCGGATCACAGGCTTCTGCCGGAAGGCATTGGGCAATCCGACCTTCTTGCGCTGCTGAATTGCGGCGCGTACTCGATCGCGCAAATGTTCCCGTACAACGGAAGGCCGCTGCCAGCGGTCGTTATGATCGGCTCTGACGGGAATATCAGCCTGGCTCGAAAACGGGACGAATATAAGGACCTGTTGAGGAATGAGGTCTGAGAATTGACGATTGAAAATTGGGAATGGAGAATTGAAGTAAGAGCCGGTTTCCGATCTCCCGTCTCCGCTCATTTAACCTCTCGCCTCACTTGAGTCTTGAACCTTGAACTTTGAACTCTTTCTCGGAATCCGGAACTCGAGACTCGGAACTGCAGAACGGAGGGGTCGCGTTTCCGCCTATCTTCCGCCGCTCCGCGGCTAAGAAGGGTTAATGGGACCTCGTACCCCGGGCTGCGCCTGCGGCTGGCCCGGGGCTAACTTCTACCCGTCCCTCCGGGACTCGGACCATATACTCGTGTTGCCAGATACTCTATACGAAGCGTCTCCTGACTTCTGACTTCTGACTTCTGACTTCTGACTTCTGTCTCCTGTCTCCTGTCTTCTGTCTCCTGTCTTCTGTCTTCTGTCTTCTGTCTCCTCACGCCAGCGTCAGCTTGATCACGTCTTCCAACACGCGCCTATCGTCAGCCGAAACTTCGTAGCCATACTTGTCGAAAACTTCAGAAAGATCGCATAAGGCTGCCGCCCTGTTTCCTCCGCCGAGAATGTCGGGGACAGCTGCAAGACAATGAGAAGCGCAGGCGCGTCCCTTTTCGCTGTCTCCGTAATACTCGTACCTCTTAGCCACTTCCGTGAGGATCTCGGCTCGAAGCATCTGTTGAGGTACCGAATCTGCTAGTTCTTCAGCCTCGACCACTACTTCAAGCGCCTCGTCTTTGGCATCCAGCGAGTTTTTTGCATCGCTGATCTGCAGCAGTGCCGCTACCCTTTCAGCCTCGTCGGTCAGCGACCCTATTGCTTGGCGTGCCAGATCATCCTCGCCCTGAAGGACACAGACCTGCGAGATATTCACAAGGGCGCTTTTCACAAGTGCCGGATCAGGATTCGACTGGGCGATCTCCATTGCCCTTTCGAACTTCCCGACGCGCGCAAATTGTACTGCTATTGCATTAAACACCTGAAACCGCGCCTTGGAACTGCGGATCTCCTTGTCTCCTTCAGACTGCAGAATAGCGTAGGCCTCCTCGATCGCCTCAGACGCTTCTTCCTCGTCGCCTTCTTCCAGATAAAGCCTCGAAAACCCAACAAGGGCCGAAGCCAACTGGGTTTTGTCAGCCACAAGGTCAAGGGTCCTGTCAGCGAGATCGACGCTTCCTGCCGCAAGAAAGCCGACCGAAATGTTTCCGAGCACGCCGTCCCTGTGGGCTCCGTCTATTCTCTCCGCAAGCTGTCTTGCCTTTTCCAAAGCCTGCAGAGCGATATCCCTTCTCTCTACATCGACGAGCATCGCCGCGATCTTGTCGTAAGCTCGTATCCGGTCTTCCTCAAACTCAATCTCGACGCATCCTTCTAGAGCCCGTTCAAGCATTCTTACAGCTTCTTCGGTTTTCCCGCTGCGGTTGTAGAGTGCGGAAATCTCGGTTAGCGCGTCTATCTTCGAACTGTAGAAGTCCACTTCCTTCAAGATCTCTAAAGCTTTCTCTTCCTGCCCTCTGGCAGCGTAGTTTACCGCGATCCCGGAATAGGCCTCCGATGAATGCTCCAAATCATCCGCGATCGAGATGGCCTCATCAAAATCGCCCTTCGCGGCTTTCTGAAGCGCAAACGTCTCCAGGGCCGTGGACCTGGCGCGGTCTTCCTCTATCGCATCTATCAGCTGCCTACCGTACTCTTCATCATTGAGTTCCACGCATTTCGCGACCACGCGAATCAGCATTCTGTCCCGAAGAAACGGATCTCCAATGTTGTCGGCATACAAAGCCGCCGAATCGACGTCCCCCTTTTCGAGAAACCTCCCGATAATCGGCTCAAGTGCGGCCGCGCGTGCTTCTCCGCTCTTAATGTTGTCTGCAAGAAAGACGGCGCACGAGATTATGTTCTCGCCCGCCGTGTCCAGAAATACTTCTTCAACCATAGTCTTTGAATTACCAACCTGTCCTGATTACCCGAATACCCTTCGAAAACTTTCAGCGGTCCAGTCTCTCAAGCTGTCTGTTACCGCATCGGCACCAGCTTCCCTTAATTTTTCCTCGGCGACGGTGTTCGTTATCCCCAGGGCCTTGAGCCTGGCGCCTTTTGCAGACTGAATTCCGGGAGGCGAATCCTCTATCACCACACAGCCTCTTCTGACCAGAGGATAGCCGTTTCTGGAAGTATGTGCCGCATCTATCATTCGAAAACCGGATCGATAGCATTCCGGATCCGGCTTCGTTGAAGCTATATCGTCGGCTGTGACCACGGCTGAAAAATAGCCGCCCAATCCTGTCATATCGAATATGTGGTCGATCTCCTTCCTACGCGCCATGCTCACTAAGCCAACTTCGAAGCTGTTGCTCATACGCTTGATGAAGTCTTCGACTCCATCGAACAGCGGAATTCCCTTTTCCATCACTGCACGCCACGCATCGGATTTCGCCTCGACGACCTCAGCTACTTTTTCATCCGCAAACTCCACGCCTGCTTTCGAAGCTATCGCCCGCACAAAACTGCGGTCGTTCATACCCAGGCAGTCGTAATACATCTCTTCCGAAAGGTCTATACCGTCGGCCTTAAAGACTTCCGAATATGCCTGCATCTGAATCGGTTCGTCATCGATGACGACGCCATTAAAATCCATCAGGATCGCTTTCACCATTTTGTTGATACTCCGGTAGGAACTTCCCCTCACAAGAAGCACAATTCTATAGTCGGGAGTCCCGTCACACAAACACAAAGGGCGCCGCGAAACCGCGACGCCCGGAAACCAGAGTAGTTATGCCGCTACTTGTCTTCCATTTGTTTCTTTAAGTTCTCAAGGGACTTCTTGCAGTTCTCGGCCATCTGCTCCTTCTGCTTGTCGTCCATCTTCTCGACGCTCTCTTTCAGCCCGCTAAAGATCGTCTGTTTGTACATTTCCACGATACCACGCACGACTATCGATTCTTCTCCGATCGTTTCAGCTCTGTCGTTGATGTATGTTGCAAGTTCATCACATTCCGGGATTCCGACTTCCACAAGGTCACCGTCAGAACTGGAGCTGGTTTCCGAAGACTCAGATGACGACGACGACGAATCCCCGCTTCCGGATTCAGAATCCCCCGATCCGGTAAGGCTTCCGAAATTACAGCCAAGGACAAGCGCTAGAAGTAGAAGGAGTACCGCAAGAGAGCCGAATCTGTTTTTCATATTATTCTCCGGATTGGTTTTTGCAGGCGAGACAACGCCCCTATTGAAAAGCTTGAACGTCATTATACATGGAGAAGTTCGGATCGGTCAGAACCCGGAGTGCGATCAACGAGCATAGCGATAGACAGGAGTCAGGAGTCAGGAGTCAGGAGTCAGGAGTCAGGAGTCAGGAGTCACCCTCAACTATCAACTATCAATTTTCAACTTTCAATTTCCGTTCACTATCCTCACCTCACAAAAATCTTTCGTCGATCATATTGCCGAAACCGAGCCGGACGTCCGGATCGAACGCCTTCTTCAGCTCCGCCATTTCATTTAGGTAGCGTTCGCCGTACATCACGTAGAGGTATTTCGATTTGAGTTTACCTATACCGTGTTCGGCGCTGACAGTACCGCCGAGCATGATCGATTGCGCAACGAATCGGCCATAGAGGTTGCTTGCCCTATTTGCTTCTTCATCGTCAACCGGAAGCAGATTGATATGAAGATGGCAGTCGCCAATGTGTCCGAAAGTCACGTTCTCGATGCCGCTTTCTTCCAGCTTAGCCCTGCAAAAACCCAGAAATGACCGGAAGTTCTTATCCGGAACGGCCATGTCTGTCCCAATTTTGCGTTGTTTGTTCCTTACGACCCGTTCATTGACTGTTACCGGCAAGGCGTGGCGAAACTCCTTCATCTTTTCGAGATCCTCTTCGCTGACCGCGAACCAGGACTCCTCCACAGCCGCATTAAATCTCTCGAACAATGCGGTCCAGGCTTCCAGAAGTTCTTCTTCGCTTTCTTCTGTAGTCTCCTGCTCGAAGAAAACCGCGCCCGCAAAACCATCGGGCGCCTCGGAGAACTTCTCGGAGATCAAGGCGATCGAGTTAGGATCGAAGTACTCGACGAAAGTCGCGTCGATACCTTCCGATCCGTCTCTTCGATTCCGGAATGACTCGTCACGAACGGCTTCTACAAACCCCAGGAGGTCATCGTGTTCCGGAAAGAACACAATTCCAGAGAACGATCCTTCAGGCTTCTTGACAAGGGCCAGTTCAACCTCCGTGATGATTCCCAATGTGCCTTCGCTCCCGATGAACAGGTCTATGAGGTCGACACGTTCTCCCGCAAAGTAGCCACACGCATCTTTTCTGACGGACGGCTTTGAGTAGGTCGGAAGCTTTGCTGAAATCTTCGTTCCTGAATTTGTCTTGAAGGCAATCCGACCTTCATTCGACAGTATGTTCCCCCTTCTGACCGTAAGATCGTCGCCGTTTGCAAGCACGACCTCGATGCGTTTCACAAAATCACGCGTGGATCCGTATTTGAAGCTTCTTGCTCCGCTAGCATTTGTCGCCACTGTGCCGCCCATCTGACAGCTCCATTCTGTAGGGTCCGGCGGATAGTAGAGTCCTTCGGACTGGACTGCTTTCTGAAGGTCTGCAAGCAGCACGCCTGCCCCGACCGTTACCGAACGGCGCTCTTTGTTTATCGAGAGAATCTGGTCCAGCTTCTCAAGCGAGATCAACGTTCCGCCATCCGGAACTGCACCTCCCACGGTGCCTGTCCTAGCGCCGCTAATCGTGATCCTTCCTTCCGATGCTCCAACGGCGTTAGCGACCTCATCGCGTGTCTCAGGGATCAAAAGCCGATCCGCATTGCCGCCAGCAATGTTGCTAGCGTCCGCCAGATAGTCCTGAAGCTCGTTTGCATCCGTTTTCGTGATCATCTTGTACGATCGATCCGCTTTCTCAGCGTATTTGTAGTTCCCTGTCTCTGAGGTACTTGATCTTGTCCCTGTATTCCGCCGCCTGCTCGAACTTCATCTCTTTGGCCGCGGCGCGCATATCGTTCTCAAGGCTTTCGATAAGCGCGCGAAGCTGTTTGGGTGAGTACTCTTCGTACTTTTCAAGCTCAAGAGGGACCTTAAAATAATCCGCTTCGTAGGCGGTCACAAGCGTTGCCTCGACCGGCTTCACGATAGTCCTCGGTGTTATGCCGTGTTCCTCATTATACGCCTGCTGGATCTCCCTTCGGCGGTTCGTCTCTTCCATCGCCGCCTTCATCGAATCCGTGATCTTGTCGGCGTACAGGATCGCCATCCCATCGGCATTTCGAGCAGCTCTTCCCATCGTCTGGATAAGGCTCCTCTCTGACCTCAAAAACCCTTCCTTGTCAGCGTCGAGGATCGCGACGAGTGAGACCTCGGGAAGATCGAGCCCTTCGCGAAGCAGGTTGATACCCACAAGGACGTCGAACTCGCCGCGGCGCAGGTCGCGAAGGATCTTGATCCTCTCGAGCGTATCGATGTCCGAATGAAGATATGTGACCTTCACTCCGACCTCTGCAAAATACTCGGACAGGTTTTCCGCCATCCGTTTTGTGAGAGTTGTAACGAGAACGCGTTCGTTTCGCTCCGCGCGGACCCGGCACTCTTCAAGAAGATCGTCGATCTGCCCCTTAACAGGTCGCACCTCGATCCTGGGATCTATAAGTCCGGTCGGCCTGATTATCTGCTCGATGAACTCGCCTTCTGTTCTTGAAAGCTCGAAATCGCCGGGAGTCGCCGAAACGTAGACGGTCTGCCCGATCATCGACTGAAATTCCTCAAAATTCAGCGGCCTGTTGTCTTTTGCGGACGGAAGCCTGAATCCGTAATCGACGAGTGTCCCCTTCCTCGACTGGTCGCCTTTGAACATTGCTCCGAGCTGAGGAATCGTCTGATGAGATTCGTCGATCACGATCAGCGCATCCTCGGGAAGATAATGAAGCAAGGTCGGGGGCGGTTCACCAGGTTTCTTCCCCGTAAGGTGGCGGGAATAGTTCTCAATACCGCGGCAGAAACCCATCTCTTTCATCATTTCGAGGTCGTACATCGTCCTTTGATGAAGTCTCTGGGATTCGACCAGCTTTCCCTGTTTGATGAGTTCTTCTTCCCACCATACAAGTTCTTCCTTTATCGACCGCACGGCTTTCTGGATCGTGGGCTTGGACATGACGTAGTGGGTCTTCGGATAGATGGGGACGCGGCTCTCGTGTTTTTCCAGAACCTCGCCAAGGAGCGGATCGATCGAGTAAACGCCATCAATCTCATCTCCCCAAAGTTCGATCCGGTATGCCTGATCCTGATAGCTCGGGTAGACCTCGACGATATCACCCCTAACTCTGAAGTTCCCCCGGTCGAAAACAACTTCGGTGCGTTCGTACTGAAGTTCCACTAGCTTCTTGAGAAGCTCGTCGCGGGTGATCGCCTGACCCGGCTCCACAAACAAGAGCATTCCGTAATAGGCATCCGGATCACCGAGCCCATAGATGCAAGAAACCGATGCGACCACGATGACATCGCGTCTTTCGAAAAGGGCCCGTGTAGCAGACAGCCGCAGACGGTCGATCTCGTCATTTATCGTCGCTTCTTTTTCGATATAAAGATCGGAGGCCGGGACATAGGCTTCTGGCTGATAATAGTCGTAATACGAGACAAAGTACTCGACCGAATTCTCCGGAAAGAACGAGCGGAACTCCTGGTAAAGCTGGGCGGCGAGTGTCTTGTTGTGGGCGATAACGAGTGTCGGCCTTTGGGTCCGCTCGATCACATTCGCGATCGTGTATGTCTTTCCCGAACCCGTTATACCCAAAAGTACCTGATCTTTTATACCTGAATCGAGATTCTCGACTATCTCCCCGATTGCCGTCGGCTGATCTCCGGTCGGAGTGTGAGGGGAATCCAGCTTGAACTTCATCAGAAAATTCTAGCTTTCGCATGGCGGAAAGTCGAAAGCGGCCGGATCAGTCTGGTGAGTCTATTGAGTCTATTGAGTCTATTGAGTCTGTTGAGTCTTTTGAATCAGTTCAGTCGGAAAGGGCGACCGCATACCGGCGGCACTATTGAACCGCGACAAAACTCGTCTTCACAATCGAAGACCCCGCATTGATCTATCCAATACGGGGCTCTCAGTTAACTCTGTTTCGGAAACTACGCGGGAGCCGGAGCTCCATTCTCGGTCAGTTTGCGGACCTCTTCGATTATCTCTTCGGAGATTCCGCCCGTTTCGGCGATCTCCTTCAGCTTTCCAACGACTTCTTCGCTTTCCACTATTCGGAAAACCCGCAGAAGAGCGAGTTTGACGTCTCGCTTCTCACCCCGGACAAGATAGTCGAGCAGTTCATCCGTTTCACCCGCTTTGATCAGAAGAGCGATCAATGCCAGGGCCTCTGACGCGTACGCCACATCTTTGTGGACGAGCCTTTCAAGCGAACGCCCGACAAAGTCCGCCTCGATTGCGGCCTTGGCCGCCTGACTGATCCGGTAGGTATCCTCACATTCGAACAGCCTCAACCAGGCATCTGTCCTGTTGAAACTTAGCTTGAAGAGAGCTTTTGCACCCGCCGCGCGGACCTCACGGCTAGGATCAGCGCAGGAGAGTATAACGGATTCGAACACCGACTCGTGGTCGATGTCGGCGAGAATGCCAACTGCCTTTGAGCGCAGCGTGGCGGATATGTCATAGATCGCCATCTGAGCGATCGCATCAACTGAGTTCCTGGTCCTGCTTCCCGCCAGCACGTCGAGAGCTGCGTCTCGCACTTCTTCATCCTCAACGAACTCTACATCCGACTCTTCCAGCGCTTTCAAAAGCTCCTCTTCCTCTCCCGGGGGCAGGGCTGTGAATGGCCGTGGACTTCTCAACTCCTCTATACGGTTGATCGGCAGCCGTTCAAACCTGATCTTCTCCATTTTGACCTTGACGTCATCAAGGTCGATGCCCTGGAGAGATGGGTTTGCGCCATTCAAACTTTCGTTCATTCTCGCTTCTTCAGCTTGTTTGGAGGAGCCCCGCCGGCTCGGTGAACTGTCAGAAGCGCGCTCGCCCGGATTCGACGAAGCCGATTCTTTATCACCTGACTGGCCTTGATTCTCGCGTTCAGCATCTTTCTGATTGAATTTCCAGGTCACCACTGCGCCAATTGCTAAAGCGACGATGAGACCAACTAGAAAGACCCACAATAGACTTCCGCCCGAAGAAGAATCTGCTCCCTGAGCAAGTGTCTCTGACGCAAGTATCAAAACGGTGCCGGCTAAAATTGCGGATTTAGGCGAATTGAGGATCTTCATAACAGATTTGTCGCAGGAGTAGTGTAGGTTGGAGTATGGACCCAAAGTGGGGGTCGATGGGAATTCGAGCGAAAGAACGCCGGCATGGATCCGGCATTTCATAATTATGCCCTGTTTTATGTTAAAAGTGAAGTAAAAATAGCCAACACTGCAAAACATTTCTCGAATATAGAGATAAAATCGAAGAATTCCGAGAATCCTCTTTACCAATACGAGTTTTAGTAATAGAGTCTTAGGACAGCTTTTCAATCTCGTCTGCCATAGATCCCGTTCTCAAGATGAACCCGGCTCAGACCGTTTCCCAAACAGAGATTCCAGGACTTTCATTGCTGCATCGTGGAAAGGTCCGTGATGTATACGCGATCGATGAAGATCGTTTGTTGCTGGTAGCAACCGACAGGATCTCTGCATTCGATTGCGTAATGCCTAATCAGATCCCACAGAAGGGCGCGATTCTCACGGCATTGTCGGAGTTCTGGTTCAACTTTTTGTCGGACGTTTCTCCGAACCATCTGATCTCGACAGATAGCAGGTCTCTGGACGAAACATCCGGGAATCGCGAGTTGGTAGGCCGGTCAACAATAGTGCGAAGGACCAAGGTGTTCCCGGTCGAATGCGTGGTTCGCGGTTATCTTGAAGGATCAGGCTGGAAAGACTATCGGGCTACAGGTAAAGTTTGCGGACACGTTTTGCCGGAAGATCTCGAACAGTGCTCGAAGCTCGAATCTCCGATTTTCACACCTGCTACGAAAGCAGCTTCGGGTCACGACGAGAACATTCCCGAGTCGCGGTTTGCTGAGATAGTCGGCGAAGATGTGGCGGAGGAGCTGAAGCGCAGAACGCTCGAGATATACGCAAAGGCTTCGGCATACGCCGCCGAAAGAGGGATCATCATCGCCGACACCAAGTTCGAGTTCGGCCAAGACCGTGAAGGAAAAATACTACTCATTGACGAGGTCCTGACGCCCGATTCATCACGCTTCTGGTCGGTAGCGTCGTACGAGCCGGGGCACGCTCAGCCTTCCTTCGATAAGCAGTTCCTTCGCGAATACCTTGAGTCGATAGATTGGGACAAGACTCCGCCGGCTCCGGATCTCCCGGAAGAAATAGTGCAGGCGACCGCAGAGCGGTATAGGGAGGCCTTTCGTCTGATCACTGGAACGGAATTCACTGACGATTAGGACTTTTCAAGGTTACTTACTGATTCGCGAGTCCGGCCAGGGCTCTATTGCCCGGTACCTTTGAGATGAAGAAACAAATGGAATCACTGGTCGATGAGATGCTGGATGGCCGGCTTCTCCTGAGCGAAGCCATAGATGAGTTTGAGAAGATCTTCATCGAAAGGGCTCTCGACCGAAACGACCATCATATTTCCCGCACTGCCGACATGCTCGGTCTTCATCGGAACACCGTCGCGAAACGTATAGCTTCTTACAACGGCAATCTTCGTACGAACAGAAAGAATAAGGACCCGCGACAGAAAAGAAGATAGTGAAGCTATAAGGTTTCGATCACTTCCACTTTGTCACCCTGCTTGATCCTCGACCGAACCCCCTGCGGGATGAGATTCTGCCCGAACAGGACGCCGCCCGCCGAGAGTCCGAAGTCACCATAATTTTCCGGATACACTTCAGAAGCGCGCCTGAATTCCGAAAGCGTCCTGAGCGGCTCGTTCCCGCTGACTACTCCGCCTTCCTGATCTACGGTCGTAACGACGCACCTCGCGCACGGTTTCACCACTTCAAACTCGGCATCTCCGATCCTGATCGCTTTCCAACTGTCCTCGGCAAAAGGGCGTGTGCCATTCACCGTAATATTTGGCCGAAAACGATTCATCGGAACGGGATTCTTGAGCCTCTGATTCAACTCCTCCAAGGAGGCTTCTGAAATGAGAAGCAGGGGATATCCGTCCGCGAAGCTCACCGGGCTGTTACCGATCGATGTGTACCTTTCCACCTCTTGCGGTAATCTGACCAGGCTACAGGATTTTCCAGTTGCTTTCGAGATCCATTCCGCGGCGCCGCGCCCCAGGTCGTGAGCCGAAACCCGGTCATTCCAAATCTCGACTTCGATCAGATTCCCCCGATCGGTGTTTGGAAGCGACAATTCCCCCGCTACAGCCGAACTCAGCAGTAGAACATCATCAGTAGCCGTTACCGTAATCGCCGCAAGTCCCGGAACCTCCCTCTGGCTTATGAACCGGCCGTTCTCATCTACCACCATCCACCGGCGGTCGAATTCAAGGCCCCTCTGTCTTACTTCGGCACTCTCGCATTTGATTGCCCGCAGCGACTTCACGGGATAGATCCAGATTCCGGACAGCTGTATCGGCATTGACTTGATAACACCTCACTCAGATTTTCTAACTTGTGAAAATTACCACTTGAATCTTTCTTACACTTTTCTTATACTAGCAATCTTGATCAGAGAGTGCTAAGAATCCTGATTCCTATCTGTGAACAGGAGACTTACAAGATTACAACGCACAAATCCATAACTAAAGAAGAAGGAGTTGAATTAGAAATGGCAACAACTATCAAACCCCTACACGACAGAGTGATCATTCGCAGGGTCGATGAAGACACCACCACAACTGGCGGGATCATCATTCCGGATTCGGCCAAAGAGAAACCACAGGAAGGCGAGGTCATCGCCGCAGGCGCCGGTAAGTACAAAGAAGACGGCACCCGCCAGCAGCTGGACGTTCAGGAAGGCGACAGAGTCCTGTTCGGCAAGTACAGCGGAACGGAGATCACGATCGACGGCGAAGAGCTTCTGATGATGAGAGAGGACGAGATCCTTGGAATTATCGAGCGTGCCGGAGCGAGCGCCAGTTAGATTCGGTTGGGTTTGTCGAGCTCAAAGCGAATCAGGGGCGGGGTTTATCCCTGCCTGTGAGCGCGGCAAGCATCCCGTTCAGAGATTTTATAAGAAGAATTTTTCACGGAGGAAATTATGGCAAAGCAAGTAGTACACGGTGAGACTTCCCGCGCGGCGATCCTGCGCGGTGTGAATCAGCTGGCTGACGCGGTTAAGGTGACGCTCGGCCCGAAAGGACGCAACGTCGTCATCGACAAGAAGTTCGGGTCGCCGACCATCACCAAGGACGGTGTTACGGTAGCGAAAGAGATCGAGCTTCAGGATTCGCTTGAGAACATGGGCGCACAGATGGTCCGAGAAGTAGCTTCGAAGACCTCGGACGTCGCCGGTGACGGAACGACAACTGCGACGGTTCTCGCTCAGGCGATCTTCAAGGAAGGCGTCCGCACCGTAGCCGCAGGCGCAAATCCGATGGCTCTCAAGCGCGGCATCGACAAAGCGGTCGAGCGTGTCGTTGAAGAGATCAAGAACTTTTCCAAGCCTGTTTCGGGTGATTCGATCGCGCAGGTAGGTACGGTTTCGGCCAACGGCGACAAGACGATCGGTACGATCATCGCCCAGGCAATGGAAAAGGTCGGCAAGGACGGCGTCATCACGGTTGAAGAATCGCGTACCATGGACACGACCCTCGAGGTTGTCGAAGGTATGCAGTTCGATCGCGGTTACCTCTCGCCTTACTTTGTGACCGATCCTGAGAGAATGGAAGCAGTTCTCGACGATCCCTACATCCTTATCAACGAGAAGAAGATCTCGAACATGAAGGACCTTCTTCCGATCCTTGAGCAGGTTGCCAAGCTCGGCAAGCCGCTCCTGATCATCGCTGAAGACGTCGAAGGCGAAGCTCTTGCTACTCTGGTAGTGAACAAGCTCCGCGGCACGCTGAATGTCGCTGCGGTCAAGGCTCCCGGATTCGGAGACCGCAGGAAGGCTATGCTTGAAGACATTGCTGTTCTGACGGGCGGCAAGGTCATCAGCGAAGACCTCGGCATCAAGCTCGATGCGATCACGACCGAGGACCTTGGACAGGCCAAGAAGATCACGATCGACAAGGACGACACCACGATTGTCGAGGGAGGGGGTTCTGGCGAGGCTATTGAAGGGCGCGTCAAGACCATCCGCTCGCAGATCGAGGAAACGACCTCGGATTACGACCGTGAGAAGCTTCAGGAACGTCTTGCCAAGCTCGTCGGCGGCGTTGCCGTGATCAAGGTCGGCGCTGCAACCGAGACCGAGATGAAAGAAAAGAAGGCTCGTGTTGAAGACGCGATGCACGCTACTCGTGCCGCGGTTGAAGAAGGCATTGTTCCCGGCGGCGGCGTTTCGCTTGTCCGTGCAGGCAAGGCCCTCGACAACTTTGACACCGACGCAGTAGACACCGACGAGAATATCGGCGTGTCGATCGTCAAGCGCGCACTTGAAGAGCCGCTTCGCCAGATCGCGAACAATGCCGGCAAAGAAGGTGCTGTTATCGTCGAGAACATTCGCGCTGAGGACAGTGACACGTACGGCTTCAACGCTGCGACCGAGACCTTTGAAGATCTCGTGTCCGCGGGTGTTATCGATCCCGCGAAGGTCACAAGGACCGCCCTTCAGAACGCGGCTTCCATCGCCGGCCTTATGCTGACGACGGAAGCAATGATCTCGGATATCGAGGAAGAGAAGGACGACATGCCGGGCGGTATGCCGGGCGGCGGAATGGGAATGGGAATGTAGTTCCATTCTTCTGATAGATGAAAAAGGCCCCTGTTGTTGCAGGGGCCTTTTTTGTATTCTTAGTCATTATCCTTCACCAGTGCTCTTCGATAGCTTTTCGCGGAAGTATTTTCAGATTCCCGAAAGGGTGATCAGTTTATGAGACCATTCTTGGCAGGCACGCTCATCACATTGATGTTCATTCTTGTATTGCGTCTGCCAGTAAGAGCCAACAACCTGGACCCGACTTTTGGCAGTGGCGGAGTAACGATCCGGGAGTTCATCACTTCAGCAACGACGCCGCGATTTGGGACCGCAAGTGCGATCCAGGCCGACGGCAAGATCGTCATCGCCGGAGTGGAGCTTTCTCCCGCTACCTCTCAGGACTTTGTTACAGTTTCGAGATTTACCCCTGACGGACAGCCTGACGTTGGGTTCGGTACTGCAGGAACCGTAAATATCAGCGTCGGTTTTTTCGAAGATGTGGCGGATCTGAAGATTCAACCAGACGGGAAGATCCTGGTGTCTGGAACCGCCTCATTCGGAGCTTCCGTGGACTTCTATGTCCTGCGCCTGACCTCAAATGGAACTCCCGATCCCGGTTTTGACGGAGACGGCCTTGCTTTATTCGATTTTCAAAGCGGAGGGGATGAAGAAGGCGGAGTGATGGCTTTGCAGGCCGACGGAAAGATAGTACTGGCCGGTGATTCGGATTTCTCATCAAGTCCTTTCGAAAGCAGCATCGTGATATTACGAATGCTTACCAATGGAACCCTTGACTCAACTTTTCATGGTGACGGAAGGTTCCACGTTTCGGTAAATCCATTGGCATCGGCGGCGGCCGTTGGGCTTCAATCAAACCAGAAAATAGTAGTTTGTGGGTTCTCAAAGCTTCTTCAAGAGGACAAGAAGTTCACATGTTTGAGGATACATACAAACGGCAACCCGGACCTGTCGTTCGGATCCGGGATCCTATTGGGGATGGCGAGAATCTCTGTTGGTTCCGGAGATGATGCTATCGAGAGCATGTCAATATTGCCTGACGACAGCATTCTGGTTACGGGAGTTGCCACAAACTCAGACAGCGACATAGGGATCACGCGCTTATCCGCCGACGGACTGCTGGACACGACTTTTGGTCAGAATGGGATCGTAGTTAAGTCGTTCACGGAATCTTCTAACGAGTTCGGAATGGACGTCGCTGTTCAGCCCGACGGCAGATTCGTAATTCTAAGCAGCTTTATGGGTGGACCGGCACTCTTGAGATTTGAGAGCGACGGGTCCCCGGACTTGGACTTCGGCGCCGAGGGCGTTGCGAACGAGCGGGTTCATCCGGATCACTCACCGATCACGCAGAACCTCGAACTTCAGACGGACGGAAACTTTATTGTTTCCGGAATGACATTGGGCCCCGGCACGCCACCTCCGGCGCACTTTTTCGTGTCGAGGTTTTTACCGGTCTCCAAGAACTCTATCGGAGTCGCGCCTTTCGATTTTGACGGCGACTCAAAGACCGATGTCTCGGTCTTCCGTCCGAACGCAGGCTCTCTTGCCGAGAGCGTAGGCCCCGAGGGTTCTTCCTCGCAGTGGTGGTACCTCAGGTCCTCTGATCAGGGGACGCGAGGCCTTCAGTTCGGGGACTCGGACGACATCCCCGTAGCTTCTGACTTCACAGGCGACGGAAAGACCGACATCGCCTTCTGGCGGCCTTCCACCGGAGAGTGGTTCATCTTGAGGTCCGAGGATGATTCGTTCTTTGCCTTCCCGTTCGGAGCCTCGGGAGACATTCCCGCTCCGGGAGACTTCGACGGCGACGGAAAGGCGGATCCTGCGGTCTATCGTCCCTCTTCCGGGACCTGGTTCATCGTGAGGAGCTCTGACGGAGGACTTACTGTAGTTCCCTTCGGAGTCGCTGCAGATCAGCCGATCGTCGCCGATTACGACGGTGACGGGATGGATGACGTCGGTGTCTACAGATCGCCTGACAACCAGTTCTGGCTTCTGAGATCTTCTGAAGGAGTGAAGGCCTTCCAGTTCGGGGCTCCGGGAGACCGTACAACTGTTGGAGACTGGACGGGAGACGGAAAGGCGGATGTGGCGTTCTTCAGGCCGTCGACTTCTGAATGGTATGTGATCAGGAGTGAGGACGACTCGTTCTTCGCATTCCCCTGGGGAGCGAACGGCGATGTCCCGTCACCGGGAGACTTTGACGGCGACGGAAGGTTCGATCCCGCTGTCTGGAGACCGAGTGACAGGACGTGGTACATCTTCGGCTCGACGAACGGCTTCCAGGCGGTGCTGTTCGGGGCGAACGGCGATGTCCCGCTGCCGAGTTCGGTCTCTGTGAATTAAGACTCAGAAGAAGAAAAAACAGGATGGACAGGATGAACAAGATGGAAGATTGATAAATGAAGATTGAGAATGGAAAGTTCAAGGTTCAAACTTCAAAAGGCAAAGGACTCGATTCAAAGGCCCGTCGCTCGGCACACCGTTTACAGAATTTCGACGTTGAACTTTGAACCTTAGTCCCTGATCCTTGGTCTTTGACCCCTGAACCTTCAATAGGTATAGGACTCGATTCAAAGGCCCGTCGCTCGGCACACCGTTTACAGAATTTCGACGTTGAACTTTGAACCTTAGTCCCTGATCCTTGGTCTTTGACCCCTGAACCTTCAATAGGTATAGGACTCGATTCAAAGGCCCGTCGCTCGGCACACCGTTTACAGAATTTCGACGTTGAACTTTGAACCTTAGTCCCTGATCCTTGGTCTTTGACCTTTGAACCTTCAACTTTCCATTCTCAATTTTCAATTATCAATTCTCCATCCCTTTCATCTCCTTCATCCCTGTTGAAGATCCTCGTCTACTCTTCGCCCTACGCTTTTCCTTTGAAAAGGAACCTCACGACAAGAAGCAGAAGCAACGCACCGACGATCGACATTATCCAGCCGGCGGTATAGCCTTCACTCGCCCAAAGGCTCCTGGCGATAATGCCGCCGAGAAATGCGCCTCCCATACCGATCAATGCGGTGATCAGCCATCCGAGTGCGCCTTCGGCGATCGGTTCCTTGCCCGGCAAGATCAGCCGCGCTATAACGCCAATTACAAGACCTGCGATCAATTGCCAGATCAGTCCTAACATAGTTTTTCTCCTTTGTTTGAGTTTGCCCTATTCTGCATTAATTGTACTGCTTCACCAAGTCATTTGTTCCAAAAGCAAAGGCTCCGTGCAAACGCACGGAGCCTTCTCTTGATGATCGCCGATCGAATCTAGGGTAAGTTGATCCCTTCAGCCGGGGTTACAGGATCTGATCCCCATCGGGACGACTTGTGTTTTACATTTACGACTTCGATCTTAACCGCGTCGTCGGAGAATGACTCTGAAGGCGAGGTCCAACCACTTCCGGCATCTTTGATCCTGGCGGTCATCCAGAGCTTATCGATCTGCTCGAACCTATCCATCCAATCGTAGTCGTCTTCGTAGTTTTGGGTCCATCGCGAGCCTTCTATCGTTTCCGTCTTGATGTACCGACGTCCGTACTCGTCCTTTACAAAGAACTGGAGCTCTAGATCAAAGTCTTCCGGGGTACCCCGGGTAAAATCAAAGCTTGTTTTCAACCGACCAGAATGGACATCGTAGACCGCCGTCACCACCGAGGCCTGAGCGGAGCGTCCACTATCGAAACCGTGGGGATGCGGATGGCGCCGTTTCTTCCGGCATTTCTTACGTTTCTTGCGCTTGGAAAGATAATTGTCATCCGGACTGCCAAAGGAGGCGTCGTAATTCCTCGAAGAGAAACCTGTTCCATTCGAAGCCCCCATAAATAAACCCGCCACAAGAGCGCTCGTGCCGACGATCAAACTGAAAACGATAAAGCCGATGATGTGTTTTGTCATTGCGGTGGGCCTCCCTTTCTAAAGCTTCCTAGATACTAACCGAAAACTTCGCAAAGCTTCAAGAAATTGAATATGGAAGAGGTAAATTGATACTTCTGTCGAAAGTTGCCTGGGGGTTATCTCTTCAGATTCATCAAATCACGAATCGGTGGCTTTACCGGAACCTCGCTTCTATAACATCGCCCTTTTTTTCCCCGAACTCGATGGTCAGCAGCGGATATGTGAGCGGTTCGTAGGTCAGTTCCAAAGCATCAAGTGCGATCTCCGCTTCCCGAATCGAGTCCGGTTCGCCTTCGATCTCAAGGAAACAGCCGAATGGAAGCTCATCCAGAACGATCTCGCTCCCTGAAAATGTCCATATTCTTCTCCGCTTCTCATAGACAATCGTCAGACGCAGACCCATCTCCAGAAGGATCTTCCCGGCCTCGTCCGGGCTTCCAATTTCGGACTCATACTCGATATGTTCTTTCATCTCATTATCGGAAGACATCCGGCGTTTGTATGTAAGGGTCGACCGCGACTCGGTGCGGCGAATTCGAATCACCGAGCTCTGCGCCTGAAGGGATTCGCTCGAATAGATCAGGTTCTCCTCGGTCTGACTGCCATCCGGAACTGCCCCGAGTCGTACGAGCCTGGATTCGATCTCAGCAACTTGTTCCTCAGAAAGCCTGAATTTCTTTTCTATCTCCCGCGCCATCGTTTTTCTATCAGGTCAGCTCTGCCTTATCCACTTCAGAACCTCAGGTATGGTCGCGCGTTTTCCGTACATCAGCATCCCGACCCGGTAGACACGCGCTGCGGCCCAAGTAAGCCCGACGATTGCAGCTCCGTTTAGAACGATCGCGAGAGCGATCTGCCAGAACGGCGGCATATCGGAAACGATCCTTACGGGCATCACGATCGGCGCGAAGAAAGGGGCTATAGAGACCCAGAACGCAAAGGCCGAGTTCGGATCGCGGATGACTGCAAAGCAGAAATAGAGGCCAACAAGGAGGATCAGGATCGGAGGAAGTGCAAACTGCCCACCCTCCTGCATGCTTGTCACCATCGATCCGATCAGCGCGTAGATAGTCGCGTAGATGAAGTATCCAAGCAGGAAAAAGATGAAGAAGTAGACCACCATCGCGATGGAGATCTCCGGCAACGTGATCTCGAACCCACTTGCAGCGGCGCTGACAAGGCCGAAGGTAACGAGCACCGCTACCGTTGAGATCCAGATCGCGAGCTGGGTCAATCCGGCAAGCCCGACGCCGACTAGCTTACCCATCATCAGCTCGAAAGGCCTCGCAGACGAGAACAGGACTTCCGAGATCCGCGTCTCCTTTTCTTCAACGATCGCCGACATTATCGCCTGGCCGTATATCGCCAGGACGATGTAGATCAGCATCGCCACGATGAACGCCGTCCAGGGCCCCGAGTCCTGCTCCTTGACATCGCCCGTCTCGGTAAGAGGCTTGACCTCGAAGCTGACCTTTTTACTCAGGTCCTTGAGCATTTCCTCGCTTATGTTGGCTTCGGCAAGCCTCTGCGATCTGACGGCTTCGTTAAGCGCGTCCTGTAGCGTGGAGTTGATGACAAAATCCCCCGCTTTCCGTGAGTAGTAACCAAACTTTGCCTCGGAGTTTATGTCTTTCGGTATGATCAGAAACGCTTCCAGCTCGCCGGCGGCAACCTTCGCCGACAGTTCCCTTCTGATCTCGTCGACGGCCTTCTCTCGTGCCTCATAAGGAACGAAGGTGAACGTCCCGCCGAGCTGTTCCGCGCTTCGCTTCAGCTTCTCGTCCTGTGAGGCTGTGATATCTGTGAGTGACTCTTCCGCCGCCTTTTTCGCTTTCTCGGCGATCTTTGTGGGTGACAGATTGTCACGCAGCCGGCTCTCGACGTTTCCGTTGAGATCAGCGATCGCTATTCTCGTCGACTCACCTTCGATGGAAAAGATCAGCATCGGAACGACAACGAAAACGGACGCGATGAACGGCATCAGGAAGGTCGTGATCAGAAACGTCCACGAGAACACGACCTTCTTATATTCCCTTTTTAGAACCGCCAGAAACTTCTGCATTCGTTACCCCTTGACCTTGTCGATGAAGATGTCGTTTAAACTAGGCTCGATCATCTCAAATCTCGTTATCCTGGCCCCGGACCCGATCAGCTTGTGGAGCAGTTCCTGCGGGTCTTTTCCTTTTGCCAGAAAAACCTCTTGTTCATCTGCGTGATCGATGACCCCGGAGACCAATTCCTCATCGCCCAACACCTCGTCCCCTCCAACACATCTCAGCGCGACGACATTCTTGCCGTAACTCTCCTTGATCTCGCGAAGGCTGCCTCCGACAACTTTTCTGGACTTGTTTATGAGCAAGATGTCATCGCAGAGCTTCTCCGCCGTGTCCATCATATGGGTGGAGAAGATTATCGTCTTGTCCTGCGATTTAGTATCGGCGATCACCTCTTTCATAAACTCCACGTTTATCGGATCGAGGCCGGAGAAGGGTTCGTCAAGGATCAGAAGGTCCGGATCGTGAAGCATCGTGGTGATGAACTGCAGCTTTTGTGACATTCCTTTAGACAGATCGGTCGTTTTCTTTTCCTTCCATTCTGCAAGATTCATTCGGTCGAGCCAGAAATCGATCCTCTTGTCGGCCTCCTTTCGATTAACCCCTTTAAGTGCAGCAAAATACCTCAGCTGATCGGCGACCTTCATCTTCTTGTAAAGGCCCCTTTCCTCGGGAAGATAACCTATGCGGTCCTGAACGCCCGGAGAGATCCTGCGTCCGAAGAGCTCCACTCTTCCCTCATCGGGCACGGTAATTCCGACCACCATCCTGATCGTCGTCGTTTTGCCTGCTCCGTTCGGCCCGAGGAAACCGAATATCCGTCCCGCCTCAGCCTCGAAGCTCAGATCGTTTACGGCCGTAAAATCGCCGAAGGATTTGGTCACTCCTTCGGCTTTCAGCGTCACCTTGCTCTCGCTCATATTTGTTGAAAGATTAGCACAACCCTGTCGCGCGGAATAACCAACCGCATTCCCGGGTATATGGTATGTTAGGTTCTACTCAGACCATTCGGAGGAAATCCTTGTGAAGGCTATAAAGATCGTATATTACGTCACGACCGCACTGTTTTCAGTGATGATGCTGATGTCGGCGGGAAACATGCTTCTTAACACGGAAGCTGTGGCTCAGAACTTCAGGGATTTTGGGTATCCTGACTACATCCCCATACCTCTGGGGATCGCGAAACTTCTTGGAGTTGGAGCGATCTGGGCGAATCTGTCAAAGTCTTTAAAGGAGTGGGCTTATGCCGGATTCTTCTTCAACGCTATACTTGCGCTGACAGCTCATATCAGCATCAACGACGGCAACTGGCCGGGCGCGGCCGTATTTATCGTCCTCCTGCTGACCTCTTATTTCTGCTGGCGGCGGATGCTTTCTGCTGACAATTCGTGAACCTCGGCCAATTCCAGTCTTGGGAATTCTGAAATGAAGTAGAGGCAGCTTGAAATGCACATTTCGTGAAACGGCGACTTTCTTTGAGTCTCTTGTTTTCGTTTATTCGACCATCAGTTGTCCCACGCTTTAGCGTGGGGATCAAAGCTCAGCCAAATGTGTATTGCCGGCTTCAGCCGGCTGATCTTGGGGCTGAAGCCCCTTTTCCTGGATTGTGATGCTTGCGCCCCCCCGCTGAAGCAGGGGGCAACTGATCGCTATTCAATTCCTGCCGGCCGAGTTTCTCGAATGCTGAAGGATTCAAGAGGCTGCCTTTCAAAATAGCCTCAATAGTACAGAATGTCGCCTCACTCGATGAAGTCAGCCTTCCACGGACCTATCCCGGTGATCTGGAGGATCGTTCCGTCTTCGGCCCACACGTAATGGATCTCATTCCGGGCGTTGATGTAGTAGTCGCCGGGACCAAACTGCGCCGCATCTTCCCGCTTGGCGTTCTCTCCGAAAGCAACCAGCGCCTTTCCGCTTATCACGGTGACCCGCTCATCCTGAGGATGCGTATGCGGCGGCATCTCGAAGTCTCCATCGACCTTGAAGCGCACCGTAAAGATACCTTCGCCTTGAGGGTCGCCTTCAAGGATCGCGATCTGACATCCTTTCGGCAGATTTTCGGGGCACGCCCGCCACTCGGTCTTGTCAGCGCGGACGACGTGCTGCTTCTCGCCCTCTTCGAACTTGAACTGGCCGATTGGCGATTGGGCACAGCTCCCGGCGATCAGGAGTATTGCCAATGCAACATAGGTTTTCATTTCGTTTGTTTACCAAGTAAAGCTTAAGAAACTGCGGACGATTTTTGTCTGTCACTGAGGAATACAAAGGGCCAGCCTTCCGGACATCCTGCTCACACGTATCACGGGACAAGTTTGGCTACTCACATCAACTACGTTCTACTGCTTTCGTCGACAGGTTCTGTGTACGAGCGCCCGATTCGTTCATTTTTCCATTCGCGTCCCAGTTCTCGTACCCGTGTGTACCTGTGTCCAGTGGAGTGTCAGCTTTCCGTCGCTTTCGGTAAACCCGACCCATGCGTCGAGAGCGGGCACATAGAACATCCCTGGTTCCACCGGGAACATGTTGTATCGTTGTCCGTCATCGACCTGAACGACTGGAGCGAACCACCCTTCCTTCAGCATCCAGCCGATGTTATTCCAGTTCGGCGGAGGGTTCTCTATGGTCACCTTGCCGGCCGGCTTCATCTTGTATTCGCCAATGATCGGCGCAAAGTCTTTTGCGGATGGCAGCCTGGCGTACAAATCCCACGATCCGGCGGGCACACTTTCAATCGCGAACTGCGGATCCTCTATCGGTGCGGGACGACGTCCTTCCAGAATGTTCGCCATGGCCATCGCAAGCTTCGGCCGCAACCAGTTCGGCAGAAGCGTGTTGCTCATATAGGCGAAAGCGTGGCGACGATCGGCGTCCCAGTAGGCAAAGCTGTAGAAACCGCTGCTATCACCTGTAAAGTAGAAGCGCCGGCCGCTCTCCGAGTAGTACCAGTTCAAAAGCGAGATCCCGGATAGCTTACCCTTGCCCCGTGCAGGCGGCTCGAGACCGGTTCGGAGGGAGCTCTTGCTCAACAGAGGCTTCGAATTGAATGACGAGACCCATCGATACAGGTCGCGAGTTGAATAGTCGAACCCTCCCTGACCGTATAGATTCTTGGACTCCGGCACGTCAAAGGGTTCAAGCTTCCCGTCAGGCGAACGGCGGTAGCCGATCGTCCTAACGCCCTTTTTTCTCTCACCTTCGGCGAAGTGAATGAAAGACGAGTCCATTGCCAGGGGTTTGAAGATACGCTCCCGAACGAAAGAGACAAACGACTTGCCTGTCACGCGCTCAACAATGGTTGCGGCGACAATGGAACCCGTTCCACTGTACATAAACCGTTCTCCAGGTTTGAACGCGAGCGGCGGTGCGTGTTTGGCCAGGAGGTCGAGCAACAACTCGTTGGTATGCTTTTCACCCGCCGGCACGCTGGCTAACAAAGGCCCGTCGGGGAGCAAGCCCGAACTGTGCTCAAGCAGGTGCCGGACTTTGATGTCGGGATACGGAAACTTGGGGAGGTACTTCGTGACCGGATCGTCGAGGTGGATGAGGCCTTCTTCCTGAAGCATCAGGATCGCAGTCGCGGTCAGGGTCTTTCCGATCGACGCGCCGTAGGAAGGGGTGTCGGGAGTAAACGGCACGTTCTCAGCTGCGTTCGCAAGCCCGAACCCGCGTTCGAAGACGATCTTATCTTCCTTCCCCGCGATTACTGCACCGTTTACGAATAATCCCCGCTTTTGAAGGTCCGTCATCAACGAGTCGATCGATTCGGCAACGGTCGGCTTTTCCTGGACTCTTTGGCAAAACAATGAGGTCGCCAAAGCTATTCCGATTGCGGAGGCCGCGAGAGATGCTTTCAAAAGAACCATGATGTAAACCTCATTGCGTCAAGTTTGTGTTTCACTTGACCACTAAAAGCAAAGGGGCCAAGCCCATCAAATATCCCGACCGGCTACTGTGAATCGTCTCAAACATCAGGCACCGCGATTGGCCGCGGTAGGTGAGAACCACTCGGTTAATCTCACAATACTCTCTTTCAATCCGATTCGTTAGCCTCACGGCCTACTGGGCTTACGGCTCGCGAAAAGACTAAGACCTGCTCCCCATCGAGCTGGACCTTGTCGATCTGCTCCCATCCCTCGCGTCTCAACAAAGAAGCGGCACGAGACGCGGCACAGTATACGGTCTCAAATCCTAGTCTGCCCGCTTCCGTGAGGAGCGCAGAGACCAAACTTGTTCCGATACCCTCTCCCCGGCGTTCCGGAATCACGTACCCGGCACTTGCCCAGGGGGTCAGGTGTTTGTGAGAACTGATCGATTCAGCCTTAAGTGCCGCGATCCCTATCGGCGAGCCGTCCTGTCCTAGGGCGATCACAGCGACTGGAAGTACGCCATCAGGGTTTGCGAACGCGTTCAGGTCTTCGATCGCGCTTGCTGAACCATTAGGGCCGTACCAGTCGGGCCATTCAGCCTCAAACTCATCGGCAAAGAACACACGATGCTCTGGAAAATCTCGAAGAGGCACGATCTTGATTTGGGACTTTGGACGCTGATTCACAATCCGAAGTAAGTCTTTACGCCAGCCAGCGTGTTCGATGTAGCAACAGATGCTAGGATCAATCCCATCACCCGGCTGACGACACTTGCACCGCTGGCTCCGATCAATCTATTGACCTGGCCGGCCAGCAGCATCAGTCCATAGGTAACCGCCAAGACCGCGAACAGTACAGCTACAGTTTGTGCCTGCTCCCATATGCTGAATTGATCATTTTTCGTCAAAAGCACTGAGGCCAGCATCGCGCCCGGGCCTGCGATCGAAGGGACCGCGAGCGGATAGATAGCCGCGTCCTGGTGATTCTTTAGGAGCTTCACCTCTTCGTCCGGTTTGCTCTCGCCGAAGATCATGCTAAGTGCGAATAAGAACAGGACGATCCCGCCGGAGATCTGAAACGCGGGTAATGGGATGGACATCGCAGTCAAAATCAGTTCGCCGGCAACAACAAAGAAAAGCAATACCCCCGCGGCGACCAGTATCGCCATCAACGCGACCTTTTTTCTCGCGGAGTTGTCGAACCTTGAGGTCACCGCGATAAAAACCGGCACCGTTCCGATCGGGTCAACGACAGAGAAGAAAATGATGAACGTTGCTACAAGATCGATCATTTTTAGTACTTAGCCGGAATATCCACCAACTTTTATCTTCGGGTGGGCCCGGCGGCTTCTTGCGAAATTGCTAAACAGGAGTTTCGCAACGACGATCCCATTGTTATCTGACAATTCTTAGAGCGCAGTGATTCGATACCCCGCTCGCCTCACTCAGAGTTTCACAAGCCGAACAGAAATGACGGGCTCGACCTGTTTTAGATCGTTGATGACGTCTTCTGACACTTCGGAGTCCACTTCGATCACTGCGAGCGCCTCGCCGCCTTTCTCGTTTCTTCCAAGATAGAACCGGCTGATGTTGATCTGCTTCTCGCCCAGAAGGGTTCCGATCTTGCCAATGACACCGGGCACATCACGATTCTTCGTGATGAGCATCGTTCCTTCCGGAACTGCTTCTATTGAAAAATCTCCGATTCGGGTGATCCTGGCCTGACCGTCCGAATACACTTTTCCGCTGACTGTCTGTGAACGTCCGTCTCTCGTAGATACATTTGTGCTGATATCGACGTCAGAGGCGCGAGCCTCCTGTTTGTAACTCGTCGTGATGCTTATCCCGCGCTCTTCGGCAATGTGCATCGAATTGACCACGTTCACTCGCGCCGAAACATTCTGAAGCAGGCCCGCTACGAACGAACGGGTAGCCTGAGACGCATCCTTGTCAGCCAGATTACCCGCATACTCGATCTGAACGGAAGAAACGGCATTCTCATCCAGGACCTGCGCCTGCAGATGACCCAGATCTTCGGCGAGCTCGATGTAAGGCAGAAGCGCCTCCAGTTCTTTCGCTGCCAGCGATGGAGCATTCACGGCATTTCTCAATTCTCCGAACAACAGAAAATCACGCATCTGCTCGGCAACGGTTAGCGCTACGCCCTCCTGAGCTTCCGTGGTCGAGGCTCCAAGATGCGGTGTCGTAATGATTTTCGGATTGCCAAGAAGCTTCGAATCTTCAGGCAAAGGCTCGATCTCATAAACGTCGAGTGCAGCGCCCGCCACCTTTCCCGACTCGATCGCGGCGACAAGAGCTGCCTCGTCGATCAGCCCGCCTCGTGCGCAGTTAACTATCCTCACGCCGTCCTTCATCTTTGAAAAAGCCTCACGGCCGAATATCCCGCGGGTCTCATCCGTGACAGGGGTGTGAATCGTGATGAAATCTGATTGTGCGAACAAATCGTCCAAAGAACCGACAGTTATCCCCATTTCCTTTGCCTGCTCATCGGAAACGAATGGATCGAACGCGACGATCTTCATCCCGAATCCGCGGGCGATACCCACGACATGCTTGCCGATCCGTCCAAGTCCGATCACTCCCAGCGTCTTTCCATTCAGTTCGACGCCGACAAAACTCTTCTTGTCCCATTTACCCCCGCGGAGCGTCGAATCTGCCTGCGGAATGTTCCTGGCCATCGAAACCAGAAGAGCGACAGCGTGTTCAGCGGTAGTGATCGTGTTGCCGTCGGGGGCGTTCATCACCACTATTCCACGCTCGGTCGCCGCGCGGATATCGATATTGTCCACTCCGACACCGGCTCTTCCGATCACACGAAGCCTTCTCGCGCCGTCCATCAGTTCTGCGGAGATCTTTGTCGCGCTACGGACGATCACGCCGTCGGCGTCTATCAGTTCCTTGGATAGCACATCCGGCGCCAGTTTGATCTTTTTGACCACTTTGATACCGGCAGCCTTGAGGGGTTCAAGCTTCTCTTCGTTAACATCGTCGGCGACAAATACCTTCAGAACTTCCATAGTTCGTGCGTTTGGGAGTTTAAGTTGGGCTGAATTGCGGTTAATCTTAACACCTGACTCCCACTCCGTTAAGGAAAGCCCTCAAGTTTGCAGCACGGAAAATTCAATGGAGATCTACGCACACACCAAAGGCGATGAAGTGGTCCGAACGGGAGTGGATCCTTCAGAGTTGCGCAATCTGATTGCGCGAGACGATTCCGTTATCTGGGTCGACGTCGATGTGAGGAACGAGGAAGACCTTCAGCAGGCCGAAAAGCTTTACTCGGAGGTGTTTGGTTTTCATTACCTGACGATCGAGGACTGCCGCGAAGCCCGCAATCAGCCGAAGGTCGAGGAATTCGATGACTACCTCTTCTTCATAGTGTACGGGATCAGATCGCAGGCCGACACATCGAACTTCACCACCAAAGAGCTCGACGGATACCTCGGCCGGAATTTCGTAGTGACGAACCGCAACGAGGATTTCCGTAGCATCGACCACGTAAAGCAGAAGATCGCTTCAACACCGAGGATCCTTGAAAAGGGAGCCGCGTACCTGCTGCACCAGCTGCTGGACAACATCGTCGACCTGTATATGCCTATCGTGGACGACTTCGATGCGGCAATTAACAACCTTGAAGACCGCGTCTATGAGATGGAATCTTCGGACCACTCGATCCTCGAGGAAATTATGGACCTCAGGCGCAGCGTTGCACGTCTGAAGCGCATATCGACGAGGCAGCTCGAGGTGCTTTACAAGATCTCTCACGGTGAATTCGACCAGATACCGGAAAACGTTCTGCCCTTCTACCGCGACGTACACGACCACCTTCTGCGGATATCGGACCTCGCGGAGAGCTATCGCGACCTTGTAAGCGGCCTGTTTGAGATCCACTTCAGCGTTACGGCTAACAAGACCAATGACGTGATGAAAGTTCTGGCGATCATCTCCGTAACCATCCTGCCTTTAACTCTGCTAACCGGAATCTATGGAATGAATTTCGACAACATGCCTCTGCTTCATTCGAAATGGGGATATTTCATCACGATGGGCGTAATGGCAGTGATGTTCGGAGGTCTTGTCGCCTATTTCTGGAGGAAAGGCTGGTTCGGGAAGTGAGAAGATTGAGTCTGTTGAGTCTTTTGAGTCTATTCAGTCTGTTGAGTCTGTTGAGTCTGTGAGTTTGTTCAGTCTGTTGAGTTGTCCTTTGAAGTTCTTTTCTTGCCCTGAAAGGGCAACGGAGGTTAACCCGGGGGAAGCCGAAGGCGCACCCCCGGGTACGGTCGCCCACAAACCCGCGTAGCCTCTTTAACGGCGAGGTCTTTTGCGGCTCTGCCGTATTGATTTGCGGTAAGCCTTCGGCTTACCGTCGAGCGCCTAACTCACCCTAAAACGCCGGGGCAAAGCCCCGGCGTAATCATTGTCATCTGTTCAATCTCTTGAGTAGATTGAATTGTCTTGGAGATATGTTTGCCCTGAAAGGGCAGCGGAGGTTAGCCCGGGGGAAGCCGAAGGCGCACCCGCGGGTACCCGGCAATTTATGATCTATTCGCCGCGTAGCGGAGATATCTCTTGCAGCCGCTCAGCTTCATTCTTCAGGGCTTCATTTCTTGTCTCGATCAGACGTTGCAGATACGCTTTTAGAATAATTGCGTCAACTGCTACTCCGAATATCCAAAAAGGCGATTGGAACTCGATCACGTCTCTCATAACCGTTTCGCCATCGATCTCCTCAAAGTAGTGATCATGAACGAATGACCTGAAACGGCCGGACACCATTTCATCTCGGAAATGAAGAGGCCGGTTAAAGGCCGTAATGCGGGAGGTGTGCTCGTGGTAAATACCGAAGTGCTTACCGCGAAATGTAACCTCGTGACCGATCCCTATTAAACCGGTCTTAACTCCGCCGACAGCTTTTTCATCGGAACTGCCCATCGACCGCGTATGGAAATCTATATCGCGCGAGAGATCGAAACAGATCTTAGGTGACGCCTTAATACGGGTAATAAGCTGAACGAGCTGCATACAACGGGAGCGGGCAGTCGAGAACTAGAGATCCAGTCTGTCAATCAGATAGTTCCTGAGATCTCGTTCGCTTCGTAAGACAAAGACTATGAAGACGGAGCTGCCGTCAAGCCTGTAGAAAACCCTGCAGGGTCCAATTATGACCTCGCGGTATCTGGATTCTAAAAGTTCGGGAGGTACACGTCCTGATTCAGGGTGAGTCTCCAGACGCGATACTGATCGGAAAACATTTCCCACCAGCTTTCTCGCAGCGCCCTCATTGTCAATCGCAATATACTCCGCAATCGCATTGAGTTCTTCGAGTGCAGGTTCGGTCCAGATTACTTCAGCCACTTTTCTAGCTTCTCTTCTGCATCACGGTGAGAGACAGTGCGGCCCTCAGAGATCGAAAGTTCGCCTCGGGCGATTCCTTCAAGTATCTTCAGGCGCTTCTGAAGAGATTCGTAGTCCTCGACATCAACGAGATAGGCGGAGGGCTTTCCGTGCTCGGTAATCAGAACCGGCTCGCGGTTCTTCCGCAGGTCCGCAAGAATCTTTGTCGCTTTTCTCTTCAACGTAGTAACCAATTCGACCTTCATTAGAGTGTCACAATTGTATCACTTTTGTGTGCAGACGTCGCTGATCGGCTAAGAAAAGCGGCGCGTGCGTGAGCAGCAAGCTGACGATTTATGCCCGCTTCGCGCTACATTCGCAATGCAAGAGATGCTCTAAACGGGCGGCATACTCAAACAGTTGAGCCTTGCTTTGCAAGTTTTTTGCAGCGCAAGCGCTGCTCTAAACGGGAAGGATGCTCAAACGGGTCGAGTCGGGCGTTGCCTGTCCTTTGCAGCGCAAGCGCTGCTCTGAACGGGCGGCATTCTCAAACGGTTGAGCCTTGCTTTGCAAGTCTTTTGCAGCGCAAGCGCTGCTCTAAACGGGGAGGATGCTCAAACGGGTTGAGCCGTGCTTCGCACGCCCCTTGCAGCGCAAGCGCTGCTCTAAACGATGTCACGAAACTAACTCATCTCCAACTGTATATCGATCCGTCGTCTTCCGGTTTCCGTTGGATCTCCATTCGTTTAGCGCGCCTTCCGAGGTCCTTCAACAGCCTCTCGACGTCACGCGCGTTCGGAATTCGCATAAAGCCAAGCTGCTCGCTCTGTCTGTCTCCGTCCGAGTCGCGCCACTGCTTATAGTCGATTATCACGTCACCGAAGCCGTTCCTCTTTTCGTTACGGTAGATACTCGTCAGCTTCTCCGGCGGGAAACTGCGAATCACGGTCGATCTCCCTCCCTCAAAACTGATCGCGCGGCGGTCGGTAATGACGTAAGCCGTTTTTCGGGATCTTGTGTAAGAGAAGACCGGTGCCGAGAGCATTCCAAACCCAATGAGTATGAAAGGAATACCGAAAAGAGGAAAAAGGCTGAAGACGGAGAAGCCGGTTGTGAACCAGGTGCCCGCACCGGCCATCACCGTCCAGAAGACGGCGAAGGCGGTCCAGGGAATGCCGAACAAAAAGGCTCCAGTGGAGGAGGGCGTAAAGAATGCAGGTCGCGGCATTCCGGACCAAACCACTCTTTCGCCAATTTCGAGCTCGCTATTCACGAGCTCCTGCATCTTGCGCGGGAATGAGTTGGTAAGCATATTCGGTGTTGGCGGGTAATAAACATTCAGGCCCTTAGGCCGTTCAACAATGTTTATTATAACCGAACTGCCGTTGAGATGTGGTCAACCGTACCGAATCTCGGGAATCTCTTCCCTTCACGTCCTCTCCGAAGCAATCCTGTTCCAGATCTTCTCTACCTGAAGGTCACCGTAACCGTATACTTTCTGGTCCTCGGAAAAATCCCGGAATGCCTCTCCGAAACTGAGTCCCCGAATCAACCTCTCTCGAAGAAACTCCTCAGGGCGCGATTCCATTTCGGCAGCCGCCTGCGAAACTTCCCCAAGAAATTTAAAGGTCTCTGAAGGCGTCGCCCCAAGCTTGGAGAGTTCGTCGAAATCGCGGCTCGCAAAGGCTGTCCAAAGCTGGACGGCCAGATCGCAATCTGACCTTCCCGGCTCCATTCGATCTTCATAGCACGACCGCAGGTCATCTGGCTCAAGAAACGCCCATCCTGCAAACCTCCCATGAGCGGGTTCGGAGGGCGGACTGACAACGAAGATGTTGTCCCGATCCTGCAACTGATCGAGCAGGAACCACAGATTGACCTGACAGAATAGCTCGTGCTCGAACCAAAGGTTGATCTCTGTGTCTCTTGGCGCATCAAGGACCTTCTGGATCTCGTTCCTTACACCTTCCTCATAGAAACGCTTGCCGGTCTCGTCTCCTCCCGAGAGGTACTCGCTTCGCGTTTCGAAAAGCTCCTCAAGCGATTCCGCGCGACACGGCCCGTCGACGAGGCATTCGCGGAATATTACGACCGCCCCCTCGATACCAGCCGCTTTGAACTGGTCATACAGCGAATCTCCGGAAAGGACGTGAACTCCCATAGCCTGGCACCCCTCTAGAAACTGAAGCTTAGTGAATAGATGACGCTAAGTGCGATACCTGCGTAGATTCCCGCTACGATGTCGTCGGCGCATACACCAAGACCTCCCGGAAGGTCCTGAAGAACATGAACCGGATACGGCTTCCAGATGTCAAACAGCCTGAAAAGCAGGAATCCGGCCGCTATCAGCCACCATGTGGTTGTCAGCGGTATGAAAAGAAAAACGATCAATTGCCCCATCACCTCGTCGATCACAGTCCTCGAAGGATCCTTTTCATTGAAGATCTTCGATGCCCTGGTCGCAGCGGCGATCCCTACAAGTGTAAGAAACAACAGTAGGACCAGGTTGACCGTGTACATCCACGATTCCAGCTGAGGTCCAAGCCAGCCGCGGTGAAGAAGAAAGATACCGAAGTTGTACTCCAGCAGAAAAACGACGAGATAGATCGCGACCCCGACAAGAGATCCCCACGTGCCGGGAGCGATTGGCAAATAGCCTACACCGCACGTCGAGATAACCACCGCCAGGCGGTCCGCAAGCGTCAATTTCTTCTTTTCTTCATTCATCCGGGAGAGCTAGAACCTTAAAGCGGCCAGAATCAGTTTCCGACGTCCGCAGGTAGTTTCTCGGTGTCGGCCTTGTACTTGTGGAGCGAATCAGCGACCTTTTTGACAAACTCATTGAAATCCTTGTTTGCCGAGGCTTTGTCCTCATACGCTCTTGTCGCACGGAATTTGATGAAGTACCCAAGGTGGCCATACACATAGATCTCTGAAGTAAGCTTCCTGCCATTGGCAAACAGCGTCATCCTGAGCCGCCGCGACTTAACGTTTTCCGAGAGGGCCACTATTTCCTCGTCGTGGAACTCGACTTTCTCATAGTACCCCAGTTCGATAGCCATCTGGATCTCGGCTTTTGCCGCAGAGACTTCTTCCTTTGCGAGATCTGAATCCGGTCCGTCCTGAATGTTCGTGATGCCCTTGTCATAAACAAACACGGTAAAAGTGCCGCCTTTTTCGGAGTTAAAACCGACGCTCATTCCCAGTCTCGCGTCGCCGTACGACCTGGTTTCACCCTGCTGCCATCCTTCAACCTTCGGAAGTGCCCCGAGAATGTCCTCAACCGGATCGTTAGCGTCCTGACCAAACATACTCACTGACGAAACGAGCAAGACGGCAGTTGAAAGCCATTTGTATCTCAGCATTCTATTTCTCCAATTAGAGTCGGAAATCGCACGAGGCCTTAGTCAGGCTTTCTTCAGACGATCCTTCCTACCAGATCGTACTCGTGTGCTTCAGTGATCTCTACGTTCACGATCTCACCTTCTGCTGGGACACGCCCCTCCGGCGCGTCATTTATCAGAATATATCCGTCGATCTCCTGAGCCTGTCCCTCAAGCCGACCCTGCCAAAGAAGATCTGATTCCTTTGAAACGCCTTCAAACATCACGCGGAAAACGCTGCCTATTTTCTGTTCGTTCTTCCTGCGGCTGATCCTTGCCTGTTCCTTCATCAAGCGCTTGCGCCTGTCGCTAGCGACTTTCGGATCGACTTTATTGGGGAGTTCGAAAGCCGGTGTGCCTTCTTCATCCGAATAGGTAAAGACGCCGACGTTGTCGAACTCGCAATTGCGGACAAACTGCATCAGCTCTTCGAAGTCTTCTTCAGACTCGCCGGGGTAGCCAACTATAAAAGTCGTTCTTATTGCTATTCCGGGGACCGCTTCACGAACGCGAGTGATCAACCGTTCGAGACTCTCTCGCGTTCCGCCGCGCTTCATAGCCTTGAGTACGTTCCGCGAAGCGTGCTGAAGCGGCATATCCAGGTACTTCACGGCCTTTTCGTTATTCGCGATCGCTTCCAGGAAACCATCGGAGATGTGAGTCGGATAAGTGTACATGACACGTACCCAATCCAGCCCGTCGACCGTGCACAGCTCATTGATAAGGATCGCAAGGCCGTCAATATCGCCCAGGTCCTCTCCGTATCTGGACGAATCCTGTGCGATCAGGACGATCTCCTTCACACCCTGCTTGGCGAGATGTTGAGCCTCTTCCATTATCGAGCCGAAACGACGAGATCGAAATGAACCTCGCATCGACGGAATCGAGCAAAACGCACACGGCCGGTCGCAGCCCTCGGCTATCTTTATGAATGCTGTGTGAGAATCGGTGGCACGGAGCCTGGGCGTGTACTCGTCGTAAAGATACGTCGCGGACTTGTTGCCGATCGGATGAAGAGGCAGCGATCGAAAATCTTTCGTCTCGTCTGTTGCTTCTAGAATTCTGTTTACTTCGTTCGTTCCGATGAACGCATCGACTTCGGGCAGCTCGTCGATGAGTTCGTCGCGGTATCGTTCAACGAGACAGCCTGCGACGACGACACGCTTCGCCTTGCCTTTCTGTTTCAGGCCGGTCGCTTCGAGGATCGCCTCGACGGACTCCTCCTTGGCGGATTCGATAAATCCGCAGGTGTTGACGACGACGGTGTCCGCATCCCCGGCGTCATTCGTTATCTCGTAGCCCGCCTCTTTCAACTGGCCCATCATCACCTCGGAATCGACGAGGTTCTTAGGGCAGCCAAGGCTGACAAATCCTACTTTCTTCATAGCAAAATGGCCACGGATTTCACGAATTTCACTAATTCGCTTTCACGTTGGATCAAGAGCGTTTCAATCAAGTACCTTCACCACGACGGGAAGAACAATTTATTCGTAAAATTCGTGAAACTAGTGGCCGTCCTTTTCCATCGTTTCAAGATCTTTCAGCCAGTTTTCGATCGACTCAGATTCGTCGTCGGTCAGATCCTTAGCCCCGAACCTCACGCCGTTGTATTTCTCAGTGATCTTCACCGCCTCGCGGTATCCGGTCAAATACGCAAACTCGAGCGGTGTCTGATGCGGTTTCCTTACCAAGCCCTGTTGTTCAAGCACGTCCTGGAGCCGCGCATAAAAACCGATGATCACGGCTTCGTCAGATCGCGAAAACCACGATGCCAGCCGACCCCACACCTGCCAGTTTGAAATACGTCGCCAGAGCCAAACTAACAGAATGACAAATAAACTGGCACCTATCAACAAGCCGGCCGCGATTCCGACTGCCCTGGCGCTGGACCATAGCCCTTCATCCCCCCTCAGTGCCTGCCACCATCTTGTAATCGATGTCTGAAGCGAGTTAAGCCAGTTCGCACCCGTATCCCGATACTCGGTCAGTCCTTCCTTGAAAGACCTGAACAGCGATCGTTGTTCCTGGTCGTCGTAGGCGACAAAGTACTGGATCCAGAAGGTTTCAAGCGCTTCCAAATATCCGGAGATACTGCTTAAGATCCCGCCAGAGAGCGCATCAGGATTGCGGCCCGCGAACGGGGTCGGGTCGAATGGCACCCAAACGTCGTTCTCCGGGAAATAGACCTCGACCCAGGAATGCGCGTTCTTTTGCCGGACCACGTAGACACCCGCAGTCTCGTTGTACTCACCCTGCTGAAACCCGTTGACGACCCGTGTCGCGATCCCCTGAGTGCGAAGCATCACGGCCATCGCAGTTGCGTAGTATTCGCAGTGGCCCTCTTTCACATTAAACAGAAAATCTGAGAGCGGATCCGGTCCGCCTGCTTTCATATCGAGCGAGTACTTGAAGTCGTTCTGCAGGTGTTGTTCGATCGCCTTCGCAATGTCGTACCGAGTAAGAGCAGTCTCTTCGCGTATCCATCGGGTCGCAAGACTACCGATCCTCGGATCGGTATCGGCAGGAAGAGTAAGATACTTGAACGACCGGCTCGCGTACTCGCCGTTGTCGGCCCGAAGTGCATCGGGTTCCGGCAGGTAGGTGTCGGAGTAAACCGTGTAGCTTGTACGTTCGTAGGTCGCGGGATACGCATTAAACCCGCCTTCGGCATCTTTCGAGATCTCGTTCGCATTGCTCCGGATTACTATCGCCCGGGGCATCACGAAAAGTATGCTGCTGTTCAATGGCTCAAGATATACTGTCTGGACCGTGAGCAATCCCTCGCGTCTTGCAAAATCAACCACGAATCGGCTGCCCGTGGTCTTGGCAAATGGCTCGCTGTATCGTTTGTTCGAACGGCTCCAGGTATTGTTCTCGAACCGGTCGAGGGCGACCCCTCGCCAAAGAAATCTGCTGAGATTCGGATTGTCGTTGCGGTCGATCCTGACGCGCATCACGGTAGCGTCATTCTGCTGAAGACGACCGATCGTCCCTAGCCTTACAGAATCTGAAAACCCAGTGATCCTTGTAGTATCCGAAAACCCTCCGGTGATACCTGCCCCTCCCACCCTGGGCAGCACAAAGAAAAGGGGCAGACCGATAACGACAGTAATCGTGATCAGGAGGACCGCTGTGCTAGGCAACTTTAAGCCGCCTAGCTTGATCGCCATCGGCTCGCTACTCTTCTCCCTGCTAAGGTTCTCCGCTCTTCGCCTGTGTACCTCGCCGGATGTCTTGCGAATCTCGAAAGCGATGATCGCGCAGGCTGTAAGAAACAGAAAGGCAAAAAGAGACGCAACATACAAAGGGCTGATACTCACACCCGCCGCAAGCAGGATCTGAAAAAACGAGATCAGGTAGATGAATATCCAGTCGCGGTCGGATTTCTTCTGGAGCAGTTTGATCGCCAGCAGAAAGAGTATCAGCTTTGCCAAACTCGCCGCTGCTAGCAATTCGTTTGCCCCAAACCCCGTGAGCTTGAATCGCCAGTCGGCTAGAAACAGAGGGATCGCGATGAGGATTATCACTACTCCCAGGCGCTCGGAGAGCTGCCAACGCGTGTCCTCAAGCTTCCATGAGAGCACAGTCACGAGGATAAAGACGGCGAATAACGAAATGCCGATGGCGCCGGCCGCGAACAATGCGAAAAGCCCGGACAGGGCTACCAGGTAGGAGATAACTCGGAAGTAACTTTCGAATTTGCTCAATTGAGCCACTTGAACATTATAACGGCCTGCACCGCTGTTGACACTGTGTATTTATCGATGCCGTACGGATTCGGTAGCTTTGTACAGCATTGGCTCTGAAACGCAGAACAGACTGCCTCTTCAGACAGCCTGTTTCTGGACTCTCATGTCGTCGGCAAGCTAGGCTCGCGACAAACAGAATATCAGTTGCCCCTCGCTTTAGCGGGGGGACTAATGGAGGATCAAGATGCTGAGATGGCTTTAGCCTGCGACTCTTAGGGGCTAAAGCCCCGAATTCTGTAGAGAATACAGTCAACCCCCGGCTGAAGCCGGGGGCAACTGATTCTTACATACCTACAACTCGCAACACGTGTTATCCCGCCTTTGCGGTAAATGACCCTTTGATCGTCGTATCGCCATCCGTGATATCGACGGTTCCTTTTACGGTGCCGCTCTCGACCGATTCGATCACGACCTTTCCTTCTTTCATATCGGCAAGATTCAGACCCTCTGAATCTTCTTTGCCTTCTTTGTTGAATGCGATCTTGCCGCCATTCGACGTTCCGGCCGGCGAACCTACATTTCCGACCCTTGCTGGATATTCGCCCGGCTTTATCGGCGTGTTTTCGCTTGTACCCTTGTCGCCAATGATAGTGAACTCGACTCGTTTCTGTCCGTCTTCTTTTGCTGACTTAAAGGCTGACCGCCTATCGAGTTTTTCGGGTAGATCATAGTTTGCGATCACAAATGTGTGAGCGACCGAATCTCCGATGGTATGAGCGAAAACCCGAGAGTCCTTTGCCTCCACCGACTCTGAGTTTCCATCGTAAGTAACGGTGACGCCGGACCCACCGCCCATCAACCCGCAGGCTCCTGCAAAAACTACGACAGCAACGATAGCCGTCAGAAAAGTAAGTCCCTTCATATTCGCTCTTTCGTAATTTCTCATCTAAGATCTCCTGTCTTTCCGAGTCCCGCTTTGAACTGCCGGCGAGATAAACGTCTATTTGGATTTTTCGATCCAGTACGGGAATGTTAGGAACAATTCGAAGACGGGTCACTACCTAAACTGGTAGGTGGATGGATGGTCTGGACAGGAGCTGCCTTCGGGAACATTCCGGTTCTCACGCCCCGGTTGCAGGGCAAGCTCCGGTCTAAACAGCCTGCTTTTAGGAAGACGGAATTGGCGCACCCGCAAACGGGCGCGCTAAACGGAGTTCGAGTTCATCGTGCGAGATGTTTAGCCGACCCTTTCACGGGCCGGTTGAAGATTCTCTAAGCTTCTCTCTCTCCGAACTTCTCCAGATCAGAATTCCAATGCTGCCTAGAACAAAGAGCAGATAGAATCCGGTCATCGCGAATACCAAGATTCGACTTTCGTTCATCAGCTTGTAGTATGGATCGACATTGGTTACTACTACCTCTAATTGTCTATAAATTCTAATAAGCGGGACAACAGCGATCACTGAGATTAGGAACGGAACAAGAGCTCCCCACCTATGATTCGACAAGATCCGAGAAAAGAACAAGACGACCAAGAAGATCAGAAGAATGAAAGCGAATTCTGAAGAAAGAGAAAAGTAAGGGCTCAACGCATTCAGATGTTCATTGGGCGGGTCAAAATGACTTTCAATTCGATTGCCGCGGTGAAACCCGTAGAACAAGGTAGAGAGGCAAAGATTTAACAAGATCACACCCCATAGACCGATCTTCGTAAGGAATTTTGAAGCCCATTTCATACAGACGACTTCTTACTCACTAAACAAGAAATGATATCCAACCAGGACTCCGGATCGGATACTGCCATTGAACGATCCAAGATGAGGAAGTTCCGATCATTTTGAAGCTGTGCCCGGCTGCAGGGCAAGCCCTGCTCAAAACGGTTGGGGGATCAAACGGCTGATACCTGTTCCCTAATACTTGATCTCTGATACCTGACACATGAAAAAAGCCTCCCCGCGTTCGCGAAGAGGCTTTTTGATATTAAATCCGGCGACTTCCTACTTTCCCACACGGTCTCCCATGCAGTATCATCGGCTCTAGCAGGCTTAACTTCCGTGTTCGGGATGGGAACGGGTGTGACCCTGCCGACAAAATCACCGGAAAAATGAAAATCGAAATAGATGATTACCCTTGTTATTTATCTTGCGCGCTTTGATCCAATCAATTTATTCGAAAACAAATTTTATGGTCAAGCCTTGGGACAATTAGTACTGGTCAACTAAATACATTACTGCACTTTCATCTCCAGCCTATTACGTGGTGGTCTTCCACGAGTCTCACTGGCAGAACTAATCTTAGGTCTGGCTTCACGCTTAGATGCATTCAGCGTTTATCCATACCTGACATAGCTACCGAGCACTACCGCTGGCGCGATAACTCGTACACTAGAGGTCAGTCCATCCCGGTCCTCTCGTACTAAGGACAGATTCCTGCAATTCTGCTACGCCCACACCAGATAGGGACCGAACTGTCTCGCGACGTTCTGAACCCAGCTCACGTACCGCTTTAATTGGCGAACAGCCAAACCCTTGGGACCTTCTTCAGCCCCAGGATGCGATGAGCCGACATCGAGGTGCCAAACCCTGCCGTCGATGTGAACTCTTGGGCAGGATCAGCCTGTTATCCCCGGCGT